>Ga0209284_10000012_pt1 | contig 218000 bp, 180 predicted proteins | sample FRY03_FD_187211 | JGI IMG/M metagenome (GOLD analysis project Ga0209284, IMG submission 187211) | Freshwater microbial communities from Lake Fryxell liftoff mats and glacier meltwater in Antarctica - FRY-03 (SPAdes) (version 2) | ecosystem: Environmental > Aquatic > Freshwater > Ice > Glacier...
TTCCGTCCAATGGAAGCCGAACAAGATTTTTAGTCGTGTCATTTTGGATATGAATTGGTTGACCGTTGCGTCTATTTCCTTTTGTTAACATTGTCGTTGTGTTGTCGTGTTAGAGTTGCGTATAACGTTTTGCAGCTTGGCGAAGTGGCGGATTTTTAGCACAAATGTTCATTTGAAAAACTGAACTTGAACCTTGTACTTAACTGTCATAGAAGCACTGAACCCGCCATTTTGCCAAACTGCTGTTGTGCGTTCGGTGTTTTGTCTGACATTAAATTTTGTCTCAATTCTTGTTCATTTACATTCATCGTTTTCATATATTCTTTAAAGTTTTCAGTTGTCTGTGGTATTGCAAGTCCAATTTTCTTTAGAGTTCCGTTTGTTTCCTTTATTCGGTAAGTTTCAAAAAAACTCGAGTCTTGTTTTGGAAATATCAAGAACCCATTATTTGAACTGAAACGATACATATAAGCAATTGTCTTGTAGTAAATGCTTGTTGCTTTTTCTGAATTTTCAGAATATGATTGTTGTCTGTCAAGAGGAATATACTTTGCATCCCCAACAGATTTTGGTTCTTCTTTGCTTATAAAGTCAGGATAAATTGATTGAAAATTCTCAAAAAGTAAATGGCGATGTTTTCCTGTTTTATTCTCTGGATGAATGAATTTTTCCTTCAAAATAGTGTTTAGATACTCTTCCCAAAGCCAAGCACCGTCAAATAATAAACCATAAACTTTATCTTTATTATTGCCAAATGTAATTTTTTCGTGTCGTAAAATCTTTAAGCAAATTTTTTGCAAAGCTGAATATTCTGTAAAATATGGATGAGTAACAGGTTTTAAATTAGTAGTAATTATCTTTTGTTTTGAATTGCTGTTATATGTTTTATCTGTAACAAATATGAATTTACTTACAATGTCTCTGACTTCACTATCACTCGTTAAAACACCACTTCCAAAAGGATGTGTTTTGATGTGTTCAATTGCGTGTCTGATAAGTTGTGTTAGATTGTTATTATAGCTATGTTCTCTTGTTGTATAAGCAATCTTTCCAGTAAATGGAATATTTCTAATGATGTGACGTTTTACATCGATAGTTCCTTTAACATTTGAATCGTTGTATTCCTCTTTTTTGTATGCTTTATAAATACCTTGTGAATATGCTTTTTTGAGATAATAAGGAAAGAGATAAAGAAGAAAATCCCAAATATTTTCTTTATTTGGCGTTTGGTCAAATTTTAAAAGATTAATTGAAAAGACCTTTTGCAACATATAATGAAGAAAATAGTCATTGTTTTCGTCTTTTGCAAAACGAGATGAAATTGTTAATTGTGTTGAATTTCGGCCAATAAACCCCATTAAATTATATGTTGTAAGGTTTTCGTCATCTAGTGAGAAAATATGTGGCTTTTCTGCATCGTCTCGATACTTACCAAATGAATGAGGAAAAACAAGCAAGTCAGGATTTTCTTTTTGTAAATCCAAAAGGTTTCTGTTTGCTATAGCTGATAAATCTGCAATGTTTAAATCGTCAAATTTATCTATACTTTTTCCGCCATTGTTATCAGTTGTTCTCATTAAGCAGTAAAGGAATTTTTGAGTAATTCAATTTTCTCAAAACTGTCAGGCATTCCCCTCAAATATTCTTTTAGTAATGGCTCAATCCGTAAACTCCAAATGTTATCAATATCCTGTCTAGCATTGCCGTTTGAATCTAAAAAATATGCAGCTCCAATATGATAAGAAGGATTTAGACCATCTGTATTTGAAATTTGCTCGTTTAACTTTAACATTCTTTCTTTTGTATTTTGTGGCAAATTCATATTATCCGCACTTTGTCCTGCTGTAATTTCAATCCAAGTAAAACGTCTTCGCATTGCAAAATCGAAACTTTCAACACTTCTGTCGATGTCGTTCATTGAGCCGATTATAAATACGTTTTCAGGCACATAGAAAACTTCTTTTTCGTCACTGTGTAAATTTGAATACTGTGTTTTAACTGCTCCTTTTTTACCTCTATAGCTCGGGTCAATGGAAAAGAATAATTCACCAAATATTTTTGAAATTTCGCCTCTATTGATTTCATCAATTACAAAAACATAGTTTTTAACACCGTTATTAGTAATTTCTTGATTATTTGTGAATTCCACTAAATCAAAATTGGCTTTCAAATAATTCACAACATCTTCCATATCTTTTTGAAAAGCACCTGAGGGTCTTGCTTGCTTTCCTTGATAAGCATCGTAAACATTTTTTTTCGTGATAGTAAAGTTGTATTGTGATGGAGTATTTAAAGAAGAATATTTTAATGAGTCTTTTGAAGATAAGCCGTAATCCCAAGAGCCAATAGTTGTTAATGCACCTTGTGCGATACTATTTCTTATTGCTGTTAATAAACTTTCCCAAGCCAAATCAAAATTGTCAACTATCTCTGAAAATTTTGCCTCTGAAGCTTTTTGGCAAAATGATTTGAAAATTCCGTCTTTAATTTCAAACCCAATTATTCCGTTTTCATCAGGTGGTGTCGGTCTAAGTCCTTCAACAAAGTCAGTATAGTCATATGATGGATGAAATTGAACAAAATTAAATTGTCCAGTGTCCTCCATCTCTTCATCAGTTTTAACTCCCATCATTTGCTTTGCAATTTCTTTGGCTAAATATGTTTTGCCTGTTCCTGGAGCACCTGTGAGGATGATGTTTTTGTTTGTTTTGAGTAATTCTACAAACTTTTGAATGTCTTGTTTCTTTTTAACCATTTCTAATTCTTTTTCTATGATTTCAACCAATCTTTTGTCGTTCTCATTTCTTTGAGGGTGCAGTTGGTAGAGAGCAGGGATTTGTTTGTTGTCGCCATAATACGCTGTACCATCAAATTCTAATTTCAGTTTTGAAACTCTTTCTTTTGTCAAATATGGGTTAAGTTGTCTGCAATATGCACCGCTTGGAGTATTTTCGATTTCTTTCCACTCACATTTATCATTTGAAACTATACCAATACCAAAAACGTGTGGTTTCCAATTCTTTCTTTGTGAATTGATAATTACATCATCTTTTTTTATTGTATTTATAAAAGTATTTCCAAATTGGTTGTCCTCGTCCCACCCGATAAATGAATATGGGTTAATTGATAGAAATTCTTTCCATCTGTTTTCCTCATCATTATTTTTTACGTTCGGAGATACAACCCAATAATTTCTATTTTTCATTTCTGTCACTTTCTATGTTTACTGTCGTTTTACACTGACGCACAACTTGTATATACCCGAAACAAACTTTCGCAAAGCCACCCATAAATAGGTGTATAAGCGAAAGTTTGTTTCGTTTATTTGAAGACATCAAAATAAGCTTATAAATCATCAAAAGGACTTTTTATTTGTTGAATACTCTTTGTGCTCACGTGGGTTTAAATTTCGTTAGTCTTACTACTATTATGACCTAGCAATTCCTGTATGTAACGTAAGTCAGTTCCACTTTCTAATAAATGTGTGGCATAGCTATGGCGTAACCAATGTAAAGTTACTGGTTTTGTTATTCCTGTTTTGAGTATGTTCAATAAAGTGTGTCAATCAATATTAACACATAGATTGACCACAGATGAAAGAAAGAGAAAAGGAGCGTTTTGATTTCGAGGATTTCGAGACTCATGCGATAAGTAAATTGATGCAAGGCGGCCGACTGGGGGCTAAGGATGGCGTGCTGTCTGAAGTGGCCGTATTGGATAGCCCGCCCCTTTGGGTCGGGCAGGCCCCCCGGGTGTAGAAAAAAGGATGAAAAAATGGAAAAGCTTCAGCTCACCTGCTGACTATAATAAACTCAGTCCTTCTGTTCTTGGAGCGGCCTTCTTCTATGCTGTTATCAGCGATGGGCTTATCAGCCCCGAAGCCTTTAAAGCTGAGCGAGGTGCCAGGAATGCCTTGAGATTGTAAGAAACTCATCACCTCGAATGCACGTTCAGTGCTCAAGGTCATGTTATCTGCCGGATTCCCAATGTTGTCCGTATGCCCATGTATGGCGATCTTCAGATTGGGATTCTTTTTCAGGTACCGGGCGAAGAGGATCAGGATGGATTTAGAGTCCTTATCGATCTCCGCTGAGGCCGTGGTGTAGTATATATCTTCAATGGTATAGGGCTTTCCGACACTGACCTTCTTCATAGTCATGTCTTTCTTTATTACGGTTTCCTTGGCATCTTCAACGGTGATAAGTTGAGCTTGGAAGACATGATTTTCCTTTTCTACAGACAACACTACAGGCTCATTTTCTACATTGATCATGGCAGCGTAGGTGCCATCTACCTGATCTACTTTCACTTCTTCAACACGTTTACTCTCCACGAAGTTGATGATTACCTTGGTGTCTTCCATCACTTTTCCTTCCTCGTCTTTCACGGTTCCTTTGACCAAGACTACCTTATCTGGCTTGGCTCTCTCTGGCAGTTCGAAACGGTAGATGTCAAAACCTAGGGCTCCTTGGATTTTGCTGGATGCGTAGTATGCCAGTTTCCCATCCGTACTCACCACGAGGCCATGTTCATCTTCATAAGTATTTATAGGGAGTCCTATGTTGCGCGGGCTGGTCCATGAACCATCATCTTGCAATCGCGAGAAATAGATGTCATATCCCCCTGCCCCTGGATAGCCATCCGCTGAGAAATAGAGTGTCTTGCTGTCTCCGTGCATGAAGGGTGACTTCTCATTCCCCCCACTGTTAATAGTAGCATCCAATGGACGCGCCCTGCCCCATTTCCCATCCGGACCTCGTTGGGAATAGAAGATGTCAATGCTCTTTCCGCCATCCCTGTTCTCTGTGCTGGTCTCCCTTGCTGTCGCGAAATACAAGGTGTTCCCATCTCCGCTCAATGAAGGCTGTGACTCCCATCCTTCGCGTGTATTAATATCCGTTCCTAGATTCTCTAGTTCTGACCAAATCAATTCCTCTTTTGCGCTGTGTTCATTGTACTGAAGGCTATAACGCGTCACATAGATATCACAGTTATTATAACCACTCTGATCAGGACGGCAGACTGTGACATATAATTCCTTGTTGTCAACGGATAAACTCGCCCCGCCATAATTATCTCCGATGTTGAATGGTGGAGGAAGCGCTGCTCCTTGATCAAAAGGGAGTTTCAATGCATCTCTGTGGCTCATGGTAAATTCTTCTACCTCCTTGCCATATAAGTCACCTTTTGCTTTGCGCTGATATTTTCTCGTGTAGTAAATGAACTCATTATCAGGGCTGAGCATGGGCAAGTACTCGTCTGCATTGCTAGAAACTCCTTCTACTTTCTTGGGGTCAAAAGGAACTGGATGATCAAAGAACTCTGCATTGAAAGTGACTTCTTCTAATATCTCTTCCACGTCCTTGACCTTACGTTCATGGTTGCGCGAAATACGCTCAGGCTCATTCATAGGGAAATCCAAGAAGGCTTTGAAAGACACAGCTGAAGCACTCCATTCCTCTTGGGCATATTGGATTACCCCGAGATAATAATATACGTCAGCATGATAGCCAGGGCAAGCTTGGAGTATGGCTTGAAATTGCTCTGCGGCTGCGTTGTAAGAAAGGTTGGAAGCAGTCTTCGCTCTATTGAACAAGACCTCCCCGAAGAGCAATCTACAAGGCAAGCAGTCTGGATCCAAGTCCACAGATTCCTGCACAGACTCCATACGTTCTCGCATGCTCTTATTGCGGTCCTGTCCTGCATCCATGAGCTTGCTGATCTTCTTGTCAGCCTCATAGTCGCATTGGGAATAAAGACCAGCGCTCAAGAGGAGTAAAAGAATGAAAATACTATGCCTGAAAAGCCCGTTCATTTCAATAAGTTATCCGCTTTTCCTTGGGCTGTCTTCATGACATTTTCGGCCTGCTTATCTCCTTCGACAACGATGGCATCAGCTTTCCGTTTCGCCTCTTGCTTCAATTTATCTCCAAGCACTTTCGCTGCTGCTTTGGCCAATGGATTATTCGCTTCATTGACCAACTTCTGCGCAGCTAGATCTCCTTGTTTGATGGTCTCTTCAGCCAGCTTGTTCGCTTCTGATTTCAATCTATCAGCCTGCACTCTTGCCTCGGCCATGAGCTTATCAGCCTCTGCGCGGGCTTTATCTTTGGTGTCGTCAATGAGTTCTTGTTTTGCTTCTTGGAATTCTTGTTTTATGGTCTCCTTGATCACATCTTTCACGGTAGCGCTTCCTTCTTGTCCGAGGATTGTTGGCTTCACTACGGGGTCTGTCACTTTACCAGTCACGAGGAAATTCATGTTCACGAATTCGCCCACAGAAAGATTCAGTCCCATGGTATTTGCTTTGCCCACCAATCCTTCTATATATTGATTCGCAGCACCCCCCATCATGGTCACCGGCACTTTCATCTTCACGCTATAATCCAGATCCTGCTCGAAACTCATGGTTCCGCCTACGTTAGTCTCCACGCCTTGGAGCTTGATGTCGAATGGTTTAACGGCTACTTTTCCATCTACGAATTCGAAGGCCAGTTTCACATTGCTCACCTTCTGAGTTGCCCAATTGCTCTGCTTGACTGCGTTCGCAATCTTAGTCAATGCAGGGAAATTCTCTATACTCACATCAGCCGTTGAAAGGGTTCCGCCTCCGACCAAGCTTGAAAAAACAGGATTCATTCCTTGATCCAATGCAGAAGTGAAGGTCATTCCAGCAGAGAAATCTCCTTTGCAATGCTTCGCAATAGGCGCGAGTGACTTCACAGTACTGAAGGTGTTGGCTGTGGAAGGAATATCGAATCCTTTGATATCCAATCCGAAATCGATTTTGGGCGACTGACCGGGCAAGGTGATATACGTTCCTTTCAATCCTAAGGCTCCTCCGAGCATATCCATCTTCACGTCCTGCATAGATGCCGCGTGCTCTTTCACTTGAATCTTGCCGCGCACATTGTTCATCTCCATATCTCCGTACAGGATTTTCTTAATGTCTGCATTAAGCATGAAATCCACATTGCCTGGCACTTCAACTACTGCCATTGGAGTTTCTTCTGCAGCAGTACTTCCCTCTGCTGCTGGGGCATCTTCGCTCATGAATTCATTCATGTCTATCAGATCGCTCTGGATATTAAAACTACCTTGGATGGTCTCATCCTTTAAGTAATAAGCGAGGTAATTATCTATACGACCTTGGGCTGCGATATTGGTCTTGCCATATGTCATCCTTAACTCAGGTAATTCCAAAGCACGAGGTGTGAAATTCAGCGTGGCAATCTGTATGCGGGTATCAGGAAGTGAGTCACTTGTATACAAGAAGTCTTGCAAGATGACCTTTCCGACCGCCTTGAACTCATCATATTTCTCTTGCTCGATGGCTGACATACGTCCTTCCAGGCTCACATCAGCGGTCATGATTCCTTCTAGGTCTTTCACCCCTTCCATGGCAATGGCTTGGCGCACATTGCTCAGGTTCATCTGTGTCTTGATCTCACTCTTTATGTAAGGATCTGTCATCATGTTCTTGGTAAAGAAAGAAAGGTTGAATGGGCTCTTGGCCACTTCCATGTGCAGTTGATCTATGTTGAAAGTCATAGCATCCAAGTCAGCTCCTCCTGGGAAGATGATGGCGAGGTCTGTATTGATATTATCAATGGACTGAGGCAATTCAGGATACTGGATCCTTCCGTTTTCTATCTTTCCTAGCACAGAGAATCCCGGAAGATTCAAGTCATCATAACGTCCTTTGACCTCTCCATTCAAGGTCACTTTACCTTCAGTCGTCAGACCTTCCAAGTCAGGCATGTATTCTGCCGGAATCAAAGAGAGTAAGTTCTTCAAATCTGTCTTGGTGCTTTGATATTGGATGTCTGTATCTACGCCATCCTCTGGCATGAGCACTACTCCACTTGCTGTCAAGAACAGTTGATTAAGTCGGATCTCATTCTCTTTGAGGTTATACGTCCTGAAATCATCTTGTATGTCAAAAGCGGCCTTGATTTCAGCTTCAGCATCTTTTAAATACTGAGTCCCTTCATAATTAACCCCGATTTTCTTAGCCGTGGTCAAGGTGCTCAGATCATACATCTTGTCAGAAAGATCTCCTTCTCCTGAATGATCCAAACCTTCTAGCTCCAGATACATCTGCATGGAGCGGTTATCGTATATGATGTGGGCATTCGTAAAAGAATACTCTTCTAAAAGGATCACGTATTCATCACGTACATCCATTGTATCGCCTTCTGGAGTCTCTGACTCTTTCATGATGTCGTAGTTCGCTGTTCCGTCCTCCAAGACCAAAGCATGCAGGGTAAGTCCATCTATATGGATTCCTTGGATGCGCATCTTCTCGCCCTTGATCACACTCATGATATCCAGTGTGAAGGAGGCCTCTTTGATCTCTGCTAACCTGAGGCTATCAAAGGCTGCGATCCCATCTATAGTGATATCTTCTATTTGGAAAGTGAAGTTGGGAAAATTAGGAAGGAGTGTCAGGTCATAATCCCCGAAGTCTACCTTGGCATTCAAGCTGGCGTTTACATTGTCCTTGACCACTTGGACGATCTTATCCTCGAAAAGGAATGGCAATGCGATGACTACTGCAAGCAATAGCACAAGCAAGATACCTGCAATCTTCATAAACTTCTTCATGATGGGGACGGATTCAAATTTGGGTCCAAAAGTACATAGCAATAAGGCTGCTCCTCAAGGGATGGCTCTGCTTTTTCAACCCTTGGCAGGATAGCTATCATCCCAGTCTTGCACCTTGGGTTCTCCGAGCTTACCTACTGACTTGGCGACCAGCATAGAAACGAAGGCGTCTCCCGTAACATTCACGGTAGTACGGCACATATCCAAAGGCCTATCAATAGCGAAAATCAAAGCCAATCCCGCTTCAGGAATTCCTGCTTGGGCCAATACGATGACCAACATCACCATGCCGGCTCCTGGAACCGCTGCAGATCCTATGGAAGCCAAGGTGGCTGTCATCACTATACCTAATTGCGCCCCGAAGGAAAGATCCATCCCAAAGGCCTGGGCAATGAAAACCGCTGCAACAGCTTGATAGAGACTGGTCCCATCCATATTGATGGTCGCTCCGATGGGCAATACAAAACTGGCTACTTCAGCATCTACTCCCAGATGTTCTTCTACCCTCTCCATAGTCACAGGCAATGTGGCTGCACTGCTGCTGGTGCTGAAAGCCAAAAGTTGAGCTGGAGATATCCCGTTCAAGAAGAATCCTGGGCTCTTTCCTGTGAAGATCTTTACCGCTGCGATATATACTCCAATCATGAGTAAAAGTCCCAAGACCACTGTCAATGCATACATTCCGAGTGCGGCAAAGAGATCAGCATTAGGTGCTTCGACCACCAAGGCGGCCATGAGTGCGAAGACTCCATAGGGCGCAGCCAACATGATGAGATCTATGAGTTTAAGGATGACCTCATTAAAGCCATCGAAGAAATCTTTCACCGTTTTACCTGTCTCTGGGGGAACCAGAATCAATCCTACTCCAAAGAAGATGGCGAAGAAGATCACTTGGAGCATGTTCCCATTCTCTGTAGCGGCTTTGAAGATGTTATCAGGGACCAAGTCGATGAGGGCCTGGAGCGGGCCTGCATTCTTCTGGTTCTCTGCCGCTTCTATCTTGCTTGCCGCATCACCCGCGTAGGCGCTTAAAAGTTCAGTACGCGTCTGCTCAGAGATGGTCTTTCCCGGTGCGATGACATTCACCGCTACTAAGCCGATGGAGACTGCTAAGACCGTGGTCATCAAATAGAGTCCAATCGTCCTTCCTCCCATCGCTGATAAGCGGCTGAGGTCTTTCAAATCGCTCACTCCCTTGATCAAAGAACCGAGGATTAGCGGGACTGCGATGAGCTTTAAGGCATTGATAAAAATAGTCCCAAAGGGCTTAACCCAATCAGAGACCATCCCCGATCCCCCATCGAAGGAGGACATAGCGAATCCAAAGGCCACACCGAGGGCCATACCGATCAGGATCTTCCAGTGCAATGCCAATTTCTTCATAGGATGTTTTGAATGATGGTTGCCAATATACACATTGGTGGCTCCGAGCCCTTTCCTATGACCCGAAGATCTTTTCGATCAATTCCTGAGCATGGGATTGATTCGAGAAGCTTTCTTGTAGCAATTTCTTTCTTTGTTCAAAGGCATTATCCGTGAATGCCTCAGTCCAAAGCTCTCCCAATGCAAGGCGCATACTTTCCGCATCTGCTGCGACTTTACAGGTGCTTTCTAAGCCCGTTCCTTCTACCATGGGTTTATTGACCAGACAATGTCCTCCGTTATATAAACTGAAGAGCAATTTCAATTTCATCCCCGTAGACTGGAAGGTAGGGAGGATATTGACCTGCGCTTTTTTGAGCAATTCAAGAAGTAATGCTCCATCTCCTTCGATCAAAGAGATGTGTGCTTTTTCATTGATCTTCTTCTTCAATTTCTTGCTGACTCCATTGCCAAAAATCTTCAAAGGCATACTTGGATCAATACAAACCTCATCAATGAGAAACTGAGCCGCGCGTTCATTCTCCATCACTGAGAGATTTCCATGATAGAGAGCATAAGGCTCTTTTTTCCCATTCAATGCGAGCTCGTCATTGGCATGAAAAGGCGGAATCCAATTCACCCTTTTATTCCATTTTTTCAGATGCTCTACATCGCTGGGAGAGATGGCGAAGAGGGCTGTAGCCTGTTTCAATAAGACCTCGAAACGCTCTAGTTTTTTAGCCTCTCTTTTCAGATATCTCTTCTTGATCCATGAAGGCTCTTGGCTTGCCAAGGCTCTGTAATAATGATGCTCTATGTTATGACTTCGCAGGAACCTATCCCTGCCTTTAAGCTCTGGATGATCCAGATAATATGCACAATGCAATCCTTCAAAAAGAATGGGATACTCATCATTTTTCAAATGCTTCAAGAGCGCATCATGCTGCCTACTCACCACGATGAAGGGAAGCGGATGGATCAATAAACTGCGGTTCATGTTCCGAGGATAATAGAACACCTCTTCACAATATTCCTTCAGCTCTTCCTTGGATTCTCGCCCATAAGCGAAGCAATGCAAATGCACTTTCACACCTGCAGCATGAAGGGCCTTCATTTTATAGAACACGTCTATCACCCCGCCATAGTCAGCTGGGAATGGCACATCAAAGGAGACGATATGCAGGTGTTTTTCAGCCAAGGTCTTTATAGATATCAATGATTCCTTGACTCTCTTTTTCCCAATTCAAGATCTTATAGGCTGCGATGGTATTCTGTTTCCATACGTCCACCTGCGTGGGGTCTGAGAACATAAGTTCTATGGTTTGGGCGATAGCTTGAGGTGTAATCTCTTCTACACTTTTTCCTATCTGATATTCCTTAATCATTTCTCTAGCTTCTATCGTTGGACCGCTCAATACTGGAATTCCGGCTGCGATATAATCGAAGAGTTTATTGGGCAAGGCATACTCATAATTCAGGTTATCTCCTTTGTCCAAAGTCAATCCCATGTCAGCGTGCAAGGTATGTTGCATAAGCTCTTCAAATGGCATACGCTCTTTGAAAATTACTCGCTCTTGCAGGCGATAGAGTTTTACCAGGCTCTTTAATTTCTCGAAGACATCTCCGCCACCTAATAAGAGTAGGACATAGTCCTCGCTTAATTCTTTCATAGCTAAGACAGCTTCCTCAGCTCCTCGGCTTACATTAATCCCAGCTCCTTGGAGGATAAGGATGCGCTTTCCTTCAGGTAATCCCAGGCTGGTTCTGCTGCCTTCTTTCTTCCAAGCTATGTATGGCGGAACATTGCGCACAAGGCCTACTTCTACATTATACTTCGCTTTATAGACCTTGGCAATGGAAGCGCTTACGGTGTATACATGTTTGAGTTTTGGGAAAATGGTCTCTTCTAAAAAAAGCCAAACTGCTTTGGCAAATCTTCCCTGCAATTCTGGCACTTCAGTGAAATACTCATGGCTGTCATAGACCAGTTCCTTGTCCTTCAGATTTATATAAGCGATATAGCCAGCCAAGAGCGTATCCAAGTCATTCACATGCACGATGTCCCAGTCCTTTTTCATCAAGCGGAAGAAGAATCGCAGGTTCAATTCAAGGTAGAACAATGGGCCTTTGTCAAATAAAAGTTTCAATCTTTCAACCTGATATTCCCTGGAAATGGGCTTGCTCTTGGCCCTCATCCTTCCGAGTACCGTGACTTGGAAACCCTGAGCCAGCAGGGTCTTGCAGGTCTTATCAACACGCTGGTCTGTGTGGATGTCATTGCTTACCAGAAGGAGGACTCGCTTGCTCATGGATCAGGAGAACGGTTATTCCCATAGGGAATTGTGGAAATGTGTCCGAAGATAAGGTCGTGGATTGGAATGGAGGTGCCATCTTCGCAGCTATGTCAATACAGATAGAAAAGGATAAGTCTTTGAAGGGCATGAATACCTTCGGGCTAGAGGTCAGCGCGGATCAGTTCTGCCGTTTCCGCTCGGTGGATATGCTGCGAGAAGGATTAGAAAGAGCTCAAGGTCTCCCTAAACTCATACTCGGTGGCGGCAGCAATATCCTCTTCACCAGTGATTTCCACGGTATGGTCTTGCGCAATGAGATGGGCGGTATGGAACTCATAGAGGAGCGAGATGGGCAGGTGATCATCGAGGCGGGATCTGGCGTGGTATGGCATGACCTAGTGATTTATGCGGTGGATCAGGGATTGGGCGGCATAGAGAACATGAGTCTTATTCCCGGATCCTGTGGAGCGGCTCCTATGCAAAACATTGGCGCTTATGGCGTAGAGATCAAGGACTGTTTTCATAGCTTGAAAGCCTATCACATAGCCACAGGTGAGATCCATGAATTTAAAGCCGATGATTGCGGATTTGGATACCGAGAAAGTGTGTTCAAACGCAAGCTGAAAGGGCAATATGTGATTCTTTCTATCTCTTTAAAGCTGTCAAAGAATCCGAACTTGAACACGAGTTATGGTGCCATTGAGAAGGAATTAGAGGCCATGGGATTGGACGCCAATGTGAAGAACATCTCAGACGCTGTGATACGCATACGCAGGAGTAAATTGCCTGATCCAGCTATCATAGGAAATGCCGGAAGTTTTTTCAAGAATCCCGTGATCAATGAGGAACTATTCCAAACCCTGATTCAAGCACATCCTCACATGCCCCACTATCCCGCTCTTGAAGGCCATAAACTGGCTGCGGGATGGTTGATAGAGCAATGCGGCTGGAAGGGAAAAGACTTAGGGGGATATGGAGTTCATGATAAACAGGCGCTGGTCTTAGTGAACCGTGGACAAGGAACAGGAGAGAAACTCTATGAGCTCTCAGAGGAGATCATCAAGTCAGTGAATGAGCGTTTCCAAGTGGAATTGGAGCGAGAGGTTAATATCATCTAGGAGCATTACACTAGCTTTGTATTAGGAAGAACTCCTTTTGGATTTCTTCAAAGACATTATTTAAAGCATTAAAAAGCACATTATGGCTGAAGAGAACAAGAACAAGCAAGGGCAATTGAATATAGAGTTGAACGAGGAAGTGGCCAGTGGCATCTATTCCAATCTCTGCATCATCACTCATTCCCAGAGTGAATTCGTATTGGATTTCATACGTGTCATGCCGGGTATGCCTAAGGCTAAAGTGAAGTCCAGGATTATCTTGACTCCGCAACATGCCAAGCGATTGCTCAAGGCATTGGGTGAGAATGTTTCCCGATTCGAGAATCAACATGGGGATATCACAGAGGCTGGAATGCCTGAGATAGGTCTTCCTATGAACTTCGGAGGGCAGACAGGCGAGGCCTGATCTTTAGAAATCTAAAAGGGGGCTGGAATGATCCAGTTCCACCCTTTTTTCTCCATGTTTCAGTGTGCAGATCACATTGGCCTCATCATGTTCTAAGAACAAGTGATAATGCCCATCTGCTGCGGCCTGTAAGAACTTATCCTTCTCAGCCATAGTCAATAATGGCCGAGTATCATATCCCATCACGAAAGGCAATGGAATGTGTCCTGTAGAGGGCAATAAGTCAGCCATAAAGACGACTTTCTTGCCTTTATAATGAATCAATGGGAGCATCTGGCTCTCAGTATGCCCGTCCATGAAGAGCACGTCTATGCCTGGGAAAACTCCTTCTACCTTATCTCCTTTCCTTTCTATAAATTTCAGCTGACCGCTTTCTTGGATAGGCAGGATATTCTCTTTCAAGAAGGAGGCTTTCTCCCTTGAATTAGGCTCTGTAGCCCATTTCCAATGGCGCTCATTGCTCCAGAATGTTGCGTTCTGGAAGGCGGGTCTGAATTCTCCGTCCCCGTTCCTTTCTATGGCTCCTCCGCAATGATCAAAGTGCAGGTGGGTCAAGAATACATCTGTGATATCATCTCTCAGAAAGCCATGAGCCGCAAGGCTCTTATCCAAGGTATCATCCCCATGCAGGTAATAATGACGTAGGAATTTTTCATCCTGCTTGTTCCCCATGCCCGTGTCTATGAGCATCAATCGCTTCCCATCCTCAATCAATAGGCAACGCATTGCCCATGAACAAAGGTTATTCTGGTCAGGTACATTGCTCCTGCTCCAAATGGATTTAGGCACGACTCCGAACATAGCACCGCCATCCAATTTGAATCTTCCCGTCTCGATACTATATAGCTGCATAATGGTGGATTATGACGTTGACAAAAGTTCTAAGGCCTAAATGTACGCATGACTAAGCATCAGAACTTAGGCCTCATGAGAGTACACTTTATCGCCATTGGCGGAGCCGCCATGCATAACCTGGCCATTGCACTGAAAAGAAAGGGAATGGAGGTCACTGGATCAGATGATCAGATTTTCGAACCTTCCAAGGGCCGCCTTGCTAAAGAGGGAATCCTTCCCTCAGAAATGGGTTGGCATCCTGAGCGATTGGACGCAGGGATGGATGCAATCATTTTAGGAATGCATGCTCGTGAGGATAATCCTGAATTGGCCAAAGCCAAGGAACTGGGACTTAAGATTTTCTCTTATCCTGAATACCTCTTCGAGCAATCCAAAGAGAAGAAACGCGTGGTCATTGGTGGCAGTCATGGGAAGACCAGCATCACCGCCATGATCTTGCATGTACTGGGTAAGAACGGCCTTTCCTATGATTATATGGTAGGTGCCCAATTGGACGGATTCGATTGCATGGTGAAGATCAGCGATGCGCCCATCATCGTACTTGAAGGGGATGAATACCTCTCTTCTCCCATTGACCGCAGGCCTAAGTTCCATCTGTATAAGCCACACATCGCAGTGCTGAGTGGAATCGCTTGGGATCATATCAATGTCTTCCCCACTTTCGAGAATTATGTGGAGCAGTTTAGCCTGTTCCTGAAAAGCATGGAAGCGGGCGGAGAATGTTTCTACTACTGCGGGGATGAGCATTTACAACATATAGCGAAGGAGGCTGAGGGAAGAATTCATACCCATGCTTACGGGACCCATGCACATGAGATAGAACATGGTCAGACCTTCCTGAAACATGAAGGCGGAAAGACTCCAATAGAAGTATTCGGGAAGCATAATCTGCAGAATCTATCCGCTGCGAAGCATGTGTGCCTGAGTCTTGGGGTGACCGAGGAAGGGTTCTATAACGCCATCAGCAGTTTCGGTGGAGCTGCGCGCAGGCTTGAATTGGTCAAGAGAGGCAAGGATCATGTGGTCTATAAAGACTTTGCCCATAGCCCTTCCAAGCTGAAAGCAACCACAGATGCACTCAAAGAACAGTTTCCTGAGCGGGCTTTGATTGCGTGTATGGAGCTGCACACCTTCAGCAGTCTGAACAAGGAATTCCTTCAAGAATATAAGGGCAGCATGAGCAAGGCAGACAAGGCCTTCGTTTTCTATGACCCTGAAGTGGTCTCGCATAAAAGACTGGAATCTATCAGCAAGGAAGATGTGTTCAATGCCTTCGGAACGAGCAATGTGACGGTCTTTGATCAAGCAGAGGAGATGATTGCTGCTCTGAGGAAGGAAGATTGGAAAGAGAAGAACCTGCTCTTTATGAGCTCAGGGAATTTCAATGGACTGGATCTGGCGAAGCTCAGTCAGGAATTGATGTCTTGAAATGCTTTGACATAAGCTTGAAGAACAGGGCCATGAGCAAGCTGTAGAACAAGGCTGTCATGGTGAGCGCCAGCAAGGAATAAGAAGCCTGAGGAAGTGCTGAGAACATGATGTTCCTGAGCGAATCCTCTTGATCCTGAAGAAAGGAATCCTGGTCTATCTCTTCATCCAAAGAAGCCTTTTTACTAAAGGCTTCCCATCCGCCTTCGTTGGAGATATTCGCCTTGGTCTCTATCAAAACGGTCTCCAGTTTATTTTCGAAGAAATCTGCATCTAGGAATTTATAGTAGCTGAAGATGGCCACTGTGATGAAGATGACATAGAGTGCGGCAGGACGCATTCCTGCTTTGAGGAGATGAAAGGTCTCTTTTCCTGTCTCGCTGCCTTTTTTAACGCCCATGTACACCAATATCACTAGGAATAAGAGGTTCAACATAATGCCAGCGCGCAGGGTGTCCTCTATCCATGACGTATAAAAGATGAGCACTTTCATGAAGAGCCAAGTGAGAGCGAAGAGGAGAGGGATTTGCATGGGAGTAAAGTAAGGGTATTCAGAATTCGATGGGAGAGTCAGAGCGATTGTCTATGATGGTCCACTCCGTTTCCAAATAAGAAACTATCTCTTCGAGATTTCTTTCAGCTCGCTCAGAAATTAGAACTCTCAAATTTCAAGGGTATTTAGATATCACATCATCCAACGATTTCGACCTCGCCATTTCCAAGTATTTGAGGCCAGCTGAGATATCCTTTTTTTCTTTTTCATCCCACCAATCCGTTCCTGAAGAATATTTCTTTGAATGAAGAAGGTTTTTGAAAGCTTCTATCAAATAAGAATCCTTTACCTCTTTCAATTCTGAGATAATCCATTTCAAATCAGCTTGAAGATCCATTTGATGTACGATTAACTTCAAAAATAAAGAATCTAGATGGAATTCTACCTGGAATTCGGGGTCACTTGTCGATACAGCGAACTAAAAAAGCCCTTACCTTTTTAGGGGCAAGGGCCTTAAAATTACTTGTAATTCCTTGGATTAACCATTCATGGAGATCAGGAATTCTTCATTATTCTGTGTCTGGTTCATACGGTCCTTGATGAATTCCATCGCTTCAATAGCATTCATATCGCTAAGGTGCTTACGAAGGATCCACACACGTTGGAGTGTTTCTTTATCCATCAACAAGTCTTCTCTTCTGGTTCCAGAAGCAGGAATATCGATTGCTGGATATACTCGCTTGTTAGCCAGTTTACGATCCAACTGAAGTTCCATGTTACCTGTTCCTTTGAATTCCTCAAAGATGACCTCATCCATCCTTGAACCTGTCTCGGTCAAGGCGGTAGCGATGATGGTCAATGAACCTCCGTTCTCAATCTTACGAGCAGCTCCGAAGAAGCTCTTAGGCTTCTGCAATGCATTCGCATCAACACCACCAGTCAATACTTTTCCTGAAGCTGGAGATACCGTGTTATAAGCACGAGCTAGCCGTGTGATAGAATCCAAGAGGATACATACATCATGTCCGCATTCTACCATACGCTTGGCTTTCTCCAAGACGATGTTAGCGATCTTCACGTGACGCTCAGCAGGCTCATCGAAGGTAGATGCGACCACTTCAGCTTTTACACTACGGGCCATATCTGTCACCTCCTCAGGACGCTCATCAATCAATAGGATGATCAAATAAACCTCAGGGTGATTCTCAGCAATCGCATTGGCAACATCCTTCAAAAGAACAGTCTTACCTGTCTTAGGCTGTGCTACGATCATACCACGCTGTCCTTTACCGATAGGCGAGAACAAGTCCATGATACGTGTAGAGATATTGGTGTTCTTTCCAGCAAGATTCAATTTCTGATCAGGGAAAAGTGGCGTCAAATACTTGAATGGAACACGGTCTCTTACGAAACTCGGGTCTCTTCCATTGATACTCTCTACGCTGATAAGCGGGAAATACTTCTCTCCAGTGCGCGGAGGGCGTATAGCCCCTTTCACAGTATCACCAGTTTTAAGACCATAAAGTTTGATCTGAGACTGGCTCACATAGACATCGTCAGGTGAATTCAAGTAGTTATAATCAGAGCTTCTCAGGAATCCGTATCCATCAGGCATGGACTCGAGCACTCCTTCCTGAACGATAAGTCCATCGAAGTTGTAGCCGTACTCTTCAGCTTTAGGAGCTTGAGGTTCTCTTGGCTTACGGTCTCTGTCGCGGTTATTCCTGTCGCTGCGGTCATTTCTGTCGCCACGGTCATTCTTACGATCACGGTTGTTATCTCTTTTCTGATCAGAGCTGCCCCTATCATTGGACTTGTCTTTATCATCAGAAGATTCTTTAGTGGCGTCTGTACTCTCAGAGGAGTCCTTTTTTTCGTCCTTGTTGGAATCGTCTGATTTTTCAGAGCGCTTTTCCCTTTTGTCGCGGTCATCGCGCTTTCTTTCGGGACGGGGCTCTCTTTTTTCATTAGAAGAGTCCTTGCTCTTATCGTTAGAAGATTCGGATTTCTCTGACTTAGCATCAGTGCCTTCAGCTGCAGGAGCTTCTTCTTTTTTGATAGGATTCACCGCTTGTTCGTCCAAGATGCGGTAGATGATATCCTGTTTCTTCAAGGTCTTATAGTTAGAGACGTTCAGCTTTTCAGCGATGTCTTGAAGATCGGCCACTTTCATGCCGTTCAATTCTATGATGTCATACATGTAATACGAAGTATAGGTTTGGGAAATATTCGGTCTACGGTTAGACCTAAGATTTAGGGGAAAAAATAATGTTTTGAAAAAGGGTTGGACCAGAATAGCCGTGTGCCCGTTCAGAATGCAATATTAGGATAATTTCTGGTGATTCCAAGAAATTATTTCATCTTGAAGCCACATCTATGGAGCTATCTTCGCGCTAGATTGTATCTTTTGCGCCAGAAAAACCAAGAATTCTTTATGATCCAACGTCTCCAGTCCTTGTATTATTTACTTGCCCTCATGCTGGTTGGCCTGATGGCTTTATGGCCTATTGCTACCATTGAAGGGCTCATCCTTGACATAAACTCTGCCGGTCACCTGAGTGTAGGAAGCGCATTCCCTTTCCCCATGGCCTATTTCGGCTACTTGGTCATGGCTTTAAGCATACTGTGCATATGGATGTATAAAGACCGAAAGAAGCAGCTCATTATAGGAAGGGTGAATTATTTCATACTCCTATTCTATATAGTGGTGATTTGTATGACCATTGAACAGAACAGCTCTGCCCTCCTTGTTAACGGGGCCGTGGAGTATGGACCTTCCTTATTCTTGCCATTGGTCGCGCTGGCCTTTTTATTTATGGCAAACAGGGCCGTCAAGAAGGATGAAGACCTCGTCCGTTCCTTGGATAGATTGCGTTGAGATTCAGAAAACAGCATTAGAAACATGAATAGATATATACTCCTTTTCATATTCCTCGCGCTCCTTAGCACGCTGGAGTTTAAGGCGCAGACCGTAATAAAAGGACAGATAAGCGATGCCCTTTCCAAAGAGACGCTCATAGGAGCAGCCGTTGTCATAGAAGGAACCACCGTAGGAATGACGACCGATATCGATGGTAAGTTCGTTCTACAGACGAGCAATTCCCTTCCTTTGAAGGTCCAAATAAGCTTCTTGGGGTATAAGACCAAAGTCATCACTGTAACATCAGCCAATGTATCCAGCCTGAATATTAGCCTTGAGAATGATGCCGTTCTTATGACCGCAGTAGAGGTAAAGGCCCAACGCATATCTGATAAACAGAAGCAGAGCGCTCTCACAGTGGAAAGCATGGATGCATTGGCCATAAAAGAAGCTGCCTCAGGAAGCTTCTATGAAAGCCTTGGAAATCTAAAAGAAGTGGATGTTACTTCGGCCAGCCTTGGCTTCAAGGTAATCAATACCCGCGGATTCAATTCTACTTCTCCAGTTCGATCTTTGCAACTTATAGATGGAGTAGATAACCAGTCTCCTGGCTTGAACTTCTCACTAGGTAATTTCCTCGGAGCTTCAGACTTAGATGTGAGAAGCGTGGAAGTAGTTGCTGGAGCAAGTTCAGCATTCTACGGCCCAGGTGCATTCAATGGCGTGGTCAATATGACTACCAAAGATCCTTATGACTTCCCAGGTGTGAGCCTTGAAATAAAAGTGGGAGAAAGAGCCTTGTTCCAGCGTGTTCTGAGATTGGCTGATTATACTACCAATAAAGAAGGACAGAAGAAATTAGGATATAAGATTAACGTCTTCTTCATGCAAGCCCATGACTGGGAGGCTGAAGATTATAGGCCCATAGAAGGAACCGAACATCAAGCAGATTATCCTTTTGGATTCGATGCTGTGAATATATATGGCGATGAACTCACTGCTACTAATAACGGCCCTGACTATATATCGCGACCTGGACTTTCCTCTTTCAACAGAAATGGACATAAAGAAAAGGACTTAGTGAATTATCAAACTGACAATCAGAAATTCGGTGCTGGGCTTTACTATCGGATCAAGGATGATGTGACCATTAATTATTCCCTCAATTACAGCACCGGTTCGACCATCTTTCAAGGTGATAATAGATATGCTCTGAAGGATGTACAGTTCTATCAGAACAAGCTGGAGATAGGAAAGAAGGATACGTGGTTCCTGAGAGCCTACCGAACCACTGAAGATGCGGGAAAGACCTATGATGTGGTGACCACCGCCATCCGTATGCAGGATGCCCAGGGAAGTAACGCAACTTGGAACAACAGATTCAAGTCTAGCTGGAGCCAGAGCATTATGAATATGTACCCTATTCTTGGCAACACCAAGGATTCCCTCTTCGCAGTGGTCCAATCTGAGATTGCTGCTGGAACCACGGCTTCCGACCAAGGGTTGAACAGATATGACCAACTGATGGAACTCTGGATCAATGACAATTCAGACTTTCTCAATCTGCTATACTTGGAGAACCTAGACTTGGTCAATGGTCAAAGTGGAGCTCAACTTGAATCATTCTATGAGCCCGGTACAGCGCGATTCGACTCCCTTCAAGCAGATATCACTAGAAGGACATTCACTGAGAATGGTTCCCGATTTTATGACAGATCCGCATTGAACCATGTGCAAGGTGAATACAAGTGGAACTTGGATGCGCTCACTATTACGGCTGGAGGGAATATGCGCTGGTACAGACCTGATTCAAGGGGCACTATTTTCAGTGACACCCTTGCATATACCTACCAGGATGTGAATGGAGAGCAAGTAGCAATCGACTCCAGCAGGGTGGTGATTAAGAACAATGAATTCGGTCTCTATGCAGGAGCGAGAAAGGAATTCATGGAGGATAAGCTGGTGACCACCATCACAGTGCGTGTAGACAAGAATCAGAACTTCGACTACCTCTTCTCCCCTGCAGCATCCATCGTCTATAGCCCGACTGATAGAAATACATTCAGGGCCAGCCTCTCCTCAGCTATCCGCAATCCCACCCTCGCTGATCAGTACCTTTATTATAATGTAGGCCGTGCCATCCTCCTTGGAAATGTCGGAGGACGTTTTGAAGCAGGATCTGATTCTTTATTTACTATTGAATCTTTCAATAATTATCGTGCTCAGACTCAATTAAACCGAGATACATTGGAATATTTCAATGTAGATGCCATTCGTCCTGAACAAGTAAAGACCATCGAACTAGGATATAGAGGAAGACTGACCGAGTCCTTATATATGGACTTGGGAGGCTATTATAGCCGCTATAAGGACTTCATAGGTTATGAAATAGGCCTCTCTGCATATTTCGACCCATTACAAGCTAGCGCCCCACCTGCCAATATCATCGCCTATCGTGTCGCTTCCAATGCGACAAGCATCGTGACCACCAGGGGAGTATCAGTAGGATTGAACTATTACTTCAGCAAGCTCTCTTTGAATGGGAATTACAGCTACAATGAACTAGTGAGTGGAGCTGATGACCCTATCATTCCTGCTTTCAATACACCAAAACATAAATTCAATCTTGGCCTAGGCGGCAGAGAGATCACACTTTTCAAGAAGATCCCTCACTTCGGATTTGGATTGAATTATAAGTTTATCGAAGGGTTCCTCTTCGAAGGCTCACCGCAGTTCACAGGCAGCATTCCAAGTTATGACATGTTAGACGCTCAGGTGAATATCTATGTTCCCAAATTAAAGAGTACCTTCAAATTCGGAGGAAGCAATATAATGGGCTTCAGACCTTTCTTCGCTGAAGGAGTCGAGAATCGCCTAGAAAGTGCTTTTGATAATAAGAACTTCCAGGTCTACGGAGGACCGCAGATTGGCAGATTGCTCTATGCAAGTATATTGATAGAGCTTAAATGAATAGATTTATACCCTTAAACTTAAATAGATGAAGAATACTTTACGTTTTATCATGCTGATGACGGCTATTGTTAGCCTTAACAGCCTAATGGCTCAGACCAGATACCTTGATGAGGTATTCACTGATTCAGAGCTTAGCATCACGAACAACGTGACTTTTGCAACGAACATCAATTTCTTGACCTCTAGCTTCAGTCCTACTGCACAGCTGGTAACAGATATAGGAACTTTGAGTGCGCTTGCTAATGCAGGATCACCCTATCCTGCTCCTTACTATAACCCTGCTGACGCAAGCACCCAATTGAAGGTGAGCGACCTAAAGATGGACATCTATCGCCCATCTGACCTAGCTGATACTGAAACTGCTCGTCCAGTGATTGTATATCTTCATACGGGTAACTTCCTTCCTCCTCCGATTAACGGAAGTATGATGGGAACCAAGGGAGATAGTTTGGCTGTAGACCTTTGTAAGTCTTGGGCCCGCAGAGGGTATGTCGCTGTCTCTTTGGATTACCGCCTCGGATGGAATCCTATAGCTCCAGATGTTCAAACCAGGAGAGGAACACTGCTGAATGCTGTATACCGTGCTATTCAGGACACTAAAATGGGTGTTCGTTTCTTGAAAGATGATGCTACTGCTGCAAATTCTTATGGAATCAATCCTGATAAGATTGCCCTTTTCGGTGAAGGCTCAGGGGGGTATATGTCTGTTGCATATGTGACTTTAGATAATCCTTCAGCTGAACTTTTCCTTGAAAAGTTCCGTCCTAATCCTTTCGATGCTTCTGTTTCATACATAGATACTCTGCAAGTGGGTCTTCCAAATGGTTTTGGATATTCAAATTCAGTGAACCTATATAGAGATACTTTAACCAGTGCTGATGTGCAAATGTCTATCAACGCAGGTGGAGCTCTAGCTGATGAATCTTGGTTAGAAGCTGGAGATGCTCCTATGGTTTCATTCCACGCTATCCGTGATGACTTCGCTCCTTTCACTTTCGGTACGGTAATCGTTCCTACTACGCAAGAAGAAGTGGTAGATGTTCATGGATCCAACTTCTTTATCCAAAAGGCCAATGACCTTGGAAACAATGCTGTTTTTGCTGGTCTTCCTGATGGTGATATTTATACGGATCGTGCGCGTTCTCTTTATGGGAGCTCATGGGGCGCATCTAATGGTGGAACAGAGACTGTAAATGCAGCTCCTGAGGGATTATTCCCAGTAGTTCAACCTCTGCGTCCTTTCTTGACCAATATCTCTTCTCCTTGGCAGTGGTGGAATCCAACCTCACCTCTTTCTCTATATGAGTTGGCGCCTGGATTTACTACTCATATGGCTCAGATAGGTTCTAATCCTAATATGTCTGAAGCTCAAAGTATCGCTTTTCAGGATACAATAAATGGATACATGCTTCCTCGCTTGTCATGTGCATTAGAGCTTCCTGGAAATCCATGTATGGCTGTTGACCCATGTGACCTTAATGCTCCTGACTTGGTTGGAACTCCGATCATTTGCGATAACCTCGAAAGCTATGCTGCTGGAGCTATAGGACCTCAAGCAGATCATTGGGGTGTTTGGGCCGGTGGTGCTGAAGGAGTTGTAACCAGTGAACAAGCATTCAGTGGTACTCAGTCCATGCTTGTAGAAGAAGGTGGAGCGGTAGACGCCCTCCTGCTTCTCGGAGACCAAACGTCTGGAGAATTCGGTCTTATCTGGAAGTGTTATATTCCTTCACAAAAGACAGGATACTATAACATCCAGAATGATGAAGTCCCTGGCCTACAGTGGAACATGAATGTCTTCTTCAACCAAGGTAATATTGCCCCTGGAACAGGTGTTGTAACTAATGGTACTAATGTTGAAGTAGCTACTTTCTCTTATCCAATGGACCAGTGGTTCACAGTATTGCATCGTATCGACCTAGACGCTGACGTCCTTGAACTGATCATCGATGGAGAAACTGTAATGACTGATTATCCTTATCCTGATAACATCGGATCCATTGACTTCTATTCTATAGATGCCAATAACCGTTACTATATCGATGATATCGCATACGGAGGCGATCTTACCATCACTGTTGATGAAAGAGATGTCCTGGTATACTCAGTATTCCCTAATCCAAGCTCTGGTGACATGACTATACGTTCTGAGAAGAAGATGGATGCTGTTATGGTCTATGACATGCTCGGATCTATGGTGATGAATGTTCCTGCCAATCGTTCTATGCTTACGCAAATTGACTTGTCTTCTTTGAAGCCAGGAATCTATCTGCTAGGTGTACAGATTGAAGGAAGGACATACAACCAACGCATCATCAAGGAATAATATTCCTGAATGACTCTGAAAAGGCCTTGTTGCATATGCAGCAAGGCCTTTTTTCATTTGGCCCTCACCCCCAACTCTACCACTTCTAATTCCTTCATGCCTGTCTCTTCTATCTTGAAGCGGAGCAAGGTCCTTACATGGTGGAAACCATGGATACCAGCAGCCCCAGGATTCATATAAAACGTGGGGATATTCGGGTCCTTCATTACTTTACAGATATGACTGTGGCCACATATGAATAAGTGTGGGCGATCTATGTAAATCTGTTGTCTGATGCGATGATCATATTTTCCTGGAGCCCCACCGATGTGAGTCATCCATACTTTCAGACCGCCTATGGTGAAACGCTGGTGTAAAGGGAACTCAGCTCGGATCTTAGCTCCATCTATGTTTCCATATACAGCGCGAAGTGGAGCTATCTTCTTCAGCTCATCCGTTACCTCCAGAGTCCCTATATCACCTGCATGCCAAATCTCATCCACCCCCTTGAGATGATGGAGGATACGCTCATCCAAGTGACTGTGTGTATCAGATAATAATCCTATTCTCATTCGGGGATGAAGTTATAGTCTTTCATGTTCCTACTTTTGTCGCACATGTCCCGATTTTTTGTCGAACTCTCTTATGATGGCAGCCAATACCATGGCTGGCAACGCCAAAGCACTGCAATCAGCGTCCAAGAAGTCTTGGAAGAAGGTCTTGCCCGCTTGCTGCGTTGCCCAGTTATTCCAGTGGTAGGATGCGGTCGCACTGATACTGGGGTGCACGCTTCTTCTTATTTCATGCACCTAGATCTTCCTGATGACACAGATATAGCCTTGCTCCATTATAAATGGAATCATCTCCTTCCTCCCCAGATCTCAGTTCATCGATTTATTCCTGTGCATGATAAAGCACATGCGAGATTCGATGCCACTTCACGTGAATACCGTTATTTCATTCACAGAGAAAAGGACAGTTTCAAGACTCCTTTCAGTTATTATCTATGGAGAGACTTGGACTTGAATGCCATGCAGGAAGCAGCGGCTCTGTTGATTGGAAAGAAAGACTTCAATGCCTTTGCACGAGCACATGGGAGCCAGAAGACCAGCATATGTGATGTGCGTAAAGCAGAATGGCATATAGAAGATCATAAATGGTATTTCATCATAGAAGCTGATAGATTCCTTCGCAATATGGTCAGAGCTATTGTAGGAACTCTGCTCGAAGTCGGGATGGGAAAGATGAGCGTAGATGAATTCCAAAAAGTGATAGACAGCCTTAATCGTAAGGAAGCAGGAAGCTCAGCTCCTGCCAATGGCCTTTTCCTGAGCCGCATCGATTATACATATATTCAACCCGTATGGCGACAAGTGTAAGTGGAAAGGCCTTTGATATGGCCGTGTTCAGGAGAATGATGGCCTTTTCGAGTCCCTATAGGACACGGCTCATCGGCACGACCATATTAATTATTCTTCTTGCCATTCTGGGGCCTATCAGACCTTATCTGATTGACCGCATGGTACAAGGGCCTATACGTCAAGGGGATGCCCAAGGGCTCTTGAATTGGACTCTCCTAATCGTCTTCCTGCTCATCGTGGAATCTATTCTACAATTCTATCAGACATATTCAGCCAATGAACTCGGGCAGAATGTGATCCTTGATATGCGTGTGAAATTGTTCCGGCATTTGACGGGATTCCGCCTGAGGTATTTTGATAAAACTCCTATCGGGAGGCTAGTAACTCGCGCTGTATCAGACATAGAGACCGTCTCTGAAGTATTCTCCTCTGGGATACTCATCATCTTCGGGGATCTACTAAAACTGATTATCGTGGTGGGATTCATGTTCTACATGAACTGGAAATTCACTTTGATCATCTTAGCCCCTGTTCCCTTGCTTTTCATTGCAACACGGATCTTCAAGAAATCCATAGAGGTCGCATTCAGAAAGGTCAGGACCGAGGTCGCGAGGCTGAACACCTTCGTACAAGAACATATCCAAGGAATGTCCATTGTACAGGTTTATGGCAGAGAAAAAGAAGAGGAAAAAAGATTCCATGCAATCAATTCTGAGCACAGAAAAGCGCATATCGATTCTGTATGGGCTTACTCCATCTTCTTCCCTGTTGTAGAGATTCTAAGTGCTGTCTCCATGGGTCTGCTGGTACTCTGGGGATTGATGGCGGTAGGAAATCCGGGGCAGGATTCGTATCAACTGATCGGGGAAGTATTGGCCTTTACTTTCTATATCAATATGCTCTATCGCCCTATCCGACAATTGGCTGATAGATTCAATGTCCTTCAAATGGGCATGGTAGGAGCTGAACGCGTAATGGAGGTCTTGGATACAGAGGCTAAGCTTGAAGGAAATGAAAATCGAACTGATGTCGCTCTGAGCGGAGATATAGTATTTAAAGATGTCTGGCTGGCCTATGCCGATGAAGAGTATGTGCTGAAAGGCATTGATTTTCAAGTAACCAAAGGCCAGAATGTGGCTTTCGTAGGAAGTACGGGGGCAGGTAAGACGAGTATCATCAACCTCATCGGGAGATTTTATGAATTCCAGCGCGGTGAGATCCTCTTGGATGGTGTGGACATCAGGTCCATAGATCCAGCACATCTGCGCAGTCATATGGCTGTAGTGCAGCAAGACCTCTTCTTGTATTCTGACAGCATAATGAAGAACATCACACTCGGAAATCCTGAAATAACTATGGAAGATGTCATTCAGGGGGCCATAGCCGTGGGTGCCCATGATTTCATCATGAAATTACCGGAGCAATATGAGACTCACGTAGCGGAGCGGGGAAGGATGCTTTCAGTGGGTCAACGTCAATTGATCGCCTTTATCAGGGCTTATGTACATCAACCTGATATCCTGATCCTGGATGAAGCCACCAGCAGTATAGACTCAGAGAGTGAAGCCATGATCCAACGTGCTCAAGAGTATATCACCCAAGGCCGTACATCTATTGTCATAGCCCATAGACTATCGACCATCAAAAGGGCCGATGTGATCTATGTGATGGATAAAGGAAAGATCGTAGAGCAAGGGAATCATGATGAACTGCTTAAGACTGGCGGAAAGTACAAGCGACTTTATGAGCTACAGTTCAAGTGAGCGCAGGTTGCTGATCGCTTTTTTTCTTGGCCTTCAGGTATTTTGAAGTAAGCCCTTTACCTTTGGCGATCATCTCTTCAGGAGTTCCGCAAAACAATAGCTTACCTCCCTCTTTACCACCTCCTGGCCCGAGGTCTATCACCCAATCACATGACTTCACCATATCCAGGTTGTGCTCTATCAAAATGACTGAGTGACCTTGATCTATGAGGGCATTCATGGCCTTAAGTAATTTTGCCACATCATGGAAATGCAGCCCTGTTGTAGGTTCATCGAATATGAAGAGGCTGCGTTCATGCGTATTACGCTTGATGAGGAAGAAGGCAAGTTTCACCCTTTGTGCCTCACCTCCACTCAATGTGCTCGAAGATTGTCCAAGACCTACATAGCCTAATCCCACTTCTTGCAGTGGCAATATCTTCTCACGGATCTTGGCCGGAGCTCCTTTCTCGTCATCAAAGAACTCCACCGCTTCATCAATAGTCATCTCCAGAACATCAGAGATGCTTTTCTCTTTATAGGTGACTTCTAGAATCTCATCTTTGAATCTCTTTCCTTTGCATTTCTCACAGAGCAATTTCACATCGGCCATGAACTGCATCCCTATGCGCACCTCTCCTTCTCCTTCACAGGTCTCACAACGTCCTCCTGGAACATTGAAAGAAAAATGGGATGATTTATAGCCTTGAGCCACTGCCAGTCGCTGATCAGAGAACAATGCACGGATGTCATCAAAAGCCTTCACATAGGTAGCTGGATTGGACCTGGAAGATCTACCGATAGGATCCTGATCCACCATTTCCACATGCCTGATATGTGAGAAATCTCCGTCCAGGTGCTTATGTGCACCTATCTGTGTCACCACACTCCCTATCAACCTGCTCATGGCAGGGAAAAGAATCTGCTTGACCAGGCTGGTCTTTCCTGATCCACTCACTCCGGTCACTGCGACCATGACTTCAATTGGAAATTCCACATCCAAGGATTGTAGATTATTCTCCCTTGCCCCGATTACATGGATAGATTTCTTCCATTTCCTGCGCTTTTTTGGCCATTCTATTTGAAGATCCCCACGCAGATAATCAGCTGTCAGTCCTTTGCCCTTGGCGAATAATTCTTTCGGTGGCCCAGAGAAGATAAGCTGCCCTCCATTCCTTCCTGCTTCTGGACCCATATCTATCACGTGATCTGCGGCACGTATGATGTCCTCATCATGCTCCACTACGATGACCGTATTCCCTAAATCTCGAAGTCCCTTTAACACAGATATCAATCGCTCGGTATCATGGGAATGTAATCCTATGCTCGGTTCATCCAATATATACAGGCTTCCTACGAGACTGCTTCCAAGCGATGTAGCGAGATTGATACGCTGAGATTCACCACCTGAGAGGCTGTTACTGAGTCGGGAGAGGGTGAGATAACCGAGGCCTACATTGACCAGATAATCGAGTCTGTTCTTGATCTCAAGTAAAATACGATCTGCAATATGAAGATCGCTTTTTGCCAATTTCATGGCCTTGAAGAAGGCTTGGCATTCATTTACGGGCATTTGACCAAGCTCTGAGATGGATGCTCCTCCAACCTTCACATATTCAGCATCCTTGCGCAATCGACTTCCAAGACAATCAGGGCACAAAGTCTTCCCACGATAGCGGCTGAGCATGACCCGATACTGGATCTTATAGGACTTGGTTTCTACATATTTGAAGAAGGCATGGATCCCTCCGAAGTGCTGATTCCCATTCCAAAGCAATGCTATATGCTCATCGCTGAGATCTTCTATAGGGCGATGGATGGGGAAATCGAATTTATCAGCGTGTTTTACGAGTTCCTGTTTCCACACACTCATCACATCCCCTTTCCAGCAAGCCACGCCATCTTGGAAGATAGAAAGTCTTCTATCCGGGATGACCAGCTCAGGGTCAATACCTATCACCGACCCAAAACCCCCGCATACCTTACATGCTCCGAGTGGATTATTGAAACTAAAAAAATGAACTGTTGGCCTTTCAAAGCTCATGCCATCAGCCTCGAAACGGATATTGAATTCCCTCCAATCACCTAGGTCTCCTATCATCAACACACCCTGCCCTTCAAAGAAGGCTGTCTCCAATGAGTCTCCGATTCGAGCCAGATTCTCTTCTGATTGCTCTGCCGTGAATCTGTCAATAATGAGGAGTAATTCCGTGATCTTCTCCTTAGAATCCACCTCATCGATGCGGGTCACTATACCATTGACGATCACACGGGCATATCCCTGTTGGTTTCGGATAGACAGGATATTCTTCCAGCTCCTTCCTTCCTTCTCCTGCTCTGGGACCACGACCATAAGTCGGGTTTCTGCAGGTATTTTAGAAATATAGTCGACCACATCGCTCACTGTGTCTGACTTCACTTCATGCCCTGTAACAGGACTTATCGTATGACCTATACGAGCGAACAAGAGCTTCATGTAATCATAAATCTCCGTACTGGTTCCCACAGTAGATCGGCTATTCCTAGAAATTACTTTCTGCTCTATGGCAATGGCTGGAGCGATCCCTTCAATCGAATCTACATCAGGTTTATCCAGTCGACCAAGGAACTGACGCGCATAGGCTGAAAGGCTTTCTACATAGCGTCTTTGCCCTTCAGCATAGAGCGTGTCGAAAGCCAAGGATGATTTACCAGAACCTGAGAGACCAGTGACCACAGTTAGGCGGTTCCTAGGAATAGTAACGTCTACAGATTTCAGGTTGTGTACCCGTGCTCCTTTGATGCGGATGTCCTTTTTAACTTTTTTAACGTCTCTTGGCACGGTGCTTGTAGCTTTTAACATAGATCAACATGCGAAATTACAGAAACATTGACAGCTGATCAATGAAAGTGTATCTTCGCTTGTGTAGGGTAAAAGATTTATACCCTGTATATACTAAGAAGACAATAACCCCGTTCTATCACCTAACACGGTGCATTGAACGCATCTAAATCAAGAAGCTATAAGCAGATTTCTACTTTTTTAAGATTTACTTAATTAAAATAGAGGTCATATGCGCGCTTCAGAATTATCTGATCAGGAACTCATTCGTTCCTATCTCTCAGGAAAAGATATCGCTTTCGAAGTTCTTCTAGAACGTCACAAGAGCAAGGTTTTTACTCACATCTATATCAAGGTGAAGGATAGAGACTTGGCCAATGACATCTTCCAGGACACCTTCATCAAAGTGGTGAACACCCTAAAGGCGGGTAAGTACAACGAAGAAGGCAAGTTCCTTCCTTGGTTGATGCGTATCGCCCATAACTTGGTCATAGACCACTTCAGGAGGTCTAAGAAAATGCCCAAAGTCAGGGAGAATGAAGAGTACAGCCCCTTCTCTGTGATTTCAAATGATGAATTGGGTCAAGATGAAGAGATGATCATTCAACAAATCAATCAGGATGTCCAGAAACTGGTCAAAATGCTTCCGAAAGAGCAACGTGAAGTGGTCATCATGAGGCACTATAACGAAATGAGTTTTAAGGAAATCGCAGAAGCTACCGATGTGAGTATCAATACCGCTCTTGGACGTATGCGCTATGCGCTCATCAACATGAGGAAGATTGCCGACCAGCATCAGATGATCCTCAGCATGTATTAAGAATTTGGTTGTTAATTTGGTTTTGGTATATCCCGCCTCGGTGTTTCCGGGGCGGGATTTTTTATTCCTTGACAATATTGGGTCCATTATCACGTTCCTAATTGAAATAATAACCTCTAAAACAAGCGTATGACCCTTTTTACTATTGATGATCTTAATGAGATGCAAGAAGAAGCATTCAGAATCTTAGGCGCAGGCAGATCGTCTGCTCAGCCTAAGAAAAGTACGATTGACACTATACTAGGTTATAATCGATCGCTGAGCGTGAAGGACACCCATTCACTGGGTAAAATCTTCATGAACATCAACTGATCCTGGTTTTTCAAACCTCCTTCAGCAGAGATTTACGTCCTACTTTCAGGGTGACGATGTCTTTAGAGATATCCCATCCGCGGGCTGGACAGTATTCCCTGCCGTAGAAGATGATCTGGAGATGCAGTTTATTCCAAAGTTCCTTTGGAAATAAGCGTTTTGCGTCCTTTTCCGTCTGTACCACATTCTTTCCATTGCTGAAGTTCCAGCGGAACATGAGCCTGTGAATATGTGTGTCCACTGGGAATGCAGGAACTCCGAAAGCTTGGGCTATGACCACAGAGGCTGTCTTATGACCGACTCCGGGTAAGCGTTCAAGCGCTTCCATATCAGCCGGAACCTCTCCTCCATGTTCTTCCAATAATATCTGGGATAATCCATGAATGGCTTTGCTCTTTGCAGGTGATAGTCCACAAGGCCTGATGATTTCCTTGATTTCCCCCACTTCCAGTTTCACCATATCTGTGGGGTTTTTTGCCCTTCTGAAAAGTTCAGGAGTGATCTGATTCACTTTTTTATCCGTGCATTGGGCTGATAGCAATACTGCGATAAGCAGGGTATATGCATCCTGATGGTCCAATGGAACCGGAACCTTAGGATAGAGTTTTTCCAAGGTATCTATCACGAACTCTACTTTTTCTTGCTTGGTCATAATCGCTGCATATAATATCCGTTCTCATTGATTGAGAAAAGTTTCTTCTCCTTTGGCAAGGCCTCTTTTATCCGTTCAATGGTCTTTCCCCTCACCGTCCCATCCAAGATGATCTCCTTGGCATTGAACTTCTTGAAAATAGCCTCTGGATCTAATCCTTTATGCCAAGAAATAATCAGATAATCTATGGGAATCTGTTCTCCTTGCAATGAGTCCAAAGCCTGTCTATTATTCATCTGCGCAAAGGTCTTTCCATGGTACCTGAACATAGCTTCTGTCAAGTATTCCAAGCGAGGTGATCTTCCTTGGACAACATATTCAGGCTCTGCAGCATTCAAGCGGTTCCAGTTATTCTGCAGATGGAACTGTTGCCTGTCCTTGCTCATGGCGAAGAGGGAATCGCAAATCAGGATGTTCTCCTCCTCTCCTACCAGATTCACCACACTCTTCCCACGTACATCATAGATTACCAAATGCTCAAAGCGTTTCAAGGAATACAATTCCTGAACTTGAATGATCATCAATAAACTCAAGGTTGCTCCGGCCCATAGCATGGCTGGCTTGCTGCGATAGAACCAGAAATAAATCAGGAATCCGATGAGGACATAGATCAGCCATGTTTCTAGAATGCCGATATCAAGCCCTTGGAGCAATGATCCAGGCATAGATTCTACCCAAGCTACAGAAACATTCAGTCCATAGATGGACCAGCCCAGCGCCTTTCCGATTAGAGATCCCAATCCTGGAATCCAGCCGAGAGCGAAATAGGCTACACCAATGTACAGAATCAAGAACGCTGCCGGAATCACCACCAGATTACTCAGCAGGAAATACGTGGGAAACTGATGGAAATACAAGACTCCCAGCGGAAAAGTGGCAATCTGCGCTGCGATAGAAACACAGGTGATCTGCCATAGATAATCCCAGACCTTTTGCGGAAAATAGAGCAAGGCATAGATCCTGGGGTGCAAATAAATTATTCCAATAACCGCTAAATACGACAGCTGAAATCCTACTTCCATGATGTAGAATGGATTGAACAAGAGCAAGAGAAAAGCGGAGGAGGAAATGGTGTTATAGACATCGCTCTGTCTATTGATTCCGTTGCCTAATGTGACCGCTGAGAACATCGTAGCCGCTCTGACCACTGAAGGCGAAAGTCCTGTGATAAACGCATAAACCCATAAGCCAATAATCACAATGACACTTGGCCAGATCAATCCTTTACGCCAATATCCTGCAAGCTTGAATATACCTTGAAGAATGAAGAAAATGATACCTACATGCAATCCTGAAACTGCCAAGACATGCATGGCTCCCGCACTCGCATAAGAACGTGAAAGCTCTGGTCCCAGCTCATCTTTCTTGCCTAATAATAGCGCTGCTGAAATGGCTTCTTCATCATCGCTCATCCCTATGATGTCTATACGCGAGCGCAGATATCTTCTTCCTTCTTCGGCCACCGCGCGTAATCTCCATCGTTGCTCAATCAATATCCAGTTCCCTTCAGGGACATAGGCTTGCTGATAGATGTCTTTGAAGGATAAAAAGCGCTTGTAATTGAACTCGCCCGGATTTGCTGGTGGCGCCACTTCATTGAACTCACAAGGAATCACTACCACATCTCCTATGCTCAGCTCGGCAGCTTCTTTTTCCTTCTGCATGTAGGCGAGCAATTTCCCAGAGGCTTCTCGCCAATCCCCCTCTTCTCCTACCTTCTCTACTTTCAGGATCAGCTTAAAGGTCTTGGCTTTCTCTTGGGGAACATCAACTACCTCAGCGTGAATGAACCGGGCTCCTTGGGCATGTGAGAAATGATCTGATTCATCTTGATCTGTATGGAAGTCTACGAGGATGATTCCGAGTCCTGATAATGCTAAAAAGACCGCCAGTCCAGCGCCTTTTTCTAATCTCATCCTCCAGCTGATCGCGCGCACACAGGGTAAGAGCAATAAGTACAGGGCACCCATTGCGAGCGTGGCCCAACCGAATCGCTCCTCTACCCCCAAGAATACAGCCAGCAAGATGCCCGCCAGCAGACTGATGACGAACCGTACGAAGGGTATGCGGGACCAAGAAATGGAGACTCTTTCCATCATGGCAAATTAAGATGATTCTTTGATTCTGAGTTGCGAAATTCTCGCTGGGCAATTTCGCGGAGATGCGCAGAGATAGAGGAGATGCGCAGAGAGAATTAAATTAAGGCTGGAAAACCTTTCGACTATCCTATTAAACCCTCCTTATACAAATACTTCTTCTGGCTGCTTTCGAAGGGGCGATAGAGGTAATAGACCTCATCATCTTTGACTTGGATGTCAGTAGGATATGGATAGCTCAGTTCAATGAATTTTTGCATGCTTCCAGTCTTCTTCTCAATGCGCTCTAGCCATCATTTTCCGCCTGATTTCTGGTAGATGGCGTATATATTTCCGTTGGACTCATCCATGATTAATTCGTGCATGAAGGGGTTGGCCATGACCTTCTTAGGGTCATGATAGAGGATAGGTACCGAATCCAATGCAGCGCCTCTTTGATCGAAGGTGAAGAACGCATCTGAGGCATGATCAAACAGGTAAAGTGTTTCCTCCCAAAGAAACATAGGAGCATAAATAGGGTCATAGTACAGCCCTTCTTTGAATGTCGCAAAACAGGCCAAGACCTCCTTCTCGATTCCCGTTTCTAATTCAAGCCGATAGAGCCTTAACTTATCTCTTGTATTCAAGTACTTATAATCGGCTCGGCAGAGTTCGAGCATGAAGGCATCGGCTACTTGCTTAATCCCTGCGTAGATTGAATCTTGCTTGTCCCAAATCATATATTCAAACGCAGGGAATTGCTCGATCCATGTGCTGAAATACACCCGTTGTTCCAGGGTGTCAATAACAGGTGCGATAGACTCGCGGAATATTTTTAAATCCACTGGATCCATACTGAGTTTTCCTTGACCCAAGTGAATCCAGAATAGCCCTCCTTCTACTTCCAGATAAAGTTCTGATGCGTAATCTTCACGTAATCCTAAGGCCTTGAATGCGCTAGGAATAATCAAGGAGTCTAGGGGTTGCATCATTTCATTGACCCAATAAATCTTAGAGGCTTTTTCCAATCTTTTTTCATAGGCCAACAGAATCATCCCGTGATCCATGAACGCATAATCTGCTATGCTGTGTTGCTCAGAGGCATAGACCAATTCAGGCAATCTGAGGGATGAGATAATGGCCGTATCCAAGGGATAAATTTGGGACTGCAGCACAATGGCTACTTCCAAGACCCGCTCTTGGCCTTTTACTTTCATCTCTGCCGGTAAAACCTGAACAACCCTAGATTCAAATCCCAAATGCTGAACGTATAATTCAAGCGTTTTCTGTTGCTCAGAAGACGTGATGATCAGCGTAAAGGAACCATCTTGACCCGAAAAAGCTCCTTGATTTGACCCTTGCACACTGACATTCACCCCCATCAAAGGAATCCCTGAAACCGCCTCTTTCACAGTGCCTTTGATGAAAAGATCCTGTGATTGAATGCAGTTGATTAAGAACATTGTAATAATGGTGATACTGAGGCGCATACTTATGTTTTCACAATAAAGATGCCTGAAAGGATGGGATTCCATAAAGTCTACATTGACCGCATAATTTGATGCTGGTGCAGAAGCCATTTATCCATATCTTCAACACAAGCAAACGTATCTTCCATGAAGCACTCGTAGAACCCGGCACAGTGCCTAAGTCTATCCGTAGGAAAATAGTACAATGCTGATGCTATTCCCCAATCCTACGAGTGACTATGTAATTGTACGGACAGAGCAACAAGCTATAATAGCTTTTATGCAGATAGTAGATGCTCAAGGTCGGATAGTGCTTCGTCAAGCATTTGACTCGTCTACCAAGACACAGATTATTTCGCTGGCAAATCTGAGTCCTGCCACTTATACTGTTAACTTGCTAGATGTAAAAGGAGCACTCATAGATAAGGGAGCGATAATAGTGAATAGGTGAAGAGCATTTTTATAATAATTATATGTGTATTGGGATGTTGCTTAAGTGCGACATCCCAATACACTTATTTTAACCAGCTCTCATTGGAGAGCGGATTGGAATTTGGTAATTATGACACGAGCACCAACCTTGAAGTGGTCGGAGATGAACTGATTGTTTGGGGAGGACAGGCAATCAATGGAATTCCATATCTCTTTGTCCGGAGGTTTGATTCTTCGGGAGTCGAAATAGAGGAATCGACATTTAATTTCGGTGATTCATTAATCTATATAGGTGGTACGAACTCCTTTCTATCGATTCCGAATTCTGATGGCTTCTTGTTTTCGCATGCTATGTATTCAGATGGAATTGGAGAAGGAATAATTATGAAATTCTCCAGCACCTTGGATACCGTCTGGTCAAAGACCTACAATGAGTACTTTCCTGAGACCTACTTCTACACCCATGCTACTTCGGAGAATGGCTTTGTAATTGCAGGAGAGTACGGCCCAGAGTTAGGAGAACGAGGCACCTTCATCATGGAGATAGACCCTGAGGGGGAAGTGCTCTGGCATAATGAGATCCATGCCCCTGAGGAAGGGCTGTTCAGGAATCGCTCCATTTCTCAACACGATGATAAGTTCATTGTCTCAGGGGTCGACCAAGCAGGTGATAATCAAAGTTACATTGAGATAGTCAGTGAAGATGGAATTCTTGAAGAGCACATAGAACCCCCGAATACGCCTATTGGCGGTGGTGGAAGTCTTTATCATTTCATCAATAGCCTTGACGAAATAATTGTCTACCAGAGTGCAGCCTATGAGTGGATAACACCTCCTTCAGTGGCTTATAACAAGATTCGTGTGTTTAATTTGGATGTTGATGGAGTCCAATTGACTTTGGAGAATGAATATTTCGCGAATAATGAGTTGTCCGGTTCAGTCTCAAAAATGATAGAAGTGTCAGATGGTTATGCTATTTCGGGATGGTATCGCGATTTTGACAATGGAAATAGTCGCAAAGCCTGGATCATGAAGATAGATGATGACTTCCAGCAAGAATGGTACACAGAACTCAGCTACGATGATGCCCCTGGCAATGCGCACTTACCCCTATGACATGGAGCAAACCTCTGATGGCGGCTATGTCCTCGTGGGTGCATACCGAAACTCTGCAGATTTCTATGATCGCACCTGGCTCGTCAAAGTAGATGCCTGTGGAGATCTGGAGTGGCAAGGCTGCGCGCCTGTCGGCATTGGAGAATTCAAAGTTCAAGATTCAAGATTGAGGGTGTATCCTAATCCTGCGAGTAATCATGTGCTGGTGGCCTCCCCTTTAGGGGCTGGGGGCAGTGGTGGCTGGCAATCACTCAGCCTCTTTAATATCACTGGAAAGGAAGTTCAAAAAATATCGAATATCGAACGCAGAATGTCGAATGATGAAGTAGAAGTAGATGTTTCAAATCTGCCAGCTGGGCTATACTCCATGGCAGTGACAACTCAGGATGGAAAAGTGTATTCTGAAAAACTGGTCATAGAATAATCCTGCTACCCCAACTTTTTCTGAATCTCATTCAGCTTCATCAATGCCTCAACGGGGGTCAAGGTATTGATGTCCAAGCCTTGGATATCCTTGCGAATGGCTTCTAGAATGGGGTCATCCAATTGGAAGAAACTCAGCTGCATTTCCTTCTTGGACTTCATCTCTAAAGGAGCTTTTTCTGTATGCCCTTTTTCATGGCTTTCTTCTAGAAATGCCAATACTTCCTCAGCGCGCTTGAGCACTGAAGTAGGCATTCCCGCCATACGCGCCACATGTATCCCGAAGCTGTGTTCGCTTCCTCCGGGAACCAACTTGCGCAGGAAGATGACCTTGTTCTCCAATTCCTTCACCGAGACGTTGAAATTCTTCACTCGGGAGAAATCCTTGCTCATCTGATTGAGCTCATGATAATGCGTAGCAAAAAGAGTCTTCGCTTTAGCCGTGGGATGCTCATGGATGTACTCTGTGAGTGCCCACGCGATAGAAATACCGTCATAGGTACTGGTACCACGTCCTATCTCGTCCAAGAGGACCAGGCTGCGAGAAGAGAGGTTGTTCAAGATGCTGGCGGTCTCATTCATCTCTACCATGAAGGTAGATTCCCCACTGGAAATATTATCTGAAGCTCCAACACGGGTGAAAATCTTATCTACCATGCCCAAGTGTGCCTCGTCAGCGGGGACATAAGAGCCCATTTGAGCGAGCAATGTGATCAGGGCCGTCTGCCTCAGCAATGCTGATTTACCTGACATATTAGGACCCGTGATGATGATGACCTGTTGTTCCTGTGTATCCAAGTAGACATCGTTCTTCACATAGCTCTCTCCCACAGGCAGATTCAATTCTATCACCGGATGCCTTCCTCCCTTGATATCCAATTCTTCTCCCTCAGTCATTCGTGGGCGGCAGTAATGATTCTTGATGGCCACCTTGGCAAAACAGAGCAGGCAATCAAGCTGAGCAATCACCTGCGCATCATGTTTGATAGGCACGATATGGTCTGCGATTGCCTGGACCAAGTCCATGTAAATCTCAGCTTCCAGCGTATTTATACGGGACTCGGCATTGAGGATCTTCTCCTCATATTCTTTCAATTCAGGTGTGATATACCGCTCAGCCTGTGTCAAGGTCTGCTTGCGAATCCAGCTTTCTGGCACTTTATCCTTGTGCGTATGCCTTACTTCCAAATAGTATCCGAAGACACTGTTATATCCGATCTTCAAGGAGCTGATTCCAGTCTTCTGGATCTCTCGTTCTTGGATCTCAAGGAGTTTATCCTTACCCTTGAAGGCAATGGCGCGATATTCATCGAGCTCAGCATTCACATTATCTCTAATCACATCTCCTTTCCCAAGCACTGCCGGTGCTTCTTCTAATAATTCTCTCTTGATCCTTTCGCAGATAAGCTCACAAGGATTCAATTGATCCGCTAGGCGCAACAAGGGTTCAACATCTGAATGCAAGAGATAATCATGGATGGCCGGAATAGCTTCCAATGCCCTTCTGAGCTGGTTCACCTCTCGCGGTCCGACTTTCCTTACCACTGCCTTAGAAATCAGTCTTTCTAGATCACCAATGGGTTTTATGAGTTTGCTCAATGAAGAAGCACGCAATGGGTCGCTGTGCAGATAGGCCACCACATCCAAACGTTCCTCTATGCGTGAGATATCACGAAGAGGCATCAACATCCATTTTTTCAATAGACGGCCTCCCATAGGCGTGACGCTATGATCCAATACATCTATCAATGCTTTTCCTCCGGGGTGATTGCTCAAGAAGAGTTCCAGGTTACGCACCGTAAACTGATCCATCCAAACATGCTCCTCAGAGGTAATGCGCGCCATGGTATTCACATGCTGCAAACGGTCATTCTGGGTCTCTGCAAGGTAATGAAGGATGGCTCCTGCAGCAGTAATCCCTGGCCCCATATCCTCTACCCCGAATCCTTTCAATGAACTCGTGCTGAAATGCCTTAACAGCCTATCCCTGCTCACATCCTGATCGAATACCCAAGCCTCCAATCCATACAGATGGAATTCCTCCATATCAGCATTCAAACTTGCTCTGGTGTCCCTTGAAACTAGGATTTCAGAAGGATGGAAGCCCTGCAATAATTTCATCAAATAAGGTTCGGAACCTTCAGCTACCCAGAATTCTCCAGTGCTTATATCCAATAAGGAAAGTCCGAGAAGACCATTCTCATTATGCCAAGCGGCCAAGAAATTATTCTTGCGTTGTTCAAGGACCTGGTCGGAGAATGCCAGTCCGGGTGTGACCAATTCAGTGACCCCGCGCTTGACAATCTTCTTATCTGGACTTGGTGCTTCCAACTGATCGCAGATGGCCACGCGGTAACCTGCTCTAACAAGCCTCGGTAGATATGTTTCAAGGGAATGATAAGGGAATCCCGCGAGATCCACGAAGGCTGCTGCTCCGTTCCTCCTCTTTGTAAGGACAATGCCTAAGACATCAGATGCTTTCACGGCATCCTCTCCGAAGGTCTCATAGAAATCCCCTACCCTAAAGAGCAGGAGAGCGTCAGGATACTTGGATTTGATGCGGTTATATTGCCCCATCAAAGGTGTTTCCGTGTCCTTCTTCTTTGTCTTCTTATTTTTGACTATTCCTTCTTTCTCCATTGAACCGATAAAAGTACCCTCCTCCCTTCGGAGCGCCTAATTCCTTCCTTGCCAGTTTTTCACAAGCTTTCTACATTGTACCCAACAAATTACTCATGCCAGAGATAATCATTGCCCTAGACAACATCCGCAGTCATCATAATGTTGGCTCCATATTCCGCTCTGCGGATGCTTTTAGGATAAAGGAGGTTATACTGGGCGGAATCACTCCCTGCCCGCCACATAGGGATATCCAGAAAACGGCTTTGGGCGCTACTTTAACTGTGGCTTGGCGCCATGAACTTGACTTAGAAAAGGTGCTTTTATCCATGAGAGCCCAAGGAATAGAGCTCATCTCGGTAGAACAATGTGCTGATTCAGTGGACATAGGTCACTTCAGCTTGGAAAAGGATAAAAAATACTGCTTAATCTTTGGAAATGAAGTAGATGGGGTTTCACCAAATATTCTTGGGATCAGCGGTAAATCAATAGAAATACCGCAAATGGGGCAGAAGAAATCGCTAAATGTCAGTGTTTGTGCCGGTATCGTGATGTTCTACTTTAGAGGTGCCTGAAATTCTTTTTGACTCAATACATTGAAAGCCCTATCTTGGTCCATTGAACCTCTTCAAGGGTTTATACCACTAACCTGATGAAACTGACACAGAAGACCGTTCTGTTTTTAAGCTTGCTTTTCATATGGCAAGGAGCTGATGCCCAATTCTACAAGAATCAGGGCTATTGGAGGAAGAATCGTACTGAACTTATTTTCGGAATAGGTGCCGCTAATTTCCTAGGTGAACTAGGTGGAAGGAACCAGATAGGTTCTAATTTCATCTGGGACTTGGAGATGAAAAAATTCAAACCTGCCATCACCCTTGGCCTTAAATACGCAATCACAAGAAAAATAAATTTCAGGGCTCAAGTTTCTTATGCTGTTCTCTCTGGAGATGATGCATTGACTACGGAGAAGTTCCGAAGCAACAGGAATATCAATTTCAGATCAAGGACTTGGGAAGGTGCTGGTATATTCGAGCTCGTTCTTCATCAGGTAAGACCAGGACATCGATACAATCTTGCGGGAGTAAAAGGAACCAAGCCTAAAGCTGCCCACATCTATGCCTTTGCGGGAATTGGAGCTATAAAATTCAACCCTCAAGGATACTTTGAGGGCACATGGTATGATTTGAAGCCGCTTGGTACTGAAGGTCAAAATTATAGAGACGGTGCGAAGCCATATTCACTTTGGACCGTGGTCATCCCCTTGGGAATTGGATATCGCTGGCAAATAGCCAACCCAAATCTGATGGTAGGGATAGAGATTGGTCATAGGCTCACTTTCTCGGATTACATAGATGATGCAAGCACGATCTATTATGACAATGCTGCCATCGGTTCTCAACCTGGATTAAGTGCGAGTGACAATATCCTTGCTGCCCATTTCGCAGATCCTAGCTTAGGATATTTCATTGACCCTGAAGGAAATCAGGCTCCGTTGAATTCCACGTTCACCGGTGCCCAGAGAGGAGATGACACTGACAATGATGCCTATTTGTTTGCACAGATTACCGCTTCTTATAAACTCTCGAAGAAGGTGTATAGAAACAAATCCTCAACTAAGAGGAAAGGACGTAAGGTGGTCTTCTGATCCTCCAAAATATTCCAAATAAAAAACCCCGGTCTATTCCTAGAACGGGGTTTTTTATTGTCTCAATTATCTTATCTGAAGTTATGTCCCGGATAATAGGCCATCTGTCCCAATTGCTCTTCTATCCTCAGCAACTGATTGTACTTAGCGACCCTGTCTGATCGGCTTAAAGAACCTGTCTTGATCTGTCCCGTATTCAATGCGACTGCAAGGTCTGCGATAGTCGTATCCTCCGTTTCTCCTGAACGATGGCTCATCACACTGGAATATCCATGCTGACGAGCTAGGTTCACCGCATCGATGGTCTCTGTCAAAGTTCCTATCTGATTCACTTTAATCAAGATAGAATTAGCTGCTCCTGTTTCGATTCCCTTGGCAAGACGTGCTGTATTGGTCACGAAGAGGTCATCTCCGACCAATTGCACCTTGTCACCAATGGCTTCTGTCAATTTGGTCCAACCTGTCCAGTCATTCTCATCCAAGCCATCTTCAATGGAGATGATTGGATATTTATCTGCCCAGCTCTTCCAGAAAGCGACCATCTCATCACTGCTCAACTCATCCCCGGTAGATGAGAGGATATATTTCTTCTTTTTCTTGTCATAGAACTCACTGCTGGCAGCATCCAGAGCAATAAGGATATCCTCACCTATCTTATAGCCCGCCTTCTCTACGGCTTGGACCACTACTTCAATGGCCTCTTCATTGGACTTCAAGTCAGGAGCAAATCCACCTTCATCACCTACGTTCGTAGAGTGTCCTTGGGACTTCAAGACTGCCTTCAAAGAATGGAAAATCTCAGCTCCCATGCGAAGTGCTTCAGAGAAGCTAGGTGCGCCCACAGGCATCACCATGAATTCCTGGATGTCAATCTTATTGTCTGCATGTGATCCTCCATTAAGGATGTTCATCATGGGAACTGGAAGCGTATTGGCACTGACTCCACCTATGTATCTATAGAGCGGTTGACCTGTTACCTGAGCAGCTGCATGAGCCACGGCCATGGATACTCCGAGGATGGCATTGGCACCCAAAAGCGCCTTATTATCCGTCCCGTCCATACCTATCATGGCCCTATCGATCAGATTCTGATCTAAGATAAAAGCTCCATTCAATTGCTCATTCAGCGTGGTATTCACATTCTGGATGGCCTTGTTCACACCTTTTCCGAGATATAAGCCCTTATCCCCATCTCGAAGCTCTACGGCCTCGTACATCCCGGTGCTCGCACCTGAAGGAACTGCTGCCCTTCCCATGATTCCAGAATCTGTCGTGACCTCTACTTCCACTGTCGGATTTCCTCTGGAATCCAGAATCATCCTCGCCTTAATCTTAGCTATATAGCTCATATTACTTCTCTGCTGTTATTCTGTTCATTACATGTTCTTCGATAGACTTCACGAAGTCATCAAAGAGATATCGAGAGTCATGAGGACCAGGGCTGGCCTCAGGGTGGAATTGAACGCAGAAGACTGGCCTGTCCTTCAAACGGATACCTGCTATAGAATCATCATTCAAATGCTTATGAGTAATCTCGATATTCTTATTTGAACTGATGCTGGTTTCATCTACAACGAAACCGTGATTCTGTGAGGTGACTTCTGCTTTTCCTGTGATTAGGTTCAGCACCGGATGATTTATCCCTCTATGTCCATGATGCATCTTCTTGGTCTTCAATCCTTGGGATAAAGCAATAACCTGATGTCCGAGGCAGATCCCGAATAAAGGAATCCCTGATTCTATCAATTCACTCGCTGTCTTTACTACATCTTTCATGGCTGAGGGATCTCCTGGCCCATTGGAAAGCATGATTCCCTGAGGTTCACTTGAAAGAATTTCAGCTGCTGTGGTATTGAGGGGGTATGAAGTGACCTGGCATCCTCTTTCTACTAGGCAACGTATGATATTCTTTTTTACACCTAAGTCTAGCAGCGCTACTCTATGACCGCCATGGCCATGCACTTCTATCTTGGAAGCTGTGACTTTGCTTGAGAGCTCAAGTCCTTCCATTGAAGGAACTTTGGCCAACTGAGCTTTTAAGGAATCTATGCTCTTTTCCTCAGATGAAATGATCGCATTCATGGCCCCAGCATCACGGATATGACGTACTAAGGCCCTTGTATCTATGTCAGAGATGCCAACAATATTGTTCTTTTCGAGGTAAGCTTGCAAGCCCATATCAGCCTGGCTTCTGGAATAAACTTGAGAAAATTTCTTAACGACAAGTCCTGATATCTTCACATCATCCGACTCGACTTCCTGTTCCTCTGTTCCATAATTCCCAATATGGGATGTGTTCATTACAAGGACCTGACCATAATAGGAAGGATCTGTGAAGATCTCTTGGTATCCTGTCATTCCTGTATTGAATGCAATCTCACCTGTGGTGGTTCCTATCGCACCGATGGACCTTCCCTTGAAAATCGTACCATCTTCTAGTAAAAGCACTGTCTCTTTCATTGCTTGCAAAATTGGTCAAAAAAAAGGGTGGCCTTGAACAGGCCACCCTTTATATATTTATTATCTGAGGATATCATCAGGCTTTCTCTTCTTCAGAGCCTTCAGCTGCTGTGTCTGAATCGCCTTCTGCGATGTCCTCTTTAGTCTTTTCATCGACTTCATTAGTCGCTTCTTCAGCCACAGTCTCAGTAGCTTCTGCCTTTTCAGCGACCGCTTCTAAGACATCACCATCAGTAGATTTCTTCTTAGCACCTCTTCGGCTCTTCTTCTTCTTGACTTCGCCTGAAGTGTATATCTCATTATAGTCGACCAATTCGATCAAGCACATATCGGCATTATCACCTAATCTGTTTCCAGTCTTGATGATACGCGTGTAGCCACCTGGACGATCGGCAACTTTGGCAGAGATTTCCTTGAACAGTTCTGTGACTGCTTCTTTCTGCTTCAGATAGCTGAATACAACCCTGCGTGAATGTGTCGTATCGTCCTTGGACTTGGTTACCAAAGGTTCGACATACTTCCTCAGTGCTTTGGCCTTGGCCAAAGTGGTGTTGATGCGCTTATGCTCGATCAATGAACAAGCCATATTCGCCAGCATTGCCTTTCTGTGGCTCGCTGTCCTACTGAGATGATTTACTTTCTTTCCGTGTCTCATTACTGCCTCAAAATTGGAGTGTGATCACTCCTGATTTTACTCTTTATCGAGTTTGTATTTCGCTACATCCATTCCGAACTCCAAGTTCTTGGTCTCCACTAAGTCTTCCAACTCAGTGAGGGACTTCTTACCGAAGTTCCTAAACTTCAAGAGGTCGTTTTTGTTGAATGACACCAAGTCACCTAGTGATTCGATATCTGCTGCCTTCAAGCAATTCAATGCTCTTACTGACAGGTTCATATCTACCAATTTGGACTTGAGTAATTGCCTCATGTGCAAGGAACTCTCATCGAATTCCTCTACTTCTTTCTTCACTTCTGTATCCAATGTGATACGCTCATCTGAGAAGAGCATGAAGTGATGGATCAAAATTTTCGCTGCTTCTTGAAGAGCATCTTTAGGAGTGATGCTGCCGTCTGTGATCAACTCGATGATGAGTTTCTCATAGTCAGTTTTCTGTTCTACCCTGAAGTTCTCGATGTTGTACTTCACGTTCTTGATAGGTGTGAAGATACTATCAGTGAAGATTGTTCCTATCGGTGCGTTAGAAATCTTATTCTCTTCAGCAGGAACATATCCTCTTCCTTTTCCGATGGTCAATTCCAAGACAAGCTTTACTTTCTTGTCCATGTGAGCAATCACCATATCAGGGTTCAAAACCTGGAATGCTGAAGTGAAGTTCCCAATATCTCCTGCAGAGAAAGTGTCCTTTCCTGAGAGGGTCACTTTAACTTTTTCCATATTGGTACCATCTATCTGCTGCTTGAAACGCACTTGCTTCAAGTTCAAGATGATCTCAGTGACATCTTCTACTACTCCTTTGATGGTAGAGAATTCATGATCCACTCCTTCTAATCGAACAGAGGTGATAGCGAATCCTTCCAAGGATGATAGCAATATCCTACGTAGGGCATTACCAACGGTGACACCGTACCCTGGCTCCAATGGTCTGAACTCGAACTGTCCGGTCCTTTCATTGGACTCGATCATGATCACTTTGTCCGGCTTCTGGAAATCTAAGATTGGCATAGCTTTCTACTTTAGTTAAGGATTATTTAGAATAAAGTTCTACGATTAGCTGCTCCTTGATATTCTCAGGGATCTGCTCTCTTTCTGGCAATGCAAGCATCTCACCAGACATAGATTCTGGGTTCCATTGCAACCAATCCCACTTATTGGAATTACCTGCCAATGATGCTGTGATTACCTCCAAGCTCTTAGAACGTTCTCTTACTGCGATGACATCTCCTGGACGCACAATGCAAGAAGGGATGTTAGTCACTTTACCATTCACTGTGATATGGCAATGCCCTACCAACTGACGAGCTCCTCTACGAGTAGGTGCAACACCTAGACGGAAAACGGTGTTGTCCAAGCGAGCCTCACACAGTTGGAGTAGGTTAGTACCAGTGATACCTTTCTTACTCTGCGCATGGTGGAACATCTTTGCGAATTGCTTCTCCAAGATACCATAGGTGTACTTGGCCTTCTGCTTTTCAGCAAGCTGAAACGAATATTCTGATTGCTTACCCCTTCTGCGGTTAGGGCCATGCATTCCAGGAGGATAGTTCTTCCTTTCCAGTGCCTTGTCAGGTCCGAAAATGGGCTCCTTGAATCTTCTTGCAATTTTGGACTTGGGTCCTCTATAACGTGCCATTGTTTCTTCTTAACTCTGTGTATGAATATTCTCGAATATCAAACCCTTCTTTTCTTCGGAGGGCGACATCCATTGTGCGGCATCGGAGTGACATCGATGATCTCAGTCACTTCTATGCCCATGTTATGAAGGGAACGAATCGCGCTCTCTCTTCCTGATCCGGGTCCTTTCACATAGACCTTGACCTTTCTAAGACCATATTCAATGGCCTCTTTACCACAATCCTCTGCTGCCATCTGTGCAGCGTATGGGGTATTCTTCTTAGAACCCCTAAATCCCATTTTACCTGCGGAGGACCATGAGATCACTTCACCCGAATTATTGGTCAGAGAGATTATGATGTTGTTGAAGCTCGCTTGGATGTGAGCCTCTCCATGGGCTTCTACCCTTACTTTCTTCTTTTTCTTGCTACCAGCTTTGGCCATGATGCTATCAGTTAATGCTGATTATTATTTAGTTGCCTTCTTCTTGTTGGCAACAGTCTTCCTCTTCCCTTTCCTAGTACGGGAATTGTTCTTGGTCTTCTGCCCTCTAAGAGGGAGACCTGCACGGTGACGGATACCTCTATAACATCCGATGTCCATCAAACGTTTAATGTTCGTTTGGATTTCAGATCTCAATGAACCTTCTACTCGGTGCTCCTCACTGAGGACCTTGCGAATGTTCGCTAATTGATCATCAGACCAGTCCTGTACTTTCACTGCATGCTCCACACCGGCTTTATCCAATATGTTCTTTGCAGTACTACGACCGACTCCGAAGATGTAGGTCAATCCTATCTCTCCTCTTTTATTACGAGGTAGATCTATACCAGCTATACGTGCCATTTCTCTTTAATTCAATGTTTTTAAGTCCTATTCTCAGCCTTGACGCTGCTTGAACTTCGGGTTCTTCTTGTTTATCACATAGAGTTTCCCTTTCCTTCTTACGATCTTGCATTCAGCTGATCGCTTCTTAATACTTGCCCTGATTTTCATGTCAGTCTTCTTTTTACTTGTACCTGTAGGTTATCCTTCCTTTCGTCAAATCGTATGGAGACATCTCCACTTTGACCTTATCTCCTGGTAGGATCCGTATATAGAACATTCTCATTTTTCCTGAGATATGAGCAGTGATGGTGTGACCATTCTCCAACTCAACGCGAAACATTGCGTTGGAAAGTGCATCACGGATCACTCCGTCTTGTTCTATTGAGGCTTGTTTTGCCATTATCTTTTATACTCGCTCTTTCTTCTTAGCTAAGACTTCTTCAATGTATCTAAAGGTCGAAAGCAATTCTGCTTTTCCTTTTCTCACTACGATATCATGCTCATAATGTGCTGATACCTTTCCATCCTTCGTTACGATGGTCCAACCATCATCTAACTGGTCGATTTCTCTAGATGCTAGATTGATCATAGGTTCTATGGCCAAGGTCATCCCTTCAAAAAGTTTAGTGCCTCTACCCCTCCTACCGTAATTTGGTATTTCAGGTGCTTCATGGAGGCGTGTACCCAAACCATGTCCTACCAACTCCCTTACTACTCCGTATCCGTTCTTCTCTGCATGTTCTTGCACTGCAAATCCGATATCACCAACTCGGTTACCTGATATTGCTTGGGCGATACCAAGGTCCAAGCATTCACGGGTTACCCTTAACAGCTTACGAATCTCTGATGATACCTCACCCACTTCAAAAGTGTATGCACTATCACCATAATATCCGTTCATATACACTCCACAATCAACAGAGATGATATCTCCATCTTTCAGGGGTACGCTGGTAGGTATTCCGTGCACTACCTGTTCATTCACTGAGCAGCATAGTGAGTTAGGGAATCCGTTGAATCCTAAAAAGGCCGGTTCTGCACCGTGATCTTTTATGAACTCTTCAGCCACTTTATCTAGCTCCAATGCACTGACTCCTGGTACTATCAGGGCAGCCACCTCGGCTAAAGTCTTGCCAACAAGTAAAGAACTCTGTCTTAATATCTCTATCTCCTCTTCTGTCTTAGAACGAATCATGATCACCCAGCCATTCCAAACGCAGATGAACCACGTCCTTTGATTTTACCTGTTTTCATAAGCCCGTCATAATGACGTGAGAGAAGATGACTTTCAATTTGTTGTAGCGTATCCAGTACCACACCTACCATAATGAGGAGCGATGTGCCTCCGAAAAACAATGCAAATCCTTGCTTCACTCCGAACATTACAGCAAAGGATGGAAGAATAGCTACTAATCCAAGGAACATAGCTCCTGGCAATGTAATCCTTGATAATAGGTTATCCAAGAATTCTGAGGTCTTACGCCCTGGTTTCACTCCTGGGATGAATCCACCATTTCTCTTTAGGTCATCTGCCATCTGATTAGGATTGACGGTGATAGCTGTGTAGAAGTAGGTGAAAAGAACGACCATCAAGAAGAAGATGAAGTTATACCAGAATCCATTGATGTTCACTAAATTCTGCAGGAAAGCTCCTGGCTCAGCATTCAATGCTTGAGCAATATATAATGGAACGAACATAATCGCTTGAGCAAAGATGATAGGCATTACACCTGCTGCATTCACTTTCAAAGGGATGTACTGACGAACTCCTCCGTATTGCTTGTTGCCAACAACTCTTTTGGCAAACTGAACAGGAACCCGCCTGGTGGCTTGAACCAATGCGATAGTAGCTGCGATGACCAAGAGCAAGAATACTATCTCTACCAAGAGCATCACTAATCCTCCTCCACCCATTCCGGTCTGAGAGATAACTTCTTGTATGAATGCGCCAGGCAAGCTCGCGATAATTCCGATCATGATTAACAAGGAGATACCGTTTCCGATTCCTCTGTCAGTAATCCTTTCGCCCATCCACATCACGAAGAGGGTACCAGCCGACAAGATGATAATCGAAGTGATCCACCAACCTGTGGTCTCCATAGGAACAGCACCTGGCACAGTAGTCACAGTTGCTGCTAGATATCCTGGAGCCTGAAGTGAGGTAATACCTACTGTCAGGAATCGTGTAATTTGGTTCAATCTCTTCTGACCGCTTTCGCCTTCCCTCTGCATCTTCTGGATGCTAGGAACTGCAATCCCCATTAATTGCATGATAATGGAAGCAGAGATGTAGGGCATGATCCCCAAGGCGAAAATAGAAGCTCTACTGAATGCCCCTCCAGTGAAGAGCGCCAAAAGCCCAATCAAACCGTCTCCTGAAGAGCCAGAAGCACCAGCTTCTAATGCCTCAAGGTCGACACCAGGTAACACTACGAAGGATCCAATCCTGTAGATAAGGATGAAACCAAGGGTAATCAGGATTCTGGACCTGAGTTCCTCAATCTTCCAAATGTTCTTCAGTGTTTCGATGAAGTTCTTCATAGTGTCTCTCTTAGCTTTTAGGCGATTACTGTTGCGGTTCCTCCTTTAGCTTCTATAGCGTCTTTGGCAGAAGCAGAGAATGCATGGGCAGTGATATTCACTAATGCGTTCAACTCTCCACGTCCAAGTATCTTGATCAGATCGTTCTTAGATGCCAATCCAACAGCTACCAAAGTTTCAGGATTGAAGTCTTTCACTTTCTGCTCAGCGACCAGAGCATCGATAACATCGATATTGATACCCTTATACTCAATACGGTTCCTGTTCTTGAAACCGAATTTCGGAATTCTACGCTGAAGGGGCATCTGACCACCTTCAAATCCTCTTTTAGTCTTGTAACCTGAACGGGATTTAGCTCCTTTATGTCCACGGGTAGAAGTACCACCTCTACCGGATCCTTGTCCCCTTCCTACTCGCTTACGCTGCTTGGTCGAACCTTCCGCAGGTCTTAGATTACTGAGTTCCATGTGTTCTACTTATATCCTTATTACTTGCTCTCTTGTACAGTGACAAGGTGCTTCACTTTATTCACCATCCCTAGTATCTGAGGGGTTGCCTCGTGCATTTTAGGATTGTGCAATTTCCTGATCCCTAAAGCTACCAAGGTAGCTTTCTGATCCTTTGGCCTATTAATGGCGCTTTTTACTTGAGTGACGATTATCTTAGCCATTACTTCTCTTCTTAACCGTTGAATACTGCTTGTACATCGATTCCTCTGTCCTTCGCTACCATACGTGCATCTCTGAGTTGAAGTAGAGCATTCATGGTCGCCTTCACCACATTATGTGGATTGGAAGAACCTTTGGACTTGGCCAATACATCATGTATACCTACACTTTCCAATACAGCACGCATCGCACCACCGGCAATAACTCCTGTTCCACTGGAAGCTGGTTTAATGAATACCCGTGCACCAGAATACTTTCCGTACTGCTCATGAGGAATAGTACCGTTGATCAATGGGATCTTCACGATGTTCTTCTTAGCATCATCGATAGCTTTCTGGATTGCACCAGGAACTTCCAATGACTTTCCAAGACCATGTCCTACGATGCCGTTCTCATTTCCTACTACTGCGATTGCAGAGAAGCTGAAAGTTCTACCACCTTTAGTAACCTTGGTCACTCGGTTGACGGCAACGAGTCTGTCTTTCAGCTCGATATCGCCCGCCTTCAAATTATTCTTGTCTTTTGCCATGATCTTATCAGAATTGCAATCCGCCTTCTCTTGCACTTTCAGCAAGGGCTTTCACCCTGCCGTGATACAAGTAACCGTTCCTATCGAATACCACTGCTTGGATTCCTTTGTCCTTTGCAATTTGAGCAATTCCCTTACCCACTGCAACGGCTTGGTCCATCTTAGCACCGGCCTTCATTTCTTTATTGTTCAAGGAGGTAACAGCTCCCAGAGTCACATGGCTCTGATCATCGATCAATTGCGCATAGATTTCTTTATTGCTCCTGAATACAGCGAGCCTTGGGCGTTCTGGTGTACCAATGACAGACTTTCGTGTTCTGCCTTTGATCCTCGTCCTTCTTTGTGTCTTAGTAAGTTTCATGTTCCTACTTATTTAGAAGATGTCTTACCTGCTTTCCTTCTCAATTGCTCGCCAACGAACTTGATACCTTTTCCTTTATAAGGTTCAGGCTTTCTCAAGCTTCTCAGTTTAGCGGCTGCTTGACCAAGCAATTGCTTGTCGCAGGATTTCATTGTCACTATAGGGTTCTTTCCCTTCTCTGTCTCGGCAGTGATGGATATTTCTTTCGGCAACTCCATGATGAATGGGTGCGAGTATCCAAGGCTGAGGTTCAACTGTTGACCAGTGACCTGCGCCCTGTATCCAACCCCTACCAATTCTTGTTTCACTTCGTATCCTTCTGTCACACCTTCGACCATATTGGCGATAAGTGCGCGATACAGTCCATGGAATGCTTTGACCTGTTTCAGTTCAGAGTTTCTCTCCAAAGTGAGAACACCATCCTCGATCTTAGCGGTGATGGAAAGGTCCATCTTCTCACTCAGCTCGCCTTTAGGGCCTTTCACATGTACGGTATTACCTTCCAGTTTCACCTCCACTATGGCAGGTATCTTGACTGGTGCTTTTCCTATTCGTGACATCTCTTCTCTTTTAATATAGTGGCCTCAATAGATGTAGCAGATGACTTCACCGCCTACATTTTCTTTCTTCGCCTCCTTGTCGCTCATCACTCCTTTAGAAGTAGAAAGGATGCAAATTCCTAGTCCGTTTAAGACTCTTGGGATTTCCGTGCTTCCTGCATATTTACGCAGCCCTGGGGTACTTGCGCGCTTCAATGAAGTGATTGCTGGTTTATTGGTGACCGCATCATACTTTAATGCAATCTTGATGTTCCCTTGGACTATATCTTCTTCGAACTTATAGTTCAAGATATAGCCTTTCTCCATGAGGATACGGGTAATCTCCTTCTTTATGTTGGAGGATGGTATCTCTACAACCCTCTTATTGGCTTTTATCGCATTCCTGACGCGGGTCAGGTAATCTGCTATTGGATCGGTATTCATTACGAATCTTAATCTAGCGTTTCTAATCTCTTTAACTTACCAGCTTGCTTTCTTCACACCTGGTATCTTGCCTTCCAAGGCCATCTCACGGAACAACACTCGGGATATCCCGAACTGTCTCATGTATCCTCTTGGTCTTCCTGTCAGCTTGCAACGGTTATGCAGTCTCACTGGGGAAGAGTTCTTAGGGAGTTTCTGTAGTCCTTCCCAATCTCCTGCTTCTTTGAGCTTCTTACGCTTGGCAGCGTAACGCTCTACCATCCTTTCCCTCTTACGCTCACGCGCTTTCATTGATTCTTTGGCCATGATCTTACTTCTTTACAAAGGGGAAATTGAACTTATCCAACAGTGCTTTAGCTTCTTCATCGGTCTTAGCCGATGTCACTATAGTAATGTCCATTCCAGTGAGGTTCTTCACTTTATCAATATTGATTTCAGGGAAGACTATCTGTTCCTTGATACCCAGGGTGAAATTTCCTCTACCATCGAATCCAGAAGCTTTCACACCTCTGAAATCCCTAGTTCTTGGGAGGGCAATGGAGATTAGCCTATCAAAGAAATCATACATGTTATCCCCTCTCAAGGTGAGTTTCACTCCTATCGGCATTCCTTTCCTCAACTTGAAGTTCGAGATGTCCTTACGAGAGTAACATGCCACTGGCTTCTGACCAGTGATGGCAGCTAGTTCTTCGATTGCAGTATCAATCATCTTCTTATCGGAAACGGCTTTACCGAGACCTTGGTTGATGCTTATCTTCTGAATCTTAGGAACCTGCATGACGGACTTATACTGGAACTCTTTCATAAGAGCCGGTACAACCTCATCCCTATACGTATGTTTTAATCTTGGCTGATACATCACTTGACCTCTTGTCCTGATTTCTTATAAAACTTGACGAATTTCCCATCTTCAGTCCTCTTCTTACCGACCTTAGAAGGAATTCCTCCTTTAGGATCGATGAGCATAAGGTTAGAGATATGGATTCCTGCCTCTTGCTTGACGATACCACCTTCAGGGTGAGCAGCATTAGGTTTGGTGTGCTTGGACACCAAGTTCTTGCCTTCCACGATGGCTCTCATCTTCTTCTGGTCGATACTTAGAATATTTCCTTCATCGCCCTTATGGACTCCAGATATGATTCTGACGTTATCGCCTTTCTTTATGTGCATCTTCTTTTGCATCACTTCTAAATATCAAAGCACCTCTGGTGCCAATGAAACGATCTTCATAAAGTCCTTCTCACGAAGTTCTCTCGCTACTGGACCGAATATCCTTGTTCCTCTGAGTTCGCCTGAAGCACCCAAAAGGACTACTGCATTCTCATCGAATCTGATGTATGAACCATCAGCTCTGCGGATTTCTTTCTTGGTCCTTACGACCACTGCTTTCGAGACGGCTCCCTTCTTCACGTTACCGGAAGGGACTGCTTCCTTTACAGAAACTACTATCTTATCTCCTACGGAGGCATACCTTCTGGCTGTTCCTCCAAGCACTCTGATACATAGGACTTCTTTTGCCCCGCTGTTATCAGCTACTTTCAAACGTGATTCTTGTTGTATCATCTCTCTTCCTACTAATTATAGTGCTCCAAATATCACTTCGCCTTTTCAATGACCTCGATCAATCTCCACCTTTTGAGCTTACTCAATGGACGGGTTTCCATGATACGCACTGTATCTCCGATTCCACATTCCTTCTTCTCATCATGAGCCATGAACTTGGTAGTCGACTTAACGTACTTACCGTATTTAGGGTGTTTCATCTTTCGTGAAACGGCAACTACAATGGACTTGTCCATCTTGTCGCTGGTGACAACCCCTACCCTTTCTTTTCTTAGATTCCTTGTTTCCATCTTACTTCGTATTGGAAGTTTCAAGCTCGCGCTTCCTGAGCTCAGTCAGCATGCGAGCGATGTTCTTTCTTGAAGCCCCCATGGACTTCGGGTTCTCTACTGGAGAAATGCTGTGGTTGAGTTTCAACTTGGCAAGTGACTCTCTTTCAAATGAGAGCTTCTCCTTAATCTCGTCCGAGGACAAATCTTTTATCTCGTTATACTTCATGGCTCAATTGAATCAAGCGATATAATCTCTTCTTACTACAAACTTCGTTCTCACTGGCAGTTTCTGTGCTGCAAGACGAAGGGCTTCTTTTGCCACATCCATAGAGACCCCATCGGCCTCGAACATGATTCTTCCTGGCTTGATCACCGCTACCCAGTGGCTCGGTGCTCCTTTACCTTTACCCATTCGCACCTCTGCAGGCTTGCTGGTCAAAGGCTTGTCTGGAAATATCCTAATCCATACTTTTCCTTCCCTTTTCATAAACCTCGTCACAGCGATACGAGCTGCCTCGATCTGACGAGAGGTGATGAAAGCTTCGTCCATGGATTTCAGCCCGAATGATCCGAAGTCAACCGTGCTTCCACGTTTGGCGTTCCCTTTGATCACTCCTTTTTGCTGCCTTCTGAACTTTGTCCTCTTCGGTTGTAGCATGACTTCTTAATTCTTTTCTTCTTGTTTTGGATTAGCAGATCAACGATCTCCTCTCCTTCTTCCTCCTTTTCCTGCGCTTGGAGCCTTGGATTTCTTGTCCATTCCTAGCGTTGGGGAAAGATCTCTTTTTCCATAGACCTCACCATTCATGATCCATACTTTAATACCGATACGACCATAGGTGGTATGAGCTTCGCTCAATGCATAATCGATATCTGCACGGAAGGTGTGCAATGGAATCCTTCCTTCCTTGAATCCTTCAGAACGTGCGATCTCAGCTCCGTTCAATCTTCCTGCTATCAGCACCTTAATTCCCTCAGCTCCCATTCTCATAGTGCTGGCAACAGACATCTTGATGGCTCTTCTATAAGAGATACGTCCTTCAATCTGGCGAGCGATACTATCAGCGACCAATTTCGCATCCAATTCAGGACGTTTGATCTCGAAGATGTTGATCTGAACATCCTTCTTGGTCACTTTCTTCAACTCCTCTTTCAACTTGTCTACTTCCTGGCCTCCTTTCCCGATGATAACACCTGGACGAGCTGTCTTGATTGTCACTGTGACTACTTTCAAGGTGCGCTCGATTATGACCTTAGAGATACTTGCCTTTCTAAGACGAGCTCCCAGGTAGGTGCGGATTTTATGGTCCTCCACCAACTTCTCAGTGTAATCATTACCCCCGTACCAGCTGCTATCCCATCCTTTGATGTAGCCTAATCTGAGTCCTATTGGATGTGCTTTTTGTCCCATGCTTATTTTAGCTCTTAACGGTTCTGCTGTCAACTACCAAGGTGACGTGGTTTGAACGCTTTCTGATACGGTGTGCTCTTCCTTGAGGGGCAGGCTGTACTCTCTTGAGCATCCTTCCACCGTCAACATTCACCGTCTTTATGAAAAGCGCAGCCTCTTCAGCACGTTGTCCTTCATTCTTCTGTTCCCAGTTATTGATTGCTGAGAGCAAGAGTTTTTCAAGACGTCCTGCAGCCTCTTTATTAGAGAACTTAAGGATGTTCAGTGCTTCCTGGACATTCTTTCCGCGGATGATATCAGCCACCAATCTCATCTTACGAGGAGATGTAGGACAGTTATTCAACTTGGCGAAAGAGATATGTCTCTGTTCTTCTTTACGCGCTACTGCGCTATCGTGTTTTCGCGAACCCATCGTCTATTCTTTTCAGTTCGGTTTACCTTTTCTTATTTCCAGAGTGACCTCTGAAACTCCTCGTAGGGGAGAACTCACCGAGTTTATGTCCGACCATATTCTCAGTCACATAAACAGGAATGAACGTTTTTCCATTATGCACCGCTATTGTCATACCCACAAAATCAGGTGTGATGGTAGATGCTCTGGACCAAGTCTTGATCACAGATTTCTTTCCGCTGGACTGCGCTTCTCCTACTCGCTCTCCAAGCTTGTAGTGCACAAAAGGTGGTTTTTTTAATGAACGGCTCATATCTCTGCTTACTTCTTACGTCTTTCAATAATGTGCTTGTTGGAAGCTTTGGTCCTACTGCGGGTCTTGTACCCCTTAGCCGGCATTCCATTCCTTGAGCGTGGATGTCCTCCAGAGGATTTTCCTTCTCCTCCACCCATTGGGTGATCTACAGGGTTCATAACCACTGGTCTCACTCTTGGTCTTCTTCCTTGCCATCTGGAGCGTCCTGCTTTTCCTGAACGGGTCAAACTATGCTCCCCGTTCGAAACGCTTCCGATAGTAGCTTTGCAAGTAATCAAAACCATACGGGTTTCACTGCTCGGCAATTTCACGATGGCATATTTACCATCCCTTGCATTCAGTTGTGCGTAGCTTCCTGCACTTCGTGCAAGCTGGGCACCTTGACCTGGCTGAAGCTCGATGTTATGTATCACCGATCCCAATGGAATGTCAGAGAGGAATAATGTATTCCCAACATCTGGAGACACTCCTTTTCCTGATTCGATATTCGTGCCTACTTGCAATCCTGCAGGAGCAACGATGTATCTCTTCTCCCCATCTTTATACTCAACCAGAGCAATACGCGCTGAACGATTAGGATCATACTCTATAGTCTTAACTTCAGCAGACATGTTATGCTTATCGCGCTTGAAGTCGATGATCCTGTATCTCTTCTTGTGACCACCACCTATGTAGCGCATGGTCATCTTTCCTGTATTATTCCTTCCACCGGATTTCTTAAGAGGCGCCAATAGGCTCTTCTCAGGCTTGCTAGCCGTGATTTCCTCAAAAGTAGAGGCGACTTTATGCCTCTGCCCTGGTGTTGTTGGATTTAATTTTCTTATTCCCATGACCTATTCAGATTCCTGCGTAAAAATCAATGGTGTCGCCCTTGGCAACTGTTACCAAAGCCTTTTTATAGGAGGGCTTACTTCCTTTAACAACTCCTGAGGCAGTGTGCTTCACAGATTTCTTACCCATGTAATTCATTGTACGCACGCCTGTAACACTCACGCCATAGATCTTCTCTACTGCTTCACGTATCTCGATTTTATTGGCATCCTTAGCCACTACGAAACCGTACTTGTTCAGCTTTTCGGCATCAGCGGTCAACCTTTCGGTGACCATAGGTTTGATGATGATCTCTTTCATGACACTCAGTTCTTCAGGTTCTCTTGAACAACTTGGATAGCTCCCTCAGTGAAGAGGATCCGTTGGCTGTTCATGATATCATATGTATTCAGGTCTTTTGCAACCCTTACTTCAGTCTTGGCGATATTTCTAGATGAGAGGTATACATTCTCATCTACGCTAGGAACCACAACTAGGACTTTAGTCCCGCTCAACTCAAAGTTCTTCAGCAAATTGATGAAGTCCTTGGTCTTAGGTCCGCTGAACGTGATATTGTCCAGAATGGTAATCCCATTTCCCTGAGCCTTGTATGAAAGGGCCGATCTACGTGCGACTTTCTTCAGCTTCTTGTTCAACTTAAAACTCCAATCCTTAGGACGTGGTCCGAATACACGACCTCCACCATGAAGCATAGGGCTCTTCGCTGAACCTACACGAGCTCCACCGGTACCTTTCTGCTTCTTCAGCTTCTTGGTAGATCCAGCAATCTCAGCTCTTTCTTTGGACTTGTGCGTTCCCTGTCTGTTGTTAGCATGATATTGCTTCACATCCAGGTAGATGGCGTGGTCATTCGGCTCTACTCCGAACACCTCTTGGTCCAACTTGACCTTCTTTGAGGTCTTCTTGCCATCCATATTGAATATCTCCAGTTCCATCTTATTTCTTGACTAAAACGATTGAACCATTATACCCTGGAATTGCTCCTTTAATAAAAAGAAGTGACTTCTCAGGAACGACCTTCAACACTTGTAGGTTGAACGTTGTGACTCTATCACCACCCATACGTCCGGCCATTCTCATGCCCTTGAATACTCTGGATGGATCAGATCCTGCTCCTACGGAACCAGGTGCACGTAAACGGTTGTGTTGTCCATGGGTACTCTGTCCTACTCCTCCGAATCCGTGTCTCTTCACAACTCCTTGGAAACCTTTTCCTTTAGAAGTTCCTACTACATCTACATATTCACCTTCGATGAATAAATCGACACTGATCTCAGTTCCAAGCTTCATCTCCTGTTCGAATGAATCGAACTCAACTAGCTTTTTCTTCGGTGAGGTGTTAGCTTTCTTGAAGTGGCCCATCATGGCCTTTCCAACATGCTTTTCCTTCTTTTCACCGTAAGCCAGTTGCACTGATTCATAACCATCATTCTCCATGGTTTTAATCTGAGTGACAATGTTGGTAGTGGCCTCGACCACAGTACATGGTTGCATCTTTCCCTCTTCCGAGAAGATACTAGTCATGCCTAATTTTTTTCCTATGATACCTTGCATTGTAATGCGTATTGCTGGTTCACACTTTAATTTCCACTTCAACTCCACTAGGCAGTTCTAGACGCATCAATGCATCAACTGTCTTTGAGGAAGAGCTATAGATATCCATCAATCTCTTGTAAGCGCTCAATTCGAACTGCTCACGAGCTTTTTTGTTCACGTGCGGAGAACGGAGGACTGTATAGATCCTCTTGTGTGTTGGTAAAGGAACTGGTCCACTCACGATGGCACCAGTAGCCTTGACCGTTTTCACAATCTTCTCTGCACTTTTGTCTACGAGGTTATGATCGTAGGACTTTAATTTTATTCTAATCTTCTGACTCATCTTTCCAGAGAATGTGCTTACGATTTCACTTTACCTTTTATCTTTTCGATCACTTCATCAGCAATGGCCTTAGGGGCTGGTTCGAAGCGAGCAAATTCCATAGTGGAAGTCGCACGTCCAGAACTCATGGTCCTAAGATCAGTTACATAACCGAACATCTCCGACAATGGCACGAATGCTTTGATGACTTTGGCACCGTGCCTGTCATCCATTCCTGTAACCATTCCGCGTCTTCTGTTCAAGTCACCTACTATGTCTCCCATGTTCTCCTCAGGAGTCACTACTTCCATCTTCATAATAGGCTCCAGCAATACTGGGGTTGCCTTAGGAAGAGCAGTTCTGTAGGCCAACTTGGCACAAAGTTCGAATGAAAGTGCATCAGAATCCACCGCGTGGAAGGATCCGTCTAGCAACTCGACTTTCAGTTTATCCATCGGATAGCCTGCGAGTACTCCATTCTTCATTGCTTCTTTAAATCCTTTCTCAATTGAAGGCACGAATTCCCTAGGGATATTACCACCTTTAATGCTGTTAACGAATTTCAAATCTTCCTCCTGCCCTTCATCAGCTCTACCGATGATGACTACGATATCAGCGAACTTACCACGACCACCTGTCTGCTTCTTGAATACTTCACGGTGATTCACTTGGCCAGTTACAGTCTCCTTATAGCTTACCTGAGGTTGCCCTTGGTTACACTCTACTTTGAACTCTCTCTTCAGACGGTCCAAGATGATATCCAAGTGCAACTCTCCCATTCCTGAGATAATGGTCTGTCCTGTGTCATGGTCTGTCCTTACATTAAAGGTCGGATCCTCTTCAGCCAATTTGTTCAAAGCTACTCCGAGCTTATCTACATCAGCCTGAGTCTTAGGTTCGATAGCGATACCGATTACTGGATCTGGGAAATCCATGGATTCCAGTATGATAGGATGGTCAAGGGCACATAGCGTGTCTCCTGTACGGATGTCCTTAAAACCAACCAATGCTGCGATATCTCCAGCCTGCAGTCTCTCGATCTGATTCTGCTTGTTAGCATGCATCTGGAAAATCCTAGAGATGCGCTCTTTATTTCCCGTCCTTGTATTCAATACATAAGAACCTGATTCAAGAATTCCTGCATAGGCTCTCGTGAAGCAAAGTCTTCCAACGAAAGGATCCGTAGCAATCTTGAACGCCAAAGAAGTAAATGGCTCATTCTCGTCTGGCTTACGACTTACTTCCTTATCGGTCTTAGGGTTGATGCCCGTGATAGCCTCAGTGTCCATAGGTGAAGGAAGAATCTCCATCACGTAATCTAGCATGGTCTGAACTCCTTTGTTCTTAAAAGCAGTTCCACATGTCATAGGAACAATGGCCCCTGAGATAGTAGCAGCACGCAGAGCCGTCAAGATTTCTTTCTCTGAGATAGAGTTAGGATCTATGAAGTACTTCTCCATCAAAGTATCATCGAATTCAGCTACCGCTTCTAGCAATTTCTCGCGATACTCTTTAGCTTCTTCCAAGATATCATCAGGAATAGGCACTTCGCTATAGGTCATTCCTTGATCATCTTCATTCCAGACGATTCCGCGGAAATTCACCAAGTCTACAACCCCTTTGAAGTGCTCTTCATTACCGATAGGAATCTGAAGAGGAACGGCATTGCTACCTAACATCTCTTTAACTTGCTTGCACACTTTCAAGAAGTCAGCTCCTTGACGGTCCATCTTATTGACGAATCCGATACGTGGTACATTGTAGTTGTTGGCCAACCTCCAGTTAGTCTCAGATTGAGGTTCGACACCATCTACTGCTGAGAATAAGAATACAAGACCATCCAAAACTCTAAGAGACCTGTTCACCTCAACAGTGAAATCAACGTGTCCTGGAGTATCGATGATGTTCACGTGGTATTTAGTACCTCGGTAATCCCAATAGACGGTAGTCGCAGCAGAGGTGATAGTGATACCTCTTTCCTGCTCCTGCTCCATCCAGTCCATGGTAGCTGCACCATCGTGCACCTCACCAATCTTGTGACTGACACCAGAGTAATAAAGGATACGCTCAGTGGTCGTAGTCTTCCCTGCATCAATGTGAGCAGCGATACCAATGTTCCTTGTATTTCTTAAATCTCTTGCCATGGTTTCCTTCTATCTCTACACTATCAGAATCTGAAATGAGCGAATGCCTTGTTGGCTTCAGCCATTCTATGCGTATCTTCCTTCTTCTTGTAGGCGGCTCCTTCTTCCTTCGCAGCAGCAAGGATTTCAGCAGCTAATTTCTTCTCCATCCCTTTCTCATTTCTCTTGCGAGAATATCCGATTAACCACTTTATGCCTTGTGAAAGCTTGCGGTCATCACGGATAGGTGATGGAATCTGGAATGTAGCACCTCCGACTCTGCGGCTGCGGACCTCAACGCCTGGGCAGACATTGGTCAATGCTTTCTTCCATACTTCTAGGCCTTCTTCTTCTCCACTCTTCTCATCCACAATCTGGATAGCGTCATAGAATATCTTGAATGCCTTATCTTTCTTACCGCTGAACATCAAGTTATTGACGAACTTGGTTACCAAGGTGTCGTTGAACTTCGGATCCGGTAGGATAATGTGCTTTTTTGCCCTCTGTCTTCTCATGACTTATTTCTTAGGACGCTTAGTACCATATTTACTTCTTCTCTGCTGTCTGCCATTGACACCTGCAGTGTCCAATGCTCCACGCACGATGTGATAACGAACCCCTGGAAGGTCTTTGACCCTTCCTCCTCGGACCAGCACGATGCTGTGTTCCTGTAGGTTGTGTCCTTCACCACCGATGTAGGCATTCACTTCATTTCCGTTAGTCAGTCGCACCCTGGCCACCTTTCTCATCGCTGAGTTAGGCTTCTTTGGCGTGGTTGTATAAACCCTGACACATACTCCACGTCTCTGTGGGCACGCATTCAGTGCGGCTGATTTACTAGTCTTGGTCTGACTGACCCGACCTTTTCTTACAAGTTGCTGAATTGTAGGCATTTGCAGCTGTTTTCTTTCTAGGTAGACGTTACCTCCCCATTTTTAGCGGGGTGCAAATTTAATCGATCATTTATGAAAAGCAACGGGTTGAGAAATTAATTCTCTCCTTTTTCCCCTTAATAGTGCTATTAGGATGAATATCAGACCTAAAGCACTTGATCCAGTCCAAGATAAAATCGATGAGCGTGTGTCTATGGGTAAATTTAGATAGGATTTGAGCCCCTTAGACTCAGAATGAAGCGTTCAATGGTGTCCTTGGGAAAGGAATCACATCCCTCACATTACCCATTCCTGTCAAGAACATAATCAGACGTTCAAAACCTAGACCGAATCCAGCATGCTTGCATGTCCCGAATTTCCTGGTCTCCAAGTACCACCAGATATGTTCTTCAGGGATATCGAACTGCTTGCATTTCTCCATCAAGACATCATAACGCTCTTCCCTCTGGGATCCTCCCACGAGCTCTCCGATGCCCGGAAATAGGATGTCCATGGCCGCCACGGTCTTGCCATCTTCATTCAATCGCATGTAGAATGCCTTAATCTGGGCCGGATAATCGGTCAGGATTACTGGTTTATTGAAATGCTTCTCTACCAGATACCTTTCGTGCTCACTTTGCAGATCTGTTCCCCATTCTACTGGATACTTGAATTTCTTCTTTTTGAAAGGCGTTGAATTCCTTAATATCTCAATCGCCTCTGTATAGGTCAATCGCTCATAGGCATTGGCGACAACGAAGTCCAGACGGTCCAATAATCCCATCTCATGACGCTCAGCGACAGGCTTTTGCGTATCTTCTTGCTTTTCACGGCTATCTAAGAAAGCCAAATCATCAGCACAATGCTTCTTAACGTAACTGATTACACTTCGCAGCATATCCTCAGCAAGGTCCATGTCATCCTTAAGATCAGCGAAGGCAATCTCAGGTTCTATCATCCAGAATTCTGCCAAATGCCTGGAAGTATTGCTGTTCTCAGCTCGGAAGGTAGGACCGAAGGTGTAGACCTTTCCCAGGGCCATAGCTCCAAGCTCAGCTTCTAATTGGCCAGACACTGTCAGATTGGTCATCTTTCCGAAGAAGTCTTTGCTGTTATCGACTTTTCCTTGCTCATCTTTGGGTAAATCATCCAAGTCGAACTGGGTCACTCTGAACATCTCTCCAGCTCCTTCTGCATCAGAGCCTGTGATAATGGGAGAATGCATCATGAAGAAGCCGTTCTCATGGAAGTACTTATGGATAGCGTAGCTAGCGGCATGCCTCACCCTGAATACTGCACTGAAGGTGTTGGTCCGCATTCTGAGATGGGCCTTTTCACGAAGGAAGTCTAAAGAATGACGTTTAGGCTGCAATGGGTATTCATCAGGGTTTGCTCCCCCTAACACCTTTACATCATCTGCCTGTATCTCTATATTTTGACCTTGACCTTGGGATTCTACGACCAGTCCAATTGCTTCTATTGAAGCTCCTGTGTGCAGGGTCTTGAGTGTTTGCTCATCCGTCTTGGAAGCATCAAGGACTATTTGCAGGTTATGGATGGTAGATCCATCATTCAATGCAATGAAACGATCATTTCTGAAGGTACGGACCCATCCATTCACTTTGACCTTCTTACCAAGGTGGTCATTCTTCAACAGAGATGCTATTTCTATACGTTTCATTTCAATGCGATTCTTTAGAACGGCCGCAAAGAAAATAAAAATGAAGCCGTGGTGTTGCCTTTATTTATGACCTATTTGGCTTGAGAAGGATCTTTTGACCTTTAGACAGTGGCTCATCCACTGAAAGGCCATTATATTGCTCTAAACGATCAATCTTTACACCGTAGCGCTGTGATATCAGCCTGATCGTCTCGCCTTGAACAGCCAAGTGATAGCCTGCCTTGGATTTATTCTTCTTCGGCTGCAGGTAGATGGTCTCTCCTCCTTTGAACACGTAAGAACTGCTGAGGTCATTGTATTTTTTGATTTGCCATGGGGCCATGTCCAAGGACCTTGCAACATTCTGAATATCATCTCCATCCCGCGCTAGGGTATAATCTATTCCATTGGGATGCTCCATGACTTTACGGGTCTGGCTCATATCAATCACCATGTTATCACTGGAATTAGACCTTCCCTTGGTCTGGAATCGGGGTTCAGAAGCTTGTTTGACGGCCAAGATGTCATCGGAGATGCCCTGATCGTATCTCGCTAGGTCATTCTCTTCAATGATCTTAATCAAGCGGTCTGCATATCCTGGATCAGTAGCGTAACCAGCCTTTTTAAGCCCTTTGGCCCAGGACTTATAGTCGGTTATCTCTAGTTCGAAAAGAGAAGAATATCTGGACCTGAGTAGAAAAGCCGAGTGGTCTTCATAGCTCTCAACCGCATTCTTGTACTTCCTGAAACACTCATTCCTCTTATCATCATCCTGATAGACGCCCGGACCATCCCATTCATGACATTTTATACCAAAATGATTATTGGCCTTGCGACTGAGGTCACTCTTACCATCTCCACTTTCCAATATTCCTTGGGCTAAAGTGATGCTGGCCGGAATCTTATGCAGGTGCATCTGCTCTATGGCTAGCTGACTCCAATCATCTATATAGCGCTGACGATCTGTCTTCTCACCACCCGCCCAAAGCGGGAGCTGAAGTAACATTGAAATCAATATGATAAGGCAACGGCTCATGTTCTAATACGGTACAGGGGGCGAAAGTCTAAAACTAGCAGGCTTGATCTGTTGAAAAGCAGGCTTACTTATTAACGAATGAACAGCCTTTTGTTAATACCCCTAGGACTTAAAAAATCATACCTGTCTCTTTATCAATGTCTTGGACTATACTTCTCAATGGTTCACCGTGAGAAATCACCGAAGCCAGGTCGAAAAGCAGGTCTTCCTTGACCATTTACTTAACGTGAATCTCCCGCTGCGTCAAACTTGAAGAAGAAATTCATGGAAGGAGGGCCCTCTTCTGTCAAGACCATCAATCATCAATTGGAAGCCATGAGATCTATACCTGGCTATGAATACGATCCCAGTGCACGTATGATACGACCTTTAAGTTCTCAGGAAATTACCTCGAAACTGGGGAGCAATAGCTGAAGGCTCAGTGTCAATGATCAGGCTACAGCCGGTCTTCTTGTTTGATCTAGGCCCTGGACTTTAATCAATATGTTTCTGAAGTGCACATTCGGCAATCAGGACACAGAAGGCCCGGAAGGTGTGTTTCATAATGTCACTTTCAGTAAGTAGGGTCAATGCAAGTACCAGCCTCCTATCTAGAAGAGAAATCTATGCCCAATCGTTTTCCCATCCCGGCCCTTCCCTGCAACCCCCCTGTATGCACAGCGAGAATGCGGGTTCCTGGTGAAAAATCTCCTTTCTGAACCATTTCCTTGATTCCATACATCATCTTCCCTGTGTATATAGGATCTAATGCAATTCCTGTATCCCCTTCGAAGGACCTCATGAACTCGATCAAGTTTTCATCTATCTTGGCATAGCCACCGAAGTGATAGCCGTCCTTGACAATAATCTTGGATTTCAAATTGTCCCAATCTTCTGGTATGAGATCCCTGATGTGCTTTTCAATATCCAGTCCTTTCAAGGCAGGAATTACTATTAGCTCCTGCTTGATTCCCAGACTTTTAACCAATCCAGCTGCAGTGCCGCCCGTTCCGAAGGAAACACACAGAAAGTTGAAATCAATTTTATCCTTCTCGGTCAGTATCTCCGTGCATCCTTTCACTCCAAGATGATCCGACCCCCCTTCTGGAATCTTCTTCCATCCTTCACTGAGTCTATACCGGTTGGCCAAATCATCTATTGAATCCCGATGTGAGGTTCTATCTACATATATGAGCTCCATCCCCAACTCTTCAGCTCGCGAAAGAGTCGGGTTAAGTGGTTCAGTAAGCTCTCCCCGAATAAACCCGACCGATGAAAGTCCTGAAGAATGTGCGGCTGATGCTGTTGCTAGAATGTGATTGGAATATGCGCCTCCTTTGGTCACCAATCCCCTGCAATTTGGAGTTCCAATCGCTTCCAACATATGATAGCGGAGCTTGCGCCACTTGTTCCCAGAAACTTCTTCATGAATGAGATCCTCTCTTTTTATGCTCAACGAAATAGCAGCCTTCTTGGACCAAGGAAGGTCTATTGAGCGATTCTCTGATTCGATTCGAGTAGTCCAGTCCATAAGATTGGGTGAAAATATCGAGATTTGCCTAGTAAAGCTGATGAACGACCGATCAAACTCACTCGATCCTGAAGATTTCTATCTCAATACAGATGGGCTCATGGTATTCACTGAGAAATATCACTTAAAGAGAGGTCATTGTTGTGAAAGCGGATGTAAACACTGTCCATATCCAAAGGAATGAATATTGAACTTGATAAGACGACCCTTGATTTCAAGCGTATGATACAGACTGGACTGCCTGATTCTTTGCCCAATATGCCAAACATGGATCCAGATATCAGCCGCGCACCTAAGCGCAAGGGGGTCTTGGATGATAGCGAGAAGAAGTTGGCTCTGAAGAATGCCCTTCGCTATTTCCCTTCCAAGATGCATGCTTCCTTGATCCCTGAATTCAAGGCTGAATTATCACAATATGGCAGGATATACATGCACCGCTTCAGGCCTGAGGGAGAGATGAAAGCCCGTCCTATCCATGATTATCCCAGCAAATGCAAGCAAGCAGCCGCCATCATGCTGATGATCCAGAACAATCTGGATCCAGAAGTTGCTCAGCACCCGTATGAGTTAATCACCTATGGTGGGAATGGCGCGGTATTCTCAAACTGGGCCCAATATCTCCTCACGATGCAATACCTGAGCGAGATGACCGAAGAGCAGACCTTGGTGATGTATTCAGGGCATCCTATGGGGCTTTTTCCTTCCCATAAAGATGCTCCGAGAGTGGTAGTGACCAATGGACTGATGATTCCAAATTATTCAAAACCCGATGATTGGGAGAAGTTTAATGCCCTAGGCGTCACACAATATGGCCAGATGACCGCAGGTTCCTATATGTACATCGGACCACAAGGAATCGTTCATGGGACTACAATCACAGTGCTTAACGCCTGTCGTAAGGCCAAGGATCCAAGTCCTGAAGGCAAACTATTTATCACATCTGGTCTGGGCGGAATGAGCGGTGCTCAGCCAAAGGCTGGCAATATCGCAGGAGTGGTGAGCATCACTGCTGAGCTGAATCCAAGTGCCGCCTATAAGCGGAATGAGCAAGGCTGGGTCGATGAAGTAATCTCTGACATGGATGAATTAATGGACAAGGTCCAAAAATCCAGAAAAAAGAAAGAGGCCAAGTCCTACGCCTATCTCGGGAATGTAGTGGACCTCTGGGAGGCGATGGCAGAAAGGAAGGTACAGGTGGATATGGGAAGTGATCAGACTTCACTTCATAACCCATGGGCAGGAGGCTATTACCCTGTAGGCATAGGGTATGAACAAGCTAATGAGCTTATGGTCAATGATCCAATAGCATTTAAACAAGCAGTCGTAAATTCATTGAAAAGGCAAGTGACTGCGATTAATTCCCTTAGCCAAGAAGGAATGTACTTCTTCGATTATGGAAACGCCTTCTTGCTAGAGGCAAGTCGTGCTGGAGCGGATGTGAAGGGAACAGATGGTAATGAGTTCAGGTATCCTTCCTATGTCCAAGACATCATGGGACCTATGTGCTTCGACTATGGTTTTGGGCCATTCAGGTGGGTCTGTAGCAGCGGGGACATGACTGATTTGGATAAGACCGATGAAATAGCTGGAGGCGTATTGGAACGGATGCTGAAAGCTGCTCCTGAAGAGATCTCCCAACAAATTGCAGATAACCTTAGATGGATACGTGCTGCGAAGTCGAATAATCTAGTGGTAGGATCCAAAGCTAGGATCCTCTACGCAGATGCCGAAGGCCGCATGGAGATAGCGAAGGCCTTCAATGATGCAGTAGGAACCGGAGAAATCTCTGCTCCAGTGATCTTAGGCAGAGATCATCATGACGTCAGTGGTACCGATTCCCCTTACCGTGAGACGAGTAACATCTATGATGGCTCTAGGTTCACAGCTGATATGGCTGTACAGAATTTCGTAGGAGATGGGTTCCGTGGAGCTACATGGATCAGCTTGCATAATGGAGGTGGTGTTGGCTGGGGTGAGGTGATAAATGGTGGATTCGGGATGGTGCTTTCAGGGGATGCTGATAGCGAGCGAAGGCTAAAATCTATGTTGCACTGGGATGTGAACAATGGTATCGCACGCAGAGGTTGGGCTCGCAATCCCGGAGCTATTTCAGCCATTAAAAGGGCCATGGAGAAGGAACCGTTGCTGCGAGTCACGCTTCCAAATCTCGTAGATGACAAGCTACTTTCTTAGGAGTCTACCGTCTTCAGTATGCGAAGCAGCAATCTTTGGCACTTAATTCCTTGATTATCGGTGCTTAAGGTTGTATATTCGTGAACCTTTTTCATGCAAGAAAAATGGCGGATCCATGACATGAACACATGGTTACCTACTTGAAAAACACAGTCTTATCTTTATTCCTTCTCTTTTCATGGGGACAGCTTCAGGCTACCCATATCTCAGGAGCGAATATCGAGTACGAGTGCATTGGAGGCGGAAATTATCGCGTCACTTTACACATCTTTCAAGATTGCAATGATTCCAATGTCTCTCCCAGTCAGAATCTCAGGGTGGTTCCTAATTGCAATTTCAATTTCTATGCTATCAATCTTCCTTTAATAGGGAATGTTGAAGTATCTCAGCTTTGCTCTGCACTCCTTGGTCAGAGCGAATGCAACGGTGGCTTACTTCAAGGAAAGCGCCACTTGACCTATCAAGGAGTGGTTAACATTCCTTCTGATTGCTCTGAATACCGGGTATTATGGAAACAGAATTATCGCACGCCTTCAGTCAACGTGGACAACACCAGCAGCCTCGTTTTTTACGTGGATGCCAAGGTAAGACCTCAAGAAGGCTGTAATGATTCACCTCAGATAACAATCCAACAATTGCCCTATGTATGCATAGGGCAGCCAATATCGTACAATTTCGGGGCTGTAGATCCAGAGGGCGATAGCCTCTCTTTTGCTTTCACTTCAGCTCTGTACTCTACAGGTGGTAACGCATTTGCACCCGTTGTCTATGAACCCGGTTATACGGGTGTCGTCCCTATTCCTGGCTGTACGATTGATCCTGAATCAGGTGTATTGAACTTCACAGCTCCAGGTATCGGGGAGTATACGATCAATATCCTGGTCTCACAGTATAGTTCGAGTGGTGTTTATCTCGGATCAGTGACCATCGATGTGAATATCGTAGCTGATATCTGTCCGAATCCACCTCCATTTCTAACCTCAGATGCACTTTTGAATTTCTCAGGAAATGCAACCTTGATTGGTCCGCATGATATAGAGATGTGTTATGGAGAGAATTTCTGTGCGGATATAGAATTTAATTCCACTATCCCCTTGTCAGATATCCAGATGACCTCCAATATCCAGCAGATCCTCCCCGGAGCCACGCTGACATTCACGGGAGGGAATCCGAGTGTCGCCACTGTTTGTTGGGAAGCGAATCAATTTGGTCTAGATGGAACCGTGGTCATCATTGGTGATGATAACTTATGCCCTATTCCTGGGATCGTCTCATTCAGTTTCAATGTCGAGGTAAAACCCGGTGTATACGCAGGACCTGATCGCATCATCTGCCAAGGAGATTTTGAACAATTACAAGCTGTTGGCGATTCACAATTCACATGGGAAGTATTTCAAGGTGATCCTATTGTGATGGGGACCAATTTTTCCTGCAATCCATGCAGTAATCCCATTGCCTCTCCTGCCGTCACTACCACGTATATCGTTACCGGAGTGGATTCTTCAGCTGAATGTTTTTACAAGGATACATTGACGCTGACTGTAGCTCTGGATCTTAATACCACTGTGCTTGCTAGCGGATGTGATGGGGATGAAGGGGCTATCACAGTAGAGATACTCAGTGGGTCAGGAGATTATAGCGTTGATTTCGAAGGAATTATAAGCACCTTGAATTCCAATCTCTTTGACAGCTTAGCGTTGGCACCAGGATCTTATGACCTCATCATATTCGATAATGTGGCTTCATGCAGCACGAACATCACTGCTACCGTGGGCACCATAGCTATTCCCGTTCCCGAAGCTGGGAATGGTCCTGTGGGTAATTTATGCTCTTTGACTTATCCCTTGCAGGCAGCTTCAACTGGAGGCAGCTTGCAATGGACAGCCACTGGTCCCGGTGCAGTGAGCTTCGCTCCAAACGCCCAGACAGAGGATGCGACAGCTACAGTCAGTTCCTCAGGATCTTATTGGTTAATCCTGACTGAGACTCTCGGAACCTGCTCTAAAAAGGACTCTGTCCTCGTCAATTTCTTGGGTGACATAAATGCGAGTGCTGGCCCTGATGTTTCAGTCTGCGGGACCCAGGTCATACTATCTGCTTCGCAGAACTACGGGGCCGGGACATGGCTCTCAGTACCTGGAGGTGCGACTTTCTCTGGTGGCCCGAGCAATCCTAACCCCACAGTCACTGTACCGACCACTGGGATCTACACATTCTTCTGGCAAGTATCAGGAGGGAACGGTTGTGTGGATGCTGATGATGTCATAGTGACTTTTAAGGCTTTCCCAAACGCTATTGCAGGAGTGGATCATGTGAGTTGCCTGAGCACAGATACTCTTGCAGCCATAGCTCAGAACGGCAGCGGAACATGGACTTGGCCAGCTGGAGTCAGTGTGAACAATGCCATAGGGCCCAATGCCGTGGTGACTTTAACCGGAAGCCCGGGTATATATACTTTGACTTGGACTGTTTCCAATGGAACATGCAGCGCATCCGACCAAGTGACTATAGAGTTCGTCTTTATCACAGCAGCCAATGCAGGTCCTGATCAGGCCAATGTATGCGGATTCTCTGCGACCTTGGCTGCCAATGGCACTGTAGGCGCTTGGTCGGGTCCTCTGGGCGTGGTATTCGACTCTCCCGCTTCTCCATCGAGTTCTGTGACTGTTCCTTCAGCAGGTGGATATGCACTCACTTGGACCTTGGGATCAGGAGTGTGTGCTTCAAGCGATCAAGTGATTGTATTGTTCAATCCGGTTCCAGTGCCAAATGCAGGTTCTGATCAGACCGTTTGTAATGACAGCCTTGTGTTGGCAGCAATTCCCAGTTTAGGGTCAGGCCAATGGATCCTCCCTGCAGGTGTTCAGATAAGCAGTCTTTCAAATCCTGTCGCGAATTTGAGCACATCCATCTACGGGCAATACACTTTGGTTTGGTCTGAGAATAATGGTCCTTCTTGCAGTGCAACTGATACGGTCTTGGTTGAATTCGTGGAACAGCCTATTTCCAATGCAGGACTGGATGAGGTCGTATGTGGTTCGTCTCTTCAATTGGATGCACAGTCTTCAGCAGGAATAGGAACTTGGACCTTCCCAGCCAATATCAGCTTGGATGACATAAATGCCCCGGCTGCTATCGCAGGGTCTTCTTCCTATGGGACATTCACACTTACTTGGACAGAGGACAATGGGAATGGATGCATTTCTAGCGATCAAGTTGATGTAACATTCATCCAAGTGCCTCAGGCCAATGCAGGCGCTGATACTTCTGTCTGTTCCAATGCCATCACTATGCAAGTATTGATCAGTGTTGGAATAGGTGAATGGACTTTGCCTGCTGGCATCGCAGCAAGTGACCTGAATGATCCGAATAGCATGATGACAGCTTCAACTTTTGGAGTCTATCAACTTATTTGGACAGAAGATAATGGCAATGATTGTACCTCATCTGATATGGTCGAGGTCAGTTTCATCGAGCTGCCTTCAGCTGAAGCGGGAATTGATACCACGGTGTGTGGATCCTCCTATAATCTGGCAGCTAATGCCTCGCTTGGAGCTGGTACTTGGTCTGTTCCTGCGGGTGTTATCATCAGCGATATAAATAATCCTGCTGCTACAGTCTCTGCGCTCTTTGCAGGAACCTTTACGCTGACATGGTCTGAGGACAATGGGGGAAATTGTATCTCCACTGATGAAGTGACGCTCACGTTCCTTTCAAGTCCTATGGCTGATGCAGGGCCTGATCAGAACAGCTGTGGAGAGCCTCTTTTCATGAACGCAGATGCCAGTGTTGGAATAGGAGCTTGGATGGGGCCTGGAAACATCAGTTTCACTGACCCTTCAGACCCTTTCACTAGCATCTCATCTTCAAGTAATGGGACCTTCACTTTGTATTGGTCAGAGAACAATGGAGTCTGTTCTGAATTGGATTCATTGACCGTCACTTTCTCTGATCCTCCTGTAGCTGATACTGGCACCTATGCTCCTATCTGCGGATTGAATACCCCACTTGGAGCTACAGCTTTCACTTCGAATGACCATTGGATCTTCCCTGTTGGGATCATAGGCGATGTCACAGATCCATTGAGTGATATCACTGCTGCTGCATACGGTTCTTATACATTGGCATGGGTAGTCCTCGCAGGACAATGTTCGGATACGGCATTCATCACTATAGAATTCCTTGTGCTACCGATCGCAGACGCAGGTCCTTCTGGTTCTATCTGTGGTAGCTCTACTCAACTGAGTGCTACTCCCGCTGTAGGAATAGGTCAATGGACTTTCCCATTAGGAGTCACTGGGAACGTCCTCATCCCAAATCCCATAATAACTAGTTCTACGTTTGGAAGTTTTGAACTCATATGGACTGTAACCAATACGCAGAATTGTTCTCAGAACGAGACCATAACGTTGAATTTCATAGAAAGTCCGGTTCCTTATGCAGGGCTTGATTTCCAAATCTGTGGAGAGACTGGAAGCCTCAATGCAAGCCCTGATTTCGGGGTAGGGTCATGGATAGATCAGAGCGGATTAACTTTCGGAGACCTTTCAGATCCACAAAGTGCCATCCAAGCTGATCCAGGCACATATGAGGTGGTCTGGTCAGAAGTGAATCAATTATTCTGTGCGGCTTGGGATACTGTGATCGTCACCTTTACCGAGCAACCTGAAGCTACACTCATCAGCTCGGATCAAAGTGTATGCGGAACTACAGCAAGTCTGAATGCATCGTTGAGTACCCCTGGCTCTCAAGGGTATTGGTCAGGTTCTACTTCCCTGAGCTTTAGTCCAAACAATTCAGCGAACACCATTGCAACTAGCAGTCAATATGGAACTCAGGTAATCTATTGGCTTGAGGACAATGGCAGTTGCGTAGATAGTATTTCACTGACCGTCACATTCAACCAGATGCCCATGGCCAATGCAGGCCTGAGCCAATCTATCTGCGGACTTTCAGCTTCCCTATCTGCTCTCAGTAGCATAGGAACAGGGACCTGGACTGGAACTGGGGTGTCCTTCAGTAACATCAATAACCCCAACGCCACTGTGACGTCCACCTCCTTCGGGCCACAGTCTTTGACTTGGACAGAGGTGAATGGAAGCTGTTCAAGCACGGATCTAGTGGTCATCGACTTCTTGGCTTCTCCTGTTGCGGATGCAGGAAACGATGCGCAATTCTGCGGAACTTCAGGAAACCTGGCCGCAGTTCTTAGCACTGGTTCAGGCTCTTGGACTGTTCCTGGGGGAGTCACTTTGTCCGATAGTTCAAGTCCTAATTCAGCATTGAACAGTACTACTTATGGAAGTTTCGTGCTTACATGGACTGAAGAAAATGGAATCTGCTCGACAACAGATCAAGTCGAAGTTGAATTCATCCAAATACCTAACGCCAATGCTGGTTCAAATCAAACTCTCTGCGGTCTTTCTGCATCCCTTTCTGCACAGAGCAGCATAGGAATGGGCACTTGGACTGGAGCCGGAGTCAGCTTCAGTAATGTCAACAGCCCCAATGCTACAGTGATCTCTGCAGCTTTCGGACCGCACACGATAACTTGGACAGAGCTAAATGGCATCTGTTCTAGCTCAGCTCAAATAGTTATTGATTTCTTGCAATCTCCCATTGCAAATGCAGGTCCTGACATAGCCTTCTGTGGGACCTCAGGAAACTTGGCCGCAGTCCTTAGCACAGGAACAGGTTCCTGGACATTCCCTGCAGGAATCAGCGTTACCAACATCTTCAATCCAACCACAGCCCTGAGCAGTTCTGCCTATGGAACTTTCACACTCACGTGGACAGAAGGAAATGGAGTCTGTTACACTTCTGATCAGGCACAGGTCCAATTCGTCCAGATTCCTAATGCAAATGCAGGATCGGATGTTGAGGAATGTGGACTGATCGGAGACTTGAACGCTATGCCTAGCGTGGGTCAAGGAACTTGGACGGGTCCGACCAATATCTCTTTCTCCGATGCCAGTAACCCCGCCACATCATTCAATAGCAGCATTGGAGGAAATTTCACGGTGGTCTGGACAGAGGTGAATGGGATATGCTCGGACCAAGAATCAGTGAATTTGGACTTGATCCAAGAACCGGTTGCCAATGCTGGTCAAGATGCTGGTCAATGCGGAAACACTTACACCCTTCAAGCTGTTCCGAGCACTGGAACCGGAACTTGGACAGGATCAGCTTCTGTAGTCTTCTTCCCTAGTCCAAACGTACCTGGAGCAAATGCATCCGTTCCCGGGCCTGGCAGCTATAGCTTTGCATGGACTGAAGATAATGGACTCTGCAGCGATCAGGATATGGTAAATATCCAATTCCATGATTTTCCAGACACGGCAAGTACTGCTGTCCAATGTTTGAATGCCAATACCCAATATCAAGTATTGATAGACATTATTAATGGCGACCCGAGTTCCTATGAAGTGAATGGGGATCCTGGGAACTTGACTGGAAGCACATTCCAATCTCAAGTGTATGACCTGAACGATTCATATTCCTTCGTAATCAGCGATGAGAACAACTGTGGCTCTATACTTGTCAATGGGAATGCCTTCTGCACTTCACTTTCGAATGCTGGAATATTAGACTTGGACACCTTACATAGTTGCCTTAATGAATCGGTAGAGGCCAGCATTCTCTCCATAGCCTTCTTGGACCCCAATGATGTCCAGGCATTCTATCTCCATGATGCCCCAGCAGGAATAGGAACGATCTTCGCTATTACAAGTACACCTGTCTTCACGTTCCAGCTCGGTATGAACTTAGGTCAGGTCTATTATATCAGTTCAGTGGTGGGAAATGATTTAGGAAATGGTCTTCCTGACTTGGCTGATCCAGGGACAGATATCTCTGTTGCAGTTCCGCTCATTTTCCATGATTCCCCGCAGGTTATAGGACTACCTGATATCATTGGCTATTGCCCTGGAGAATTATTGGAGTTGACTCTTGATCTCATTGGGGCGAGTCCTTTTACTATCCAATATGAGATAGATGGTATCCTTGGAACAGCTTTTTTCAATGGACAAGGAAGCCAAGACTTGAGTATTGAACCAGGAACATCATTGATCTGGATTGGATTAGAAGATAAGCATTGCAGCATAGGACTTAATCAGGAGACACAGTTAGAAAGCTATGTGAACCCAACTATTCAAGGACCTTCCGTCATTTCCTTCTGTGCTGATGAACCTGAGGATATACCTTTGGAATTCACTGGATCTGGACCTTGGCAGGCCTCATGGTATCTTGAAGGCGGTTCGATTGGAACTATTCAAAGCGATCAAGAGCAATTCTCATTTACTCCTTCCTTCCCAGGATCCTATGTATTCTATGGCCTGAACGATGCCCAATGTGACAACCCAGATAGCGTCACCGTGACCATTGACATCTTGGAACTACCCTTTGTCTCAGCAGGATCTGATGTAGTGTTATGTGAAGGGGAATCAATAACCTTAGGTTCTTCCGGTATACCAGGGCTCAGCTATTCATGGAATCTAGCAAGCTATCTTGATGATCCATCGGCTCCTGAGCCAGTAGCTAGCTTCGATGAAATAGGTAATGTTACCTTGGAATTAAATTTCCAAGTCCTTGTCTCTGACGGAACTTGCGATGCTACTGATGAAGTTTCTGTGGCAGTGAACCCGCTTCCTTCGAATACTGCTATACAAGGCCCGGATCATGTTTGCTATGGTCAATCCATTCAGTTGACAGCTCTAGGTGGCAGTGAATATCTATGGAATACCCCGGCCAATAACTCTGTGCAGGCAAGCATTGAAGTGAGTCCGCTCAATGACACTGAATATGTCGTAAGTATCATCAGTGATGAAGGTTGTTCTGTCTCTGAAGCTCATGAAGTAGATGTTCTTGCTTTGCCTGAAGTAGAACTCTTGGTCGATGGTAATATGGGTTGCCCACCTTTGGAAGTGCAAGTCATGAATCTCATTGCTGTTCCGTCTGGATCATCTTGCTTTTGGAATTTGAGTGCAGGAATCATTCAAGAAAGCGATTGTGAGAGTGCCTCTCTGCTTTTTAATAATCCAGGAAGCTATCAAGTTCAATTAAGCATTACAGATATAGAAGGTTGCATAGGAACAGCCTTTACTGATACTATCTTAGTTCAAGAGACCGTAGCATCTTTCCTCCTTTATCCAGATGAACTCAACATGGATGATCAAGAAGTACAACTCATCAGTACTTCAGATGATATAGGCCAATGGACCTGGTCCTTCGAGGGGGACAGTGTAGGTCAGGGGGAGAACTTTATTTTGGATCTGGATGTCTCTCTTCCAGGATTCTATGAATTCTGCCTAGAGGTCTTGGGTGAGAATGGCTGTCCAGATAAACTTTGTAAGAACATCGAGATCAAGAATAATGTGAAAGTATGGGTCCCTAATAGCTTCACGCCTGATGGGAACAGATTGAATGAAGGATTCTATGCAGTAGTAGACGGACAGGAGTATATCAAGAATTTCAGCTTGAAGATCTTCGATAGGAAAGGCTCCAAAGTTTTTGATTCAAAAGATCCTAATGAGAAATGGAGTGGCCTCAGTTCAAGAGGAAATGATAACCCACAGGGTCTATATCAATACCTGATTCAGATGAGTGTTTACGGAGAATCCTATCCGAGGGAATACAGAGGAACCGTCACCCTCACTCGATAAACGATACAAGCAGAACCTTTTCCTAAACATAAGGCATAAAAAAACCCCCTTGTCATAAACAAGGAGGTCTTGATGTTCTAAAAGCTAGTTTAAGGTCAGTGACCTTTCATCTTAGCAGCTGCTTCATCAGCAGCTTCCTCAGTAGCATCAGTAGCAGCTTCAACAGCTTCACCAGCAGCTTCAACAGCTTCGCCAGCGGCATCAACCGCATCTACAGCTGTATTGGCAGCATCAGTAGCAGCTTCAGTCGCAACATCAGCTGCATCTTCCATAGCTTCACCAGCATCTTCTGCTTGTTTTTGAGCTTCACCACAAGAGGTGAATGCGAACACTGCAAGAGCAATGATTAAAAGAGAATTAATTTTCCTCATAACGTTCTAGTATTGGGATTAGACCTTGAAATTTGGGGCAAAGGAAATCAAAATCTTGAGATTGCACGTAATGAACTAAAAATAGTTTGAAGAATTTTCGTCCAATGGGCTGTTTTCGACTATAGTCATATCTTCGCATCCTAATCAAAACAGCTTTTATTGGGAGCTTCTTTAGTTATAATACCGACCTACAATGAGGCAGAGAATGTGCAGCAGATCATATTGGCTGCCCTTGGAAGATCTGATGATTACCAGGTTCTCATCGTAGATGATGGGTCCCCAGATGGCACAGGAGCCTTGGTCAAAGAACTCCAAGCGAAACATCCTAAAAGGGTTCATCTTATAGAAAGAAGTGGAAAAGCGGGTCTAGGAAAAGCTTATCTCGCTGGTTTTGATTGGGCACTGACAAAAGGAGAATATGACCTCATCTTCGAGATGGACGCTGACTTCTCTCATGATCCCGTTGACCTCAATCGCCTTGAAAAAGCCTGCCGAGATGGTGCTGGAATAAGTATCGGATCCAGATATGTGAAGGACGGCAGCGTGAAAGATTGGTCATTGGACAGGAAAATATTGAGTTTCGGAGCTTCACTATATGTACGCCTCATCCTTGGAATGGATGTTAAGGATCCTACCGCAGGATTTATATGCTACCGCAGAGAAGTGCTACAGAGTCTGGATTTGAGTACAATGAATTATGTGGGATACGCCTTCCAAATCGCCATGAAATACATGGTGGATCTTGCAGGCCATCAAATCAAGGAAATCCCGATTATCTTCAAGGACCGTGAACTAGGCACCTCCAAGATGAGTGGGGCAATCTTCAAAGAAGCGATCTTGGGAGTATGGAGAATGAGAAAATTAAGCAAGAACTGAAAATGACGAAGGATACCTTAATCAAAGGGGCCACCATGGTCAATGAGAATTCCAGAAGTATCAAAGATCTTCTGATCTCAAAAGGACGCATAAAGGATATCGCTGACCAGATCAATGCACCTGAAGCTATTCAGATAGATGCCAAAGGCCTCTTCCTCCTCCCTGGCCTCATAGACGACCAAGTGCATTTCAGAGAACCTGGATTGACTCATAAAGGATGCATAGCCACAGAAAGTGCTGCTGCTGCTGCTGGTGGTATCACTTCCTTCATGGAAATGCCCAATACGGATCCTCCGACTTTGACACAGGAGCTCCTGGAAGCCAAATATGAATTAGGGGCACAGAATGCCCGTGTAAACTATTCCTTCTTTATGGGGGCCTCCAATGAGAACCTCGATGAAGTTCTCAAGACAGATTTCAGCAGAGTATGTGGACTGAAGATTTTCATGGGTTCATCCACAGGAAATATGCTCGTGGATAGCAGGGAGACCTTGGAGGCCATATTCAAAGAAGCTAAAGGTCTCATAGCAGTTCATTGCGAGGATGAAACCACAGTGAGGAAGAACATGGAACTCATGAAGGCCAAGTATGGCGAGCTGGTCCCCATAAGTGCCCACCCTTGGATACGCTCTGAGGAGGCCTGCTATTTGAGTAGTTCACTTGCTGTGGAACTCGCAAAGCGCCATAATACACGCCTTCATGTGCTACACATAAGCACCGCCAAGGAGCTCTCCCTGTTCAGCGAAGCTCGCACAACCAAGGATAAGCGCATCACTTCTGAAGCCTGTATACACCACCTGTGGTTCTCAGAGAAAGATTATCTGGAAAAAGGAAGTCTTATCAAATGGAATCCGGCAGTGAAGACTGCTGCTGATAGGGAGGCGCTCAGAAAGGCACTGCATTCTGACAAGATTGACGTTATAGCTTCAGACCATGCTCCTCATACTTGGGAGGAGAAAAAGAAACCATATCTCTCTTGTCCAAGCGGTGGCCCTTTGGTTCAGCATTCCTTAGTCGCCCTTCTGGACCTGATGCATGCAGGTCATCTGAGTTTAGAGCAGATTGTAAGAAAGGCGGCCCATATGCCCGCTGAAATCTTTAGGGTGAAGGAAAGAGGATACTTGAGACCCGGCTACCACGCAGATCTTGTATTGGTAGACTTGGATGATCAATGGGAAGTGACTGAAGAGAATATCCTTTATCAATGTGGCTGGTCACCCTTCATAGGTCATACCTTCAGATCTAAAGTGAAGCACACTTTTGTGAATGGAGAACATGTATATAATAATGGAACATTAAATCAGAATATTCGTGGCCAGAGGCTTGAATTCCATACTGATTAGTCTGAGTATCCTCTTGGCACTGAGCTCCTGTGATGAACAGGCAAAGAAGTCTATCCCTCCCAAAGACTTGCTGAGCAAAGAGCAATTCACAGGTATCATGGAGGAGCTCTTCCTGATTGAAGGACTGCGCTCTATGCATACAAGTGCTGAGCATAAGCAACTGAACCCTACGGAAAGTTACTATAACAGCCTTTGGGAGAAATCTGAAGTGAGTAAGAAGAAGTTCATAAGCAGCTTTGAATACTATAGCAAGGACCGCTCATTCATGGAGGGTGTATATACAGAGATAGCAAGACGAATTAAGGTCAAAGAAGATAAGGTCAAATCTGAATCTTCAGAGAAAAGACCTGTTCATCAGGAAGCCGAAGAGCTGCGATAGTACGCTGCGTGATAAGCTATGGCTTCTCTCACGGGTATAAATCCTTTGCCCAGAAGTGCTTGGATCTTCGTGTTGTCATAATCATAGTCATTCATACTGCTCATAGCTGTTTCTTTAGTCAATCTGCTCTTGGACCTGAATATAAAATCCACTGCAGACATGATCCTCCAACCTAGCGCTAACATCCAATTGCTCGCTTGGATATCTGGCGCTTTCAAGCCAAGCCCTTTAGCCATTTCAGCGAACATCTCCTTATAGCTTATCTGCTGCGAATGCATAATGAAACGTTGGGCCTGTTGATCAGAGTCCAAAAGAGCGATGCCCATTTCCGACACATCCCTGACATCTACTGCTGTGGCTATTCCTTCAGTGTAGAATCTATTCCCCTGAATGACAGAGCCATAGAGCGTGCCACTGCTCTTGTTGACGGGACCTGCACCTATGATAATGCTCGGATTCATAATCACTGCATCTAATCCTTCCTCCATCCCGCGCCACACTTCCAGCTCAGCATTGTATTTACTGATAGCGTATTTAGAGTTCAATGGACCGTCCTTCCATGTGCTTTTCTCATTGATAGTCTTATGCTCTGTATTCCTTCCAAGGGCCGCTACTGAACTCACATACAGCAGCCTCTTATCCAAGTTCAAACATCCGTTGACCACATTGGCCGTACCCATTCGATTGGTCTCGTACATGAGGGCTGCATCCCTGGGATGAAAAGACACGATGGCCGCAGCATGGATCACCCTATCAGCAGCCGTGATGGCCAGTTGCAATGAATCCACATCCAAGATATCTCCTTCGAACCAACGTATTCTCTCTTTGAATCGCCCTGCATCCGAGCCGTGATAGAATTCAATCACTTTGAAAAAAGTCTTCTTATCAGAATCCTTTCGGACGAGGATGCCCACCTCTGCTCCTTTTGCAAGAAGATCATAGGTCATACGCATGCCTAAGATTCCAGTACCACCTGTCAATAAGACCATAAAGGACGAATATACAAGCTGTATCCCTCTCTTCAGCATTGGATCGTATAATGAATAGCTTTGTGCTTCTAGGAAAAGAACATGAATACCACTATCATAGGACGTTTCGACCGAGTTGACTTCCCTGAAATGGAATTGAAAAAGGTCAAAGTGAAAATAGATACCGGAGCATATAACTCCAGCATCCATGTGACTGACCTGCGTGAAGATGAAGATGGAGTCCATTTCATCCCATTGACGCAGGGAAGAAAGGGGTTTCAGGGAAAAACTGTGACTTTCAAGGAATTCGAGAAACGCGTGGTGCGCAGTTCCAATGGTGAAATAGAGGACCGATATCTTATATCGACCAATGTGGTGCTCTTTGGTGAGGTCATTCCATTGAAAATGACCTTGACAGATAGAAGCCAAATGAGATTCCCTATTCTACTTGGCCGTTCTTTATTAACCAAACAATTCTTAGTAGATGTCAGCAGGACCTATCTTTCTTTCAAGACCGAACGCTGAGCTTTAAAAAATCCAAAAAATGAGAATCGCAGTACTCTCCAGAGGCCCAGGTCTCTATTCAACCAAAAGACTCCTTGAAGCCGGAAAAGATCGTGGCTTGGATATGGTCTTGATGGATCATCTACGTTGTAATATCATCATAGAGGAGGATCATCCTCAGATCTATTTTAACAGAAAGAGGGTCGAAGATATTGACGCCATCATTCCACGTATCGGTTCTAGTGTGACATTCTATGGAGCTGCTGTAATCACCCAATTCCAAATGATGGGCGCACATACTCCTGTGAGCTCTCAGGCTTTGCTTAGATCAAGGAATAAGCTCAGAAGTCTCCAGATACTTTCAAAAAATGGCATCGGTCTTCCAAATACTGTCTTCACTGATTATCTCCAAGACACAGAACAACTGGTCCAAGTCCTGGGTGAACCACCTTGGATCATCAAGCTACTTGAGGGAACCCAAGGATTAGGGGTGGTCTTGGCTGAGAACCGCAGTGCCGCGCAGAGTGTGATAGAGGCTTTTAATAAATTGAAGGCAAGGATCATCGTCCAAGAATTCATTGCAGAATCCTCTGGGAAAGACCTCAGGGTATTCGTAGTAGGAGGAAAAGTAGTAGGTGCCATGAAGCGACAAGCTGCTTCAGGGTTCCGCTCGAATCTGCACCGTGGAGGCACGGCTACATTGGTCGAATTATCAGATGAAGAAGAACGTACTGCTCTCAAGGCCACCAAGGTTATGGGATTGGATTTGGCTGGTGTAGATATCCTTCAGAGTAACCGAGGACCACTGGTCATGGAAGTCAATGCTTCTCCAGGCCTTGAAGGAATAGAGAAAGCAACAGGAGTAGATATTGCCGGTGAGATCATAGAATACATGCAGGCCAAGGTGACCGCGAATGTGGGGTGATGTCCAGATAGATGAGCATATAATAAAGCCAGGGTCAAGAAGACTACTGGAACTGCATGTTGCCGAGCTTCCTTCTGGAACACATATCCACATTAACGTGCATGTCTATCGGGCTAAAAAACCTGGACCTTGCCTCATGATCATAGGGGGATTGCATGGTGATGAGATCAATGGAGTAGAGACCGTCCGGAGGATTCTCACGAGTAAGAAACTTGAAAAACTAAAGAAGGGAATGGTCATCGCTATTCCTCTGCTCAATGTGTTTGGCTTTAATAATTTCTCCCGTTCTCTGCGCGATGGGAAAGATGTGAATCGCAGTTTCCCCGGCTCCAAGAATGGATCTTTGGCAGCGCGTGTAGCATATCTAATGACCAATTCTATTCTTCCCTTGATTGACTTCGGGGTAGATTTCCATACGGGTGGTGCGAGTATCTTCAATCATCCTCAACTCAGGGTGAGCGAAAGTGATCCGAAGGCCTTGGAACTGGCTAGGATATTCAGCCCTGATTTTATACTTCTGAATAAACCCATCCCCAAGTCCCATCGCAAACAAGCCCTGAGCATGGGCAAACCCATTATGGTATACGAAGGGGGCGAATCATTGAGATTGGATGAAAATGCAATCAAGTCAGGAGTTCACGGTGTAATGAGGGTCTTGAATCATCATAAAATGCTTGAAGTAGAAGTTCCTGAAGCCAAGAGCGAGGAATTCTCCAACTCTACATGGATACGTGCTTCCAAAGCAGGGATAGTCAATCTACTAACCAAGGCAGGCGAAGCCGTCAAGAAGGGTCAGAGGCTGGCCGAGATCCATAACTTGGACTCCTTGAAGAGAAGCTACGTGCAAGCTCCTAGGAACTGCAAGGTGCTCGCCCATGTAAATAATCCTGTGGTGAGTCGTGGTGACGCCCTCTTCCATCTGGTATACAATGACTGAGAGCCTGATACATACTTTTTCTAAGTCAACTGAACTTCATGCGCATTTGAGCAAAATCCTCAAAGACCGTGGACGCATCTTCATCTTGGCTGATACCAATACAGCTGAACATTGTTTACCGCTGATCCAATCCATGCTACCCAGTGAAGGTCGCAATGTCATGCTCATGGACTTGGCCGCAGGAGAGGAAGAAAAGAACCTAGAGACCGCAATAGATCTTTATACCCAACTGATAAATTATGGCGCTGACCGTGACAGCTTGCTTATCAATCTAGGTGGCGGAATGGTCTGTGACCTAGGCGGATTCGTGGCCAGTACCTTTAAACGAGGTATAGAATTCATTCATATCCCAACTACCGTTCTCTCTCAAGTGGACGCGGCCTTGGGCGGAAAGACCGGAGTGAATATGGGGCCGCTGAAGAACATGATCGGCACTTTCAAAAGACCTTCTCAAACCCTCATCTTTCCTGAATTCCTGAACACACTTCCTAAGAGCGAAGTGATGTCAGGATTCGCTGAGATATTGAAACATGCCTTGATCGCTGATAAAGAACTCTGGGAAACCTTGATCCATGCGCCTTACATCGACTTACCCTTAATCAAATCAGTCATTCCGCAGGCTATGAAGGTCAAGGAAGATATTGTTCAACGTGACTTCGAAGAACAGGGCGAACGCAAGAAATTGAACTTCGGGCATACCATCGGGCATGCATTGGAAAGTTTCGTATTAGAATCTCCTGAGAAAGACCTCTTGCATGGTGAGGCCGTGGCTTTGGGAATGATATGCGAGAGTTATCTCTCCATGAAAAGCAAAGGGATAAGCGCTGATCAATTGGATTCCATCTGCGAATTCATCGCTGCCCATTTCAAACCTATGGACTTGGATCGCATGCAATTCCATCGCTTGATAGAAATCATGCGCCATGACAAGAAAAATAAACAGTCCCGCATAAATTTCACTTTGCTCAACGGAATAGGAGATTCTGTAGTCGATCAAGAACCTGAGATGGAAGACATCATGGAGGCGCTTGGCTTCTTAGAAAGATATCCTTTCCCAGCATGAGAAGCCTGGTCTACAGACCCACAAAAGAGAAACAAGTACGTTTCCAAGTTCCTTTATCCAAGAGTGTGCTGAATAGGGAGCTGATTCTTCAAGCACATGCCCAAGCGCTTCCTGCATTAGAGCAATCCACGGAATGGCCTGACGATTCACAGCTCCTCTTGCGCGCTTTGAATACTAGGGATAATATCATAGATGTGGGCCATGCTGGAACAGCCATGCGTTTCCTCTGTGCATACTTTTCTTCGCGTCCTGGAGAAGTTATATTGACAGGCTCTGAGCGCATGCATCAGCGCCCGATTAAGATACTGGTAGATGCCTTAAAAGAACTGGGTGCTAAGATAGATTATCTAGAAAAAGAAGGGTTTCCTCCACTGAGAATCGAGGGGAAAGAACTGAAAGGTGGATCCATTCAGATCTCTGGAGAAATAAGCAGTCAATACATCTCTGCCCTGCTTCTCAGCGCATGTAAATTTTCAGAAGGCATCTCACTGGAACTGACGGGACAGGTCACCTCCAGACCATATATCGGACTCACTTTGGCGGCATTGAAAGGTGCTGGCATTCCTTTCAGCTTGGATGGAAATACAATCCGGGTAGAATCTTGCAAAGTACCCTCCTTCAATCTCAGTGAAGAAAAGGATTGGAGCGCTGCAGCATATGGCTATGGCATGGTCGCTCTGGGACTATGTGAAGAGCTCATCGTCCCAGGACTGGACGTGAAGACCTGGCAAGGTGATAGCATCCTGGGTGCCATATTCGCTGAACTAGGAATTCAAACCGGACAGAGCGAAGAGGGAGTCCACCTCATCAAGAAAAAAGATGCTCCAGCCACTTTCAGCAGAGACATGAGTGATTGTCCCGACCTCGCCCAACCCATCGCTTTCACTTGCGCTGCTCTTGGGATATCTTGCGAACTCTATGGCCTACACACCTTGAAATTGAAAGAGACCGATCGTATCGTTGCGATGTCAGAATGTCTTTCTATAGCTGGAATAAAAGCAGAACACGGCCTTGACTTCATCTCCTTCCAAGGAAAGATTAAGGCCAATGAGCCTTTGCATTTCAGGACCTATGAGGATCATCGTATGGCCATGGGCCTTTCCTTATGGGCTGCAGTCATCGGACCTATGCACTTGGAGGATCCTCATGTCGTCTCCAAGAGCTTTCCTGGATACTGGAATGAAGCTGCGAAACTGGGATTGGAATTGGAATGCCCCTCTGAGCCGATCTTTTGATTCCCTACCTTTCTGGCATGAGAATATCCAGCATCCTTTTCCTCTCTCTTCTGAGCTTCAATTCAATAGCTCAATCCTCTGATTCACTAGTCCTCCGGAGCCTCTTCGATGAGGCACTTGAACATGGCGAATCCTATGAGAATCTGCGCAGCCTATGCAAAGATGTGGGCGCCCGATTAACGGGCAGCGCTGAGGCCGAGATGGCTGTGATATGGGGCAAGGATCTGCTAGAATCTTATGGATTCAAAACTTGGTTACAAGAAACCGCTATCCCCCACTGGGAGCGCGGAACTACTGAGGTGGCTTGGTATAAGGATAGCTCAGGAAAATGGCATAAGATCAAAGTGCTCGCGCTAGGCTCCAGTGTAGGAACGGACGGACTTATGCGTGGTCAAGGGATCCTAGCCAAAGACCTGGATCATCTGAAAGAATTAGGAGAAGCTGGAGAACTAAAGGGGAAAATCGTAGTGCTGGATCAGCCTTTCGATCAGAAGTTGATCAATACCTTCGATGCCTATAGCGCCTGCTGGCCCTTGCGCGGAAACGGAACTTCTGAAGCTTCAAAGTATGGTGCCAAGGCAGTCCTGATACGTTCATTGGCTACTCCCATTGATGATCACCCACATACAGGAAGCATGAACTATGCTGAAGGTGTGACTCCAATTCCTGGAGCTGCCATAAGCACTTCTGCGGCAGAGGATTTACATGCCGCTTTGGAAAAAGGAAATGTGGAAATACGCCTAGAGATGGATTGCCGCTCTTATCCTGATGGCCTGTCCCATAATGTCATTGGTGAGATCAGCGGGTCCAGTCTTCCTGATGAGATCATCACTATAGGCGGCCACTTGGACTCTTGGGATGTAGGCGAAGGCGCTCATGATGATGGTGCTGGAATAGTGCATTGCATAGAAGCTATGCGGATATTGAAAGCAAGAGGGGTTCAGTTGAAAAGGACCCTGCGTGTGGTGCTTTATATGAATGAAGAGAACGGTGTATATGGCGCTAGGACCTATGCTGAAGAGGCCTTGATGAAAAAAGAGAATCATGTCTTCGCTCTTGAATCAGACGCTGGTGGTCACGCTCCGCGCGGATTCAGCTTAGATGGCCCTGCTGAGCGATTGGAGATGCTCCAGAGCTTTGCTGAATTGCTTTATCCTTATGGTCTCACGGAACTAGAAAAAGGCTACGGAGGCGTAGATATCAACCGCTTGAAGGATGGCTATGAAGGCATCACCCTCATTGGATTCAGGCCTGATTCACAGCGTTACTTTAACTATCACCACTCAGAGGCTGATGTCTTTGAGACCGTGAATAAACGTGAGCTGGAATTGGGTTGTGCTTCTATTGCCAGTTTGATTTATTTGATGGATATGCATTGGTGAAAAGAATTAAAGCCAATGCACAATTCAGTGAACAATCATAATCTTCTCAGTGAAAATCAAACCTGAACCTTGGTCTTGTATAAGCAAGACAAGCTGGCCAACGTAGTTAGAAAGATTGAGCTCTTGAGTACCTGAAAGCCCTTTAAAAAAGGTCAATTCGCGGCCTTGTAAATCCGTGACTTTCAATGAATAATTCCTAAGATTCGTTTCTAACATTAACAAACCTGAGGATGGGTTTGGATATGCTTTGAAACTTACTCTTGGAATCGCCTCTTACATGATTCCGGTTAATTCGCCATCTCCATTTATTCTAAGAGCAAATATGTCAATCTTCTGTTCGTCAGGTGATTCAATAAAATCATAAACGCCTCCTAATGCCATGATATCACCATTCGACATGGCTCTAGTCTCTAGCATATTGTAACACTTATCGCCTCCATAAAAATTCCTCCAAATCACATTCAAGTCGCTATCTAAACGGTAGATCTGAATCCAACGTTCATTATGATTATATGGATCAAGAATTTCTGGTTCCCAGTTATAGTTGCTTCCAACGACTATATCCCCATTAGGAAATTGGGAAAGTGTATGTGCATAAACTTGATCCTACATATTCTCTCCTTTGTACGACAAACCAAGCTCAACAGAATCTACCAATTGGAATTCCTCATTAAGAATCATGACCGTGAAATCTAAAACTGATCCGTTGCCACCAGTAGGATTATTAAATATTACAGCACTACATAGGATGAGAGAGTCTTGATACGTCTGAATGCCTATTTGAGGGTCAATGATATCACTGACTGCTGGTCTAAGACTATAAGTCGGCAGCAGTGTTGAATCCAACACTGTAAGTAATAAGGATGAATTAATCGCCTGGCCTGAGATGATATTCTCATACCAAGAAAAAGTATTAATCACATACTCGCCATTAGTTAGTTGAATGAGATCGAAGGATGTAGGAAATAAGCTATTGGGGCCAATGATTTCCTGAAAAATCAAACTATCCAATTCAGGGGACAGCTTAAGATGTATGAGTCTCTTATGATAAACGCCTACACCATTAGGGAACACTGCACTGCCGCATAGCACAAGCTCACCTTCTTCATTTATAAGTCCACTGTTGAACCAAGGATAAATTGCCTCATGCGGCATTTGCATTATTTGACTTCCAATCGGTTCCAATGAATGATTCATCCGAGTAATTCTCAGATCCCAATCAGCCTCTTCCCAATTATGTACAAAATCCAATACGACTAACTCCTCTTCATTCAACTAAAATACAGAGTTCACTGCAGCTCCTATTCCTTGCAAAATCAAACTATCGACCACATCCCCATTCATGTCCAATTTATAGACCACGCTTTGGGCTAAGCTATCACCTTCATACACTATATAATCAGGTAGTCTTGTGAAAATAAGTAGGTCCTCTAAAAGAAACTCATTAGGAAACTGCATAACAGCTTCATACAATTCATCAGGCTGTGTTTTGAATATCTTAAAGTATCCTTGAGCTCCTAATTGTACGGTGAAACTGAATGAAATTAGAAACAAAATAATTTTCATGTTATTGGGGTTTGGATTACAATAAATATAATTATATTAAATGTTGAAACTAGCTATAGCTAAACGAATTTTATATGGTTTAACGATTCTCAGCAATTGTACACCATCTACGTCATAGAACTTCGCAAGAAAGTCTTTTCTGAAAACAGGAAATTCCGAGAGGCTAATCCGCAGTTCAATGGGCTGCTTGAATGCCTCTATGTGGGCATGAGCAGCAAGTCTCCAAAGGAGCGATTAGAACAACATAAAACTGGCTATGTCAATGCCAAAGGTCATAAGCTCTCTTCCAATATCGTTGAGAAATATGGGAGCATATTACGTCCGAGTCTTTATAATCACATTGCCCCTATCGCCAGCCGGGATGATGCTTTGAGGAAGGAAGAAGATTTAGCATTAGAACTGCGCAGGAAGCGCTACGCGGTGTGGTACGGCTGAGAACTAGGCCCTAGAATTGCCAACGTAATTGAATCCTCATGTCTGAGCGGATTGGGCCATCTATACCGTCCAATCCTGAGCTAATGCTCTCCTGATGCAGATAATGCCAACGCGACCATTTCACCCAGATATCCAAACCTCTTCTGATCGTATACCTTCCCACAGCATAATACCTAGATCCTCTCCCGCTGATGGCAGGAATACTGTAGAAATACAGTACGTCAGTTTCATAAGCATAGAGCCTGGCATCATATCCATCTGTATCGAAAAGGGCATACCGCACACTCAGGTCGAAGGGTGAGCTCTTTGGACGGTAGATTATATCTTGATATATCAGTGTTCCTGTCTGCGTTCCATTTCCTTCTTTGTAATAATCTGTCCATTCCAGTCGGCTCCGCAGGCTGACTGATTCGGAGATATTGAACTTCATATTCAATCTCAGGTTATGCTGCTCGGTCTGCCTCACATAATCTATGATGGCATCCTCTACACTGTTCCTAGGTCTTTCACGGTGGCGATAGCGCACATAGAATTCTGTGGTCTTATCAGGCTTATAGGTGAGCTGGCTCATCATCTCCCAGCCACTGGAAGGCCCATCGGTAGAGAAGCGCAACCAAGGGAATCTGAAGCGATCCAACCATGCACTAAGCTCCCATTTCTTGGCAGGTCGTGACATGAATCCGAGAAGTAATCCATCTTCGTTCACCGGTGTGCTCGACTCCCCTACTGCAAGGGCAAATGGATTCTGATATTCTCTATCAAAGTGTCTATGGAAGGCTGCAAAAGTCAATCGCGGATCCATCACCAAGTACGCTCCGTTCACATAGGAGATGGCTCCATTGGCCGTACGTGCAATCTCCCCGAAGATATTCAGATTCGATTTCACATAATCATAGTCCAATCCTATCGCCCCTCCTTGTTCTCCTTGGAAACCGAATTGGCTATATGGCTGAATACTGCGGTCTAGTTCCTTGGAATACTGGAACCTCATCCCTCTTGCTCCAATCTGAAATCCTCTCTTGCGCCAGCTCAACTCTGCAGCCATCACCTTTTCGTTCACCCCCTTCTTATCCTCTAACTCCCTTTCTGTACGATGGAATCCAGAGGTCTGCAAGGCAGAGAAAGAAGTCGATTCCTCTTGTGACAATGTGTCTCCGGTCAAAACATTCCCGTCCTTATTATGACTTGAATAGAGCATGGTGAGCTTCCATCGGTCCTGCCTTAAACTGACAGCAGCGCCCCGCAAGAACCTGTTCTCATCTACTGAGCGATATGGATTAATTCCCCGTGCATTCCGCTTCAAAGTCAAAAGATCCATGCTCTTCCCGAAACCCAATCCAGTCCAGAGCACGAGTCCTTGTCCCATCAAAGCATGAAAATCTCCTATGGCCAGCTTATCTACCTTGCCGATGTTAGAGAAGAATGCATGGCCTGAGTAATAATCGAATCCCTGTTTCTGGGTGCCTTTGAAGAATTCTTCCCCTGCGTCCTTCTCAGCTGTGAATCCTATGCTGATCCTGTTCTGATACGAGAATCGGTAACGCATATATGCCCTCCAAGGACTGCCTAAGTAGCGTGCATTCGGATTATCAATCAATTCTTGATCGGTGGCCGGACTGAATCCCTTGCGCTCTTCCATGACCCTGTCAGTTCGGAGAAAAAGTTCATTGGTACTGTTCTCCCACATCTCTTTGGGCTTGATCCTCAGCTCATCTATCCCACTGCGCACCCTTATGAACGAACGGATCATACGGATGGTCTGAAGATCTAAAGTTGGAATGGACTGCAGCTCTTCCATGGTGATATATGCACCATACTTGTATCTGTGTTCTAGTATAGCTTGCACTTGGATATCGTTCAATAAGCGCAAGGAGCTGAGCTCTTCGAAATTAGCCCTATTGATATCCAAAGGACGCTCCAAGTATGCATTCAGTTCATCGACCAAATTGGTATAGTCCAAGTTCTCATCCTCGGCCCCTTCAGCGATGAACTCTATACTGCGCTCAATGATGTCACGTTCTTCCTGAGCGCTCAGTGTGATGCTGATAGCCAATAAGAAGAACAAGCTGATATATTGCTCAATCCTGAGCATTGAACTGATAGAAGAGACTTATCTGGGTGCTATAACCCAGCGTATTATGATAAGCTGCAGCGATATCAACATTCACACCGGCTACTTTGAATCCCGCTCCGAACGAACTGAAAGTAGGTGCAGTGGAGACTCCTCCTCTGAGCCATACTCCTTCTACGACCTGATACTCTATTCCAGATCCAACCTGCATGGGACGATCTACATCCTTGGAAAAATCAGCCAAGAGGCTCAGTTTCTTTGAAAAACGATAGGCTCCCCCTAGTCCTAGAATGGTGGGAATACGCTCATCTTGATATTCGCTCAATTGTGTCTGGGAAGGATTATACAAATGCACTCCTAGGTCAAAATCCTCTCCGAAGTGTGTGATCAGTCCTAATTCTGCGGTCAAGGAAGAACGCTTCCCGTATCTATCTCCTTGGATGCGGGTGCTGTGATAATTCAATTGGACTCCCATATCGAATCGCTCGCTCAATCTCATCGCATAGGCCAATCCCAATCGGGTGTCCTTAAAGGCACTCACTCCAAAAGATGATAAATCCAATGCTACTCTTCCTTTGCCGAGCTCACTAGAGAATGCGAATCCCTGATCGCCTAATCCATCCACGAAGAACATGCTTTGGTAGAATACTGCAGCCTGCATGCCTTGCATGCCCATGAGTCCTGCTTGATTATTGAAGGCGGCCCATATATCAGCGTTGACTAAGGAAGCACCCCCGAGTGCCATGGAGCGCGCTCCAGTCGTGTTCTTCTCACCGCCCGCAAAGCCATGGGTAAATACAGCTATACAAAACAAGACCGCCAAGAAATACCGCGTACATGTTCCCTTCATATCTTCTTTCTGGATTCTATCACTTTCGCAGCCATCTGTGATTTGAATTTCTCTAATCGGCCTGATAATTCTTCATTATGCGTGGCCAAAATCTGTGCTGCAAGGATACCGGCATTGCGCGCTCCGTCCAATGCAACGGTGGCAACAGGAACTCCGGCTGGCATTTGCAAGATGCTCAGGACCGAGTCCCAACCATCTATGGAATTACGGCTTTTCACAGGAACCCCTATCACTGGTAATGTGGTACAACTGGCTGTCATACCCGGGAGATGCGCTGCGCCTCCTGCTCCAGCAATGATCACCTTCAGCCCTCTCCCCTTTGCATTCTTGGCATAATCGAACATCAGTTGCGGAGTGCGATGTGCTGAAATCACATCTATCTCCACTGAGACGCCCAATTCATGAAGGACGTCTGCTGCCTGTTGCATGATAGGGAGGTCACTCGTACTTCCCATTATGATTCCTACTTGTGCTGACATATCAGGGTAAATGTAAGAATAAGCTTCAGGATTCCGAGCTGATATACCTCAACTTCATTCTAAGCTCCAAGGCTTGCTCAAAAGCCCCTTCTAGCTCATCGCCAATGACGGTCAGATGGCCCATCTTACGACCTGGACGTGTAACGGATTTATGATAGTCATGAAGGAAGGCTGGTCCTCCTTTGGTCAATAATTCCTTGTTCTCGAGCACAGGTGACCCTTGGAATCCATCAGCTCCCAATAAATTGACCATAGCAGCTGGAGACTTCAATCCTGGATTTCCTAAATCCATTCCCGCGATGGTTCTCAGGTGTTGTTCAAATTGGGAACACATATTCCCTTCTATGCTATGGTGACCACTATTATGTGGCCGCGGAGCAACTTCATTGACCCAAAGCGCACCATCCTCGCACCAAAAGAATTCCACGGCCAATATCCCTACCATTCCCCAGGCATCTATGAGATCCATGGAAATCTCTGCGGCTTTTTCGGCTACTTCCACAGGAATTAGCGCAGGGCTCAGGACTGCTCTCACCAAATTCAATTCTGGCTCGAAATCCATCTCAACCACAGGAAAACAGCTCATTTCACATTCCACGTTCCTCGCTACTATAATGGCCAGTTCTTTTTTGATCGGAGCCAAAGCTTCTATGACACAAGGGCCTTCAAAGGCCTTTTCCATGTCTGCTTCAGTGCGTATAAGCTGCACACCTTTACCATCATAGCCTCCGGTCCTAGCTTTCAGCACGAAAGGTGGGATCCATCCACTTTTCAAGGCGTCTTTACCATTTTGTAATAGCTCGAATGGAGCTGTAGGGATACCTTGTTCCTTGAAGAATTCCTTCTGAGAGCCTTTATCCTGGATACATTCGAGAACAGAAGGTTGAGGGTAGACTTCTTTGCCTTCATCCTCGAGTCTGTAGAGTGCTTGGATGTTAACATGCTCTATCTCTACAGTAATAACATCCTTGTCCTCACAGAAGGCCATTACCGTTGCTTCATCTTTAAAGGAGCCCAATACAACACGCGAGCTGACAGCTCTAGCTGAACACAGAGGGTCTGGGTCCAAGAAATGCAACTCTATGGGCATGGTGCCCACTGCTTCTTGCATCATCATGCCTAATTGTCCTCCACCTAAAACGCCTACTTTTTTCATGGTGCCAAAGATAATTCCTCCTTTGAAGGAGAGAAAAACCTTGTCCTCTTAAATGAAAAGGCAATATTTGGTCAGAAATTACTTTAAGACAGCATGCGAAGAAGCCTCCTCCTTATGTTCTTCTGCGGCTATATCCTTATCGGGATAAAAGCGCAGAAGCCCATAGCCCCATATCCTGAGATCGGGATAACGGGAGGATACAGCTATTACATAGGTGATCTTAATCCCTATCAGCACTTCGGACCGAGCAAGAAATTAGCCTTCGGGGCGCTTTATCGATTGAATCTTACCCAACGTCATGCCTTGCGATTTCATCTGATGCGCATGAAGATAGAGGCCTTCGACTCAGATAGCAATGACCCTATGTTGGTCAACAGGAACCTGAACTTCAGAACTAATATCACCGAGGCGGCCATAATCCTGGAGATCAATTTCTATGAATATCGCTTAGGAAAAACAGGCAAGGGCCTCAGTCCTTACCTCTTTGGCGGATTGGCATATTTCAATTTCAATCCTGAAGCAGAGTTGGACGGAAACTATTTCGAGCTGAGACCTTTAGGAACTGAAGGTCAAGGAGGTCCAAGGGCAGCTAAGATCTATGCTAAAGGACAAGTAGCCATTCCTATCGGTCTTGGGGTCAAATGTGGGCTCAGCAAGCGAGTGGCCTTGAATCTCGAATGGGGTATAAGGCGCACTTTTACGGATTATTTGGATGACGTCAGTGGCCTCTATGCTGACCCTGACTTGGTCAGGGATCAGAGCGGGGAACTAGGCCGTGACCTAGCTGATCGCAGCCTCACTCCTATTGGCCCAGGTGGCGTGAATACTGGGATGCAGCGCGGTGATCCCGAGACTAGAGACTGGTATGTTTACTCTGGAATCATCCTCTCAGTGAGGCTGGGCAAAGACAGTAATGGCTGCTGGAAATAAGAAGAAAGGATTGAATACCTTTGCGGCTTTGGCAAATCCTCCCTTGGACCCTGAATAACAGATGACTATAGACCCTCAGAATATCCCCCAACATGTAGCCGTGATCATGGATGGTAATGGCCGTTGGGCCAAGGACCAGGGTCAGATGCGCATCTTCGGTCATATGAATGGGGTAGAATCTGTGAGGGAGACTTTGAAGGCCGCCACAGAACTCGGTGTGAAATACCTGACGCTCTATGCTTTCTCTACCGAGAATTGGAACAGACCTCAGGATGAAGTGGAAGCTTTGATGGGACTTTTGGTTGATACGATCCTCCAAGAAGTAGAAGAACTGAATGATAATAGCGTTAGGCTCCGTGCTATCGGGGATCTGGATAGCTTGCCTTCAGCCTGTCAAGATGCTTTGAAAAAAGGCATGGAGCGCACCAAGAAGAATGAGCGTATCACCTTAATTCTCGCATTGAGCTATAGTGCGCGTTGGGAATTGGTGCAAGGGATGCGAAAGATCGCTCAAGAAGTGAAAGAAGGAAGACTGGAGCCTGATGAAATAGATACGGACACCATCTCTTCTTCACTGAGCACGGCAGGAATACCAGATCCTGAGTTGCTCATACGCACCAGCGGTGAGCAGCGCATCAGTAATTTCCTGCTCTGGCAGATCGCTTATGCTGAGCTGTATTTCAGCCCGGTGCATTGGCCAGCATTCAGGAAAGAACATTTCAAGGAGGCCATCCTTGATTATCAGCAGAGAGAAAGAAGATTCGGGAAGATTTCCGAGCAAATATGAATGCATTGAAGGTTTTGAAGAAAAGTATAGCACTGTTCGTTCTTGTATTCATCCAGCTCGGTTCCATGGCCCAGTTCGACCTAAGCAAACCTAAGGAGTATACCATAGGAGGTATCACCGTGCTTGGCGCTGAGAGCACGGATGTGCAGGCTATCAAACTCTTCGCAGGGCTGAAAGAAGGGGATATAATCCTGATCCCCGGTGAACGACTGCCAAAAGCCATCAATAATCTCTGGGATCAAGATCTTTTCGCTGATGTAGAGATCGGATTGGCTGATATCCGTGGAGAGAACGTCTTCTTGGTCATAGAAGTAAAGGAAAGGAACAGATTGAGCAAGTTCAAATTCCATGGCACCACGAAGTCTGAAGATGACAACCTTAGAGATGAAGTAAGCTTGATCAGGGGAAAGATCGTCAATGAGAACATCAAGACCAATGCCTCGAATACCGTCAAGAACTATTTCATAAAGAAGGGATACTTCAATACCTTAGTAAATATTGTAGAGACCCGTGATACCTCAGCGCAGTTGAACCTCGTCACATTAGACATCTACGTCAAGAAGAACGAGAAAGTCAAGGTCGCATACATCAACTTGGAAGGGAACACCGCCTTCAGTGATAAGAAGCTGAAGCGTTTTATGAAGAATACCAAGGAAAAGAAAGGCTATCACATCTTCAAACGCTCTAAATTCATAGAAAAGGATTTCGAGGAGGACAAGGAGAAAATCCTGAACAAATACAATGAGAAGGGATATCGCAATGCTAAAATCCTTTCAGACAGTATTTATGATATCAGCGGAAAATTGATCAGCCTGGATATGGAGATCAAGGAAGGGCATCAATTCTACTTCGGAGATATCACCTGGCTTGGAAACACGAAGTATGGCACAGATGTCTTGGCCAATAGACTCGGCATATCCAAAGGTGAACTTTATAACCGTGTGAAGTTGGACGAACGCCTTTTCATGAGTCAGAACGGTGATGATGTGAGCTCGCTCTACTTGGACAACGGATACCTTTCATTCTCTGCCAACCCTGCTGAGGTCAATGTGCAGAATGATACTATAGACATAGAAATTAGGATCTATGAAGGGAAGCAATATCGCATTAACTCAGTCATTGTGACTGGGAACGCCATCACCAATGACCATGTGATTATGCGTGAGATACGGACACGTCCAGGAGACCTTTTCAGCCGTTCAGACATCATCAGGACTCAGAGAGAATTATCCCAACTGGGGTATTTCAATCCTGAAGGTTTCGGGGTGAATCCAAAGCAGGATCCTATCAATGGAACTGTAGACATAGAATATAAAGTAGAAGAGAAACCATCAGACCAGATAGAGCTGCAAGGTGGTTGGGGAGGTGGCCGTGTCGTTGGGACCTTCGGGGTGAGCTTCAATAACTTCTCACTCAGACATATGTTCAGTAAAGATGCTTGGCGCCCTGTACCTAAAGGTGACGGGCAGAAACTCAGCTTACGAGCACAGACCAACGGTCAGTTTTTCCAAGCCTATTCCATCTCTTTCGTAGAACCTTGGTTGGGAGGAAGAAAGCCGAATTCATTCTCAGTCTCTGGGCAATATTCCGTTCAGAGCAACGGTCAACCTAAGAAAATCAGCACCTCTGAAGGTGTAGTCAACAATCCGAGCCGTCAGCAATTACAGATCCTCGGAGGATCCATAGGACTCGGAAAGAGACTGCAGATACCTGATGACTACTTCCAACTCTTCACCACACTCAGCTATCAGTACTATGACCTGAACAACTTCGGAAGCATCTTCACCTTTGCCAATGGATATTCCAACAACTTAGCGATTACTGCATCCTTGGCAAGAGACTCCAGAAATGGAAATCCAATCTTCTATTCAGGAGGAAGTAAAATTGGTGTCACTGCACGATTTACACCCTATGTGAGAAGTCTTTTCGATGGGGCTAAGGACTATACCAATGCAACCGATCAAGAAAAATTCCTGTGGGTAGAATATCATAAATGGAAATTCACTACAGAATGGTACACTCCGCTCGGAAAGCAGGATGAGGATGAGAATAACAGACTGGTGCTCTATACCAAGATAGGCATGGGATACTTGGGGAATTTCAACAGGACAATCGGTGATTCACCTTTCGAGCGATTCTACCTTGGTGGTTCTGCTTTGACAGGATTCCAGCTGGATGGACGCGAGATTATCGCCTTAAGAGGATATGATGACCTATCGCTTTCACCAAGAACTGGAGCTACTTTTATCAACAAATACACGACAGAACTGCGATACCTAGTTTCTCCTAATCCGAATGCAACCATTTACGGTCTCACCTTCTTGGAAGCAGGCGGAACTTGGAATAACTTCATCGATTATCAGCCGCTGGCCGTGCATCGCTCAGCGGGTGTAGGACTGCGTATCTTCCTGCCTATGTTCGGTCTGATGGGACTGGATTATGGATGGAGATTCGATGATGTGATATCCAATCCAGGTATGCCAAGAGGACAATTCCACTTCACCATTGGCATGAATCTTGGAGAACTTTGATTCTATCAATATCTTAGCCGCATGAAAGCCATGAGAACACTGATGTATTCCGCTATCTGCTCACTCTTCCTTCTTGGAGGAATGGAAGCAAAAGCGCAAATGAAATTCGCCTTCGTGGATACGAAGTATATCTTGGAGAATATGCCTGAGTATGCTCAGGCCCAAAATGAGCTCAACAGCGCTTCCGCTGATTGGCAGAAGGAGATAGAAGAACGCTATGCCTCCATTGAAAGACTCTATAAGGCTTATCAAGCTGAAGCAGTATTATTGACTGAAGAAATGAGATTGAAGCGTGAAGAGGAGATTGTGCGCAAGGAGACTGAAGCCAAGGCACTGCAGAAACAACGCTTTGGAGTAGAGGGTGATCTATTCAAGAAAAGACAGGAATTAATCCAACCCGTTCAAGAGAAGATTTTCGTGGCTATCAGGGAATATGCCAATGAGAACGGATATGAAGCCATCTTCGATAAATCAGGAGAAGCTGCTGTCCTTTATGCTAACCCCAAATATGATAAGAGCGATAAGATCCTTAGAAAAATGGGCATACGTCCAGGAGAGAATCGCCCTGCCGATGCCCTTGATGAAGACAAAGAAACTAGCCCTACTGAACCTGTAAAAGGCGGTGGAACCGACAGCGGAAATGGTTCAAGAGTCAAATGATACTTCCCCCAAATAACAATCACAGAAATAACGATTTAATGAAAAGAGCATATTTTTTACTCGCAGTACTGGCATTGAGCTTTGGCATCCAAGCACAGAGTCCAGTAAAATTCGGTCATCTGAATACCCAAGAACTTTTACTTGTCATGCCTGAGCGTGCCAATGCAGAGTCCAAATTGAATGTGTTGAGCACTCAATTGGAGGATAGATTGAAAGTCCTCAGCTCAGAATATCAGAATAAAATACAAGGCTTTCAAGCCATGCCTGAGGATACTCCTGAGTCTACTGTTGGTGACATGAGAGGAGAGATCATGGAGTTGGAAAAGCGCATCAATGAGTTCCGCACGAATGCTCAAAATGATCTGGCCAAGAAGGAAGAGGAATTGGTGCAGCCCATGCTTGAAAAACTTCAGAAAGCCATTGACGAAGTAGGAGCTGAAAACGGATTCACATACATCTTCGACCTGAGTGCAGGAGCGATTGTGTATCAGAACAGTGAGGATGTATCAGCATTGGTGAAGACCAAGTTGGGCATCACAGGCTGAACCTGAAAGACTGTTTGAATGTATTGTAGAGGACCTCTTCACCTATCCATGGTCAAGAGGTCCTTTTTTTTTATACCCCCATTATTAAAAATCTCCTCCTTGTTCTCAACGTTCTTGCTCTTGCATGAGGTCATCTAAGAAAGAACCGAACCCGGTCATCATCTCCCCATGTGGTATAGACTTTGGCAGCACCTCGCATTATATCGCCATCGGAGATGGATTCAGCGCTGAGCAATACCTGTCTGAAAGCAAAGCTTAGGCTTCCAATGTTGTCAATAGCCTTGAAGAATTGGACTATGAGTTCACTATTTCAACTTCTTTGGAGCTGATGAAGTAAGTTCTTCATAACTCTATAACAACATGAATATTAGCGGATTAGCCTCTGAGAATGTGACCACCAACATGGTAGGGCCTGAAGAACCTTTCAGCAGCAGGACATTGGAGGAATTCAGGGCTGATTATAGCTCACTGATTGGTAAAGCACTGTGCATTGCGAGAGACGCATAGAGAGTGTGTGTCCTCTGACACCACCTGATTCTGCTCTCACACTTGGACTGCCCTTCCTCTGGGCACTGCGCGCACTGCCCTTAATATTATCATAGCTATGAATGAAATCATTCTGGATGTGGCAGCTGCAGCTGGGTTGAACATTGCTGACATGTTCTCTGTCAGTCAGAATCCTTATCAGAACTTAGATCCCTCTGTTCCCGATGATTGATTGCATGCAAATGCCTTCCGCAATGAACTTTAGACTGAATTCATCGCAGCAGTGTTGGAAGCCAATCTTCGAAAGTTATAGTTCTTTTATTGTAAGAGACTTATGCTTAGATTTATAGCTTCTGTAAAGTCTTAGGTGTTGACGAGAACTATACTCTCCCTTATTGTCCCGCTTTTTTTGAGTTTTCCTATGGTACTCCAGGGACAGAACTATAACCTGAACAATGCACTAAGCGGGTCTACCGTCAATACCTGTTCAGGGAACTTCTACGACTCCGGGGGAAATGGGGGAGCATACAATAACAATCAGAATCTTAGCGTCACTTTCTGTCCTGATGTCCCTGGCCAGACTATCACCTTGAACTTCAGCGTTCTGAATGTTGAGAACGGCTATGACAACCTATATATCTACGATGGCCCTAGCACGGGGAGCCCCTTGATCAATTCTTATTCAGGGAACGTAGGTGCATTAATTGTAAGCTCTTCATTCGGCTGCATCACCATCCGCTTCACATCTGATGGATCAATTACTCTGGCTGGCTGGGCCGCTGTAATCTCCTGCTCTCCCGCCCCCCCCTGTTCAGGTACAAACCCGGTATGTCCTTCAGGCTTTCCTGATAACTGTGCAATAGCATGTCCTTTGGCCTTGTCGACTCCTGTCAACTGCAATACCCCTGCTTCCAATGTCTTCTGCTTGGATAATAGCAGTGCAACCATCAATACCTCCTCTCCACCTTTAATGTGCGGCCCCAATACAGTCTCATTCGCTGAACCCTTTGATGCATGGTATTCTTTCAGCGCATCAGCCATCAATACTTCAATCAATCTATTTGGATTGGATGATGCCGCATTGACCCTTTATACTGGTAGTTCTTGCGGAAACCTTATCCCTCTGGAATGCTCGGCCTACAGTCCGGTGCTATACCTGAACGCAAGCTCTCTGAATCCCGGACAGACCTATTACCTCCAAGTATCATCCTATGACCCCAGCTTATTGGGCTCCTATACTTTGATTATTTCAAGCAGTACCGTCTGTAATCCCTGTCAAGAGGAAGCAGAATTACAGGTCTCTCCTTTACCCGTTAACGGACTTTATCAACCTGGAACCACTGTTGATTTCTGTTTTGAATTGGAAGATTGGAACACTGTTCAGACTAACTGGTTCCATGGTATGGGTATGGAATTAGGAAATGGATGGGACCTGAGCAGTATCGTGGTGAACAGCCTTCCTGGGTCATGCGATGGTGATGGTACGTGGATGTTCGTCAATTCAGTCACTGGAACAGGCAATGGAATCACAGCAGGTCCTGGGTTCTTTTATGACAGTAATCAAGGCGGCCCTTTGGACGGAAATCCTGAAAATAACTGGGGGGATTTCTGCAATCCTGCCAATCAGGGTTGGGAATTCTGTTGGTCTATAACAACATTGGATTGTGCTGGTGTCGGGAATGCCGGCAGCACTGCCATTTCTATCAGCACTTATGGCGATGGTCAAACAGGGTCATGGGGAAATTTCGAATGTGATACAGATCCAGTCTACTCTGTCTACTCTGTGCTTGATTGTTGTGAACCTCCTGTGCTCACTTCTACCACGGATGCAAGCTGCGGTCTTTGTAATGGAAGTTTTGTCGTTACCGCGATGGGCATTGCTCCCTTTAGCTATACTGTCAATAATGCTTCCGGGGCATTGGTTACGTCTGGCTCGGGCGCTAATCCTATGATCAATATCACTGCCCTTTGTGCTAACCAGATATATACCATTCAAGTATTAGATGCGCTTGGTTGTACAAGTTCACTTCAGGTATCCTTGACCACTACCACTGCTCCCACTGCTGCCATCTCTGGTGGAGGAAATATCTGCGCTGGACAGAATCTGAACCTGCCCATTACACTTACTGGAACTGGGCCTTGGAATCTGGTCTATGCATTGAACGGAACTCCACAAGCTGCGCTGGTTATTACCTCTTCTCCGTATAACCTCAATGTCTCTGCCCTTGGAAACTACACCCTCGTTTCAGTCAGCAACGCGAGTTGTATCGGTGCAGTCAGTGGAACGGCTTCAGTGACTCTCTTAGCTTCTGACACTGCTGCCATCTCTGGTGGAGGAAATATATGCGCTGGACAGAATCTGAACCTGCCCATTACACTTACTGGAACTGGGCCTTGGAACTTGGTCTATGCATTAAACGGAAGTCCACAAGCTGCGCTGGTCATCACCTCTTCTCCGTATAACCTCAACGTCAATGCTGCGGGAAATTACACATTGGTATCAGTCAGCAATGCGAGTTGCAATGGAACAATATCAGGATCTGCAATAGTCACTCAATCGCTTCCCATAACCTCCACTATTTCAGGAAACCTAAGTCTATGTTCTGGCTCAAGTGAAACCCTCAATATCGCTAACACTGGGACTCCTCCATGGAATATAATTTACGCACTGAATGGAATTCCTCAACCGGCAATAAGCACTTCCAATGCGAATTATCCGCTTTCAGTTTCACAAGCGGGAGATTATACCTTGGTGAGTATTTCCAATGCTACCTGCAGTGGAATAGTTTCCGGCACTGCAACATTGACTATTCTAACAGCACCTGCGGTTTCTGCAATCACGGAGGCTTGTAATGGATTCGATTACACCGTGTCTTTCACCATCTCAGGTGGTGATGCTGCTTCTTACACTGTCACAGGCGCTGGGACATTGTCTGGAAATCAATTCACGAGCAATTCCATCATTTCTGGAACTCCTTATTCATTCACTGTTACAGATGCCAATGAATGTGATCCTGCTGTGATCAGTGGATCATATGACTGTGTCTGTCCAGCAACAGCGAGCATCAGCGGTGGCGGAAGTCTCTGCCCAGGTGAGACGGGATCCATCAACGTGACACTTGCTGGAAACAGTCCTTGGACTTTAGTTTATGCCTTGAACGGAACTCCGCAAACTCCGATCAATATCGCTAGCAGTCCTTATGTAATCAATGGTGTCTCTCCTGGAAGTTATTCTCTGGTATCGGTTTCTGATCAAGATTGCATGGGTAGTATTTCGGGGCTTGCTGAATTCAATTCACTCATTGCTCCTACTGGAACCCTCACAGGTGGCGGAGATGCTTGTCCGGGAGAAAGTGTAGCGTTCTTGATTTCACTTACTGGAACTGGGCCTTGGAACTTGGTCTATGCATTAAACGGAAGTCCACAAGCTGCGCTGGTCATCACCTCTTCTCCGTATAACCTCAACGTCAATGCTGCGGGAAATTACACATTGGTATCAGTCAGCAATGCGAGTTGCAATGGAACAATATCAGGATCTGCAATAGTCACTCAATCGCTTCCCATAACCTCCACTATTTCAGGAAACCTAAGTCTATGTTCTGGCTCAAGTGAAACCCTCAATATCGCTAACACTGGGACTCCTCCATGGAATATAATTTACGCACTGAATGGAATTCCTCAACCGGCAATAAGCACTTCCAATGCGAATTATCCGCTTTCAGTTTCACAAGCGGGAGATTATACCTTGGTGAGTATTTCCAATGCTACCTGCAGTGGAATAGTTTCCGGCACTGCAACATTGACTATTCTAACAGCACCTGCGGTTTCTGCAATCACGGAGGCTTGTAATGGATTCGATTACACCGTGTCTTTCACCATCTCAGGTGGTGATGCTGCTTCTTACACTGTCACAGGCGCTGGGACATTGTCTGGAAATCAATTCACGAGCAATTCCATCATTTCTGGAACTCCTTATTCATTCACTGTTACAGATGCCAATGAATGTGATCCTGCTGTGATCAGTGGATCATATGACTGTGTCTGTCCAGCAACAGCGAGCATCAGCGGTGGCGGAAGTCTCTGCCCAGGTGAGACGGGATCCATCAACGTGACACTTGCTGGAAACAGTCCTTGGACTTTAGTTTATGCCTTGAACGGAACTCCGCAAACTCCGATCAATATCGCTAGCAGTCCTTATGTAATCAATGGTGTCTCTCCTGGAAGTTATTCTCTGGTATCGGTTTCTGATCAAGATTGCATGGGTAGTATTTCGGGGCTTGCTGAATTCAATTCACTCATTGCTCCTACTGGAACCCTCACAGGTGGCGGAGATGCTTGTCCGGGAGAAAGTGTAGCGTTCTTGATTTCACTTACTGGTCTCGCACCATGGACCTTTGTCTATGACATAGACGGTGTTGTCCAAACAGGGGTGAATACGAGTGCCCTTGCTTATGTTCTTAATGGGACCACTCCTGGAGACTACACTCTGATCGATATCATAGATGCGGCATGCAATGGAACGGTCTCCGGTGTCGCAACTATGTCGAACATCCCAATTCCAAACGCTGAAATGAGCGGGAATATCGAAATATGCCCAGGTGAGACCGCAATCATAGATGTTGATTTCACTGGGGCCGCACCCTTTGTTTTCAATTATTCCATTGATGGAATAGATCAAGGTGCCTTCATTTCCAATGATCCTATTTTCAGTATCGAAAGTAATTCTCCGGGTCTTTACACTTTGACCTCCATGAGTGATGAGAATTGCAATGGGAATGTGAATGGCTCAGGCATCATTACTCTGTATGATGCTCCTACTGCCATTACTAGCGGCTCATACCAACTATGCCAAGGTGAAACTGCGAGTATGAACATCGCCCTTACGGGTGATGGTCCCTGGGAACTAAGCTACAGCCTTAATGGAATTCCTGCGCCTTCAATCATTGCACTCAGCAGTCCCTATACCTGGAATATCAATCAAGACGGAAGCTATGAATTGCTTACAGTAACTGATGCTCATTGTGATGGATCAGCGTCAGGAACTGTCGATCTTCAATTGAATGCTCCTCCTACCTTGAGCCTTCCTACAGAGCAGTCATTCTGCGTAGGAGAAAGCATCAGTTGGGAAATGGAATTGACCGGAACGGGGCCTTGGGATCTTGAAATCCTTCTGGATGGGCTAGCGTGGCAAAACATCCAAAGCGTGAGTAATGTCATCAGCTTTGAAACAGATTTTGATGGAGAGATTTCCGTGGTTTCTTTGACTGATTCTTATTGCCAAGTCACAGATGCCGGAGCATTCGATATCAACAGCAATGTTCTGCCCACAGCCACTATCCAAGGTGACAACTTGATCTGCGAAGGAAGCCCCGGGCAGATAGAAGTGATACTTACTGGTTCCGCTCCCTTCTATTTCGAATACAGCATTAACGGAATCGCTCAAGGCATAGTCAACAGTGCGAGTGATAGTTATAGCTTCCCATTCTCGCAAGCTGGACTGCTTGATATTTCTCAGATTTACGATCAATACTGTCAAGGAATTCCAGGCTCCTCGTTCAATGTCTTACTGCAATCTCTTCCAACAGCCACAATCACTGGAGATTTCCTTCTCTGTCAAGGAATCGATACGATATTCCTCGTGGAATTATCCGGAGCAGGACCCTTTGACCTTAGCTATAGTTTGAACGGAATAAACCAAGGAACTATAAATAGCTCTTCGAATAGCATTGAAATTTCTGCTTCAAATCCAGGGAACTACACCCTTGATTCAATCATCGACTCATATTGCCCGGGAGTGGTGGATGGGGAAGCACAACTCTTATACTATCCTGATATCATTAATGACTTGGCTGATACTTCATTCTGTATCGGGTCTATTATAGACTTGATTCCCATCATCAGCGGGGGTCAAGGAGCAGAATATCAATTGGAATGGAGTGGTGGCGGAATAAATTCAAACGCCCCATCTATTACAATCAGTCCCGATGTGAATACGGTCTATACATTGATCGTTCAAGATGATTGTGAAATAGAGTATACAAGCACAGTGGCAATCAACGTGACCACTCGCCCTCTGCTCTCTGCCAATATTCTTGGCGGTCAAATATGTGGTCCAGGGCTGGTCACAGTCCAAGAGACCAGTGAGCAGGTGAATGAGAATGGATATTGTTATTGGTATGCTCAAGGCGATACGGTCTTTGACTGCAGCGCTGCACAGTTCATGTTGTCTGGGACAGGGCTTATAGACCTTGGATTCTATGCCGAACCGAGCGAAGGATGTTTCACTGATACTCTCTTCGAAGGCTTCATCGAAATACGTGAAGTCCCAGATGCTGATTTTATCTTCAACCCAGAAGATCCTAATAGTGCGGAGAATGTTGTACAATTCATTGATCAATCTTCAGATGCAGATAGCTATGAATGGTTGCTTGAAGGGATTCCCTTTTCTACAGAACCTCATCCAAGCTTGGCTCTGCCTTATTCTGAAGAACCTGAATTCTGGATCATCTGCCAGGTGGTGGTCAATGACGTTCAGTGCGCTGACACACTCTGTACGATAATCAAAGTAGACAATGAGCTCCTGCTATATGTGCCGAGTGCTTTTACACCTGATAATGATGGAGTAAATGATTTATTTTTTCCGGTTTTCAATGGCACCGACCCTGAAGACTTTAGCTTCTCCATCTTCGATAGATGGGGAAATATGATCTGGAAGAGCATAGACCCTGATGCTCGATGGGATGGTTCTAGTCTACAAAATGGAGCCTATTATGCACCTGATGGGGTTTATACATGGCGCGCCCAAGTAAAGCGGAAAGGCACTACGGATGAAAAAGTCTATTCGGGTGTAATCACCCTGCTAAGATGATATTAGCAGAATTCAGCTACCTTCTTCCATTCCTAAAATAATAGTCCCTACTGTCTTATTGACGATTAGTCCGCATTTAGCTAGTTCAAGGCTGTCGAATTAGATACTTTTGCGGATTGTAAGCCTTTGAATATTGAGGAGACTATTTTTAAAAGCGATCTTATTAGGGCTATTCAGCTTGTTGAATAGCCATATCTCAGCCCAAGTCTATATCTTGGATGACGGTATCGATGGTGCCGGCATCATCACTTGCACAGGTTCTTTCTATGATTCTGGAGGAGCCTCGGGTGATTATCAGAATAATGAAGATTATGTGGTGACCTTCTGCACATCCATGGCCGGTGAATCCATAAATCTGGATATGGTCATTGATACTGAGCCTGGATTCGATCAGCTCTTCATCTATGATGGCCCAACGACTTCTTCAGCATTATTCCCTGGAGCCCCCTTTTCAGGAAATACTTCCTTCTCAGTGACTTCTACTGGAAATTGCATCACCGTGGCATTCAGTTCAGGAAGCATAGTCCCCGCTTCAGGATGGGAAGGACAGATTACTTGTGGAAATATCCCCCCTTGTTCAGAGGTGCTTTCATTGAACGGAACCATGAACAGTGACTGCATAGTATGTGATGGGGCAGCAAGTTTAGATTTTACCGGGTTCAACATCCCTTTTGAAATCGATCTGTTCTATGAAGGACTTCTCATAGATAATCAGAGCAGCACCAACAACACCATCGATTATACAGATCTATGCGTGGGAGTGTATCAAGCCTCCCTGCAAGATGCTGATATGTGCGTCTATATATTAGATTTCAATATAGGTTCTACTGCTGGTCCCACTGCAACCCTCAGTGGTGGCGGAACTGCCTGCGAGGGAGAAACTGTTCCATTGAACATTGACTTCACTGGAACACCTTCCTACATCTTGACCTTCGCAGTAAACGGCAATGTGCAACCTCCCATTGAGGTATTCGGGAATAATTTCATGGCTGATGTGGATGTCTCTGGCACTTATACCTTGATCAGTATTAGTTCTAGCGGCTGCGCGGGCACAGTAAGTGGAACAGCCGAAGTAGAAATCACCCCAGCCCCTACAGCTATTTTTGACGTTTTCGGAGATTTTGAAATCTGCCTTGGAGGCAGTGCTGAACTTCCGATCCTTCTCACAGGAAATCCACCTTGGATATTAGAATACGGTATCAATTTCGGTACGAGTACTTTCTTGAATATCGATACAAGTCCTTACTTCCTCTATGTAACAGAGCCTGGCTTTTATTTTCTCGGAGTCATTGATGACCAGACGTGCAGCACCTCTGCCAATTCATCTATCAATGTGGTCTATAGCCCTATTCCCAGCGCAATGTTGACAGTGGACATAGAGATCTGTTCAGGAAGCAGTGGCGAGCTTCCAATAGAAGTATCCGAAGTAGGAGGTTTCGAGCTTGGCTATGCCATAGACGGGAATACACAGGCTCCAATCAATGTAACCAGTCCAGGCGCTTTTATTCCTGTGACACAAGGGGGCACCTACACCTTGGTCTCTCTCACCCAAGGTGATTGTCAAGGAAACGTCTCTGGCAATGCAAGTGTCACTGAAGTGGCGGCTCCTACCGTCTTCTGGACTTCTGATATCTCCTTCTGTGAAGGAGGAATGGGACAAGTTCAGGTCAATACCACGGGACAAGGACCCTGGTCCGTAGATTATCAGATCAATGGTGGGCCGATTCAGAATATTGAGGTCTTCTTTGGATCAGCCATGGTAGATGTGGATCAGGCAGGTCTTTTGACCTTGATTAATGTGGTCGATCAAGTATGTCAGGGAACAGTGGGCCCTGAAGCCAATGCGAGCTATCTTCCTTTGGCCCAAGCCAGCATCAGCGCTGATGCACTCATTTGCCCTGGAGGGAATGCCGATTTAATCATTGGATTTTCTGGAAGCCCTGATTTCCATGCTGATCTGATGTTGAATGGAGCATTCTTCTCGTCTGTAGATGAGAGCAGCCTGAATCAAGTAATCAATGTGAGTCAAATAGGCACTTACAGCTTGAACAATGTCTCAGATTCTCAATGTCCAGGAATAGCTTCTGGTTCGGCCACATTAGCGCTTTATCCTGCGCCAAACATCCTTGTTCCCTTGAACACTGCAATATGTCCGGAGACCAGTGTCACATTGATCGGTTCAGCAACAGGCGGTGCAGGTGGCCCCTTCAGCTACGCTTGGTTTGATGGCACAGATACCCTTGCTGGAGAAACTATGGAGTTGAGCCCCCTATTCTCAGATTCCTATGATTTCCTTGTTTGGGATGCATGTGGTGTGGCATACTCGACTATCGTTCCAATCACTGTATATCAAACTCCCGTAATAGCTCTCGGAAATGAAGTGGAGGAGCTCTGCGGTAGATCCGAATTAAGTTTGGACACAGAAGTTCCGCTCTCAATCATTGGCCAAGAGTGTGCCTGGTATATAGGTACTGATACCATCTATGGTTGCGAGACATTGAACTACACCTTCGAGAATGAAGGGACTTATGATGTAGGATTGTCCATCATCACCGTGAATGGTTGTGAAGCAGAGGTATTCTATCCTGATTTCATCACCATCAATAACAAACCCAGTGCTGATTTCAGTTTCACTCCAAGTGAACCGAATATCATAGAGAACATGATCAGTTTCACTGACCTGTCAGAAGGTGCAGAAAGCTATGAATGGTTCCTAGATAGTATCATCTTCTCTGAATCAGTCAATCCTGTGCTGGTGCTTCCGGCTCAAAATGTTGCTGAGACTTGGCAAGTATGCCAAGTGATCCGAACAGATCTAGGGTGTACAGACACCCTTTGTCAGCAAGTGAGATTGGAAGGTGAACTGGCTGTCTTCGTCCCTGATGCATTTACTCCAGATGGTGACTTGGTGAACGACTTCTTCTATCCAAGGATCATTGGAGGAAGCGAAGAAGAATATCTCTTCCAGATATTCGACCGCTTCGGGAGTCTTATCTGGGAGACCAAGGACATTAATGGCAAGTGGTCTGGGTCAGGTGCTGATAACTCTGATTATTTCACTAGAGATGGTGTGTATACTTGGAGGATGGAAGTGAAACGAAAAAACAGTGTTGACAAACGTCTTTTCCAGGGCATGGTCACGATAGTGAGATAAGATGCCTGAAAATAGAAGCGAACAGATCATTTGGCATGGACACAGAGGGTGCAGGGGGCTGCGACCTGAGAATAGCCTGCCCGCTTTCATCAAGGCCATGGAACTGGGAATGGATGCACTGGAAATGGATGTCGTGATCAGTAAGGACCTTCAGGTAGTGGTCGCACATGAACCCTTCATGCCCTATGATATCTGCGAAAGACCTGACGGCAGTTCCATTTCTGAAGAAGAATCCAAAGGCATCAACCTCTTCCGCATGGAATATGATGAGATACGCCAATATAACTGTGGTCTCAAACACCCTCGTTTTCCTGAACAAGTGGCAGAACCAGTGCATCGTCCTTTGCTTTCAGAATTATTCACAGAGATAGAAGCACGGTGGAAATTGACTGATGAGAAAGCCATCCTATATACCATTGAACTTAAAAGCGCTTCAGATCTCGATGGGCTATATCATCCGCCTCCCGCTGAATTCGTGAAGCTGGTGCTCGATGTGATCCGTGATGCTGAGACCTTGGACCGTTGTATCCTTCAATCCTTTGACCAGCGTGTCTTAAGAGAGATTCGCAGCCAGTCTCCTAAAGCGAAGATCTCCCTGCTTTTAGATAAAGAGATTCATCTTGATGAGAGTTTAAAGTCATTAGGATTCGTGCCTGAATTCCTTGGCCCTCATTTTGAATTGGTAGACCAAGGATTGATAGAAGCTTGTCACGCTAAATCTATTAAGGTGGTGCCTTGGACAGTAAATGAAGTCAGTGATATGAAGCGCCTCATCGCACTTGGTGTAGATGGCCTCATCACGGACCATCCTGATCGCAAGCAAGCGGTACGTGGATAATTCCTTGCTCTTTTCAAAAGAGCGCTTTTAGCTATTCCTACCTTTATCGCATGTCATATTTGGATGAATTAAATGATAGTCAGCGCCAAGCTGTGCAGCATATCCATGGGCCCTCTATGGTGATTGCAGGAGCTGGGTCTGGAAAGACCAGGGTGCTCACGTATCGTATCGCACACTTAATTAAAAATGGTGTAGATCCTTTCTCCATCCTCTCATTGACCTTTACCAATAAGGCCGCCAAGGAGATGAAGGAGCGAATCGCAACCGTAGTAGGTTATAGCGAAGCGCGCAACATCTGGATGGGAACTTTCCACAGTGTCTTCGCCAGAATCCTGCGCTTCGAGGCAGATAAACTGGGTTACCCGAAGAACTTTACCATCTATGATACCCAGGACTCCAAGAGCTTGCTCAAGAGCATCATCAAGGAGATGGGATTAGATGATAAGATCTATAAACCCAATGTGGTCTTCGGGAGGATCTCTAGTGCTAAGAACAACCTGATCTCTCCTCGGGAATACTTGGACAATAAAGACGTGAAGATCTCTGATGAAGCTTCAGGGAAACCAAAATTAGGAGAAGTCTATTTCGCATATGCGGATCGATGTTTCAAGGCCGGTGCCATGGACTTTGATGATCTCTTGTATAAAACCAACGTGCTCTTCAGAGATCATCCTGAATCTTTGCATGCATACCAGCATAAGTTCAAGTATCTGCTAGTAGATGAGTATCAGGACACGAACTATGCGCAATACCTCATCGTAAGGAAGCTGGCGGCAGTGAATGAAAATCTGTGTGTGGTGGGAGATGATGCTCAGAGTATCTACTCGTTCCGTGGAGCCAATATCCAGAACATCCTTAATTTCAAGAAGGACTACCCTGATTATGTCCTTTTCAAGTTGGAACAGAACTATCGTTCTACACAGACTATCGTTGAAGCGGCCAATTCTGTCATCAGCAAGAACAAAGATCAGATTCAGAAGAATGTCTGGACTTCCAATCCTGAAGGAGAGCCCATCAAGCTTTTACGCGCCAACACGGATAATGAAGAAGGGCGTATGGTGGCCCAATCCATCTTCGAATCCAAGATGCAAGAGCAGCTGAAGGAGAGTGCATTTGCCATCCTTTACCGCACCAATGCCCAATCAAGGAGCATGGAGGAAGCATTGCGTAAGATGAATATCCCGTATAAGATATTCGGAGGATTGTCCTTTTATCAGCGCAAGGAGATAAAGGACCTTTTGGCCTATTTCAGGTTAATCTGTAATCCCAAGGATGAAGAAGCCCTCAAACGGGTAATCAATTATCCTGCTCGTGGTATTGGTCAGACTACCATAGATAAGATCATACTGACTGCGAGAGAGAAGCAGAAAGCCCCATGGGAAGTAATCCTAGAGCCAGCTGAGAATGCTTTACCAATCAATAAGGGAACGGCAGCCAAACTCAGTGAGTTCGTGACATTCATCCAACGATTCCATCATTCGCTCGCCATCACTAGTGCCTATGACCTGGCCTTCGAAGTAGCTCAGAGTGCGGGGATCCTGAAAGAACTCTATACCGATAAGACCCCTGAAGGAGTGGCGCGATATGAGAACCTCCAGGAACTACTGAATGGAGTAAAGGATTTCAGTGAGCAGCGCAAGGATTTAGGAACAGATGACCGCCTTGATGATTTCCTGATGGATGTCGCCTTACTCACAGATGCAGACCAAGTGGGCGATGAAGAGGATTTCGTGAGCCTTATGACCATACATGCTGCCAAGGGACTAGAGTTCCCTTATGTCTATATCGTAGGGCTGGAAGAGAATCTATTCCCTTCTCAACTCAGCTTGAGCAACCGATCAGACTTGGAAGAAGAACGTAGATTGTTCTACGTTGCATTGACCCGAGCTGAAAAACAAGCGACTATAAGTATGGCCAATACGCGCTATAGATGGGGAAACCTGACCTACTGTGAACCCAGTCGGTTTATAGATGAGATAGATAAGAACTATGTGAAATTCCCTCCTAATTGGGATAGGCAACTTTCTGACGTCTCTGACCTCGGCTTCGGGAATACGGGTGCAGGAGCTTGGAAGAGTTTTGGAGGGAAAGAGAGCAAGGAGCCTAATTCCTATAAAACCAAAGAACAAGCCAGTGTTCCTTCCCGCACACCTGCTGGAATCCCCAAGAATCTGAAACGCATCCCTAGTTCTGCTGATTCAAGCGAATACGCCAGTGCTGATGGTGTAGCGCTAGGAATGGATGTTGAACATGCCCGCTTTGGGAAAGGAAAGGTGGTGAAACTTGAAGGTGCGAGCCCTGATACCAAGGCCACTATATTCTTTCCAGGAAGTGGAAAAAAGGTTCTTTTATTGAAATTTGCCAAGCTTAAAGTATTGCCTGACACGGCTTAAGGAAATTCTTACATTTGTGACATAACATTCATGCCTTATCTGGATCCCCAGAGAATATTGAAAAGGGCTAACAATTCAAGTTTACAATTTTGGAATATAACACAGCGCGTCCTGACTTGCAACTGCCTGAATACGGCAGAAACGTTAAGAAAATGGTGAATTTCGCACTCACCGTAGAAGATAAAGAAGAAAGGAACAGGGTCGTTGGAGCCATCATCAGAGTGATGGGCCAGTTGAACCCTCATCTGCGTGACGTAGATGACTATAACCACAAACTCTGGGATCACATTTTCATCATGTCTGATTTCAAATTGGATGTTGACTCCCCTTATCCCATTCCTACCAAAGAGACTTTCGAGACCAAACCGGACCGAATATCTTATCCTAAGATGAAGATTCGCTACGGCCATTATGGACAAGGCGTCCAAGATCTAGTAGCTGCTATCCCTAATATCAAGGATGAAGATGAAAGGAAAGCCTTGACCAAGTGTACTGCCAATCTCATGAAACGATTTTACCTTTCCTGGAACAGGGACAGCGTAGAAGATGAAACAATCATGAAGCAGATGGTAGAACTCTCAGGAGGCACTCTAAATGTGACCCTAGAGGATTTGGATTTGAAGCCTGTTTCTGAGTCGCAGATAAAAGGAGTGAATCCGAGCAAAACGGAAGCCCACAGCAACAATACCAACAATAAAAAAAGCCGCTATTCCAAGAATACCCAACATAGAAAGAAGAGAAACGGATGAGCTCTTTCAAGGTCATAGGTGGTAAGAAGCTCCAAGGAGAAATAAGGCCTCAAGGAGCAAAGAATGAAGTGCTTCAGATTCTTTCCGCTGTCTTACTCAGCCCTGAGGAGATCACCGTAAATAATATTCCTGACATCGTAGATGTCAATAAACTCATAGAGTTACTCGGTGACCTTGGAGTTCAAGTGACTAAGAATGGAACTGGCTCTTACACTTTCAAAGCTGACGCTGTCAACATAGAATACCTACTCAGTGATGAGTTCAAGGTGAAAGGTGGGGCATTACGTGGGTCCATAATGATCGTAGGTCCTCTCTTAGCCCGATTCGGGAAAGGATATATCCCTAAACCTGGAGGAGATAAAATCGGTAGAAGGCGTTTGGATACGCACTTCATCGGATTCCAGCGTCTAGGCGCGACCTTCGAATATGACCGCAAAGAACATTTCTACAAGGCTGAAGCAAAAAAATTGAAAGGAGCTTACATGCTCTTGGATGAGGCTTCAGTAACAGGAACGGCCAATATCATCATGGCTGCTGTCATGGCTGAAGGTTTGACCACCATCTACAACGCAGCTTGCGAACCCTACATCCAGCAACTTTGCAAAATGCTCAATAGTATGGGTGCCAAGATCAAGGGTCTGGGTTCCAATCTATTGACCATAGAAGGAGTAGATTATCTCGGAGGATGCACACATACTTGCCTTCCTGATATGATCGAGATAGGATCATTCATCGGATTGGCCGCTATGACCGAGAGTGAGATCACCATCAAGGACGTTCGTTATGACCAATTAGGTCAAATCCCAGGTATTTTCCACCGCCTTGGAATACAGATGGAATTAAAAGGTGATGATCTCTTTATCCCATCCCAATCCCATTATGAGATAGATACCTTCATAGATGGTTCTATATTGACTGTAGCTGATGCTCCCTGGCCAGGATTTACTCCTGATTTGCTGAGCATAGTATTGGTAACAGCAGTGCAGGCAAGAGGGTCCGTTCTCATACATCAGAAGATGTTCGAGAGCCGTCTCTTTTTCGTTGATAAACTCATAGATATGGGTGCTAAGATTATCCTGTGCGATCCTCACCGTGCTACTGTGATAGGCCTTGATAAGCAGAGCCCCTTGAGAGGTATTCATATGACTAGTCCTGATATACGTGCTGGAGTTTCTCTTCTCATAGCTGCGCTGAGCGCTCAAGGTGAGAGTATAATCCACAACGCGAATCAGATAGACCGTGGTTATCAGCATATCGACACCCGTCTGCAGGCTATTGGTGCTCAGATAGAAAGAGTAGGATAAAACGCCCTCCTGGTCTAGGAACGGGCCCTTCATTAAACCAATTAAAAATAGATACGGTCAGTGACATGACCTTTTATGTCTGTTCGTTATCTCCACAGCTTAAAGCCTGTCATTCATTGGATTCACTGATCAGATGATGGTCCAAAGATGTTGAAGCTGGAGCTTTCCTTTTCTAGGTTCAATCACGTAATTACAAGAACCCCATCAACTAGCTCCAAGAACCCTCTGCATCCTGCTGCGTATAGACGTACTTTCGCCTCTCTATTCAGCAATGGACATTTTAAAGAAGATTAAGAGAAAGCTCAAGGGCAAGAATGGCAATGCAGATTTCAGTGAAATACTGAAGGGTAGTTCCATCGCGCTTGTATACCGCGTGCTCAGTATGGTCCTGAGCTATGCGCTCATGGTCTACGTCTCACGCAAATTGGGCGAAAGCGGGATAGGAATCTATAACCTGTGTTTAGCCATTTCAGGGATATTAGTCATGGTGGCCTCATTAGGATTCAACACGTCTATTGTTCGTTTCACCTCTCAGTATAATAAGCTTGAACAGCATTATCTGGTGCGTGCCGTATTCAAAGGGATAGTGAAGTTGACCATGCCATTGAGTATTGCCATCGGCCTGACTTTCTTCTTCTTGGCTGAGCCTCTCGCGGATGAGATTTATCATGACCCTGAGCTAATCCTTCCTTTCAAACTGATAGCGATCCTGATGCCCTTAAGCGTGATCATCACCATCAATGTGGAGTTCATAAGAGGATTGAAACAGATTCATATCTCCGAGCTGTTCAGGAATCTGGTCATTCAGGCGATCAACCTTGGAGCGTTCGCTGTTGCAATGTATCTGGGTATCCGCACAATCTATGCCTTGGATTCATATGCCCTAGGTGTGCTTGTGGCTGGAGCCTACACCAGTTATTATATCTGGCGCTATTTCAAGAATAAGCAAGATGATGCCCCTCCTGCTGAGGCTAAAGCTTTCTCGATGAAAGAACATCTGGTGATCTCAGCGCCCATGATATTGACCTCATTCATCCAACTGCTGAATGGAAAGGTGGATACGATCATGCTCGGCATCTATACAGATACGGCTGCAGTGGGAATATTCAGTGTGGCTCTTAAGATCAGTATCATCACCAACTTCATGATCTCTTCACTAAAGACCATCGCTTTGCCCAAGATTTCAGAGCTCTTCTGGGAGAATGACATGAAGAACTTGAAAATCATAGTGCGTAAGAGCACCAATGTGATCATGCTTTTCAGTATTCCTATAAGCATCATCTTACTTGTCTTTCCTGAATTCATTTTATCCATGGTCAAGGAAGGCTTCGAGTCCGGTGCCACTACGTTGAGGATACTTGCATTCACGCAGCTTCTGAACTCCATGTGTGGTCTCGTAGGAGCATTCATGAACATGACAGGACATCAAGTCTATTTCACCCGACTGGTCATCATCTCGACATTGGTGAACATTACTCTGAATATGATCTTCATCCCTATCTGGGGCATGGAGGGAGCAGCTTGGGCTACTCTGATAAGCACCGCGATATGGAACATCGCAGGAGGAATTTTTATCTATAAGAAGTATCAGGTGATGACTTTCTTATCCTTCAAGTCAGGCAAAGATTGATCAGTGCCACTCTTCTAAGGAGCGGCCTAATTTCAATGACAGTTCCTTAATATCTTCAGCGTAGAATTTCCTCAATTGGATTCTCATGTCCTCAGGAATAGTATCCCCTTTGCTGAGGTTCTTGGCTTTCATCTCCTTGCGCATCTCAGCACGCTTCTCTGGGCTGAAAAAGAGCCTGAATACTGGTCTTACCAATGCTTTGACCGGATTCTCTTGAGTGATGAAGCGCTGTAATGTCTTCGACTTGGGGTCACCAGATGGGTTATATTCCTTGGTGGTATCCAATTCCTCCAAGGGCTCCACTCCTATGTATTGGAAGATCTCATCCATGAAGGCCTTAGGGTCTTTCTTTATGTCTTCGTAGATCATCACTTTGACATGAGAGAAAGCATTTTTATAGGCCGCTACTTGATCAGAATACAATCCCATTTCTCTGTGTTGCCACATGAAATCCCAGTCTTCATTGGCCCGCTCCTTCTCCATTTCCAAAGATGCTTCGAAACTCAATGTCTCATGCAAGTCCTTGGTGAAGTGGCGATATGAGCTGTAACAACGTTCTACTGGGTCTCTAAGGACAATGATGATCTTCACGTCCTTTCCCAAAGTATCCAAGATGCGGGGAATAGCTTCTTCATGATGAAAGAGATATCCTGTGCCTATCTCTCCAGTTATAAACTCCTCCATATTCTCATAGAGTTGCTCATACGCATCTGCCTGTAGCACATAATCCTCTCTAGCACGCTGCATGGGATAAGGAAGATCATTATTCCTATAGATGTCCCTGAGAAAGAAGAAGGTCTCTTTCATAGGTATTCTCAGCTTTGGATGTTGGAGAAGATATTCTGCAATAGAGGTAGTGCCGGCCTTGGCTGTACCTACACATAAAAAAGAAGGGAGGGAAATGTCAGCTCTCATATTCAATACTTCCAGTGTGAAAGGTCTCTTTTTATCAATTGTTGCAAGTAGAGTACGTCTGACTCGAAATGGTGCAATAACAGTCCCCTGGTCTTAGGTTCCATTTTTTCTTTGTCCAATAATTTACCCATTACCGCATCTCTTTTATCGAGTAATCTATGCTTGAAAGATTCAGGAAGGAGGTTCACCATACTCTTCATCATCTTATTCTTTCGCAATAGATTTACCAAGAATCTATTCTTAGGGATTCCTGAAGGATTAGCTTGCACATCTTCCACATCAGACATAGCCTCCAATGCTAGAAAATCAGTCACCTGCTTCATGAATACTGAACTGTCCTTCATGTCGGAGGTCAAGAATACCTTGCATTGAGGGAAGCTTTCCATATATGCTTTTACCTGTTCAGGATAAGCGCTATACCCCTTGTAATCAAATCCCCAACGCGCTCCCTTCCTTCGCTCAACATTCTTGTCCTGAAGGGCTTCTTCAAAGCTCAGGTCTTCGAAACCGTTTCGCACTAGATATGTATAATGGGAGTATGCTCTGTCTACCGGATTGCGAAGTAAAATAATGACCTTGATCTCCTTAATCCGCTCTCCATACATGGACTTCATGTGCGCAATGCTCTCTTGGTACTTGTATAGATATGCTGTCGAAGCATCTACCACCATGCTCTCCTCTGGAGCATCCTTGTATAAAGCAAGGTAATCCTCAGTCTTCCAGACATGTCTATTAGCAGAATCTGAATCAAGTTCCAAAGGTTGTTTGCCTTGAAAACAGAAATAGAAGGGTTCCTTCTGAGAAGGCGGAAAGTAGACATGGGGATGCTTATTCAGCATCCTATACAGGCTAGTGGTTCCGCTTTTAGCGGCCCCTACAATCATCACATCAGGAAGTATGACCTCCTTTTCTCCAAACGTTGACCTCATTATGCAATATTATGTACCTGATAAGGATAGTTGATGTGAAAGTCCATCTAGTCCCCACATTGAACTGTTTATACAATAGAAAACTGAACATGAGAGAGCCCCGGCTCTGGTTTAGATTTACAAGGTCAAGGAAATCCAACGACCTACACTGAAAGCTGATCAAATATGAAGTTCTCCAACATGATCATTCTGAATAAAAATGCATCGAAAATGACTTTCGAGAAGGCTTTCTTGTACTATATCTTCCTCTTTTTCAATTTCCTTATCACCTTCAGGGTGCTTTTAGTAAGTGTCCTAAATGCTGTCCAGCTGATATTGGAGATGGTCTTTATAGGAGCTATCTTCCTCTATATCGCATACAGGATATCCAAACGGATCATGAGCAAGAATTACATGTTGAATCCTTTTGAAGTACTGCTCTGTGTGCTTTCCCTTCTCCCCTTATTAGCGGGTCTATCTTCCTATCTAGAGTGGGGACAGCCCCTCTTGTATGGGATAGGGACTTTCAGGGATTTCTACCTTATCATGGGAGCCTTGGTCGTATATAATATGCTGAGAAATAAGGAGGTGGATATCCAACTGGTGGAAAGCGCTATGGTAACTGTTGCCTGGTTCAATCTGGTCATGTTCTACGGCATGACCTTCCTCGTTGACGCTTCCCAGTTTAAGGACACAGGTATCGCGGGTGCCAATGACCTCAAGGGCGGTGAAGTCTATTACCGTTTCAACATGTCCTTCATGTTCTTCGGGACCATATACTACACGGCCAAAGCTTTCCTTAAAAGGAAACCTCATCTGCTCCTTTATGCTGCGCTTTTCCTCATCTATATTGTTTTCTTCAGGTTGGACAGGACCACCATCGCGGTGACTATAGGCGCCATAGGTGCATTCTTCTTGTTCAAAATGTCTGTGAAATCCAAAGTGCTCGCCTTGGTTCAATACGGTATCCCCGTAGTCCTCATCTTCATATTCAGTTTGATGTTCTTCCCAGATGAATACCAACGCTACTATGTGATGTTCTCTGACGTATTCACCACAGTCTCTAGTGTAGACAACACCACTTCAGAGCAATCTATCCGATTGACGGAACTGAATATCGCATTGAAATACATTGCCAAGAACCCTTGGATAGGGAATGGGAAGGTGAGCGGTCAGTGGGTAGAGGGGGGCTTCAATCACTTCCTTGGCTTCTTCTATGTCTCTGACATCGGAATAGCAGGTCAAGTCTTCGTGTTTGGATTTCTTGGAACAATTCTGCTCTATTCCCAATTCATATTCGCATTTTTCTTCAGCATGAGGATAGGTCCGCTCAGGAAGGATGTGTTCCTAGTCACCTGCCAATTCTTTCTTCTCGCTCTTTTCGTGGATTCTATATCCAATGCATATATCACCATTTATGCTGCGCATTCATTGACCGCTATCATGGTGATCTATTACTATTTCGAGCAAGACAAGATTCTGCGCGTCCAAGAAAAAATGAAAATTCTCAGTCCTGAGGTATGATATTCAAAGCGTCTCCCATCAGCTTGTTATTCATTGCGGCCGTTCTTGTGCTCAAGGCATGCACAGAGCCCGGTGCAGTCACCAGTACGGAGGAACGAACCTCCATTCCTGAAACGGAGAGCATTTCAGTTATTACGCAAGCTGAATCTGTCTCTTACAAGCTAGGAGAACGCACAACTGCTGCCGTAAATCCAAGCCTTTATGGATTTAATACGGCCGCTCTCTTCTTTCACTATAAAGGGGAAAAGCAAGGAGAAGATAAAATCAAAGCCCTTCAGCCGAATATCCTCCGGTTCCCTGGCGGGACCACCGCAAATTTCTATCACTTCAGTGCTCCAGCCTATGGCTATAGAGCTGAGGATGCTGCCATGGTGGCTGGCTCCAACGCCTATGTGAATGCACAGAACAGTGCAAAGAAAGACACTGAAGATATACGCAGCCTTGGTTTGAAGGATAACTATGCTGTCAACATGGTCACATTAGCAAAGGCTACTGGGGCTTCAGTGCTGCTGGTCACCAATCAACTCAGCAGCACACTGGAAGAAAACCTCGCCCTGGTCGACTATTTTAAAGCCTCAGGGGTGAAGATCGCTGGAATAGAATTGGGCAATGAATATTACCTGAAAGCATATCAAGAGGAGTTCCCCGATGTAGAAAGCTATATCAAATCTGCGAAGCCATTGGCCAAAAAGATTAGATCCAAGTATCCTGAGATCCCCCTGGCTGTCGTGGCTTCCCCCATCGCTGAAATGAAGGATGTCAATGAGAAGAAGGCAAGTCAATTCGATGACTGGAACTTGAAACTCGCGAAGGAAGATTTCTACGATGGCTATGTAGTGCATCTTTATGCCAAGGATAAAGCCTGCGAACAAAAAGGAATAAGCATACAGACATTCGAATGCTATGTTGAATCCAATTTGGATTATATACGTCACACCATCCCAGGAGGTATCAAGGTCTACTCAGAGACTTTCCCTGGAAAGAAGATGTGGATCACGGAATGGAATGTGAAAGAGGTCTTCGATGGTCTCGGTAACAGCATGTTGCAGACGCTATACTTCGCAGAGAATATGCTCATGCTGTCAGATCAAACCACCGTGGGAATAGCCAGCTATCATAACCTGCTCACTGGCGGTGAAGGATTTAACATCATCAGCAGCAATAAGGGCGGTTCTTACTCAGAAAATGCCGCCTACAGCGCTGCCACTCTCTTGCAAGGAATCTTCAGACCGGGTGTGAGCAGCATGGACTTAACGAAGATTGGAAGTTCACAGAACTTCTATATAACTGTCAAGGCCTTTCAAGATCCTGATGGCACATCCATCTATTTAATCAATCATGGCCCAGCTCCGATCCAACTGAATCTAGAGACCTCAGTGGACCTCGCAAGCTCAGATATTCAGATGAATTCAGTCCATGCCTCCCATCTTTCAGACAGTTGGAATCTGATCAGAAAAGAAGAAAGGAAGTTGGATGACCTCCAAGAGGTCCTTTGCCAAGGAAGATCAATAAATCTAATACGTATCATTAAGAAATGAGCAAAGACCTGAAACGTCCTAATTTCTTCGTGATAGGAGTGGTAAAAGGAGGTTCAACTTCTTTATATCATTACCTGGAACAACATCCTGAAATCTATCTCCCTCCTATCAAAGAGACGAATCATTTCGCTAGAGCTGATGTCTCACATGCAGATTTCCTTCCCGGTTATGCCACCGATGTTCGTATAGATTTAGATGCATACTTCAAGAAAGGAATGCCTGAGAAGATCCATATCGCTCATGTGGATAGTGATACGCATTATGAGCAATTATATAGTCAAGCTGCAGACCAAAAGGCCATAGGTGACGTAAGCAATTCATACATGGTCTGCGCAAGTTCGGCAAAAGAAATCCAGAACTACGCCCCCAATGCCAAGCTGATTGTAATCTTGCGCAATCCCGTCAGAAGAGTATGGTCCCAATATCTGATGAATCTGCGCGAGGCAAAGACCCAAGGAGCAGACCTCATCCAAGAAGTGGAGTCAGATGCTTCACAGAACAAAGTGGGTTGGGGGGTTAATCACCAATACCTTGAATTAGGCAAGTATGCTGAGCAATTGAATAGATACTATGCGCTTTTTCCTGCTGGTCAGATCAAAGTGCTTTTTTACGAATCCTATCGAGATGATACGGCAGGCAGTTTGAAAGAGATATGCAAGTTCTTGAAAGTTGATGAAAATTTCACATTCGACTTCCGTGAAAAGAAGAATACCGCAAGCCTGCCTCGCTCACATAAATTGAATGAATTCTTGGTCTCTAGTGGCATCATCAAAACCATGAAAGGCTTGGTCCCTAAAGCATGGAGGTCCCATCTCGCATCTATTCTCTATTCTTCCAAGGATCTTCCAAGTATGACTGAAAAAGAGCGGGAATACCTGATTCAATATTATGCTGCACATGTACAGTATTTGGCAGATCTTTTAAAATTAGACCCCTCGATTTATTGGTCAGAATTCAAATGAAAGGCCCTGTTTTCATAGTAGGTAATTCCCGCAGTGGCACCACCATGATGATGCGCATTATGGACATGCATCCTCAAGTTCACAGCATCAATGAGCCTCATTTCTTCGATAGTATGTGGTCTCCTGAAGATGAAGGGAAGTCACTTGAGAAAAGAGAAGCTGAACAGGTTTTGCTCAAATTATTCACTGGACAACGCGCAGGTTTCTTTGAAAAAGTAGAGGATCATAGGAGAAGCTATCAGGCTGAAGTAGATAGTATCCTAGGTCAATGGCCTTCAGAGAAAAGACTCAGTAGATCTGAATTATTCTCCATCTTCCTATTCTACGAGACCAAGAAGCAGGGCAAGAGCATTCCTTGTGAGAAGACTCCTCAGAATATTTTCTATATCCCAGAAATCCTTCGACTATTTCCTGACGCAAGGATCGTGCACATGATCCGTGACCCCCGTGGGACTATGCTCTCCCAAAAGAACAAGTGGAAACGCAGGGCCTTGGGAGCTCATTTTATGACTAAGAAGGAGATACTCAGGCTGCGTGTGAATTATCATCCGATCACCATGAGCAAACTTTGGGTTGCTGCTATCAGGGCTGGAGACTCACATTCCCAGCTGCCTGAAGTACTTGAAGTGCGTTTCGAGGATCTGTTGAAAGATCCTGAACTGACAGCGAAGATGATATGTGCACATGCAGGCATTGACTTCGATCCGATTATGCTCCAGATACCCCATGCTGGCTCTTCATTAGAAGCTGATAATTCATCAGAACTTGGTATACGCCAGAAGAAAAAAAAGACTTGGCAGGAAAAAGGATTGAGCGATGTAGAGATCCATCTATGTCAGTCCATCTGTGCTGCGGCCATGCAACATCATAGCTATGAAGCTGTTCCAGTCTCTCCATCATTCCTAGGTCTTGCCTATAGCTACATATCTTTCCCTATTAAACTGATGGGTGCACTTCTACTGAATCTGAATAGGATGCGCAGCTTGTTAGACACTCTGAAAAGAAGATTGTCATGAGTTTGAATACCTTGAGGATATTCGGGATGGATTTCATCAATGATGTTGACCATAATTCTTTGCTCAAGGAGATAGATTCCTTTGACTCAAGAACGAGCAACAAACTTCCTTTACTTATCACGCCCAATGTGGATCAGGTGGTCAAATTAGCTCGTGCTGAGAATACCGCATTGAAGACTTCCTGCGCTCAAGCGGCCTTCATCCTCCCGGATGGACAACCAATCGTATGGACAAGCAGATGGAGAGATAGATATTCAGGGCTCAGAGGAAGATTGACAGGAAGCGATTTATTCCCCCTACTTTGGTTACAGATTAAGGAACGAGGTCAGAAAGTACTCTTTATCCTCCCTAATGAATCCCTTGCTGAACGCTTCAGAGATGAATATCCGCATGCCCGGGCCTATGCTCCTCCTATGTTCAATGTGGATGATGCTGATGCCTATTCACAAGTGCTGCAAGACTGTTTATTCTTTCTTGATAAGGGGGGCTATGATCATGTATTGATAGGTCTTGGATTCCCTAAGCAAGAACACCTGGCATTGGATCTAATTAATGCGATGAAAGACGGTGTGATGCGGCCCTTATTCTCCCTTCTGGGTGCCTCCTTCGAATTCCATTATGGATTGAAAGGACGTGCTCCCTTGTGGATGCAGAAAGCTGGTTTGGAATTCCTTCACAGAATGCTCTCAGAGCCTGGAAGGATGATTAAAAGATATCTATGGGATGATCTAGCCTTCTTTCCTTTAGCGTGGAAAGAGATTAAGAGGAAATAGAATCAGAGGTACGGTTGCAGGTCCTTCCTGAGCATTGAACTAAAGGCCTTGGCACCAAGGATATTCATGTGTCCACTATCTCTGTAATAGGTGTCAGGAAACTCTACCAAGGAATAATCCAAGATTTTCAGATTCGGATTCCTTGCTTCCAGTCCTACTAGGAAATCTATTACTTCTTCATAGTTCTCCAAACCTTCCAACTTGCTCCAATTCTGTGGCGAATAGACCAAAACGAACTGTCTATTAATATTCCCAGCCATAAGCCCTTCAAATCGTGCAACATTCGTGCTGTCAGGTTCAAAGTTGAAGAGGGCTTCCAAGAAATTCAATCGCTTAGAATCTGATAGATTAAACAGTGTTGGATCTGTGCTTTTCTTATCTCGTAACTCAGCCTTTTTCTTGAGCATCTCAGTTCGCTTCACCAAGTATCTCTGGAAGACTTTTTCACGAGGAGGATAAAAGACTCCTCCGCAATTTATATACTCTTCCTTCTCGAATTTAGGCTTCAAGAAATCACGGGAGTAATCCATATACCGGCCAAAGTATCTACATCCTGGGACTTCGTATGACCAATCATACTTACCATGCTCGACCATCATGGTCTTGATGTAATCATTTTCCAAATGAGGAATATAATTACTCAAATCTAATTGAATGAGTTCACTATAAAGGAAGGTATGATGGTCGAAGTCCATGATGATAGGACTATCCTTATCCTTATCCAACTCTATTTGAAGCAATGGATAAATCGCATTGAACAACGAACCAGCCATTCCGTAATTATATACATTGGGTCCGATGGAATCGCAGAAATACCCTCTACGTGCAACTGAGCTTCCGAAGATGGGAATCTCTGCAGGATTAGTGTCATTGATCAATCTATCTATCTTCCTTACGTTAGAGAAATGCCGCTGGTTAGGAATAGCATACTTATCAAAGAAGAGATCTATCCCCAATGCGATCAGATAAGCCGCCAAGCCTACACTGAAAATTTTCTTATATATCTGCCATTTCTCCATGGTTCAGAATTGGAAATAGATGAAGTTATCTTTATAATCTTGGCCGAAGAACATGATCAAGAACAACATGGCAAAAATGTATAACCAGTTATACTTGAACTTAAGGCTATCGCCAAAATACAAGGTATAGATCAATAGGTGCGAAACCAAGACCGAAACTACTAACTGGAAACGATATGCCAAGAATATCTCACCCGTGGACAACCTGAAGTCTGTGACCAAATGGTAGAAGATGGTATACACATCCTGGATGTCCTGGGCTCTAAAGAATACGATTCCGAAAATTATCAACTGTGAATTCCACACCCCTGAAAGGAAATAGTACCACATGTTCTTGTTCAACTTCTTGAATATACTCAGCTTGCCCAACAACCTCTGTATGACCATCATGAATCCATGATAGAATCCGAAAGCGACAAAAGTCCATTTAGCTCCATGCCAGAATCCGATAGCAGTGAATACTGAAATGGTGACGAATGCATTCCATATATCATTCCTCCTCCATTTCGGAACCATGTTCAGCATGGGGCGATACATATAATCCCTGATCCAACGGGTGAGGGAGATATGCCATTTACTCCAGAACTCTCTGAAACTGTGCACCCACATAGGCCTATCGAAGTTCTCTATGAGATTCACTCCCATAAGCCTAGCTGTACCAATGGCTATATCCGTATAGCCTGAGAAGTCACTGTAAATCTGTATGGCGAATAAGCACATAGCCAAGTAGAATTGCATTCCCGTACTTCCTGCCACATTCCCGAAGACCTCATCCACAAAGGTGGCCAATGTATCAGCAACGACCACTTTCTTAAAGAATCCAAGCAGTATTTTATTAATGCCATAACGGATATCATCAACAGTGACATTAGGTTCTTGGCGTAGTTGCGGGAGTAATCTTCCTGCTCGTTCTATAGGTCCTGCTACCAACTGAGGGAAATAGGTCACATAGAGAGCGAAGTATCCTAAATGTTTTTCTGCTTTGATGTCTCCCCTATACACGTCTATCGAGTAGCTCAGCGTCTGAAAGGTATAGAAGCTAATACCTACTGGAAGCAGTAGATCGAATTCCCTAAAGTCATGAAAAATGTTGAACTGGCTTAAGAGAACTTCTGTATTATGGGTGAAGAAATTATAATACTTGAAGAAGAAAAGGACACCAAGATTAACAAAGACACTGGCCAAGAGATAGATTCTCCGCTCCTTTTTCGTCTTCTGTTCCGACATCTTCACTCCAGCCCAGAAGTCAACGACTGTGCTGAACATGATGAGCAAGACATACTCGACTTTCCAACACATATAGAAGTAGTAGCTACCTGCTAGAAGAAACATCCAACGGTAGCGGTGTGGGATACTGAAATAGACCAGTATCGTCACAAAGAAGAAGATTAAGAATTCAAGCGAGTTGAATATCATGTTTAATTAGCTCAAATAATCAGATGCATTTTTTCTCCTTGCATGGAAATACACCTATTGAATATTGGTTTCACGTTTATTACGCAATAACTCGCACTCTTGTTACCTTTTTTACTCTATAGTTCTGCCAGATGACCATCATGGTTCTTCAGCAACTGCTTCCAAGTGTAGTTCTTTGCCTTCTCTCGACTGGCCTTGCTCAATTTTTCCCAAGCTTCTCTGTCGTTGAGCAAAAGTTTTATGTGTTGCGCGAAAAGAGTTGGATTACTTGTTTGGAAGATCTCCTTTGCCTCTTCTATATCCAATCCTTCAGTGCCGATCTCAGTGGTTACTGTTGGAATACCACGGTACATGGCATTCAAGAGTTTCACCTTAATCCCACTTCCAAATCGCAAAGGCACTACGAATACCCTGCTGGTCCTGTAGTACGGTTCTAGGTCATCTACGAAGCCGAGGAATCTAACTTTAGTATCTCCCTTCACTGATTTGGTCAATCTTGGATCCGGATTCTTCCCAATGATGTCCATACTGAGGTCGCCATCAGACTTCAATGCGGGCCAAATCTTCTCAAAGAACCAGAGCAGTCCATCAACATTAGCTTCCCATGTCAATGTTCCCACATAGAGGATCTTCCTTTCTGTCAATTCGAATTGCATTTCGGGTTGATCTATCATGAAGTCCTCACCAAGGTGATACGTGGTCCTTAATTTCTTGGGGTCCACTCCTATCTTTTCTAGTTCTATCCTATCATTGGGTGCTGCCCATACCTGATCAGAGAATGACGCATAAGCCCTCTCAGCAGCGGCAATGCGTATGCTTTCCATAGCTAGGATCAGCTTCTTGACAGGATTTCTCTCTATTTCTCGCAAACGCGCCCACATCACATATTCAGCATTATGCTCGTGAAGGACGATTTTCTGTAGTGCGTCTTTTGGCACATATTGACCCAATTCATAGTGGTCCAAGAAAATCAAATCTATGTTCGGGAGAACATCCCGAACCCTTTGCATCAATACTTTCGAGTGATTCCTATAGATATTCAGACTCCTATGTCCGAGGTAGGCTCGCATAAGGCCTATAGCAGACCTTGGCCTGTCTACGAGCTCATGATGATGTGCCTTCAATGGAAGTCCTTCCTTTCTGAATTCCTCCAAGAATGGTAAGTCTACCTTCTTCAAAGGATGAACTAATGTGAGTTCATGGTCCTTTGAAAGATGTTCGAGCAATCTCCAAGACTTGATCAGTCCACCGCTCTTAGGGGGATAAGGTAATTGTGAAGTCAAGAAGAGGATACGCATAATACATGGTTCTATACCTTCTTGAATAATCTCTTGATTTTCTGAATCATTCCTGTAGGCTTCTCAGCATAGTATTTGCTTCCTTTCTTGAAAGGATTCAAGCTCACTTCTTGCTCGAACGAATCAGTGAATACGATTCCTATTTCAGGCAATGCCAGTCCACTTCTCTTTAACTCAGCGATAGTATCAAGTTCATTGAATTCTGTCACCTCTCTTCTAGCGACCATAAGTAAATAGCCCGTACTGGAAAGTACCTCAATCACTTCACTCACGGCAGCAAGGGGAGCTGTATCAACGATCACCACATCATAAGCTGACGTGGATGATTTGATGACTTCATCAAAACTCTCTCCTGACCAATGCTTGAAGCTTCCTGCGTTTCCTGCCGACAGCAGATCCACTCCTTCTACCGAAGTACTTTGGATGGCATCTTTCAATTCGGTATTTCCAGCAATGACATCAGAGAGTCCATTGGTATTATTTCTACCGAAATGCTCATGAAGTTTAGGTGAGATAAGATTAGAATCTATCAGCAAAACCCTATTGGATAAATGCGCATACCGAACTGCCAGCATAGCAGATATAAAGGTCTTGCCCTCCTCAGTACCCATGGAGGAAACTCCTATACACTTAGCTCCTCTTGCCTGATGAGCCAACCTCTTGATTAATTGACTGATCTCTTGACCAAGTCTGGAACCCGCGTATGACTGTAACTCTGTTCCTTTGGTTATAGATGTATTAGTGACCTCACCGAGCATAGGTATGCTGTCTATCCTGCCTAGGTCAGCTGCGCAGTCAACCTTAGAGTTGAAAATGCTCTTCATGAGAATCCACATGATAGGCATGATCAAGCCAAGGAGCAATGCAATGACCAGAATGATAGCTGGAATGGGGAACGTAGGCTTCAAGCTGAGTACATATGGAGGCTCCAGTATCTTCACGTCTGGAGCAATAGATACACGGCTCAATGCCAAGCTGGCCCTATTCTCTCTGAAAGACTTGTATAGTGATTCATGGATGCGATTCATACGCTCCATCTGCTGAAGACGGTTCTGCACTTTAGGAAGATCACGTATGTCCCCGTCTATCTTCCTGATGCGGTCGTCTACTTGTTCTATGGCTATCTGATTGCTCTTATTAAAGCCTTCGATAGAGCGCAATATGGTCTTCTTATCTGCATCCATCCTGGAAGTCAATCGCTCATAAAGCGGATTGGCTTGAGTACCAGTAGCCTCCAATGATGCCTTTTCATTACTCTGGGTGACAAGGTTATTGGTCAATTCAGCAATTAAAGGGTCCTTTATGCCGAAGGCATTGGGGCTTATCAAATCACTGTAGACCGTATTATCCTTCAAGTACTTCTCCAGGTAATCGTAGTACTTCTTCTTGAGGATATAAGAAACCTTCTGATTCTCAAGTTCCATGGACTCCTTGCTAACTAAAAGGCCCATGTCATTCATTCCAGTGACTCCTTTCTCGACCTTGTAGTCCTCCATTTCTTGTTCAATGGCCTGGAGGTGGTCAAGGTTAGACTGTATTTCAGTGTCTAGGTAGCTGACGGCTTTATCTAGCACATCTGTCTTATCAGCCATCTGATTGCTTATGTATACTTCACCTAGTTTACCTAGGATGTCTTTTACTTTCCTTGCAGTTGATCCTTGAACTAACACTCCTATCACAGTTGCATCTATCTCATCTTGGACCAATTCAAAGCCTTCGATAAGTTCTAAGGTGACTGCATCTGGATCATTGAGTCTGAATCCGAATGTGTTAGTGGTGTATGCTTCATCAGCTATAGGGTCCTTTCCAAGCTCTATATCCAATACCAATCTGAATTTGAGATGATCCAGTGATACCCATTCGCCAAATCCATAATCTCCTTCAAACTCGAATTCAGCCTCCGTGACGGGATACTCACCTTCTGCTTCCAGATGGTAAGTATTCTTGTCTGTGAAAGAGATGTAGAAGGGAGTCGCTAGTGGGAGTTGAGCATTGCTCTTCTCATAGTATCCTTCCTCTACTTCTAGATGAAATGGACTCTTCTCATAGATATCAGCATCGAAAATCCCTTTCTTTAAATATGTGAATCTCAAGCCCAGGTCCTCTACCGTTTGTTTCACAAAGGGATAAGCCTTCAAGCTGAGTTTCTGGTTCTTGTAATAGAAATCATCTATGGACTTATAGACCGGATACTGTGATATCAGCGTACTCGGATCCGAAACACCCAGTGGTTTTTCTACAAGGAATGAAGTCTTCGCAGTATATATCGGAGGAAAAAGGACAATAAATGCTACTCCTAAGACTAAGAAGAACACCACAGAGATGGCTATGATAGGCCATCCACGGAAGAATCGATTGAAGATTCTCCCGAAATCCAGTTCTTCCTGTTTCAATATTTCTTTCTCGGTCATAGTCTTACTTGGTTATAAGGAGATATAAAGTGCCCAGGGAGATTGCTGTGCCAATAGTGCTGAGAACGTTTTGTGGGTCCCTCCTGATGAATTTCTTCGCCTTCAATGGAGTGACCAAAATCACGTCATCGGGTTGTAAATAGAGGGCTTTAGAGGCCAAGATGTCTTCTTGCTTCAGATTTATATGATAAAGATGATTTACACCTCCCCTTCTGCGTATCACTCGAACATCATTTCTATCAGCCAAATCGGTCATGTCCTTTGCCATACCCAGTGCATCGAAGACCGTCATGTCCACGTTATATACAGGGAATCTTCCAGGGCTGTTAACCTCGCCAAGAACTGTGACAAAGTTGCTCATCAAGAATATCTTTACAGTTGGATCAGGATAAAACTGGCGAGCCTTTTCTCTGATAATATGTTCAGCCTCATCCAATGTTTTTCCCAGTAGACTGGTTTTTCCCAAGGTCGGCAGATCTATATTCCCTTCTACATCCAAGGGGAAGCCAATAAGGAATGGATGCCTAACACCCAATCGCGCATTGGCATCTGCATCCAAGCCTGAATGAATCTCATTCTGACTCAGCTGCAAGTGATTTACTGTCACTGATATGACATCATTAGCCTCCAAGATTATATGCTCTTTGGACGGAGTGAATTTCTCATCATAATCAGCGAAATCCTGTTTGTTCATGTCCTCGTGTTGCACGTAGGCTATCTTCTTGTTGGATACACAGGAAGCCAGATTCAAAGCCAGGAAAAAGCATATAAATGCTCTCATAGGGGTCAAGTTCATAGACGTATAAATTACCAAGTTCAAATGTATGTTGGTTACGCGTTGCTCAGACAAAAGGTTACTTACAAATCAACGATTAGATGTTGAAATCCACGTTTCAATACTGACTATAGGTATATTGTTAAGTAGAAGTTACCTTTATCATTCCAATTTCTGCTGTATTGGAATACTCGTTCCATCCGGTAATAAAGCCTTCATCTTTACCCCTTATCACTTAGCATTCAGCTATCTTTGCGCCCAATTAATTGACAAGAACGAAGAGCAGCCCTATCTTTGTTACAGACCCAAACTTATTTGATGTCCATCCTTCCGATCATATTTTTTTTCTTCTTGGCAGCCATCCTTTTAGGTATTTATGCGTCTATCCTTATGGAAACCGTGACCAAAGGGCTATATAGCCTGATCAGTGTCACTTTAAGTGAAAGAGAGCCGTGAAGAATAGATTATCCAATTACGAAAAGTACATCTACGCATTGATGGACCTGATCATCTTTGATTTGGTCCTAGTGCTCAACTTTATATACATCTTCGGAAGCCTAAAACGCTTCTTGGATACCAAGTATGGTATCCTATTCTTGTTCATCAATTTCGCTTGGCTCATAGCTATCTTGTTAGTTGAGAGTATTGTAAATAACCGAAGGATCAAAACCTGGAAAGCGCTTTGGGATTTCTTCAGAAGTTTTCTTTTCAATCTTTTACTCACTCTTTCCTTCATCGCACTTTTGAATATCTCATACTCCAGAGAATATCTCTTGAGTTCGTATGCCACTTTCTTCGTGCTAGGAGCTACCGCCCGAATCATTGCTCGTAAATATGTTAAGCGCTATAGAGCGAAAGGCTATAACTTCAGAAGGATAGTAGTAGTAGGGGTCAATGATTTCAGTCAAGAATTCGTCAGGGAAATCTCTTCACGTAAGGACTATGGATACCGTTTCATGGGTTATTTCGACCTAGAGAAGCCTGAGGATGAGGAAAAACTGAACGGCAGCTTCGATTTCATAGATAACATATACGGTTTCTTGCTAGAGAACAGGATAAATGAGGTTTATATCTCCATGCCAACACATTCTAGCTTCCATATCAAAGCATTAATCAAGTTCTGCCACTTGAATTTCATTAAGGTGAACTTCTTGAATGAGACCATTCATGCATTGAGCAATAGATCGGTTTATCTGAATGTCGATTATAATGGCCTTACTCCTATCGTATCCTTGGCCAAAGAGCCTTTGGAGGTCTCTACAAATAGATTGGTCAAAAGGGCTTTCGACCTGTTCTTCTCATCCCTGGTCTGCATCTTAATCTACCCCTGGTTGATCCCAATCGTTGGACTATTGATCAAGCTAGAATCTCCTGGACCTATATTCTTCAAACAGAAGCGCTCAGGGATAAACTATGACCCATTCGGATGCTATAAGTTCAGGACTATGCGGGTCAATAAGGATTCTGATAAGAAGCAGGCCACCAGAGGTGATGCTCGCATCACCAAGGTAGGAGAATTCTTAAGGAAGACCAGCATAGATGAGCTGCCTCAATTCATCAATGTCCTTCTTGGTGAAATGTCTATCGTAGGTCCAAGACCTCATATGATCGAACACACCCGCATATATTCCAAGTTGATCAAACCATTCGTAGTCCGTCATTGGGTAAAGCCTGGTATCACAGGATTGGCTCAGGCCAAAGGATATCGCGGGGAGACCAAGGAAGTGAAGCAGATGTTGGATAGGGTGAAGATGGACGTATTCTATATCCAGCACTGGTCATTCGTGCTTGATGCACGTATTATCTGGAAGACCGTTGTGAACATGCTTACCTTCCAGAAGCAGGGTTTCTAAGGCTCAGCGCAGATATTTCCAATATAGTTTACGCCCCACATTGACGAGGTTATACATGCCTCGCCCTGCAAATTCGTTGACTGCCCATGATTCAGGGAATTCATATCCCCACTCCTGCATATATGGCCCGAAAACCTTCACGGCTCTAGCCCTGGATGCAGGGGTTTCAAAATACTCACTGAAATGCTTCTCCTTTTTATCGGTCTTATTAAAGACTGGGAGGTCTCTTACGAGAGTCACTTTCATCTCCTTCAGTGCCTCTCCGAAATCAGCTGAAAGGCGCTCGAAACGCATGACTTTATCCAAATCTTTATGATCCATGACACTCCATGCACTGTAAGGCAATTTAAAGTACTTCATGAAATACGCCTCGAAAGAAAGACCATTGCCTATGACATCAGAGCCTGTCAATTTCCTCTTCAAGGGCATAGCTATGCGTCTGAGCCACTTTCCATGCTTGACCTTGTTATTCAAGTAGTCGTCATGATCTGTGATGGTCTTGAAATATGTACTCACCACCACATCCATAGGGTGCCGGATGGCAGAGAAAGAAAAGTATCCCTTCTCCTCTTCAGTGGCTTGTTTTAGGAATTCATGGTACTGTGCATGCTTGAATAGGATACGTTCCCCAGCATAGCTGGACATCAGTTCTTTAGCAACTGTGGAACTCCCCGTTTGAGGGAATTCTACATAAACGTACCGGAGCTCATGGCTTATAATCATAGGATAATAGCTTCAAAAGATACTTTCTTAAAAGTCATGGTTGAATACGCAAATATCCATGAAAGGTTCTCCTTCCCATTGCTTACTTTAGGACTGCAAAGGTAAATGCATTCCCAAGCACAGCTCAGAATGTGCTACTTTCGCACCCACAAAATCTAGGATGAAAGAAGAAAAAGGCAATATTTTTACCCTTTTCGATGAGATGCTCCAACGGGAGGACAAGGAGAACTTTCTCAAGCAAAGGGCTAAAGTCATTTGGATGACGGGCCTTTCAGGTTCAGGGAAGAGCACTATCGCGAAGGTCTTGGAAAGAAGGCTTCATGCTGAGGGCTTCCTCTGCCAAATGCTGGATGGAGATAATATCAGAGCTGGTATCAACAGCAATCTTGGGTTCAGCGATGCAGACCGTTCCGAGAATATCCGCAGGATTTCAGAAGTGAGCAAGCTTTTCTTGAACTGCGGTGTAATCACTATAAACTGTTTCGTGAGTCCAACGATAGCGATACGTCAGTTGGCTAAGGACATCATAGGACAGGATGATTTTATCGAAGTTTTTATCAATACTCCTCTTGAAGTCTGTGAAGCTCGAGATGTGAAAGGCCTCTATAAAAAAGCCAGAGCTGGAGAAATAAAAGATTTCACCGGGATAGACGCTCCATTCGAAGCTCCAGAGCATCCTCAATTGGACCTGAAGACTGCAGATCGAAAGATTGATGAAACCACAGACGAGCTTTTTCGTTATATCAAGTCACACATAACCGCTATTTGAGCATATGAAGTCTTACAGTCTTACCCATCTTAAAGAACTCGAATCAGAGTCCATCTATATTCTTAGAGAGGTTGCCTCCCAGTTCGAGAATCCTGTTATGCTATTCTCAGGAGGAAAAGATTCTATCGTCATGTTCCACTTGGCACGCAAGGCCTTCTGGCCCGGGAAAGTTCCATTTCCATTGCTCCACGTAGACACAGGACATAACTTCCCTGAGACTATTGAATTCAGGGATTGGCTCATGAAAGATACAGGAGCAGAGCTTATCGTTGGAAGTGTACAACAGAGTATCGATGAAGGTAAAGTGACCGAGGAGAAAGGTGTAAATGCGAGCCGAAATGGACTGCAGACCGTGACCCTCTTAGAATCACTTGAAAAAGGAAAATATGATGCTGCCATGGGTGGTGGTCGCAGAGATGAGGAAAAGGCAAGGGCTAAAGAGCGTTTCTTCTCTCACAGAGATGAATTCGGTCAGTGGGACCCTAAGAACCAGCGCCCTGAGCTCTGGAACTTGTTCAATGGAAAGAAGAATATGGGCGAGCATTTCCGTGTGTTCCCTATCTCTAACTGGACTGAGATGGACATATGGCAGTATATCCTCGCTGAGAATATTCCTATCCCTAACATTTACAAGTCACATGCACGTATGGTCTTCGAAAGAGATGGTGTCCTACTTGCTGACTGTGAATTCATAGTGAAAAAAGAAGGTGAAGTCCCTGAAGAGCGCGTGGTCAGGTTCAGGACAATAGGTGATATGACCTGCACAGGTGCTGTAGAAAGCGATGCCGATACGCTGCAAAAGATTATAGAAGAGGTCTCCTCTACCCGTGTCACGGAGCGTGGCGCCCGAAGTGATGATAAGCGCAGTGAGGCCGCTATGGAAGACCGCAAGAAACAAGGATATTTCTGATCCCAGAAGCACAAGTTATATTATGTCAGAGAACCAATCATATTTAGATATGGACCTTTTAAGGTTCACAACCGCAGGAAGTGTTGACGATGGTAAATCGACCCTCATTGGGCGAATGCTATATGACAGCAAATCAATCTTCCAGGATCAGATGGAAGCCATCGAGAGAGCCTCAGCTAGGCTGGGCGGAGAAGGAGAAGAAGGTGTGAACCTTGCTCTCTTGACCGATGGCCTCAGAGCTGAGCGTGAGCAAGGCATCACCATCGATGTGGCCTATAGATATTTTGCCACACCTAAGCGTAAGTTCATCATCGCTGATACTCCAGGTCATATCCAGTATACCCGTAATATGGTGACCGGAGCTTCTACAGCTAACCTAGCAGTCATCTTGGTGGATGCACGTAAAGGGATGATAGAGCAGACTTGTCGTCACTCTTTTATCGCTTCTTTATTGAAGATCCCACATATCATCTTCTGTATCAACAAGATGGACTTGGTCAATTTTGAGCAGGAGCCTTACGAAGAGATCAAGGATACTATTGAAGCTTTCTGCTCCAAGTTGGATGTCCAGGACATTCGTTTCATCCCTATCAGCGCATTGAAAGGTGATAATGTGGTGAACAAGTCTACCCGCATGGATTGGTACCAAGGTGGAACATTGATGTACAACTTAGAGAACATCCATATCTCAGGTGACCATAACCAAGTGGATGTCCGATTCCCAGTCCAATATGTGATTCGACCTCAGACCAATGAGTTCCATGATTACCGTGGTTATGCAGGACGTGTAGCTGGTGGTGTATTGAAGAAAGGTGATGAAGTGATGGTACTTCCAAGCGGATTCACTTCTAAGATAGCCAAGATTGACACGATGGATGGTGAGATAGATGAGGCATTTGCTCCTATGAGTTGTACTATCTTATTGGAGGATGACTTGGATATCAGCCGAGGGGATATGCTCGTAAGGAGTAATAATAAGCCTGAGGTAGGTCAAGATATAGACATCATGGTCTGCTGGATGGGAGATGCTCCATTGAACCCCAATGGAAAATATACCATTCGCCAGACGACCAAGGAAGCGCGTTGTGTGATAAAGGATATCCGCTATAAGGTGAATGTGAATAACCTGCACCGGATGGAAGATGATAAGGTAATCAATGCCAATGACATCTGTCGTGCGAGCATCAGGACCACACAGCCTTTCTTCTATGACCGTTATAGCAGAAATAGATCTACTGGATCCATCATTCTAATAGATGAGGCTACGAATAATACCGTAGCTGCCGGAATGATTATTTAAAAGGTCTTGCGTCTCAGCTCGAAGTTCTGACCCAGATAGACCCTTCTTACGGTCTCATCATCAGCCAGCTCTTCAGCGGTTCCGCTTTTCAAGATATTCCCTTCAAAAAGGAGATAGGCCCTGTCTGTGATAGACAGGGTTTCTTGTACATTATGATCCGTAATAAGGATGCCGATGTTCCTGTCCTTGAGCTGCGCAACGATGGACTGGATATCTTCCACAGCAATAGGATCCACGCCTGCAAATGGCTCATCCAATAAAATGAACTTGGGGTCTGTTGCCAAGGCCCTTGCAATCTCAGTTCTTCTTCTTTCTCCTCCTGATAAGAAATCACCGCGGCTCTTGCGCACATGGGTTAGTCCGAATTCTTCCAAAAGGCTCTCTGCCTTTTCTCTTTGCTCTACTTTATTGAGCTTGGTCATTTCTAGAATGGCCTTCAAATTATCTTCAACTGATAGTTTCCTGAACACTGATGGCTCCTGAGGTAAATATCCCACTCCCATCTGAGCGCGCTTGTACATGGGCACATTTGTAATCTCCCTATCATCCAGAAAAATCTTGCCTTCATTCGGATTGACCAGCCCTACGATCATGTAGAATGAAGTGGTCTTTCCTGCTCCATTCGGACCCAGAAGACCAACTATCTCACCTTGGGCTACCTGCACGGATACACCCTTGACCACGGTGCGCTTGCCATACCTTTTCTTGATGTCTTCAGCTCTCAGGATCATGCCTTATTCATTTTAGCATTGCGTTTCTTCTCTATCCTTCTAGCAATAAGTATGCTGAATTCATACAGCACCATGATAGGTAGTGTAACCAAGACCTGACTTGCGATATCAGGAGGAGTGATTATTGCGGCAAGTACTAGAATACTCACCAAAGCATGCCTGCGGTACTTCTTCAATATGGCTGCAGTAATAAGTCCTAAGCGGGCCAGGATCATAACCACTACTGGTAGTTGGAACAATATTCCAGTGGCCAATGTCAATGTGGTCACAGTAGACACGTAGGAAGAAATATCTATGTTATTCTTGACCAACTCGCTCACTTGATAATTTCCAAGGAACTGGACCGAAAGGGGCACGATCATGAAATATCCAAAAAGCACACCTAAGAAGAACAGAATACTCACCCATACAGTCATTCCTTGTGCTTGCCTGCGCTCTTCTTTCTTCAGCCCAGGAGCTATGAACTGCCATATCTGAAAGAATATATAAGGAAAGGCTACTATAAATCCCACAATCAAGCTAGCCACGATATGCATGGTGATTTGTGTGACCATGTTTATACTCTGCAAGGTCAATTGAAGGTCTTGAAAACAAAGTTGTTCTCCTATTCCAAGATGATATGACATAGAACAGAATGCGCGGTAGGTGATGAATTCAGCCCTCATGGGTCCGAAGATGATGCCATCAAAAAGCCAATCCTTCATAAAAAATACAGCTCCCGCACCTATCATCACAGCACCTATTGCCTTGATAATCCGCCATCTCAGTTCCTCCAAGTGGTCCAAAAAGGACATCTCCTTATGCTCTTCTCCTATTCTTTCCTCCATGTACAGTGTTGGAATTCAGGCCGCTAAAGTAGCCATATGTACTAGGATAAGGGGTTTTATCGTTTGTTGGGGTCTTATTAATTCAAGAATAAAAATGTGTCCTTTATATCACTAGATCGTCTTATATTTAGTTGTTCAAAAGAAGTCCTTGTCACCAAGGCATATTATCTGATTTAGACCATGTTAGAAAATCCAAGCCTCGTGGAGAAAGGCCTTAGCCCAAAAGTGGCTCTTAAGAAATTCTTCGGATTCGATTCTTTTAAAGGGGAACAAGAAGCCGTCATCCAAAATATATTGGATGGTAAGGACACATTCGTAATCATGCCTACTGGGGGTGGAAAGTCCCTCTGCTACCAATTACCTGCATTGATGATGGAGGGTACCGCCATTGTGGTATCTCCGTTGATTGCGTTAATGAAGAACCAGGTTGACGCCATTCGCGGATTCTCTGCTGATGACGGTGTGGCACACTTTCTGAACAGTTCATTGAACAAAAGTCAATTGGCAAAGGTCAAAGAAGATTTACAGGCTGGTGTGACCAAGATGCTATACGTAGCTCCTGAATCGCTTACCAAGCAGGAAAATGTAGATTTCCTTCATTCAGTAAAAATCTCCTTCTTCGCTATAGATGAAGCTCACTGTATCTCTGAATGGGGACATGATTTCCGCCCGGAATATCGCAGGCTTAAGCCCATCATGAAAGACATCGCGAAGACTCCAGTCATCGCATTGACGGCCACAGCGACCGAGAAAGTACAACAAGATATCCTTAAGAATCTAGGCAGAGAAGATGCTCGACTATTCAAGGCATCCTTCAACCGTCCGAATCTATACTACGAAGTCAGGACTAAGGACAACGTATTCAGCGATATCATCAAGTACGTGCGCTCCCAGGAAGGGAAATCAGGTATCATCTATTGCCTGAGCAGAAAGAAAGTGGAAGAACTTGCAGAGGCCCTGCGAGTCAATGGGGTAAAAGCACTTGCCTACCACGCAGGAATGGAATCGGCCGCTAGGGCAAGGACCCAGGATCAATTCCTGATGGAAGACATAGATGTGATCGTAGCTACCATCGCCTTCGGAATGGGAATAGACAAACCTGATGTGCGCTATGTAATACACCATGATATCCCTAAGAGCATAGAAAGCTATTACCAAGAGACTGGCCGCGGTGGTCGTGATGGAGGTGAGGGTCATTGCATCGCATTCTATTCTTACAAAGACATAGAAAAGCTAGAGAAATTCCTCCAAGGAAAGCATGTGGCCGAGCAAGAGATAGGCAAGCAATTATTGCAGGACACGGTCTCGTTTGCTGAAACGGCTGTATGCCGCAGAAAGTTCTTACTCTATTACTTCGGAGAGCAGTTCGATGAAGCGAATTGCGACAAGATGTGCGATAACTGTGCACACCCTAAGGACAGTATAGAGGTCCAAGAAGAGGTGCTCTTGCTCTTGAAAACAATAGTTGCTATCAAGGAGAAGCATCAGATGAAGCACTTGGTAAACGTGATCATGGGAAAATCATCTGCTGAAGTGAAGACCTATAATCACAATGAACTGGATGAATTCGGGGAAGGTCAAGAGAAGGATGTGCCCTTCTGGAATTCACTGGTCAGGCATTGTCTGGTCAAAGGACATCTGCATAAAGATATAGAGACCTATGGTCAACTAAGCCTTACAGACAAAGGTCGTGCTTATCAGAAATCTCCAAAGCCTTTCAGGCTCTTCCTAGAAAGGAGTTTCCTTGATAATAATGATGATAATTCTATTATCGCTGGTGGTTCTAAAGGGAGTGCCGGGGATCCTATACTGGTAGAGATGCTGATGGATCTCAGGAAGAAAGTTGCCAAAAAACATAGCTTATCACCTTATATCATCTTCCAAGAGTCTTCTATAGATGATATGGCCATCCGATATCCGATTACCATGGAAGAGATGACCAACATGGCAGGTGTCGGTGCCGGCAAAGCGCAGAAATTCGGGAAGCCCTTCATAGAGCTCATCGCTGATTATGTGGAGGAGAATGAGATTGAACGCCCCATGGATATGGTGGTCAAGACCGTGGCCAACAAATCAGCCAATAAGGTCCATATCATCACCAACATAGACAAGAGACTGCCACTAGATGACATAGCGAAGTCCAAGGGGATGGATATGAAAGAGATCCTTACCGAGCTAGAAGCCATTGTTTATTCAGGTACCAAGGTGAATATTGATTATCACTTGGATGATGTTCTAGATGAGGATAGCCAAGAAGAAATCATGGATTATTTCAAGGAAGCTGAAGATGATAGCATCACTGGAGCTGAAGTTGAATTCGAAGGTGACTTCACTGAAGAAGAGCTAAGGTTAATGAGGATTAAGTTCATCAGTGAAGTAGCTAACTGATCAGCCCAATAGATCCAAGGCCAACACGGACATAAGTCCTACACCTGTCTTAAGTGCCATAGCATCTATGTCAAAGCTTGCTGTATGAACTGATTCAGAATTCCTGCCATCTCCTGATGCTGTTCCCAAGCGATAGAAACAAGCAGGAACTTCATGTGAATAGTAAGCGAAATCCTCTGCCGTCATCCTTAAGGGTAGGTCGAAGACCATTTCTTTACCGAGGAATCCCTCCGCTGTTTCTTTACAACGTAAAGTAAGTGATTCATCGTTCTTCAAGAAAGGATATCCATTCACTATGTCCACCTCGCAAGAACCTCCCATAGCCGCTGATGTCTGCTCTGCTAACTCACGGATCAAGGTATGTGCCTGTTTCCTCCATGCCTCATCAAAGGTGCGAAGTGTACCTTCTAACTTGACCTCATCTGGAATGACATTGGTCGCTCCATTTCCTTGGATCTTCCCAAAGGAAAGTACGGAAGGCATAGTAGGGTCAGCTCGTCTGGAGATAACTTGTTGCAATGCAATCAGCACATGTGCTGAGATCAACACAGGGTCGATGTTACGCTGAGGCATAGCTCCGTGTCCCCCTTTTCCTTTGATCGTTAGATAAATCTCATCTGCACTGGCCATGTACATCCCTGATCTAAATCCGACTTGACCAGCTTTGAGTTCAGGAAAGACATGCTGGGCTAGGATGCATTCTACATCCGGTGATTTTAAGACCCCTTCTTTGATCATCATGCTAGCGCCCCCCGGTAGCTTCTCTTCTCCAAGTTGGAAGATCAATCGAAGTTCCCCATTCCAGTGATCACGCAAGGAATGCATAAGCCTTGCCACTCCCATCAGGCAGGCACTGTGCACATCATGCCCGCACGCGTGCATGATACCCGGGTTTTTTGAGCAATATGTTTCTGTGCTTTTTTCAGTGATCGGAAGCGCATCCATGTCAGCTCTCAGCGCTATGATCTTTCCTGGTCCATTCCCTTGGATGCGCAGCATCATTCCTGTGCCTGCGATTCCTGTTTTCCATTCTACCTCATCCAGATTCAATTTTTCTTTGATGAACTTGGCCGTTTTATGTTCTTGGAAAGACAATTCTGGATGGCTATGCAGATGTTCTCTGAAGCCAATAACTTCTTTATGCATTTCGTTTGTAAGGGTTCTTACCCTTTCCTTAATCGCATCTTTTGTCATCAGGGTTCTAGTTGTTTCCATGCAGTATAGGTCATACGGACAGCCACGATTAACATGAAGATCCCGAAAAATAACTTCACTTTGGTAGGATCCAGTTTCAGAGAAAGTTTGGACCCCAAGTAACCCCCTATCAAGAATCCCACCGCCAGGATCATCGCTGCTTTCATGTCCACGGCTCCTTCTTTATAGTAGTTCAATACGGCCAGCGCTCCGATGGGCGGCAGCATCATGGCAAGACTGGTACCTTGTGCTGTGTGTTGGCTCATTCCCATGAAATAGATCATGGCCGGTACGATGATGATCCCCCCTCCCACTCCGATGAAACCGCCTAACATTCCTGCAGCTACGCCAACAAGGATTAAGATGACTAAAGTGTTCATTTCCATAGCTCAGAAATCAAGGTTTAATGAAAAATAGAATTGCATAGGAAGAATCCTTCCATCTACCACACCCCAGGCCCAGTCTGCTCTGGCAAAGTAGCCTAGCACTTTAGACCTCAACCCGAATCCATAGCCTTGGATCACAGGGTCTTCTTGATTCTTCAATACGATACTCAGCGGATTCCTATCTATATTGATTTGATTGAAACTGTTTTCTTCCGAGTATGGATGCGGTCCGGTCCAAGCTGAGCCTATATCCCCAAATCCGATGATCTGGAAATGCTGCACGAATTCACTTTGGATAGGCTTGTTCAACAGATACCTGAATACTGGGAAACGCAGCTCGGTGCTTACCACCGCGGCACTGGTCCCATTTCGCGCATTGCGATAGAAACCGCGCATGGGGCTGATCAGTGCTTGGTATCTATAATTCTGTTCAGGATCTATCCCTACTGATGCATCATAGCTTGGTATAGGAACTATCCAGTTATCTACTCCTCCGAGAATGCTCAAGAGTTTCTGTTGACCGAAGGACGTGTTCCCTGCTATCCTGAATGCCAAGATGATGTCTCTATGTACTTTCTGATAATGTCTCAGATCAACTCCGAAGACCATGAAATCTGGGAACGAATTATCAGCCTTCACATACTCTCGATAATATTCTCCCCAGACTTTAAGCCTAGAACCATTGAAGAGGTTCAGTCCCTTGGCCAATGTATTATCGAAAACCAGTTCCATCTTCATTCCTGCCGAATAGGAATTCTGACTAGGGAGCTCAAGCGTAAAGTCATTATCAGCCAAGAAAATTTCTCTTATATGGTTGGCTGTGATATCAGCTCTGATAGATAATACTTCATTGAAAGGATAGGCATTCCTGTATCTCAGTACATGTTGATTGGTCTTCACTATGATCTCAGGCAATGTATTGGTCAATAGACTGCTGGTCTGTCTGGTGAATGTCAAACTCTTATCCAATCGCTTGGTGAGATTATCATAGCGTATGCCATAATACATGTTATCAAAGCTGGCTGAGAACTGCATGGCAGCCGTGATTCTTCTATCTTCCAAGAGGTCACTCATCCCCCATTGGAAGGAGGGTGAGAAACCGGGGCTCAATACTGCAGGGCCATATGCGGCTTGATAGAATTCATTATTGAAACTATTGGTGAACTGAGAAAGAATCTGATCTGTGGCAAAGTTCAATTTGTAATTCCTCGGTTTAGGTAGGGTCTGTCCTTCATTGGGCTTTACTCCGCTCTGTATAGCAAGAATCTGTTCCAAATCATCTAGGACAAGTGGCTTCACCGTGGGATCCATAGTCTCTTTCGCAGGTTCTTCAATAGTGCTTTCGAAGAACTTGAAATCCTGCACATCTACCTCTGTTTCAATCAATTCATTCCTACTGATCACAGGCAAGGGCGCTAGGTCATCTTCAGCATAATATGAGCGTCCTATCGCATCACTGCTCACTGCACTCTGAGTTCCTTGGGCAAGGAGGCCATCGAAACTTGCTTTGAAACGATACTTCCCTTGTTCATAGCTCAGCTGCCCGAATTGCTTATTGCTAGCATTCACGTCATATTCTAGCGGATTCACCTTGGACTTGCTGAGGCGCTGGGCCTCTGTGAAATAGCGATAATGTATAGTAGTATCTATACGCGATATAACACTATCATAGCGAGCAAGATACCGATCATAAACGCCTTCCCTGGAAGCGAGATATGTATATCTAGAGCTGTCGTAAGGGAAGGGTGACCGTTCATCCAGATCAGGAGTAGAAGTGATTCGCTCCAAGACTTTTCTAGAATTCAGATCAAGGACAAATAGGTCCCTGTTCTTATTCCTGTGCAAGCGGTCCTGAGCTATATCGAGCGTATCGTTCATACGGTCTGAGACGAAGATGATGGCCCTAGACCCCTTGACAAACCTGGGCTCCAAGTCATCAAAACTATCATTGGTCAACCTCTCCTGTCTATTCCCGATAAGGTAATACAAGTATAAATCCGTGCGTCCTTCTGTGACCCCTGAGAAGGCCATCTGCCTTCCTTGATCATCATAATCGAATGAGAGCACTTTGTCCAACCCATAGATCTCGCGAGGGAAATTCTTCTTCTTCTCCAATGAATAGATATTGAGCCATAAAGTACCTCGCTTCTCTGTGATAAATACCAGTTCATCACCCCCGGGACTCCATTCCAGGACTGGATATGAATTATCTACCAAGCGATCCAGTTTATGCTCCGCCTTGAAAATCTTCTTTGCTCTCACATACTGAGGCTTATAGACCTTATAGAATCGCGGTTCATGCTCACCGTTTTTAAGAACCTTAGCTTTCTCAGCAGCCTCGAATTCTCGCTTCTTCACATCATACCCCTTCCTTCGGAGGGCTTCCTTCATCCGATGTTCTTCAACATTGAAAAGAAGGATTCTGTATTGGCCTAATTCATTGGAGACCAATGCGGCCTTGGTCCCATCAGGACTCAGTTTGAACTGGGAATAGCTACGCTGTTTCTTTGTCTTGATGTAGAGCTCTTCCAGAGGATCGCCATGCTTACCTATGTCCTGTTGGGCAAAATAATTCTGGTAATAGAACTGATGTTCTTTCATCAATTCATCCATAGAGATACCAAGGACGAAGATGAATCCGCTTTCCACATTGCGGCTCACCATGGTCATATAGAGCACATTAGGAATTACACTGGGGCCATATACTTCAGCGATATATCTCCATACACTGTATCCAGCTTGCTTGCTCTCATCCCGACTCAATCTATTGAACTTCCTATATCGGCCGCTATATATCCCATCGCGGATCCTGTCCCTTAATTCTGGATCCCAATCATCTACCATATAGGCTACGAGTCCTTCTAGATACCATTCAGGCAGGTTGAGCAAGGCGCTGTTCTTCACCACATCCTTCCAGTCTCCTCCGTAGAGCATATCCTGAATAAGGATACGGCATATCCCTTCTCTGATTTGTTTCACCAGCGATGCATGGTCGCCTTCATAGAACAGGAATACTTTGGTCCCTACGATCTGGGCAGTCCCTCCTACCTCTACATTCCCTTCACTGGTCAGTGTCCCTAAATTGGATTGCTTGAAATCAGACTGGGAGTTATAGACTATGAATTCTATGTTCTGCTGAAGGACATGGTCCAACTTGTTCTCCAAGTCCCTGATATGTTCTGGCGCTACCTCGGCCACATAGGAAGCTAGGTCCTTACCCCCTTCATAGAAATAGGCATCGAATTTCTCAAAGCGGTAATACTGCCATAGGAAGTCCTTGTATTGGATCCTATTCTTCCCGAAGGTCACATTGCTCCCATTATAGAATTGTCCTTGCACGCCCTGGAACATCAGGAACGATAAGACAATGAGGAGGTATTTAGCTAAAGATGTGTGCAACACGTAGTATTGAGACCCGTAAAGATAGTAACGTCTCCTTGTGCTTCCATAGTTTTACGCCTCAATAATCTTCCCATACTTTAGGATCATGAGAATAGAACGTTTCACCTTCAACCCATTCCAAGAGAACACTTACTTAGTGGCTGCCGCTAATGACGAATGCATCATCATAGATCCAGGCATGATGGATGGGAAGGAGGAAAAGAAGCTCTTCTCATTCATCAAGGAAGAAGGCCTGAGTCCTGTGAGGATGATATTGACCCATTGTCATATAGACCATGTGCTCGGGATACAATCGGTATTCAAGCAATATGGGCTCATTCCAGAGTATACTGCTGAGGAACAAAAGGTATTCGAAGCATGCCCAAGGGTAGCTGACATGTATGGCATTCCTTACTTGCCTTATGCGGGAAAAGCAAAGTACTTGGACCTGAAGAAAGCCGTGGTTATAGGGGATGAAAAACTAGAACTCCGATTCGTGCCTGGACATGCCCCAGGTCATATCGTGCTGGTGGATCATGCCGATGGGAATGTAATCGCTGGGGATACTTTGTTCAATGGATCTGTTGGCAGAACAGATCTACCCGGGGCTGATCATGACACTTTGATGAAAAAGATCAAGTCAGAATTATACAGCCTTCCTGGAGCATTTATAGTCTGGCCAGGACATGGCTTGGAGACCACGATAGGAAAAGAAAAGAAGAGTAATCCTTTCGTAAAAGCCTGACTTACCAGGGCTGATTCCTTCCACTATTTCTCGTGTTAGAGAACCTAGCTCCCGAATGGTCAGGGCATGAACGGTCTTGACTAGGCTTCAACCAGAGTAAGCGCAGGCCCACAGTCAATAGGTGATACTCCGTATTGAAAAGCGGTTCACGGCCATCGAAGCCACTGCGCTCGAAATTCATGATAGGCATATAGGTATAGAAGTCCAGGAATTTACCGGGCGCGACCTTCCATCCGATGCCAAGCAGATAATTCAAACCCGCTGAAGTTCCGCTCACATCACTATCTGTCCTTATGTCGATGTGTCTTTTATAATATTGTTCTTTCTTCTTGATAGTCAGGCGCGCTGAAAGACCTGGGCCCATATGCAGGAACGATTTCTTGCCCAATGGAATGGCTACATTGAAGTTCATCCTGAAAGCAGTGCGATGATGTATAAAGGTTCCTTCGCCATGCAGTTGATCAGGATAAGAAAGGTCAGCACCGGGAAGAAGGACAGCATCGGCAGTCTCGCCACCTTTCACCTTGCGGTAAGAAAAACCGAAATCTATCATTCTGATAGGTCCGTATTTGAATACAGAAAAACCTCCCACTTCAATCGCTGGGGCATACTTACCGTAGCCCTTGACCTCAATCTCATAGGATGTAGTACTGCTAATGTCCTGAGTGAAGAAATAGGGCTGGGACTGGATGGGCTTAATCATGCCCGCACCTGCGAAGAGGCCATAGGCCTTGAAATCATTTCCCGCCTTGAATATTTTATAGCTGGATTTATTCTGGGCTTGGAATGAACCCCAGAATAGAATCGTAAATATGATTGCACTTATTAATTTGCACATGTCCTCTAGCTCATTAAATACAGTTGCTTCTACGTATTTATACGGCCTAGGTTTCAATTCCGGCTCGAAACGTTCATCCAGCCAAGGGCTATGGAAAACCCGTTGATAAATGCTGTCTTAGAAAGGCCTCAGGGTTCTATCTTCGACCTCATGAAAGCATACCATGATCTGCTCAGGCATATCCTTGAGAATGGGAGTAGGAAAGAAGACCGCACAGGCACCGGAACCATCAGTTGTTTCGGCTACCAGATGCGCTTTGACCTGCAAGAGGGATTCCCATTGGTGACTACTAAAAAATTGCATCTGAGGTCCATCATCCATGAGCTTCTCTGGTTCTTAAAAGGAGAGACCAACATCGCCTACTTGAAGGAGAACGGTGTGCGTATCTGGGATGAATGGGCAGATGAGCATGGAGACTTAGGACCCGTATATGGCCATCAATGGCGAAATTGGAACAGTGAGGGAATAGACCAGATTCAGCAAGTAATCCAGACATTGAAGAATAATCCGGATAGCCGGAGGATGATAGTCACTGCTTGGAATCCCAGCGTGCTGCCCACTGGGGCAAAATCCTTCTCTGAGAATGTGGCAGAGGGAAATGCTGCGCTCCCTCCTTGTCATGCCTTCTTCCAATTCTATGTGAGCGAAGGAAAACTAAGTTGCCAATTATACCAGCGAAGTGCTGACACCTTCCTAGGTGTTCCTTTCAACATCGCATCTTATGCCTTATTGACCATGATGGTAGCACAGGTATGTGAATTGGAAGCAGGTGAGTTCATACACAGTTTCGGGGATGTGCATCTTTATTCCAATCACTTGGAACAAGCTGAAATCCAATTGCAAAGGGAGCCAAGGGCCTTACCACAGATGAAACTCAATCCTGCCGTAAAGGACATCTTCTCCTTCAAGTATGAGGATTTCGAATTATTGAACTACGATCCGCATCCACATATCAAGGCTGCGGTCTCTATCTGAATCTATGGAATGTGTGATCATAGCCGCAGTGGCACTGAACAGGGTAATAGGCAAGGAGAATGACCTTGCATGGCATCTTCCTGTAGATATGCGCTTTTTCAAAAAGATGACCAAAGGTTCTCCCGTCATCATGGGCAGGAAGAACTATGAGTCCATTCCGGAGAAATATCGACCGCTTCCTGGACGTAAGAACATCGTGCTGAGCAGACAGAAGAATTTCCCTGTGGCTGAGGGTGTGAGTCTATGCGATGATTTGAAAGAAGCACTGCGCATTGCAGAGGAAACTGGAGCAGAAAAGATCTTCATCATAGGAGGAGGTCAGATTTATAAGGAATCATTGGCCCAAGGAATAGTGGATCGGATGTTGGTCACCTGGGTAGAAGCTGAAGTGGATGGTGATGCTTATTTCCCTATTTTCAATGAAGAAGACTGGGAAATGCATACGCTAATGCATCATCCTAAGGATCAGGAACATAAATTCCCTATGCGGTTCGTGGAATATGTAAAGGACTCATAGCTTTATTCAATAGTGAATGAAATATTTGCATGATATTTGATTTTCGCTTCTCACACAATTTTTTAAAACACACCTATCATGAATACAATCAACAAATTCAGTACCGTGGCCTTACTGGTCATTGCCATAGCCTTATTATTTTCCTTCACTCAGGAAAGCCCATCTAGCCCGCCTGTCACTATTGAATTTACCTCTTTCACGGTGGTAGAATCTATAGTTCCCAACGGAATTGGAAGATCCAGGATGGTCTCAGCTCTTGAAACTCGTGATTACAAAGAATTCAGCTCCATTCAGACTGAAGATGACAATGAGCGTAACAAGTCTGACAGAGGAGAAATACGTGTGAAAAACTTCGAAGAGACCAAGTTGCTCAACTTCTACAATATCGGGGGTATCCGCTTCCAGAATATCGCTGCGAATGATGCCTTGATCAACAGTAAAGTGAACTATATGTTGGCTGATGGTTGGGAAATAGTCTCCATCACTGCTGGTGTAGAATCAGTAGGGTCCAAGGATGATTCCAACGGAATCTACATCACACGATTCTACTTTAAGCGAGCCATCTGATCCCATTATTTGTATGAAAGTGACCGAGCATCAATGATGCTCGGTCTTTCTATTTTAGCCCAACGATTAAAGACCTGAATGGACCTCTTCTCTACTGAACCTGTGCAGCAACTCCTCCCTTTCGATGGGGAAGCCGCCTACTATGGACCTGTCATGGGTCGCTCTGATGCCGATGGATATTATGAACGTCTTTTCAATGACATTGCTTGGAAGAATGATGAGGCCAAGATATTCGGGAAGCATTTCATTACCAAGCGCAAAGCGTCATGGTATGGCGATACGGAGTATGATTATACTTATTCCAATGTCACTAAGCGAGCCAGTATTTGGACTCCTGATCTATTGAAACTCAAGAATCTGGTCGAAGCGCTGAGTGAGACTTCATACAATTCATGCCTGCTGAACCTCTACCATGACGGCAGTGAAGGAATGGCTTGGCATAGCGATGGGGAGAAAACCTTGGCCGCTGACTGGCCTATAGCATCCTTGAGCTTTGGAGCTGAGCGCAAGTTCTCTTTCAAACACAAAGCAAGTAACCTGAAAGTGGATCTCCTATTAGCCCATGGAAGTCTCCTAGTGATGAAAGGCACTTGCCAGAACCATTGGTTGCATAGATTGGCGCCCACTAAAAAAGTAACTCGTCCCAGGGTGAATCTCACCTTCAGGAAAATAGAGCTCTGAGTTCTACTCCTCCAATTTGAACAAGAAATACCAGATTCCATAGACGAAAGCGATTCCGATGATCACAGGGAAAATGAGCCCTGGATAATTGAAGTCATTCTTCTCTTCTTCAGTTAAGAAACCCAATCCGAATATGGGCACCAGAGCCATCAGCGCTCCCATTCCTAAGAAGACATAATTATAAACTCGGTCAAGTACCATGGCCGCTTTATAGATCTTGCTGTCCTTGAATATTCCGAAGGACTCCTGCGCATGTTCCGCTGCTCTCCTGCGCGCGCCTTCGCGCTCATTACGCACCCATGCCTGGTAGTTAGCGCTTCTGCGTGCATCATCACGTTCTCTTCCTGTCTTAGGTCTTGAATACGTTCTTCGCTGGGAATCTGAGAGATATTCATAGGCCTCGTTAACCAGAATAAATCCCTCTGCAGCTCGCGGATCACTGTTCTTATCAGGATGATACTTCATGGCCAGCCTCCGATAGGCCTTCTTTATTTCCTTCAGATCAGCGTCTGGTTCCAGACCCAATATCTTGTAGTAATTTCTGATGGTGTCAGTTATTGGTTCGGATCAGAAAAGATTGGGAAAAGACCATGAGTCCGGCCTCGGTCACTTGCAGGATGTACACTCCTTTTTCTCTGCCAGCTAGGTATATCTTGGTCTCAACACTGCTTATCACTTCCCCCTCTTCTAGGGTCTTCCCATTCAAGTCAAAGATGTGATACGCTCGTTCTCCATTACCTGAACGCCTGGGTAAGAGATGAATCTGTGTGTCATCCATGCCTTGAAGGAGGACATATTCTTTGCGGTCGAAATCATGCACGAATAGGGATTTCTCTTCAGTGAAACCATCGAATCCCAGGACCAAGCGATAATGATTCAATGACCCCAATTCTGCTTGGCTGTCAACAAAGGTGAAGCTGACAGGCTCTGCGACATTGCCACATACGCCCTTGATTTCTCCTATCTCTATGTAATCCAATGAACTTCCCATCCTTCTTTCAATCTGGATTCCTTGGCATATAGACCCCTGCTTTAAGGTCCAAGAGATGAATACTCCTCCTGCCACCTGTTCTACCTTAAATTCATCAATGAAGGGATGCTGGGCTTGGACGGTAAGGGTCAGAAGTATGAATAAGAACATACAGATAGCGCGCACCATGATATATGGAACGTGAAGAGTCTTCAATAGATTGCCTTTATGTTCAACCGATGTCCAAAGCACTCCATAAGGCCTCTTTAGGTGCAGGTGCAGTAATTTCAATCATCTCCTTCTTTACCGGGTGCATGAATCGGATACTGCGACCATGAAGGTGTATAGATCCATCCCTGTTAGAGCGGTCAGCGCCATATTTCAGGTCACCACGTATGGGGCTTCCTATGGCTGATAATTGCGCGCGTATCTGATGATGCCTTCCCGTTTTCAAGTCTATTTCAAGCAACCAGTACTTATCCGTTGAGCCTATGAGTTTATAATGCAATTCGGCTCTTTTTCCGCCTGTGCTTCCAGCTTTACATACGTAAGACTTGTTCTGCTTCTCATTCTTACGAAGGTGATGTACTAGAGTATCTTCTTCCATCTCAGGACGATTCTTCACTACGGCCCAATAGGTCTTACGCAGATCACTTTCCCTGAATAATTCATTCATACGGCTCAGTGCCTTGCTGGTCCGCGCGAAAACGACCAGTCCACTCACCGGACGATCCATGCGATGCACCAATCCAACAAATACATCGCCTGGTTTCTTGTACTTCACCTTGATGTATTCCTTGAGCAGATCCAAAAGGCTCTTGTCCTCGGTCTTATCTCCTTGGACAATGTCGCCAGGGCGTTTATTGATGATGATTAAGTGATTATCCTCGTAGAGGACCACCAAGTCTTTATATGATTCTGTCCTATTCACGGGGCTTCAGGTAAGGGCATCCAATGTGTCACATCAGGCATGTAATGGTTACTAAGGCCTTCTCCTGCCCAAAAATGCGGTCCGAATTTCACCCATTTATCAGAATCAGATTCGAAGAAATCCTGCATGAATCTCAGAATGACTATAGGTTCATGGCGGGTCTCTTCTGACTTGCCAACGAATTGAAAATTATCAGGAAGGAAGCAGACGACCTTCTGCATATGCTCTGGAAGCCTTTCTTCAATGGGTACCCAGTTCATCAATATTGTTCTTTATCATTAGGGAAATCAGCGCTGCGCACATCCGTCACATAGGATTCTATAGCGCCTTTCATGTCATCATACAGACTCGCATATCTGCGTAAGAACCTTGGATGGAATTCATGCGTGATTCCTAACATGTCATGGATGACCAATACCTGACCATCTACGCCATTTCCAGCGCCAATTCCTATCACTGGGATATTCACTTCAGAAGCTACCACAGCAGCCAGTTTAGCTGGTATCTTCTCTAATACCAAAGCGAAACATCCTGTCTCTTCAAGCAGGTGGGCATCTTCGATGAGACGCTCAGCCTCTTCTTCTTCTTTGGCGCGCACCGTATAACTTCCAAATTTATAAATGGACTGAGGCGTAAGGCCGAGGTGGCCCATCACAGGAATTCCGGCTGTCAATATCCTGTGCACAGAGTCTTTTACTTCTCTTCCTCCCTCGAGCTTCACAGCATGGGCACCCGACTCTTTCATGATACGGATGGCCGAGTGCAAGGCTCCTTTAGAATCTCCTTGATAGCTTCCAAAGGGAAGGTCCACTACTATTAATGCCCTATGACAAGCGCGCACTACTGAAGATGCGTGATATATCATTTGGTCTAATGTGATGGGAAGCGTGGTCTCATGACCTGCCATGACATTGGAGGCTGAGTCACCCACTAGTATGACGTCAACGCCCGCTTCATCCACTATACGGGCCATAGAGAAATCATAGGCGGTGAGCATAGAGATCTTCTCTCCAGCCTTTTTCATGTCGACCAGCGTACGGGTCGTTATCCTTTTTGCTTCAGCGTGAATTGACATCCTTTTCGTATTGGAATGAGGCTGCTAAAGTACGTGGAATGGATGGTCTAGCCATCTATGGGAATGTGATGAACGGCTTATTAGATATTCTGCTCATCAGCAAAGGATGATCCAAGAAGGTATATTTGCGCCTTCAGACCCAATACCTCTTATGCAAAATTTGAATTTCCGCCTACTGATCATCTTTCTAGTTGCTGCTATTGGCTTCCAATCTTGTGAGACCGAGATAGACATCTCTGCACCCTACAAGAGGATTCCGGTGATATACGGCCTTCTTGACCTGAGTGCAGATACTCAATTCGTGATGATCAATAGGACCTTCCTTGGAGCAGGAAATGCTGATGACTTCGCTCAGATAGAGGACTCTATGATCTATGATAATGTAGATGCCCGCATTTATTACGGATCAGGAGAGAATGATTTTGTCCAATTGGACAGCATCCGAGTAACGGATAAAGACCTTGGCGGTGTCTTCTATGCACCTACTCAAAGGGTCTATTATGTCCCTACTGCAGCTTTCCCGAGCAATATCTGGAATGCCACTACCAACTTTGAATTAAGGGTTGCTGCTGATGGGGATGATATCACTGCCAGCACCCAACTGGTAGATGTTTCTGATGCCCACCTTTCTAAACTGATTCCTTCAACCAATGCTGCTCAGGCCATCTCTTTCGTAGGAACAACGGGAGGATATGTGAGCAGTTTCAAGTTCGAATGGAGGGCTTTTAAACATGCGGTGAAACATGAAGCTTTTATCCTTTTCGACTATACTGAACAACGCGCTGATGGCAGCTCAGTGCCAAAGACCTTGCGTATCCCATTCGCCTTGTCTGATGCTTCTGCCCCTGACGTTAATTTCGATTTCAACTTCTTTTCGAAAAATGGTGAGTTTTTCTATAACTATCTCGAGAATAATATTCCAGTTGATGGGGCAGTAGTTAGAAGAGCATTTGGAAGCTTGCACTTCGTGATTAATGCAGCTGGAACTGATTTCAGCACTTACCTGAATGTAGGGGATCCTGTATCCTCTGTTGGACAGGACAGACCGCGTTATTCGAATATCAATGGCGGTGAAGGCATAGGCATCTTCTCTTCCCGTGGATTGTATACGTACGAGAAGCAGATGAAGGTGAATTCTAGCACTCCTCAAACTATTATTGAGCTTGTTACAGGGGTACATACTCAAAACTTCTGTTTCTGCGATCCTGAGCCTGGGTCTACTTATTCTTGCAATACAGTCTGCCAATAATCCCTTTTTACAGGACTCTTCTTATGTCTTTTTGGCATGAATTGAACGAGATATGACGTTCTTTCATGGTAAATAGTCATGGCATGATGCTTGAAAAGCTTTTAATCGTAAAAAGAGCTTGAGAACCGAAAGCATTTAAAAGACATGAGCAAAATCATAGGAATAGACTTGGGAACCACGAATTCATGCGTATCCGTCATGGAGGGCAATGAGCCAGTGGTCATCACCAACAGCGAAGGAAAGAGAACCACCCCATCCATCGTTGCATTCATAGAGGGTGGAGAGCGTAAAGTGGGAGATCCTGCAAAGCGTCAAGCCATCACCAATCCAACGAAGACCATATCTTCTATCAAGCGTTTCATGGGAAACAGCTTCGATGAAGTGACTCAAGAGATGGAAAGGGTCCCATATAAAGTGGTGAAGGGTGATAACAATACTCCCCGTGTCCTTATTGACGATCGCCAGTACAGCCCACAAGAGATTTCAGCTATGATCCTTCAGAAAATGAAGAAGACCGCTGAAGATTATCTAGGAACTACTGTCACTGATGCCGTTATCACTGTTCCTGCATATTTCAATGACGCACAGCGTCAGGCTACTAAAGAAGCTGGTGAAATCGCAGGATTGAACGTGAAAAGGATTATCAACGAGCCTACAGCAGCTGCCTTGGCTTACGGACTTGATAAGAAGGCTACAGACCAGAAGGTAGTGGTATTCGACCTTGGAGGTGGAACACATGACGTGTCTATCCTTGAACTAGGAGATGGTGTATTCGAAGTGCTTTCTACAGATGGGGATACCCACCTTGGAGGAGATGATTTCGATGCGACTATCATCAACTGGTTGGCTGATGAATTCAAGAGTGATGAAGGATTGGACTTGCGTAAGGATCCTATGGCCCTTCAGCGTTTGAAAGAAGCTTCTGAGAAAGCGAAGATTGAGTTGTCTTCTACTACGAGTACTGAGATCAACTTGCCATACATCATGCCCGTAGACGGAGTGCCTAAGCACTTGGTAAAGACATTGAGCCGAGCTAAGTTCGATCAATTGACCGAGGACTTGGTCAAGCGCAGCATCAAGCCTGCTCAAGACGCGATGAAAGCCGCTGGATTGACCAATGGAGATATTGATGAAGTCATCCTCGTGGGTGGTTCTACACGTATCCCTGCTGTTCAAGATGCAGTAAAGGCATTCTTTGGTAAAGAGCCTTCTAAGGGAGTGAATCCTGATGAAGTAGTTTCTCTAGGAGCTGCCATCCAAGGCGGAGTATTGACAGGAGAAGTGAAAGATGTCCTGCTATTGGATGTGACACCGCTTTCTCTTGGTATAGAAACTATGGGAGGTGTGTTCTCTAAACTTATCGATGCGAACACGACAATTCCAACGAATAAGAGTGAGACTTTCTCTACAGCCAGCGATAACCAGCCGAGTGTGCAGATCCATGTATTACAAGGTGAGCGCCCTATGGCCAAGGATAACCGCAGCATAGGTCAATTCAACCTGGATAATATCCCGCCAGCTCCCCGTGGAGTACCTCAGGTGGAAGTAAGCTTCGACATAGATGCGAACGGAATAATCAAGGTGAACGCGAAGGATAAAGCAACTGGAAAAGAGCAGAGCATTCGAATAGAAGCTTCCTCAGGGCTGAGCGATGCTGACATCGAGCGCATGAAGAAAGAGGCTGAGGCCAATGCTGAGTCTGATAAAGTAGCACGTGAGGCTGTAGACAAAGTGAATGCCGCTGACAATCTCATCTTCCAGACTGAAAAGCAGTTGAAAGAATTTGGAGATAAGATCCCAGCTGATAAGAAAAAGCCGATTGAGGATGCGTTGGCAGAATTGAAAAAGGCATATGAGATTAAGGATCTTCCTGCTATCGATGCAACTATGGAAAAACTGAATACAGTATTCCAAGCTGCTTCACAGGATATGTACAACGCTCAGCAAGAACCTGGACAGAACGGAGCTCCTTCTGATGAAGGAAAAGCGACCGCTGACAGTGAAGTGACTGATGTTGACTTCGAAGAAGTGAAGGATGAAAAGTAATCCTGAATGAGAATTATGAAAGCCCTTGGATGCTAATATCCAAGGGCTTTTTCTTTTTAATCACTATCAAACCATGTCAAATCTCTTTCAAGGTTCAGGCGCTGTGTCTGACCATCTCTTTGATGAAATCCTCTTCTTCCCCCAACATTGATTCAGTCTCTGCTACAGAGGATTCTCTTAATTCCTTCAATTCGTTCTGAACGAAATCCAACTTATGGCTCAGATTCTGCTTGCCCCTGAGCAAATCTGATTCTGAGCGCTTCAACCTGTGTATCTCTCTGCGGAGCTTATTCAGACTTACTCGACCCATGGAGGATCTAAAAACAAAGCCCAATATAAAAGCCACCAAGAGTATGATAGTGATCTCAATTGTAGCGTCACTTCCTGTGTAAGTAGTAGTAATATGCTCTATCATCTTACTTCATTTTAGCTCTTACCTCATCTCCACCTCTACCCTGCGGTTCATTTCCTCAGACCCCTTCTTTTCATGGGGGATAAAGGGCTCTGATTCTCCCTTGGAACTTACCTTGATCTGCTCATCATCTACTCCATATTCTCTTAAAATCCTTGCAATGGCATGCGCTCTTTCAAGCCCTAATTCATAGTTATAATACTCTGAACCTTTATCATCAGTGAATCCCGTGATCATGACATTGGAATTCTTCGCTTTCAAATCTTCAGACAATATGATCAGATAGGTCTCCACCTTATCATGGAAAGGTCTTTGGACAACTTTATATGGAAAGAAAATGATGGTCCTCTTTCCTTTCACTTGGATGACGCTGTCTTCATTGGTTCTTTTTATGTCTCGCTCTTTCGAAGTATCCCGGTTCATTTCTGATAAGGGAATATCCTTGTAGAAGCCCTTGATGCCAGAGGTATACCAACGCCAAGATATTTGACCCCAGATCAGGAAGACCAGCAATACGATCCAAGCGCGCGCATTCATGCAGATTCAGAGGTTTCGTTCATACTCTATAGCAATACACCACTATATAAATGTAGGACTCATCATTGATTATCAATGGCTTATGTATTTCACTTATCCCCAATAGCTTGTTCAATGCTCCTCCGTTCAATACAAGACACTGATACGTCTTTTATCCTGCTTAGTCGATCGTTCAGACCATGTATATTCGGAATAGGCCCCTTCCGTGACTCTTCAGGACGTATAGAATAAAGCTATATAAAGTGTCTTTTAAAAGAGAATCAACGAAACGCTTATAATTGTTGTCCTTTGTTGACAGAAGGGATTATGAGCGAAGAACTGAAGTATAAAAAAGCTGCGAGGTGGGTATTGTTCTCCCTGACATTGATTACTGCCTTCATGGCTTTCCAAGTCAGCAAGATTGGATTCGATTATGACTTCGAGCGTTTCTTCCCTGAAGGCGATCCTGAGACCGAATTCTTCTTCCAGCACCGTGAGAAATACAGCTCTGAGAATGATTTCGTCCTCTTCTCATTGGAGAATGAAAAAGGCATTTTCGATAAAAACTTCCTGAAAGAAGCCAAGAGATTCCAAGATTCCCTGGAGACCTTACCTCATGTAATGCGGGTGCAGAGCTTGCTCAATCTGAGCGAACCCATCAAGGAACCTCTATTCGGTTCCTTCTTCGAGCGGCCTTATCTGCGCTGGGACGAGCCTGAATTCTACAGCATAGATTCAGCGAGGATCTTCAGCTCTCCTGATCTGGTGAATACCTTCGTCACGGCTGACGGCAATGCCCTTGCCATGGTCTTAGACCACTCTCCTTTCCTGAGTAAAGTGAAATGTGATGAATTGTCAACAGGGGTGAATCGGGTGGTCCCGCATTTTCATTTCGATGCCTTATACAAATCAGGACGGAGCATAGGCCAGGGCTATTTCGTGGCGCGCATGCAGAAGGAGCTATTGATGTTCATCAGCGCTTCCTTAATCCTGATTATCTTATTCCTCCTTATCGCCTTCCGCTCAGTATGGGGCGTGGTGGTCCCCTTGATCGTGGTATTCATGTCCATCATTTGGTTATTGGGGATTATGCGATTGACTGGAAAAGAGATCGATCTGCTCTTGACTATCTTACCAACTATCCTCTTCGTGGTGGGAATGAGTGATGTGGTGCACATCCTTTCTAAATACTTCGATGAGCTGCGCAAAGGACAAGGCAAGCTCCAAGCGATCAAGGTATCCGTAAAGGAAGTGGGACTCGCCACTTTCCTGACTTCAATCACCACGGCCATTGGCTTCTTGACTTTGATCAGTTCCAGTATCATACCCATCAGGGAATTCGGGATATATAGTGCTGTGGGGGTATTGGTGGCCTATGTACTTGCATTTACTCTCCTTCCAGCTACTATGGTGCTTACGAAGGCCCCTCATCTTAAGTATGATGGCTTCAGAAAGGATTTCTGGAGTCAACATCTACAGTCTTTCTACCTCTTCATCATTAAGAAAAGAAGATGGATAGGCGCTTCGGCCATTCTACTCTCTGTGATCTGTCTCATTGGCATAAGCAAGATAGAGGTCAATAATTTCTTGCTCGAAGACCTGAAAAAGGATAATCCTTTTCGAGTTGAATTCGACTATTTCGAGGAGGCTTACGCGGGAACGCGACCCTTCGAGATGGCCGTATTATTGAGTGATAGTACTGAGGATATCTTAGCCCCTGATGTGCTGAGGAAGTTGGACAGATTAGACAGCTACCTGCATGATGAATATGGTGCTGGATTCATCATCTCGCCTGTGAATTTCATCAAGGCATTGAACAAGGCATCGCACAATGGAAATGCCGAATACTATCGGCTTCCTGATGATGATAAGGAGCTACAGAAATTAAGTAACCAGGTAAAACGCGTTAAGCAGATGTCGGCAATGAATGCCTTCCTGACCGATGATTTACTTGAATGCCGTTTCGCAGGAAAGATGGGGGATTGGGGAAAGAAAGAAATCACCTTACGCAATGAGAGATTGGAAGAGTTCTGGTCCAAGGAGATGGGAAATGATGTAGAATACCATCTTACAGGCACTGCTATGCTCATTGACTTGAACAATGAATATCTGAGCACAACGATGATCTATGGATTGCTGATCGCGTTTCTTATCGTGGCCTTGATTGTAGGACTCATGTATCGCGACTGGAGGATGGTCATCATTGCATTGATCCCCAACATACTTCCTCTGATGATGATTGCAGGGCTGATGGGATTCACTGGAATAAACCTGAAAGTGAGTACAAGTATCATCTTCACTATTGCTTTTGGAATCGCTGTAGATGACACCATCCACTTCGTAAGTAGATTAAGGTTGGAATTGGGCAAAGGAAGGACGCGGCAATATGCCTTGAAGCGCAGTTTCATCGGGACAGGTAAGGCGATCATCATCACCTCTCTGATTCTTATCGCTGGATTCCTTACACTCATACTAAGCACGTTCAAAGGGACTTTCTATACAGGAGCGCTGCTCAGTCTCACTCTCCTTTTTGCAGTGATAGTGGATCTGCTGCTGCTCCCCGTATTATTCTGGGCCTTCTACGGAAAAGAAAAAAGCATGCCCTTGACGGACACGCTCTAAGTATTTAATTAAAAAAGCTGTAGGAGAAGGATTCGAACCTTCAAAGAGATGTTAGTCGAGAGGAACCGTTGTTAAAAAAATTCCTTTGTTCTCGCTTTGTCCATTTATTCTCCACCCCCGTTCTAAAAAGCTTCCTAGCTTTCTTTTGCTATCTCTGCATCATAATCCCTTTCTTCCTTTTCCTCTCCTTTCTTCTGAGCTTTTATTTCTTCTGAAGGGGAGTCTGTTTCCATCCCATAATCGCAAAAAGGACGGTCATCAGCGGGCTGATCCAATTAAATATGCAGTAGGGGGCATAAGCCAATACGGCTACTCCCAATACTCCACTCTGAGCTACTCCACAGGTATTCCAGGGAATCAAGACAGAAGTGACCGTACCACTGTCTTCCAAGGTGCGGCTCAGATTCTCAGGAGCTAGGTCATACTCCTTATAAACATCAGCGTACATCTTTCCTGGCACCACGATGGCCAGGTACTGGTCTGAAGCAGTGATATTGAAGAAAATACAAGTTCCTGCCGTTGTTGCAATCAGAGATGCTCCAGAATTCACCATCGCCAGGAGTGCATCCGTGATGCGCTTGAGTAGCCCACATGCATGCATAACACCTCCGAATGTAAGCGCACATAAGATGAGCCATATCGTATTGAGCATGCCCGCCATTCCTTTGGCCGAGAGCAAGCTTGAAAGGGCCGCTTCAGTCTCAGGGGAGGCCAGTCCCTCAGGCAAAGTGATATGCGTCTCTTGCATCAAGGAAGCCATCATAGCGATATAGGATTGTTCGAAATAATTAGAGAGGATCTGATCACCATAGGCAGCCTGGGCAACCTGAGCGACTATGTCAGGTTGATAGATCAATGCGAATACTCCTCCCAATAAAGCTCCAATAAACAAAGCCGGAATTGCAGGCATCTTTTTTATAATGAGAAGTATGACCGCAACTGGAACTAGAAAGAGAAAAGGTGTGATGTTGAATGCCTGATCCATGACCCTTGTGAGTTCTTCTACCTTACTGGGATCATATGCTCCACTGCCTTGAAATCCAACGATAGTAAAGACGATGAGGGTGATGGTGATGCTGGGTACCGTGGTCCAGACCATATGGCGAATGTGAGTAAAAAGGTCTGCGCCTGCCACAGCCGGAGCTAGGTTCGTAGTATCACTCAGAGGTGACATCTTATCCCCAAAGTATGCTCCTGAAATGATGCTTCCTGCTACCCAACCTTCTGAGATTCCTAGTGCCTCTCCAATACCCAATAAGGCTATTCCCACAGTAGCTACTGTACTCCAGGAGCTGCCTGTCGCCAAACTCACCACCGCACAGATGATGCAGCTTGCCATCAAGAATATCTCAGGACTCAAGACCTTCAGTCCATAGTAGATCATCGCGGGTACAATTCCGCTCATCAGCCAGGTCCCTGCTAATGCTCCAATCAAAAGGAGGATGATGATCGCTCCCATGGCTGAGCCTATGCTCTCTATGATTCCCTCATAGATTTTCTCCCATCCATATCCCAATTGTACTCCAATGATTCCCGCAATGGATGCCGCGAAGAGAAGCGCGATCTGATTACTGCCATAGCTGGAATCAGCTCCAAAGAAGATGACATTGGCAGCCAGCAACCCTATCAATAAAAGGATAGGGAGGCCTGCTTGGAGAAGTGAAGGTCGTTTGGTCTGTTTCATATATAGTTGTTCTACGCGCCTCAAGGTAATAAAGAAGCGCATTCATACCCTCTCTCTGTCTTAGTCTTTGATGATGTCATAACTTTAAAAGGACGAATCCATGACCTGATCAATACTTAACTTAGTACCATGGAACAAGAAAAGACAATGAATTGGGCAAGGGTAATCCATCTCGCTGATCATGGAAGTCCTGCAGCACAGAAAGTAGAGAAGACCGAAGAGGAATGGAAAAATATTCTGAGCGAAGAGCAATTCTATGTGATGCGGAAAGCAGGAACAGAGCGTGCCTTCTCATCAGATCTTTGTAGCCTTTTTACTCCGGGTCTTTACAGTTGTCTCTGTTGTAAGACCTTGCTTTTCGATGCCAATAAGAAATTCGAGAGTGGAAGTGGATGGCCTTCATTCACGGCACCTTTGGCCGAGAATGCTATTGCTTATCATAAGGACACTTCCTTCGGAATGACGCGTGTAGAAGTGATTTGCAATGTTTGTGATGCACACTTGGGACATGTCTTCCCTGATGGCCCCGCTCCGACAGGATTGCGGTTCTGTATCAATGCTGTTTCATTGGAGAAGGTGAAGGAGTGAGAGGGATGATTCTCAAATTCTCAGGAATGCCGACCTGTCCTCCGGGCCATAGCCGCAAGTCCATGTGCTACACTCCTATTTGATGAATCAGACACCATGACCTTCATCCTGTTCTTATTGGGTTTGAAAAGATGTTTTCCTATACTCTTTCGGGTCGGTGTTATGATTAGGCCTCCAGCTCGTTTCAGACCATCAGTGAGAATAAATGCTTTAGGATCATATGAGCACCCCTGTTGGCTATGGCTTTTCCAAGTCTTTCGGCTGCCTGTTCAAATGCCTCAATGGCGATACGTTCACTCTTTAAGGCGCCTCTGATATCCATCCCCCTGTCATATCCTCAAAACTTAGGCCTTCTTTATTCAAGGATTCAGACCTCACATATTCCTTCTGTACTGTCCTCCAACCTCGAAGAGTGCATCTGTGAGTTGACCCAATGAGCATACTTTGCATGCCTCCATCAATAAACCGAAGACATTCTTTCCTTCGATGGCTGCTACTTGGACTTTACGCAAAAGCTCCTTAGTTTCATCAGCATTCATGACTTGCAATGCCTTGACCGTGGCGATCTGATCCTTCTTTTCTTCTTCGGTTGCTCTGATCACTTCTCTTGGAAGAATGGTGGGTGATCCATCAGCACTGAGGAAAGTATTCACGCCTATGAGCGGTAATTCTCCAGTGTGCTTTTTCATCTCATAATACATGCTCTCATCTTGAATCTTCCCACGTTGATACATGGTCTCCATAGCGCCTAGAACCCCACCGCGTTCGGTGATTCTATCGAATTCTATCATCACTGCTTCCTCCACCAATTCAGTGAGTTCTTCTATGATGAAACTGCCTTGGAGTGGATTCTCATTCTTAGCCAATCCCAATTCATGATTGATGATCAACTGTATGGCCATTGCTCTGCGGACGCTCTCCTCCGTGGGAGTAGTGATCGCTTCATCATAGGCATTGGTATGAAGTGAGTTACAGTTATCGTAGATGGCATATAGAGCCTGAAGGGTGGTACGAATATCATTGAAAGCGATCTCTTGCGCATGCAAGCTGCGGCCGCTGGTCTGAATGTGATACTTCAGTTTCTGACTGCGATCATCAGCTCCATATTTCTCCTTCATCGCTTTGGCCCATATCTTCCTTGCCACTCTTCCGATCACAGCATATTCAGGATCTATTCCATTGGAGAAAAAGAAACTGAGATTAGGTGCGAAATCGTCTATACTCATCCCACGGCTCAGGTAATATTCCACGTATGTGAATCCATTAGAGAGCGTGAAAGCGAGCTGTGAAATAGGATTCGCTCCTGCTTCTGCAATGTGATATCCTGAGATGCTCACTGAGTAGAAATTCCTGATCTTATTATCGATAAAATAAGACTGCACATCTCCCATTAATCTCAATGCGAATTCGGTGGAGAAGATGCACGTATTCTGCGCTTGATCTTCTTTCAAGATGTCTGCTTGGACCGTTCCTCTAACATTGGCCAAAGCACTTTTCTTACAAACTTCATAGACATCCGCTGGCAAGACTTGGTCTCCTGTGACCCCAAGTAGCATAAGACCTAATCCGCTATTTCCTTCTGGCAAAGAAGCAGTGTTATACTGTGGTCTGGTACTTCCTTTTTTCTCAAAGATGGCCTTGATCTTTGCCTCTATTTCTTTCTCTAATCCTTGTTCTTTGATGTACTTCTCACAGGTCTGATCTATGGCAGCATTCATGAAATAACCAAGCAACATAGGTGCTGGACCGTTGATGGTCATAGACACTGAAGTACGCGGGTCACATAGATCGAATCCGGAATAAAGTTTCTTCGCATCATCCAAACAACATACGCTCACTCCGGCATTTCCAATCTTCCCGTAGATATCAGGACGCGTACCTGGGTCACGTCCGTAAAGCGTAACAGAGTCAAATGCTGTACTCAATCTCTTAGCAGGTAATCCAAGACTCACATAGTGGAATCGCTTATTGGTGCGCTCAGGCCCGCCTTCTCCTGCGAACATCCGCGTAGGATCTTCTCCTTCTCTTTTGAATGGGAATACGCCCGCAGCATAGGGGAATTCTCCAGGTACATTCTCCTGCAAGTTCCACCTGAGAATATCTCCCCATCCTTTGAACTTTGGCAAGGAGACTTTAGGGATTTGAAGGTGAGATAATGACTCGGTATGTGTCTGAATCTCAATCACCTTATCTCGTACTTGGAATGCATAGACCTCATCCTTGTACTTCTTTACTTTCTCTTGCCAAGCTTCAAGAAGATCCATGTTCTTAGGATCGAATTCTTTGATGAGTTGATCATAGCTCTTCTGCAATGATTCAATGGTATTTTTATCCTCAATGATATGCTGGGATACCTTAAGGCTATATAGTTTCTGAGCAACATCTGCTTGCTCTTCTACGCGCTTATTATATCCCCGGATGGTCTCCGCTATCTCACTCAAGTAACGCACCCGCTTTGGCGGAATCACATAAATCTTTTCTGATACTTCATCATGCGAAGTGAATGTGCTTTTAAGCGCTGCTTCTGGTTTTATTGAAGCTATCTTAACCATCACAGCTTTATACAATGCATTCATTCCAGGATCATTAAACTGCGATGCAATGCTGCCGAAAACAGGGATATCCTTATCGTCAGCTTCCCAGAGTTGGTGATTTCTGCGGTATTGTTTCTTGACGTCACGCAATGCATCGAGTGCTCCGCGTTTATCGAATTTGTTCAATGCGATGATGTCAGCGAAGTCGAGCATATCGATCTTTTCTAATTGCGAAGCGGCTCCATATTCTGGAGTCATCACATAGAGACTAACATCAGAATGATCTACGATCTCTGTGTCACTTTGCCCAATACCTGAAGTCTCCAGAATGATGAGATCATAAGCTGCGACTTTCAGAATATCGACTGCCTCTTTCACATATTTGCTCATCGCCAGATTGCTCTGTCGTGTCGCTAAGGACCGCATGAATACACGATCACTGAATATGCTGTTCATGCGTATGCGGTCACCGAGCAAGGCTCCTCCCGTCTTTCGTTTGGATGGATCCACAGAAACTATTCCAATGGTCTTATCCGGAAAATCACTGAGGAATCTACGCACGAGTTCATCTACCAAGGAGGACTTTCCTGCTCCACCTGTCCCTGTTATTCCGAGAATAGGCGTGGCTAATTTTTTTGACTCATCTGCGATGCGTTCGAGTACTTCCTTATTCTGTTCTGGAAAATTCTCGGCAGCAGAAATAAGTCTGGCAATACTTGCCTGGTCCTTCTTAATCAAATGACCGATCTCTCCATTCAGATTCTCCCCGATAGCGAAATCCGATTTTTGCATAAGGTCATTGATCATCCCTTGCAATCCCATGGCACGTCCATCATCTGGATGATATATACGTGTGATCCCGTAGTCCTGTAACTCCTTGATCTCATCAGGAAGGATGGTCCCTCCTCCACCAGCGAATATTTTGATCGTACTGCGCCCTTTCTCTTTGAGCAGATCATACATGTACTTCAAGTATTCCATATGCCCACCTTGATAGCTGGTCATAGCGATGGCATTGGCATCTTCCTGGATGGCGCATTCAACCACCTCTTGTACACTGCGGTCATGACCGAGGTGAATCACCTCAGCGCCAGTGGATTGGATGATCCTGCGCATGATATTGATAGCCGCATCATGACCATCGAAGAGGCTGGCTGCAGTGACTATTCGAACTTTGTTCTTGGGTTTGTAGGGAGCTACGGGTTCCATAGAAATTGTGATTTCCTTAAGATGATAAAGATAGCTAAATGGACGCTTTCATTGAGATTATCCAGCTGAACACTGCGACTATGGAACTAGCTGGATGAGAGATGGCTAAGCCAAAACGTATTTGAATCGTGAAATTTTACATCCAACTTTTCACGTTCAGCTCCACTCTGTATAAGAAGTAACTATACATCTCACAGGCCAATTTTGCAGGCAAGAAAGGAATTCTCAAGGACCCCCCTGCTGTATAAATGGTCAAGTGTGCCGTTCCTCTTCTCTTCTGAAAGAGAGACTGAGTATACTTTACTGCTTGGATCTTATAAACTTTGAGCATGCTTCTATCTCTGAAAAGCCATCCTTTTTCATACTTAAGCAAGTCCCCATTGGTACTTATCTTCATTCTTTTAACATATTGCCTAACCCAGAATACCATGACCATAAGGTACATCGCATAGATCAAGAAGACCAAAATCGACTTGGAGTTAACATATAATATCCCTGCGGGAACTATTCCAATGAGCCCGAATATGATGCTTAGAAGTATTTGATAATAAGGATGTGGATGATACTCGAACATTTCCTTCTCAGCCTCTTCACCGAATAATCTTGTTTCAATAAGCATGGTCTGCTCTTTAAAGCAGGCAGGAATCTCTACCTTCTGATTTCTGCTTGATTCTTCTGACTTGCTCTGTTTGATGATTACTGATTCAAAACCTGCAATTCCTCTCAATAAATTCCATCGCCAAGTCATGATCTGGATCTTATTCAAGGGAATGCTGTATGCATTTCGCTTCAAGAGCCCTGAGCTCACACTGAGACTCTTCATTCCTATACTCGCTTCCAAGTTGAAGTATCTTAGTATGGTCCTGAACATAGACACGAGTACTGAAGCAATGAGGAAGAATAGAATCAGAAGGAGAATCCATCTTATTCCTGGTCTGGCCATATATAGGGCTTGCTCCCATTCATTAGGATCGAAATGTGTCTGCTCTGCCAAGTCTCCTTGGAACACGTCTTTTAATTGAAAATAATACCCCCACAATACACCCACCGCAATCAATCCACTGCGTATGTGATTCTCGGTCAATCCTACAAGGATCAAACGGCTAAGGTTCAATCTGACCAGCACATCTCTCTTCTCCTTGGTCAATCCTTCCTGCTTTATGGTCTCCGTATCTCCTTTGATTGCAGTCACAGAGTTTTCCTTCTGAAGGATTTCTTGCAAGGCCTTAGCATCTTTATGAGTCAATGCAGAAATCTTCAACTCTTCCTTTCCTGAACCAGCCGTGTCGATCTTCAGTCCAGTCACCTGGAAAATCTGCTGAATCAGATTCTGACTTAAGTGTACCGTCTGGATCCGATCCAGAGGAATGCTTAATCTCTCTCTGATCAAGACTCCCTTTTCTAAGATCAATTCCTCTTTCGTGACATGGAATCGAAAGCGGCTATATTGGATAAAGGTGAATACAGCCAAAATTATGGCTCCCAATGCAATCAACCATGGCTTGGATATGGGTAGCTCCTCCATATAGAGTGTGGCAAACACCAAGGCAGCCACCACTTGGACCATCCTTCGTAAGTTCTCTCCGAAAAGGATGATCACAGCCCTTGGAGCCTGTCTTCTGGGTCTAGAGAAATCAGGTTCAGACATGCAGTGAGGTCTTCTCCGTGATCCATTCCCTCATCTTCTCAGCTTCCTCCGGATCCAATCCCTGAATAGATATGTCAGCACCGGAGCCCCCAGCGGTATAGACCTTGAGCGTTGAGAGTTTCATGTATCGCTCTGCAGGTCCTTGGGATACCTCGCTGTGCTGGATCCTATTGTAAGGGATAGTGATGTGTTCACTGAAGATCCATCCTTTTCTATAACTCACGTCATGTGTCCTCAAGAGATAGCCTCTGAACCCAAAGGACTTCATCTCTATGATGATGCTCAAGAGCAGTGATACGCTCCAAACACCGAGTAAGAGATAGAAGAACGAATAATCCCCAGCGATCAAGGGAATGAAGAGAAGGGCTAAGAGCACCGAGAAGAAAAGGAGTTTATAAGCAAGTCGGAGTCTCAGATATCCTTTAGGATGCGATTTGAATTCGGCATGGGTCAAGTCGGGTAAGTCCTCGACTCCAATTTCCAGATTGTCATATAACATGGAATAAAATTAGGGAATAGAATCATATCCTTTCATTCGATTTCAAATCGACTTGGCTCGAATAAATTTTTCGTGCAACAAAAAACCTTTAGCTGATCAAAAGGGGCTTAAATATATTTATTCAAGTCAGACTTCTTTGACCTCTTTGCTACTAGAGTTTTTCATTACTGAAGCGATTCCATTCCTGCAGGAATCCTTGGCCTTATACATCTCGCTGGATGCGATGATCTGCTTATTCCCTGCCAATAAGTTGAAATGGAACTGCCCATTCTTTGCTCTCTTGGACTCGAAGTTGGCTTCCTTACCGCCATTGGTCCGGCAAGACTTGATGCCATTCATTGCACCAGACTTGTCAACATACATCTGGCTGCTCAAAATGATTTGGTGATTTCCTGCATGAAGGTTGAAATGATATTTGCCACCATTTCCTTTTTTGATTTTATAGTACCCCATTGTTTACATAGTTATTTATACATCCATGAAACGTGAGATGAATGTACGAAATCAAGAATGAATTTCCAAAAATGTTCCCACAGATTCCTTTCTCTAGCATGCTCACAGGCAAGCAGATATGGACTCGAATGACCCTTTCCTTTGGCGCTACCTCTTTTTATTTTCCACATCGTAAATAGATTACGGAGCAGATTTATCACCTTTATGCTCCAAGGACATAGGAGTAGTCTTTCAGCTCAGTGAGCATCGCACTCCCTTCTGGCCTTGGTACCCGCTTTTTAAGATTACAAGAATTGACAAGTTGATCAGCGACAGGAAAATCCTGAGGGCTGATTCACTCGTCTGAAGGACCGCATGTACCTGAACTGCCACACATATTACAGCTATAAGTATGGCGTGCTTTCCGTAGAGGAATTGCTCGACATGGCCTTGGAGCAAGGTCACAGACGCATCGCATTGACTGATGTGAACAGCAGCTCAGGATGGGTAGATTTCATACGTCATGCTGCCAAGCGGGATATGGATGTAGCCCTTGGTATCGATTTCAGGAATGGCCTGCATAATGGCAACTTCAGTAGCAACAGTAAAGCCAAGACCTATGGAAGCTCTCTCTATGTAGGATTGGCCATCAACGAAGATGGTCGCCATGAACTGAACCGCTTCCTGAGTGAGCATCTGATGGATAAGAAGCCTTTTCCTGAGCGGGCTCCGGCATTTGAGAATGCTGTGATCCTTCGGCCATTTGATTCGCTACCCTCTCGACTCCGTTCCTTATCAGCTCAAGAGCTCAGAGGAGAACTCGGCCCTGATGAGTACATCGGAGTATCCCCTTATGATCTGAATCAGTTCCGCCTCCATTCCCTCAGTAAAGACCTGAGCAAGGTGCTCCTCTTGCAGCCCGCTACATTCCGGCATAAGCGCGACTTCAACATACATCGCCTCTTGCGGGCCATGGATAATAATGCCCTACTGAGCATGCTTTCTAAGAAGGAAGAAGGCAGGGAGAGCGATCAGATGCTTTCAGGGAGCGAGCTAGAAAAACTCTTTGAATCTTTCCCTGAGATCCTGAAGAACACGGAGGATTTATTGGACAGATGTTGTAATGAATCTGTGACATCCTTCGCGATGTCTAAGCCCGGAACCCACCTGAACCTGCAGTGTTACAGCGGCTCCAAGGAGGAGGATGAACGCCTTATACGCGCACTCTGCGAAGCTGGTCTCCCTTACCGATATCCCATGGCGGGGCCTGATGTACATGCGCGGGTAGAGAAGGAGCTGAGCATCATCATACAGCAGGGATTCGTATCTTATTTCTTGATTAATTGGGACATCGTGAACTATGCCCGCAAGAACGGATACTTCTACGTGGGCCGTGGTAGTGGGGCCAACAGCGTGGTCGCATACCTCCTACGCATCACCGATGTGGATCCTATAGAACTGGACCTCTACTTCGAGCGATTCATTAATATATTTCGCAGTTCTCCGCCTGATTTCGATATGGATTTCTCCTGGGCTGACCGTGAGGACATCACCAGTTATATCTTCCAACGTTTCCCCACCGCATGCCTCCTAGGAGCATACAGCACCTTCCAGTTCCGCGCAGCGCGAAGGGAATTAGGAAAGGTATTCGGACTGCCATCAGAGGAGATAGAACAGATAGGCGAGCGTTCAAGACATGCACATTTCCAGCCTAAGTGGGAAACCCCTTCTCGGGAGAAGTCATCGGTGGGAAGAGTGATGAGTGATCAGTTATCGGTTAATAGTGGTGAATCACTCATAACTGATAACTCATCCACTAGTCCGAAGGGGGCCCATAACCCTGCCAAAGGCGGAACCGACCAGCTGAAGCGGCTCGTGCTGCGCTATGCCAGCTATCTCATTGATAAGCCCAGCCACCTCAGCATACACTCCTGCGGCATCCTTATCCCTGATAGACCCATCAGCTATTACAGCGCCACTTTCATGCCTCCTAAAGGCTTTCCCACCGCGCAATTCAGCATGCTCGAAGCTGAGGATATCGGCATCAATAAATTCGATATCCTCTCCCAACGCGGACTCGGAAAAATCAAGGATAGCCTCTCTCTTATCGCAGAAAATCATCCGAAGGATCCTCCTGTAGACATACATGACATACGCAGATTCAAGCAGGATCCTGAAGTGAAAAAATTACTTCGGAATGGTGATGCTATCGGCTGTTTCTATGTGGAATCTCCTGCCATGCGTATGCTCATGCGCAAGCTGGAAGTAGATGATTATCTGGGCCTCGTTGCAGCCAGTTCTGTGATACGTCCGGGTGTGGCCCAGAGCGGTATGATGCAGACCTACATCGAGCGTAAACGCGACCCCGCCCGCAGGAAAGATGCCCATCCTGTGATGCTGGATATCATGCCTGAGACCTTCGGGGTAATGGTCTATCAAGAAGATGTAATCAAGGTGGCGCATTACTTCGCTGGCCTCTCCCTAGCCGAGGCCGATGTGCTGCGCAGAGGCATGTCTGGTAAGTATCGTTCCAGAGAGGAATTCATGGCCGTGAAGGATAAATTCTTCAGCAATTGCATCAACGAAAAAGGATATAGCGAGGAACTCACTGCTGAGATATGGAGACAGACCGAGAGCTTCGCAGGATATGCTTTTGCTAAAGGACATTCAGCTTCCTATGCCGTAGAGAGCTATCAGAGTCTTTTCCTCAAAGCCTATTACCCGATCGAATACATGGTGGCCACCATCAATAATGGAGGCGGATTCTATACCCGGGAACATTACATCCATGAGGCACGTATGCATGGCGCCATCATAGAGGCTCCTTGCATCCAAGAGAGCCTGAAGCTGACCCGTATACGCGGAAACGTGATCCACCTAGGATTCCATATGGTGAAGGGATTGGATGGAGATGTGATAGCGCGGATCATAAAAGAACGCGACACTTCGAACGGAGACATGCTCCGAATGCGCAATGTCCGTTCAGGAGCTTTTGAGAGCTTGGAGGATCTGCTTGATCGGGTTCCTATGGGCATGGAGCAATTGGCAATACTCATCCATGTAGGAGCATTGAGGAATATAAATGGGAATGGGACTTTCAATAAAAAGGAAGCTCTCTGGCAGGCTTATTCTATCATGGAGAAACGCGGGAGACCACAGACCGAGCAGATACGCCTCTTCAGGCCCGCAGCCAAGAGCTATGAACTTCCTCACCTGAATCATGAGCGTATAGAAGATGCCTTCGATGAGATGGAGTATATGGGCTTCCCGCTCTGTCACCCCTTCGAGCTGCTGCGTGAAGAAGTACAGGATGATGTGCGCCTGAGCAACTTGCATGAACATGTGGGAAAGACCGTCACTGTGTATGGTTACTTGGTCACGGCCAAGAACACGAAGACCGTCAAGGGGGATCGCATGAGCTTCGGGAATTTCGTGGACCGTGATGGCGCTTTCTTGGACACGGTACACTTCCCCCAAGTGGCAGCGCGTTATCCTTTCAGAGGTAAAGGTGTCTATGCTGTCACAGGTAAAGTGACCGAAGAATGGAATTTCCAGACCATAGAAGTAGAACGCATGGAACGTCTCGCTTATGTAGATGATATGCGCTATGCTGAGCATCAATACCCTATGAAGGATCCCGAGTCCAATACGAAGGGAGACTCCATAGACAAAGAGAGTAATCGCATACGGACAGAAAATAGGACCCGAAGGGTAGATTCCGGATCTAGGTTCCCAGGTAAGAAAGGACTAGCTAATGTCATCCCATCTTGAGCATTAGAACAGGCATATCGAATACTGCTGGTAGCAATCACTCCATCGCCCACATGGACTTGGACACCTTCTTCGTGTCTTGCGAGCGCCTGCTCGATAGCCGCTTGAATAACCGCCCCATCCTCATAGGCGGGACCAGCGACCGAGGTGTAGTGGCCGCCTGCAGCTATGAAGCACGCAGCTTCGGGATACACTCGGCCATGCCCATGCGCCTTGCCCGTCAGCTCTGTCCTGAGGCCGTGGTGATCCGTGGGAACTCAGGGACCTATACCAAGTATTCCAAGCTGGTCACCGATGTAATCGCTGATACGGTCCCTCTTTATGAGAAGTCGAGCATAGATGAATTCTATCTGGATCTCACGGGGATGGATAGGTTCTTCGGGAATTATAAACTCGCCTCTGAGCTGCGCCAGCGTATCACACGCGAGACGGGGCTTCCCATCTCCTTCGGCCTATCAGAGAACAAGACCGTGAGCAAAATCGCCACGGGACAGGCCAAGCCCAATAATCAGATGCTCATAGATTATGGGCATGAAAAGGGATTCTTGGCCCCGCTCTCGGTGCGTAAGATCCCCATGGTGGGCGAGAAGACTTATAAGACCCTCTGCGACCTAGGCGTGAAGAAAATCCAGACCATGCAGGACATGCCTGTAGAACTTATGGAGCGCGTCTTCGGGAAGAATGGAAGGATGCTCTGGCAGAAAGCCAATGGCATAGACAAGTCTCCTGTGCTGCAGTATACCGAGCGCAAGAGCATCTCCACAGAGCGCACCTTCGACCGGGATACTACCGATGTAGAAAAACTGCGCTCTATCATCCTCGCCATGGCCGAGAATCTCGCCTTCCAACTGCGCAGGGGCGAACGTGTCACCGCATGTGTGGGACTGAAGATTCGCTATTCTGACTTCCAGACAGAGAGTATACAGAAACGCATCTCCTATACCGCTGCCGATCATAATCTCTTGCCTTTGGTTCAAGAACTCTTTGACAAACTCTATAGCCGCAGGATGTTGGTACGCTTGATAGGAGTGAAGTTCAGCCACTTGGTCCAAGGAGGACATCAGATAGACCTGTTCAAGGATGATAATAAGGTAATCAACCTTTATCAAGCTATGGATAAGATGCGTGATAGGTATGGTGATAGAGCGGTGATACGTGCCGCAGGAATGGACGCGAAAAGCCTGGGAAGGTTCAATCCCTTCAATGGAGAGCCTCCTCCTCTTTTAGCACATAGAAAACAGTGATTAGCCCGTATATCAAACCAATGGTGGAAGTTAATTGCCAAGCACAACATTGGATTCAGAAGATAAAAACCTGACCTTCATGGCAACAATCAACATCCCAAAACCTCTATGCCTGCGAATCTAAAAAGGTACATCCTACTCAGTTCCATCTTCATTTGCAGTTGCAGTATCCTCGTGGCGCAATCAGACCGCTATCTCCATTTCGATGGCGTAAATGATTTCGCGGAGGTCCCCAACGCTTCCCAATACTTCGCTGGGGCCACAGGGATCTCTATGACAGGATGGTTCTGTAGTTCTTCTTTAGGATATGGCCGCGGATATTTTGGATTCAGAGGACCTGGAAATGGACAAGGACAGATGTATGTCATAGAGCTCAATGCAGGCACCTTGGAATGCAGGTACATCAGCAGCACAGGTTTTAATGAATATGTTGCCCCAGCAGGCACAGCACAAGCGGGAGTATGGAAGCATGTAGCTTGGACTTATACTGGAACAAATACCTCCCTCTATATCAATGGACAGTTCATCGGCTCCACGCCTTCTACAGGCACATTCACTTCAACCAATAGATCATTCGGAATAGGAAAGAGCATAGAGAACGGCTTCAACTTTGTCTTCGCTGGCCGTATAGATGAAGTCAGTGTATGGAGCAAAGGGTTAAGCCAAGCAGAGGTCCTGGATATCATGGCCAGTGAGCCACTTGGGAATGAACCCAATCTAGAACTCTACTATAAAATGAATCAAGGGATTCCTGGCGGAAATAATACGGCCATTACCCAATTGGTCTCTGAAGTAGGTCCTGGTCCAAGAAATGCCAACCTTACTAATTTCACCCTGACTGGAGCAACTTCTAACTTCAATATCAGCAGTGAAGACCCAAGTTTCACGGCATCTGATTTCTGCGTTGGCTCTCCGAATCAAGCCACTTTACTTGGAACACCTGGAGGTACATTTTCCTTCCAGGATGCCGTGTTCGATGGTGCGACTATTGACCCAGTTACTGGAGAAATCAGCAATGGAGTAGCCGGAACAACTTACACGATAGCATATACGACCAATGGGACCTGTCCTATTTCAGAAGCGCATGATGTCACGGCATTAAACAGCCCATTAATCAGCAATCTCACAGAACTATGCGCGCCTGATGAAATCACATACACCGTAAGTTTTGACATCTCAGAAGGAGATGCAATCAGCTATTCCGTCACAGGATTTGGAACGGTTACCGGCAACACCTTTCTAAGCGATCCCATCCCCTCAGGAATACCTTATGATTTCATTCTCAGCGATGCCAATGGATGCGGCACCGACCAAGCCACAGGAGTAGTATCCTGTAGTTGTCCAGCCTCGGCTTCTTTCTCTGATGATATCAGCATATGCGAGGGAGAAATAGGCATTATCAATATCGCATTCAGCGGTAACGGACCATGGACTATCGATTATGAGATCAGTGGTCTAGCGCAGCCTCCCATATTAACAGCTCTTACTAGCTATGATCTGTTCGTGACCGATGCGGGAACCTATGATTTTCTGAGCGTTATGGATGCTAATTGTTCCAATGTATATGCTGAACCTCTGACAATCTTAGTCACGGTGAATGCTCTACCCACAGCGAGTATCACTGGCGGTGCGACTATATGTGAAGGTGAATCTGTGGAATTAGAAGTGGCCCTCACAGGAAATGGACCCTGGGAATTCATCTATGCCATTGATGGAATCGATGAACCTTCTATTTCATCTCTCATTACCCCCTATGTGTTTTCTGCGACTGCTGCTGGTGTGTATTCGATAGAATCAATGGATGATAATACCTGTTCAGGAGCAGCTCTTGGAAGCACAGAGCTCTTCGTCAATGCTCTACCTAGTGTAAGTATATCGGGGGATCTGACCTTCTGTCAAGGGGATGAGGTTGCCTTAGAGATCACATTGACCGGGGAACCAATATTCATGTTGGACTACTCGATAAATGGCTTGCTCCAACCCACCTTGGACATCGATTTTCCGGGTTCTTTTACTCTGAATACAGATGTGCCGGGCAATTATGAATTGCTTTCCATTTCAGATGCTAATTGTACTGGAACGGTGAGCGATACCTTCACTATAACAGAACAGCCTCTGCCTAGCGCTTTGATTCAAAGTGGGGCCTATACTATCTGTTCTGGCAGCAGCCAATCTCTAAACCTCCAAGTCACAGGCTCAGCAGATTGGACCGTGATTTATAGCATCAATGGCATTGCACAAGCTCCTCTTCAAGGCTCTGCGAACCCCTTGATCCTTAATGCAATTGCTTCTGGAACTTATGAGATCATCTCAGTAGATGATGCGCTATGCTCTAATGCGGGCGGAGCTGAACAAGTCATCATCGCGTATTACCCTCCGATAAGCATCATTTTTTCAGAAGCAGTAGAAATATGTCAAGGTGAAGATGCAGAGATCTGGGTTGAGGCCTCTGGTGGTATGGGAAGTTCATACTCCTATGATTGGCAAACGGCAGACCTCATCATGAGCAGTGGGAATACAGCCACATACGCAGCACAGCAGACAGATGTAATCACGGTCACCATCAATGAAGGCTGTGACTATGATCAATCTTTCAATATTCCAGTAATCGTGCATCAGCTCCCACCCATCAGCATAGCCGCAGAGACTCTTCTGTGTGGACCTCAGTCGATTACCTTGACCAACACGACACCAATCAATTACGTGGGAGAAAACTGCCTATGGACCCTCCAAGGAGCCACTTATTCAGGCTGTGCTTCATTGGACTATTTCTTCAATCTCGGCACCTATGATATTGGCCTGGAGGTCACATCTCCTGAAGGTTGCTATAATGCCCTTGTCATGGAAGAATTCATTGAAGTGAATCCACCCTCGGTCGCTGACTTCTCCATCTCTCAGAGTGAGGTTACCATTGCTGAACCCCTCCTAAGCATTATCAATTCATCAGTAGATTCTGACACCTACTTATGGACCTTTGGAAATGAAGGAGGAAGTCAGGAATTCGAACCTGACTATGATTTCGGGACAAGAATTGGACTTTGGCGCATCTGTCTGACCACAGAGAACAGCTTCGGTTGTATGGATTCGGTGTGTCAGATTCTTCGCGTCAAGAGCGAATTGCTCGTGAGCATTCCCAACAGCTTCACTCCGGACAATGATGGGGTAAATGACTTTTTCTATCCAGTCCTCTTCGGGGCTGATGAGCATGATTATCTATTCAGTATCTATGATCGCACAGGCCGTCTTGTTTTTGAATCTACCGATATCCATGAAAAATGGAATGGCAATTGTATGACGGCCACAGAATTCTATAGTCAAGATGCTGTATTCACTTGGCGACTCAGAGCCAAAGCTCTTGGAGCAATAGAAAGACAGCTTTTCACTGGGACTGTGCTGATTATTCGATAAGTCAATACTCTTCTAAACATTTCAGGTGTTGTTCTGCAGGTCAAGGCTCTTTGACCAATCAATGTTCAGAGTTAAAATGTCTCGTTGAGGCTCTCGAAATTTCGCAATAAAAAAACCCCGCCCTTTTTCAAGGACGGGGCTCATTCTTTATTTCCAAGTCAAAATTACTCTACTATTAGTCTCTCTATGATAACTCCAGAAGCAGTCCTCACACTCAATAAGTAGATTCCTGCTTCGAAGCTTGTCACATCCATACGATGTGTAACACTTGTTCCGCTTACTCTTTCTTGTGCAACTGTCTGTCCTAGGGTGTTCTGGATAAGAATCTCTACTGATCCTTCCTCCATCAATTCCATCTGGATATTCACCTGTCCTGCTGTAGGATTAGGATATACCCTCATTGTATACAGACCCGCTTCAAGAAGTTTAGTGCTCGCCAATTCAACCCCCGCTGGAGCTGCTGGAACCACAAAGGTTGCTTCAGGGGTGATATTCGCCCATGATGAGAATCCTGAATTATCAGAACATGCACACCTTACTTCATATCCATAACGCGCTCCAACTGTGAATGGAATATTCGGATTGTTATACAATGCGATATTGAAGTTCACTGTAGATCCGTTCGTCTGTGTGATGGTCTGAGTATTAAGTGCATTAGCAAATTCTGGCTCTCCTGCTGTATAGGATGCATTGCTAATCCTTCCTCCTCGTACTTCACAACTGACAGTCCCTTCTGGATTTACCCATGTGGCATTTACACGTGGATTGCTCGTTCCGAAACCAATCTCTACTACGTCCAAGGTGTTTGGTGCTTGGCATGCTGGTGTGACACATGCATCATAGGCTCCTTGACATATCTCATCCCATAAATTCGTCAGGCAAAAGGGGTCATTGTCAATGACAGTCTGAGCACAAGATTGATTAGCAGCAATAGCATATCCTGCTGGCGCTGGGAATCCTGCACAAACTATGACGGCTGGCCCTGTTGTAGGTGCTACTGGCAGATAGATGTTGCTATCTCCTGTGCATGGACATGCAGGACAATCTGGTCCTCCACAATCTACTCCCGTTTCAAAGCCATTCTGGACGCTGTCATCACAAGTAGGACATGCTGTACAATCAGGTCCACCGCAGTCTACTCCGGTCTCATTTCCATTCTGGATTCCATCAAAACAAGTAGGACATGCAGGACAATCTGGTCCTCCACAGTCTACTCCGGTCTCATTTCCATTCTGGATTCCATCATCACAGGTAGGACATGCAGGACAATCAGGTCCACCGCAGTCTACTCCGGTCTCATTTCCATTCTGGATTCCATCTGTACATGTTGGAGGTGGAGAGACACAGTTATCATAGGCTGCTTGACAAGATGCACTCCAGCTCGTTGTTAGACAAGATGGGGTGTTATTTACCACAGCATTGGCACATGCTTGACTTGGTGCTGCTGTGTATCCCACAGGTACCAATCCGCAACCTCTGATGGCAGGTCCTGTAACTCCTGTATTTGGCAGATATACGATGGTGGCTCCTGTACAGCTGGTTCCTCTGCATGCGTTATACGCATTTTGGCAAGTGATATCCCAACTCGTTGTTAGACACCAAGGATCATTATTGACCACAGCTTGTGCACAGGGCTGACTGGCTGCAGCCGTATATCCCACAGGCACTAATCCGCAACCTCTGATGGCAGGTCCTGTAACTCCTGCATCAGGAAGGTAGACCGTGGTGGCTCCTGTACAACTTGCCCCTCTGCATGCGTCATATGATGATATGCAAATAGAATCCCAATTATCTGTCAGACAAAAAGGATCATTATTGACCACAGCTTGTGCACAGGGCTGACTGGCTGCAGCCGTATATCCCACAGGTACTAATCCGCAACCTCTGATGGCAGGTCCTGTAACTCCTGCATCAGGAAGGTAGACCGTGGTGGCTCCTGTACAACTTGCCCCTCTGCATGCGTCATATGATGATATGCAAATAGAATCCCAATTATCTGTCAGACAAAAAGGATCATTATTGACCACAGCTTGTGCACAGGGCTGACTGGCTGCAGCCGTATATCCCACAGGTACTAATCCGCAACCTCTGATGGCAGGTCCTGTAATTCCTGCATCAGGAAGGTAGACCGTGGTGGCTCCTGTACAACTTGCCCCTCTGCATGCGTCATATGATGATATGCAAAAAGAATCCCAATTACCTGTCAGACAAAAAGGATCATTATTGATTACAGCCTCTGCACAGGGTTGACTGGCTGCAATACTATAGCCTGCTGGGACAGGCTGACCAGGGCAGACATATACTGCAGGCCCTGATGTTCCAACATTTGGAAGATAGATAGAGCAGTTGCTAAAACATGAATTATATGCTGCTTGACATGTATTGTCCCAAGTTCCTCCTGTCGCTCCTAAACAGTATGAATCATTATTTATAACGTCCTGAGCACACCATTGACTTGATGCGAATACATAGCCAGTTGGAATAGCGTCATTGCTGCACTTATAGACAGCTGGCCCTGAACTTATGGTCGTAGGAATATATATTTTAGGAAAAGTACATCCTATGCATGTTGCACCCGCAACAGAAGCTCTGATTACATTACCAGGTTGAGTGCCGAATGGAGCACTCGAAATATATCCTCCAGCCAATTGGCTCTGACAATAACTCATCACTGTAGCAGAACCTGAGGCAGGTACAGGAGGCAGAGGACAAGCCCCTTCAGTAGGAGAACATCCATCAATAGCGGTATTGTTCCCATTCCATACACAAGCATGTGTATGCCTGGACCCAAAAAGGTGTCCTAGCTCATGAGCAAAGATGTAGGTGTTATAAGAATAGGTGGGAAAGGTATTGACCACCGTTCCATTCTGACCGGCAATACACATGCTAAGGTCTGGATTCGCATTACATAGTCCACTAAATCCTGCAGCGACTCCTCCAATATTCTCATTGATTAGTAGAAGAGCAAGATCTCCATTGAACCCATTGAACTGAGCTTGGAAATCACAAAGGTATTTGCTTCGTATATCTGTGCTACAGCCATTGACCCCATCATAAGGATCTACTGTTGTCCAGATGAATATCTGTGACGCTACAGTTCCTATTCCTTCTTGACCATAAATAGTCGCATTCTGATTCACGAGGCTGGTAACATATGCAGTTGCCGCAGCCAGGTTACTCCCTTGTTGGATATATATTGATCTATCGACTTCTACGTAGATCCGCACTATATCTCCGAGCCCTCTTTCAGCAAAATTCAGTTCTTCCTCAGAGTATACATCGCTCAGTGTCTCAACAGAACTGCATGAATAATCCAGTTGTGACTTGATGTCATCCGTAAGATGCATTGATTTATAGCAGATGTAATCTGTACTGCCTAATTCAATAGGTCCTAGGTTATAGTTATCTGCTCCGTTCACTGCAATACCTCTAATCTGGTCTCCATAGACGCTTATGGCTACTATAGAGCCTGCCATTCCCTGAATGGTGCCTCTATAATGAACTCCGAGGTCTACATTGGAAAGGTCTTCTCCTCCGCTAGACTCTAAAATGAAATCTTCACTGAAGATCTCTACTTGACTTAATTCAAGAACCAAGCTTTCACTATGTTCAAGAGGTATTTCAAGAGTGAAATAGGCTGGTGATGCAGTGCGTAATTCCTGCATTGCCAGTTGATTCAAAGAGAATATGGTCCCTTCAGTCACTTGGGCTGTTTCTGGTGCAGCGCTTCTCAGCGAGGACATCTCGAAGAGGTCATATTCGGAAGTGGTCTGAATGGGAATATTCGACTGTGCAAAACCTACGTTCACTATGAACAAGGCTATAAGTATTAATGTATTCTTCATGGCTTGATAAATTAAATATTGATCATCATTGAAAGAAATCCCATCCTGTCACCATCATGGGTCTTCAGCTGGACGAAGTTGTGGCGCAATTATCCCAACACCTATTCCGATTAGAATTCGGCTCATATGATCGAGTATTCGGTCACTATCATAGATAATCAAAGAGATATGGGCTCCATTCTTCTCTAATCACCACTGCTGGAATGATAGCTGGAAATCTATGCATTACCTTAAAAAGTGTGGCCAGAATATTGTTTCAAGAACATTTATTCTAGGCCTGAACAATGCACTCGGATTAGCTATGAATGACCATGGAATTATCAATACTTAAGGAGTCTCCAATAAAAAAACCCCGCCCTTTTTCAAGGACGGGGTTCAATATTCTAATCTATTCTATATCACTTGACTATCAAACGCTCTGTGATGATTCCAGATGCAGTTCTCACACTCAACATATAAATACCAGCATCCAAGTCACTTACATCCATGCGATTGGTCACAGCAGTGCCACTCGCTCTTTCTTGAGCAACTGTCTGTCCTAGCGCATTCATAAGGATAATCTCTACGGAGCCTTCTTCAGCCAGTTCGATTTCTATATTCACAAGTCCTTCTGTTGGATTAGGATATACACTCATAGTGTTCACACCCGCTGACAAGAGCTTAGTATTTCCTGTCACCTTTCCCGCTGGAGCTGCTGGAACCACAAAGGTTGCTTCAGGGGTGATATTCGCCCATGATGAGAATCCTGAATTATCAGAACATGCACACCTTACTTCATATCCATAACGCGTTCCAACTGTGAATGGAATATTCGGATTGTTATACAATGCGATATTGAAGTTCACTGTAGATCCGTTCGTCTGTGTGATGGTCTGAGTATTAAGTGCATTAGCAAATTCTGGCTCTCCTGCTGTATAGGATGCATTGCTAATCCTTCCTCCTCGTACTTCACAACTGACAGTCCCTTCTGGATTTACCCATGTGGCATTTACACGTGGATTGCTCGTTCCGAAACCAATCTCTACTACGTCCAAGGTGTTTGGTGCTTGGCATGCTGGTGTCGTTGTCAAGCAGAAATTAGTGACTTCTGATGATAAGAATTCACCACCACTTGCGAGAACGTTATCAGCTGCATCCGTAAGCACATAATTTCCTATTCCGTATCCACAACAAATTCCATCTCCGAATGAATCATTGAAATTCAAATCATAACAACCATCATTCAAACAGACATCAATAGCCAAGGTGCTTCCATCAGGTTCAGATCCGTAGGTGCCTCCTTGTGCTACTATCCCTCCATTGGAATCTGTGATGGTCCATGAAGTTTCTTCAGGATAATTATCGAGCAGGATGGTCAAAGTCACGCTTTCACCTGTACAAGGACATGAAGGACACAGAGGTCCACCACAATCGATCTCAATCTCATCCCCATTCAAGATGCCATCAATGCAAGTAGGACAAGCCTCCGGACAAGAACCTCCGCAGTCGACTCCTGTCTCATCACCGTTCATGAATCCATCATCACAAGCTGGAGGTCCACATGGCCCCGGGCAGGGGGATGCATCCACATAAGCAGAGATACGGGCTGTGGGCTGTGGGCCGAATCCCTGGGTGAAGTTTATACCCACTGAACTGAGGTGGCAATAACTCATGATGGTACCGCCAACAGCTGGCTCAGGGGCTGAACAGCCTCCATAACCTGCATTGAAACCACAACCATCTATAGAAGTGCTATTCCCATTCCAAACACAATCATGTGTATGCTGTGATCCCATGTTATGTCCCAGCTCATGTGATACTACCATGACTGACCAAGAGTAAGTAGGTACATTCCCAAAGGAGGATCCTATGCCTGAGACCGAGTATCTATAACCTGAACAAAGCCCATTAAGGTAAGCGACCCCACCACCGTATGAATAATTTATATAAGAATTGAGGTCTCCACTGACTACATTAGAATTGCGATAGGACTGGAATGCACCCAAATCTCCAAAGGGTTCCGCTGAGCTCCAGACTGTAATTCCTGCCATACTGAGCCCGATATTATCAGCCGTATAAATGGCTAAAACCTGATTAAATAGCGTAGTCATATAGGATGTTGCTGGAGCCAATCCCCCTTTGCCTACATATATCTCGTTGCTGACATCGAAGTGAACGGCAACGCAATTATTGGTCGATCTCACTTGGTTTTCAGTGAATGGTCTTTGTTTCCCTGAATCAGTTTGCGTATCCGTAGTACAATTCAGTTCAAATTGATCTAATATATCAGCATCTCTATATAGGATGTGATCTGTAGCGTTCTCTAATTTTCCGAGGACCAGATTTCCACTCATCCCGGGCCATGAGACCACCGCGGCAATCTCATTACCAAAGACGCTCAATGCTACCATGGATCCTTTTTTTCCTGCTACAACACCGCGGTAATGTAGTCCCATGTCCCTGTCACTCAATGCATGGATGATTCCTGAAGGCATCTCAGTGACTGCAAACCCTGGTGCAAATGGATTTGTTAGAACGAGTTCCAAGTCCAAGAGTTCTCCACCACTAGATACCGTCATCGTTATTCCAGAATTCCTTTGGGCCATCAAAGAAGAAATTCCTGATGCATCGATACGGAGGATATCATAGTGTTCTATTTGCTCTGGAAGGCTCTGAAGACTCCTGTTCTGCACCGCGTCCAATAAGTGGACTGCTAGCATAGAATCCGACTTCTTGAACTGATTCACGAGTTCATTCGGTTTCAGGGTGATGTTTTGAGCTATGGCAAGATTCGTAATGAATATTGCCAATATGAGGAGTGATTTTTTCATAAGAAGAGATAGATTAATTTTCTAAAGGAGGTGTAATTTAAGGTATACAAGCCTTCACCGAAAGCAGACTTGAAAAAGTAACTACCTACAATAGTGCCTTAGAATCATAATCCTATTTCATACGGAGATAATAGTCCTTAGCCTCTGATCCATCCCTCTTGATGCGCTATATCCTAAAGCGGGAGAACGATGAACTGCCTGATCATCAATAGCTGGGAGAATGACCTCAACCTTATTGAAAAGCAAATCGCCCTATTTATCGCCCTCAATAATCCTTCATCTGTTCATAAATCTCTTTGATAATCGGATGGACTTCATGCCACCAGAAAACGCCATTAGCATCATGAAGTATCTCTTTCCCCCAATTCTGGCAGCGTATTTGCTTATTTTCACGCTGAAATGAAATTAATGAAACATATTAGCTTAGCCCTTGGAGTCCTACTCATGATGGGATGTAGTTCTTGTCATGAATTAAACCAGATTTTAGAGACTGGAACCTCCACTGAGACTGTAAGTGAGAGCAGCACAGGAGCATCTGACCTTGATAGGTATCGGGTCAACGGACATGAACTGAGCTCACATGGAATCGTGTATGAAGACGTACCATATGGCTCCGATTCCAAGAATGACTATGACCTGATTCTTCCGAACAACAGGGCTGCTGGAACTTTAATCCCTGTGGTCATCTACTTCCACGGTGGAGGATTCGTCCAAGGGAATAAGAATTCACTATACAAGAAACCCGCTTTAATTAAGGAGATGACCGCCTTATTGCAGAGCGGATATGCCCTGGCCAATGCCAACTATAGATTGCTCGAGACAGGCGAAAAAGAGGGGGTAATCAAGTGCCTGAAGGATGCGAAATACCTTGTCCAAAAGATGAAAAACGAGTCTCCAAAGAATGGTATAAATCCAAATAAAATTATACTCAGTGGCTCATCAGCAGGTGCAAGTATGGCCTTATGGTTAGCATTGAATGATGACATGGCTGACAAGGAAAGCAGCAATCCCGTTCTAAGAGAAAGCACCCGCGTGGCAGGAGTAGTCGCAGAAAATGCCCAATCAACATTAGACTTGGTCAGATGGGAAGATGTTTTCAAGGAATATAATTGGAAATACAATGAAGGATTGGATGAAGAAATGAAGGCTCGCCTTTATGGAATGTATGGCCTTAGCGCTCCATCAGGAAACGTGGACCGCAGTGCATTTGAAAATGCTACAAGTGACTATCGTCATAAAGTGGACTTCGCAAGTTTCATGGATGCGGGCGATCCACCTCTATTCATCGCGAATAAGCCTAATCTAGATGGCCCACCAACAGAGAAGAATCTAATCTTCCATCACCGAGAACATGCTCACTATCTAGAGATGCAATCTGCAAAAGTGGGTGGGAACTTCGATGCTGGGAATGAGTTCTACTACCTCACAAATCCCAAGTCAAAAGATGTCCTAGACTTCGTGGATAGGGTATTTAAATAAGTCTTTAATTCTCAAGCTGGGAGGAATCCTTTCTCCAACATATATTCTCCAATCTGAACGGCATTGGTGGCTGCGCCTTTTCTGAGATTATCAGATACGATCCACATATTGAGCGTATTCTGTTGTGACTCATCTCTTCGCAGCCTTCCCACATAGACATCATCTGTATCCTTAGCATAAAGTGGCATGGGGTACTTGTTATTCTTCACGTCATCTAGCAAGGTGACTCCAGGCGCTGATGAGAGGATATTCCTCACTTCAGTCAAATCAAAATCCTTTCTGAATTCGACATTTACACACTCTGAATGTCCCCCATCCACTGGCACTCGAACAGCCGTAGCAGTTACTGCAATAGAATCATCCCCCATGATCTTACGTGTCTCGTGCACCAGCTTCATCTCTTCCTTAGTGTATCCATTGTCCAAAAAGACATCACAGTGTGGCAGGCAATTCTTGTCTATGATATATGGATAGACCTTTTCGGATGCGATTCCAGCTCGTTCATTTTCCAATTGCTCTACCGCTGCCTTGCCTGTCCCTGAGACTGATTGATAGGTAGAGATGACCAGTCGTTTTATCCCATAAGCATCAAGCAATGGCTTCAGTGCCATCACCAACTGAATGGTAGAACAGTTAGGATTGGCGATGATGACATCCCCTTTGGCCAATACATTTCCATTCACTTCAGGAACCACCAGTTTCTTATCCTCGTCCATCCTCCAGGCTGATGAATTATCGATAACTACGGTCCCCTTTTCTGCAAACTTGGGGGCCCATTCCAGTGAAGTATCCCCTCCCGCTGAGAACAGTGCGAGATCAGCCGCTGCATCCAAAGCCGTTTGCATATCTACTACATCATAGGGCTTTCCTTTGAAAGTCACTGACTGACCTACTGAATTCCTTGCAACAGGTATCAGTTCAGTGATTGGGAAATCTCTTTCCTCCAACACTTGAAGCATCTTCCTCCCCACCATTCCAGTGGCTCCGACTATGGCTACTCTCATTTGATAATTTCTTAATAACTGAACGATACAGACCCCAACGAAAGTACTATCTTCATGCGTTGACCTGAAAGGCCTATGAGATTCTATACCACATCCTGTGTTAATCTTCTTGCAATCCTATTGCTTTGTGCTGGTTTTCAAGCCAATGCGCAAGTAACAGATGATTTCAGCGATGGTGATTTGAGCATAAATCCCTCATGGCAAGGCGATGTACTTGACTTCGAAGTAGACGCAAATCTGGAACTTCACTTGAATGCAGCAGCTGTCGAGAATGAATCCCACCTCAGCACACCTTGCGATGTCATCAACAATGCGACTTGGGACATTAAAGTCAGGATGGAGTTCAATCCTTCCGCTTCTAACCGAGCCTATATTTATCTGACATCTGATCAGGCTGATCTTGAGGCTGACTTGAACGGATATTATGTCATGGTGGGAAACACTACAGATGAAGTCAGTTTATATCGCCAAAGTGGTGGAAGCAGCACGAAAATCATTGATGGTATAGATGGATCCGTGAACCTGAGCCTAGTAGAACTGGCTGTGAAAGTAACCCGTGATGAATCAGGGAACTGGGAACTGTTCTCGGATGTTGGCCTGACAGGAAGCTATGTTTCTGAGGGAACTGCGATGGATGACACCTTCAGCACCTCCTTGTATTTTGGAATGCTCTGTGATTATACCGCTACCCGTTCAGCACTATTCTACTTCGATGATATCAGTGTGACGGGAAATGGGTTCATTGACACAGCCCCTCCGATAGTGCAATCTCTTCAAGTAATCGATGAACATCAATTGACCCTTGATTTCAATGAAGAACTGAATCCAAGCAGTGCTGAAGATGTATTGAATTATGATTGGAATGGAGAGAATCCCATCAGTGCCGTGCTGAGTATTGATATGGTGACCTTGGATTTTGCGTCCTCCTTCCCGCTGAATGTGCTACAGAATCTTATGGTCTCAGGTATCCAAGACCTTGCTGGAAATACAATGGTTACTGAAGATATTTCATTCAATTATCTGGTCCTTGGAACCGCTGGTCCTGGAGACATAGTTATCAATGAGATCATGGCCGACCCTGCTCCTGTCATTGGGCTTCCTGATGCAGAGTATGTTGAACTATTCAATGCCTCTGACTCTGCATTCGACCTGCTCGGTTGGAATCTGAGAAATACGGTTGATGATGAGATACTGAGCAGCTTCGTCCTGCTACCGGGAGAATATGTGATCATATGTGATGATGCCTTTTTGAGCATCTTCTCCGCGTATGGAAATGTACTCGTGGTCACATCTTTGACAGCATTGAGCAATACAGGTGATGACCTTCATCTTTTCAATCCTGATGGCGAGATTATAGATGAAGTGACTTATACCACGAGCTGGTATGGTGGGCCTCCGTTCAGCGATGGAGGATATTCCTTAGAGCGTAAGAATCCCTTTCTCCCATGCAGCTCTGCTTCGAACTGGGAGCCTAGCTCAGATGCTTCAGGCGGCACACCTGGAACTCAGAATTCTCTTTTTATAGATGAAGACACCTCTGCCCCTTCCATTCTATCCTTGGCCGTGATAGATGCTAATTTTATCCTCTTGACCTTCGATGAGAGCATGGATGAGCTCAGTCTTATTCTCGCTTCATATATACTAGGCCCTAGCGGAGCTGCTGTCGCCCAAAGTCCTCAATCAAGCACTGAGATATTCTTAGAAGTGAATCCAGCATTGATCCCTGGCAGCTCTTATACGCTTTCCATTTCTGGTCCAAATGACTGCACTGGAAATGAGTTAGTACCCATCGTCATCTCTTTCATAGTTCCTGATGAACCTGAAGCAGGAGACGTCATTTTCAATGAAGTCATGCCTGATCCTAGTCCAGCTCTTGGATTGCCTGAGCTTGAATATCTGGAGATCTTTAATCGCTCTGATAAGAACCTGGACCTCTTTGGCTGGACCTTGGTCAACACCGCGACCGTCATGACCTTTGGGACGCTAATCATGGGCCCAGGTGATTACCTTATTGTCTGCGATGATGCATCCACAGCCGCTCTAAGCGCCTACGGAGATGTCTATGAATTCTTGTCCTTCACCGCGCTGAGCAATGAGGGCGATGATTTATATCTCTATGATGCTTCTGGAGAATTATTAGACGCCATCACTTATGATATCTCATGGTATCATGACACTAATAAAGATGAAGGTGGTTATTCCATTGAGCGCATAAACCCTGAACTCCCTTGCAGTGGAAGTGATAACTGGGCTGCAAGCCAATCAACGCTCGGAGGAACCCCAGGACAAGAGAATTCTGTTTTAGACCTTAACCCTGATATTATTGTACCCACTCTGAACTCAGCCATACTGCAAGGTGTAGATCAAGTCTTAGTCACCTTTAGTGAATCCATTCAGAACTCTTCCATTGACTTGACTGACTTTAGTGTAAGTCCAAGTATCTTGGTTATAGATGCTGAAGATGTTTCAGCCAATGCTATCCTCATCACATTGGCCCAGCAACTTGATACAGGGATTGTATATACCTTGACGGTCAATGGTGTCAGCGATTGTTCAGGAAATGAGATGGAAGTATCCTCTGCTTCACTTGCCATCCCAGAACTTCATGAAGACGGTGATCTGATCATCAATGAAGTGCTTTTCAATCCCTATACCGGTGGCTATGATTTCGTGGAAATCTATAATCGTTCAACTAGGACATTGAGTCTGAAGAATTGGAAGATGGCCAACAGGGAATCAGGTGAGATGGCAAACGTGAATACGATTACTGTAAATGAGATCCTCATTTTTCCAGGAGAATTCAAAGTGGTCACAGAGGACCCCGCGAATATCACGCTGAATTACCCCCTCGGAAGGAGTCAGCAATACATAGATATTCCTGACCTTCCTTCTTATAATGATGATATCGGCAATGTGCTCCTGCTAGATCCACAGATTACTATACAGGATGAATTCTACTACAGCCAGGATTATCAATTCACGCTGATAGACGATGTGAACGGGGTCTCCCTGGAACGAGTGGATTATAATCGCTTGACCAATGATCCTACCAATTGGCATTCAGCAGCTGAGAATGTAGGTTGGGCCACTCCAGGTTATGAGAATTCACAGCTTCAAACGGCCAATAATCTAGGTGCTTCCTTCTCCGTAGAGCCTGAAGTTTTCTCTCCCGATAATGACGGATATGAAGACCTGCTTTTGATTAACTATGACTTAGAGCAGACAGGGCAAGTACTCAATGTAAGCGTCTTCGACCGTCATGGCAGATTAGTAAGGTTACTCACCCGCAATCAATATGTCGGATCACGTGGTACTATCTCATGGGATGGAATCAATGAAGAAGGTGCCAAGGCCAGAATAGGCGTCTACATCCTTTTCATAGAACTCTTCGACTTAGCCGGAACAGTTCAGAGCACCAAGAAGACCTGCGTGCTCGGAGGCAGATTCTGAATTCCTGCTTTCCTGACTAGCGTTCTACTCTGCCTTTTAAAGATCAGTTCTGACCCCTTTTCATCATTCCCATGGGATCCATAACATGGTATTCCAATGTGGAGACTTTCTCATTCGCATTCTCATTCAGACTAGTCACCAGGTAGTGGGTCACTTCCCCCTTATCCGTATCCGTTGAGGTCGTCTCCATGAGGTAGCCTTGCGGATAATTCTCAGGTAAATTGGCTTTCTTGTTGGACATGGTCATAATGCCGAATATGTCCCCCATCTCAATGTCCACATCTTCTGCCATCCACATCTCGCCATTTCCATCTTCACTTGTGAAGGTGTATTGATAAGCGGTATGTCCTTGGATGGTCTTCGTTTTTCCTGTCTTTTGAATGTGGACATCATTCATCTCATCCTCTATGGTCTTCTCTGCTATTTGGGCAATTTGTTCCTTATTCATCGCAATAGCCATTCCGGTCTTTTCACCTTTATCATCCACCATAAGCGTGATTAAGGAATAGTTCTCATAATCAAATATAATGGTGGGAGGAATGCCTTTCATCGTAGCATCTTCAACTGTCATAGCCATACAATCCTTCCCCGCCTTCATAGTCATATCGGATTCTTCTACTTTACCTTTCTTGGACGTAGTGGTGATATGAACTTTACACACAAGTCCAAATGAATAGCTCTCATTCCATTTTGCAGCCTCGAACATACCTGATATCATTCCGCTACCACCAGAAGATGGCACCTCCTTTCTGACTTCCTGCTCATCCATAGATTCCGATTTTTCTATGGCCTCCTCAGATTCATCTGCAGCTTTGGACTTTTTCTTGAATAAGCCCTCGATGGCGTTCAGTCCCTTATCTATTCCTTGATCAATACGTGTGTCCACGCGGTTATTGGTCTTGTCTTCAGCCTTATCTTTGCTTCGATCTATGACATCCTGAGCATTTAGTTGTGCGAAACAGAAGGACAAGGAAATGCCAATGAGTATGTTTTTAGTTTTCATGATCCTGATATTTTATCAAAGTTAAGAACAGATCAATGAGCCCTCCTGCCGATTACATGATTGTTCGTACCAGATATACAACCGTTCCTGCTGGTCTTTCCAGAATTTGGCCCATGCTTTGCATCATGTTGAGCGTATTGAACCAAAGCACCATGAAGAATTACAGGAATATAGCGATGACATTGGCCTTGACAGGCGCATTCTGTATCATCTCAGCTACAGGTCAGGTCAACAAACCTAAACAGGTCACCTTGTCTTCTCAGCCAACGTTTGCTCTGGCGCCAAGGATTCAAAATGCATTTAAAGTGGGTGAAAAACTCACTTACAGACTCCATTACGGGTTCCTTGATGCAGGGGAAGCCATCGTTGAAATTCAAAAAACTGATTATCAGCGCCTTGGAAGAAATATGTTCCATGTAGTTGGACGTGGTTATTCATTAGGGGCCTTTAACTGGTTCTTCAAAGTCAGAGATCGATATGAATCCTATTTGGATCAAGAGAGCCTATTACCTTGGAAATTCGTGCGAAGAATAGAAGAAGGTGGATTCAAGAAAAGTCAGGACTATACATTCCATCATAACCGGGCTGCGGTGGATAATGGAAAAGGCGAAGTCTATGAAATCCCATTGGGTGTGCAAGACATGATCTCTTCCTTCTACTACGCGCGTTCCATGGACTTCAGCAAGGCGAAGCCAGGGGATCAATTCACTATCAAGACCTTTATGGATGATGAGATTTATGACTTGAATATCAAGTACGTAGGTAAAGAGACCATCTCATTGAGGAAAGGAAAATTCCGTTGCATGAAATTCGTTCCTGTAGTCCAGGAAGGAAGGATATTCAAGGACAGTGAGGACCTGCAAGTATGGATCACGGATGATGATAATAAGATCCCTATCCTGGCCAAAGCCAACATCCTTGTCGGAAGCATTAAGATGGAAGTGGTCGATTATCAAGGACTGGCCAATCCTATCGCAAAACTGGACTGATCAGGCCAGGTTTCTTGGGACCATCAGGAAGAACTTCTCTACCTTGGATGATAATGCTGAAATATTCAACGTATCACTTGCCTGAGCCACATCTTCTACCCTGCCGTCTTTGAACTTGATGCGGATGTGCTCGCTGTCAGTGTCGTATGCGTTATTGACCACTTTCCCAGATGTGATATAGTAAGACACCTCCTCGTCTGAAAGACCTTTAGCTTTCTTTACTTTTTCTCTCCATTCAGCTTCTAGCTCTGGAGAAATAGCGGTTTTAGACAGCTTTATTTTAGGAAGCCTTCTATACACCAAAGCTTGGCTAAGATCACTCAGTACCCTGTCTTTATGATTCATCCATACCTTGATGGCTCCTAGAACGTCATGATCATCTAGGCTTGCATATCGCTCAAGGACTTCACTATCTGCATTGAATTCAGCAAGACCTATCTCCTGAGAAAGAAAATACTTCAAAGCGGGAGAAGCAAAGAGCTGCTCTCCTTGGGACAATAGCACCCGCGCCCTTCGAATAATGCTCACCAAGAGGAACTCTGCAGCAATCACTGTCTTATGCAGATATACCTGCCAATACATAAGTCTTCGAGCAACCAAGAAATTCTCTATAGAATAGATGCCTTTCTCCTCCACTACGAGATCTCCCTCATGCACGTCCAACATCTTAATGATCCTCTGACTGCCCACCACTCCTTCTGAAACACCTGTATAGAAAGAATCCCTTTTCAGATAATCCAATCTATCTACGTCCAATTGGCCGCTTATTAGTTGACCTAAGTACTTTTTAGGATGCGTTTTCTTGAAAATAGAAAGACAGGTATCCAATGCTCCGTCCATCTCCTTGTTCAATCGCTCCATGAACATGAGAGATATCCGTTCATGATCCACTCCCTTGATCAAGTCATGCTCCAGTGCATGGCTGAATGGACCGTGTCCTACATCATGCAAGAGAATGGCTGCTAAGGCCCCTTGGCGCTCGTTCTCACTGATCTCATGCCCCTTTGATTGCAGGTTATCTAATGCCAATGTCATCAGGTAACTCGCTCCCAAAGCATGATGGAAACGGTGATGATTAGCACCTGGATAAACCAAGCTTGAAAGTCCTAATTGAGTGATCCTTCGAAGCCGCTGGAAGTACGGATGTTGAATCAATTCGAAGATCAATGGATCAGGGATGGTAATAAAACCATAAACTGGATCGTTCAGAACCTTACGTTTATTGATGAACTGATTAGTCTCCCGCAAATTAAGCTGTAATTTTGACCAAAGGTAATGTTTCCCCATATCGCCCTGCATACAGGGCCAATCAAACTCAAGAACCTATGCCAGTAACCCTCCTGTGGGCAGATGATGAGATAGAATTGTTAAAGCCCCATGTCATGTTCTTAGAACATAAAGGATATGTGGTAGAGACTGTCACCAATGGCAAAGACGCCATTGACAAGGTCAAGGAGAAGCACTTCGACATCGTGTTCCTAGATGAGAACATGCCCGGTCTGAATGGCCTAGAGACTTTGAGTCTGATTAAGGACCTCTACCCTGACCTTCCTATAGTGATGATCACTAAGAGCGAAGAAGAGGCCATCATGGAAGAAGCCATAGGATCTAAGATCTCGGATTACCTCATTAAACCCGTGAATCCGAATCAGATCCTTCTCACCTTGAAGAAGAACTTGGATGACAAGCGACTGGTAAGTGAGAAGACCACTTCAGGCTATCAGCAGGAGTTCAGGCAGATAGGCATGCAGCTTGGCAGCCGCATGGACACTGCTGAATGGATAGAGATGTACCGCAAGCTGGTCAAGTGGGAGCTGGAACTGGAAGGTTCTGATGAAGAAAGCATGGATGAGATATTCCGCATGCAAAAGAGCGAGGCCAATCAGCAGTTCTGCAAATTCGTAGAGAAGAACTATGAAGACTGGGTAAGCGGTGAAGCAGATGATAGCCCATTGATGTCTCACACGCTCTTCAAGAATAAAGTAGCCCCTCTTGTCAAAGAAGGCAAAGCCTTTATGGTGCTCATAGACAACCTTCGTTTTGACCAATGGAGGATCATAAGACCCTTATTGAGCGAGTACTATCGCATTGAACAAGAGGAGATGTATTATAGCATCCTTCCTACCGCTACGCAATACAGCCGTAATGCCATCTTCTCAGGACTCATGCCTTCAGAGATGGAGAAGTTGAACCCTGACATCTGGGTCAATGATGAGGATGAAGGTGGAAAGAACATGCATGAAGAGGAATTCGTGCAGAAGCAGATGAAGCGTCTTGGATTGGATGGCAAGAAGATCTCTTATAACAAGATCACTAACCTTAACGCTGGAAAGAAACTCGTGGAGCAATTCTCGAATCTGCTCAATAACGACCTGAATATCATCGTTTACAATTTCGTGGATATGCTCTCCCATGCGCGCACTGATATGGAGGTGATCCGTGAGCTGGCCGATGATGAATCAGCTTATCGCTCCTTGACCCTACAATGGTTTGAGCACTCGCCACTTCGCAGCATCTTACAGAAGATTGCTGAAGCTGGGATTCCACTTATTATCACTACTGACCATGGTACCGTGCACGTCAAGAATCCTGTCAAAGTGGTGGGTGATAAGAATACGAATAGCAATCTGAGGTACAAGCGCGGAAAGAACCTGAGCTATGATGCTAAAGATGTCTATGAGGTGAAGGATCCTTTGAAGGCAAGACTTCCAAGGCAGCACATGAGCACCAGATTTATCTTTGCTAAAGGCAGTGATTTCTTTGCTTATCCTAATAACTACAACCATTACGTGAGATACTATAAGGATACCTTCCAACATGGAGGGATTTCTATGGAAGAAATGCTCATCCCAGTAGTCTATCTGAAACCGCTCTAACATGGAGTTCCAAGCCAATTCCTTGGAAGAAATGCGCCCTGTAGCCCGTGAGATCATCTCCCGGATGAAGGAACGTCACATCGTCTTACTTGAAGGCGAGATGGGAAGTGGAAAGACTACTCTAGTGAGTCTTATCATGCAGGAAATGGGAGTTAAAAGCGATGTGAGCAGCCCAACCTATTCGATTGTTCAAGAATATGAGCGTGCTCAAGGTCCTGTCTTTCACTTCGACCTATATCGAATAGAAAAGAAAGAGGAATTGCTCGATTTAGGGTTTGAGGAATATTTGGATTCTGGATTCCCCTGCTTGATCGAATGGCCTTCTTTGGCTCGTGGATTAATCGATTCTCCCGCTTTGGAAGTGCATATTCAAGTTACTGATCAGCTGAGATCCGTGCGTATTGAATAGCTATTGATGCCTCCAGAAATTTCTAAGCTGTATCTTTGAGGAGCGCCAAAACACCATTTCATGCAGAGCAGCGAAAAATCAATGCGGGATATTGCCGAAGAAGGCATGTTGATGCCTCAAGAGGAGATGTTGGAAGTAGGGAGGAAGAAGAGCAGCCTCTTCATAGGAATCCCTAAAGAGACTTCATTCCAAGAGAACCGCGTTGCACTCACTCCTGCAGCAGTCGCTTTACTCGTGCATAATGGACACCGTGTGGTGATTCAACGCAATGCGGGTCATAAAGCGAATTATACAGATCATGAATACAGTGAAGCTGGTGCATCTGTTGGTGATATCCAGGAAGTATTCCAAGCAGATATCATATTGAAGATTGCCCCTCCTTCAGAGAAGGAGATAGACCTCATGCATCCTGGCCAAACCTTGATGACAGCACTTCAATTGAATCTGCAGCTGAAGACCACTCTGCTGAAGCTCATTGAAAAACGCATTACGGCCATTGCATGGGATTTCATCCAAGATGAAGATGGGATTTACCCCACAGTGCGCACCATGGGTGAGATCGCTGGGAATACAGCCATCCTTATCGCGGCTGAATGCCTGAGCAATATGAATGACGGAGTAGGTCTGATGTTCGGTGGAATAGCCGGTGTCAAACCCAGTGAAGTGGTCATCCTCGGAGCTGGAACAGTAGGTGAATATGCCGCAAGAGCAGCACTGGGACTGGGCGCTTCTGTGAAAGTATTCGACTCTTCTATCTCCCGATTACGCAGATTACAAAACAATGTAGGCGCCAGGCTATATACAAGCGTCATGGACCCCAATGTGATGGCCGAATGCCTTGCTAATGCAGATGTAGCAATAGGCGCCATACGATCCAACAGGGGCCGCACTCCTGTAGTCGTCTCTGAAGCGATGGTAGAAAAGATGAAGAAAGGCGCAGTGATCGTTGATGTGAGCATTGACCGTGGAGGCTGTTTTGAGACTTCCCGTGTGACCGACCATGACCGCCCTACCTATGTAAAGCATGATGTGGTCCATTACTGCGTGCCCAATATCGCTTCCAGAGTATCACGTACCGCCTCTAACGCATTGAGTAATATATTCAGTCCTATCGTCCTTGAAATGGCTGACATGGGAGGTTGCAAGAGCCTGATCAAGCATGACCCTGGATTCAGGCATGGTGTCTATCTCTATCAAGGAATGTTAACCTCAGAATTGCTCGGAGAGATCTTCGGATTGCCATGCAAAGACATCGACTTATTGATTGCTGCTTTCTGATATGAATTTCAAACAACGGCTCATACGCTTTATGATTGGAGTCCTGATAGGGGTCATCCTTTCAGGCTTCTTCTTCAAGGATAAACTCGGACTCCTCACTTCATGGTTACCTGGGAATAGAATTATTGACAGGATCCAACAGAGCAGCATGCTCATGTCAGGTAAGAATGCCTGCCTGCTCGCATGTCATGACCTAGATATAAAAGGATTCAAGGATGCCTTAGAGGAAGCTAAAGTAGATCTGAGCAATAGCCAGACCCATGGCCAGATCAAGGAATATGCACTGAGCGTGTATCATGCGCCTGATGTGATAGATATGCGTTTCAGCTTGAATGACAGCATCGCGACTTTGGTAGAATTCAAGAGCCCTAAGCAATGTGACTGTCCTGAATGAGCATGTATGTCAATATTGAAAGTACATGGAAGGCTGCGTTGAAAGATGAATTCGAAAAGGAGTACTTCATTGAATTGACCGAATTCGTAAAGGCGAATTATTCTTATCAAACCTGCTATCCTGCGGGGAAGAACATTTTTAAAGCTTTTGAAAAATGTCCCTTGAGTCGCGTGAAAGTGGTCCTCCTTGGTCAAGACCCTTATCATGGTCCTGGTCAGGCCAACGGGCTTAGTTTCTCTGTGGATCCTGGCGTAGCGCTCCCTCCTTCCCTTCAGAATATCTTTAAAGAATTACAGGCTGATCTGGGTCAACATCCTCCCAGCTCGGGTGATCTGAGCTCCTGGGCTGAACAAGGTGTGCTCTTATTGAACAGCACTTTGACTGTGCAAGCGCATCAAGCAGGATCGCATCAAAAGAAAGGTTGGGAGACTTTTACTGATGCCGTCATCAGCGCAGTGAATGAACATTGCCAGCATGTAGTCTTCATACTTTGGGGTTCTTATGCTCAGAAAAAGGGCTTTGTAGTTGATTCTGCGAAACATAAGGTAATCGCCTCAGTTCACCCATCTCCTCTTTCAGCCTACAGAGGATTCTTTGGGAGCAGGCCCTTCAGTCAGAGCAATGAATACTTGAAAGAAGTAGGAAAGAAACCTATTGACTGGAGTAAAAAATAATCCCCGACCTGCATTGCAGATCGGGGTTCACTTTTTAGTTCAGAAGGTCTTTCAGATCAATCCAGCAATACTTTTCTGGTCATCTGTTCAGTGAGGCTGTTTAGGCTCAGGATGTATATTCCTTTTCCGAGGTCTCCCTTTTCTAATCTGAGGTAATTCATTCCTGAGACCAAGACGACTTGATTCTGTCTCATCACCTGCTTACCACTCATGTCATATAGCTCAATGTCAAAACGCTCATCATGACCTGCGCTTACAATGATGTCAAGCACAGTGCTGGCCTCAATGGAATTCGCAGAGATGATTTCAAATCCAACACCATCACAGTCACTTACGATAGGATCAAAGCTCTCGAAATTCCCATCAAAGTCTGTTTGGGTAAGGCGGTAATACGTGATGCCAGAGAAAGGATTATAGTCAGTAGCCTTATATGTCAACTGTGAACTGCTATTTCCTGCTCCCAAGAGCACCTCGAAAGCTTCCCATACAATCCCATCCTCAGAACGCTCTACAGTGAAGTAGTCATTATTCACTTCAGAAGCAGTGATCCAAGTCAATTCAACTCTGTCAGTGCCTTGGCAAGCAGCCGTGAAGCGCACAAGTTCTATTGGAAGCGGGTTTGCTGAGCTAGATAGAGTCCAGCTCCTGAAAAAATCCGCTGCAGTCACATTCACAGGCCCTGCAGAATTCGGGAATGGTGTATTGACAGGGTGACCGAGGTAATTTGCATCCAACCAGCTGTTATTTGTAGGGTTGAAACGTTGGATCAGGATATTAGGTGCAAGCACTGCATCCATTTCACTCGGATCAAATAAGAAGCTGAGGCTGACAGCTGGCTTTGTAACGTAAGGATTCACCCCTCCTGGATCCACGATCCAGAAACGATCCACTACATTCTGCTGATTGGGGGCACCTGTAATGAAATGATTCAACTGGGTCACATCACTGGGAGCTCCGCTTAGAAGATTGTTATGATGATAGGTAGAGAATTTCAAGGATCCTGCTGCATCTCCAGGTGTACTTATTTGAGCGTTCACAGCAACAAAGACAGCTGATCCACTATTCAAACTTATAAATGGAATGGTGTAGAGTCCTGTTGAAGCCTTCGTGTTCCACTTTACTATGTTGAATTCACTTTCAGAACGAATAGCTCCACTTGGTGCCGATGTGAGTCCATTTGGAGCTGGATTGTCAATAACAAGATATACAGGAGATCCTGATGTTCCTCCATTCATTGCTATACCAATAGTACCATTCATGACAAGCCTAGCTTGTCCAAAGCCAGCTACCAAGAAGAGAGAGAGAACGAGTGTAGTAAGTATGTTTTTCATCATAAAGCTGCTTTTCGTGACCAGTATAAGGCTTTGAGAATCAGTCCTTTCTGGGAAGGAGAAGAGACTATTCCAACAAATGTAATGAATTCCGTCCCCTTCAGCAAAAATCCTCTCCTGCTTATTCGAGACGCTCCATTCCTGTTTTGGTTGCCCCAAATAATCCTGAATATCTTTTCTTTGCCCTCATGTCCCAGCAAGATCTCTCTATTCAGATGCAGCTTCGTTCCAGAGGCAAGGGTGAAGATCTGGCCGCTTTCGGTTCAAGGGACCTCCTCCTTTTGGAATCAGATAATGTAGCCCTTTGGGATGTTATGCAGGCCTTCATAGATAAACATAAGGGCTCCTTCATTTTCAAGGCCCTAGCCTATGAATTGAAGGACTCTATAGAAAAGACTCGTTCTGAGAATCCCTCCTTCATTCCATGTCCTTTGGCTATTCTCTTCGTTCCTTCCCTTGTTTTGAAGAGAAAGGATGGAAATTGGGAGGTCATAGAGAACGATGGTTCCATGGATGTTGCTGTGGCTGTAAAAACCTTGGACACTATAGCTTACAAGGTAAATGACCCCAGTCAGGCTAGGGTCCAAAACTCTAGTTCCTTGGATAGATCTAGCTATCTGAGTCAACTGGCTTCTATCAAGTCCCACATCCAACTGGGTGATATTTACGAGATGAGTTTCTGCCAGGAATTTCGATGGGAGAATGTCGCTCTGGAGCCGCTGCTTGCTTTCCAAGCTCTCTTGGAAAAAACAAACGCTCCCTATTCATGCTATTTCCAGTTCCAAGGGAAACATCTGCTATGCGCCAGTCCAGAGTCCTATCTGGAGAAAAATGGAAGGAGCTTAATCAGCCGCCCTATCAAAGGAACTCGAAAAAGACATGGAAATCCTGACCTCGATCTGGCCTTGAAAAAGGAATTGGAACAAGACCCCAAAGAGCGTGCTGAGAATATCATGATCTGTGACCTAGTGCGCAATGACCTCTCTAAAGTAGCGCTGCGTAACAGCGTACAGGTAGATGAACTCTGCAAGGTATACAGCTTTGATACCGTGCATCAAATGATCAGTAGCATCAGCTGTAAAATCAGCCCTGAGCTTCCTTTGACTGAGGTATTCAAGGCCAGTTTTCCCATGGGCTCCATGACCGGTGCTCCTAAACTCAGAGCGATGGAACTCATAGAATCCCATGAAGATTTCAAGCGCGGATGGTTCTCTGGCTCCCTAGGCTATATAAGTCCTGATGGAGACATGAAGAGCAATGTGGTCATACGAAGTATCCTCTATGATGAAGTAGCTCATAAGGCAAGTGTCGCTGCTGGAGGGGCTATCACCTCTCTTTCTGATCCTGAAGCTGAATATGAAGAGAGCCTTTTAAAAGCTGAGGCCCTGAAGGAGATTATTCTTGACTATGCGCTTCCTCAGTCTTCCCCGCAGGTAGGCTGACAAAGAAGCTGCTGCCTTTCCCTATCTCTGTCTTGAACCAGATATCTCCTCCGCTCAATTCGATGATGTTCTTGCACATCGCTAATCCAAGCCCCGTCCCAGTCGTTTTGGTAGTGAAATTCGGCTCGAAGATCTTCTCGCGCATCTCAGGATCTATTCCAGTCCCATTATCCTTGACCTCTATAATGTACTGGTAGCCTTTGAACAAGAGTGAGACCTGGATGCGTCCTTCTTCCTCTTCAGGAATACTTTGAACGGCATTCTTGATGAGGTTGGTGAAGAGCCTGGTCATCTGATCCTTATCAGCCCATACTTCTTGATCAGGGCCTAGCTCGGTATTGAAGGTCACCTTCGCAGTGGGATCATTCTCGAAGAGTCCCACTACTTGATCCAATAGCAATCGCAAGTCGAATAACTCTTTTCGCAGACTTGGCATTTTGGCAAAATCAGAGAATGCCGTGGCGATTCCTGATAGTGTATCTATCTGTTCAATGAGCATATCCGTGCTGCGCTTGAATCTATCCTCCCAATCTGGACTCTTATCCTGAGCACTGCGTTGCAGATACTGTATGCTCAGCTTCATGGGTGTAAGCGGATTCTTGATCTCATGCGCTACCTGCTTGGCCATCTCTCTCCAGGCACTTTCACGCTCGCCTTTGGCCAACAACTCTGCATTCTCTTGCAGTTCTTGCACCTTAGCGTTGTATGCTTGGACCAGACTTGATATCTCATCAGAGCCCTCATATTCAAGCGGTCTATTCGTTGAGCCAAGTCTGACCTGGGCCAGGTTATCCTTGAGCAATTGCAAGGGATGCGTCAACCAACTGGATACCATCACTCCCATAATGATGGAGATGATGAAGAGCAGGATCAAGACATTGACCACCGCCACCAAGAATTGACTCAACTCATTTTCCAGCTCTCCTTGTTTCGCGAAATAAGGCAGATTCAGATAGGCAACTATATGGTTATCAGTATCCATGAAAGGCACGTAGGCTGAGAGATACGTCAATGAACCAATGGTCTCCTCATGCACGAAGAGGGTCTCCCCTTTCTTCATCTTGTCCAAGGCCTCTGGATCTATGAGTTCAGAGCTGATTCCTTTATTGAACAACTGCTCTCTGGAGGTGGCCATCAGAGCCCCTCTAAGGTCATATAGATTGATGTCAGAGAAGAAGACCTTGGAGAACTTAATCAGGTAGCTCTGGAGCTTCACAGGGTCTGAGAGCGATTGTTCCCGCTGGATCTTCTGACTCAGTTCTATGAGGACTGAATCTACTTTCTCGCCTAATATGCGCTGGTTCTTAGAGACGTTCTGAGAGATGATATATGAATAAGCTCCTAAGCCGAAAATGGACAATGATCCCAAGACCATAGCTATCACCAATACCTGAACTTTACTCTGAAGACCTCTGGCACCTATGCGTTCATTCCAAAGAAGAAAAGCGAAAAGCAGTCCGATTCCGAGCATGAGACCTAAGAAACTCAAGAAATACGTGAAGGTGGTGAGGACGTCCATCCAGGAGTCATCAGGGCGGGAGATCAGGTAGGTGTATGCATCCTTGTTGAACTCCACATAGCGATACCCATCCTCTAGAAATAGTCTTCCTTGAGGTTGCTCAGCCTCTAGGAAGGACGATTCCAAGTAAATAGGAAAACGATGCTCCCCGAATTGATCGATCAAGCGGCTGTCTATGTAATAGGCCATGGAATACCTGTTCAAGGCTTGTCCTATCACCGAATTCCCTTCTTGAAGAAGCTCAGGGAATCCCAGTTCTTCAGGGAATACATTGAGCTTAAAGCCTATGAAAAGCACTGCATTTGTAGAAGAATCTGCCGAGAGCCTCAAGAGGTAATTCAATCCCGGTTCCATCCCCGCTGTGTGATAAAGCGCGACCTGTTCTGTAGAATCTACGCCCAATTCCAGAAGCTCCTCCTTCATGGGTTCCTTTATCTCCAGCTCATACTTAGACCAATAATCTCCCAGATGTTCTGTTCTCAATAGATCCAGGATCCGCTCCTGATTCTGTGGACCTTCATCAAGTAGATCCCATAGGATGGAATCAGAGCGCATCTCCTCCTCTGCTTGGATGAACAGGTTCTCTGCCATGTCATCCTTGGTCTCCATCAACCGATCTGCGACCAGCCCTAAGAACCTATTCTCTTTACGCTCTAGTTCTTTTTCCAATGCTAATGAAGCATAAAGAGCCAGCACAGATAGCCCGAGCAAAGTCATAAGCGAGGTAGAAGATTTCCATCGCATGCCATCACTCAGATATACCACGATGAGAAGCCCTGTGGACCAGAGCACTTTGACCATGTCCACTATTCCCAGACCGTGTCCTAAGAGGATCAAGAAGAAGATGGCCAGCGAGAAGAATGCGAATGGCTTGAACTGTTCAGATGACCGGAGGAAAGAAGAAAGCATCCGCGCCAAGTACCATGTCCCAAAAAGCAATAATGAGATAGACATAAGTGCCACCAGACTTGAAATATCCCAATGAAATAAATCAGTCACGTCCAGAACCACATTAGAATCTTTGACCAAAATCCTGATCAAGATGTCTATCGCCCTGCATATCAGGATATACAAGCTGAATAGCCCGATGATAGAGAACCATGAGACCGATTTGCTTTGATTTCTAAATACAGCCCAGAGCCCATAGGGCACTGAGAATATCAATAAGGAACAATAGAAAACATGGGCCAAGGAGGGGAAGAACCTGCTCGAAGCGAATACTGCTGGATCAAAGACCTTGAAGCCATCCAAGCCAGCTATTCCCCAGAGATACACGCAGAGCAATGGGAACATGCCCAAGACCAAGGATACAATGGCCCACCTCTTCTTATTCTCTATTTCTGAAAAGAACAAGCGCATGAAAAGGAATAATCCCAGGAACACTGCCCCTGCCAAGCTGATGAAGTATAAGATGACTTGGGCTGTAGAAGGAATGTGAGATGAATCTCCTACCAAATAGAAAAGTTCCTCTCCGAAAATATCTGTGACAGGGCGTTTACTGCCATCTGGAGTAAAGGAAATCTGAAGGCCTTCATCCAGTGAGAAGCGTGGATTGAAGTTATTCTTCAGATACCGGTTCTCATACTTATACTCATGTTTCAGAAGGATGAGTCCAAAGAACTCTTTGTTCCCTTTCATCTGGCTGCGAAGAATATACCAGCCATTGTCTAAGAGCAAACAAGGCCCTGAATTCTTCCAGTCCCTCAATGAAGATATCTCTGGAATGGAATTATCAGTCCATAAGATCAGGCTGTCCTCAGAGAATACATAGACCGAGTTTCCTTCTTCTTTCCACTTTTTACGCTCACGCACCAGATAAGAAGGAAGATACATGGGGTCCATAGCCTCCATGAGATCGAAGCTCCTCTGTAATTCCTGATCTGCTTTAGCCAATTCCTGTTCCAGAACTGCAGAGCAGCGAGCAAGATTAGCTCCGCCACTGTTCTGGCGCATCATGACTTCAAACAGGGCCCATACCATTAGGCATCCTATGAAAAGGAGCGCGCTCTTACGTATATGGTCAGGTAAATTCTTGAACATGTGATCTAATCACTGTGTTCAAAGAACGTCAATCTCGAAGATTTCATACATGTGCAGCACTGAGTATATCAGCAAGGCAATAGGGAAATCATGTAATCAGAATATCAGGAAAGTGCCTCAGCTCCCGCAACGATCTCAAGGATCTCACCGGTAATGGACGCTTGACGTGCTTTGTTGTAGGTCAATTTCAAGTCCTTCAACATCTCACCCGCATTGTCAGTCGCCTTGTGCATGGCCGTCATACGAGCACCATGTTCTCCTGCATGAGAATCTAGCATCGCTTTGAAGAATTGGATCCTCAAAGACTTAGGGATAAGGTCTTGAACAATCTCCTCTTTGCTCGGCTCGAAGAGGTAATCCAAGCTTACGCTAGAACGCTCTTCAGTTTCTGCTGGGGCAAGAATAGGAAGGAATTGCTCAGACATCACTGTCTGGCTGGCTGCGTTCTTGAAGCTATTATAGAACAGGACCACCTGATCGTACTCACCTTTCAAGTACTTGGTCATGGTCTCTGTCGCTATGTCAGAAACATAGGCGAAGTTCAGGTTCTCATAGATGTCTCCTTTCATGGAAGTGAAAGTGGCATTCTTAATCTTATTTGGAGCTGAACGCTTCAATGCATCATTGGCCTTCTTTCCCAAGGTGAGGAATTCAGCCTCCGTCTTTGGATTCTCAGCCATCCAGCGGTTAAGCGCTTTCAAGACATTCGCATTGAAAGCACCTGCCAATCCTCTATTAGAAGAGATGGCTACTAGGAGTACTTTCTTCAGCTCACGCTCTTGGGCGTATTGGTTCTCTGAAGTATCCAGGGAAGAACTCAAGTTGCTAAGGATCTCTTGAAGCTTAGTCGCATAAGGGCGCATACGGGTGATGGCGTCCTGTGCTCTACGTAGCTTCGAAGCAGACACCATCTTCATTGCTGAAGTGATCTGCTGGGTAGATTGTACCGATTTTATACGGCTCCTTATTTCCTTGAGATTCGCCACTTTATTTCACGTATTTGGAAGATAAATCTGCTGCGACCTTTTCAATAGTCCCCGTGATGGTATCATCCAATTTTCCTTTAGAAAGACTATCTAGAACATCCTTATGGCTGTTCTCCATGACCATCAAGAAGTCCTTCTCGAATTCCTGGATCTTATTCACAGGAACATTCTTCAAGAGGCCTTTAGTTCCACAGTAGATGATAGCCACCTGCTGCTCAACACGCAATGGAGAGTTAAGTCCCTGCTTCAGGATCTCCACGTTCCTTGATCCTTTTCCAAGAACCGACATAGTAGCCGCATCTAGATCAGAACCGAATTTAGCGAAGGCTTCCAATTCACGGTATTGAGCTTGGTCAAGCTTCAGTGTACCCGCCACTTTCTTCATGGACTTGATCTGAGCGTTTCCTCCAACTCGGCTTACTGAGATACCTACGTTGATAGCAGGTCTCACACCAGAAAGGAAAAGGTTAGACTCCAAGAATATCTGACCATCGGTGATAGAGATCACGTTGGTAGGGATATAGGCTGATACGTCTCCCGCTTGTGTCTCGATGATAGGCAAGGCAGTCAATGATCCACCCCCTTTCACTTTTCCTTTCAAGGACTCAGGAAGGTCGTTCATGCTCTGAGCGATAGAATCCGTAGCGTTGATCTTCGCAGCACGCTCAAGGAGCCTGGAGTGAAGATAGAATACGTCACCTGGGTAGGCCTCACGTCCTGGAGGTCTTCTTAATAGAAGGGATACCTCACGGTATGCTACGGCCTGCTTAGAAAGGTCATCATACACGATCAATGCTGGACGTCCTGTATCACGGAAATACTCTCCGATGGATGCTCCAGCGAATGGCGCATAGAACTGTATAGGCGCAGGATCAGATGCGTTTGCAGCTACGATCACCGTGTAAGGCAATGCACCGTTCTTCTCCAAGGTGTTCACCACCTGGGCCACGGTACTTCCTTTCTGGCCAATGGCCACATAGATACAGTAGACAGGCTCTCCTTTATCGTAAAATTCTTTCTGGTTGATGATGGTGTCGATACACACAGAAGACTTTCCTGTCTGACGGTCACCGATTACGAGCTCACGTTGTCCACGTCCGATGGGGATCATGGAGTCGATTGCTTTGATACCTGTCTGAAGCGGCTCATTCACCGGCTGACGATAGATAACTCCTGGTGCTTTGCGCTCCAGTGGCATCTCGAAGGTCTCCCCTTGGATAGGTCCTTTTCCATCGATTGGGTTTCCGAGGGTGTCTACAACACGGCCCAACATTCCTTCACCTACGTTGATAGAGGCAATACGTCCTGTACGCTTGGCTTTATCTCCTTCCTTGATTCCTTGAGAAGAACCGAGCAATACTGCTCCTACGTTATCTTCTTCCAAGTTCAATACGATAGCCTGAAGGCCATTATCGAACTCGATCAACTCTCCGGAAAGCACGTTGGACATCCCATAGAGACGGACGATACCATCACCTACTTGAAGGACGGTACCAATTTCTTCCAAGGCCGCTTCGGTAGAGACTCCGGCCAATTGTTCTCTTAAGATCGCTGATACTTCAGCTGGTTTGACTTCTGCCATGTTCTGTTCAATTAAGCAGACTTTTTAGAATCTGCTACGTAGTGATTTTTACTGAATTCAGCCTTGAAGGCCTTCAACTTCCCTGCGACACTGTGGTCGATCTGCTTGTCTCCGATACGGATGATGATACCTCCCAGGATAGAAGGATCCAAGCGTTCAGTCAACTCCACTTTCTTATCATCAATACCTTGGATGATCTTCTGCACTTTTTCTCTCTGCTCGCTAGTAAGTGGTTCCACTGAAGTGACTTCAGCGGTAATGATTCCTTTATAAATCATGTATTGCTTATCGAATTCGATAGCTACATCATCGATCAGGGATTCTCTGCGCTTTCTGATCAAGATATCGAAGAACTTCATGCTCATATCACTGATCTTTCCAGTGAAAATAGCTTTAAGGACCTTCTCTTTCTTATCAGCTTTCACAATGGGGCTATCGATCATCAGTCGAAGCTCCTTATTCTCCAAGACCGTTTTCTTGACCAAGAGCATATCTGCATATACTCCTTCCAATTGCCCTTTCTCTTCAGCTAGGACAATCAGTGATTTCGCGTATCTCGATGCTACTTGTGAAGCGCTCATGGGATCAGCTTAAGTGGATCTCTTTGACCAATGAATCAACGAGTGCGACTTGTTCTTTGCTATCACTCAGCTTATGCCTCAGCACCTTTTCAGCTATCTCGAGAGATATACTGGCGACTTGGCCCTTCAACTCGGTCATGGCTGCTTTCTTCTCCATCTCAATGTCCTCAACCGCTTTAGCTACGATAGCGTCAGCTTTGGTCTTGGCCTCACCCTCAGCCTGTCCGATGATCTTCTCTTTGATCTCTTTGGCTTCCTTGAGCATAGCGTCCCTTTCAAAGCGTGCTTCTTTCAAGAGGTCATCATTGCTGGCCTTCAAACGGGCCATCTCTTCCTTGGCCTCTTTAGCGGCCTGAAGTGCTGATTCAATGCTCTCTTCCCTTGAATGAAGGGCCTCCAAAATGGGCTTCCACGCGTACTTCTTCAAAAGCAGAAGCACGATGACGAAGGAAAGCATCATCCAAAAAAGCAGACCTATATCGGGTGTGACTAGACTCATGGTGTGATTATTAAGCTAAATATAGGACGCGTCAAAGCATCCTTAAAAACAAAGGAATCGGATTAAGCCAATCCAACGATGAAGCCAAGTGCCAAGGCTCCGAAAGCAGCTCCTTCTACCAATGCAGCAGCAAGAATCATGTTAGAAGCGATATCACCTTTAACCTCTGGCTGACGGGCGATAGACTCCAATGCGCTTCCACCGATGCGTCCGATACCGACACCTGCACCTAGTGCAGCGATACCAGCTCCGATTACAGCTCCAGCCTTTGCGATAGCAGGATCAAGAAGTATAGTGAGGAATTCCATGTTATGTGTTGTTTATATAATAATTGTACGTGTTATCCTTAATGGTGTCCATCATCTACTACTGCCATTCCAAAATAGATGGCTGAAAGCAGCGTGAACACATAAGCTTGTATCGCTCCAACCAAGAGTTCGAGCAAATTCAATAGCAAGGTGAAGATCACCGAAGGTACTGCTACCCCGAGTCCAACTCCTGTAGAAGTCTCACCGAACATAAAGATCAGACTGAAGAACACCAAGAGGACAATGTGACCTGCAGTGATGTTGGCAAAGAGTCGAATGACCAGCACGATAGGCTTCAAGAACATTCCCATGATCTCAATAGGAGTGACTATAAGAAGCACTGGCAGTGGTACACCTGGCATAGCGAATATGTGTCTCCAGTAATGTCCGTTCCCGTTCATGGTGGTGATGACAAAGGTGAATAGGGCCAATACGATAGGCACCGCCACGTTCCCAGTCACATTCGCTCCAAAGGGCGCCAATGGGATAAGACCCATGATGTTATTGATCCAAATAAAGAAGAATATGGTCAACAGGTAAGGCATGAACTTGGCGTAGTTCTTACCGATAGCTGGCTTAGCCACGTCATCCCTGACGAAGAGGATGATAGGCTCTATGAAACTCTGAAGTCCTTTAGGCGCTTGACCTTCTCTTTTCTTGTATGCCTTAGCAACCGAGGTCATGATCAGAATCAGTAGGATGACACTGATGAATATGGCCAGTGCATTCTTAGTGATAGAGAAGTTATACAGACCTGCATTACGTTCTTCATTCACCGAACCCTGCTCATTCATGGCTACGATTTTGCCCTTGAAATAGGTCTTGCCTGTGACAGGACTCAAGTATTCCTCTTGGAGGATGCCATATCCTTGATAGGTATCATGGCCGTGATGAAACCTGGAAGAAAGGAACGTCTTAAAGCCTTCACCGCTCTGATAGATGATCACCGGAAGAGGCATGCTTACTGGGTGCTCATGTGAACCCCAGAAATGCAAGTCATAGGCATCCCCTATGTGTTCCATAATCATCTTGCCTGGCTCGAATCCTTTATGGGTCTCGTAATCATGATGGATCTCTTGACCAGCGGCATGGATTGCTTCTTCATGCAAGGAAGAGTCCTGTGCTGCATGTTCTCCATGTCCTTCTTGAGCGGCTAGAACAAAGCTGCCGCCAAAAAAGAAAAAACCTACCATCAGAAGGCGGGTCAAGATATAGCCGATGTACTTATTAGGCGTCAAATTGGAGTCGATTTTCCCTGTTTGTTTTCGCGATGCAAAAGTATAGATCCGCGATCAATAAAAAAACAGGAAGTTGACTTATTTCTTACTAGGCATTGAAATAGCCTAGAACATAGGTCTATCTTTCTGTCTGTCAGCATTTTATCACTTCTTCACCTCCTTCATCAATCGCAAGAGCGAGTAGATGGCCATTACTAATCCTAGTAATGCTCCGAATAAAGTATAGGTCTGATCTCCTGGATGTGTCTGTTGATCTGCATAATATCCAATTCCCACTCCGAGTCCTAAAATAGTAAGCAGCTGCAGCCCCATTCCAGAATACTGGGCCAGAATCCTGAGCCCTTCATACTTGTCGGTCTCCTTGTCTTTCATTTTGCCCTGAGTTGAGCTGAAAGGAAGATAGCTTCAAAGAAGATGTAGATGATATAGACCAGCACGAAGATTGCTCCCAGTTCCATAATGGGAAGTGCCGGATAGACTTTGATGGAGATAAAAAGCAATGCTGCACCTAGCAGCAAGCGCAGCATAGAGCCACCGAGGTAGGTATTGATCAGCTTCTGATAGCGCTGTGCCTCAGCTTGCATTAGTTTTTTATGAAAGAAAAAGGAAAATAGCCCGAAGAAAAGGGGCGTCACCAGATGAAACCCAATGGAAGCATGTATCACTTCAAAATATGCTAAGGCCATCAGGATTACTATCACGGATAAGGTCAGCATGCCCAAGGACTTGGGAAAAGAACGTTGCAGCTCTGCGCTCATCCGGCCACTGCGCTCATATCCGTCTTCCTCAACTCAGGCTCTTGGATATTCATGCTCTTCTTCTCTTGGGTTTGTCCCAAGTTACATGAGCAACTCAGTTTAGAACCCTCTTCTACGCTCAAACGCTGGAATACAGCCTTTCCTTGAATGGTCGAAGTGGCTTTAAGACTCAGGAGCCCTTTCACCTCTATCTCTCCATACATAATACCTTCAATGTCAGCATCCTTGCATACCACGGTTCCTTTCACCTGACCTTTGGCCCCGATGATCAAACGACCCTCGATACGTATGTTGCCAGTGACCTCACCATCTATCCTGAAATTTCCTGGTGATACAATCTCACCTTGAAGGGATGTCCCTTCAACTATGTTATTGACCCTCGATAATGAGGATGTATCTGTGTTATTCCTTGCCATGTTCTTTCTTATCATTTCAAGTAGTTCTCTTCGAAGAAGTCAAAATAGCCTTCTATATCCTTGGTCTTGAACAAGGTAGCGAAATTCTTGGAAGTTATAATAAAGGTCTCAAAACCCCCTTCGTTAAGCTGAGAGAGTATATTCTTCTCGCTTTTAAAGGCATTCAGATAAGCCATCCCTTTATCCTTAGAAGCGAATGTACGAACCAATAGGATCTGTGACTCTGAATCGATGAAGCTATTGGTCACTTTCAAGGGGTCCGATCTGAAATACTCTGTATTGAAATCAGAGACCTTAGCCTTGTGCTCGCTCATGGTGCTTCCTTTGTTAGGAACGAGGATTGCGAAGTAATGATCCATATCATCCTTCATCACATAATCGCCTTTGGGCTTATCTGGTTTGAGCTCTTCTTCTCCTGTTTCCTCTTCAGTCTTTGTCCCTTCAGCGCTGTCAGCACTGCTTTCCATAAGGATTCCGAGCAGCCTCTTCGCTTCAACTTCTTCCTCCGTGCCAGGGTATTTGCGTACAATCTCTTGCAAAGCTGATATGAAGTTAGGGCGGTCCTTCTTTCCCGCAATGGCCATCGCCCGTAGCAGGTGATACTTGGCTATGTATCTATTGCTCGGCTCATTATTCATCACATCCAAGCACGCAACCAGCACTTCGGTATAATTACGTTGCCTGTACTCCCTGAAGATGGATTCATAGGCCTGTGTCTCCTCCTGCTTCTTCTGGTCATGGTTAGCCATGTATTCAGGATCCTGGATCAACTTTGCAAATTCACTCTCAGGGTATTCCTCAGAGATTAAAGCTTTATAATATGCTGAGGTGCTTCTAGCATCTGATGGAAAGTAATTCCCACTCTCCTCTTTTTTTAAGAATAGTCGATACAGTTGGTAATATGTCTTCTGCTCGAACTTGTTCTCAGGCAGCCTCACATTCAACTCCTCGAAGGTCTCAATGGCATTATCAGTATCCCCTAGGTTATCCTTATAGATCTTCCCTATCTCGAACATAGAGTTGGCGATGGTATCATTGGAACTTTTGATGGCATCCTCTGTCAAAGGAAGGCCGGCCTTGAGTTCCTCTATGCTAGGAACATTGCTGCCTTCCGCTTTCACTACGTCAGCCAAATCGCTTTCTGCATTGCTGTCTGCGCTGTCTGTCATCTCCAATATCTGGCTCTTATTCTTCCTTCTCCAATTATCAGACAAGGGCCTGCTCCCGAACTTGGCTCTGAACTCCGCGAAGCCCACTGCTTTACTGGCTTCATTATAGAAATACCATTTACCCGAGTTATTGGCCCGACCATTCCTATTCTCAGCTTGGATTTGGTTCAGGTTCTGTTTGGCTTCGAACTCGCTCAACCGGGCCTCTTGCTCTTTCCTCAGTTTATCATTCTCTTCATCCCTGAGTTGCTTGATGATGCTGCGGAGCTTCTTATCCATCTCATGCTCATCCAAGGAAGCGATGGCTTGCACACTGTCCTCATGGTATACAATATCCAAGTGGTAGACCAGATCTCCCAGACTCTCCTTGGTGGCCTTGATTACTTCATAATTAGGGAATTCCTTGGGTAAGTAGGTGATAGTAGAATCATAGTAAGAACTGGCGATGGCATAATCACGTTCTTCAAAATAGATCTCGGCCAAACGCAGGAAGGATTTTCCCTTTTGTTTCGGATTGTTCACACTGCTCTCTGCGCTTTTATGCAACATATCAATGCCTTCAGGAACATGGTGCTCTGCAAATTCTACCTCGGCCAAGGCATAATAGATCTGATCCCTGAACTCCACATACTTCTCATCACGGAGCATTTTTCCTAGCTGCGCTCTGATAGCTTCAGAATCCGACCTAGAGTCGAAAGCCAGGGCCTGATGGATCTGAGCATAGAACTTCATGTCATAATCCGGATTCATCCTGACAACGTCAGCATAACGTCTTACAGCTTTCTGGGATTCTCCAGTAATAGTAAAGAGCTGGGCCAGGAGGAACATCTGTCTTGCTTCACGGTCCTTTTTCTTGGTGACCGCTTGGGCCGACTGAAGTTCATCTATGGCTCTGCGGTAGTCCTTCTGAGTCATGTAAAGATGCGTATAGACCTCATAATAGGTCTGTTCCATTCCCTTTGGCCAGTCAGACTTGGTCTCTTCTAATTTCTCAAGGAGGGAGTTCGCACGGGTATATTTTCCTTGCTCAATAGCCAACCTTGCCAACCACAGCTCAGCTTCATGACGGATCTGTTCTGTCTTATACTGCTTGGTGATAAACTTGAAGGCCTCCTCAGCTTCTAGGTAGTTACGCTTATAGAAATTGGCTATTCCGACCAAGAGATAGGAGTCATCTATCCATTGATTGTATTCCTTTTTCTTAATCGTCATAGAGTGTCTATTGATCACTCTGCTCGTCTTCTCTATTCCTTTATCCATGGCCGGAAAAAGACCGATGGCTTCTTGCTCATCAGGGAATATGATCAATGGCAAGGGCTCTTCCCAATTCTCAGGTCTCGTCTGCTCAAATGAAATGATGGCCTCTTTCATTCCCTCTCTGGCATTGAAATAGCCATTGAAATGGGTGGTCGTTCCATGATAGGAGCGGCTAATGAAACTATTCTTCTCCCTGCTACACGATACAAGTAATATCATGCATCCTGCAAGAAAGCTGAGAAGGACGATATGTTTTCTTGAGATGTTCAAAACCCTCTTAAGACCTTTTATAACAGTATTTCCGCGAAAATATTTCAATTATCTGGTAAAAGGGTAAAAATACACGATAAAGAACCTAGTCCGCACGGCAATACAAGAACAGCAGTTATCTTCGCATTATGGCAAACGTCAAAGGAGAGCGCAGTCTGCTCGAAAGATTGAGGGATAAGTACCGTCTGATCATCGTGGATGATGAGACTTTCGAGGAACGTGCATCACTGAAACTTTCCCGTTTGAATGTATTGACCGTCATCGCCAGTGCGAGCCTGCTGATCACGGTGATTCTGCTCTCTATCGTAATCTATACTCCCGCCAAGGAATTAATCCCAGGCTATAGCGATGCTGAGGTGAAAAGAGAGGCCAAGCGGGCCATGCAGCGTGCTGACCTGATGGAGCAGGACCTTGAGAAGAAAGACCTTTATCTGCAGAGTGTCATGCGTGTTCTCAAGGGAGAAATAAGTGTTGAAGAGCTAGAAGCCGAGAATCTTCCTGTCAATACCGATGAGCACAATACGTCTATTGATTTCACAAATTCTAATCGTGACTCAGCACTCAGGGCCGAAGTAGCTGCCGAGGAACGTTATAACCTCAACTTCCAGAACAGCGAGAGCCGCAGTACGATGATGGCCTTATCCAACCTTGTATTCTTCTCTCCCTTACGTGGCTCGGTATCTAGCTCTTTCAATATCGCTACAGAGCACATGGGAGTAGATGTGGTGGCTCCAGACAATACCGCCATAAAGAGTGCCTTGGATGGCACAGTGGTGCTTAGCACCTGGAGTGCCAATGAGGGTTATGTCATCGCAGTGCAGCATGTAGATAATCTCCTGAGTATATATAAACATAACTCCATCCTCCTTAAGAAGACCGGTGATGTAGTAAGGGCGGGAGAATCTATTGCCATCATTGGGAACAGTGGTGAGCTCAGCGATGGACCTCATCTGCATATGGAGCTCTGGTACCGTGGTGATCCATTAGATCCTCAGAATTTCATCCTTTTCAATTGATTTTTTTTATGGGTATCAAAGCCGCACTGAGTCGCCCTTATGCTGCCTTTCTTTTAAAAAGGCGAAGCCTTTGGACCAATGATTCATTGGCCACACAGGAAAAATGGATGAACTACCTCATCAAGAAAGGAAGTCTATGTTCTTATGGAATCGCACATAATCTTACAAAAGTCAAGGGGTATAGCGATTGGAAAAAGGCTATACCTGTAAGAGAATATGAAGGGTTGCTGCCTTATGTAGAGCGCATGCTGAGCGGAGAAGAGGATGTGCTCTGGCCAGGGAAACCGCTCTATCTCGCCAAGACCTCTGGCACCACTGCAGGTGCTAAGTTCATCCCCATCAGCCGACAGAGTATGCCTTTCCACATTCAGAGTGCGAAGATGGCCCTGCTCTCCTATATCCATGAAACGGGCGAGACCTCCTTCGTTGATGGAAAGATGATCTTCCTTCAAGGCAGCCCAGAACTCGAGGAAAAGAACGGAATGAAAGTAGGCCGTCTCTCAGGGATTACTGCCCATCATGTGCCCGCCTATCTGATGCGTAATCGCCTTCCTGACAAGAAAACAAACCTTATCGAGGATTGGGAGCAGAAGGTAGATGCCATCGTCAGAGAAACAGCGCATCAGGATCTGAGACTCATCAGTGGAATCCCCAGCTGGGTGCAGATGTACTTCGAGAAACTTCTTGCCTATACCGGAAAGAAGACGGTGAAAGAGGTATTCCCCAATTTCAGCCTATTCGTCTATGGAGGTGTGAACTATGCCCCTTATGAGCAGCGATTCAAGGAGTTAATAGGCGCCACGATTCCAAGTATAGAACTCTTCCCTGCTTCTGAAGGATTCTTTGCATATCAAGACAGCCAGAAGGAGAATGGCCTATTGCTGGAGTTGGATTCAGGGATGTTCTATGAGTTCATTCCCGTTGAAGAATATGGTAAAGATGGGGCGCAACGCATCTGGCTGAAGGATGTGAAGATCGGGCAGAATTATGTGCTGATTATAAATAGCGTTGCAGGACTTTGGGGATATAATATCGGGGATACCGTAAAATTCCTTTCCACAGATCCATACCGCATCATAGTTAGTGGAAGGTTGAAGCATTTCACTTCGGCCTTTGGAGAACATGTGATTGCTGAGGAAGTGGAAGCTGCGATGAAGGAAGCATGTGAAGCTTGTGAATGCAGTATCGTGGAATTCCATCTGGCTCCTGAAGTAAGTCCTAAGGATGGTCTTCCTTATCATGAATGGTTCATAGAATTTGCCCAAAGACCTGCTGATGAAAGTCATTTTGCACAGTGCTTGGACGATGCATTGATCCAGCGAAATCCCTACTACAAAGACTTGATCCATGGAAATGTGCTGAGGCCATTGAAGATCAGTAAAGTGAAGGAGACTGGCTTTCAGGCTATGATGAAGGAAAGAGGAAAATTAGGAGGGCAGAATAAAATCCCCCGCCTGGCCAATGACCGCAATGTGGCCGAGCTATTGGTCAAATACAAGGTATGAAAAAACCCCTCCGTTATCGGGAGGGGTTTAATCCATTTCTAAAGATATGTGCGATGCAGGGTTCATCTGCGTGGCTGTGTCACGGCTGTATTCAGCAGTTGCAGTCTGAGGTCTTGGACCATCACTAAGTGTGCGACATATTCTGTGATGTTTCCGTCTTGCATGAGTTTCATCGCTTGGCGCTTGGCCTTCATGTATTTCTTTCTTAGCTCTTTCATGGTAGTAGATTTTAAAGTTTGTGCTTAAGTCTAAACCAATAGCGTGCCAAAGTCTTATCTTGTTGATTTACTGCGTTTTATAATGCATATTTAGCAGGCTTGAGAATGATTCAGCGTGTTCTTAAAGTGACTTTCTCATTGAAATCCTCTCGAAAGGATATTCTGAGAAAGGGATTAGATATTGTCCTCTTCATTTTTGCTTGCCCAAAAAAACGAAGCAAAAAAGGGCCCCACTGTCAATGTTCTGAAATCAATCTTTCACAAGCGGTCAGTTCGAGTGTTTTCTTAGAAGCATGAGATGAAAATGTATCGAGAACGTGTTTCCTAGAAGGGTTAACCGCACAGTGCGCAGAGTCCTTGTGAGTAAGTTGAAGCGCGCAAAGAAGAAGAGTTTTCAAGTTGAAATTAAACTCTCACTTATGAGAGACGTAGTTCTTTACGTCTTTCTCACTGATCTCTTCTTCGCCTAGGATGACGAGGCGTTCTATCACGTTGCGAAGCTCTCTGATATTCCCTGTCCAATCATAAGCTTGCAGTGCTTTCAACGCGCCTGCCGAGATGGCTTTCTTAGGTTGACCGTAGTCCTCTGCTACTTTTTCTAGGAAGAATTCGCTCAGGAGCGGAATGTCCTCTTTACGCTCGTTCAGGCTGGGAACATGAATCAGGATTACACTCAGTCGGTGATATAAATCCTCTCTGAAACGGCTTTCTGAGATTTCCTTCTTCAGATCTTTATTGGTCGCAGCGAGGATGCGCACATTCACTTTGATGTCCTTGTCTCCGCCTACACGGCTGATCTTATTCTCTTGCAAGGCACGTAATACCTTGGCCTGGGCTGAGAGGCTCATGTCCCCTATTTCGTCCAAGAAGAGTGTACCGCCATCAGCTTGTTCGAATTTTCCTTGGCGCTGTTTGATGGCCGATGTGAAGGCTCCTTTCTCATGCCCGAAGAGCTCGCTTTCTATCAACTCTGAAGGGATGGCTGCACAGTTCACTTCTACAAAGGGTGATGAAGCTCTAGCGCTCTGCTCATGCAATTGCCTTGCGACCAATTCCTTCCCTGATCCATTCCCACCGGTGATGAGCACCCGCGCATCTGAAGGGGCCACTTTAGCGATCATCTCCTTGATGTCTTCAATGGCTTTTCCATCTCCAATGATGTCAGTGCCCAGCTTTTTATTGATCTTTCTCTTGAGAACCTTGGTCTCTTCAACGAGGGTGGACTGATCCATCGCATTGCGAATAGTGACTAGAACTCGATTCAGATCTAGGGGTTTCTGGATGAAATCAAAAGCTCCATTCTTCAAACTCTCTACAGCTGTCTCCACATTTCCATGACCTGAGATCATGACCACGGGGCTGTCTATGCCTTTCTCGCGGAGTTTAGAAAGCACTTCTATGCCGTCCATCTTGGGCATTTTAATGTCACAGAGAACGATGTCATAGCGCTTCTTCTCCATGAGGGAAAGGCCTTTCATGCCATCTTCAGCCTCATCTACTTCATACTTCTCATATTCCAGGATCTCCTTAAGGGTCCCACGAATGCTCTTCTCGTCATCAATGATCAAAATGCTGTTGGCCATAATCTTCTGCTTCTAGGCTGGGTGAAAGTACAATTATGCTGCCGTGGAAGGATTGGGGCGATTCAAGATTCAAAAATCAAGGCGAAGCAATATGGAATCTGGAACTTTGAATATTGAATCCATACCCGCAGGATTATACACGGTCATAGCGACTACGAAGGATGGAAAGGTTTATTCGAGTAAACTTGTTGTTGAATGACAGGCACACAAGCATTGGAAATAAGGAGTCACGGGGCAGGCATTAAGACTAAGCTCAATGACCAAGCCCCGCGCCAGCGGGTTCAGTATCCTCAAATGAAAGTGAGGTACTGCATATTATTCCTATTGATTAGCTTTTATTCCAATGGCCTAAAGGCACAATTTGAATATTTCAATGCTGTTTATGGCGAAGCAGGAGACGCTTTATATGAGCGAACACCTGAAATAGTAAGATTTCAAGATGGATATCTTACATGGGGCGGAGGAGATTTCGGTTCAGGGGGTCAGTATTTCTTGAGAACCATAGACCTAGAAGGTAGTCAATTAGAATTATCGACATTTAATATACCAACTTCAGTTTCATTGTTCTTAGGTTCAGGAAATTCAATGAGTTTCAATGAGGGAACTGGATTTGTGTTCAGAGGTATAATAGACCAAGGAATAAGTAAAGGGTTCGGAATAAAATTCAATGCGCAGTTGGACACTCTTTGGACCAAGAAATATGATTTTTATTCTCCATACACGCAGTTTATTGCAATTAACTCCATTGGTGACAGTGCTATAATTATCGCTGGCGACTACGGAAGCGCCCCCGGCCAGCGAGGCACCTTCATCGCCAAGATAGACACCGCAGGAGAAGTGCTCTGGCACCAGTCTATCCATGCTCCAGAGGAAGGGGCTTTTAGGAATGTTTGCGTGAGTTTTCACAATAGCCAATATATACTCACAG
>Ga0209284_10000014_pt1 | contig 205370 bp, 181 predicted proteins | sample FRY03_FD_187211 | JGI IMG/M metagenome (GOLD analysis project Ga0209284, IMG submission 187211) | Freshwater microbial communities from Lake Fryxell liftoff mats and glacier meltwater in Antarctica - FRY-03 (SPAdes) (version 2) | ecosystem: Environmental > Aquatic > Freshwater > Ice > Glacier...
CTTCGAATCGCATCCGTCGTGTCTCCTGTAGCCACTCCGTCCGTCTCATCACGACCTCCGAAAAAGGTCAGTATGAAGCCGGACAGATCATGTGCTACAGAACCGGACAGATTATGTGCTACTTACAACAGAGGCGGATGCCCCTTGCCAAAAATCGGTAGATTTGCTACTTTCGCATTCAGTATTTTAGCTGATTAAGCGCCTTCATCCACTCGTGTTGGCATTTGTTCATGCGGCAGCTAAAAAATTTCTGCTTTTAATGCAGGAATATAACAATAAGGCAGTGGTCGACTTGCATCAACAGCAGGGCGAGCGACTTGAAGGCGTCATGATGAAACACACAGTTAGTCTGTTCATTTTACTAGCAATACTCTGGTGGATTCTTTCCGGCTACACCAAAGTTTTACTTCTCAGCCTTGGCCTGTTCTCTGTCTCGCTGACCGTATTTATTTCCCACCGCATGGATGTGATTGACTCTGAAAGTCATCCCACCCACATCAGCTTTAAACTAATGATCTACTGGCTTCATCTGCTGCGTGAAATTGTTGTTTCCAATATCGCGATGGTTAAGCTGATACTCTCACCACGACCCGATATTGATCCCCGCATAATCCGTGTGTCGATTCGACAGAAAACTGATCTGGGTAAAGTGGTACTTGGGAATTCAATTACTCTGACGCCGGGAACCGTTACGCTGGATTTCAATAATTTCGAAGATGAAATAGAAGTGCATGCGATCAATCAGGCATTCGCTAAAGATGTAGAGACAGGTTCGTTGGACAAACGTGTACCTGAATATGTTGAGGTGACCGGATAATGTTGGCAGCTGCAGCTCTTGCCATATTGATCACCATGAGCCTTGCGATAAGCCGCGCGTTCCTCGGGCCAACAATTTTTGATCGAATTCTTGCCGTTAATATGTTCGGCACGAAAACTGTATTGTTAATTGCACTTATTGCCGCTATCGCAGGTCGCGCAGACTATCTTGACATCGCACTGGTATACGCAATGATTAATTTCATTGCAATAATCGCCGTGATGAAGTATTTCGAGTATGGCAGTCTGGGACATTCAGGAAAACCACGGAGTTGATGTTAATGGACTTACTGCAGTGGTTGTCAGCTGTTTTGCTGTTATCTGGAGGCCTGCTTGGAGTAATCGGTGGCATCGGAATACTTCGTTTTCCTGATTTTTATACCCGCCTGCATGCTGCCGGTGTAACCGATACTTTATGTGCCGGACTCTTTCTGGGCGGCCTGGCACTTCAATTCGGTTTTACGCTTGCCACAGCTAAATTGGTTTTAATATTTGCCTTCCTGTTATTCACAGCGCCAACGGCTACTCATGCTCTTGCTAAAGCGGCACGCAACAGCGGCTTGGAACCGTGGATGTTGAATCCTGAAGATAGTGACGCGCTGCCGGGAAATAAAAAATCATGATGGAGCAGATGATCGATATTTTTCTGCTGGGCTTTCTGGCAGTTATTTCCATAGCAATTCTGCGTTTTCGGGATCTGTTTACCAGCGTGATGCTGTTCGGTATTTACAGTCTGGTTTCGGCGTCATTATTTATTGTTCTTGATGCTGCCGATGTTGCGTTTACAGAAGCTGCAGTTGGTGCCGGAATTTCAAGTATTCTGATGATGGCAACCATCGGCATGACTGGGCGCGAAGAGAAGACCTTTACTCCGCGTCTGCGTTTTCTGCCCTTGCTCATCGTATCCTTAACCGGAGCTGCATTACTGTATGGAATCGTTGATCTGCCTCCTTTTGGTGCCGCTGACAATCCCATTCATACTCATGTGGCGCCACGCTATCTGCAGGAATCCCCGACGGAAATTGATGTACCAAACGTAGTTACCGCAGTGCTGGCAAGCTACCGGGGCTTCGATACACTTGGTGAAGTGGTGGTGATATTCACTGCAGGAGTTGGCGTATTAGCCTTGATTGGCCGCAGGCGTCGCAAACTCACAGGAGTTAAGCGCGATGTATGATCACCGCATCCTGCGAATTGTCGGGAAGTTTCTGATACCTCTGATTATGCTGTTCGCACTTTATGTGCAGTTTCATGGCGACTTCGGCCCGGGCGGCGGATTTCAGGCTGGCGTTATTTTTGCCTCAGCTTTTATTATTCATACACTGCTGTTTGGAGTGGAGAGCACCATGGAGGTGGCTCCTGAATGGTTGCTGAAACTAATTGCAGCCTCCGGCGTGTTGCTTTATGCGCTCGTAGGTGTGGCCAGTATGATGCTGGGTGCAAACTTTCTGGATTATGATGTGCTCGCCGGAACTCCAATAGGTGGACAGCATCTGGGTATCATTCTGGTCGAACTCGGTGTTGGTCTGACGGTTGCTTCAGTGATGATGCTGATGTTCTTTACTTTTGCAGCACGGGGAGAACCAGAGTGAGTGGATTAGGCATCTGGAACTTTGTGATTATTATTTTCCTGATGATGACCGGACTCTACACAGTCATCTCTCGAGGCAATCTGGTAAAGAAGTTGATCGGGCTTAACGTTTTCCAGACCTCCGTATTTTTTCTGTATATCAGCTTTGGTTATATCGAAAATGCCGCTGTTCCGATCTTGACGGAAGGCCAGACGCTGTACTCAAATCCCTTGCCGCACGTGCTGATACTAACCGCTATTGTGGTAGGTGTGGCAACCACTGCAGTAGGCCTGGCACTGGCTATCCGCATAAAAGAGACCTTCGGCACCATCGAAGAGGACGAATTACATACTATGGATTCTTCATTGTAATGCTTGCACACCTTCCCGTATTGATAGTAGTCGCGCCTTTACTGGCGGCTCCGTGTGCAGCACTGATGCGCGGCAATTTCTGGCCCTGGCTGCTTGCTACATTAACCTGCTGGTTTACCCTCGTTTGCAGCCTGCTGTTATTGAATCAGGTCATCGAAGTCGGTGTCATTTCTTATGCAATGGGCGGCTGGGAAGCGCCATGGGGTATTGAATACCGCATTGATTTTACCAACGCTATGTTGCTGGTGCTGATAACAGGTCTTGCCAGCGTGGTGTTGCCTTATTCGAGGCTGAGCGTCGAGCATGAGATTGGCAGCGAACGTGCTCCACTTTTTTATGCCGCCATTATGCTGTTTACTCTGGGCTTGCTGGGTATAAGTTCAACCGGCGATGCCTTTAATGTGTTTGTATTCCTGGAAATATCGTCCTTATCGACCTATGCACTGATTGCAATGGGCAAAGACAGAAGAGCGCTCACGGCCTCATTCCAGTATCTGATAATGGGCACTATTGGTGCCACTTTCTACCTGATTGGTGTGGGCTTCTTATATGTGATGACCGGCACGCTCAATATGGCAGACCTTGCTGAGCGTCTTCCGGCGATCAGTGAAAGCAGCACCGTGCGCACTGCCTTTGCGTTGATCGTAACCGGAATCTCTTTAAAGCTGGCTTTATTTCCGCTGCACCTGTGGCTGCCTAATGCCTATACCTGGTCACCCTCTGCAGTTACTTCATTGCTTGGCGCGACCGCTACTAAAGTCGCCGTCTATGTGCTGATCCGTTTTATCTTTACCATCTTTGGCGAGAGCTTCAGCTTCGGTCAGGAGCCACTGGCGGAAGTACTGATACCGCTGGCGATTATTGGTCTGCTGAGTGCCTCAACTGTCAGTATCGGGCAGACGGATGTTAAGCGCATGCTCGCCTATTCCAGCGTTGCGCAGATCGGCTATATCATTCTCGGCATTGCAATGGGTACCGCTCTTGGTCTGACTGCCGCGCTGATCCACGTGTTTAATCATGCATTAATGAAAGGTGCGCTGTTCATGGCGCTTGGCGCAGTGGCATATCGCATGGGCAGCACTAATATTGTTGATATGCAGGGGCTGGCAAAGACCATGCCACTGACTTTCTGGGCCTTTGTGCTTGGTGGTCTTAGCCTTATTGGTGTGCCTGCCACGGTTGGTTTTGTCAGCAAGTGGCATCTGATACTGGCTGCGATGGAGCTTGGCTGGTGGCCGGTGGTGATAGTGGTACTGGTTGGTTCATTGCTGGCAGTGATTTATATCGGCCGGGTTATCGAGGCTGGCTGGTTTGGCGAGCCCAGCGATTCCACTAAACGAGAAGCACCGTTAGGGATGTTGATCCCGATATGGGTATTGATTGCGGCGAATATTTACTTTGGACTGGATACCCGCTTGACCGTGGGCATCGCTGAACAGGCTGTGCTGCAGTTGATGGGCGGAGGAGCAGGGCTATGAGTGCGAATCTGGCGCTGATACTTGCCTTACTTGTTCCGCTGAGCGGAGCGCTGCTGATCAGTCTGCTGGGGCGTTGGCCAAATCTGCGAGAAGCTGCAACCATACTGACATCACTGGCTTTGTTTGCCTGCGTTATCCGAGTGCTGGTGGGCTTCAACAACGGTGAAGAAATTGGTGTTGAGGTACTAACGGTTTTCTCCGGCCTGTCGATCAGCTTCAGTACTGAACCCTTATCGATTCTGTTCGCCATGATTGCCAGTGGTTTGTGGATAGTTACCTCTGTTTATGCAATCGGTTACATGCGCGGCACTCATGAAAAGAATGAGACCCGCTTCTATGTGTGCTTTGCGCTGGCTTTATTTGCAACGATGGGTGTGGCGTTCTCTGACAATCTGCTGACGCTGTTTATTTTCTATGAAATCTTGACGCTATCAACCTATCCGCTGGTCACACACAAAGGCGATGCAAAAGCTAAAGCAGGCGGGCGTGCTTATCTAGGTATTCTGATGACTACCTCCATCGTCTTCCTGTTGCCTGCGATTATCTGGACCTACACTGTCGCAGGCACCCTGGATTTCAGGGTTGGTGGTATTCTCGACGGCAATATTGGTCCGCTGGCATCTACCTTGCTGCTGGCACTGTTTGTATTTGGTGTTGCCAAAGCAGCGGTGATGCCAGTCCACAAATGGTTACCTGCGGCGATGGTTGCACCCACTCCGGTGTCGGCGCTGTTGCATGCGGTAGCGGTTGTTAAAGCAGGCGTATTCACTCTGATAAAAGTAGTTATCTACATTTTCGGCACTGACTTTCTGGCGAACGTGCCGTACGAGCGCTTTGCTGTCTACATCGCTGGGTTTACTATCGTCGCCGCATCTGTGGTAGCACTGCGTCAGACCAATCTTAAACGCCTGCTGGCATATTCGACGATTGCTCAGTTAAGTTATATCGTGATGGCAACAATGGCACTGGCGCCATTCTCCGAGATCGGAGCAGCGATTCATATTGCTGCGCATGCCTTCGGTAAAATCACTTTGTTCTTCACCGCTGGCGCAATTTATGTAGCTTCTAAGAAAACTGAAATAACGCAGTTCCGGGGTATCGGGCGCCGCATGCCCTGGACCATGACAGCCTTTGCGATCGGTGCATTATCGATGATTGGCGTGCCACCCACCGCGGGATTCGTGTCCAAATGGTTTATGATCGCTGGGGCGTTTCAGCTGGAAAATTACTTTATACTGGTGGTGCTGGCTATTTCGACTGCGCTGAATGCCGCGTATTTTCTGCCGATCATATTTGATGCTTTCTTCCATAAAGAAACTGAGAAGCCTTTCATAAACCATGGTGAAGCACCGTTAAGCATGGTGGCAGCATTATGTCTTACGGCCGCACTCACCTTATTGTTCTTTGTCTTTAACGGCCCAGTACTTGAGCTTGAGTATGCGATTGTCGGAGGTGTGCAATGAGCGATAAACCTGATTCAGAACAAGAGTTGCACTGGCTGGTCCGGCCAAAAACCATACGTTTGCTCTGGTGGACATTTTCCGCAATCCTGACTCTGACTTTGTTCGCACAGTTTTTTGTCCACATTCATGCGTATTTCACTGTTGATGGCTGGCCTGGCTTCTACGCAATATTTGGTTTTTTTAGCTGCGTCGCAATGGTGCTGTTTGCCAAGCTGCTAGGTTTTGTTCTAAAGCGTCCGGATAATTTTTATGACGATGTCTGATTTGATGTTCCCACCAGCGTTTATCATGATCTTCGGAGCTATTCTGCTGCCGATGGTCAAAGATCAGCTGCGTCCGCTGGTATTGATCGCATTTCCAGCGATGACCTTGTGGATGATATGGAGTCTTGATGACGGTATCTTATTGACCACTCAGTTTCTTGGCTATTCGATTGAGCTGGTGCAAGCTGACAGCTTGCGCAGATTGTTTGGAACGATTTTTGCGCTGATGACGATGGTTGGTGGCATCTTCGCGTATAAACATGCACGCACAATAGAACTTTCTGCTGCGATGGCCTATGCCTCTGGTGCCATCGGTGTGTCCTTCGCTGGTGATTTGATTACCATGTTTCTGTTCTGGGAGTTCATGGCGCTGTTTTCCACCATCGTGGTCTGGAGCGGCGGCACGGAAGCGGCACGCAAAGCAGGTATCCGCTACGGCATCATGCACCTGATCGGCGGTATCATTCTAAAAATCGGTATTGAAGGCGTCGCTGTACAAACCGGTTCTATTGAAATCCAAGCGCTTGAGCTGGGCAGCTTTGCCACCTGGATGATCTTCATTGGTGTATTAATCAATGCTGCAGCACCCCCGGTTTCGGCCTGGCTGTCTGATGCCTATCCGGAAGCCAGTCCAACCGGTGCCGTTTTTCTGTCTGCCTATACCACCAAGACAGCAGTGCTTGCGTTGATTATGTTGTTTCCAGGCGAAACCCTGCTGGTTTGGATAGGTCTGTACATGATTTTCTACGGCATAATCTATGCGTTGATGGAAAACGATATGCGGCGAATTCTGGCGTATTCAATCGTTAACCAGGTCGGTTTTATGGTGTGTGGTATCGGTATTGGCACCGAGCTGGCTTTAAACGGGGTCGCTGCTCACGCATTTGCCCATATTATTTATAAAGCCTTGCTGCTGATGAGTGCCGGCGCAGTGCTGCAGCAGACTGGCAAACGGAATTGCACGGACCTGGGGGGCTTGTATCGAACCATGCCGGTGACGGCTGTGTGCGGGATTATCGGTGCGCTGGCGATTTCTTCTTTTCCCTATACCTCAGGATTTATCTCCAAATCCATGATCAGTCAGGGTGCGGCCTATGGTGAGTTGAGTTTTGTCTGGTTCAGTTTAATTGCTGCGTCCGCCGGAGTTTTTTTGCATGCTGGTATAAAGTTTCCGTGGTTCGTTTTCTTTCAAAAAGATTCTGGAATGCGCCCCAGCGATCCATCCTGGAACATGCAGGCAGCGATGATAGTCTTTGCCGTACTGTGCGTTGTCATCGGTGTGTTCCCGGAGCTGCTGTATCGCTTCCTGCCTTACCCGGTAGAGTACATTCCTTATACTGCTGATCACCTGGTTACTCAGCTGCAGTTATTGTTATTCGCGGGCCTGGCATTCTTTGTCATGCTGCCATTAATGAAGCGCACAGAAACCATCAGTCTGGATATTGATTTTATCTACCGAAGGTTGCTGCCAGCGCTGTGGCTGAAAGTTGAGCGAGCAATTAAGGTAGTGACTGATGTTGTACTTGATAACGCAAACGGGTCAGGCCGTCGGCTTACTTTGCATTGGATGCGCTTTCACGGTCCTGATGGTCCGCTGGCAAAAACCTGGCCGACCGGCAGCATGCTGATGTGGGTAACCGTAATCCTGCTGGTAATCCTGTTAGGCGCAAGTGTGCGCCAGGGAGTCTAAGGCAGAGCTGGACGAAATCAGTGCCTAGTTTATCGACGCATCACTTTGCGGCAGATGGATTACCAGTTGCTGGCCGGGCATTAGCGTACTTTCCTCTTCAATCTCATTCCAAAGCGTAAGATCGGCCAGTTTGACGTTATAGCGACGAGCAATTTGCGACAAAGTATCGCCACGACGAACCTGATGCTGCACCAGTTGCAGACGAATTCCCTGTTGTTCTGACCCTTTCAAACCAGAATCTGCCTGCAGTTTTAATACCTGTCCTGGTCGAAGCACGGAGTCAGTGTTGATGTTATTGAGCGCAAGCAGAGTCCCTATCTGCAGATTATAGCGATTGGCAATTTTCCACAGGCTGTCACCGCTGCGAACCTGGTAGGTGCGCGAAGCTATTGTTTGCGGCGCACTTGTGGTACTGCCTAAATATACCGGAGCATTGGGCAAAGAGAGGGAGGCAGTAGCACTGTAAGAGCGTGGAATAAGCAAAGACTCGCCGGCAATAATGCGCGAATTCTTAATGTCATTGACCTGTTGTAGCACGGCCACCTGAGTTCTGTATCGTCTAGCGATACTGCCGAGGGTATCGCCACTTTTAACCTGATAGCGATCCCAGGTAACAATCTCAGAGGTCGGCAGTTTCGCCAGCGCAAGGGTAAAATTTTCGGCGTGACTTATCGGGATTAATAATTCATGGGGGCCATCGGGATGTGTTGCCCACTGTTTAAACCCAGGGTTTAAGTTATAGACGGTTTCAGCTTCCAGACCAGCTAATTGAGCGGCCATTGCCAGGTCAACCTGTTGGCCAATATTAAACTTCATAACAGCCGGTTCATTTTTTATCATCGGCAGTTCGAATCCATTTCCTTTCGGATCGGCGATCAGCCGTGCAAGGCCCAGCAGTCGCGGAATATGTGTCTGCGTTTCTGCTGGTAGCGGTAGTGACCAGAAATCAACAGGCAGCGATTTTCGTCTGTTAGTCTCGATAGCACGCTGGACATTGCCTTGACCTGCATTGTAGGCAGCAAGAGCCAGCAGCCAGTCATTATCGAATCGATTGTACAGAGTTTCCAGATAGTCCAGCGCAGCCAGCGTGGAGGCCAGTGGATCCAGACGTCCATCATACCACCAGTCCTGCTTGAGCCCCATGCTGTCGCCGGTGGCGCTCATGAACTGCCAAAGACCGGCAGCATTCTGAGCGGATGATGCTGTTGGGTTGAAAGCACTTTCTACTATCGGTAACAGCGCCAGTTCCATGGGCAGGTGGCGGCGCTCAATCTCTTCCACAATTTCATAGAGGAAGGGCGCTGCTCGCTCATTGACTTGCAGCAGATAATCTTGATTGCTGGAATACCATGCCAGTTCTTTGAGTATCTTTTCATTATCGTGATCGGACGTAAACGTAAGACCCTCGCGGATTCGCTCCCAGACATTATCCAGAATTACTTCCTCTGCTTCGATATTCGGGATGTTCACAAATGCAGGAGGCTGACGTCGGACCACTGATCGGATGGAACGAATAATCTCATTTGGCGCGCTTACGCTGGTGTTATCGACAGAGATTTCTGTTTCGTTCAGATCATGTTCTGGTAAGACGCTACAGGCATGCAGAAATAAACTGGAGGTGATCAACGCGGCCAGACGATTCCGTTTAAATTGCCGAAGCAGTCCGAAACGACGAGGCTCCAGAGAATGGTTTAGAGAAAGCCTGGCGTTAATATATTCGCTTGAAATCATCGTCTGTTCTTGAATCCGTTTTAATGAGTCCATTCGCGGACTGAGTTCGTATAATCTACCTGCTGGCGCAGGTTGCGGTTAAACGTCTATTGAAACCCGTCTTTCCAGCGTCGTACTGCTGCAAAAACTTCAATCTCGTTCGGATGAACTCCGGTCATATAAGGAGCGGCATTTTTCCGCAGGCCTTCTATGTGACAGCGTAAGAACGGATTAGTTCTCAATTCCATGTCGATAGTTGATGGCAAGGTGATCTGTTCTTCCTCAAGGCGCCTCGAATCTGCCTTGAGGCGCTCTTTAACAGCGGAATTATCGGGTTCTGCTGCTTCGGCAAAACGAATATTAGCAAGGGTATATTCATGTGCACAATAAACCAGGGTATTAGCCGGGAGTTTCGCTAACTTCTGTAATGAGGTATACATTTCCTTTGCGGTGCCTTCAAATAATCTGCCACATCCTGCTGCAAACAGGGTGTCGCCGCAGAACAGCAGTGGCGATGGCACGCCGGCATCAGCTTGCTCAGGTGCAAAATACGCGATGTGATCAAGCGTATGACCTGGCACCTCAAGCACCTCGAATGCGCAGCCAAGCACGGTTAGTTTACTGCCTTGCTGAACCGGTGTACTGATTCCTTGAATGCGGCTTCCTGCTGGGCCATAGATCTGTGGAGTGTAGCGGCTGATTAATTCAGCAACCCCACCGGTATGATCGGCGTGATGGTGAGTCAATAGAATTGAGTCCAGTTGCAGCCCGCGCTGCTGCAGGGCCTGTGTCACCGGAGTTGCATCGCCGGGATCGACGATGCAGACTTTATCGGTGCCCGGACGTGTCAGCAACCAGATATAATTATCTTGAAAGGCCCGCAACGGCTCGATTTTTAATAATCTGGCAGTGTCAGTCATTGTTGATCCAGGCATGTCATAAGCTAAGCAGGAGAGTTATCATGGCCGGTATGTTACAGCGTTGCGCGCTCTTGCGGCAGCTATAATTCTCGTTTTCTTACTGTCGAATCTGAGATGACAACGAGTCAGGAGATTTAGTTGATTAAATTTCTAGGCAATTACAGGCAACAGCGACGTTTACAGCGCAAATTGCCAGAACCGGCTGAGCTGCAGATATTGTTGGCGCAGTGGCTGCAGACACCGCTGGGTCAGCGACTGCTGGCGGCAGAACAAGCACAGCTTGATCCGGTGCTGAGCAGGATTTTTGGCTATCACATTCTGCAGATATCGTCTTCAAATGAAAGCTCACTGCTTGCCGAGTCGCCGGTAGGGCACAAAATTCTATTTGCACCTGAGTATGTTGCAGGTATCAAGCAACCGGTGGCTGATGCTGAGTCACTGCCGCTTGCCTCCGGCACTGTAGATGCCGTGCTGATTCATCACGCCCTGGATTTCACTCCTGACAGCCATCGGCTGCTGCGCGAGGCTACCAGGGTTATTATGCCGGGCGGACGTCTGTTGATCATTGGATTCAATCCGATCAGCCCATGGGGTCTAAGAAAATACCTGCGCTGGCACAACAGAACTCCCTGGAACGCGCGCTTTATTTCCAGTCTGCGGGTTACGGACTGGCTTAAATTGCTGGAATTCCATGTCGAAAAAGTCAGCCACGGTGCTTATCTGCTGCCGATCAATAGTGCGGGGATGGTTTCACATGCCGATGCATTCGAGCGCTTTGGCAGCCGTTTTCTTAATCCACTTGGGGCGTTTTATCTGATCATAGCCAGCAAACAGGTTATTCCGGTGACTCCAATTACCCGTCGCTGGCCGCGATTGCGCGCACCTGTGCTTGTGCGTCCAGTCGCAGAATCGACTACACTACGCGCTGATGAAAATAAGGTGATCAAACTGCCTAGTCAGCCATATGAAAATCCCCCGAAAACTTCTGGAAGCAGGAAACTATCTTTTGTCAAAACGCGTTGAATTGTTTACCGATGGTGCCTGTCGCGGAAACCCCGGTAAAGGCGGCTGGGGAGTCTTATTGCGCTATCAGGATAAAGAAAAACGCCTGTATGGAGGTGAGCTGCTAACGACCAATAACCGCATGGAGCTCACTGCAGTAATCAGGGGTTTGGAAGCGCTTAAATATCCGGGCTGTGAAGTGACAGTCACCAGTGATTCGCGTTATGTGCTGTCCGGCATTAAAGAGTGGCTGCCAAACTGGAAGGCCCGCAACTGGAAGACAGCTGCGAAAAAGCCGGTATTGAACGTGGATCTGTGGATGCAGCTCGATAAAATCGCTGCCCTGCATCAGATAGACTGGCAATGGGTTAAGGGTCACAGTGGTCATTATGAGAACGAGATTGCCGATCAGCTGGCAAATCGTGGTATTGATGAATTTATTGATGCAGGGATGGAATAACAAAACAGATGCGCCAGATAGTATTGGATACTGAGACCACCGGGCTGGATACCGCTCAAGGACACCGGGTGATTGAGATAGGCTGTGTGGAGCTGGAGAACCGGCGCCTTACGGGCAAACGCTTTCATTGCTACTTGAACCCGGAAAGGGACATTGATGAAGGTGCTGCTGAAGTGCACGGCATCACCAGCGAGTTTCTGGCAGACAAGCCTCCGTTCAGACATATCGCTGCAGAGTTTCTGGCATTTATCGGTGATGCCGAACTAATCATCCACAATGCTCCCTTTGATGTTGGTTTTTTAAACGCCGAACTTGGCAGGCTTGATGGCCAGATAAAGATGATCGAGGACTACGCGCAGGTTATCGATACGCTGGTGATGGCGCGCAGGAAACACCCGGGCCAGCGCAACAAACTGGATGCATTGTGTAAGCGCTACGCTGTCGATAACTCGCATCGCGATCTGCATGGCGCTTTGCTGGATGCTGAAATTCTGGCAGAAGTTTATCTGGCCATGACTGGTGGCCAAACCGATTTGTCATTGGGTGTAGATGACAACAGCAGCGAGGAGCGCCAGATCCACACCAGGAAAATCGACCGCGGGCAATTGCTGCTTAAAGTTATCTGCGCTACTGATGCGGAGCTGAGTGCGCATGAACTGTGTTTACAGGCCATTGAGAAAATCAGCGGTAAACGCGCGACCTGGGCAAAATAATTTTTTCAGGATTCAGAATGACTGAAGTGGCGGTATATATAGTCCCGGATTGCAATTGTCAGGCTGATGACAGTTTTTTGTTATTTCATGAACGACAGCTGTTGATTCGTGGCAATAAATTTTTGTGGCAGAAGTCAGAATTGATTGCTGCAGGGCTGACGGGGTTCAATGGTCTGCTACTGGAGAAAGGCGAGCGCAATACGCTGGCGGCGGTGTTGGCAGCTGACGAAGCAGCGCTACTCAATGGTGATTTAGTTGCGACCCGTGAAATGCTGCTGCGCACTGGTGAACAGAACTTCAACCTGATCGGTCAGGGCACTCAGCTGATCACCTGGTATCAGTCTCATCGGTTTTGCGGATCCTGCGGCGTAAACACCGTGCCGCATCCCACACAACGTGCCTTGGTCTGCCCCAGCTGCGACGCCTGCTATTATCCGCGCATTAATCCCTGCGTGATTGTGCTGGTTACCCGTGGTGATCAAGTGCTGCTGGCTCGCAGCAGCCGCCCGGGGGCGAAGTTTTTCAGCTGTCTGGCCGGTTTTATGGAGATAGGTGAAACGCCGGAACAGACCGTCGCCAGAGAAGTGCGCGAGGAGGCGGGTATCGAAATCGAGAATATCCGTTATGTGCAAAGCCAGTCATGGCCTTTCCCCTCGCAACTGATGCTAGGGTTTTTTGCTGATTATAAATCAGGTGATCTCAATCCTGATCCGGAAGAGCTGAGCGAAGCGGACTGGTTTGAGGTTGGCAACATAACGGTGCCTGTTGCGCCTTCGTTGAGCGTAGCCGGGCAGTTGCTGGAGATTTATCAACAGTCCCTGAAAAAACAACCGATATTAAGTAAAGCAAAAACAGCCTACTGAATAAGCAGTAGCTGCACAGAGGAGGCATACTCTTGGAGTATCTGATCGAATACGGCCTGTTTCTGGCCAAAACAGCAACTATTGTCATCGCCATTATCGCGGTGCTTACGGTCTTGCTTTCGGCCACTGGACGGGGCAGAAGGCAGGCACATAAGGGCTCTATTCATGTCACTCATTTGAACGACGAGCTTGATGACCTGCGCGACAGCGTTAAAGCAGTGGTGCTCGACAGGCATGCCTGGAAGCTGTTACAGAAGCTGGAACGTAAGAATGAAAAGAAGGAAGATAAGGTCAAGCGCAAAAGTGTTGCCGGCAAGACTGAACGGGATCAGGATCGTCGAAAGCGGGTGTATGTGTTGAATTTTGATGGTGATATGGCCGCCTCTGAAGTGGAGTCACTGCGTCAGGAGATCACTGCAGTGCTGTCCATGGCAGAACCGTCTGATGAAGTCATGGTGCGTCTGGAAAGCCCGGGAGGCATGGTGCACGCTTATGGTCTGGCCTCGTCGCAGTTATTGCGAATTAAAGAGCAGAATATCTCGTTAACCATCTGCGTCGATAAAGTGGCTGCCAGTGGTGGCTATATGATGGCCTGTCTTGCTGATCGACTGGTCGCTGCACCCTTCGCGATTCTGGGTTCAATCGGCGTACTGGTGCAATTGCCAAATTTCCACCGGGTGTTAAAGAAACATGAAGTGGATTACGAAACTATCAGCGCCGGTGAATTCAAAACCACGTTGACCACCTTCGGTGAAATTACTCAGAAAGGTCGGGACAAAGTTAAGGAAGATGTGGAGGAGATGCACGACCTGTTCAAGCAATGGGTGAAACAGCATCGTCCAGTGGTTGCTATTGATGAAATCGCTACGGGTGAAACCTGGGTAGGGCTGCAGGCAAAAGAGCGCAATATGATTGATGCCATCAGCACCAGCGATGAATGTATTATCGCAGCCTGCGAAGAAGCCGATGTGTATGAAGTGCGCTATGAAATCCGCAAAACCCTCAGCGATAAACTTGGCGTTGTGCTGCAAAGCACGGTTGACCGAACTGTCATGGGCTTATGGAAGCGCGTACGGGAAAGCCGTTACTATTCTTGATTCTGGAATTACTATGGAAAATTTGAAGTTTAAAGCACTACTCGTTAACGAAATTGCCACGGATGATAAGCCTGTTTACAAAGCTGATATTGTGGAACGTGAAGTCGCCGAATTGCCCGCTGGCGAGTTGCTGATCCGCGTTAAGTATTCATCACTGAATTACAAAGACGCTTTATCTGCCCATGGCAATAAGGGCGTCACCCGGCAATTCCCGCACACGCCAGGTATTGACGCAGCTGGTGTCATAGTAGAGTCCAGCGACTCGACATTTAAAGCGGGTGATGAAGTCATCGTTATTGGTTACGATCTGGGCATGAATACCAGCGGCGGATTTTCTGAATATATTCGAGTACCTGCTGGCTGGGCAGTTGCCTGTCCGCCGGGATTATCCCTGCGCGAAAGTATGATAATTGGCACGGCTGGATTTACCGCAGCCTTATGTATAGAGAAGTTATTGCAGAATAATCTTCAGCCCGAACAGGGCCCTGTACTGGTCAGCGGAGCTACTGGAGGAGTGGGAATTTTCGCAGTGGCTTTGCTTGCGCAACTGGGCTTTGACGTTGTTGCCTGTACCGGTAAAGCCGAACAGGAAACTCTGCTGCGCCAATTGGGTGCCAGCTCAGTGATTACGCGCTCAGAGCTTTCTGAGGCTTCTCCCAAACCCATGCTGAAAGAGCAGTGGGCAGGGGCTGTCGATGTGGCTGGTGGTGAATTATTGGCGAATATTATCAAGTCTTTGAAGTACGGTGGCAGTGTCGCCTGCTGCGGTCTGGTAGCCTCTCCACAGTTCGGCGCGACGGTGTTGCCGTTCATTTTACGCGGGGTTAATCTGCTGGGTGTTGATTCAGTAAATCTGCCATTGAGCAAAAAGCAGCAGATCTGGACGCAGCTTGCCGGCGCATGGAAGCTTACAAATCTGCAGGAATTAAGCAGTGAGATTGGTTTTGATCAGCTTAACGATCGCCTGGACAGATTGTACCGGGGAGAATCTGTTGGTCGCGTGGTGTTAGCGATTTAATACTGTGGTGTAAGCAGCTGCGAGGTTAGCAACTTTGGCTTAGGCACCGGACACTTCCGGGATTGCCTGGAGCTGTCGATTCACACACGACGCCGGAATAATGGCAGGGGACGATCAACGCTGCTCTGGTAGCCCTCGTGGAAATCCTCAAACGCGGACAGCGCGTGCTCCAGATTCTGATCTTCACGCATCGCAAACTCAGTGAAACCACAGCGCTGCATATAAAAAAGCTGATCGCGCAGAACGTCGCCAACAGCGCGTATATCGCCTTTGAAGTTCAAATTTTGACGCAGCTCTCTTGCGCTCGAAAACGGTCGACCATCTTTGAAGACCGGAAAGTTCAGCGCGATCATGTCCAAATAGCGCAGGCTGTCACCAAGCAGGGCAGGCAGTTCATGGCTGTCGAGCCAAACGGCGGTTTGACCACTGCGGTTCATTTGCTGTCCTTCCTGCTGCCACTGAAGCCAGCTCTGCAAAGGAATGATCAAATCATTGGCAGACAACTCCTGCATTTTTTCACTATCGACCTGTTTCAGAAGCACCCAGCTGTCCTCAACGATCTGCCTGTTTTTAATCAGTCTGAGCATAGACTTGTTCCTTGAATGGCTGCAGACCTATACGCCGATAAGTATCCACAAAAAGTTCATCGACCGTGCGATGTTCGCGATATACCGAGATGATTTTTTTAATCACTCCAGGAATCTCATCCTGTGCAAACGATGGCCCGATAACATCACCTAAAGCTGTGTAGTTATTTGCAGAACCGCCCAACGATATCTGATAAAACTCCGACCCTTTTTTGTCGACACCCAGGATGCCGATATTGCCGACATGATGATGGCCACAGGCGTTCATACAGCCGGATATATTTACTGACATCTGTCCGATATCCCGCAGCTCTTCATGACTGAAGCTGCGCTGAATCGCTTCAGCAATCGGAATGGACTTTGCATTTGCCAGTGAGCAGAAATCACCGCCGGGGCAGCAGATAACATCGCTTAACAAGCCACTATTATCTGAATGTAAGGACTGTGATTTAAGCGATTTCCACAGATCATAAAGATGATTTTTTTCAACGTCGGCAAGAATTACATTCTGCTCATGACTCACCCGCAGTTCGCCGAAACTGAACCTGTCAGTCAGGTCAGCGATGAAATTCAATTGGGCAGTACTGACATCACCCGGCGCCACGCCGGTTTCTTTAAGGGATACCGTGATAATCGCATAGCCTGGCACTCGATGAGCACTGACGTTTTGTTCCACCCAGTTAGCAAACAAGACGTCGCTGGTCAGCGCCACCGAGAGGGCTTCACTTTGCGCGGGCAACACTTTGTAGGGCGGTTCCCGGAAATAGCTTTTGCAACGATCAATCTCTTCCTGAATCAACGTCAATGGACCGTCTTTAAGGGCCAGCCACTCTTTCTCAACCTTGTCGCGGAACTGATCGGTGCCGGTCTCTCTTACCAGTATTTTAATGCGTGCCTTGAACTTGTTGTCGCGCCGGCCCTCGCGGTTATATACGCGCAGAATGGCGTCCAGATAAGTGAGCAGGTGTTTTTCCGGCAAGAATGCACGGATTTCTTTGCCAATTACTGGCGTGCGCCCCAGTCCTCCGCCTACCAGTACACGAAAGCCGAGTTCGCCTTTTTGGTTGTGTACAATGAACAGACCGATGTCATGCACCTGAGTGGCAGCCTGATCATCGACGGTGCCACAGACGGCAATTTTGAACTTACGCGGTAGATAGGCAAATTCCGGATGAAACGTGGACCATTGTCTGATCAGTTCGCAATATGGGCGGCTGTCAGCAATTTCGTTGACTGCGCAACCGGCAAACTGGTCAGTAGTGGTATTACGGATGCAGTTGCCGCTGGTTTGAATAGCATGCATCTCAACTTCTGCCAGATGCGCCAGAATGTCCGGCACATCTTTAAGATCGGGCCAGTTGAACTGAATATTCTGACGGGTGGTAAAGTGGCCATAACCTTTATCAAAATGATCAGCGATAAAAGCAAGCTTACGCATTTGACGTGACGACAACATGCCATAGGGAACAGCGATACGCAGCATAGGTGCCAGACGCTGAATGTACAGCCCATTCTGCAGGCGCAGCGGCAGAAATTCCTCGTTACTGAGCTCGCCCGTAAGGAAACGGTCAGTCTGCCCGCGGAACTGTTGCACGCGGTCGGCAAGCATTTGATGATCGTAGTGGTCGTATCTATACATAATGAAGCTTTTCCGCCTGCGAAATGGGGGCTGATTGTAAACAAATGACCTGTTATTTACCAGATGAGACCGGTGAGAACAAGGAAGCGATGCATTTGAGCTCAAATCGCATTTTATAACGCAATTTCACCCGCTTCACTTGATTCTGTGGCCACGGTCATTACAATGCCCCTCTTGAATCGGGCCTGTACACCGTGCAGGTAATTGAGAAGTCATTGAGAGAACTCATCATGAAGCAGAGCTACGAGCACGATAAAATCGACGACCACATTGAGACAGAAGATAACAGCACTGTGGACATGTTTGCTTTGCTAGGGTTGGTAGTAATCGTCGTTATTATGGCAGTCTACTTCGTCAGCCGGTGAACCTGCCGACTAAACACCGCTAAGAACCCATCTAACCAACAGCACCAGCAGCATAATGAAAATCAAAGTAAACACCAGCGCGGCAGCAATAAATCCGGTGATCGAGCCATGCTCGAAGTCGCGCTCTTTGTTAGCCGTATTCTGAACACCAAAACTGGCCTGCAGCACACTGATCATCATCCGCCAGAACGAAAGTTTCTTCCTGGTCTTCGTCTCTGGCGGGTTTTGATCGGATGGATCCTGCTGATTACTGCTCATGCTACTGTTCCAGAACTGCATTTAACCACCTGCAGGCTAATCTTAAGAAATCAGGTTTGGGCTTAACAGCTTCTCGGCCTGCGCAACGCTTATATTCATGCGTCGGGCAATAGCTTCAAGTTGGTCGGTATCAATTTTACCTACTGAAAAATAGCGTGATTGTGGATGAGCAAAGTAAAAACCACTGACACTGGCTGCCGGTGTCATCGCAAAATTTTCGGTCAGAGTCATGCCTATCGTGTTTTCGACATCCAGCAATCTGAACAGATCAGTTTTAGCGGAATGTTCAGGGCAGGCCGGATAGCCGGGAGCAGGACGAATCCCCTGATACTGCTCGCTGATCAACGCTGCAGTATCAAGTGATTCGTCGCTGGCATAGGGCCAGAACTCTTTACGCACTCTTTCATGCATCCGTTCGGCAAAGGCTTCCGCCAGCCGATCTGCAAGCGCTTTGACCATCAGTGAGCTGTAGTCATCGTTGGCCTGCTGGTATTTCACTGATAATTCATCGGCGCCAATCCCGGTGGTAACCGCAAAGCCGCCAAGATAATCGGGTACATCGCTGCCGGCAGGTGCAATAAAATCAGCCAGACAAAGATTGGGAATACCTTTGTCCTTGCGCGCCTGCTGTCGCAAGAAGTAGAAGGTTGTTAATTGTTCCTGCTGGCTTTCATCAGCATACACAACTACATCGTTTTCCTGCAGTTGTGCCGCCGGCCAGAAACCAACTACTGCCTGGGCACGCAACTGCTTGTCGCCGATAATCCGGGTAAGCATTTCCTGCGCATCTTTGAACAGATCACGGGCAGCCGATCCGACCACTTCATCCTGAAGTATTGCAGGGTATTTCCCAGACAGGCTCCAGGTAATAAAAAACGGTGTCCAGTCGATGTACGGAACCAGCTCTTCCAGCGGGTAATCATCAAACACCCGAGTACCCAGGAATGCGGGTGCAGTGGGGCGATAGTCACTACAATCGCTCTGCCAGGCGTTACGGTTGGCTTCCGGGTAGCTGATCAGGTTCTTGCGCTGGTCCCGGTTGGCCGAGCGTGCTCGAATGGTTTCATATTCAGCACGTACGCCGGCTACAAACTCATTGTTGCCCCCCGCCTGCAGTAGATTGCTGACCACCGTCACACTGCGTGATGCATCGGGTACATAGACAGTAACGTTATTACGGTAATTCTGCTCTATCTTCACCGCGGTATGTGCTTTGGACGTAGTTGCGCCACCGATAAGCAGGGGCAATTTGAGTCCAAGGCGCTGCATTTCTTTTGCGACATGGACCATCTCATCCAGTGAGGGGGTGATCAGCCCGCTGAGCCCGATAATATCGACTTTCTCAGCAATAGCGGTTTGCAGGATTTTATCGCAGGGCACCATGACACCGAGATCGACGATATCGTAGTTATTGCAGCCCAGCACCACCCCGACAATATTCTTGCCGATGTCGTGCACATCACCCTTTACGGTGGCGAGCAGGATTTTGCCTTTGGCTTTTGCTGCTGTGCCACTGCGCAGTTTTTCCGCTTCGATATAGGGCAGCAGCCAGGCAACTGCCTGCTTCATAACCCGTGCGCTTTTGACTACTTGCGGCAGGAACATTTTGCCGCTGCCAAACAGGTCGCCAACAATATTCATCCCGTCCATCAGCGGCCCTTCAATGACCTCAATGGGCTTGTCGAACAGCAACCTTGCTTCCTCGGTATCCTGTTCGATATAACGGGTCAGACCTTTGACCAGTGAATGGCTGATGCGCTCCTGCACAGCGCCTTCGCGCCACAGTAGATCCTCATGGCTCTCAACAGTGCCATCGCCGCTGTAACGCTGTGCAATCTCCATCAGACGATCAGTGCCATCAGGTCTTCGATTCAACACCACATCTTCAACGCGTTCTTTCAGTTCGGCTGGAATGCCATCGTAAACAGTAAGCTGGCCAGCGTTAACAATGCCCATGCTCAGACCGGCTTTGATGGCGTGATACAAAAATACCGAGTGGATTGCTTCGCGCACGCCGTCATTACCACGGAATGAGAATGAGACGTTGCTGACGCCGCCTGAAATCAACGCATGCGGCAGTTCGCGCTTGATGTATTCGCAGCTGCGGATGAAATCCACCGCGTAATTGTTGTGTTCTTCAATGCCGGTCGCAATCGCAAAAATATTCGGATCGAAAATAATATCTTCGGGAGGAAAACCGACTTGTTCAACGAGGATGTCGTAGCTGCGCTTACAGATGCTGCATTTCTTTTCATAGGTATCGGCCTGACCGGATTCATCGAATGCCATGACCACAACGGCCGCGCCATAGCGCAGACACAGGCGGGCTTTAGCGATAAAGTCGGCTTCGCCTTCTTTCAGGCTGATTGAGTTGACAATTCCTTTGCCTTGGATGCCTTTCAGACCTATCTCGATAACTTCCCATTTGGAGGAGTCGATCATAATGGGTACACGGCTGATATCCGGCTCGCCGGCGATCAGGCGCAGAAATTTATCCATCGCCGCCGCCGAGTCGAGCATGCCTTCGTCCATGTTGATATCAATGATCTGAGCGCCAGACTCCACCTGCTGCAGGGCGACATCAAGGGCAGCGGTGTAATCTTCGTCCCGGATCAGCCGGGCAAAGCGCTTGGAACCAGTGATATTGGTTCTTTCGCCGACATTGACGAACAACGAGTCTGCTGTGATTGTGAACGGCTCCAAGCCGCTCAAACGGCAGGCAACAGGCAGTTCGGGTAGCAGACGCGGGGCATGCCGTGACACGGCATCGGCGATAGCGCGGATGTGCTGCGGGCGGGTGCCACAACAACCACCAATGATATTAATAAAACCACTCTGCGCGAATTCATCCACGATCGCGGCCATTTCGGCAGCACTCTGATCATATTCACCGAATGCGTTCGGCAGACCGGCATTGGGGTGGGCGGACACAAAGGTGTTGGCGATCTGCGAGATTTCTTCAATATGTGGACGCAGTTGCTCAGCACCCAGTGCGCAATTGAAACCGATTGAAATTGGTTTTGCATGGGCAACTGAATTCCAGAATGCCGCTACTGTCTGGCCGGATAAGGTGCGACCGCTGGCATCGGTAATGGTTCCGGAGATCATCAGGGGCAGTTCGATGCCAGTGAGCTGCATGGCTTCCTGCACTGCAAATATCGCGGCTTTAGCATTCAATGTGTCGAACACAGTTTCGATCAGCAGGATATCCGCGCCGCCCTTTATCAAGCCTTCGGCCGAGCGCACATAATCTGCAACCAGTTCATCAAAGGTGACATTGCGATAACCGGGATCGTTCACATCGGGCGATATTGATGCAGTTCTGCTGGTTGGGCCCACAACGCCGGCCACAAAGCGCGGCTTGCCCGGAGTCTGCTGATTAACTTCATCGCAGCACTGTCGTGCTAGCCGTGCGCCTTCAAAATTTAACTCATAAGCCAGTTCCTGCAGCTGATAATCAGACTGGGAGACGGCGGTTGAATTGAAGGTGTTGGTTTCTAAAATGTCTGCGCCAGCCTCAAGATAGGCCAGATGAATCTCACGGATTATGTCAGGGCGGGTGAGGGTGAGCAGATCATTATTACCGCCAAGGTCACTGCTGTGAGACTGGAAACGCTCACCACGAAAATCAGCTTCACCGAGCTTGTGCGCCTGAATCATCGTGCCCATAGCACCATCAAGAATGAGAATACGTTCTTGAAGAGCTTTAAGCAGTAAGTCACGTGACGGGCGATAAATCATGGAGAGCATTCCTGTTGCGCCGGAAAAAGAGCGTAATTCTAGCAGAAGTGAGTTGCCCATGAATGCTGAATTTGCCTGAATATCCTTGCCAATTTCCTAAAGCGCAGGATCAGTTGGGGTTCGAACAGCCGATCAGGCAGAATAACCAAGTAAAATACTCCAGTATTTAATTCCAAATTAACATAGCGTACACTACGCGCCGTAAGCAAAAATTTATCCTCGGACGGCAACTATGATCAGCATTACAGAATCAGCGCAGGAATACCTGGCAGAACTGTTAAAGAAGCAGAACTGCGACGATATCGGAGTTCGGGTATTTATTCTTGATCCGGGTACCCCGAAGGCCGAAACCTGCATTTCATTCTGCCGCCCTGGTGAGCAGCAGGAAGATGATGAATCAAAACCCTATAACGCGTTTACTGCATGGATGGAAAAACGCAGCATCCCGTTTCTGGAAGGTGCCATCGTTGATTATGCTAAAGACGAGATGGGTGGGCAACTGACCATTAAAGCGCCAAACTCCCGCCTGCCGCAGGTACGTGAAGACAGCCCATTGGAAGATCGAATTAACTACATCCTGTATAACGAAATCAATCCGTCGCTGGCATCACATGGCGGTGTGGTGTCGCTGGAGGAGATTTATGAGGACTCTATCGCGGTACTGAAATTCGGCGGTGGCTGCCAGGGTTGCGGGATGGTTGATGTAACATTGAAAGAGGGAGTGGAAAAAACGCTGCTCGAACAGATACCACAATTAACCGGCGTGCGCGACAGTACTGACCACTCCAACAGAGAAAATGCTTATTTCAAGTAGTAGCTGCTCAAGCATCCCGTCGCTGTTTAAACAAGCTCAGCGGCATAACGCTGGGCGAGTCTGGTATAGAGCAAATCCTGGTACGCGGCATCTTGCGGATTTAATTCCTGCATGATGTCGACAAGATGTTCATTATCCTCTCTGTCCTGCCAGATCTTCCGGTAAGTGCCTTCTTTATAGCCATGATCCTGACGAAAAAAGTTAAGCACGTTTTTGCTGACATACTGTGCATAAACGTCCTGCCAGCCTAACTGACAATCGCTCATAATGGCGGCAAACAGGCCAATTTCGACGCGTCGGGAAACGCTGGTACCTATAAGCAGTTCGAGCTTCTCCAAGGTGGTAAGCTGGTTTATCTGATATACACGGGCATCGAAGATTAACTCTGCTTCTGCATCATCCACTGCAATCTGAGCCATCAACACCTTGAAAGCATTTTCTTCATTGTCAGTATGCGTCAGCAGCAGTTCTGAGAGCATGAAGTGCCAGATATCAATCAGCTCCATTTGCAGCTGAGGCAGATCCATGGTCTGCTTTTTCCACCACTTCCAGCCATGGTGTTCGATCGCTTCCGCCGCCTCAATGACCACTGCACGCATGTAAGGGTAGGCAGCGCTTACCCACGCAGGATCTACCTTGCTGTTCATTTTTGCCTGCATGGATAACATGGTTCGAGCTTGAATGGCTGTGAGCATAAAAAACCTGGTGTTGTCTGGCTTGTAAAGGAAAGTGAAGCAGTTGAGATGCAAAGGTGATATCAAAAATCAAAGGAGGTTCAAGATTGGCATATGCCCGGACCGGCGGTCAAGCGTGTGCGTCTATTCAGAGACGCCTGCAGGAATATCGCCATAAACCTTGATTAAGCGTAGCCAGCAATCTCGATGATAAAGGCGGGCGCTGATATTGTGCTTTGGCTCTCCCCATTTTTCTCTGATTAAACGATGATCAGCTTTACCCAGCAGACGCAGTTCGGTGTAGCCTATTTTATCGAAAGGCATCTCCAGAGACTGCCAGGCGCTGACCGGTAGTTGTTTTAGCTGCCGCTGCGACAGGGTCGGCAGATCACTGCTCTTATCATGAAGAAAACTGGCGCAGGCGGCGCATCGAAATAGCTGTTGCAACAGCGCGGTGATGTCTCGACCATTTTTGATATCGTCGCGAATATTTGCGCGTAGCACAGTGCAGGCCAGATTAAATGCGCCCCACTGAGGAAAATGCGACTGGCAGATAGCCAGAGCCTCGGTATACAAACCCTGGTTCTTAAAGTCGCTGCATTCGTGTATCCAGTTGCGGGATACATCTGCGCTGTTATCATTGTGATCTTCAACGCGCACTTCAGAATGACTTTCAGCAAGAGGCGATTCAGCATTGGCGGGTTCATGAACCGGTACCGTTTGCTCAGTGATAGAATCGTCAACCGCGGAAAATTTCGCGACAACCCCGGCATCAAGAGGGGGCAGGGGTGACTGTCGATCGGCATTAGATGCTGATTCTTTCTGTTGATACTTATGTAAGCCAACCACAATGCCGCTAAGAAGGCCAAGAGCAAGTATCATCAAAAACACAGCTAACATTTCCACCCCGGATTGAAATCCATAAATAATCATACTGTATTGCAGTTGATTAGTTTTCAATGCGGGATATTAGCTTGCAGTAATCCAGTAATCTACTATTGCTGTCCGGCATTCCAGTGCGAGGGCATAGTGAGCCTCAAAGATTGCCTGGGTATATTTAAGGAAAGCGTAAAAATTGTCTTGACTGATACCCCTAAGATTCTTAGAATGCGCCCCGTTCTGCTTGAAGGCAGATACGTTTGTTAAGCTGATGCTGTAGTCCTGTCCCCTTCGTCTAGAGGCCTAGGACACCGGGTTTTCATCCCGGCAACAGGGGTTCGAAACCCCTAGGGGACGCCAAATTTTAAAGTTCCAAACTTTATAAACCCGACCACACGTCGGGTTTTTTTTGCCTGAAATATCATTCCTTTCTACCACGTTCAATGGTTAGCGGTAGCAGACCATATTTGTTATGATCAGCGCTCTGTTTCGTCAACCCAGACCAACCATGATCAGCAAGAACGGAAGCCGCATCCTTCATGAGCACCGCAATTTCACTTAAAAACCTTCACAAAACCTATGCTAATGGTCATGTCGCTCTCAAAGGCATTAATCTTGAAGTGATGGAAAAGGATTTTTTTGCTTTGCTTGGACCCAACGGTGCTGGTAAATCCACGATCATCGGTATTATTTCCACGCTGGTGAAGCAAAGCGCGGGGGCAGTGCAGATTTTTGGCAAAGATGTCGCGACTCATATCTTTGAAACCAAGCTTGATCTGGGCGTTGTTCCCCAGGAAATTAACTTCAGTCAGTTCGAAAAAGTAGGCGATATTGTGATGACGCAGGCAGGGTATTATGGTCTGCCTCGCGCACTGGCGCGGGAACGCACGGAAAAATATCTGAAGAAACTCGGTCTCTGGGATAAGCGCGATAATCGCTCAAGAATGTTGTCCGGCGGCATGAAGCGTCGCTTGATGATTGCTCGTGCACTGGTGCATGAGCCGCGCCTGTTGATTCTTGACGAGCCAACCGCAGGCGTTGACATTGAGTTGCGCCGTTCAATGTGGCAGTTTCTGCAGGAAATAAACAGCAATGGCACCACCATCATTCTGACGACTCACTATCTGGAAGAGGCAGAAAGCTTGTGTCGCAATATTGCGATCATTGATGAAGGTCGCATTATAGAAAACACCAGTATGAAGGCGCTGCTGAATAAGCTCGATTTCCAAACTCTGGTGTTTGACAGCATTAACGAACTTTCCACTGCACCGACGCTTGATCAGGGGCAGACTGTCTGCAGGCTGGTTGACAGTTATAGCTTTGAAGTCTCGGTCAGCACTCAGCGCAGTCTTAATGAGCTTTATTCACAATTGAATGCGCAGAACATTCAGATCAAAGGCATGCGTAATAAAACCAACCGGCTTGAAGAGCTGTTCCTGTCACGACTGAAGAGTGCCTGAAATCATGCTGGTTAGTCATAAATACATCGCTTTTGAAACTATTCTTATTAAAGAGATCAGGCGCTTTACCAGAATCTGGATGCAGACATTGGTGCCGCCAGCGGTGACAATCGGATTGTACTTTATGATATTTGGAAATCTCATCGGACGACGCATCGGGGAGATGGGTGGGTTCGCCTATATGGATTTCATTGTTCCTGGCTTAATTATGATGGCGGTGATCCAGAACTCTTATTCGAATGTAGCATCGTCATTTTTCAGTCATAAATTTCAACGCAGCGTCGAAGAACTGCTGGTATCGCCGGTGCCAAACTATATCATTCTTAGCGGTTTTGTCGCCGGGGGCATGGTGCGGGGACTTGCGGTAGGACTGATTGTTTCGCTGATGTCATTCGCATTCACGGACTTCACCATTCATAACTGGTGGTTGACAGTTATTGTGGTCTTACTGACGTCAACAGTATTCTCTCTGGCTGGTTTTATTAATGCGCTGTTTGCTAACACCTTTGACGATATTTCTATCATTCCTACCTTTGTATTGACTCCGCTGATTTATCTGGGCGGCGTGTTTTACTCAATCGATTTGCTGCCACAGGCGGGACGCTGGTTTTCCAGTTTGAATCCGGTTTTTTATATGGTCAATACTTTCCGCTATGGCATCCTGGGTGCCAGTGATGTGAATATCATCTGGGCATTGCTGATGCTGGTGCTGTTTACAACTGTGCTTTTTTTGGCATCGATTGTATTGCTGAGACGCGGCACCGGTCTGCGTCACTGACAGTTCATTCTTATTGATTTCTATTAAGCGCCTTATGTCACATAAAATATCAGATAATCCACCAGGTCAGCAAACTGTCTATCCTGATAGTTATGCACCTGAGCTGTTGTTCGCGGTAGCGCGCGGCGCAAATCGGATGCAGCTGAACATCGCTGAGGATGCGTTGCCCTTTCATGGCTTTGACCTGTGGCATGCTTACGAGTTGTCCTGGCTGAACGCGAGTGGAAAGCCGGTAGTAGCCGTTGGTGAATTTATTATTCCCTGTCAGTCACCAAATCTGATCGAATCAAAATCGTTGAAGTTGTATCTGAATTCGCTTAATCAGCTGCGTATTGAGGGTTTTTCTGCTGCGCGCGAATTAATTAGTCGGGACCTGGCAGATGCGCTCGGCATGACACCGGTGGTGAGGCTTAGCGACCTGTCGAATCGATATCTTCAAATCGACACGTGCACCTTTGACATCACTACTGTTAAAGGTGAGTCTCTTGATGTGCTTGAGGTTGAGGCAGACATTTTTTTCCCAGACTCATCGCTGCTGGAAATTTCTGAAAGCGGTCCGGTAGATGAAGTGCTGTACAGCGATCTGTTCAAATCAAACTGCCCGCTAACCGGTCAACCGGATTGGGGAACTGTGGTAATAAACTACCGCGGCAGCCAGATAGATCATCGTGCTCTGTTGCGCTATATCATTTCCTACCGCAACCATCAGGGCTTTCATGAGCACTGCGTCGAAATGATGTTCCGAGACATCATGCAATATTGCAAGCCGGAAGCGCTGACTTTGACCATACACTTTCTGCGCCGCGGTGGTCTCGATATCAATCCGATCCGCAGCACATCTCCGGTTAATATGCAGGAAAAATTCGCGCGTCTGATCAGACAGTAATTGTCACCTGAAGTCTCATGAGCAGCAGGCCGAGCCTCTATTTGCCTCCTTGTATTTAATTCAGCGCTGTTATAGAGTTCGCGGCTCAAAATTGGTGAGGTGTCCGAGTGGCTGAAGGAGCACGCCTGGAAAGTGTGTAACGGGTAAAACCGTTCGAGGGTTCGAATCCCTCTCTCACCGCCAAATAAACGAAGTGTCACCCAGGAACGCAACTCTCCCGGCAAAAATTGTGCTCATCTAACCGCGAGAGAGGGAGACGAACCCGATAAGAGGGTCGACTGATTGCGCAGCAATCAGCAACAAGCGCGTAGCGCGAAGCCCGCAGGGTTGAAATAGCCGCCAGGCTGTTTTAATTAACCCCTTTCGGTCCCTGAGCGTACCCAATTCACTTTCGCAGCCCATGATTGCGCCTGACCCGCATTCCATTTCGCTTTATCGCGTCCTGTAACCGAACACCAGCACAGCCGTTTCCTCAGTTCAAATCTTGTTGTAGTATCCGCCTGCGATAATGAACCTCGACACTAAAATTAAACTGAGAGATCCTCCATGAAAGAGTCCGCAAAATCCTCGACCAGACGCTTGCCGAAGACCCTTGGAACAACCTTATCCGCGCTGACTGTCAGCATTACACTGGCGATCTCATCAGGATCCGCTGCAGCAAACGACTGGGTAAACTATGGATCAGATCTTTCCTCCTCCAAATACGCACCTTATGAACAAATTAACGCTGCCAATGCTGCGGATGTGACACTCGCCTGGACCTGGGATTCGCCTGATAACGCAACTGTCGCTGCCAATCATGCGGCAGAGAATTTTCGAGCGACACCCGGTGCGTTCAAAGTAACTCCAATCGCTGTGGACGGCATCCTGTACCTGAGCACCTCGTTCGGCAGAGTAGCGGCAGTAGATGGTTTTAGCGGTAAGGAGTTGTGGGTGTATGACACCCGATCCTGGGAAGCGGGCCGCCCTGCTAATCTGGGCTATAACCATCGCGGCGTAGCCTATTGGACCGACGGTGAAAAACAACGCATTCTGATGCCATCCAATGATGCCTGGTTGTACTCAATTGACGCAGAAACGGGCCTGCTTGATCCGGACTTCGGCGATGCCGGAAGATTGGATCTGACTCAAGGTCTGGGGCGTGATATTGATAGAGCCGCCTACACAATGATCTCAGCGCCACTGGTCATTGGCGATATTATCGTGCTTGGCTCGTCAATTCATGATGGCCCCTCCAATAAAGAAGCTCCCCCCGGACATGTGCGTGGTTTTGATGCCAAAACTGGAGAACAGGTTTGGAGATTCAACACTATTCCGCAAGCCGGTGATTTTGGCAATGACACCTGGGAAGGCGATTCCTGGCAATACACCGGTGGCACCAATGTTTGGACCGTAATGAGTGCCGACACGGAGTTGGGTATTGTTTACCTGCCGGTAGGTACCCCGACTAATGACTGGTACGGTGGTCATCGCCTTGGCGATAATCTGTTTGCAGAGAGTCTGGTGGCGGTGGATGCCAAAACAGGAGAGCGAATCTGGCACTTTCAGATGGTTCACCATGGGATGTGGGATTACGATTTGCCAGCCGCTCCTAATCTGGTCGACATTGTCGTTGATGGCAAACCGATCAAAGCGGTTGCACAGATCTCCAAACAGGGTTTTGTCTACGTATTCGACCGTGTAACGGGTGAACCGGTATGGCCAATTGAAGAACGCCCGGTGCCTCAGAGCAATGTGCCTGGTGAGCGTGTATCACCAACGCAGCCATTTCCAACTAAGCCTGCACCGTTTGAACCACAGGGTATTTCCGATGCGACCCTGATTGATTTTACTCCTGAACTCAGAGCCGAAGCGCTGCGGGGTATCGAGCGTTTCGACTATGGCCCGATTTTCACCCCACCCTCATTGCGCGGCACTATCAATCTGCCTGGCTGGGCGGGCGGTGGCGGCTGGCAGGGTGCAGCTGTCGACCCTGAAACTGGCATGATTTATATTCCATCCGGTACCGGTCCGATTGTTGTACAACTGGTAGAGCCAGAAGCCGGTTCATCCAATTTCAATTATATGCGCGGCGGTGCAACTTCCGCTGCCGGTCCGCAGGGTCTGCCATTAACCAAACCCCCGTATGGCCGCATTACGGCTATCAATCTAAATACCGGTGAGCATGAATGGATGGTTCCGCATGGTGAAGGTCCTCGCCAACGCCTGATTGATGCCGGCGTTATCGATCCGGGTCCGGTTGGCACCTCTGACCGCACTGGTCCGGTGCTTACTAAAAGCCTGCTGTTTGTAGCACAGACTGATAATGGCCGTCCCGTGCTGCGCGCCTATGATAAAACCAACGGTACTATGATTCAGGAATACTCATTGCCTTCGCAACCAGGTGGTACTCCTATGACTTATATGGCTAATGGCAAGCAGTTTATTGCGATTACCGTTGGTGGTGGCCAGGATGCCAAACTGGTAACCCTGGCATTACCTTGAGCCGAGCAATGCAACCAGGGGATTCTGCGTTATGAGGCCCTGGCAGAACGTGAAAGCAGCGCGACATGGAATACTTGTCGTGCTGCTTGGCGCCTGCCTGGCGGCCTGCGATGCTGATGAGCTTAGCACTGAGGCGCCCCCTGTTCAGCAGAATTGGCCCCATTACGCAGGAAATCTCGCCGCATCCAAGTACTCGTCGCTGGATCAGATCAATGCCGATAATGTTGATCAGCTGACTATCGCCTGGAGCTGGGATAGCCCCGATAATGAAATTTTTCGCACTGATGACCGTGCGACTGCGGGCGAGTATAAATCCACACCCATCATGATCGACGGGGTTTTATATGTAAGCACCTCGCTGGGACTTGTGGCCGCCATTGATGCACTTAGCGGTGAGCAGATCTGGGTTTTTGATACCGGCTCCTGGACACGCGGCAGACATCCCAACTTCAATAATAATCACCGTGGTGTTGCGTGGTGGAGTGATGGCTTAAGTAGCCGGATATTGATGCCAGCTAACGATGGTGTGTTGTGGTCGCTGGATGCTGCAACCGGCTTGCCCGATCCGGATTTTGGTGACAATGGACAGCTGGACTTAAAGCAAGGCCTGGGTCGAGAGGCATTGATTGGACAGTATGGTGCAGTATCTGCGCCGACTGTGGTTCGAGATACTGTGGTGGTAGGTTCCTCAATCAGTGATGGTCCCACTGCTCGAGATAATATGCCGCCCGGTCATGTGCGTGGATTTGACGTGCGCAGTGGCGAACAGAAATGGATTTTTCATACCATCCCGCAAGCAGATGAGTTCGGGGTCGACAGCTGGGAGAATGATTCCTGGAAATACACCGGCAATACCAATATATGGACCGGCATGAGCGCCGACGAAGAGACCGGCTTCATTTATCTTCCCTCAAGCACGCCGACCAATGACTGGTACGGCGGCCATCGCCTCGGCGATAATCTGTTTGCCGAAAGTCTGATCTGTCTGGATGCTGAAACCGGGGAGCGCATCTGGCACTTTCAGATGGTTCACCATGGTTTGTGGGATTATGATTTACCTGCCGCGCCAAATCTTGTTGATATCATCGTTGATGGAAAGGAAGTCAAGGCCGTTGCCCAGATATCCAAACAGGGGTTTGTCTATGTGTTTGATCGAATCACTGGAGAACCGGTGTGGCCAATAGTGGAGCGCCCGGTTCCGCAATCAACAGTGGCGGGGGAGAGGATTTCCCCGACTCAACCATTTCCAACCCGACCTGCACCATTTGAGCCTCAGGGCATTTCTGATGAAACCCTGATCGACTTCACCCCGGAGTTACAGGAAGAAGCGCTACAGTTAATTGCTGATGTTGATTACGGACCTTTGTTTACGCCACCTTCAGAACGTGGAGTGATCATTTTTCCTGGCTACAGTGGCGGTGGTAATTGGTCCGGGGCCGCTGTGGATCCTGAAACAGCGACTATCTATATACCCTCTTTCTCAGTGCCGCGTCTGATACGCCTGATCAAGCCCGACCCTGCCACATCGAATTTTGATTATGTTCGCGATCGAAGCCCGGATATTAACGGTCCGCGCGGTCTGCCGCTGATCAAACCGCCTTATGCCCGCATTACGGCTATTGATTTGAACACGGGTGAGCATCGTTGGATGGTGCCGCACGGTGAAGGAATTCGTCAGCGAATTATTGATATGGGCATTGATGATCCGGGACCGGTAGGTAGTTTTGGCCGCAACGGTCCCTTACTGACCCGCTCATTGTTGTTCTTTGGTCAGCTTGATGTCGGCCGATCGGTATTCCGCAGTTTTGATAAAGACAGCGGCGCCATTATCAGTGAGTTGGAGATACCACTGCCACCAATGGGTACACCAATGACCTATATGCGGGACGGAAAGCAGTTTATCGTGATGGCTGTTGGCGCGGGCCCCGACACCCGTCTACTCGCGCTGGCTTTGCCGGATGCTGCCACCAATGGTGCACGGGCTGAATAGCAGCCGGGCTTTGCCGGTCTTATCGGGTATATAAGCAGTTGTGTTTTTCCTAATGGACTTCTGCGGCCTGCATCGAAGACTATCAGTGCTTGATTACCCGGGGGAATTTCCAGATAATGCGCGGCTGTGATTACGTCAGTAATCATGTTTGACGGCAGCTCTTGCCGGTCCCCTCGCAATGACAGGTTGTGAACCCCGCCAGGCCCGGAAGGGAGCAACGGTAATAACTGCGTCATGTGCCGAGGTGTGGCTGGCAGGAGCTACCACCAGAATTTTCCCAGTGGGTCATAGCGGAACTAATAGATCGGAACGAGATGAGCTACCAGGTACTTGCGAGAAAATGGCGCCCCAAAAACTTTAAAGAGATGGCAGGGCAGAGCCATGTGCTGCAGACCCTTGTTCATGCCCTTGAAAGCGGTCGTCTTCATCATGCCTACCTGTTTACCGGCACCCGCGGCGTCGGCAAAACCACGATTGCACGTATTCTGGCTAAATGCCTGAACTGTGAACAAGGCGTCACGGCTGTTCCCTGCGAACAATGTGATTCCTGTCGCGAAATAGCTGAAGGTCGTTTTATTGATCTTATCGAAGTGGATGCTGCCTCACGAACCAAAGTTGAGGATACGCGCGAACTGCTGGAGAATGTTCAGTACGCACCCTCCAGAGGCCGTTTTAAAGTGTATCTCATTGACGAGGTGCACATGCTGTCGACACACAGCTTCAATGCCTTATTAAAGACGCTCGAAGAGCCACCGTCGCACGTAAAATTTCTGCTCGCCACAACTGACCCACAAAAGCTGCCAGTGACTATCCTGTCCCGCTGTCTGCAGTTTAATCTCAAAAACTTCATGCCCGATAAGATAGTTGATTATCTGCACACGGTATTAATCGCCGAACAGATCAGCTTTGAACAACCCGCGCTCTGGCACCTGGCCCGAGCTGCTCATGGCAGCATGCGCGATGCGCTCACGCTGCTGGACCAGGCCATCGCATTCGGTCAGGGCACCGTGAGCGACAGCAGTGTGCAGACCTTGCTTGGCACGCCAAGTCAGCTGGTGGTGTTTCGCATACTACGCGGCATCAGTACACGTAATGCTGCTGATCTGCTCGACTGTGCGGCTGAAATAGCGGAGCACAACGCCAACTATTATCAGTTGCTGGAAAATCTGTTGTCCATTCTGCACCGCACTGCGATAGCCCAGGTTTTACCGCGAGCGGTGGACAACAGTAATGGTGACAGGACGAATATTTTAGAATTGGCCAGCGAACTGAGCCCGGAAGATATTCAGCTTTACTATCAGATCGGTTTGAAGGCCCAGCAGGATTTCAGTCTGGCACCGGATCTGCAGATGGCGTTTGAAATGTTTCTGTTACGTCTGCTCGCATTTACCCCGGAAGGGCCGGTGCGCATTGCTGCCGAACTCAGCCCCTCTGAACTGAAATCTCGTGTCAATACTCCTGCTGCCTCTGTGCCTGCTTCTGCCCCTGTGCCTGATGTGGTTCAACACGAAGAAAAAAAAAAGCGTCTGATTTCATCTGAGCGTACACCTGAGGACTCATCCGAAGTCATATCAGAACACTCACCTGAAGCCTCGTCTGAGCATTCATTAGACACTCCTTCCAGGTTTGCACCCGAATTGTCTTCAGAACCGCTTATCACACCTTTGCCGGACCTATCGTCTGAACTTCCGCCTGACGCACCAGCCCCTGAGCAGACCGGTGTGCCAGCATCTGAGCAGATTAACTCCAGCACTTGGATGGAAGTGGTCAGCAAGTCAGGTTTAAGCGGAATCAGCGCTAATTTGCTGTCTAATTGTGTGCTTGAAGTGTTCACTGACGACAAAATTGAGCTGTTGCTTGATGAGAAACAGAGTTCTCTGTTTAATGAACAGTACATGAACGATATCCGGGAAGCCCTCAGCACTTACTTTAGCAAAGAGCTGCAGGTGACTGTACGTGTGGGCGTGCCGGCGACTGAATCTCCGGCGGCTTACAGGCAACGCGCCCGACAGGAGCATCGTCAGAGCGCCATCGATAATTTCACCAACGATGCTACTGTGCTCGAAATAGTACAACGATTTTCTGCCACTATTAAACAGGATTCCCTGAAACTGCACTCGGAGGATAAGCCATGACTGATCTTAATGAATTGATGAAACAAGCCCGGCAAATGCAGGAACAAATGCAGAAAGCACAACAGGAGGCTGCGGGCAGGATAGTTGTTGGTGAGGCAGGCGCAGGTATGGTGAAAATCCATATGACCGGGCGGCATGACGTGAAAAAAGTCGAGCTTAGCAATGACCTGATGCAGGAAGACCGGGAGATAGTCGAGGATTTGATTGCTGCCGCGATAAATGATGCAACCAAGCGAATAGAAGAAAGCAGTCGAGATGCCTTAAGCGGGCTGACTGCAGGAATGAAATTGCCTGAAGGATTCAAGTTTCCTTTTTAAAAAATCTGCATTTAATCTGAGTCTCATTATGTTTTTCAGTCCCGTTATAGAACAGCTGGTTCAAGCATTCAGATGCCTGCCAGGAGTCGGTCCAAAATCTGCGCAACGCATGGCACTGTATTTATTAGAGCGTAATCGATCGGGCGGAAGTCATCTGAGTGCGATGCTTACTCAGGCGATTGAAAAAGTGGGTAATTGCAGACAGTGCCGCACGCTCACTGAATCTGAACTATGCGCCATCTGCAGCAGTCAAAGTCGCAACCGACGTTTACTCTGTGTAGTCGAGTCTCCCGCCGATGTGTTTGCAATTGAACAGACTGGCAGCTACAAGGGTTTGTATTTCGTATTAATGGGGCGTCTCTCACCGATAGATGGGATTGGGCCGGACGACATCGGTATACCGATACTGCTTGAGCGGCTGAGCCACAGCGATGTGGAAGAGCTGATCATGGCATGTAATCCGACCGTTGAAGGCGAGGCCACCGCATGGTTTATTGCCGAACAATTGCGCGAATTGCCAGTTGTGGTATCACGCATTGCACACGGAGTGCCGGTCGGTGGTGAATTGGAATTTATTGATGGCGGAACGCTGAGTCACGCCTTCAATGGTCGACATGTGATGCGCGGATCGTGAGCGCAATGGATAAGACGAATACGCAGGACATCACCACACCAATCATGATCACTGATAATGCAAGTCTGCATCAGTTGTGTGTGCAATGGCAGAGTCTTCCCTTTCTGGCTCTCGATACCGAGTTTATCCGCATTAACACTTTTTTCCCGAAACTGGGCCTGCTGCAGGTGTGTGATAACCATCGCAGTTATCTGTTGGATCCACTGCGCATCAGCGACTGGGCACCCTTTATCGAAATTTTAAAAAACGAGAGTATCGTCAAACTGCTGCACTCCTGTTCCGAGGATCTGGTAGTTTTTCATGAGTTTTTCGGCACTGTTCCCGGGCCGATTTTTGATACACAGAGAGCTGCTGCCTTCGTAAACCTCGGCTTTAGTCTGAGCTACCAGAACCTGGTGCAATTGTTATTGCAAATTGATGTCCCCAAAGGTGAGACGCGCTCGGATTGGTTGCGGCGTCCGCTCAGCCAGGAGCAACTCGCCTATGCTGCTCTGGATGTCGCTTATCTGCCGGATGTCTATCAACTATTGTCATCCCGATTGCAGGATAAAGGGCGTCTGCAATGGTTGCAGGCTGACTGCGAACAAATGCGTCTGGTAAGCCTGGCATCGGCAGTGGAAGCGGATTGGGATGACTATTACTTGTCGTTGGGAGCAGCATGGCGTTTGAACGCTGAGCAGCTCGGCGTGCTGAGGGAACTATGCCGTTGGCGTGAAGTAGAAGCCCGCCGACGTAATAAGCCACGCAGCTGGGTCGCCAAGGACGCAGAGCTGATTACGATTGCCACCGTCATGCCCGCAGATATGAGAGCTCTGCGGATGTTAACGGATCTGCCAGCCGCTTTGCTCAATCATGATGGTTCGGTGTTGCTGTCACTGATCAGCGCAGGCCAACTGCGACCTGCAGCTGGTGACCCTTTAAGCAGGCCGCTGACTCCAGAACTGCGCAAGACATTAAAGCAATGCCAGGCGGCTGTCAGCCGGGTAGCTGCAGAAATGGAGATTGCCGAAGAACTGCTGGCGCGTAAGAAGCAGCTGGTCAGTCTGCTGATAAACACTCAGGAACAGGGCATTATCAGCTGGCCGGAAGATCTTTCTGGATGGCGGCGCGACGCACTTGAGCTGGAGTTATCGAAGACTCTGACTGACCAATAGTCTACTAGCAGGGCTGGCATCTGATTTTATGAGTAAACCATGAGCAATACAGAACGATTCTGGGAAAAACCTCTGCAGGAACTTAATCGGCAGGAGTGGGAAGCGCTATGTGACGGCTGCGCGCGTTGCTGCCTGAAAAAGCTTTCCGATGAAGACAGCGGTGAAACTCATTACACCCGTGTGGCCTGTCGCTATCTTGATCAGAACAAATGCAGCTGCACCGCTTATCCACAGAGACAGCATCTGGTGCCAGATTGCATGGTGCTGGATATCGAAAACCTGGCTGCACTGCACTGGATTCCCGATACTTGTGCCTATAAACTGCGGGAACAGGGCAAACCTCTACCCGAGTGGCATCCGCTGCTGACAGGTTCACGCGCAGCAATGCAGGAAGAGGGCATCGACGTTACCGGTAAGGTCATCTCAGAGGAGTATGTCCATGAAGATGGTCTGGAAGAGCACATAATCCGCTGGGTAGCGGCAGCACACACTGACAATTAATACTGGATTAGCACAGGAAACACATGCTGGGAATATACGGGTATCTGACGGGTTGGGCGGTTTATCTGACAGCGGGAGCGACCTGTTATCTGCTGTTTTATCGTTTTACTGGCATGATCCGCTTTAAACCGCTGGCAAATATGTTGCGTGCCATCATGCTCGCACTGATTTTTACACCATGGTATATAGCCGCAGACCAGGATTTGATGGCACCTGCGGTACTGGTGATTATTCTGGATGTGATCACGCTCGGTGGAACGGCCTTCGTACGGGCTTTCGTGCCTTTACTTATGGCCATATTCTTTGCGCTTATTCTTGCGCTGGCAGGCGGCGTTATTCGCAGCGGCATTACTAAAAGATTTCAAAAAACTGACTTTTGAGGAAACCATGAAATTTACGGGAACAGACCAGTATGTCGCCACGAAAGAGTTGCAGATGGCTGTCAATGCCGCAATTTCTCTGCAAAAACCTTTACTTATCAAAGGTGAACCGGGTACGGGCAAAACCATGCTGGCCGAGCAGATAGCTGCGGCGTTGCAATTGCCCTTGATTCAGTGGCATGTAAAAAGCACCACTAAAGCCCAACAGGGTCTGTACGAATATGATGCGGTGTCGCGTCTGCGCGATTCTCAACTTGGTGGCGATAAAGTTCATGACATTGGCAATTATATTATCAAAGGCAAGGTCTGGCAGGCTTTCGAAGCGGATACTCAAGTGGTGCTGCTGATAGATGAAATCGATAAGGCAGATATCGAGTTTCCCAACGATTTGTTGCTGGAACTCGACAAAATGGAATTCTTTGTCTACGAAACCAGAGAAATTGTTAAAGCGAAAACCCGTCCTATTATCATCATTACCAGTAATAACGAAAAAGAGCTGCCCGACGCATTCCTGCGCCGCTGCTTCTTCCATTTCATCACCTTCCCAGACCATGTCACCATGGAAAAGATCGTCAATGTTCACTACCCGAATATTCGTAATGATCTGGTCAGACAAGCCATGGAGATTTTCTTCGATATCCGCAAAGTACCAGGAATGAAAAAGAAACCATCAACATCTGAACTGATTGACTGGTTGAAGCTGTTGATGGCGGACGAACTGCCGGAAGATTTTCTTAAAAACCATGACAACAAAAGCGCGATTCCTCCGCTCTATGGTGCCTTGCTGAAAAACGAGCAGGACGTGCATTTGCTGGAGAAACTGGCTTTTATGCACAGGGCAAAGCGCTGACGTGTTAATTGGCTTCTTCTCGACATTACGCAAAGAAAAACTTCCGGTAAGTCTCGGCGAATTGTTTACGCTGCTGGAATGTCTGCAGCAGAATTTTGCGTTTGCAAATATAGAAGATTTTTACCTGTTGGCGCGCATGTGCATGGTGAAAGATGAAAAACACTTTGACAAATTTGATCGTGCTTTCTCAAAGTATTTTAATAATCTGGAAAGCATTGATAATCTTTTAGCGGCCGCATTTCCTGATGAGTGGCTGCGCAAACAGTTTGAGGCAAACCTGAGTGAAGAAGAAAAAGCACAGATCCAGTCGCTGGGTGGGCTTGAAAAATTGCTGGAAGAATTCCGCAAACGCATGCAGGAGCAGAAAGAACGGCACCAGGGCGGTAATAAATGGATAGGAACGGGTGGCACATCACCTTACGGGGCGTTTGGCTATAACCCCGAAGGGATACGCATAGGCCAGGATGAGTCCCGCAATAAGCGCGCCGTCAAAGTCTGGGATAAGCGCAACTATCGCGAACTGGATGATACTGTTGAAATTGGTACCCGCAATATCAAGATGGCCTTACGGCGTCTCCGCAAATTTGCCCGTACCGGTGCCGAAGAAGAGCTTGATATAAACGATACTATTTTCTCTACAGCGCGCAATGCCGGTTTGCTGGATATCAAAATGGTGCCGGAGCGGCATAATTCAGTCAAAGTGCTGGTTTTTTTTGATGTCGGTGGCTCAATGGATCCTTACGTGCGTCTGTGTGAAGAGTTATTCTCTGCGGCACGTTCGGAGTTCAAACATATGGAGTATTTTTACTTCCATAATTTTTTGTACGACTCGGTCTGGAAAAAAAGTCATCGCCGAATGTCGGAAACAACCTCAACATTCGATATCCTGCATAAGTACGGTAAAGACTATAAAGTTATTTTTGTGGGCGATGCCAGTATGGCACCCTATGAGATTACTCATGCCGGGGGCAGTATTGAGCATTACAACGACGAAGCTGGTGCGGTCTGGATGCAACGGATAAGCGAGGCCTTTGATCATCTGATCTGGATCAACCCGGTCGCGAAGGAATTCTGGGAGCACAGTTACTCAATAGATCTGGTGCGCCAGCTCACGGATGATCGCATGTTCCCGCTTAGCGTGAAGGGTCTGGAACAGGCAATGACACTGCTCACCAGACAACGATGAGAACCAGGATTGGCTGACGGCAAACAGCTGTAGTTGCTGAGTGGAAGTAAAACTGCAATTAATAGAACAGGGGCGACAGATATGAATGCTTTTTCAAATATAGAGTTAAAAGATGATCTTGATCCGAACCAGTTCGACACTTTGAATGATGTGTTTGATGCTGCGTTTGCCGCCAGTCCCGACAAGCCCGCATTTACCTGTATGGGTAAAACGTTGACTTATCGCGAACTTGATCATTACAGCAGGCAGTTCTCCAACTATCTTCGTCAACATACTAAGCTGAAACCAGGCGATCGAATTGCGCTGCAGCTGCCCAATATTCTGCAGTTCCCAATCGCTGTGATCGGAGCCACGCGCGCTGGACTGGTACTGGTCAATACCAACCCTTTGTATACCTCACGCGAAATGAAGCACCAGTTCAAAGATTCCGGCGTTAAGGGTATTGTGATCCTGGCTAATTTTTGCGACAAACTGCAACTGATCCTCAAAGATACAGATATCAGTACTGTCATAGTGACTGAACTCGGCGATGTACTGTCTCCGGTGAAGCGTATACTGGTTAACTCAGTGCTGCGTTATGTAAAGAAAATGGTGCCGGCTTATGATATCCCCCAGGCTGTAAAATGGAGCACCGCACTCAAGACATCTGCGGCACTGCGTAATCTCGAATCAGGTACCGATGTGGCTATTATCCTCTATACCGGCGGTACCACCGGTCTGGCCAAAGGCGCCATGCTCACGCACCGCAATTTAATTTCCAATATGATGCAATTGCGCGCCGTGAGTCAGTCGCTGATTAAAGATCAGCAGGATACCGTGCTGGCGCCCTTGCCTCTGTATCACACCTACGCGTTTATGTTTCACTGCCTGGCCATGGTATATGCCGGAAATCACAGTATTCTGATCCCCAATCCTCGTGATATCGAGGGTCTGATTAAAACCATGCAGAAAATAAAAATTAACGGTTTTGTGGGCATCAATACGCTGTATCTGGCGCTGGCTCGTCATCCTGATATTCACAAAGTCGATTTCAGTGATATGCGGTTTTCCGGGGCCGGTGGTATGGCTTTAACGGTCACTGTTGCCAAAGAATGGGAGCAAGTGACCAACAGTGAGGTTTACGAAGGTTACGGACTTACCGAATGCTCTCCTGTGGTAACAGTAAATCCGGCTGAAAAAGTTAAGATTGGCACCGTTGGACCTGCTGTTCCTATGACGGAGCTCAAGCTCGTTGATGATGCGGGTAACGATGTGCCGGAGGGCGGCACGGGGGAGTTGTGGGTCAGAGGGCCACAGGTGATGAAGGGGTATTGGCAGAACGAAGCAGCGACACGTGAAGCCATCACTGACGATGGCTGGTTCAAGACAGGCGATTACGCAGAGATAGACAACGAGGGTTATGTAAAAATTGTTGATCGTAAGAAGGACATGATCAATGTTTCTGGCTTCAATGTCTTCCCCAGCGAAGTGGAGGAGGTCGTTAATGCCCATCCTAAAGTCATGGAAAGTGCGGTGATCGGGGTTGAATGTGAAAAAACCGGAGAGAAAGTGAAACTGTTTGTGGTAAAACGCGATCCTTCACTTACCGAGCCCGAACTCATTGCTTACTGTCGTGAAAATCTCACCGCCTATAAAATTCCGCGGGAAGTGGTGTTCACCACTGATCTGCCTAAGTCTAATGTGGGTAAAATTCTGCGGCGTGAATTGCGTGAGCAGGAGCTGAAGAAATAATCGGGCCCTCTGCCAATCTCTTAGCCCGATTCTCAGGAATTTAAGTCAGTGCACAATGGTTTAGATGTCGATATTCAGGACTGCCTGCTGGCAGACCAGTTCAGATTCCGCAGGGCACTGACTGTTCTTAAACGCAAATCGGCAACTGATTCCGCCGCTGCGCAGGCACTTGCCGGGCAGATGAGAGCATCCGCTGACACGGTTACGCAACGGCGCAAATCCATGCCGGTGGTTTCATTAGCTGCCGGCCTGCCGATTAGCGATAAACGGGATTTGATCGCCGAAGCGCTGCAGAAGCATCAGATTATTATTGTCGCTGGCGAGACTGGCTCAGGAAAAACCACCCAGATACCCAAGATTTGTCTGCAGTTGGGCTATGGCGTAAAAGGCCTGATCGGCCACACCCAGCCACGTCGTTTGGCAGCCCGCTCGGTTGCAGCGCGAATTGCTGAGGAGCTGAATCAAGCACTTGGAAAAGGCGTTGGCTATCAGGTACGCTTCAGCGATAACACCGATGCCAGTACCTGGATCAAGTTAATGACCGATGGCATTCTGCTTGCCGAAATACAGCAGGATCGTTTCCTTAATAAATATGAAGTCCTGATCATTGATGAGGCGCATGAACGCAGTCTCAATATCGATTTCCTGCTGGGCTATCTCAAGCAATTAAGCCGTCGACGTCCAGAGCTTAAAATTATCGTTACTTCAGCAACCATTGATGTGGAAAAGTTTTCCGCGCATTTTGATAATGCGCCGATTATTTCGGTGTCCGGTCGCAGTTTTCCTGTTGAAATTTTGTATGAGCCGCCACAACAGGATGACACCGAAGACAATGCAGGCTCTGATGATCCACTGAATGCTTCGGTAATTTCCGCGATTCATAATATTGATGATCGAGAGCGCCGACAGCGCAAGGCTGCTGGTGACATCCTGGTGTTTTTAAGTGGCGAGCGGGAGATTCGCGATCTGGCACAAGCGCTCAGACAGCAGCAACTACACAATACCGAAGTACTGCCGCTGTATGCCCGATTAAGCCATGATGAACAAAAACGGATTTTTTCGGGACACAGTGGTCGCCGCATTATTCTATCCACTAATGTGGCGGAAACTTCGCTGACAGTGCCCGGCATTATCTATGTTATTGATACCGGCCTTGCACGCATCAGCCGTTACAGCGTGCAAAACAAAGTACAGCGGCTGCCGATTGAGCGCATTTCTCAGGCCAGCGCCAATCAACGAGCAGGGCGCTGCGGTCGCATCGCCAGCGGCACCTGCATTCGTTTATACAGTGAGGAGGATTTCAACAGCCGAGCGCTCTTTACCGAGCCGGAGATTCAGCGCACAAATCTGAGCGCAGTCATTTTGCAGATGCTGTTGCTGAAGCTTGGTGATATTGCGGATTTCCCTTTTGTCGAACGACCTGAGCCACGCGCAATCAATGATGGCTTTTCCTTATTACAGGAACTTGGCGCTATTGATCGCAGCAAAGCCTTGACTGAGAGTGGCCGAAAAATGGCCAGTCTACCGGCTGACCCGCGCCTTTCATGCATGTTGATTGACGCCGCTGCCCGCCATTGTTTGCCCGATATGTTGATTATTGTTAGTGCGCTGGGTGTGCAGGATCCACGCGAATTTCCGCCTGATAAAAAGCAGATTGCCCGCGAGAAGCACAAGCATTTCAGTCACCCGGAATCAGATTTCCTTTCCTGGGTTCGGCTTTGGAATGAGTTCGAGGAGCAGCGTCAAGCGCTTACCCAGAACGCACTCAAGCAGTACTGCAAGCAGAATTTCCTGTCCTTTATGCGCATGCGTGAATGGCGGGAAACGCACCGGCAATTGACCCTGTCATGTCAGCAGCTTGGATTTCGTTCACGTCATCCGGAAACTGATAGTGGTGCACAGCGGGTGATTCCGGAACAGGATAATGCGCAGCGCGATTATCAGGCGATTCACCGTGCCATTGTGCGTGGGTCATTGAACCAGCTGGGCATGAAATCTGAAGACAATTTCTACCAGGGGGCACGTGGCAGGAAATTTGTACTACTGCCAGCTTCTTCGCTTTTTCGGAAACAACCTAAGTGGATTGTCAGCGCGGAGCTGATCGAGACCCATCGCGTTTTTGCCAGTATGGCTGCCAGGATAGAACCTGAGTGGGCAGCAGAGGCGGCTGCGCATCTGGTTAAACGTGAGCATTTTGAAGCGCACTGGGAAAAAAAGCGGGGGCAGGTGATTGCCTTTGAGAAGGTTAACCTGTTCGGACTTACCCTGATCGAACGCCAACGAGTTGACTTTGGCAAAATAGATGCTCGACTGTCTCGCGAGATATTTATCCGGGAGGCTCTGGTCGGGGATCAACTGGAAACTAAAGCGGCGTTCTATCACAAAAATAGAGCTCTGATTGCGGAAATCCGCATTCAGGAAGAAAAGCAGCGCAGACCCGACATTCTAATCAGTGATGAGCAATTGTTTGAGTTTTATGCCAGCAGAATTCCTGATGGTATCTGCGATAGCCGTAGTTTCGAAAACTGGCGAAAAACCGTTGCGGCAAATGACCCGCGCTTTTTGGAGATGTCGTCTGAAGATCTGTTGCAACGCCCAATGGATGAGGCGGTTGCCACTGAATTCCCCGATCATGCCCATATCGGTGATAATCGTCTGAAGATTGATTATCGCTTTACGCCAGGCAGCAGCGATGATGGTGCCAGTATTAATATTCCGCTGGCCATGCTTAACCGGGTAGGCGAACTGGAGTTGGAGTGGGCGGTTCCCGGGCAGGTGAGGGAGCGCTGTGTGGCGCTGATCAAAGCCCTGCCCAAAGCTGTGCGCAAGCAGTTTATTCCCGTCGCAGAATTTGTTGACGCCGCCTTGCAGGGTGTGGAACCGGGACGTGAGCGCTTGATAGATATTATCAGCAGAACGGCTGCTCGACAGGGTATCTTACTTGATCGGGATCAGTGGCAACAGATAAGCGCTGCCCCGGATGCATTACCGGCTCATCTCAAAACAAAAATCAGAGTGCTCGACGAAAAGGGCAAAGAACTGGCCTGCAGTGATTCGTTGGAGACCTTGCAGAATAGATTTTCCAAACAGTTCAGCAGCACCGTCAGCACTATTGCAAAGCATCCACTGGAACAGGAGGGCTTTAAAGAATGGAGTTTTGAGGAGTTGCCCGAACAAATAGAGATTGAGCATGGCGTCAGATTAGTCTGCTATCCGGCATTGATCGATAACCAGGAGTCCGTTGCTGTCCGGTTGCTGGATGACCAGACGCTCGCTTTGGCATACAGCCGCAAAGGAGTAGCCCGTTTGCTGATGTTTCGCACCGCCCAGCAGCGCATTGCGATCAGTAAATTACTGCAGCAACTGGAGAAAAAGCTGGCACTAAAACTTCCTGGTGGTATGACTGACAGCAGTGCTGACGGCGTAGCAGCAGTCTACACACAGGCATTTAATCTAACTGAAAAAATACCCCGTAATGCCGATGAGTTTGAAGCCTGTCTAAATGCTGGCAAACCTCATCTGCTGTCGAGTGCCGATGAATTAGCTCGCCTGCTTGAGCAGATTTATGAATTATTTTTTCAACTTAACCGGACGCTTAATGCAATGCAAAAAAGTGAATTCGCCTACGCGATAAGAGATATACGAGAACAACTTGCTGAGCTGCTTTTTGTTGGTTTTGTCGCGACCACACCATGGCATTGGCTTAAACAATACCCGCGTTTTTTAAAAGCAATTGAGCAGCGAATACAAAAAATGCCGGCGCAGATTCAGAAGGATAAAGCAGACACGATTGACATTGCTGATTTGCATAAAACGTATCTGCAAAAAATGCACAGTAACAAAAGTCATGATTCAATCAATGAATTTCCGTGGCTGCTGCAGGAGTTGCGTGTATCTCTATTCGCTCAGACATTAAAAACAACAGTGCCGGTCTCTGTACAAAGGTTGCATAAAAAACTCGCACCACTCTGACATCACTCCAAAAAGAATTTTCTGAATGCCGGAGTATTAGGTGTGCAACGCCTGCAAACTCTGGGATAATGTGCGCCTTAATAATGACTTGTCCATAGTTGCAACTTAAAACTAAAACCCCTGTTCAGGGGCATTTTAATAATAACAGACCAAATTCTTACCAAGGTAAATGAGCCCGGGCTTTCTTATGTCCTGCTTTTTTGTTTTTTCAGAGGTTTTAGCAGTAATGTCAGGCATTTATCATAAATCAGCGCATGCAATCATCGTGGCAGGTCTAAGCCTTTGGTTTTTGTCTGCGTCAGCATTGGCCGATAATGATCCCTGGGAACCAGTCAATGCCAGAATCTATACTTTTAATTCCTACCTGGATTCCTGGCTGTTAAGGCCTGTCGCCGTCGGTTATACCAAAGTGATCCCTCAACCGGTGCGAACAGGAATTGAAAATTTCTTCTATAATATTAATGATGTAAATGTGATGACTAACAATTTACTTCAGCTCAAAGTGCGTGATGCAGTATCTGATTCTGGAAGACTTTTATTGAACACTACGGTGGGGTTAGCTGGTTTTATTGACGTTGCATCTACAGTGGGTCTTCAGCGTCATCAGGAGGATTTTGGTCAAACTCTCGGACGCTGGGGAGTCGGGCCTGGCCCGTATGTGGTTTTGCCATTTTTCGGCGCAAGTACTATGCGCGACTCCTTTGGTCTGTCAGCTGACTGGTTCATCAATCCGATACGTCAGATCAATGATGAACCGGCGCGCAATGGCTTGTTCATTCTGGGTCAGATCGATCTTCGCGCGAGTCTTTTGGAGTTCGAAGGCATGATATCTGGCGATGAATATTTGTTTGTGCGTGAAGGCTATCTGCAACAGCGCGAATACCTGATTCTGGACGGTGAAATTGCGTACGATGATTATGAGGATTTTTGAGTAATAGCGAGTTGATCACGTACGATCAATTTGCTTCTGATGAAATCGCTATGGGACACATAAATCAGATCTGCTGTTTTGCGAATCATATTTTCTTCATACTTATCGAGAACATGATCGGCAAAGGCGACCCGCCACATATTCTCAATCAGCGTAAGTTTTTGCGCATAGTCATATTCAGAGTTGATCAGGCTGGTGAATTCGTAGAGAGAAACTGATTGATGCGATTCGGTTTCGGCCAGCTCAATGATCTCTGTAAGTGCCTGCTCATCCAACCCAAGTGTGCGGGCCAGTGCCTCCTGAACAGCAACTGTTTCGCGTTCGTCGATATGGGAATCTGTCTTTAAAAGCTCAAATAAGAGAGCGGCAGAGGCAAGCTGTACCTTACAGACGCTGCTTGCGACGCTGTCATCTGGGGTTAATTTCAGATTTTCATCAAAAAACCGTTTAATCCTGGAGATCATCAAATACACGCCTCTGCTGGTGCTTGCACACCTGAATCCTCACCAATGTACGCCATTGCGTCGAGCAACACATTAATACCCGCATCTTTACGACAGGCATTTTCACTTAAGTAACGTCGAAACTGTTTGCCACCTCGCTGCCCCTTAAAGATACCAAGAATATGTCTGGTCATGCACTGCAGAGGAGCGCCTGCCGCAAGCTCTGCTTCAATGTATGGCAGATATTCAGTCATTACCTGTTGCCGGGATTTCAAGCCCTCGGCAATTCCATAAAACTCGCTGTCTACCGTGGCCATTACATAGGGGTTCTGATAAACCTCACGTCCCAGCATTACGCCGTCAACGTGTTTAAGCAGCGAGTGTGCCGCGTTTAGACTGTTGATGCCGCCATTTAAGACAATGTTCAGCTGCGGATATTTCTGTTTAAGCCGAAAGACCCTGTCGTAGTTGAGCGGTGGAATCTCGCGGTTCTCTTTAGGACTCAAACCTTTTAACAGTGCCACCCGGGCATGGACAATAAAAGTCCGACAACCTGCGTCGGCAACTGTGGTCACGAAATTCTCGAAATAGCTGTCAGAATCACGATCATCTATGCCGATCCGACATTTAACGGTGACTGGCACTGGACTCTCAGCCTGCATAGTGCGCACACACTCTGCAACCAGTTGCGGGCTATCCATCAGACAGGCTCCAAAGCGCCCTGACTGAACCCGGTCGCTGGGGCAGCCTACGTTCAAATTTACTTCATCATAACCGTGTGCCACCGCCATTGCAGTGGCTCGTTGCAGCTCCTCCGGGTCGCTGCCACCGAGTTGCACTGCAACAGGATGTTCCGCTGTGGAAAATTGCAGCAGGCGGGTTTTCCCGCCGTGCACAAGCGCTGCGCTGGTAATCATCTCGGTATATAGCAAAGCATGGCGGCTGAGTATGCGCAGGAAGACTCGTTCATGACGGTCTGTCCAATCGAGCATAGGCGCAACGCAGAACAGATGATTCAACTTTGGCGGCTGATTTAACGGTATTTGATTTGATTGTAGATAATGCATCCGCCCGATTATAGCGGATAAGCTGCACGGGTGGCATGTGCGAAAGCAGGGATTCGCGTATAATCGCCCGCTTCAATATTTAATACGACACTCGCCAGGAATTTCATGCAAAAAGTCAGAACCAGAATTGCTCCCTCGCCAACCGGAGACCCGCATGTGGGTACCGCGTATATCGCTCTGTTTAACCGGTGTTTTGCAAATCAGCACAATGGGGAGTTTATTCTACGCATTGAGGACACTGATCAGGCGCGCAGCACTGCAAAATCTGAGCACGATATTCTGGCAGCACTGGCATGGCTGGGTCTGAACTGGGATGAAGGCCCAGATATTGGCGGTGAATTTGGTCCGTATCGGCAAAGTCAGCGCAGCGATATTTATCGGCATCATATAGGTCAGTTGTTAGACACGGGCCATGCGTTCAGATGTTTCTGCAGTGCGGAACGATTGCAGGCCTTGCGTGAACAGCAGATTCAACACAAGGAAAACAGCGGTTACGACGGGCACTGCCTGCATCTGAGTGAGGCGGAGATCAATCAACGTGTGGAAAATCGCGAGGCACATGTTATCCGCATGCGCATTCCTGAAACGGGTGAATGCCTGTTCACCGACATGCTGCGCGGTGATATCGCTATAAGCTGGCAACAGGTAGATATGCAGGTATTGATGAAATCCGATGGCCTGCCAACCTATCATTTTGCCAACGTAGTCGATGACCACCTGATGCAGATCAGTCATGTTATACGCGGTGAAGAATGGATCAATTCTACCCCCAAGCATTTGCTGCTATACCAGTACTTTGGCTGGGAAGCGCCGGTCTACTGCCATATGCCACTGCTGCGCAACACCGATAAAAGCAAGCTGAGTAAACGCAAGAACCCGACCAGCATTGGCTATTACCGCGATATGGGCTACCTACCTGAGTCGCTGGTGAATTATCTGGGCATGATGGGTTGGACCATGCCTGATGGCCGTGAGAAGTTTTCAATAGCAGAGATGACCGCAGAATTCGATTTGTTGCGCGTTTCTCTGGGAGGGCCGGTGTTCGATACCGTCAAGCTTGATTGGCTGAATGGTAAATATATCCGTGAAAATCTTAATGACGAAAAATTCATCGAAGAGTTTTCAAAGTGGGCGTTTAATCCAGAGGTCGTGGCCAGAATTGTGCCATTGATCAAAGACAGGGTAGAGCGCTTTAGCGATGTGGTCCCGCTGGCAGGGTTTTTCCTCTCCGGCATAGTTCCGCTGGCTGCTGACAGCTTCAAGCACCACAAGCTAACTGAGGAAGATTGTCGGCGCATTTTGCAGCACACAGTCTGGCAACTGGAAACTCTGGAATCCTGGCAGCGTGATGATATCGAAGCTTTGTGCCACCGATTGGCAGAATTCATGCAGTTAAAAATCCGCGATTATCTATTTCCGCTGTTTGTCGCTGTTTCTGGAAAAGCGGTCTCTACCTCGGTAATTGACTCTATGGCAATTCTAGGTCTGGACATCGTCAGAGCGAGATTCAGGTATGCACTGGGCGTGTTAGGTGGGGTATCCAAAAAAGAAACCAAAGTATTCGAACGGGAGGCCAGAGAAATACCCGAATTTGTCCGCGAGGAGCGTACAAGTGATTGACAGCCTGGTGGGTGGTGCTTAGAATGCCCGGGCTTTAGTCGTGGGGCCTTAGCTCAGCTGGGAGAGCGCAACGCTGGCAGCGTTGAGGTCATCGGTTCGATCCCGATAGGCTCCACCAAATTTCAGCATATTTCATCATTCAAACTGGGGGCTTCCCCTCTACCTGCATGAATTTCCAGCCGACCGCTGTCGAACTAATGGCTTCGTCGGAGCTTCCTTCTTTTGAATTCCAGTCTGCTGCTTCAGATACCGAACATACTGACAGAACATTGTCATAATTCAGTATATTAGCCAGCAGTTTATTGTATTCGCCTGTCCACAAGACTATACTCTGCGCCCATATCACGTGCATGCCAACATGCTCTGCAAGCAGGCGGAACGGCAGTTTGAGCGCCGCTCTTTGTTAATAACACACCCGACTCCGGGCATCAGCGAAATTAAATCAGTGAAAGATAACCGACCGATAAACCTGGATTTTACTACCCTGCGTCTGCCGCTTCCCGCCATTACTTCCATCCTGCATCGGATTTCAGGCGTATTTATATTCGCCGGAATCGCGGTTTTGTTGTGGTTGCTGGCTGAATCGCTGGCTTCCGAACAAGGCTTTATCAATGTCCAGCAGTGGCTTGATACCTTCTGGGTCAAGTTGCTGGTCTGGTCAGTTCTGGCTGGATTACTTTATCACCTGATCGCTGGCATCAGACATCTTCTGATGGACATGGATATCGGTGAAACACTGGAAGGAGGCCGGATGGGTGCAAAACTCGTCGTGATCTTCTCTGTTCTGGCTATCGTATTAGCGGGGGTGTGGTTATGGTAAGCAGTGTCACGGGTTTGAGTCGAAATGGCGTAGCTGACTGGCTGGTGCAGCGTGTCAGCGCAGTAGTTCTTGGTGTTTATTTCATTGGTCTGCTCGGATACCTGCTGATGAATGCTGATCTCGATTATGCACAGTGGCAGGCTCTTTTCTCGACGACGTGGATGCGCTTAGCGAGTCTGCTGGCCCTGATTTCTCTGTGTGCGCACGCATGGGTTGGTATGTGGACAGTTTCCACAGATTATCTGACCGAAGCGATGGTTGGCAAAAATGCAAATGTGCTCAGGTTTCTTTTCCAAGCGGCGTACATACTATTGATATTCATTTACCTCATCTGGGGTATTCAGATTTTGTGGGGCAATTAAATGAGCGGGATTCGTACTATATCCTTTGATGCAGTGATAGTAGGCGGCGGTGGTGCCGGCATGCGTGCAGCTTTGCAGTTGTCTCAGTCGGGTTATAAAACAGCAGTGATCAGCAAAGTTTTTCCAACTCGTTCACATACCGTATCAGCTCAGGGTGGAATCACCTGTGCCATCGCCAGCGATGACCCAAATGATGATTGGCGCTGGCACATGTACGACACGGTCAAAGGCTCTGATTACATCGGCGACCAGGACGCCATCGAATACATGTGCAGTGAGGGGCCTGCTGCGGTCTATGAACTTGAGCATATGGGCTTGCCATTTTCACGGACCGAGGCAGGACGCATTTATCAGCGCCCATTTGGCGGTCAATCGAAAGACTATGGTAAAGGCGGGCAGGCTGCGAGAACCTGCGCGGCTGCCGATAGAACCGGCCACGCACTGTTACATACCTTGTATCAGGCCAATCTTAAAAATAATACCGTGTTCTTTAACGAATGGTATGCCACGGATCTGGTCCGCAATGAGGATGGGGTTGTTGTTGGCGTTGTTGCCATTTGCATCGAAACGGGTGAGACCGTATTTGTCCGTTCCAAGGCTACTGTTTTCGCCACCGGTGGAGCAGGGCGGATCTATGCATCAACGACGAATGCAATGATTTGCACCGGCGATGGTATTGGCATGGCACTGCGTGCAGGTTACCCGGTACAGGATATGGAGATGTGGCAGTTCCATCCAACCGGTATCTACGGCGCAGGAACTCTGGTCACTGAAGGTTGTCGTGGCGAGGGTGGATACCTGATCAATAAGGATGGCGAGCGGTTCATGGAACGCTATGCGCCCAATGCCAAAGACCTTGCCGGACGGGACGTAGTTGCCCGCTCCATGATCCTCGAGATACTGGCTGGAAAAGGCTGTGGCCCGAACGGTGATCACGTCATGCTCAAACTGGATCACCTGGGTGAGAAAGTGTTGAATGAAAAGCTGCCAGGCATTCTAGAGCTGTCGCGTACCTTTGCCCATGTCGACCCGGTTAAAGAGCCCATTCCTGTAGTGCCGACATGCCATTACATGATGGGGGGAATTCCTACTAATATCAATGGCCAGGCGTTGACTCTTGATGCTAATGGTAATGACAAAATCATTGAAGGATTGTTTGCTGTCGGTGAAGTTGCCTGTGTATCGGTCCATGGTGCCAACCGTCTTGGCGGGAATTCACTGCTTGATCTGGTGGTTTTTGGCCGTGCAGCGGGCAAACACATAGAAAGCATGCTGCGACTTGGAATCGATCAGAAGGCGCCGTCCGAGGCAGATATAACGCAGGCTTTAACTCGCCTGAATCGGCTGAATAACAGCACGAGTGGCGAGAGTGTGGCGGAGCTGCGAACCGAATTGCAGACCATTATGCAGAACTACTTTGGTGTGTTCCGTACTGGCGAGTTCATGCGGGCCGGCATTGAGAAGCTCGCTGCACTGCGACCACGTATCGCGAATGTCGAACTGAGGGACAAGAGCAATGCATTTAATACTGCGCGGGTAGAAGCCCTCGAACTGGAGAATCTGTTTGAAGTGGCTGAAGCTACAGCAATTGCTGCAGGAGCCAGAACTGAAAGCCGTGGCGCCCATGCGCGTGATGATTTCCAGAGTCGCGATGATACCAATTGGTTGTGCCACTCTATGTACTTTCCAGCTGATAAGTCGGTTGGCAAGCGCGCTGTGAATTTCTCACCGAAAACTGTGGAAACCATGGAACCAATGATACGCACCTATTAATGAAAACGTGTATCAAGGCTGCAGTAATCATTGTAACGAGTCGTCAAATTTTCAGTAAAAGGTAGAAATAACGTGTTAGTGAGCATATATCGCTATAACCCAGAAACTGACAGCAAACCCAGTATGCAGGATATTGAAATTGAGCTGCCTGCTGGTAAGGACATGATGGTTTTGGACGTCCTTGAATTGGTGAAACGACAGGATTCGTCAGTCTCATATCGTCGCTCATGCCGTGAGGGCGTATGCGGTTCTGATGGCATGAATATCAATGGTACCAATGGATTGGCATGTATTACTCCGCTTTCTTCAGTAGCCAAAAATGGCAAGCTGGTATTGCGTCCCCTGCCAGGCCTGCCGGTTATTCGTGATCTTGTAGTGGATATGACCATTTTCTTCAAGCAGTTTGAAAAAGTGCAGCCATTTTTGCAGAATGATCAGCCTGCGCCGGCAATTGAACGTTTACAGTCTCCTGCCGATCGTGAAAAACTTGATGGTTTATATGAGTGCATTTTGTGTGCATGCTGCAGCAGCAGCTGCCCATCATTCTGGTGGAACCCGGATAAGTTTATTGGCCCTGCGGGATTGTTGCAGGCTTACCGATTCCTGGCTGACAGTCGCGATACCGCAACCGAAGATCGGCTTAGCGGTCTTGAGGATCCCTTCAGTGTGTTCCGATGCCGCGGTATCATGAATTGTGTAGCCGTCTGTCCAAAAGGACTTAACCCTACCAAAGCCATCGGACACATCCGCTCTATGTTGGTTCAGCGCGCAGTGTGAAAATTTAGTTTAATGAAAGAGGTGAAGTCTGCGACACGTAATGTTAGCTGCCTGATGCAGAAACAGTCGCCTCGATTCTATTCGGGAATTAATGAAAATGCATGACAGCATTATGCAGTTAATGTGGAATACAGGGCATTTGTCTGGTGGCAATGCGGCATACGTTGAAGACCTTTATGACCAGTTCCTGCAGGATCCGGTACAGGTATCTGCGGAATGGCGGACTTTCTTCGAATCGCTGCCCAAAATAGCTGATAACGCCCGCAATGATGTCTCCCATCGAGAAATCGAAGAATATTTTAAGAAAGTTGGTAAAACCAGCCGTTTCACCCCCGTACTAAGTAACGACGCAGTAGTAAACTCCGAGCATGAGAATAAACAGGTGCGAGTACTGCACTTGATCAGCTCCTATCGCGTCCGCGGTCATCAAAAAGCGCATCTTGATCCGCTTAAGCTGATGCACCGCGAGCAGGTTCCCGATCTGCAACTGGACTTTCATGCTTTGTCACCCATTGATTGCTCCACAGTATTCCAGACCGGCTCGTTGTTCATCAATCGCGATACAGCACCTTTGCGCGATATTATCGATACTCTGGAGAGCATTTACTGCAGTTCAATTGGTTATGAATTCATGCATATCGTGGATATTGCAGAGAAGCAGTGGATCCAGAAGCGGATCGAAAGTAGTGGCGGTACACCGAACTTTCCTGTTGAAGTAAAGCAGCATCTGCTTGAACGTTTAAGCGCAGCAGAAGGTCTCGAAAAACATCTCGATTCAAAATACCCCGGTACTAAACGTTTTGGTCTCGAAGGTGGCGAAAGCCTGATACCCCTGCTGGATGAGCTTATTCAGCGCTCAGGCAGTTATGGCGTAAAAGAAATCGTAATCGGGATGGCGCACCGGGGCCGATTGAATGTACTGGTCAATATCCTGGGGAAAAATCCTGCGGATCTGTTTGACGAGTTTGAAGGTCGTGCAACCTACAAAAGCTCAGGTGATGTGAAATACCACCAGGGATTTTCATCCAATATTATGACCCCCGGCGGTGAGGTGCATCTTGCGATGGCCTTCAATCCTTCCCATCTTGAAATTGTTTCGCCGGTGGTAGAAGGTTCTGTTCGAGCACGTCAGGACAGACGTCAGGATAGTCTCGGTCATGCAGTGGTGCCAATTATCATTCACGGTGATGCTGCATTTGCAGGCCAGGGCGTGGTCATGGAGACCTTCCAGATGTCCAGGACCCGTGCCTATGCCACAGGCGGAACGGTGCACCTGATCATTAATAATCAGGTTGGTTTCACCACCAGTCGCCAGGATGATGCCCGATCAACCGAGTATTGCACTGACGTTGCAAAAATGGTTCAGGCGCCAATTTTCCACGTCAATGCTGATGACCCGGAAGCGGTTCTGCTGGTAACTCAACTGGCATTGGATTTCCGCTATGAATTTGGCAAAGACGTGGTTATCGATCTGGTCTGCTATCGTCGCCGCGGACATAATGAGACTGACGAGCCAGCCAGTACTCAGCCGCTGATGTATAAGCAGATCCGTCAGCAGCCAACTACCCGCGCCTTGTATGCAGAGAAACTGATTGCCGATGGCATAGTTACTGCGGAGTTTGTCGATAACCAGAATGCATCCTATCGTAAAGCCCTGGATACCGGTCTGCATGTCGTTAAGAGCCTGGTGAAGGAACCTTCGGTGGAATTATTTGTGGACTGGAGTCCATATCTGGGTCATGAATGGAGCCCGCACTACAACACTTCGATGAAGTTGGATGCTTTAAAAGGACTGGCCCGTAAACTGGTCAATATTCCAGCGACAATAAATCTGCACAAACAGGTTCAAAAAATTATCGATGACCGTGCCCAAATGGCAACAGGAGACAAACCCGTCGACTGGGGTTTTGCCGAGACGCTTGCATATGCCAGCATTCTCACCAGCGGTAACAAGGTAAGAATTACCGGTCAGGATGTAGGGCGTGGCACCTTCTCGCATCGTCATGCAGTGCTTCGAGATCAGGACAGCGGTAATGAGTACATTCCGCTACAGGCTCTGACCAGCGATCAAAAAAGTTTTTCTATCTATGACTCGTTGCTGTCAGAAGAAGCCGTACTTGCATTTGAGTATGGCTATGCCACCACAGCACCCAATGCGTTGATTATCTGGGAAGCGCAGTTTGGAGATTTCGCCAATTCCGCCCAGGTAGTAATCGATCAGTTTATTACCAGTGGTGAACATAAATGGCAGCGACTTTGTGGCTTGACCATGTTGTTGCCACACGGTTATGAAGGGCAGGGGCCTGAGCATTCATCGGCTCGACTGGAGCGCTTCCTGCAAATGAGTGCCGAACATAATATTCAAGTATGCCTGCCAACGACATCAGCGCAGGTATTCCATATGTTGCGCAAACAGGTGTTAAGTCCTTTGCGCAAGCCGCTGGTAGTCATGTCTCCTAAAAGTCTGCTGCGTCATAAGGACACTACGTCCAGTCTGGAAGAACTGGCCAACGGCAGTTTCCAGGTAGTAATTGGTGAAACTGATCACTTTGAAGCAGCCAAAGTTCGGCGCATCGTGCTGTGTTCTGGCAAAGTTTATTATGATTTACGTCAGGAGCGGCGCAACAGCACTATCGATGACATCGTCATAATCAGACTTGAGCAGTTGTATCCATTTCCTGAGGATGACCTCAGAGAAGCGATGCGGGTCTATGAAAATTTCACTGAGGTGGTCTGGTGTCAGGAAGAACCGATGAATCAGGGCGCATGGTATTCCAGCCAGCATCATATGCGCAGAGTCATCAATGACCTGAAGCCCGGTGTTAATTTAAGCTACGCCGGTCGCGAGGCATCTGCGTCTCCTGCTGCGGGTTATCCGCAGTTGCATATGGAGCAACTGCGCAGATTCGTTGATCAGGCACTGAACTGATTACCAATAAAAAAAGCAATGTAAGTTGATGCATAAAAGCATAAGGAATGAAAATGGCTATTGAAATTAAGGCGCCCACGTTACCCGAATCTGTGCCAGACGGCACCATTGCTACATGGCACAAAAAAGCCGGCGATGCAGTAAAACGTGATGAGTTGCTGCTCGACATCGAAACTGACAAAGTGGTTATCGAAGTGGTATCGCCGACAGATGGAGTCCTGTCCGAAATCCTTAAAGCCTCGGGTGACACAATTGTCAGCAATGAATTGATTGCCAGAATTGAGGCCGGAGCAGCAGCAAGCGCTGCGACTAAATCTGAGGCTCCTAAAACTGAGGCCGCACCGCAGCAGCCAACTGCTGAGCAGGAATCATCAGAAGAGCCAATGCTTAGCCCTGCAGCAAAAAAGATTGCGGAAGAGAACAATGTTGATGTCAATCAGTTAACGGGCTCAGGCAAGAATGGCCGCGTTACCAAAGAAGACGTGCTGGCTTATGTTGAGCAACAGAGTACGCAGAAAATCGCTGCAAAAACCGAGCAGAAACAAGCTGCACCGGTACGACTTATGGAAGGTGCTGCCACCGGCGCAGACTTATCCTCGGGCCGAATCGAAGAGCGCGCTCCAATGAGCAGGCTGCGCGCCAAAGTCGCTGAACGTCTGCTGCAGGCTTCGCAGACCACCGCAATGTTGACCACGTTCAATGAAGTGGATATGTCGGCGATAATGGAGTTGCGTAATAAATATAAAGACTTGTTTGAGAAATCACATGATGGAATTCGTCTTGGTTTCATGTCATTTTTCGTTCGAGCCAGCATTGAAGCACTAAAGCGTTTTCCAGCAGTTAATGCATCCATTGATGGCAGCGACATCGTCTATCACGGCTATCAGGATATCGGTGTAGCCGTTTCCTCGCCACGCGGTTTGGTAGTACCCGTGCTGAGAAATGCTGATCACATGGGGTTGGCGCAGATAGAAGCAAAAATTCGCGAATATGGTCTTAAATCTCAGGATGGAAAATTATCAATCGATGAAATGACCGGCGGCACCTTCACCATTTCCAATGGTGGGGTATTCGGCTCACTGCTGTCGACGCCGATTCTTAATCCGCCACAGACGGCTATTCTCGGTATGCACAAAATACAAGAGCGTCCAATGGCAGTTAATGGACAGGTAAAAATTCTGCCCATGATGTATCTCGCCCTGTCCTATGACCATCGCATGATCGATGGCAAGGAAGCTGTACAATTCCTGGTGACAATCAAGGAGCTTTTGGAAGATCCGGCAAGAATTCTGCTGGAAATCTGATTGAGCTTGTAATCTTATAATCTGGATACGGAATTATTTATGACTAAGAAATTCGATGTAGTCGTTATAGGCGGCGGTCCGGCCGGATATGTTGCGGCGATACGTTGCGCCCAGCTCGGTCTGCAGACCGCCTGTGTAGAAAAATGGCATGACGAAAAAAATAATGTGGTCTTTGGGGGCACCTGTCTGAACGTCGGCTGCATTCCATCAAAGGCTTTACTGGATTCGTCGCATAAATTTGCTGAAGCCCAGAAACATTTCCAGACTCATGGCATTACTCTGGATAACCTTGCCATAGATGTTCCTGCGATGATTGCGCGCAAAGCGAAAATCGTTGGACAGTTAACCTCAGGGGTCAAGTCACTTTTTACTGCGAATAAAGTGGAAGGCATCGCCGGTACTGGAAAGTTGCTGAAAGGAAAAAAGGTACTGGTTACCGGCCATGATGGCAGCACTGAAGAATTGCAGGCTGAACATATCATTCTGGCAGCGGGTTCTGAACCGATCAGCATACCACCCGCAAAAGTAGATAATGACGTTATCGTTGATTCGACCGGCGCTCTGGAGTTTTCAGCAGTACCCAAACGTCTTGGTGTTATCGGCGCTGGTGTTATCGGGCTGGAGCTTGGCAGTGTATGGTCAAGACTGGGCTCCGAAGTAACCGTGCTGGAAGCCATGGACGCTTTTCTTCCCACCGTGGATACTCAGATTGCTAAAGAAGCCAGTAAGATTCTCGCTAAGCAGGGTCTGATGATCAAGCTTGGCGCCAAAGTAACCGCTACTAAAGTAAGCAAAGGAAAAAACAAAACCGTTACTGTCAGTTATACGGACAGTGAAGGCGAGCAGGAGATCGTTTTCGACAAGCTCATTGTTGCCGTAGGTCGTCGTCCAGTGAGTGCAAATCTGCTCGCTGATGACAGCGGTGTTGAAATTGACAAGCGTGGTTTTGTAGTGGTTGATGATACCTGTTCAACCAAAGTCCCGGGCGTTTACGCCGCTGGCGATCTGGTCCGCGGGCCAATGCTGGCACATAAAGGTATGGAAGAGGGCGTCATGATTGCCGAACGCATTGCCGGCAAGAAGACTCAGGTTAATTATGCACTGGTGCCGTTTGTCATTTACACACACCCGGAAATTGCATGGGTTGGCAAAACGGAACAACAACTTAAAGAGGAAGGAATCGAATTTAATGTCGGCACCTTCCCGTTCAGCGTCAATGGCCGTGCACTTGCTGCAAATGATACTGAAGGCATGGTCAAAATGCTTGCTGATGCGAAAACAGATCGGGTTCTGGGTTGCCATATTATCGGGCCCAGTGCTGCAGACCTCGTTCAACAGGTCGCCATTGCGATGGAGTTCAGTGCCAGCGCCGAAGATATCGGCCTCACCATGTTCTCTCATCCGGCACTGTCAGAAGCGGTTCATGAGGCCGCCTTGTCGGTGAATGGGCACGCAATACATGGAGTCAACCGCCGCAAACGCAGTTGATCAAAATCGCTTTATCACAGTCCAGAATAATGGAATCTAAAAACATGAAATATGGTGACGCAGTATGAATTTACATGAATATCAGGCGAAGCAGTTGTTCGCTGAATATGGACTTCCAGTCTCAAAAGGTTTCGCAGTTGATAATGCTGATGACGCAGTGGCAGCAGCCGACAAAATTGGCGGCAATAAGTGGGTTGTCAAGGCGCAGGTTCACGCTGGTGGCCGCGGCAAAGCCGGTGGCGTAAAGCTGGTATCGAGTAAGGATGAAATCAGAGCCTTCGCCGATAAATGGCTCGGCAAAAAAATGGTTACCTATCAGACTGATGCAATTGGTCAGCCGGTCAGCAAGATACTGGTGGAAACCTGCACGGATATAGCCCAGGAACTTTATCTTGGTGCCGTTATTGACCGATCATCTGGACGCATTGTTTTTATGGCTTCCACTGAAGGTGGCGTAGAAATTGAGAAAGTCGCCGAAGAAACTCCGGGAAAAATTCTTAAGGCAATCATCGATCCTCTCTGTGGCGCTCAGCCATTTCAAGCGCGAGAATTGGCTTTCCAGTTAGGCTTGAATGACAAGCAGGTGAAACAGTTCACTCATCTGTTCCTGGGCCTGGCAAAAATGTTCGCTGATTTCGACATGGCATTGCTTGAAATCAATCCATTGGTAATTACTGAAGAGGGCAATCTGCATTGTCTGGATGGCAAGATCAATATCGATGGCAATGCACTTTATCGTCAGCCTAAGCTGCGTGAGATGCATGACCCCAGTCAGGACGATGCGCGCGAAGCTCTTGCCGCAAAGTGGGAGCTTAATTATGTGGCTCTTGATGGCAATATCGGCTGCATGGTTAATGGTGCCGGGCTTGCTATGGGCACTATGGATATCGTGAAATTGCACGGTGGCAGCCCGGCGAATTTTCTTGACGTTGGCGGTGGTGCAACGAAAGAGCGTGTTACCGAAGCCTTCAAAATTATTCTTTCTGATGAAAATGTAAAAGCCGTGCTGGTTAACATCTTTGGCGGCATCGTGCGTTGTGACCTGATTGCTGAAGGGATTATCGGTGCTGTCGAAGAAGTTGGTGTTCAGGTACCGGTAGTGGTGAGGCTGGAAGGAAATAATGCTGAGCTGGGCAGAAGCGTGCTCAAAGACAGCGGCCTGAATATTATTGCCGCTGTCAGCCTTACTGATGCAGCAGAAAAAGTAGTTGCCGCCGCAGGAGGTGCCAAATGAGTATTCTAATTGATAAAAACACGCGTGTTATCTGCCAGGGCTTTACCGGCGCTCAAGGGACGCTCCATTCTGAGCAGGCCATTGCCTACGGAACCAGGATGGTTGGCGGTGTAACCCCTGGTAAAGGGGGGCAGATTCATCTTGGATTGCCAGTATTTAACACAGTAAAAGACGCGGTAAGAGAAACTGGCGCCGAGGCGTCAGTTATTTATGTGCCCGCAGCTTTCTGTAAAGACTCAATTCTGGAAGCTGCATTTGGTGGCATCAAGCTGATAGTTTGCATCACTGAAGGCATTCCAACTCTGGACATGCTGGACGCGAAAGTTAAATGCGATGAACTTGGTGTGCGGCTGATCGGGCCAAATTGCCCAGGGGTAATTACTCCTGGACAGTGCAAAATTGGCATCATGCCAGGTCATATACACAAACCCGGTAAAGTAGGTATTGTTTCTCGCTCTGGAACTCTTACCTATGAGGCTGTAAAGCAGACTACGGATTTTGGTTTTGGTCAATCCTCATGTGTCGGCATAGGCGGCGACCCGATTCCCGGCTCTAACTTCATTGATATCCTGGCGCTTTTTGAACAGGATGATCAAACCGAAGCGATCGTGATGATTGGTGAAATAGGCGGCACTGCGGAAGAAGAAGCGGCGGCCTATATAAAGGAGCACATCAGCAAACCCGTCGTAGCATATATTGCTGGTGTAACAGCACCCGCAGGCAAGCGTATGGGGCACGCTGGAGCGATTATTTCTGGTGGTAAAGGTACCGCAGATGAAAAATTTGCAGCGCTGCAGGATGCCGGAGTTAAGACGGTACGAAGTCTTGCGGAAATAGGAAGTGCGCTTAAAGAGGTCACTGGCTGGAAGTAATCTTCTGCGCTGTTAAGTATGCCGGGGAAAAATTTACGCCGCAGATGATGCGGCTTAAATGCAAAAATAGTTGCGTTTAATGGTTCAAAAAATCAAACAGTGTGTGGTAGTCTTAATCCGCAATTTGGCGTGGAACGCTGAATTGACGCAGGAATCGACGAATTTGCCGGCAAAAGTTACTAAAAAACTCACAACTGAAAAAGTTGGGTAGAAAGGTAACTTCGGCAGGTAATCAGTCACAGGACAATTATCTGGCACACAACATCACTTAACAAAATTCTGTGTGTGCGCCCGATAATTTGAAACGGAATTTTTATTTGTTCACCCAATATAAGTTGTCACGTTTAAAGTCTGCTTGCAGCAGAACTGAAAACGCAGGCTAAGATAGATTTAATACAATTATAGGATGGCACATGAATAACCGTCGATTATATTACAAGGTTCTGGCTCCCTTCGCGTCGTTGCTGTTAGCTGGTACAGCGTTCGCGGCTGAAGTAGATACCCGTATGATAAATGAAGCCTTGAATATCGTGGATCAGAAGAACCGCGCCGCTGTTACTTCTCAGGAAACCATTACCCGGTTATCCAACTCGGCCAGTAGTCTTTTTGAAGAGTTCAAGATTGAAAATAATAATCTTGAAGCGCTTCTGGTTCTGAATGCCGGCTTGCGTAAACAGATATCAATCCAGGAACAGCAGATAGCAACCATTCAGCAGTCTATTGCTGATGTGGCAGTTGTAACTCAGGAAATGCCATTCCTGATGACTAAAATGATGGATAGTATGTCCCAGTTCATCGAGATGGATCTCCCTTTCCATATTGAACAACGCCGTAACCGTTTGGTCTTTGCTCAGGATGCCGTCAATAATCCTGATGTATCACGTGCAGAAAAATTCCGACAAATTCTGTCTCTGTACCAGATCGAAAACAATTACGGTCGAACACATGAAACTTATCCAGCGACATTGGTTATAGATGGTGCTGAGCGTGATGTTGACATGCTGCGAGTAGGCCGTCTCGCCATGGTATACCAGACCAAAGACAGAACTATCACTGGCGCGTGGGATCAACCAGGCAGACAGTGGATAATCCTGGAACCCGGCGAATACCGTACAGCAATTCAAAAAGCCATTAGTGTATCCAGCGGTCTGATCGCGCCAGAAATTTTTGAACTACCAATCGTTGCGCCGGAGTCAGCACAATGAATAAACTAATTAAATTTGCCACACTTTCTGCAGCAGGTTTATTCCTGTCTGCCACCGTAATAGCACAGCCAGCGCCGTCACTGACCGATCTGCTGCGTGATGTAGAACAGGGTCGTATTGCTGAATCACAGGAACACCGTGATCGCGAGCAGCGATTCCAGCAACAGGCAAATGAGCAACAGCAGATTTTGACTGAAACCAGACAGCGCATTACTGAAGAAGAAGGTCTCAACACCAGACTTGAAGCTGAATTCGACAGCAATCGTCAGATTATTGCCGAGCGTCGCGAATTACTGCGTGTTGCAAGGGCTGATTTGAACGAACTGCTGGGTACTATTCAAGGCGTTGCCGGTGACCTGCGCAGCAACTTTCAAAACTCCCTGATCAGTGCTCAATTTGACGGTCGAGAAGAATTTCTTGACTCGTTTATCGAACGAGTAGCCAGTGATACCGAACAGGTGCGAATCGATGAGATCGAACGTTTCTGGTTCCTTATGCAGCAGGAAATGACTGAAGCTGGGCGTGTTGTGCAGTACGAAGATATTGTCAGTCTGCCTTCAGGCGAACAGAGCACCAGAAATATAACCCGAATTGGTTCGTTTAATGCGATTGGCGACGGTGAATACTTAAGCTATTCAGGCAACATCGGTCATCTGCAGGTTCTGCCACGTCAACCAAGTGGCAGACTTCTGGGGCTTGCACAAGATCTTGAACAGGCCGACAGCGGTTTGCATAAAGTTGGTGTCGATCCTACCGGCGCACTTGGCGGCAGCTTGATGGCTAACCTGATCAATTTCCCGACATGGCAGGAACAGGTTCGAGACAACTCAGGCACAATCGGATATACAATTATCGCAATCGGTATTATTGGTATCCTGGTAGCGTTAATCAGATCCTTCTTGCTGACCGTGGTTGCCTCCAAGGTGAATTCACAGGTTAAGTCCGACACAGCTAACAAGAACAATCCACTGGGTCGTGTACTGCTGGTTGCGGAAGCTAATCCTACTGCCGATATCGAAACCCTCGAGCTAAAACTTGGCGAGGCAATTCTGCAGGAAACCCCTGCGCTGGAGCGCTTCCTGACCCTGATCAAGATTATTGCCACCATAGCACCTCTGATGGGTCTGCTTGGAACGGTAACGGGTATGATTCTGGTGTTCCAGCAGATCACTGTTTACGGTGCGGGCGATCCAACAATCATGGCCGGCGGTATCTCCATGGCGTTGATGACCACGGTACTGGGTATTGTTGTTGCTATTCCTACGGTGCTTATGCACACCTGGGTTAAGAGCAAAAGCGACCGGATTATCCATATCCTTGAGGAACAGGCTACCGGCATTATTGCTCGGAAAGCTGAAGCCTCTAATAGATCCAAAGCTTAAGTAGATAGAGGGGATCGATTATGTATTTCACTCTACTCGACACGTTTGATGCCATCCTGGGTTTCATGAACCAGGGTGGGGAAGTGCTCTGGGTTATTGCCGGTCTGTTATTGTTAATGTGGTCGCTTGTGTTTGAACGCGTGTGGTATCTGCATTCAAGCCATGCCAAAAGAGTTAAACAGACTCTGGCGGCGTGGAACTCACGAACAGACACCAGCTCATGGCGTGCAAGACAGATCCGTAACATGATGATTTCGCAGGTATCGTTGGATCTGAAGTCCTCGATGCCAATGATTGAATCTCTGGTGATGATCTGTCCATTGCTGGGCTTGATTGGAACGGTAACCGGTATGATTGAGGTCTTCTATGTGATGGCTCTCACCGGCGGTGGGGACGCAAAATCGATGGCAGGTGGAGTATCAAAAGCCACCATCCCAACCATGGCTGGCATGGTTGGAGCGCTGTCAGGCATCTTTGCCGCAAACTGGCTGAAGCACAGGATGGATCGTGATATTGAACTTCTCGAAGACAACATGGCTCTAAATACTTAACACAGTTTAAAAGGCATTATCATGAAAAGTGGTTTAATGAGAAAACGTGGTGATGAAGGCGGTCCAGGCGAAATTGACCTCACCCCAATGCTGGATGTGGTATTCATTCTGTTGATCTTCTTCATTGTTACCTCAGTGTTTATCACTGAAGCAGGTATCGACGTACTAAAGCCTGAGGCGTCTACAGCTGAGCCAAAATCAAAGGATCTGATATTGATCGCGGTTAGTTCTGAGGGACAGGTATGGATTGATGGCGAGGAAATAGACCCGCGCTTCATCCGCGCTCGCTTTGAACTGCGATTGGCAGACACCCCGAATGCATCGGTCGTCATACAGGGCGACCGGGCCGCGCAAAATGAGCATGTGATGGCAATTTTGCGCGCCGCAAGGGATGCCGAGATAGCCAGCGTTTCTATATCAACGGAGGCATAACGATGATTGCTGTTAGATGGTTGGTTTCCATAGCATTGGGGGGGTTGATTACTCTCGTGCTGTTTTACATGATGCAGGCTTTGATTGCGACCGGCGCACAACTGACGCAAACCAGTAACGTGATCCGGATTGTCGATGCAACCATGCCGGAAATCGTCATGGAAGTGGTTCGGGAAATTGAGAAACCACAACCAATAGAAGAACAAAATGAGCCGCCCCCCCCACCGGATCGTTCGATCAACATGGATACAGGACCAAGCTTGAATATTCAGCGCACCGCAGTAGATGTGGACGTTGGTCTAAATTTTGGTGGTGCCTCCTTGAACGTCTCTGATGGTGAAATGCTGCCGTTGGTAAACGTTACCCCGCAGTATCCTACCCGTGCGGCGTCACGTGGGATTGAAGGATGGTGCCAGGTGCGTTTTACTGTGACAGATACCGGTGGTGTAACTGATGTCGTTGTTGTGGATGGCGAACCAAGAGGAATGTTTGATCAATCTTCTGTCAGGGCTGCGGAACGCTTCCGATTCCAGCCTCGTGTAGTCAATGGTCAAGGCGTTGCAGTACCCGGCGTGCAGTATGTATTTCGTTATCAATTGGAGGGTGATCAATGAGTTATCTTAAATCATTCCCAGGCAAGAAGAAGTGTCTTGCCTTTATGTCTGCGGCCTTGGTTAGCGCGTCAATGATGGGTTCACTGGGCTTCTCGGCGGCGACCTACGCACAGAACGAACCCCGACAGCCACCGCCTACTCGATCATCTGAGGTCCTTTCAGATAGAGTGTATCGTGCTATTGCAGCGATTCAGGAACTGATGGCTCCTGAGGACGTCAATAAACAACCGGATCTGGTGCGCGCCAAGGTTGAACTGGATGCACTGAATCAGCGTTATGACTCAATGAACGACTTTGAAAAGTCGACTTTATTGAACTTCTATACCAACTATTATCTTAGTACGGATAATGTGTCTGAAGCGCTGAAAATCTTCGAGAGAATTCTGACAATTGAGAATCTTCGGATAGAAATGCGTCTGCGATCACTACAGGCTCTCGGACAGTTATATGCTGGAGAGGATCGTTTTCGCGAATCTATTGATGCCCTTACCCGCTGGCGAGAAATATCAGAAGAAGAAAATGAGATGATTTTCCTCTTGCTGGTAAACGGTCATTACAATCTTGAAGAGTTTGCGATAGCTATTCCTTTTTTGACTCAGCACATGGACATGCTTGCTGCACAAGGCAAGCCAATCGCCAGAAATATCTACAGCCTGATGTTTCAGATGCAGGTTGAGCTTGAGGATTATCCGGCCGCTGAATCAGTTGCCAAACAGATGGTCGTCTTATTCGATGAGCCTCAGGATTGGCGTAATCTGGCCGCTGTGTACGGCATGCTGGAAAACGACAAGAACCGTGTAGAGACCCTCGCACTTACCTATCAAAAAGGGTATATGCAGAATGAGGCTGAATACATGAATCTTGCGCAGTCGCTGGCTGGCAGTGATGCGCCTTATCAAGGAGCAAAGATCCTTCAAAAAGGACTGGAGGAAGGCATAGTTGAAGAGAAGGTCGAAAATCTTGAACGCCTCACACAAATGTATCTAATGGCCAGTGAATATGAAATGGCACTGGAGCCTGCGCGGAAAGCGGCTGAAATGGCTGAGAGTGGCGATGCGTATGACTACCTGGGCTATATTTACGTCATGTTGCATGATTATAAAAGCGCAGCGGATGCAATTAAAACGGCTGTGCAACGTGGTGGTTTGAAAGATGCAGGCGAGACGCAGCTATTCCTCGCCCGTGCTCTGCTGGAAATTGAAGATTATGCCGGTGCTGCAACCGCCGCACAGGAATCTCAGAGACTGGGTAACAACGGTGCGCGACAGTACATCACCCATATTGAACGGCAGCGTGAATGGCGTGCAAATCTGGATAGAAGAAAAGCTGATGCGATAGATTTTTATCGCTCATAATTGACGAAGCGCTTGAAACGAGCGCATTCTGTCCCCATAAAGAACCCGGGCACTTTGCAGATACTGCTTAAGTCCCCGGGTTTTTTATTGAACAAATTTTAGAGGTTGTGTTGATGACTACAGAGACTAAGAAAGAAACTCGCGGTTTTGAAACTGAGGCCAAACAACTGCTTCATCTGATGATCCATTCCCTCTACAGTAATAAAGAAGTGTTTCTGCGTGAGCTGATTTCAAATGCCTCCGACGCTGCAGATAAGCTGCGTTTTGAAGCTCTTTCCAAACCAGAAATATATGAGAACGACTCAGAGCTGAAAGTGCAGATCGATTTTGACAAAGAGGCAGGCACTGTCACTATTTCTGATAACGGTATTGGCATGAACCGGGACGAGGTAATCAGCAACCTTGGTACTATCGCCAGGTCCGGAACAGCGCAATTTCTTAACTCTCTTAGCGGCGATCAGCAAAAAGACGCTCAGTTAATCGGTCAATTCGGAGTAGGTTTCTATTCTGCATTTATTGTCGCATCAGAAGTAGAGGTCCTGACACGGAAAGCCGGCAGTTCACCCTCTGAAGGAACCCGCTGGGTATCCGCAGGTGAAGCAGATTACACAATCGAAGCAATTGAAAAATCCACTCGCGGTACCATCGTGATCTTGCATTTGCGGGCTGATGAAAAGGAATTTGCTGAAAGTTATAGACTGAAACATATCGTCAAAAAATACGCTGATCATATTGCGATTCCTGTATTGATGGCTAAGCAGAGCACTGGCGCTGCAGACAATGCTGAACAGGACGCGTTAGCAGAACCCGTCTATGAAGCAGTCAATGCCGCGCAGGCATTGTGGACGCGCCCCCGTACTGACATTAAAGACGAGGAATACAAAGAATTCTATAAACACGTGTCTCATGACTTCCAGGATCCACTTAGCTGGAGTCACAACAAAGTCGAAGGCAAACTCGAATACACCGGTCTGCTGTATATCCCGTCTAAAGCCCCCTTTGATCTTTGGAATCGTGATGGTGCCCGCGGTTTGAAGTTGTATGTGCAACGGGTGTTTATCATGGATGAGGCAGAACAATTCATGCCTTTGTATCTGCGCTTCATTAAAGGCATTGTGGATTCCAATGATATTTCTTTGAATGTATCCAGAGAGATTCTGCAGAAAGATCCTGTGGTCGATTCGATGCGCAGCGCGCTGACAAAACGCGCCTTGGATATGATTGCCAAACTTAAGAAGAACGACAAGGAAAAATATGCAGGTTTTTGGAAAGAATTTGGCCAGGTGCTGAAAGAGGGGCCTGCTGAAGATTTTACTAATCGAGAAAATGTCGCCAAACTATTATTGTTTGCGTCTACTGAATCCAGTGGCAGTGAACAGGATCAGAACCTTGAAGACTATGTATCACGCATGAAGCCGGAGCAGGAAAAAATCTACTACCTGGTTGCAGATTCATATAAGGCAGCAAAGAACAGCCCGCATTTGGAAATATTCCGCAAAAAAGGTATCGAAGTAGTGCTTATGTCTGATCGCATTGACGAATGGCTGATGAGTCACCTGCACGAGTTTGATGGCAAACAACTTCAGGATGTCAGTCGCGGTTCCCTTGATCTTGGCAAACTTGAAGATCAGGAAGAAAAGAAAGAGCACGAGGAGGTAGAGAAGAAATTCGAGTCACTGGTTGAGCGTATCAAGACCAGTCTTGGCGACCAGGTTCAGCAGGTTCGCGTTACCCATCGGCTGACTGGATCACCAGCCTGCCTGGTCATCAATGAAGATGAGATGGGCGCTCAGATGCGTCGGATTATGGAAGCATCTGGTCAGGCAGTACCGGAGACCAAGCCTAACTTTGAAATCAATCCATCACATCCATTGATGATGAAGCTTGATACTGAGCAGGATGAAGATCGGTTTGCTGATCTGGTTTCGGTATTGTTTGATCAGGCCAGTCTGGCAGAAGGTCGTATGCTGGATGACCCTGCCAGCTTCACTCAGCGGCTGAACAAGTTACTGCTCGAGTTGTGCGATTAGCAGAGAATAATGGGGACAGGGTGATAACACCTTGCCCCCTGTTTTCCACAACATCCGCTCCTACATCTGCTCCAGCGTTTCAATACCCAACAGCGATAAACCTCTGTTTAAGGTTTCCGCGGTCAGTTGCGCAAGTGCCAGCCTGCTGGCACGCTCGCTGTCAGCGGCCTTCAGTATCGGGCAGAATTCATAGAAACGCATGAATGTGCCAGCCAGTTCATACAAATATTGGCACAGGTAATTTGGATAACACTCAGTAGCAACCACCTGAACGGTTTCTGGAAACTGCAGAATCTTTAATACCAGTGCGCGTTCTTCTGCTGCACTTATCTTGATCTGTGCAGGAAACACCGTACCATTCTCTGCCGCGTGCTCCAGTCTGCCTTCGGAGCTGCTCTCTGCGACACTCCTGCGCAGAATACTTTTGATACGGGCATAAGCATAAAGCATATAGGGCGCGGTATTTCCTTCAAAGGACAGCATACTGGACCAGTCAAACACATAATCGCTGGTGCGGTTTTTAGACAGCTCTGAGTACTTAACTGCAGCAATGCCCACTTTGTCGGCGATAGCCTGTCGTTGTGTTTCGATAAGCTCGGGATTCTTCTCAGTAACCAGATCAAATGCCCGTTTGATAGCTTCAGTCAACAGATCCTTGAGTTTTACGGTATCACCACTGCGGGTCCTGAACGGCCTGCCATCTTCGCCCATCATGGTGCCGTAGGCCAGATGTTCCAGTTGACATCCGTCACTTACAAATCCGGCTTTACGGGCAATTGCGAAAATCTGTTGAAAATGCAGACTCTGGCGGGCATCAACTACGTACAGGATGCGATCAGCCGCCAGCGCCTGGCTGCGGAAGCGCAGGGCAGCCAGGTCGGTACTGGCATAGAGGTAGCCACCATCACTCTTCTGCACAATGGCAGGCAGGGGAGAGCCTTCTTTGCCAGTAAACTCTGGCAGGAACACACATTTTGCACCTTCGGAAACGGTCAGCAGACCTTTTTCATCGAGTTTATTTATAATGTCAGCCAATTCATTGTTATAGAAACTTTCAGGGCGCAGATCTGCGCGCGTCAAACTGACATTAAGCAATTCATAAACCTCCTCACAATGGTGCAGCGACTCATCGATAAACTGCTGCCAGACCTGCAGGCAGCGCCCATCTCCCTGTTGCAACCGCACTACATAGGATCTGGCGGTTTCAGCAAATTGAGGTTCTTTGTCGAAGCGCTCCTTGGCGGTTCGGTAAAAGGCTTCCAGATCGGCCAGTTGGCGGGGTAACTCCTCTCCGGATGTCGTCATCGACTCCATATGAGCGATCAACATACCGAACTGAGTGCCCCAGTCACCTACATGGTTCTGTCTTATGACGGTTTGTCCGGATGCCTCCAACACACGCACAATACAGTCACCGATAATAGTGCCGCGCAGATGCCCAACATGCATTTCCTTGGCCAGATTAGGGCTGGAATAATCGACTACTACTCGAACAGCCGGGCTATCTGTATCTGTCATTATTTCCGGCTTTTCTATAAACACAGCAGCTCTCTGTGACAAGACCTTGTCATTCAGCACCAGGTTGATGAATCCTGGACCTGCAACCTCTGCCCGCGCGAGCAAAGGTTCCGTTCCCACGCCTGATAACTGCGGACGATTGATCAGTTCATCAACCACTTTTTGAGCCATCTCTCTGGGATTGGTTTTCACCTGCCTGGCAATAGCCATGACACCATTGGCCTGATAATCCCCGAACTCCGGTCTGGAAGCATAAATAACCTGAGCACGACATTCTGCAATGCCTGTTACCCGGCTGATTGCCTCGCTGACACTTCGCTCCAGAGTCTGCCTGATCGTTAACATCGAGTCTTTCCCATTGATCCTGTTTAAATTGCCTGCGCACGGCTGCGCGACCGCGAATTGTACACTATTCACCGGGATTGCTGTTTAGCATAAGCGCTGTGCTTGCTATATAATCGCCGACTTTTCCGGCGAATTTCCGGGTATTATGTGAATCGCGCTCTGAGTGCGTTTTTTATCCACCAATCTCAATGACAGCAGAATCGCTATGACCGCAGACAACAAAGGGGTACAACTGCTGGAAGTGTCTGAGGATTCCGCCGATCAGCGAATCGATAACTATTTGACCAGTCGCCTGAAAGGCGTTCCTCGCTCGCATCTGTACCGCCTGATACGTAAAGGCGAAATTCGTGTCAATAAAAAACGAGTCAAACCTGAGACTCGCTTAAAAACGGGTGATATTGTCCGCATTGCACCAGTTCGCGTGAGTGTTGCCGAAATGCCTGCCGCACCAGGAAATTCGTTGATAGCATTAATCAAGCAGAGCATTCTTTTTGAAAATGAGCAGGTGATGGTGATCAATAAACCGCAGGGCCTTGCGGTGCATGCAGGCTCTGGGGTCCGACAGGGGCTTATCGAAGCCTTGCGTTATATCTATCAGGACCAGCCCTTTCTGGAGTTAGTACATCGCTTGGATAAAGATACATCAGGTTGCATTCTTATTGCCAAAAATTCTAAAACACTCAAGCACCTGCAGCAGGAAATTAAAGCAAAAGAACTTCAAAAAACCTACTACGCTCTGGTTCATGGCGCATGGCCGGAGAGCCTGCAATCCATTGATGCACCCTTGCTGAAAAAATCTGCAGAATCCGGCAGCGGGGTGGTGACCGTGGACACCGAGGGTAAGGCATCGCTTACCCATTTTGCTGTATTACAACGGTTCTGGGGTGCCACTCTTGTTCAGGCTATGCCAATTACTGGTCGCACCCATCAGATCCGCGTCCATTGTCAGTATGCCGGTCATCCGATTGTGGGTGATAATAAATATACCCCGCATACCGCTAATTCCTTAAGTGCAACGAGATCTCTCTGCCTGCATGCCGCCGGACTGAATTTCACTTTACCTGATTCAAAAAAGCATTTTAAAGTTGAAGCGCCGCTTGGAAACAATATGGCAGCGATAATAAGTCGGCTTGAACCCGCTTAACATTGCATTAAGTTGTCATTTTTTTTGACAGAAAGGCTTACTAAGCCTATTATTGCGCGCCTATGACAGACACCCTCGTTCCAGACCACGTAGATGCGCGTAAAATATTTACTAAAGACGCGATAATAACTGGCATTTTACCCGTGCATAAACTGCATCGGTTGACTCAAAATCTGAGTAACAGCGAAGGCGTAGTGCGGGCAGAATTGCATTTTACGACCGATGAAGCCCGGCGTCGTATTGTGTCTGGTGTCGTGAAGGCAGACGTAAATGCGGTATGCCAGCGGTGTCTGGAGGCTTTAAGTATAAGCCTGGAAGATACCTTAAATCTGGCTATAGTAGAGACTGAAGACCATATACGCAGGTTGCCTGCGGAGCTTGATCCCTGGCAGTGCACAGATGCATTATTGAACCTGTCGGATATCATTGAAGAACAATTGATTCTCTGCATGCCGCTGGTGAGTTATCACCCGGAAGGGCAATGTACAGGAGTTGCCGATTCAATTAGAGCTCAACGCTTTAGTGCCGAAAATCAGCCTCCTGCGGACAGCCATTTAACAGGTGGCCCTTTCGCCGTGTTGCAGAACCTGAAAAAAAAGCAGGATTAATTCGCATAGTTTAGTTTTATCACTAGTTTTTAAAATGATTTAAATAAGGAGTGCCCGCATGGCTGTTCAACAGGTTAAAGTATCGCGCGCCAGGCGCGACAAGCGACGCAGTCACGATGCGTTGACCGCAACGACTCTGTCAACTGACAAAACAAGCGGCGAAGTACATCGTCGCCATCACGTCACTGCCGACGGATTCTACAAAGGCAAAAAAGTTCTCGATCTCGGCGAAGAATAGATTTGTCGGGTATCAGGTGCATAGCAGTGGATGCAATGGGAGGGGACTTCGGCCCCTCCGTCGCTGCTCCCGCTGCCGTGTCCGTACTCGCGCAGCAGCCTGATTTGCAAATCTTGCTGATCGGCGATGAGCACGAGATTAAGTCACATCTGCAATCCGCATCAAAAAGTAATCTTTCCCGTATCGAAATACTGCATACGCCGGACAAGTTAAGCAATCTGATCAAACCTGAAAATGCGCTGCGTGGACATAAAAACTCCTCCATGTATCTGGCTGTAGATCAGGTTCGTCAAAAATACGCACAAGCGTGTGTCAGTGCTGGTAATACCGGTGCCTTAATGCTGATAGGACGGCATCTGCTGAAGACTATACCGGGCATAATCAGACCCGCCATGCTCGCTGGCATACCAACGCCAAATGTGGATCGGCAGGCTTTTCTGCTCGATGTTGGTGCGCACATCAACAGTACGGCTGAAGAGTTGATTCAGTTTGCGATGATGGGCGCCGTTCTGGCATCTACCGAGCTGGGAAAGTTGCCAAGAGTAGGTTTGTTGAATATAGGTTCGGAAGAATATAAAGGCACCGAACACATTAAAGAAGCCGGTCTGGCCATGGAAAAACTCGACGAGCTGAACTATATAGGTTTTATCGAAGCAAACCGGATTTATGCCGGTGACGCTGATGTTATTGTCTGCGACGGATTCACTGGTAATGTGACAATCAAGACCAGTGCCGGCGTGGTAAACCTTATTCAAGAGCTGCTGCGGCAGACAATCATGAGCAACCCATGGAATCGTCTGCTCGGATTACTGGCAAAACCATTGCTGAGAAGTCTGCAACAGTCCATGGATCCTGCCCGCTTTAACGGCGCCAGCATCCTTGGCTTACAAGGCATTGTAATAAAAAGTCATGGCAATGCCGGGCTAAGCGGATTCACATCGGCTATACAACAAGCCGACCGCGAAATTACTGCCCGCGTTCATGAACGAATTTCAGCACACATTGCCAATTATAAGAGAGACTTCTGACAATGCACAAAATTGGATTTGTTTTCCCAGGGCAGGGCTCCCAGAAGCTCGGAATGCTTGCTCAGCTTGCCACCGAACATGCAGTAATCCTCGATACGTTCAATGAAGCTTCCGCAGCACTTGGTGCTTGCTCGGGAAAATCCCAGGATCTGTGGGCGATTACCCAGACTGACCAGGATAAGCTGGATCAGACGCATATTACCCAACCGGCCTTGCTTGCTGCGTCAGTAGCTATCTGGCGTTTGTGGCATCAACTGGGTGGCAGCAGTCCCGAACTGTTGGCGGGACACAGTCTGGGTGAATACTCAGCACTGGTTTGTGCCGGCATTCTTGATTTTTCCGATGCGGTGCAACTGGTATATAAACGCGGTCAGTACATGCAGGAAGCAGTGCCAGCCGGCACTGGTGCGATGGCAGCAATCCTTGGGCTGGATGAACATATTATCAGCGACTTATGCCAACAGGCCGCGCAGGACGGTATCGTCTCAGCCGCCAATATCAATGCGCCAGGACAGACCGTGATAGCAGGCAGCAAAGAAGCTGTTGACCGAGCCATCAGCGCCTGTAAGGAAGCAGGGGCCAAACGGGCTCTGCCTTTGAATGTCAGTGTGCCATCGCATTGCGCTCTGATGCTTCCTGCCGCCGAGCGCCTGCGTAAGGACTTGCAGAATGTCACGTTCAACACGCCGCTTCTGTCTGTCGTGCAGAATATAAATGGCAAAGTTGCCCAAACTCCCGATGAGATCAAAAACAATCTGCTTAAACAGCTTTATATGCCGGTGCAATGGGTCAGTTCCATTCACACCATGCGCGACGCTGGCGTTGAGCGGATAGTAGAATGTGGTCCTGGTAAAGTGCTGGGGGGCCTGATCAAACGTATTCAGCCTGATATTGCATGCTTTAGCAGTGAAGACAGCCAGAATCTGGACCTCGCTCTGGCAGGCACCAGCGACTCAGTATAAATAAATAAAAGAGCGAAGGAGTAATCTGGATGAGTATTGCGGGAAAAGTAGCATTAGTGACTGGCGCCAGTCGAGGAATTGGCAAAGCGATAGCAACCGAACTGGGACAGCATGGCGCTATCGTAATTGGCACAGCCACAACAGAAAGCGGAGCAGAAGCGATTTCTGCCTATCTTGCAGAATTGGGCATGAAAGGGGGAGGTTATCAGCTCGATGTTGCATCAAAAGATTCGGTAGAACAGCTGCTGAGCGCTCTGGCTGTCGATTTCGAGATGCCACTTATACTGGTTAACAATGCCGGAATCACCAAAGATAATCTGCTGCTGAGAATGAAAGAAGAGGAGTGGGGTGATGTTATCAATACCAATCTGACTTCTCTTTACCGTCTTTGTAAAGCCTGTTTGAAACCCATGACCAAGGCGCGCTGGGGCAGGATTATAAGTATTAGCTCGGTGGTGGCATCCAGTGGTAACCCAGGGCAAACCAATTACGCTGCATCAAAAGCTGCAATTGAAGGGTTTTCACGTTCACTGGCCATCGAAATAGGCTCACGTGGTATCACTGTAAATTGTATTGCTCCAGGTTTTATTGATACCGATATGACCAGAGCGCTGGCTGAAAAGCAGATCGAAACATTGTTAAGTCATATCCCATTGAGTCGCTTCGGCAAAGCAGAGGAAGTGGCTGCAGTGGCGGGCTTTCTGGCTTCGGAATCAGGCGCGTATATCACTGGTGAAACTATCCATGTGAACGGTGGAATGTACATGTCTTAAGGCAGTTGAAGATAGCGCCAAAGCTGGACACTGGTTTTGTTCGGGTTTTCTTTAGGAATTATTTTCGAGTTTAAGATTACAACCGGTAGAAAATAGATGTAAACTTGCGTTTTGGGTTAGCAAGGTTGATTAAAAAATAACCAATTGACCAGAGATTTATAAAATTTTGCGTATTTTAGGAGCTAATAATAGTATGAGTAGCATTGAAGATCGCGTTAAGAAAATTGTCTGCGAACAGCTTGGTGTTAAAGAAGAGGATGTAAAACCCTCCTCCTCATTTGTAGAAGATTTAGGCGCTGATTCTTTGGATACTGTGGAATTGGTTATGGCTCTGGAAGAAGAGTTCGAAACTGAGATTCCTGATGAAGAAGCTGAAAAGATCACTACGGTTCAATTAGCCTGTGATTACATCAACAAAAACCTCTAAGAAAATTCCAATTTAGTGAAAAGAAGCTACTCCAGGTCTTGCCCGGAGTAGCTTTTGTTTTTGTGATCTTGAATAAGAAATCTTTGATTTTGCTGATGCGGATTTCAGGAGAGTGCTTTGAACGGTAGACGTGTGGTTATAACCGGATTAGGACTGGTGACGCCTCTTGGCAATGACGTGGAGACATCATGGTCAGCGCTGAAAGAAGGTAAGAGTGGCATTAATCTTATCGAGCATTTTGACACTACTGATTTCAGTACTCGAATCGGCGGTTCAATCAAAAATTTTGACAGCGATATTTATCTACCAGCCAAAGATGCACGTCGCATGGATGTGTTTATTCAATACGGTCTGGCTGCAGGTACGCAGGCCATGACTGACTCTGGCCTCGACTCCAATTTTGATCCTGAACGCTTTGGCGTTGCTGTCGGCTCAGGCATTGGTGGCATCACCTCGATAGAAGACAGCTCTGCATTAATTCGCAATGGCAGTTATCGCAAGGTTTCACCTTTTTTTGTGCCTGGATCAATCATTAACATGATCAGCGGTACATTGTCGATTCGATATAATCTGCAAGGCCCAAACATAGCTATCACTACGGCATGTACTACCGGTACCCATAATATCGGTGTTGCCGCTAATATGATTTCCAATAATCAGGCCGACATCATGCTGGCCGGCGGTTCGGAGATGGCTACTTCGCCTTTAGGCCTTGGTGGTTTTTGCGCGGCACGAGCGCTGTCTACCCGCAATGATGAGCCAACCCGCGCCAGTCGCCCCTGGGATCGTGATCGCGATGGCTTCGTGCTCAGCGATGGTGCCGGCATTTTAATTCTCGAAGAATATGAGCATGCCCGTAAACGAGGAGCACAGATCTACGCAGAACTGGTTGGTTTTGGCATGAGTGGCGATGCATTCCACATGACCTCACCTTCAGAATGTGGCAGAGGTGCAACTTTGTGTATGCGCAATGCACTGCGCAGTGCCTCTATTGATATATCAGAAGTTGATTATATTAATGCACATGGCACCTCAACTCAGGCTGGTGATATTGCCGAAACTCAAGCAATAAAAGCCCTGTTTGGAAATTATGCAAAAAGTATTGCGGTCAGTTCGACCAAATCAATGATTGGACATTTACTTGGCGCTGCCGGTGCGGTTGAAGCTATCGTGAGCGTGCTGTCAATCAGAGATCAAATATTGACGCCGACTATCAATCTTGAGAATCCCGATGAAGGTTGTGATCTGGATTATGTGCCTGGTCATAGTCGTGAGCAAAAAGTAAATATTGCTTTGAGCAACTCCTTTGGCTTCGGTGGTACTAATGGCAGTCTCGTGTTCAAACGCATGAGCTGATTAAATCGCACCCTCTTAGGTCTGCTGATATGTGGATTAACGGACAGCCTGGTGAGAGCATCGCAGCAACTGACCGTGGACTGCACTACGGCGATGGCTTGTTCGAAACGCTTCTTATCCAGAAGGGGCGGGCCATACTTCTGGATCAACATCTGCACAGACTACAACAGGGCTGCGCAGTTCTTGGTCTGGATTACCCGCTGTCACTGAATGAAGAAATTCAACAGTTTCTAGACAGCAAACAGGCGACAGACGCGGTATTAAAGATAATTCTTTCCCGCGGCTCCGGCGGCCGCGGTTATAAACCCCCAGCCCTGCCTGATCCTGTCCGAATACTCCAGTTACATCCGCTGCCAGCCAATATTGCTCGTAATGCAGAGCGGGGAATCAGCGTCATTTTGTGTCAGCATCCGGTTTCAACCAACTCCCGGCTCGCAGGTCTGAAACACCTCAACAGGCTGGATCAAGTTCTGGCCAGCATGGAGTTGCCGGAGGGTATTGATGAAGGATTAATGCTCGATGATTCGGGTATATTGATCGAAGGTACCCGCAGCAATATATTTCTAGTACTAGCCGACAGACTTTACACCCCGGACTTAAGTCGGGCAGGGGTGGCGGGTATAATGCGCTCATGGTTAATCGAACGATTTGCCGCGCAGCAGATTGATGTTCAGATCAGCCGTATTTCCAATGCGCAGTTGGGGGAAATATCAGAAATGTTTATCTGTAACAGCGTGTTTGGAATATGGCCGGTTACGCAAATGGTGCTGGCAGATAAAACAGTCGACCTGCATAGCGGCCCAATTACCCGACAGGCTCAACAATACCTGCATGAAATTTACCATGATGAGTAGATCTTTTGTTTTCAAGCTTGGATCTGTGCTGCTGTTGCTTGCTGCAGCCGGCACCTCACTTGCGTTTCATGCCTTCAGAAATTACCTGCACGATCCTATGCCACTGCAGGAACCCGTGCTGATAACTGTAATGCCTGGCAGTTCGTTGCGACAGGTGACCAATAATTTAAGTCAACGGGATCTGCTGCCCTTAGCTGACGCCCTGGTTTTATGGGCCAGGTATAAAGGCCTGGCAGGTTCTATTAAAACCGGTGAGTATGAACTTCGGCCTGGTCTGTCTCCGGAAGGTTTGCTGGCTCTGTTGGTATCAGGTCGCAACAAACAATATCCACTCACCGTAGTGGAAGGCTGGACATTCAGGCAGGCACTTGAAGCGGTCTGGGCCAGCGATAAAATTGATGTGAAACTGCGCGATGCCAGCGACGAAGAAATCGCTGCAGTACTTGGCGACAATATCCCTTTTCTGGAAGGGTCTATATTTCCTGACACTTATTTTTATACCGCCGGCACCACTGATATCGCGATTCTGTCCCGAGCCAGGCAGAGACTGGAAAATATACTTGCCGAAGAATGGCAGAACCGCCTGGGCGGCTTACCTTACCAGGATTTAAATGAAGCATTGGTGATGGCCTCCGTGATTGAAAAAGAATCAGGAATGCTGGCAGAAAAACAACGTATAGCTGGCGTCTTTATCAGAAGACTGGAAACAGGGATGCGTCTGCAATCGGATCCTACCGTTATTTACGGAGCAGGTGCCGATTACACCGGGGTTATCCGCAGAAGCGATTTGGATACTGAAACACCTTGGAATACTTACCGGATTTCCGGTCTGCCGCCAACTCCGATAGCACTGGTCAGCAGAACATCGATTCGCGCCAGCCTGCAGCCTGAAGATGGCTCGTATCTTTATTTTGTTGCCAGCGGCAATGGCGGCCACTATTTCTCCACTACCCTGGAAGAGCATAATGCTGCGGTACAACGTTATCGCAGCACTCTTTCACCGGACTCAAGGGACAGTGACCTGAACAGCGACATCAACATCAACTGAACACCTACCATACAGGCAAGATGACAGATGCAGGATCGACAAGCTGGATTTATCACCATAGAAGGAATCGAAGGTGTCGGCAAAAGTACCAACATCGAGTTCATTACCCGTTGTCTGGATGAGTTCGGCGTCGACTGGACAATAACACGTGAACCAGGTGGCACCGTGCTTGCTGAATTAATCCGCAAACTGCTGCTTGATCAGCATACTGAACCGATGGCTGAAATGGCTGAACTACTGCTGATTTTTGCAGCTCGCGCACAGCATCTGGCACAGGTGATTAATCCTGCTCTGGCAGCCGGACGCTGGGTTGTCAGCGACAGGTTCACCGATGCGACCTATGCTTATCAGGGAGGAGGCCGGGGACTGAACAGTGATACCATTGCCCAGCTTGAAACACTGGTACAGGGTGAACTCAGGCCAGATCTGACTTTTATCCTCGATCTGGATCCGGAGATTGGACTGACTAGAGCGAGACAGCGCGCCACTTTGGATCGCTTTGAACTTGAGAAAATCAGCTTCTTTGAACGCGTCAGACACACTTACCTGGAGCGGGCTGCCGCGGAGCCGCGCCGCTGCAAAGTGATAGATGCATCAAACTCTCTGGAGTTGGTGCAACGGGATATTTTCAATCATTTGAATAACTATTGTGAACGTTAATTTACCAACAGCTGAGCAGAGCGCACAGGCTTACCCCTGGCAGCAAGATGTCTGGCAATCGCTGACCAGCCGCCTGGCTCTGGGCAAACTTGCGCATGCTTATCTGCTGGCTGGCGAGTCCGGCATTGGTAAAACCGATTTCGCCCGTGCATTTGCGCATTATCTGCTCTGCCATGAGCGCTCCGCGAGCGCTGCATGTGGTCGATGTAAAGCCTGTTTGCTCGCTGCTGGGGGTAATCATCCCGATCTGTTTATTGCACAGGCCGAGGAGGGCTCCGCGGTAATCAAAATTGAACAGATCAGATTACTGGGCCGCTTTGTGCAGCAGACCGCCCACTTCTCCAGCAGCCGGGTAATCATTCTGTCACCTGCGGAAGCACTGGGGCCCGCCTCTGCAAACGCGCTGCTCAAAGTCCTTGAAGAACCTCCGGCTGAAACCTGGTTCCTGGTATTGTCGCATCAGCCTGGTCTGTTAATGCCGACCATCAAAAGTCGTTGCCAGCTGCAACCAATGCCATGTCCTACATACCAACAGGGACACTCCTGGCTGCAATCTCAGAGTCCACAAAGTTCAGCAGAAGATCTTAATGCCGCCCTGGCTATCAGCAAAAACCGACCCCTGGCTGCAAGATATGCGCTTCAGCAAAATCTGCCTGAGGAAAGAAGAAATCTTTTAGCCGGTCTTGCTCAACTGTTGAACACACAATTGCTGCCGATAGAATTGGCTAAACGTTATGAAAAAGCTGACCGGATACAAATACTAACGATGATGCAGAACAGCCTGGTCAGCCTTATCCGCTATCAATCCAGTGCTGATCTCCGGTACCTGCATGATGTTGAGCTGCATACACTGACAAAACTGGGACATATAAATCCCTCCGCGGGCCGCCATCAAAGTAAAATCCTGCATAGGCTTTACATAAAGACAAATGATGCGATCATGAAGCTTAGAAGCTCTTCCAATCCGAACCCGTTACTGATTCTCGAAAACTGTTTTATCGAATGGCAAAGAGTAATAAGCACAGACACACAATCGGAGAATCAATGTCTTTCGCTGACAAGCTGAATCTGCAAGAGAAACCTTTGCGCCCGAATGGGCACGGAATCCTGTCTCTCACTATAAGAGATAAAGCAGTTTTATACGCCGCCTACATGCCTTTTATCAAAAATGGCGGTTTGTTCATTCCAACCAATAAAGTATTTGCAGCAGGCGATGAAGTGTTCATGTTACTCGCGCTTATGGATGAGTCGGAAAAGATACCAATTGCAGGCACCGTGGTGTGGGTAACTCCACCAGGCGCGCAGGGCAACAGGGCGGCAGGCATTGGTGTGCAGTTTAATGACGCGGATGGTCTGGCGCGCAGCAAAATAGAAACGGCATTGGCCGGTCAACTGAATTCAGACAAACAGACACATACGCTGTAAATAACTCGCGTTCTTGTTTTATATTGGAGCTTAACGATATGACACCTTTTCTTTACACCACAATTTCAAAGAGTTTGATAAAAGCTGTTTTAATGCTGGTGGCCGCATTTGCACTTGCTGCGTGCAGCGATGATACGGTTTATGGTCAGAACGCAGCTACCGAGACCACGCTGAAACTGGATGTGTATAAGAGCCCCACCTGCGGATGCTGCCAGTTCTGGATTGACCATGCCGAGGAAGCGGGCATTGAGAGCAGCATTCATCATCCGGAGGATCTGACCCTGGTAAAACTGCAACGTGGCATTGATTTTCAGTATCACTCCTGCCACACCTCGGTGTCTCAGGATGGCTATGTTTTTGAAGGACATATGCCGGCTAAGCTGATCAAGCAGTTTTTAGCTGAAATTCCTGCTAATGCAATAGGTTTGGCGGTTCCAGGCATGCCGGTTGGCAGCCCTGGCATGGAGGTCGGCAGTCAGTTTGCGCCCTATGATGTGGTGTTATTGCATAAAGATGGCAGCAGCTCACTGTATCATCGCGTTGAAACAGCGGCAGAACAGTACTAAGGTTGGTACAAATCGGCGTAGTTAACTTGCAGGCGGCCAATCAAGTGAGCAACTCATCCACTGCGCAGGCTATCGCCAACGCCGCAGTCAAGCCCGGTGACTCGATACCGAACAGCTGAACCAACCCAGGCAGGCCCTGATTCGATTCATCCCGAATGACAAAATCTGTGAACCCGCCATCAGGCGCCTGCAGTTTCGGGCGCATCCCAGCATAGTCCGCGTGCAGATCCGCTGGCTTCAAGCCAGGAAAATAACGCTGAATGGCATTGCAGAAGACTTGCCGTTTGTCACTATCCACCTGGTAATCAAGCGTATGGGTATATTCGACATCCGGACCAAAACGTACTTGTCCTGACATATCCAGCGTGGCATGGATACCAAGACCCTGTTGATTCTTTTCAGGTAAAGGGTAAATGAGGTGTGAAAACGGTGATTTGCCGCGCAAACTGAAATAGCTGCCCTTGCACAAGTACAAAGGCGGGATAGACGCTGCATCCAGACCCGTAATACCCGCTGCCAATGTCTGCGCATGCAGACCGGCGCTGTTTATCAACTGCCTGCAGGTGAACTGATACGTCTCCTGCCGCCCTGGAGCGCCGCACAGAGCCGTTACCAGAAAACCTGATGTCCGTGGCTCAACTGCGACGATACGGCTGTAAGCAGCGAAACAGGCGCCGTTGGACTCAGCCTGACGCAACAGCATTTGCATAAATGCATGACTGTCCAGGATTCCAGAATCGGGGGAGAACAAGGCATGACTGGCTGCCACCTGCGGTTCAACGCGCTGCAGAGCGTGCTTATCGACATAGACCACGTTATCCACGCCGTTGCGATGGGCATTCTCAAGCAGAGCCTGTAATTGCGGGAGTCCATCTTCACCGGCAACAATATATTTGCCAAGGCGCTTATGCGGCACATCGTATTGAACGCAGAAGCGGTATAAAAGCTCCCGACCTTCGACGCAATATTTCGCCTTCAGACTGCCGGGTGGGTAATACAATCCAGCATGAATAACTTCGCTGTTCCGGCTGCTGGTTTCCTGTCCTGGGGAGCCATGCTGCTCCAGCAGTAGAATATCTCCAGCAGCTGATCTGCTCAGGGACAGCTGTCGGGTGATGGCCAGTCCCACCACCCCGGCGCCTGCCACGCAGGTATCAAAATGATCCACGTCATCATTCCTGTTGCTGTGTCATCGGTTTAGCAGTCTTAGAAAGCAGACGCACCGCCGACACTTCGTGGATCGGAACTGGCCTCCAGCGTATCACCGACAACTTTGATTGAATTGGCGTCGCCGATGCCAAAGCCACTCGGCCGCAAGTCACTGTGCCCCATAGCTTTCAGACGTTCAATCACCTCAGCACTGAATGCCCCGGTTTCATGACGAATCTGATCGGGCAGCCACTGATGATGGAAGCGGGGGCTGGCAACCGCTTCTTCGACACTCATTTGATGATCAAGTACATTCAGAACCACCTGGAATACGGTATTGATGATCGTCGATCCACCCGGTGAACCCGTCACCAGAACAGGCACGCCATCACGGGTCACAATGGTAGGAGTCATCGAACTGAGCATACGCTTGCCGGGTTCGATCTTATTGGCTTCTTCGCCAATCAGACCATAAGCGTTTGGAACATTCGCCTTGGCCGAGAAATCATCCATTTCATTATTGAGCAGGAATCCTGCACCCGGCACAACAATCTTATTGCCATAGCTCAGATTCAAGGTAGTAGTCACTGAAACTGCAATGCCTGCGCCATCCATCACCGAGTAATGCGTCGTTTCGGTGCTTTCAGCCGGCCAGCTGCCGGCAGAAATTTCCGCGCTGCGTGAGGCCTTGTCAGGATTAAAACTCTCAAAGCGTTCGCGGGCATAGGCTTTAGAAATCAATTTCTCGAGTGGTACCGGATAAAAATCCGAATCCCCCAGATGTCTGGCTCGGTCGGCATAGGCACGACGCTGTGCCTCAACCATCAGGTGCACTGTCTCTGCAGAGCCTTTACCAAGACTGGCAATATCATAAGGTTCCAGCATATTTAGCATCTGCACAACCAGCACACCGCCGGAAGAGGGAGGAGGCATGGACCAGATGTCGTAGCCACGATAGGTGCCATGAATCGGGGTGCGCCAAACAGGCATATAACTGGTCAGATCTTCATGTGAAATCAAGCCCGCGTTGCGTTGCATTTCCGCAACGATCAAATCTGCAGTTTTGCCTTTATAAAAACCGTCACGCCCGTTAGCCGATATCAGTTTCAAGGTCTCTGCGAGATCCGTCTGTATCCAGCGATCACCTTCCTGATAAGCCTGGCCGTCCTTGCTGAATACCGCCATTGATGCGGGATAACCCTGCATACTGCCGAGTACACGACCGAAATCGCCAGCCAGCTCTTCGTTAAGTACAAAACCTTCAGAGGCCAGACGGATTGCGGGAGCGAGCACAGCTTCTCTGGATAGATTGCCGTAACGCTCCAGTGCATCCAGCAGGCCAGCCACCGAACCAGGAACGCCGGCTGACAGTAGACTGCTTACTGCCAGACCGCGATCAACATCACCATTTTCATCAAGGAACATATCTCTGCTGGCAGTCAGAGGGGCTTTTTCTCTGCCATCCTGGGTAACCACATTGCCATCAGCCAGGCGGATAACCATGAACCCGCCACCGCCGATATTACCGGCAGAGGGATAAGTTACGGCCAGTGCAAAGCCAACTGCTACTGCAGCGTCAACAGCGTTGCCGCCCTGTTGCAGTATTTCGATTCCGACGTCTGAGGCCAGTGCCGAACGTGAGCTGACAACGCCATTTTTACCACTGACGGTGTTGGCCTGTGCAAATGCACATAGCAGAACCACCGAGAGCATGCCTGCCAGCACGCGCTGGGTGAACTTTGACAAAAATAAGACAGAGCCGGATAAGCCGGACATTGGACATTCTCCATGAAGAAATATGATGGGCTCCCAATGCTATCAAAACCAAAGGGTTTAGTAAGCTTTTCATTAGTGTAAAGTAGTGGTCAATTCAGGAATCATTGGCGATTCAGGATAAGGTCCGGAAGAGGATAAGCATCAAGTGACCCATTTTGACTATGATTTATTTGTAATAGGTGCCGGTTCCGGTGGCGTTCGAGCAAGTCGTGTGGCGGCAAGTCTGGGCGCGCGGGTGGCCGTCGCTGAACAGCTCTATCTGGGCGGAACCTGCGTCAATGCGGGCTGTATTCCTAAAAAACTATTCAGCTATGCGGCTCACTATCACAGTGATTTTGCCGATAGTCAGGGTTATGGCTGGCAGTTCAAGGACATGCCGGTGTTCAACTGGGAGCATCTGCGCAATGCGAAGGATGTGGAACTAAGGCGTCTTAATGGAATTTATGGTGGCATGTTGCAGCAGGCAGGGGTTACTGTTTTCGAACAGCGCGCAACCCTGCTGGATCAGCATACGGTTGTAGTTGGAGCGGAAACGCTGCGGGCAAAGAACATCTTAATTGCCACCGGTGGTTGGCCCTTTGTGCCGGAGTTCGAAGGCAGTGAACATGTGATGACCTCGAACGATATTTTTGATCTGAAGAGCTTACCCGATTCTATCCTGATTGTGGGCGCTGGTTATATCGCGGTTGAGTTTGCAGGCATCCTCTCAGGTCTGGGTGTGAAGGCAACACTGGCGCATCGCGGCGATAATTTATTACGCGGTTTTGATCAGGACATTCGCCAATTATTTTGCGGTGAGCTTTCTAAATACAGTGACTTAAGGCTGAATTCAAAAGTTATTTCTATAACGAAAACCGGTCCAGACGAACTTCTGGTCAAGTTTGACCAAGGTGATGAACTGTTGGTCAATGCCGTCTTGTTTGCGACCGGGCGCAATCCGAGCAGTCGCGGGATAGGACTTGAGGAGATCGGGGTGAAATTTGCTCACAACGGAGCAATTGTGGTCGATGAACACTTTCAGACCGAAGTTGAGAATATTTATGCGGTTGGAGATGTTATCGATCGCATGCCGTTGACGCCGGTCGCACTCGCGGAAGGCCAGATTGTTGCTCATCACCTGTTTGGCACTAAGTCCGACTCAATGTGCTATGAAAATATTCCCACTGCCGTTTTCAGTCAGCCCAATATTGGCACGGTAGGTTTGACTGAAGAGCAGGCGCGTTTTGTCTGTGATGATGTGCAGATATTCAAGAGCCGCTTTACGCCTTTGCGTCATACGCTCAGCGGCCGTTTTGAGAAAACCTTCTTAAAAATGGTGGTCGATAAGAAAACCGATAAAATCCTTGGTATTCATATGCTTGGGCCAGATGCTGGAGAAATTATCCAAGGCATGGCGGTAGCGATGAACGCTGGTGCAACCAAAGCACACTTTGATAACACCATCGGCATTCATCCCACCACCGCAGAGGAATTTGTCACCATGCGGACTCCGGAACCGGAGTAAGGGCTGTCACTCCACATAAGGCCGGATTAAGTCGGCAGTCCGTCCGGCACCCGGTCTATTTTGTAAGCCATGGTGCCAGCGGGTGGATCATACCAGCCAGGATCACCATTAAGCTGGTCCCGCACCTTCACCACCGTAAACATTCCGCCCATTTCCATATTTCCGTATGGGCCCACGCCCATCATCATTGGCAGGGTGTTCACAGGTCCGGCCATATGACCGGATTCAGTATGTTCCTGATGTTCGGCCATGCCATCTTCACCCATGGCCATATAACCGGGCACCAACGCACGAATTTTGCGGGCACTTTCGCGCTGATCGACACCAATCGGGTTAGCTATATTGTGCCCCATTGCATTCATGGTGTGATGCGCCATATGGCAATGAAAGGCCCAGTCTCCTGGCACTGCCGTAAACTCCATATCCCGCGTCTGACCCACGCCAACAATTTCGGTAACTTCTTTGCGCCAGAGATTTTCCGGCAGTCGGCCACCATCTGAACCGGTCACCTCAAATTGGGTTCCATGCAGGTGCATTGGATGATTCCACATGGAGAGATTGCCAATCCTGATCCGAATACGCTCGCCGGTCTGGGCCAGCATATGATCGATATGCGGAAACACTTTGCCATTCATGGTCCATAAGTCGAACTCCTGCATGACCGCTGGATCAGCCCGATAAGTGCCGGGGTGCACTGCCCAGTTGTGCAGCAGAACCACGTAGTCGCGATCTATGGAAGGGCTTACCGGCACCCGTGGGTGAATGATGAACATGCCCATCATGCCCATCGCCATCTGCACCATTTCATCAGCATGCGGGTGATACATATGGGTGCCATGCTGCTGCAGAGTGAACTCATAAACAAAGGTTTCACCGGGCTTGATCGGTGCCTGCGACAGTCCGGTTAAACCATCCATACCACTGGGCAACAGCAATCCATGCCAGTGCATACTGGTATGTTCCCGAAGGCGGTTGGTGACGTAGAGCCGCACACGATCGCCCTCGACGGCTTCAATAGTTGGTCCGGGCGCAATACCGTTATAACCCCAGGCTGTAATTTTCGTGCCTGGCGCAAACTCATGTTCCACTTCTTCGGCGATTAAATGGAACTCTTTAACGCCGTCACGCATACGCCAGGGCAGGGTGCGGCCGTTAGGAGTAATTACGGGGACATATTCGCCAGTTGCAAGCTCAGCGCTACGGCGTGTCTGTGCTGCTGCTTCAGCAGCGTGACTGCGTGACACGGCGCCGGCCAGCGCGGTAGTCACCAGACCGGCTGCACTGCCCAGCAGTAATTCGCGTCGGTTTAGTTTAGTCATGGTGTTGATGCTCCTGTGCTGGTGCTGGAGACGCAGGTTCGGTTACAGGTGCTGCGTCTGAGGGTTCATGTTGTTGATGCGGGTCTGGCTCGGGCTCCGGGTCTGGCTCTGCCTGCTGATGCTCATGGTGTTGGTGCTCGTCAGCTTCCTGCGGCTGTTCTGGTGTTGCTGGCTGGACCGACTCTGCCGGATCTTGGAGTGGGTTATCGAGTGGGTTCTCGAGTGAGTTGTCCAGTGACAGGCCGGCCGCTGCGGCCAGCGCCGAGCGTGCCAGCCAGTAAGATGCCAGAGCATTAGCATGCTCCAGTCTGGCATCGAGCTCTGCCTGCTTTATCTGCAGCAATACAAAAGCATCCGAGAGCATGAAGTTGTACTCCTGCAGGCTCAGTATCAGCATTCTTTCCTGACGAGGAATTATCACTTCCTGTAATTGCTCAAGCTGACGCCGTGCGCTTTGCATAGCGGTCAGGGCGCCCGCTATCTGTGCAGCCACACGGTTGCTGGTCATGGACCGCTCAGCTAATGCGTGGTCAGCAGCTGCGCGGCTACCTGCACGCCGGGCCTGGCCCTGATCAAATAGGGGCAGAGTCAGTTCAAGCCCAAAACCTGTGTTGCGGCTGCCGTCGAATTCCCGTTCCAGTTCAAGGCTGCCGTCCAGACTGTTCCAGCGTGCGAAGCGCTCCGCCATCTCTACACCCTGCTGACTCAGCGCGATGCTCTGTTCGGCAATCCTGAATTCGGGTCGATAAGTCTGCGCTGTCTCCAGTAATTGGTTGAACTCAAAGTTATCTGCAACTGGCAGCTCATTAAGCACTGCCGGTATCTGTAGCTCGGTGTCTGGATCAAGACCCAGACGCTCGTTCAGCGCGTAAACAGCTTGCTGAGCCTCAGCTTCAACTGCCCAGAGCTGGCTCTGCCTGGTCTGTGCTTCGCTGGACAGTTGCAGCTGATTCAATTCACTGATGTTCCCTGCCTCATACATGGCTGTGGCGAGTTCTTCGGAAGCCCGTGCAGCGGCAAGATTGGAGCGGATAATCTCCAACTGGTGCCGACCCGTCAGCGCTGCATAATAATCCTGCAATACGCCGTCCAGCTGTTGATTTACCTGCTGTAAAAGCTGCAGTTGAGCCAGCAGTAATGCATCCTTCGACAATTGCTGACGCAGTGGCCGCGTTAACCAATCGAGGATGCTCTGGCTCAGGCCCAGATCAAGCTGCCAGCGGCCACCCCCTTCAGGGCGTAATGCGGTAATTGAGAAGCCAGGGTTACTTAACAGACTTGCCTGCAACTCACGGGCTTCAGCAATTCCCAGCTCGGCCATAGCGGCTGCAATCATCGGGCTGCCAAGCAGCGCAATCTGCTGTGCCAGCGCTGGCGTTAATGGTTGCTGAAGCAGGGCCTGCATTTCGGAAGGCTCCCGATCAGGTTGCTCTAATCTGGTGAGCGTCGACTCAAGCTGCGGCTGCGCCAGAGACAATTGTCTCTGTATCACAGCGTGATCAGCCACGGGCAGGCTGCTGCATGCCTGCAGCCCTGCCAAAAGCAAAGAAAAAATCCCGATACGCAGGAACATTATAAAACCCTCTGAAGGATGACGCAGTTTCCAGTAGCGCACGTTGAACGCGGTATGGGAAAAAGAAAATCCTTATAAATCAAACAATTATTTTGTAAAAATAAAGTGATTTAAAATCAGGAGAGTTTCGGAGGTCGCTGAGGATTTTCAGGAATACTGCTTATTTCAGCAGCAGCAGAGGAGGGGGAGAAGTTATTCAAAGTTGAAACGATGCCACTGCCTGTTGCATGCAGCGAAAGCTGTTGAATACCGTGACAGCTGCCGTTGCAGTGGTTGCACGGGGTCTCATCAACTGCTGCCGGGGGTTCCGGTAATTCAATTTCGCTGCTCAGGGCAGGCTGTCCATGACAATCCGCGAAGTCGCTGTCAATCGTGGCAGCTGAATGTGCTGTATGCCCTGCATGCATGGCCGGATCATCAGCACGATCGGCAACAATTGGCGCGGCGCCATGGTGTTCGTGCGCAGACGTTTCATGATCTGCCGCGTCGCTGAGGTGCACCGAGGGATGATTGATTAATTCACAGTGCAGCAATGCGCCCGCCAATGATTGCATTGGCAGCCATGAGGCCAGCAGGAATACCAGAAGATGTCGCTTAACATTCATCGCTGCAGTCTCTCACAGCTGCGCGGATTTTGACAAGTTCTGCATTGTTGCAGACCGAAGCTCTTGATGGACCTGCTGCCGCAGCTCTCGCTGGAATGCAGGCAGTGAGAACCTTGTACGGGAATCTTCGAAAGTGTGTTCCCTCATGCCTGTACGGGTGCCTGTGTTGTCAGTGAGTGTGCTGGCCATCCCGATTCCCCGTAAATTCTGCCTATGTGCAGCTATTAAATGAGAAAAATTATTCAGTTAGAAATTGAGCGTGCTTTGCAGATAAACAAACCGCGTATCAGAAGCTGCATCGGTTCCCCGGACGTTTTCTGCAAAACTGCCTGCATCCAGCCACGCCAGTCCAGCTTCCAGAGTTAGATTGCCAGCAATGGCATCCCATTGCAGCCGTGTTTCAAACTGATGCCCGAGATCATGACCAGAGCGGCCGCTGCTATCTTGCAGACCACTGCCTTGCCAGGCATCCTGCGCGGCCGCCAGCCGATAAGCACGATGCGACAGCATCAAGCGTAAATTGCTGGCAGGAACGGCAGTAAATCGATAACCCGCAGTCACCAGATTAGCACGGGAGAAGGGGCCATAGATGCCGGTAGGTCCGAAATCAAATCGACGATCACCATATAAGGTATTGAACAGGTTGTTACTGCCGTCATGGGGGTTTTTATCGCCGGAAGCATAATCTATTTGAAATTGCAGGCGTGGACGCCAATCGCCTTGAAAGGTGTAGCCAACTTCAATATGGACCAGCTGTGCGCGATGAGCGAGCCGCTCTGTGTCAGCGACGGAAGTACTTGCATGGGAGTTGCCCCATTGCAGAACAGTCTCCAGTTCAAAATCAATGGCAGTCGCGGCTGCCGGTCGATAAAACCGAAACCCCGCATTATTCAGGCGACGATCCGCCGTCTGCTGTCGACCGGAGTCTTCTTCAGACAGATGTACAAAATAAATATCACTGCGGAACGCTTTAAATAACGTTGGTATCTCGCTGAAAAATCCAGATATTTCCACCTTGCTATTATCTTTATCGGATTTGGTTCGGTTGCTGATAAGGCTGTTGAAATCGTTCGGAAGATTCACTACCGGTGACATATAAAATACCCGCCAGCGATTATTTTCGGCGCTGTTAAAGGCAGCCACCAGCCCGGTAAAGCTTGTTGGTGCAGTATTAAACGTACTGCGCGCAATCAAGCGCCGGCTGCCCAGATCCAAGGTTTGACGACCAATTTTAATATCCAGTGAGCTGTTTTCCTGCAGCAGATCGCCCAGTTTCACATTGGCATACAGTTGCTGCAGTGTGGCTGTATTTACCAGTCCACTGATTAGCGGGGTATCAGCATCGGCCAGAGCCTGTCTGGCGTCGAGGAATTCCGCACCGAAACTGATGTTATCCAGATGCAACTGCGCGTGCAGAATACTGCGTGATAACAAGATCCGGTCGCTGCCCTGGCGGCCATTGCGATACTGTCCATCCAGATTTTCATAACGCAGAAGTTGGCTGCCAGTCAGTTGAAACTGATCGGTGCTGTCAGTCAGACGCCACGGTTTGGTGGCTTCAGCAGCAAGAATACTTGAGTAATATGGAGTTATTAACAGGGCGAGGATGACTCTGTATATCACTGTATTTCCTTACAATCTATATGGATATTTATAATATTTCAGTGGTATTCACTATTTCCGGTAATAAAGATTACCGGAAATAGTGAATGAGTCTATCTGCCCCTGCCAGCACAATAATCAATAATAATCGTCAGTGGTCCGAGATGATTCGATCATAACGAATGGATTGACGCTTTCCCACTTCCCGCCGCTGTTTAATCTCTGTGCAGGGCAAACAAATCGGAATTACACCTCGATAGGTTCCGGGAATACAGATCATCCAGCTGCCTGGTCGCTGGATGTCTTGTCAGCAAGTGACTTCAGGCCTTTGAAGTATTGCTGCCCGTAATCCTTGTTTATCCGTAGGTGCAGGTTCTGGCTCCTCCTGCGACAAACATCAAAATAGACGCATGGAATACACGATGAATTACAAAAAATCCATAAGTAATGCCTTAGCGTCCAGTTTTTTATGCCGAGTCTGCCCTATTTCCGGTGGCACAGCTTTGTAACTTTTAATTGAGCTCATTGACTATTGCAGCAACCGAGCACAGACTTGGATCACTTTTTACTCGAACCTCTCTATGATCAGCACTCATCCATTTTACCGTCTGAAAAGCACAGCTCCGCTGCGGCATTTGTCCCTGGCATTGCTGCTGTTGTGCGGCTTCACCTCATGGATTGTTTCCGACTTTGACCGTGCGGATGCAACGGCCAGTTCCGTTTATCTGGTGGAGTCCAACGAGTTCATCGCAGCGAATAACAGCGAAATGCTGCGGGTCAGGACCGGCATAAGAAAAATTGATCTGTCTGGCAACACCGATAGTGATCTGGATAGTGAGCAGTATCCAATCTGGCTGCTGCTCTCTGCAGACCTGACCGAGCTCGTTGTACCCTCCTCTGCCAACCACTACCCGCCGCAAGCTTACTCTCCTCGCCGCATCGATAGATACCTGTTAAAGACTCCGCGCGCGCCACCTCTCGCTTAATCCCGTTTTAAACACAGAACTTAATTGCTCAGGCACCCTTTATCAGGTGTGGTTTATCTTCGAGGATTACGCATGAAATCACTTTCTACACGGGCGGTAGTTTATGGCCTGCTCATTCTGCTGGGCCTGCTCAGTGCATTGCCTAACGTTCTACCCGATTCTGTTGCTCAGAAAATGCTCAACTGGTACAGCGGAAACACACTGACCCTGGGTCTGGATCTGCGGGGCGGCTCCCACTTGCTGCTGGAACTTGATACCCAGGATCTGCTGCGCAATCAGAACCAGCAACTGGCGGAACAACTCAGCGACCAGTTGCGGGAGGCGCGGATTGCACATGCCAGGCCCGCCGTCAGCGACGACTTCATCCAGATTGTTCCGAAAGATCCTGAGCGTCTGGATCAAGTAGAAGACATAAGCCGTGAGTTGATTAAAAATCCGGGTGCCGCGCCCTTCTATTCTGTAAAAATACAGGCAGGACAGCTTAATCTTCAGCCGACCGGGATTTATCGGGAGAGCCTGACGGCAGATGCATTGGAGCGCAGCCTGGAGGTAGTCAGAAGGCGTCTGGATGAGTCAGGCCTGGTCGAACCTGGCATTACACGCCAGGGTAGCGACGGCATTCTGGTCCAGCTTCCAGGTGTTGATAACCCTCAGTATATTCGCCAGTTGCTGGGTACTACCGCCAAAATGACCTTCCATTGGGCAGTGGGCAATCAGTTTCGTTCCCAGGGCAATGTCATCACGGTTGCCGGCGAACTGGAGAATGAGACCTATCAGCTCGAACAGCGGGTGGCACTCGAAGGCAAACACATCAGCGATGCCCAGCAGGCTATCAGTCAGGAGACCGGACAGCCCGTGGTCACCTTCAAACTGGATAAAGAAGGAGCACGCCTGTTTGGGGACATGACCCGAGACAATATCGGTCGCGCTCTGGCGATAGTGCTGGATGATCGCGTTATCACAGCACCGGTGATTCGCAGCGCCATTGGCGCCAGTGGGGAAATAAGCGGCTCTTTCACCGTCCGTGAAGCCGGTGAACTGGCGATATTACTTAGAGCTGGCGCATTACCGGCTCCCTTGCAGGTGGTGGAAGAACGCACTGTGGGGCCTGATCTTGGCAGTGACACCATTGCGATGGGGATTAGCACCGGCATTATGGGAGCCCTGCTGGTTATCGGCTTTATGCTCTTGATCTACGGTCGCTGGGGGCTGATCGCCTGCCTTGGCCTGAGCATAAACATTGGCCTGGTGTTCGGTATACTCAGTCTGCTCGGAGCTACCCTGACCCTGCCAGGTATCGCCGGTATAATCCTGACCATCGGTATGGCGGTGGATGCCAACATACTGATCAATGAACGTATTCGTGAGGAACTGCGGCGGGGGAAATCCAACTTTGGTGCATTGGATGAAGGTTTCAATCGCGCCTGGAGCACAATTCTGGACTCGAACCTGACCACACTGATTGCAGTCAGCTTACTGTTCCTGCTCGGCAGCGGTCCAGTGCGCGGCTTTGCGGTCAATATAGGCATTGGGCTGTTGACATCGATGTTTACGGCCATCTCGGTAACGCGGGTAGTTATGGAGTGGCAGGTGCGACGTCTCGATCGACGCCCCTTGCAGATATCCGGTTTCAAAATATTAGATGGCATCAGTGGCCGCACTATTAATTTCATGCGTGGCCGTTTCATCGGCCTGGCAGCCTCAGCTGTATTGTCGCTTGGCGCAGTCTTCCTGTTCTACGAACCCGGGCTGAAATACGGCATTGATTTCAGTGGCGGTACGGTTGTGGAAGTAGTGGCACCTGATACCACCGTAGGGGAGTTGCGGACTCATCTTCAGCAGAATGATTTTGCGCAGGCCGCTATGCAGGAATTTGGCGGCGAAGGTAACTACCTTGTGCGACTGTTGATGGAAAACGCCGAGCAGGGAGCGCAACAGGTCGCCAGCGGAGAACAGGTTGAGGCGCTGAAATCAGCGGTTCTGGCAGCCGCTCCAGACGCGCAATTTCCGCGGGTGGAAATGGTGGGTCCGAAGGTGAGCGATAATTTTGCCGACGCCACTATTCTCGCTGTTATGCTCGCAGGTGCTGGCATGCTCGCCTATCTGTGGATGCGTTTTGAAGCTCATTTTGCGCTGGCAGCAATTCTCACTATTGCCTTGGACTTGACCAAAACTATCGGCTTTTTTGTACTCGCCGGAGTGGAGTTCAACCTTACTGCGGTGGCGGCGCTGCTGGCCTTGATAGGTTACTCGATCAATGACAAGGTAGTTGTGTTCGACCGAGTCCGGGAAAACCTGCGTTTAACGCCGGAAAAACCCCTGTTGCAATTGCTCAACGAAAGCATTACCTCTACCCTTACGAGGACGGTATTCACTTCGGTGACAACCTTTCTGGCGCTGGTGCCGATGGCAGTTGGAGGAGGCAGTGCAGTTGCCAGTTTTGCGCTGCCCATGTTGTTCGGAATCTTGATTGGTACCAGCTCATCCGTTTATATCGCATCGCCAATATTATACTTACTGGGCCAACGTCGGCTGCGCAAAGGCTTATCGCAATTGCGCCCGACGGCGGAACAACTCAGACAGGAATTGGATCTTATACCCTGATACTGGTCTGTGAAATACGGCCCCCCGGGGCGGCCGTGAGCTTTTGGTTCGAAAATCTTCTGATGGAGTTATAAACAATGGTTTGGTTAGTATTGCTTGCTGGTTTGATTCTATTGATTGCGGGAGCCGAGCTGCTGGTCAAAGGCGCCGCTTGTCTGGCTGCAAATTTTGGAATCCCGGCGCTCGTAGTTGGCTTGACAGTTGTTGCTTTTGGTACCAGTGCCCCTGAACTGGCAGTAAGCATTGAGGCAGCGTTTTCCGGGCAGGCCGAACTTGCAATTGCCAATGTTGTAGGCAGTAATATTTTCAATATTCTATTTATTCTCGGTGTCGCCGCATTAATAGCGCCGCTGGTGGTTTCCCAACAACTGGTGCGGCAGGATGTACCCGTGATGGTCGCAATCTCGGTTGTGGTTGTGTTGATGTCCATGAATGGACGCATCGATAGAATAGAAGCTGGCACCTTAGTTGCAGGATTGCTGATCTACACAGCGTTTCTGTTCTATCAGGGTAAAAACCAGGGCTTAGATAGCAAACAGGAAGCAGAGCAACAGCCTGGCGGTCATGTACCCGCATGGCAGAACCTGCTGTATATAGTTACAGGCCTGATTCTGCTGATAGTTGGAGCTCGCTGGCTGATTGACAGTGCCGTTAACATCGCATCAGCTCTGGGAGTCAGTGAGACGGTCATTGGCTTGACAATAGTAGCCGCCGGAACTTCGTTGCCGGAGGTGATGACCTCAGTGATCGCAACCATCAAAGGCGAACGGGACATTGCGATCGGCAATGTCATTGGCAGCAATGTTTTTAATATGCTGTGTGTGCTTGGCCTGTCGGGGCTGGTCTCTCCAGAGGCTTTGCTGGCTGGAGCGCAGGTGATGCAGGTAGATCTTCCCGTGATGCTGGCCGTCTCTGCTCTTTGCCTGCCCTTATTTTTTGTCGGCGCCTCGCTGAGCAGATTTGAAGGCTTGATATTTCTTGTCCTGTACGTCGCTTACATCTGGTACACCGTTGCAGTGGCGATATCAGCGGGATATCTTGCGGCACTTCAGACCGGCATCCTGTTTGGCTTGATTCCTGTAGTGGCTGTTTATACTGTGGCCGTCCTGCTAATGCATAGACGCAGCCCTTTATAGGGACCAGTCACAGGAATCACACTCAGCTGATTTGCCGTTCTCTTCGAGCACGGCAAATATCAGGTCGCGCCAGACCTCATTGGGTTTCCAGACCGTATTCATATCCTGCTTGGCTTCGGCTACTGAGACGCCTTCATAAATCACCCGGTACAGGAAGCTGAATGCAGTAGCCCGGGCATTGATCTGGCAATGCAGCAGTGTCTTCATCTGAGTGTCGCGCTGCATTGCGTCGGCGAAAGTATAAAAATCCCTTGCGGTGGGCTTATTCCAATCCACCGGAATATGCAGATAATCCATGCCCAGTGCTTTGACCAGCTGGTCCTCATTAGCCAGTGCATTGGGATTGTTACTGAACGCGATGTAAATTACCCGCTCAAAGCCACTGTCACGCACGGCCTCAAGTTGAGCCGATGTCGGCTGACCGGCACTGGCGAACAAGGGGCTGTATTCACGATAATTAAGAATATCTTCCAACTTTGCCATACTCGCCTCCGGTGCGGGTTCCTGTGCCTGAACCGCTGCAGTGATTAAAAGAATGGCAGCTAAAAAAACGGACCAGACAGACTTTTTCATTAACAGCTTCCTTTTTAATTTTTGAGATTGATTAACAATTGGCACCTGCCAGTGCTGAATACAGATGCATCGATATTGATAGCATGGCGCTGATCATAATTCTGCGACCAGCGATTAGCAAATAAGGAAATAAGGAAATAAGGAAACCTGTTAAAGCCTCTTCATAATCCCCATAATGCAGTAAGAGCAACACAATGAGCACTCTGCCTGATGTCAATTCATAATCCGCCTGAGGCCTTTTTCGATACGCTTGAGGAGATGCCAAATCCTTTTAAGCATCCGGCGCAATCAGTGGACCATCTGCTGACAAAGCCAATTGAAGGCGCGCTGGCTGATTTTCGTCTGGGCAGTGAATTTCTGTACAGCTATCGGGGCAGTCCTGACACCTTTTCTACCTATCGCCGGGAACTTGAGCATTTTCTGCAGTGGTCATGGCTGATCAGTAAAAAGAATCTGCAGTTGATCCAAAGAGAAGACCTGGAGGCCTACGTTGAATTCTCCCGCAAGCCTCCCGCCCAATGGATCGGTGCCAAAAATGTTGCACGTTTTATTACTTATGAGGGCGAACGCAAGGCTAATCCGGATTGGCGTCCGTATATAGGGAAGGTAGTAACGGGAGCGGCTAAAGAAAAAACGCTGCGGTACATTCTTTCGCAATCAGCCTTGCAGTCACTGTTCAGCGTGCTCAGCAGCTTTTTCAATTTTCTGGTTCAAGAGGAGTATGTCAGTGCAAATCCGGTTGCGCAGATACGCCAGAAAAGTAAATTCATGCGTAAACAGCAGGCGCAGTCAAAGATTCGCAGACTCTCACCTTTGCAATGGGATGTGGTGATTGAAACGGTAATGATGATGGCAGATGACAACCCCCTCGTTCATGAGCGGACACTGTTCATCATGGCGGCTCTTTACGGAATGTATCTGCGCATTTCAGAATTAGTGGAGACTGAACGTTGGGCGCCAGAAATGGGTCACTTTCAACGTGACATCGAAGGCAACTGGTGGTTTACCACGGTTGGTAAAGGAAATAAAGAAAGGGAAATATCGGTCAGTGATGCCATGCTTGATGCGCTCAGGCGCTATCGACTGTCACGCGACCTGACTCCCCTGCCCGCGCCCGGCGAACCAATGCCTTTGATTCACAAAACCCGGGGACCCGGGGGCATCACCAGCACGCGCCAGATACGCAGTATCGTGCAATTGTGTTTTGATACAGCAGAACAAAGACTGCGCGCTGAAGGATTGTCTGAGGAAGCTGATCGGCTGGCTGCTGCAACAGTGCACTGGCTGCGCCATACCGGGATATCTGAAGACGTAAAGCATCGCCCGCGGGAACATGTTCGTGATGATGCCGGTCATGGTTCGAGTGCTATTACTGATCGCTATATTGATGTGGAACGTACCGAGCGACACGCCTCAGCCCGTAAGAAGTTGATCAAGACTTAAATTTACCGGGCCTAGCTTGACATAACAGGTTCAAACGTAATATCAAGAGATAGAAACATTCATCGAAGTACAAGATGCGGGGCATTATGACTAAATCTGGTTTACAACACCTCTGGCACACCTCACTCAGAACGACTTTCTCCCTCGTCTCGACAGCGGGGCTGTTGCTGTTACTCAGTGTCCCGGCAACCCAGGCAATTGAACCCGAGCAGTTGCAGGCAGTTCTTAACATTGATGAACTGCACGCCGAATTTTCTTCTGAACCGGTTTATGGTCGCACGGCTGTCGAACTGCTTAAGGAGCTCGAAGAAAAACACTATACCCGTATCGCAGTAAACGATGATTTTTCCAGCAAACTTCTGGATAAATTCCTTGAAGGTCTGGACAGCTCTAAACTCTATTTTATCCAGGCTGACGTCGACAGGGCTGACGCTTATCGTTTTGCTTTGGACGACACCCTGAAAAGTGGCAGTATCGATCCCGCCTTCGTCATCTATAATCTTTATCACAAACGTGTGCTTGAGCGTCTGATATACGCCATTAGGCACGTCGAAAATGATCTGCAGAATGTTGATTTCACTATTGATGAATCGTTTGAAATTGATCGCGAAGAGGCTCCCTACGCGCAGACTACTGAGGAGCTTGATGATCTGTGGCGGGCACGTGTCAAGAACAGTGCCCTCAGCCTCAAGCTGACCGGCATGGAAATGGATAAAGTTGAAGAACGGCTCAGCAAGCGCTATAGAAATCAATTAAGCCAGGTGATTAAGACCAACAGCCGGGATGTGTTTCAGGCTTATCTGTCAACGGTGGCCAGTGCCATGGATCCGCATACCAGCTACTTCTCTCCGCGTGACTCAGAGAACTTTAATATGAACCTGCGGCTTTCACTGCAGGGTATTGGAGCCCAGCTCACCAGCGAAGATGAATACACCAAGGTCGCTGAACTGATCAAGGGCGGCCCTGCTGAGCAGGCGGGTGAGCTGAAGGCTGGCGACAGAATTATCGCAATCGGTCAGGGTGTCGATGGTGAAATGCAGGATGTCATTGGCCTGCGTCTGGACGATGTGGTTGATCAGATCCGTGGTGTAAAAGGCACGCTGGTGCGCTTGAATGTCATACCCGCAGAAGCGCCTGGTGAAACCGGGGCAAAAATTATCAGCATCACCCGTGACACAGTTAAGCTGGAAGAGCAATCAGCTAAAAAAGAAATTATTGAAGTAAGTTTCGAAGACAAGATTTATAAGGTCGGCGTTATCAAGCTGCCAACTTTCTATTTTGATTTTGAGGCCGCCTCAGCAGGAGTCCCTGATTTCAAGAGCTCAACTCGCGATGTGAAAGTACTGCTCGCAGAACTCAAGGCTGAGGGCGTCGAAGCCGTTGTTATGGACCTGCGTGATAATGGCGGCGGCTCCTTGAACGAAGCCAGCGATATGGTCGGCCTGTTTATCGACACCGGCGCTACTGTCCAGATCCGGTATTCTGGTCAACGTAATGGGTTTGTTCGCTCGTTCGCCAACAGTAACCCGGAAATCAGCTACGACGGTCCGCTTGCGGTGCTGGTAAATCGTGCCAGTGCATCTGCATCAGAGATTTTTGCCGGCGCTATTCAGGATTATCAACGCGGTATCGTGCTGGGAGGTCAGACCTTCGGAAAAGGCACTGTGCAGGAAATTATTCCGATGAATTACGGACAGGTAAAACTGACCCGCTCCAAGTTCTACCGAATCTCAGGTGCCAGTACACAGCACCGAGGCGTCCTGCCTGATATCAGTTTTCCCGATCGCTATGAAGCCATTGAAGAGATGGGTGAAAGCAAACTGGATGGTGCCCTGCCCTGGGATACTGTGCGCCCTGTTGAATACAAGACTTATTTCCGAATCAAGCAGATTCTTCCAGAGCTGCAGGCTCGTCATGAGGAGCGTGCGCAGCGTGATGCAGACTTTATCTATCTGGCCAATCAGATAGACCGCAGCCGCGAAATGCGTCAGCGCACAACGCTCTCCTTGAACGAGGCTATCGTTAAAAAGGAACGTGATGACAGCCGCAGAGAAAGCTTTGACAGTAATAATATGCGTCTGTTGATGAAAGGTCTGCCGCTGGAAGTATGGGAAGAGGAAGCCGACCTGAATGAAGATGAACTCAGCGATGCCGAACTGGCACTGGCTGAAGCCGAAGAGGATAAAGGAGTTGAGGACGAGCAGGATCCCCTGCTGGTTGAGAGCAGCAATATCCTGGTTGATATGGCAAAGCTGCTGGGTCGGCCGATGGTATCGATGAATGCTGACGATACCAATATGCGTTCAGCCAGTTTGCTGCCGACAGAAACGCGGACGAGCACACCTCAGTGAAAGAAAAAAAGGCCCTCTGCAAAGAGGGTCTTTTCTGCACCGCAACTCATTTCAGATTCAATCACCGCACGCACACCACAACCGATGACAGCCTCTGTCCGGTCAACTGAGCGCACTCAGCAGATCTGCCGGGGCGAATTTTCACTATCTGCAGTCCGAATTGAACGCGTGCACCACAGGAGTCCAGTATTGCGGCGTTCTGGGGAGCCTCTGAATAACTCTATGACCACTCTGCGGGTGATTGCGCCCGCTGCTGCAAGGCGTCGTGCGCTGGCAATGGCCGTAGCCCTTGGCAAGCACGGCAACGCGGCAGAAGCGGCGCAGACGCCCGCCCGAAGGGGCCTTCAGCCGATCCCGCTGGCTGCGTTGCCCTTGCTTGACAGGCGGACGCATGCCGGCGCAAGTGCGCCTTGCCAGCGAAATCGGCTGAAGGCCAGAGTGACCATAGAGTTATTCAGAGGCTCCCTAGGTTCTCATCAACATCGACAGCAACGGAGGCAGCCAGTAATATGGAGACATATTTTTTCCTCCAAAAAGGATTCATCCTATGTTGATCAGAACGCTCCTGGTGCTGTGCAGTATGCTCTCAGCGCAATATCTGCTGGCACAAACCACGTTGATTACCAATGTTAAGGGCTACACCCTTATCAGCGAGCGGGAGCTGATTTCTTTCAGTGCTCTGCAGTTTACCGACGATAAAATTGATCGCCTCTATCAGCTCGGCGAAACACTCCCGGGCGCCGATACCGCAAACATAATTGATGGACACGGCAAGACCTTATTGCCTGGTTTGATCGACGCTCATGGCCATGTACTCAACTATGGTTTGAGTCTGTTGCGTGTTGATTTAACGGGAACCCTCTCCGAGCAGGAAGCCGTCCAGCGTATTGTTGATTTTAAAAATGCTAATGGACAACTGGACTGGATCCAGGGTCGTGGCTGGAATCAGGTGTTATGGGACAGCAATGAATTCCCGCAGGCGACATTGCTCGATGATGCTCTTAGGGACACCCCTGCCTGGTTCAGTCGCATTGATGGACACGCAGGTTGGGCCAACAGTGCCGCGATGGAACTGGCAGGTGTTAATGCCGCCACGGCAGACCCGGCTGGCGGACAAATCATACGTGATGCAGAAGGCCGCCCTACCGGCGTATTTATCGATAATGCCATGGCATTAATCAGCGCAAAAATTCCCGTTCTAAGCATTGAGGAACAAAAATTTGCGTTGCGTAAAGCGATGTTTGCACTGGCGGAACAGGGCCTGACCAGCGTTCATGACGCAGGTGCATCCAGCGAGACTGTCGCAGCCTACAAACAGTTACTGGCTGAAGGCCCGCTGCCGGTGCGCGTCAATGTGATGCTCGCTGGCCGAGATCCTGCGCTGCCTGAGATGCTGGCAGAAGGACATTTCAACAGTACGGACATGACCTTGACGATTAACAGCGTAAAGATATCTGCAGATGGAGCCCTTGGCAGCCGTGGGGCAGCATTGATAGAGGACTACAGTGACATGCCTGGCAACAGAGGGCTTTTGCTGATGGAACCAGCCCGCCTCACCGAGTTGATGAAGATGGCCATGGAGGCAGGCTTTCAGGTGAACGTTCATGCCATCGGCGACAACGCCAATATGATTGCATTGGACAATTACGAACAGCTGATCGCGGCGACTGGCACTCAGGCAATGCGGCACCGAATTGAGCATGCCCAGGTGTTGCGTTATGAAGATATTCTGCGCTTCAGCAAACTTGGTGTGATTGCCTCCATGCAGGCAACCCACGCAACCAGCGATAAAAACATGGCGCAGGACAGACTTGGCGAAGTGCGTATTCTGGGTGCATATGCGTGGCGCAAACTGCTGGAGAATGGCGCGGTGATTGCTAATGGTTCTGATTTTCCGGTGGAGTCGGCTAATCCCTTTTTTGGTTTACACGCAGCGATAACTCGCCAGGATCATAATAACCAGCCTCCCGGTGGCTGGTTTCCAGAAGAAAGCATGACCGCCGTTGAAGCCTTTGCCAGCTTCACCATTGATGCGGCTTACTCTGGTCACCATGAAAACCTGATCGGCACCCTTGAAGCCGGCAAACTCGCCGATTTTATTCTGATAGAACAGGATATTTTTGCGAATGCGCCCACTGAAATCTGGAAAACAGAGGTCGCAGAAACGTGGGTTAACGGGCTGATGATAAAGGAATAATCGTCTCAACATTAGAATAAGAAGAGCGCACTTATGGATACTGTTAATTCACGCCGAAAGTTTCTGCTTTCTTCCGGTGCCCTGTTGCTGGCATCGGCCAGCGCATCCCGCCAGGCCGTTGCGCAAAACACACAGCTCAGTGCGGTCGCTGCAACTATAGGCAATGAAGATTATTGGCAGATGGTTCGCGGACAGTTTTCATTTTCCGAAAATGCTGTGCCTATGAATGCTGCCAATCTCTGTCCATCGTTTCGAGCCGTTGCAGAAAACGTGGCATTGATGACTGCAGATATCGATCGAGATTGCTCATTCAATAATCGCGCGAAATTTGCAGATCTGCTGGAAGATGCTCGCAGCCAGATAGCGCTGCAGCTTAACGTGAGTCCCGATGAAGTGGCGCTGGTTCGCAATACCAGTGAAGCGAATAATATTATCAATAACGGTCTGCAGCTGAATGCAGGTGATGAAGTTCTGATCTGGGACGAAAATCATCCGACTAATAATGTTGCCTGGGATGTGCGCGCTGCTCGCTATGGTTTGAAAATCAGCCGGGTAGCGACTCCACAATCCCCACCTGATAACACTGAACTGCTTAATGCGTTTACGTCCAGATTCAACGCTCAAACAAAAGTGCTGGCAATCACTCATGTCTCCAATGTCAGTGGTATAAAGCTGCCAATCGCTGAGCTTGTCAAAGCCGCCCATGCCATGGGTATTTATGTCCATGTCGATGGGGCCCAAACCTGGGGAGCGATGGCGCTGGATCTTAAAGCGCTTGGCGTCGACTCGTTCAGCGCCAGTGCGCACAAATGGTATATGGGCCCCAAGGAAGTGGGCCTGCTCTATGTAAAAGAAAGCAATATTGATCACATCTGGCCATCAGTGGTTGCATCAGGCTGGGGTAGCGGCGCAGCAACCAGACTGGCTGGCGCACGTAAATTTGAATCGCTGGGTCAGCGCGACGATGCAGCGCTGGCTGGACTGGCCACGGCCGCTGCGATACACAGCACTATCGGCGCCCTCAGAATAGAACAACGCATATACTTCCTTGCACAGCGGCTTAAAACTGGCGTTGCAGATCTGGGTCTGCAACTGGTGACACCGATGGATCCGGCATTGAGTTTTGGAGTCTGCATCATCCAGGCCCCTTCAGGGCAGGCCGGTGAAATTTCCAATCGCCTGTATTCTGAACACGGTATCGCCGGCGCTGGCACCGGCGGCGTGCGGCTTTGTCCTGCGGTCTATAACACGGTGAATCATATTGATCGTGCACTGGCTGGATTGAAGGCATTACTCACCTGAAGGTACAGAGCTGGTGGATGACACGATGTTTACCACATTAAATCATCGGGAATCGGAAAATCCTTATAAGGATCATCTTCAGCTGGCTGGTCATTCTTCTGATCAGCCAGGAAGATCACGGTTTCGGCCTGTCGCTCTGCGATCTTGTCAGCTACCACGCGAGGCACCAGCACAAACTCTTCACCTTCTGCGCAGATCGCCAGTTGCCCGCAGGCCAACTGATCCTGGATGGCTGCACTGACATACATCTGTTTGATTTTTTTAGTGCGCGGATCGGTAAAACTGAAGCGTATCTCCCCATTGGGTTTCTGCCGACTTTGCTGCAGCATCTGCTTCACTTGAGCGCGTATGGCTTTCGCCCGCTCCTCGTCAAGCCGCTTCAAATTTAACTGTCTGTCCCGCTCGACCTGCGCCGCACGCTCCTGTTGCAATCGTTGTTGAGTATCATCGACAACCCCGCTGCGGACTTTATTCTGTTGTCGCTTTTCCTTGCGTGCCTTCTCTACTTTTTTCTTGTCGATCAGGCCTGCACCCAATAATTGTTCTGCTAATGATTTTGCCATTTGCTGCTACCTGTTCAATATCGTCATAGTTTCATTTTACTTCAGTCGCTTAAGCAGAGTCGGATAAAAGTTCGGGAATAAACGCGACATCCAGAATAGCGTTGTGGATTTGTTGCCAGTCAATATCCGCCGCTTGCCTGAACGCAGACCTGCAATAATATCCCTGGCGCACTGTGCGGGTGGGGTGATAAGCAGATTATCCGCACCCTCAGAGACGCGCTGCTCGGTTTCATCGGCAGCCTGACAACGCCTTGCCGCTGCAGCAATATTGGTCTGGATGCCGCCTGGATGGACACTGATGGCGCGCACACCGGTGCCATCAAGCTCAGACCATAAACATTCAGTAAGTCCGCGCACCGCGAATTTTGACATGTTATACGGACCCTGAGTGGGAAATGACAACAGACCAAAAACGCTGGAAATATTCACGATACATCCTTCACGCTGGGCCAGCATCATTGGCAGGAAAGCTTTGGTGCCATAGAGCACACCCCACATGTTAATGCCCAGCTGCCACTCAAACTCTTCGATGCTGGTATGGTTAACGGTGCCAATGATGGTGACGCCGGCATTATTGAAAACGAAATGCACCGATCCAAAATCCTGTTTTACCTGTTCAGCATGATCAAAAACCGCCTGCCGGGAAGATACATCCAGCACATAAGCACGAGCACGCATCGTTGAGCCGTCAGTTTCCTGCAGCATCTGCATGGTTTCATCCAGGCTCTGCGGATTGATGTCTGAAAGCGCCAGCAACGCCCCCTGCTCCGCTAATTGCAAAGCAAGCGCCCGGCCAATCCCGGACCCTGCACCCGTAATGACGGCTACTTTGTCTTTAAACATGGCTGATCCTCGTAAATATTATCGCTGCCTATAAGAACGCAGGCAAAAAGCAGAATCAAGCACTCATGTAACAAAGCTGATAAAGCTGCTGATTTTAGAGAAAATGCTGCCGACAAATAAGCTGACTTCCATTAAACTTCCGCCATGACAGAACCCTCCTCACAGGCTATACCAGTTCCTCTTGTAAAAGGCAGCATTGCTCAGGGGCGCACCCAATGGCTGAGGCGCACGCTGCGACTCTCTCAGCAGGAAGCGGTAGCGGCAGCCACGATGACTGCTACCGGTGATAACTTCTTCAACGCCTTCGCCATCTACCTCAATGCCACAGCTGTGCAGATGGGCTGGTTGATGGCGATACCGCAATTATTTGGCGCGATGTTCCAGCTCTTATCCGCATGGCTGGGTAATTATTTACCGCGCAAACCGATGGTGGTGGTGACCGCAGGTGTGCAGGCGGTGGTGGTATTACTGCTGGGGGTAGTGGCCTGGAGTCGGCATGAAAATTCAGTAACCTGGTTGATCATGCTGGCGGTGCTTTATTTTGGCTGCGTGAATTTTCTGCAACCCCAGTGGCGTGCATGGATGGGAAGTATTGTTCCGCAACGCCGTCGCGGGGCATTTTTTGCATCGCGTACCCGGTTGACCATGATCTCATCACTGGCAATCTTCATCAGCGGTGGCCTGCTGCTCAACTTCAGCGAAAAAGCCGGTATGGTCTGGCTGGGATTTGCGGTGCTGTTTGGACTTGCCGCAATCGGCCGGGGATTATCCAGCCGACTGCTCTTTCTTATGCACGACCCTGACCCGCTTCCACATCCGGATCGCCGTAAAAGTTTCCTGCAAAGCATGCAGCAATTGCGCGGCTCATTAAAAGACAAGACTTTTCGTGACTACAGCTTATTCGTAGCTGGCATGCAGGGGGTGGTGGCAATATCAGCGCCATTCTTTGCGGTCTATATGCTGCGCGATCTGCAGTTCACCTACCTGCAGTACAGCCTGAATGCGATTGCATCCATCGTTACCCAGTTCCTCACACTCAGCTACTGGGGGCGGTTCAGCGATCGATTCGGCAACCGGTTGGTGATGATTATTTCAAGCGTGATCATTCCGATAGTGCCAATTTTGTGGATGCTATCGCCAGATTTTTACTATCTTTTGCTGGTACAGATGGTTTCCGGTATTGTCTGGAGCGGTTTTAGTTTAAGCACGGCTAATTATCTTTATGATATACGTCCTCACAAAAGCGACTTTGCTGTCTATGCGGCAACCCAATCGGCTCTGGGTGCCTGCGCTGTATTCATAGGCGCTATGACGGGTGGATTTATTGCATCCAGAGCGCCGGCAATGACGGAAATAATCCCCTTTGCCGATGATCTGCGCAGTCCCTTATTCCTGGTTTTCATCTGTACGATGCTGCTGCGTGCTGCGGTTGCAGCCTGGTTTATTCCGCGCTCAGTTGAGCCGAAAGTACGCAGAAGGCCGAAATTTCTAGCGGTTATTTACCGAGTCTCCCGATTCAATGCAATTTCTGGTATTTCACTGGACTGGTTGACGGTTACCCGAAAAACAAGAAAAACGGATACTGATCGAGATACAGAGGATGATAATCAGCCCGTATGAATCAGTATTCAGTACGCATCACTTCATAAATACAGATATTGACCGCGGCGGCAAGATTAAGTGATTCGATAGCGCCGCAGCCTGGAATTGCAAATGCCTCCGCCTGCAATCCTTGTAAGTGATCATGTGGGACACCACGCGCTTCGTTACCAAATACATAACAATCGAATTGCTTAAACTCAGGTAAGCAAAGCTGGCTGCCCTGCATATCGAGGCAGGCTATGCTGTCAAAGCGTTTAGCCAGGGTATTGATCGGCACATCCAACTCCAGCGGCACATGAAAAATTGCCCCCATACTGGCGCGCACGACTTTCGGATTGAATGGATCAACGCAACCTGGACTCAGCAGGCAGCGGAAATTCCCAAACCATGCAAGCGTGCGTAATATAGTTCCCAGATTGCCAGGATCCTGAACCTCATGCAGGTAAACAGCCCGTGAATGAGTATCGGGTTGATCATCACAATCAACTGAAGACAGATTCAATAAAGCCTTAAATGGCACCAGCGCAATAATGCCCTGCGGCGTTTTGGTATCTGTTGCTGCCGCCATCTGTCGATCGCTGATCTGGTGTTTGTTAAATACACTCTGCCAATCCTGCCAGATTTCGGTCACATAGACCTCGCTGTCAAGTAAGGCTTTGTTCTTTTGCGCGGCCCTTTCAAGTTCAAGCACCAAGTGCTCACCTTCGGCCAGGAAGTATCCGAATTCGCTACGATATTTCTTCTGGTGAAGCTTTTTCAACTCATCAGTTTTAATCGACATTGTTCAGTCCTTTAACAATCCATTGTTTTTTTAATATCTGCAAGCATAGCCAAGGCGAGTGCTTCTGCCACCTTTATTCCATCCACACCCGCTGACAAAATACCGCCAGCATAACCAGCGCCCTCACCCGCCGGATAAAGACCGCGCGTGTTCAGATTCTGCAGACTGTCCCGGTCGCGGGTAATTCGTATCGGGGATGATGTCCGCGTTTCGATCCCGGTCAATACCGCATCGTCGCGATCAAAGCCGCGAATCTGTTTTCCAAATTCAGGTAAGGCTTCCCGGATCGCTTCGATAGCATAAGCCGGCAGCGAGGGTGCCAGATCACCCAGAAGTACGCCAGGCGTATAAGAAGGTTTAACTGCACCCAGTTTAGTCGAAGGTTTGCCTTTAATAAAATCACCTACCAATTGCCCCGGGGCACAGTAATCACTGCCTCCGAGTTCATACGCGCGCGATTCAAGCTGTTCCTGCAGGTCGACACCAGCCAGTGGGCCGCCCGGAAAATCCTGTTCAGGACTGATGCCCACTACAATGCCGGCATTGGCATTGCGTTCATTGCGTGAGTATTGACTCATGCCATTGGTGACGACGCGACCTGGCTCCGATGTTGCAGCTACTACAGTTCCCCCCGGACACATACAGAAACTGTACACAGCCCGGCCATTGCGCGCATGGTGTACCAGTTTGTAATCAGCCGCACCAAGCTCGGGATGACCAGCATACTTGCCAAGCCTGGCCTTATCAATCAATGACTGTGGATGCTCAATGCGAAAGCCAATAGCAAAGGGTTTAGCCTCAAGATAAACCCCACGTTGGTGCAGCATACGGAAGGTATCACGCGAACTGTGGCCGAGCGCCAGCACGATATAGCGGCTGTGAATCTGTTCACCACTGGCCAGTTCAACACCCGCGACACGCCCATCCTTTATTAACAGATCGGTTACCCGGCTCTGGAAGCGAACTTCGCCGCCGAGAGATTTTATTTCTTCGCGCATAGCTGCGACCACGCCGGTTAACCTAAATGTCCCGATATGCGGTTTGCTAACATACAGAATTTCTTCAGGAGCCCCGGCACGCACAAACTCGTGCATAACTTTGCGGCCGTAAAACTTCGGGTCTTTAATCTGGCTGTAAAGTTTGCCATCTGAAAATAAGCCGGCACCGCCCTCTCCAAACTGCACATTGGACTCGGGTGTCAACTTGTTATCGCGCCACAGTGCCCAGGTATCTTTAGTCCGGCGACGGACATCGGTGCCGCGTTCCAGCACAATTGGTTTGAATCCCATCTGTGCCAGCGTTAACGCCGCGAATAAACCGCAGGGGCCAAATCCAATCACCAATGGACGTTCCTGTAATTGCGCCGGCGCCTGAGCTACTGGTATGTAGCGCGTATCAGGCGCCACACGAACATTCTGATCTGCGGCAAAACGTTGCAGCAGCTGCTCTTCATTGCGGGCTTTTACATCGATAATGTACACAAAGGTAATTTCACTGTTTTTCTTGCGCGCATCATAGCTGCGCTTGAATACAGTAAAATCAAGGACATCTGCGTCGCCTACTTTCAAACGGCGGGCAATTGCGGGGCGCAGTGCATCGGACGGGTGATCCAGGGGCAGTGACAGTTCGGTAATGCGTATCATAGCGGGTTCCTGGCCGGTGACTCCGGCAAAGGCTGGTGACAAGCGTGTGATCACGCTGGGTGTTCAGGCAGGCATTGTACGCAAACTGAAGCGTGCTGTCTCAGTCGCGGGCAGCGGTCCTTTATGTATGCTGGCGGCGTTGGCTTTAGGCGATCTCCTGCAGCACAACAAGACCTGTTATGCTGGGGCAACTCATCCAAAGAAAGAGCAGATTATCAGCAATGGCCCGATCGAAAAGCAGTAACCGTTGGCTGGAAGAACATGTCAATGACCCTTACGTCAAAAAAGCCCAAGTGGATGGTTACCGTTCCCGTGCCAGCTATAAACTCATCGAACTTATCGAAAAGGACAAACTGATCCGCTCCGGTATGCTGGTGCTTGATCTTGGCTCTGCACCGGGTGGTTGGTCACAGGTTGTAGCATCATTGCTTGGGACCAAAGGTAAGGTCATCGCCTCAGATATCCTGCCAATGCAAGCTTTGCGGGATGTTGATTTTATTCAAGGCGATTTTACAGAAGAGGCTGTTTTTAACCAGATTTTGGAGCGGCTTGGCGGAGTGCGAGCAGATCTGGTGATCTCGGATATGTCTCCCAATATCAGCGGTGTCGATGCAGCCGATCAAGCCTCATCCATTTACCTGGTTGAGCTTGCTCTGGACCTTGCGCGCCAGGTGCTGAAACCCGATGGCGCTTTCGTTGCCAAGGTATTTCACGGCGAAGGTTATGATCAATATGTAAAAGATGTCAGAACAAATTTTAATAAAGTGCTTATACGCAAACCGGATGCCTCACGTGCGCGCTCACGCGAAGTCTACCTGGTCGCGAAGGGATTCCGTGCTTGAAAATTTTGACCACCTTGAACAAACAGAGGTAAACCATGCGTCAAACAATACTTATAACCGGCGCCTCCTCAGGATTCGGCCAGGCCTGCGCACGGAAATTTTCTCAGTCCGGTGATGCTCTAATTCTTGTTGCTCGACGCACTGACCGTCTGGAGCAACTGCAAAAAGAGCTAAGACCCTTATGTCCGGTCCACATCCTGACACTTGATGTTACTGATACCGTTGCAGTTGCAGAGGTACTGGATTCCTTACCTGCAGACTTCAGCGACGTTGACGTTTTGATTAATAATGCCGGCTTGGCTCTGGGACTCGGATCTGCTCAGGATGCTGATCTCAGCGACTGGGATACCATGATCAATACCAATATCACTGCGGTGGTACACATGACACGGGTGATTCTGCCCGGCATGGTTGCTAGAAACCGCGGCCATATCATCAATATAGGTTCCACAGCCGGTAACTGGCCCTATCCTGGCGGAAATGTTTATGGAGCCAGTAAAGCGTTTGTTCAGCAGTTCAGTCGCAATCTTCGAGCTGACCTTATCGGCAAACAGATTAGGGTCAGTAATATCGAACCCGGCATGGCCGAAACCGAATTTTCACAGGTGCGTTTCAAGCAGGATAAAGAACGCGCGGATAAGGTATATCAAGACGTTAAACCCCTGTCTGCTCAGGATGTTGCCGACATCGTGCACTGGGTATGCAAGGTGCCGCCTCACGTAAATATCAATACCCTTGAAGTGATGCCGATCTGCCAGGCGTGGGGCGCACTGGCAGTTGACCGTGGCATGAACGTTACCTGATCATTCAAGTTTTATGTTCAACGCGTTGGAAAACTCTTCTCTGCCGATTTCACCGGAGAAAAAGGTGTTAAACGACAGGCTGACGCGTTCGATGTTTTCCGCAACTGTATGTACTCCGTGCTTGATGTGTGACGGAAACAGAATAATTTCGCCAATAGCGGTCTGCACAAAATAACGGGAGGCATTGTAGTAATTATCTTCTGTGTTCAACAGTTCATACCATTGTGCCTCTTCATTCCTGAAAAAACTGATGCCATCCTGAGGCCCGAGATTGATATAGAGCACCCCGCTGACCACGCTGTTCGGGTGGGTATGGGTATGATGCGACTGTCCTTTTGAGGTCTGTGTCAGCCACGACTGAGTTATCTTCAGTGCGACTTTATTTGTGGTGTTAAACACAATTTTGAAGTAGTTATCCAAATGCTGCTGAATCACCGCCTTGATGGATTTCATCTGGGAGGCCTTCAGAACATTCTTATTTTTTGATGAATAATTGGAAATAGCGATAACAGCATTGCGCAATTCCTGCTGAAAAAATTTCATTTCTGCTGCCGTAAAAGCTCTGTTTAATGAAGACCTGTATACAGGAACTGCAAACATATTGGCCATCTGGTGTTGCATAGGTCTCCTTCTAAATTTTAAATCGGCAAACGGGCTGGGAACTCGATAGTTTCAATGCTGCAGTTTTTTATGTGTAAATTTTTTAATTATCGATCAGTCGCTCTGCGCCGAGGTGGTAGTGGCGCATTTAACCAGCTGAAAAAGAGTGGTAACTGTGCCCGCAGTTCTGGAGGCAGATACTCAAAGTTCCTGCCGCGATCGATGATTTCCCAGAAATACAGTGAATCGGCACGTTCCAACTCATCGCGGATGGCGTGAAGGGATTCAGGGGTGTCCGTAATCATATCTGCTGCAATTAAACGCGCAGTTTTTTCTTCGCCGACTGATACATAATAAGTAGCCAGTTTCACTTGTGCTATGCGTACCCCACGCAGGCTGCGCTCCTCACGATGGCCGCGGGTTGGCCTGTCCATGTCCAGAAATTGTTTAGCTATCCGGTCATGTTCAGGGAGACCATTGGAATGAGCGTACTGACACAGTGCGGATAAATCATACGCGACGGTCTCGGCAATGAACTCAATGCCAGCGTCAAAAGCCAGGTGACCATAATATTTCAGGTGATTAACTCCTTTCAAAGCAGCGTCGCCGCGGCCAGCACTCAGCATGCTCTCAATCAGCATGCGATATTGATGCAGGATATTGTAGGCAGTTCGAACACTGCCGGCGTTTATCGCAGCACGAAGATAAGAGTTCATAAAACGAAAAGACATATCGACAACTTCATCCTCGCCAATGCTGGCGGCAGCTTCGCCGATATAGCGCGTGTTTATCGCAATCAAATAATTAATATCCTGCATGGAATGCAGTGCTTCATTGCAGACACCAAGGTACTGGCGCAGTACTTTCCACTCTACCCAGCAACGGCTGCTCTCAAGATTCTGCATTGACTCCGCATCCATCGCCACGAAGTCGGGGTTTTTGCGGATCCCCTCACCAATCTGGTACCAGTGGTGACCAGGTTTCGGTTTATGCGCCATAAACTCCAGCACAAAGGTTCGCAGGCAGTCTACTGCGCGGCTGGTAATAATTTTGTCGCGACCATGAATGGAGTTGTTGGCAATATCCGTAATTTCCTCCATCAGTTGCAGCATTTCGAGCTGCATGTCAGCCGATTCCTGTGCCGAGGGTGACTTCCCGCCTTGTGTTGCAAGGTCGGCAGCCTTGTGCCGGATTCGATCAATGATATTGCCAGGTTCCAAAAACCAGAAAACATAAGTGAAGTATGGCAACATCAGGGCCAGACCAAAGCTGGTAGCCAGCAGCATAAAAATCAGCGCACCTCGTGGCACGAAATCTGCTTTAAGGCTCACGCTGAGCCAGACTGCAAACAGGCTGGCGACCACGTAGAAGGAGAGCACCGTAATATTGATCGGATCCCGCATAAACATCATCGCCACACCGGTATAACGCTCCGATGACAGTTGTACGATGATAGCGACGACAGTAAGCACAAGTCCTACCACGGCAACATTAGTCATGCCAAGGGACGGGAGTGCGTCGGTTACCAGATCAGGATCGAATTGCAGGAAACTGTCGATGACACTGGAAGTTGCCAGAGTGCCATCAGCCACACTGAACAGATCGAAAGTGTAGAGGCCGGCAAAACCGATGGTTGCAAAGCCGGCAAGTAAGACAAAAGGACCCAGCCACATGCGGCGAAAGCCTGGCTGAGGTAGTTGGCCGGCATCGTCTGCAGCTGATTTGAGCAGCGAGGCACCCTGGGTCGGAGTTTTCATGAAAGGTTTCCTGTTATTTTGATTATGATACCTGCTCCATTATCGGCTTGTTACCTCATGCAGTTTTAATTCTAGGGGTACCGATTCCACCAAGCTGCCTAAGTGCATCACCAGTGAGTCTGTGCACCGTCCACTCATCCATAAGCACTGCGCCAATAGAGCGATAAAACTTTAGTGCTGGTTCATTCCAATCAAGCACCGACCATTCAAGTCGACCGCACTTTCGTTCACAGGCAAGCTGAGCCAGATAAGCGAGCATGCACTTGCCTATGCCCTTTCCGCGCATATCAGGGTTGACGTAGAGATCTTCAAGATAAATTCCGGCTTGCCCGAGAAATGTCGAGAAATTATGAAAGTACAATGCAAACGCTACCGGAGTCTGCTCCCATTCTCCAATTATCACCTCGGCTATCCGGTGGTTGCCGAACAAACTTTCCCTCAAACTGTGCTCAGTAGCAACAACTTCATGGCGCAATTTTTCATAGTCGGCCAGACCATGAATGAATGTCAAAATAAGCGCCGTATCGGCTTCTGTCGCTGCGCGTATGGTGAAGTTTTTCAGCATGATCTGAGTTTCTCTTGAATCAGTTTACGGGGTAATGGGTATCAGTATGGTCCTTCGATAAGACGCTCCGAGATCCACCAATAGTTTCCAAACTGATCCTTCACGCCTCCCTGTCTGTCGTTGTAGGGCTTATTGTCAACTTCCATGATCTTTGTCGCTCCTGCGCCTATCGCCTTGTTCATAGCTTCGTCAGCGTTTTCCACGTAAAGATAGTCAGAACCTGGCATAGCTGGATATTCAGCAGGGGCCTCGCTGACCATTACCGTTGAGGTTCCAGGACGAACCGGAGCATTAGCCAAACGGTCGCCTCGCATGTGGCGATCACCGATCTCCTCGCCCCGGAGGCCATGGACCAGAAAGTCCAGGAAATGAACAGCTCCATCGACTATGAGATAAGGTGTGACGGTATTAAACCAAGGGGGGATTCGCATTTGATCTCCATTTTGTATGCTTTGCAGAACTCACTGAAAAGCATACCTGACACCTTGACTGCGAGCAAATCCAGTAATAGAACAGTGGCGTTCCATAAAATCCTTGCCCACGTTCTCAAGCTGTGCTGGAATCAGTGCGTATGTCTGAACATAACCATGCGTCGCCGCAAGAACAACTCAAAGAGGATCAGACCGATGGATACCCCCACCCTGCTGAGCAGTGCCTTTATCGCCAGTTCCATTCTGTTTTCTGCTACCGTCAGCGCGCAGTCCAATGACTCTATATATGTCGCCCCCCGCACGGAATGGGGACAGGCTGAACTGCGTGGGGTATGGAATTTCAGTTCCAACATCCCCTTGCAACGCCCACAGAATCTGGCCGATCAGGAATTTTACAGCTCAGAACAATTTATTGCGTTAGAGCGCGCACGCGCTGAAGCAGCTGCTAACGCAGGTGAATTGACCCAGAGCATAGGTGGCGTCGTAGGGGGTTACAACGACTTCTGGATAGAGATCATGCCGCTGGATGCAAATATGCGCACTTCTATCATTATAGATCCGCCCAACGGCCGCTTGCCTGATGTAGTGCCTGGTGCACCACGTGCCTATGGTGGTCTTGGTCCGGATTCACAGGGCGAAAGACCGGTACGCTTTACTGTAGGGGGCATTGGCAAGGATGGACCTGAAGATCGCGGCCTGTCCGAACGCTGTCTGCTGGGCTTCAATTCAGTCCCGCCGTTTGAACCCAGTTTGTACAATAATAATGTGCAGCTGTTCCAGAATAAGGATCACTTTGTAATTTTCAATGAAATGATTCATGAAGCGCGCATTGTGCCGATGGACAACCGTGCGCATATACATGAGGACATTACCCTGTGGACCGGCAATTCACGCGGCTACTGGGACGGAGATACACTGGTCGTGGAAACCCGCAATTTCAATGACAGGACCCAGTCTTTTGCCGGAGTGGGCATCAGCGCTGATAAAACATTGATCGAGCGCTTTACGCGCACGGCGCCAGAACGTGTCGATTATCAGTACACTGTTATTGATCCGAAGGCTTTCGTCGCGCCACTGACCGGTATCGTGCCAATGTTTCGTTCCGATGGCGAGCTGTTTGAATATGCCTGCCATGAAGGTAATTACGGCATGGTTAATATCCTGAGAGGGCAGCGCGTAGAGGAAGGCAACTGGGATCATGAGAATAACCGAGCTGTCATGGGAGCCAGCCGATAGCAGTCACCTGCGATTGGTCCTGATCAGGATCTGAGGGCCGAACGCACACTTTCAAAGTAAGGACTGAGGATTGCGAAGAGCAGTTTGAATTAAATATGACCCACAACTGCCCGGCGCAGGCTTCGCAGCCTTAAGCTGGCTGTTCCCAGTCCACACAGGATCAGAATGCAACCTGCCCATTGCAACAGTACCAGTCGCTCACCAAGCACCAGATTTGCTGTCAACAGTCCGGTGACGGGCACCAGTAGAGAAAGAGGAGCAACCTGACTGGCCGGATATCTTGACAGCAGTTTGCTCCAAGTGCCAAAGCCAAACAGCGTCGCTGCAAAGGCCAGATAGATAACCGCAAGCAGCGCAGTCAGATCAAAGGATTGTATTGCGCTGGAGAGCTCTTCCGGTGTGTGCAGGAAGAAAGCAAGCACCAGCAAAGGGATCGGCGGCACCAGACTTGACCATATCACCAGACTGAACATATCGAGCCGCTGTTCGCGCCCTGCTCCCGCATTAACGGCCTTGCGCACCACTATATTTGAAACACCCCAGAATGCAGCACCAGTGATCGCCAGCAGCATCGCGCTCAAAGGGATTGCCCGCGTTCCAGCCAGCCCGGTGGCTGACCCGATCAGGATCAGACCAGTCGCTGCCATTGCAAGCCCCGCCAGTTGAGCCCCTGATACCTTCTCCTGCAGCATCAAAGCGGCCAGCAGCAAAGTGAAGAAGGCTTGGGATTGCAGAACAACGGAGGCCAGTCCTGCCGGTAGACCAAGGTGCATTGCATAAAACATGCAACCGAACTGGCCTATCCCAACCGTTGCCCCATAAGCCAACAGGTAGTTTAATTGGATTGCCGGGCGGCGGATGAAGAACACCGCCGGTATTGCCGCCAAGGAAAAGCGCAGAGCAGCCAGCAGCATGGGTGGCATGCTATCGAGTCCGATTCTGATAACGGTGAAACTGGATCCCCAGACAGTTACAACTAACAGCGCCAGTGCCAGGTCTCTACGATTCATTTGTTACCGCGTCGCCCTGATCATCGAATCGCTATGGGATTTACGACTACCTGCACCGCGCCCTTGAACTTCGGCTGACCGAGCACGAACATGAACTCTTTTACGCCATCTGCGGCAAGCTCAGCAGTGTTCATGCTTTCCAGGATATAAACACCGTTCTTTGCCAGCAGCGTCTGATGCACCGCGAACATCCGAGCGGGATTTTCGAAAGGGATGACTTCCAATGCCGGTGTATCAGCACCTATCGCGACAACGCCGAGCCCGGCCAGATACTCAGCGCCTTCAACGCCGGGTCCCGGCTGCCGGGAAATGAAACGCTCGTCGTCCACTCCGAGCAGCTGCATCCAACCGGTGTGAAATAACACAACGTCACCACTGCGAATCTGGACGCCTTGAGAAGTTGCTGCCGCTTCGATCTCCGCCCGGTTGAATGCGGTACCCTCGCTGACCATGTCCACGCCAAAATGCCTGCTCATGTTCAGCAACACACCGCGGGTGACGATCGGGGGTATTGTATGCGTACCCAACTCGGCAAGGCCATCATCGCGTACGATCTGGTTTGTGGTCAGGCCGTTGTAATACTTATGACCTATGCCGAGGTGGCCCAGACCATCAATCTGTGAGCCGATACCGAAACTGGTTCTGACGCGTTCATCATTGGAGGTGATCACATCGCTGCCGACCTCGATCGCGTCGCTGGCGGGAACAATGTCAATTTCATAGCTGCGCGAACCATAGGCGGGTGAATTCTCGGCTGTTTCAACGCCGAGTGAATATACCTTGCCAGTGACAATAAGTTCTGCGGCATTCAGCACGCCTTGCGTGCTTAGATTATTAGCTGCACCAATGCGATCATCAGCGCCATAGCGCGAAGGCACCCAGTCCTGAGCCAGAGCAGGAGAGATCAGATTGGCAGAAAGGCAGATCAGCCCTGCCAGCAAATTTAACTTGAACTTTCTCATCGGTCTCTCCTTTAAGTATCCACTGAATGCAGGATCACGGCATCTGCCCTCGCAGCCTGCAAAATGCAGGCCGCGATATCGAGCATCAGGCAGGCATGCGATGCAACGCGCAGATTTTATTGCCGTCGGGATCGCGCAGATAAGCCAGATACAGATTACCCATGCCACCTTCGCGGATACCGGGCGGGTCTTCGCAGGCAGTGCCGCCATTGGCAACCCCGGCCGCATGCCAGGCATTCGCCTCAGCTGGACTTGACGCTGCGAATCCTATTGTGCTGCCGTTGCCATGACAGGCTGGTTCACCGTCGATCGGTTTGGATAGACTAAAAATGCCGGTTTTAGTAACCCAGAAGGCACGCCCTTTCTGATCAATGACACCAGGCCCGTAACCAAGTGTCCCAAGGATGGCATCATAGAATTTTTTTGATTTTTGAACGTCATCTGCACCGAGCATGATATGACTAAACATAGTGTATGTTCCTCAGTCTTAATAAGGTTGGAGTTTATTTTTCTGCCAGTTCTTTCATGCTCACCAGAGCACGTTCGAAGGTCGCACGGCGTCTGGTTACATCAGCATCTTTCGCAGCTTGATCAGCCATATTGGATACATCCAGCATCAGCGTGTAAATCAACTTAGAAGAATTGTCGCCAGTGGGTCGCGCTTCCATGAAACCATGGTAAAGATTATAAAAAGCACCTTCTACAGCAGGCTGGGTGTAGCCATAAGAAAGTTCAGTCTGCGCAACCATAACTTCAGTAATGCGACCGCCAGCCAGTGAGCGGACGGCACCAATGCCATCACCAGAGGTGATGGTGCAATCTATATTCAACCACTCTGAAATACCACAGTAATCGCCAACAGCAGCCCAGACGGCATCAGCCGGTTTGGCAACATCGATTTCCATCTTAATGGTGACGTATTCGGGCTCGGCCATCACGGCTGCGGAAATGCTGAAACATGGGATAGCAATCAAACTCATTAGCGTGCGTTTCATGGGTATTGCCTCTCGTTGAAGTTGGTGTAAAGTGAGCCGGATTCTCGCACGGATCCGGTCCAGGAAGCACATGCTTTTTCTGGCGTAATTTCACCTGCACAGGTTTGAGTTTCATTCATGTCAAAGTCACTGCAACTTCTCTCCTTCCTGGTCCTGTCAATTTGCACATCGGTGTCGCAGGCCCAGCAACAGCAACCTGGACAAGCGCTCAGTGAGTGCAACACCGGCACCTGGACTTTGAACGATGGTTCACTTCTGGATATCAGCAAGACGCCTGCAGAGATCTGGCGCTGGCGCACTCGGGATGGGCTCTTTGGCCTGGTGAATCCCATTGCTGAAAATCCCTCGCTCGCCGCTGCCATTAATTTGAGCATTCAGGCTCAAAGTTGCGACTCGATTACCGTTGGTGGGCAATTGGCATCAAAGCTCGCGTTTGAACAAAGTGACACTAATTTTGCCGGTGACAATGAGCAACTGAAAGGTCGGCTGGTGTTACCTGTAAATACCGGTAAAGTCCCTGTCGTGGTAATGGTGCATGGCTCAGAGTCCACTTCAGCGGTACAGTTCAATAGCTGGCAAAGACAGCTGCCGGCGATGGGTATCGGCGTTTTTGTCTACGACAAGCGTGGCACAGGCGGCTCTACCGGCAGGTACAGCCAGGATTTTGAACTGCTGGCCAATGATGCGGCAGCAGCCGTGATCGAAGCGCGGCGACTGGCGGGTGATCGGCTGGAGTCGCTGGCGTTGCTTGGTACGAGTCAGGGAGGCTGGGTTGCACCACTGGCTGCAACCCGGACGCCAGTGGACAAAGTAATTGTGGGCTATGGTCTGGCTATTTCCCCCAACGATGAGGACCGAGAGCAGGTGCAGCTTGAAATGACGGCAATGGGTTATAGCGGCGCTGATCTCGCGGCCGCAGAAGAGGTAGCGAGGGCCACAGGACGGTTAATGGCGAGCGGCTTTCGAGAGGATTTCAGCGAGTATGCGCGGGTCAGAAAAGCCTATCACTCCCGGCCATGGTTTTCTCAGATCAGCGGGGAGTATACGGGCGATATACTGCGCTACCCGTCCTTGGTGCTGCGCTTGCTTGCGCCGGTTGCGCGACGCACAGGGAATCAGGGTACGCCCTGGGATTACGACCCCCTGCCCGTGCTTAATTCACTCACCCTGCCGCAGCTATGGGTCATTGCGGGCGACGACACCGAAGCACCACCCGAAACCACACTGAACCGACTAACTATGCTAAAACGCAATGGCAAGCCTCTGACGATTCTGGAATTCCCCGATACTGATCATGGCATTGTTGAATTCAGCGAAAACAATGGCGAACGTACCCCTACCCGTGTGGCTGAGGGCTATCTGCGTGCCGTGGCGGATTTTGCCAGGTATGGAGAGTTAATTGAACCCAATTACGGTAGAGCCACAGAAGTTAACTGAGCATATCAGTTAACTTTAGCTGTTGGATTTTCAGCTCCAAATCCACCATTAAGATAGCGCTGCATTAGCTGGCGCTGCTCAGGATCATCAGAAAATTCCTGCTCCAGAAACGCGTATAAGGCCAGTCGCGTAAGCATCTGCTGATCTGCTGGTCGCATAGCACGCTCAAATGTCTCCATCATGCAGGGCACTTCCTCAGAAATTGATATGCCAATTTCCGCATCAGCTGCGAGAATTGATTCAGCTTCACTCCCCTCAAGGTCAAGGTTGCTTAGCAACAGTGGGCATATCAACTGGTCGGGATGTCGGAACCAGCGGAAAAAGGTAGCAGACATACTGGCAAATCCCACATGACTGCCCTTGTCCAGAGTCACCAGCAGGCTGTTGGGCGCTTTCGAGGGGATCGGTGCGGCGTTAGACTCATAAGGAATTGCCGCGTCGGCGCTGCCGGCAATCATCATGAAGGGAATAGCAGAGGTCTTAAAGAATTTGGGTTCAAGGAAGTTGCTCGGTCCGGCGATGGATACTGCCGCACTGAGACGCGGATCGCGCACATCCCGATGATAGGCCACCAGCTGTGTGGTCAGTCCGCCCAAAGATAATCCGACAGCAGCCATGCGAGAGGGATCCAGTAAGCCATAAAGGCTGTCCGTTGGATCGGTATTTCGAGCCAGCAGTGTATCAATGATAAACGATACGTCGCCGGGCTGGTTGATCACATCATTCACGTTGGGACCGCCGGGTGCACCACCATGACTGAGCGGATAGTTCACGGCCACGAGGATGTAGCCCCTAGGCACCAGAAAATCGACCAGATATTCCGCTTCAGACGCCGAGGACATAAAGCCGTGACTGTAAATGATGAGCGGAAAGGACTGCTGATCTGGCGTTTCTGGATACCAGATAAAACCATTAAGTCCTCGCGCCGCGGTCCCTGCATAATCTCCATTGGGATTGGTTGGGCGCGATGTGTCAACGATTGCCATGGATTCACGAGCAATTTCGAACTCACCGGGCTGATACAGTAAGGCACTTTGCCCTGCTGCCGGGACGGGCAGGATCGGATTAAGCACATACACAGCAACGAGCAGCAATACCAGGGTCAGTCCCAGCAGAATCTTCTTTAAGCGAGTCATGCATTTATCTCATTATGTTTAATGGGTAGCAGGTTATGTCTGGTGGGCACCGAGACTAAGCCTTTAGCCATGAAGGGCAATGACCTTCCTCTACTTCGATACTATCTGTTTCTACGCCTTCCAATCGGTCTGCATTTTGTTCATATTCTTTGACAATGGACACGGCATGATCAAAGTTCTCATCGCTGACCATGACATTAGCAAAACCTGATGGTGAAAGATCACCGATTGCGCCTTGCAAATAATGCCCGCTGGTATACGCCTCAATATTTCGGGCTGACAACATACCCGAAACAATATGCGCTTCAAGAATATTTTCTGCTCTGTACACTATTTTCATTTAAATTTCCTGAGGACTATTGAACAGCACTTTGCTCTCTTCATATCAGCAGATAGACAGGTCTGCCCGGCAATCACCGGACGCGTTTCTTTATATCAGGTTTCAAACATAAAGCCTTTAAACATCCTCTGGAATCTATCTGATTCTCGTGCCGCAAGGATTCAACTGTTCTAGCGGAAAGAGGTTTGGTACTCTGTCGCGGCATCAATCATAACAAGCGGTAAGCCAGTGTCCGAGCAGAATAATAAAGAACCTCATACCCCAATGATGCAGCAATTTCTGCGTATAAAAGCGCAGCATCCCGATGAATTGCTGTTCTATCGCATGGGCGATTTTTATGAACTGTTTTTCACAGATGCCACCCTGGCCTCAGATATTCTTGGCATAACGCTGACGGCGCGCGGTAGCTCTGGTGGCAAACCAATTCCTATGTGCGGCATCCCCTATCATGCCGCAGATCGCTATCTGGCCAGACTGGTCGAGGCCGGACGCTCGGTGGCTATATGCGAGCAGATCGGTGATCCGGCTACCAGTAAAGGCCCGGTTGAACGCAAGGTGATGCGGATCATAACTCCTGGCACCATCAGCGATGAAGCGCTGCTGCAGGAGCGCGCAGACAGTGTATTGCTGGCTGTAACCGGCACTATGGACTGCAAGCCGGGTGGTGAGGAACATTTCGGGCTGGCGTGGCTGGATATCAGCAGCGGTCGCTTTCTGCTCAGCGAAGTGAATTCTCAGCATGATTTGCTGGCTGAGATTGAACGCATCCGCCCGGCTGAAATACTACTCAATGAAATGCTTGAGTTGCGGGAGTTGGAAAACCGTCCAGGTTCGCGTCGGCGTCCGGTCTGGGAATACGATTTCGCAGCCAGCACCCGCGCATTGAATCAACACTTTAAGACGCGTGATCTGAATGGGTTTGGTTGTGAACAGATGGTGCTGGCGCTGCAGGCTGCCGGCTGTCTGCTGGCTTATGCCCAGGACACCCAGCGCTCGCAGCTGCCACACATTCAAGGGATGCAGATTGAGCAGCAATCGGACAGCCTGATTCTTGATGCAGCCAGCCGCCGTAATCTTGAGCTGGACCGCAACTTAAGCGGAGGCAGCGAGAACACTCTGATGTCGGTGCTCGATGCTACCGCAACTCCAATGGGCAGCCGCCTGCTGCGTCGCTGGCTGCATCGCCCGCTGCGCGATCGTCATGTGTTGCAGCTGCGACAGCAGTCGGTTGCCAGTCTGATCGAGCAATACCGCTTTGAGGTTCTCCATCCCTTGCTGAAAGGCATCGGTGATATCGAGCGCATTCTTGGTCGCGTGGCACTGCGTTCAGCGCGACCGCGCGATCTGGCGAGATTGCGTGATGCGCTGAGCGCCCTGCCGGAAATGCAGAGTCACCTGAAGACTATTCTGGCCCAGACTGATTCGCCTCGTTTGCAGACTTTAAGCGTGCAGATCGGCGAATATCCTCAGCTTGCTGATTTGCTCCACCGGGCAGTATTTGAAAATCCTCCGGTGGTTGTGCGCGAAGGTGGAGTTATCGCAACGGGCTATGATGCTGAACTCGATGAACTGCGGGCCCTGAGTTCCAATGCCGGACAATTCCTGGTTGATCTGGAAATCCAGGAGAAAGCACGAACCGGTTTGAGCACTTTAAAGGTTGGGTATAACCGGGTGCATGGCTACTACATAGAATTGAGTGCAGCTCAGTCTGGCGCAGCCCCTGCTGATTATATCCGTCGCCAGACTTTGAAGAACGCCGAACGATTTATTACTCCTGATTTGAAAATATTTGAAGATAAGGTACTGAGCGCCAACGGCAAATCGCTGGCCCGTGAGAAAGCGCTTTATGATGAGCTACTGGAGATTGTAGCTGAGGATTTGAATATTCTGCAGCTCAGCGCTGCAGCGCTGGCTGAACTTGATGTGCTGGCAAATTTTGCAGAGCGCGCGCTGAACCTGGACTGGAGCCAGCCGGATTTGAGTGCCCAAAGCGGCATTTTTATTGAACAGGGACGCCATCCGGTAGTGGAACAGGTGCTGGAGAACAGTTTTGTAGCCAATGATGTTGATTTAAGTCCTGCCGCGCAGATGCTGATCATTACCGGCCCGAACATGGGCGGTAAATCGACCTATATGCGCCAGACTGCATTGATTGTACTGCTGGCTTTTACCGGCAGCTTTGTCCCTGCTCGCCGCGCTTGCATTGGCCCGGTCGATCGAATTTTTACCCGCATTGGTTCATCGGATGATCTAGCCGGGGGCCGATCAACCTTTATGGTGGAGATGACTGAAACTGCCAACATACTGCACAACGCTACTGCCAGCAGTCTGGTACTGATGGATGAAGTGGGACGTGGCACCAGCACCTTTGATGGTTTGTCACTGGCGTGGGCCAGCGCTGTCTATATCGCGGAGAAACTGCAGGCCTATACCTTGTTCGCAACGCATTATTTTGAGCTGACCGTGTTGCCAGACAGCCATGACAATATCTGCAATGTGCATCTGGACGCCTCCGAACATGGCGAAGGCATTGTTTTTCTGCACTCGGTGAAGGCTGGTCCCGCGAATCAGAGCTACGGCTTACAAGTGGCACAGCTGGCTGGAATTCCTGCTCAGGTGATTCGTCAGGCACGCGAAAAATTGAGCTTGCTTGAGCAGGATTCCGTAGGTTTGCACGAGAGCCGTGCGCGTACTGTATTGACCGCTGACACAGTCTTTGAGGATAAATCTGTGGCGGGCAGCGCGAAAGCACTGATTCAAAAACCAATGCAAAGTGAATTATTCATTGAGTATGCTGATCATCCGGTTGTGCAGGAACTGCATAACATTGATCCTGATAACCTCAGCGCCCGAGAGGCGCTGGACCTCATCTATCGCTTGAAGCGCAAACTTGAGTAAGTTGTCTTTGCTACCATTCTTTGACCAGTAATTTCAGCTTGCCAGGCACATCGGCCCACTCTTTGGCATCTGCAGGAGCTTCTTTCATTTCAGTAATGTTTGGCCATTTCTGCGCCAAATCTGCGTTCAGTTCAAGAAAAATACTCTGATCTTCTGGTAACTCGTCCTCAGCATAAATCGCATCCACCGGACATTCCGGTTCACACAGTGCGCAGTCAATGCATTCATCAGGGTGTATCACCAGAAAGTTCGGACCTTCATAGAAACAATCAACCGGGCACACCTCAACGCAATCCATGTGCTTGCACTTAATACAATTCTCGCCAACTACAAATGTCATGATTTCTCCAGTCTTCAGGCCAATGCACAAAGCCCGCTGAACACTGGGCTCTCAATACCATAATATCAGCGAAATTATAAAGAAAATTATCACCGACGTTAAAACACTATTTCCGATATCCGAAATCGCCCAAACCAGCGCTGCTTTCAGGGCGCGGATTGTATCAGCATTCCAGGCACTTATCAGCCCCGAAAGTTGTGCAGAGCCTCACCCGTGCAGTATCCGCAACCGCATGGAGCGATAGTCGGGCCTCCACGGATGACATCCACCGAGCATCCTGCGCGGGAGCTCTGCACGGGTTGATATCCAGGGTTCCGGATATTTCCAGGCTGCGGACATTCAGGCCAGGCTCACAAACAACTGCTATCGAGCCCTTCTTCCTGCACCATCTCTCTCAATCGGTCCAGCGCTTCCATCTGAATCTGCCTTACCCTCTCCCGAGTCAGACCGATCTGTCGGCCAACCTCCTCCAGCGTTCCGCTTTCATAACCACGAAATCCATAGCGTCGAGCAATTATTTCAGCCTGGCGCTCCGTAAGACGTTGCATCCATCGCTGCATGGCGCTGTCTCGTGTTTCTAAATGCAGACACTGCAAAGGATTGTTCTGATTCTCATCAGCGACTGTTTCAGTCAAGGACAACATCCCCTCTTCTGCAACCATGCTGTCTAGAGAGACGACTCTTTCATTGCAATAAAGAACTTTCTCCACACTGGTTAGCGGTTTCTCAAGAGCAGCAGCAATGTCAGCGGCCGTTGCATCGCGCGCAAGCGTTTTATTCAGTTCATTAGCTGTCCGCAGATAGCCATTTAGTTCTTTAACTACATGAACCGGCAGGCGGATGGTGCGCGACTGGTTAATGATCGCACGTTCAATCGATTGCTTAATCCACCAGGTAGCATACGTAGAAAATCGAAACCCTCTTTCTGGATCGAATTTTTCTACGGCTCGCATCAATCCAAGATTACCTTCCTCTATCAGATCGAGTGACAGCAAACCTCGATTACCATAGCGATTAGAAATTTTCACTACTAAGCGCAAATTTCTTTCAATCATGGTCTGACGTGCAGAAGGATCTCCCTGAACAACACGACGCGAACACGAAAGTTCTTCGTCTCGGGTGAGCAGGTCGATTCGGCGTACTTCATTCAGGTAAAGACGAGTAATATCTAATGCGGTGGTATCATTGACTCCGGCAGGAATCTCGGGTCCTTGCGGACAGACATCAATATCCATAGTGCTCTCCTTAGCATTCTTTCCAATTTCATTATCGCTTCCATGTTGTTAGGTATTTATTATTTTTATTGTTTAATAGAACTGACTTACTATCAGTGTCACGGGTCAGTACCAGTTTGATGCAGACCTACTTCCGATTCTGCCGAGAAACTACTCACAGAACCGGAGGGATAAATTACCATTCCAATATCGAAGATGGCAAATATTATTTTAAGGTCTCGGCAGATACGCTAATGGATCTACTGGTTTTCCATCCAGACGAACTTCGAAGTGCAATAATTCCTGCCCGGCAATATCGCTTCCTATCTCGGCAATCTTATCTCCGGCATTAATTCGCGCACCTTCAGAAACCAGCATGGCGCTGTTGTACATATAAGCGCTTAACAAACGTGAACCATGACGAATGATGATCAAATCGCCAGCACCCTGGATGCCGCGGCCCGCATAAACCACATCACCATCTGCTGCTGCATAAACTGCATCACCGCGCTTGCCGACTATATCAATGCCACGTCCGCTGATGTTTCCACTGCTGCTGGCGAAGTTGCGCAATACCCGCCCCAGTACCGGCCATTGCCATTCAACCCCATCGACCTGACGAACTGGTACTGATTCGCGCCTTCTGCTTTCAGCAGCAGGCTGAGAGGGCTGTCCCCGGGTTGCGGCTGATTCACCTGCTGGCGAGGCAGGAATGGCAGGCAATGCAGCAACAGCATTTTCAGAAATACCACCCAGGTTCAGACTCAGACTCTGATTGGGATAAATTATGTAAGGTGCCTGCAGATTATTGGCCAGCGCCAGACGCCGAAAATCTATATCGTAGCGAAACGCTATCGAATACAGGGTTTCTCCGCGCTCCACCACATGGGGCGATGAAGAAAGGTTGTCGGTTGATAGAGCCGCGCCAGCGGTTGCCGGAATTGAGGTCTGTGCAGGCGTTTGCGATGCAGAGGAAGACGAAGGTGTGCTGGGCGCAGCAACTGATGTCGCCACGCTGGTTCCGGCTACTGGATCGCGGCTTATCGTCGAGCGGTCTATGGTAGAGCGACCAATACCAGATCGAGTTGGCGTGATGGCAACAGTGGCGGCGCCAGTTGTTGTTGCAGAGCGAGTACTGGTTGTACTGCTCGTAGTTGACCCGCTTACCGGCGTCGAACGGCTGTTAGCGGTACTTGCTCCCGTGGTTGATAAAATCAGCGGAGGCGTGCGCTCAACCACGGTGCCACGTTCTGAAACTGGGGCTTGATAAGTGGTGCAGGCTGATAATATCAGGCTGCTGCCAAAGACGGTAAAGTTCAGACGCATGGCGCGGCTGCTCAGTTTTAACGGTGCCAGGATACTGCTTGGAAATTTCATGAATATAGCTCATCTGGTTTTTTGGAGTTGATCTGCGCTTATTTACCAGTTAGTTGCTCATGTTGATGGGGGTTGGCAAGCTGCTCGATCAGGGCAATCAGGGTAAACCCGACGACAATGAATAACAACACCAACACCAGCTGAGAGCTCTGACCAGTCGCTGCTTCGTACTGCCAGGGCAGCAGATTTACGTTACTTATCCCGGCATCAGTGCCTGCTGCCCCTTCCTTCCAAGGCCACAGCACCGCCACAGATGCTGCCAGCATACCGGTGAGGAATGCATAGGTTGGCTGCCGGTAATTCGCAAACGTCCATGTGAGCACATGCGCAAAACTCAATAAGCCTAGTGCACAGCCGGCAGCAAATACCAGGATAATATCGAATTGCAGGGTACGCAGTGCATCCAGCACATAGTTGTAGACACCCAGCAAAATTAAAATAAATGCACCCGATAGTCCCGGCAGAATCATTGCACAGATGGCAATTACGCCGCAAAAAAACAGGTATACAAGACTGGTATTACCCTGCAGTGGATTAGCAAACGCTGACAGCAGACTGATTGCGGCTCCCAGTAATGCGCAGGCAATGATCAGCGGAGTCCAGTTTTGAATCTGTCTGCTCAACAGCCAGGTGCTGGCAAAAACCAGACCGATAAAAAACGCCATGACCAGTACGAAATAATTATCCAGCAGATACAACACTGTGCCGGCAGCCAACATCAGACTGCTCAGGATACCTAGTAACAGGGTAAGCAAAAAACTGCCATTGATTAACTGCCAGAATCTTGCCGGGCCTTCCCGCCACAGCACCGGAACATTGCGCGGATTAATATTTTTAATCGAAAAAATAAGTTCTTCGTAAATACCAACGATCAACGCGATGGTTCCGCCTGAAACACCTGGCACTGAGTCAGCAATCCCCATGGCCATGCCTTTCAGAAAAAGCATCAGTCGTGCACGTAAATGAGTTTTGTTCAATAGCTGTTTACCTGCCCGCTCAACAATGGCACAAAGCGGACTGCTGCCAGCACCTGGGTGGTGAAATTGTCGCCATCCCTATGGATAAGCCTGAGTTCCTGCACATCATCTCCGCCTACCGGAATGATCAGACGTCCGCCATCGGCAAGTTGATTCAATAATTCCTGCGGCACCCTTTGCGGTGCAGCGGCTGCAATAATCACATCGAAAGGCGCTTTTGAAGGCCAGCCATCATTACCATCATCATGTTTAAAACTGACATTGCGCAGACCCAGCAAGGCGATATTTTTGCGTGCTTTTTCAAGCAGCGGCTGAATCCGCTCAATCGAACTGACCTTGTCAGCCAACTGCGCAATAATAGCGGTCTGATAACCACAGCCGGTACCGATCTCGAGCACATTACTTAGCTTCTGTCGGGAAGGGGCAAGCCCGACGAGCACCGATTCAGTCATTTTCGCAACAATGTAAGGCTGCGAAATAGTCTGGTTGAAACCGATTGGAAGCGAGACGTCTTCGTAGGCGCGATGTGAGAGTGCTTCATCCAGAAAAATATGACGGGGCGTGGTACGGATCAGATCCAGTACCGCCCAGTTTTTTATACCCTGCTCCAGCAGGCGTCCGATCAGACGCTCGCGGGTTCTTTGCGAGGTCATACCAATGCCGGCAAAATTATTCGTGTTCAAGTGTGCTGCCTCAATGACTTCTTGTTGTGATCACTTCAACTGTTAATTGTACTTACAGATTTCACGCAATACCGCTGTTGCATAAGTGCCCGGGGGCAGACTAAAGCTGATCAGCCATTGATCGGCAGCGGTCTGCTCATAGTGCATCTCACCCGGCAGCAGACGCAGACTGCGCCGGCTTTGTTGCAGACCGTGGGCTTCAAGCCCGGCACACAGCACTGCCATATCAGTTTGTACACTGCTCTCCAGAAGATTGGCAGCGGCGCTACTGCGCAATTCTCCGCGTCCCCATAAGGGGCCAGTCGGGTGGATATCATATTGTTGTAGACGTTCCGCAAGCATATCGTCCCACTGTGCAGGCACAAATACACTCTCACTGCCGGCCAGATTCATTACATCACCGTCGAGATAAGTGTTCCAATTGCCAGCTTGAATGCGTCGTGACAACACTTCGTTAAATACTGCAGAACGTGCTGCTGAAAGCAGCATGCCACGTTGAAACCGGCCGGGTTTACGTAGTTTGCCGCTAAACCACTGCTGCGCCAGCGCTGCATTTTCGCCGTCCCGACCAAATCGCTGTTCACCAAAATAATTCGGCACGCCTGTTGATGCCAATTGATCCAGACGCTGTGTTATAGATGCTCCCTGCACCTCTTTAAGTTTGATCTTAAAACGGTTACTGCGATGGGTTCCAAGCCGTATTTTGCGGCTGTTCCAGCTGCTTTCCAGTATCTGCAGAGTATCGTCATGCACGGATTTCAATTCCGGGGTGCTGCCGCCTGGCATCCAGATGCTGAGCCACTGGGTACAGACACCCTGTTTGTCTTTCTGACCAGCATAGCCGATATCAGCCTCGCGAACGCCTGCGCTGTGGGCAAGGCGCTCCACGACCTGACGGGTGGTAATGGAAGTTTTGCTGATGCGGACGCAAAAATGCTCGCCACTACCGCTGGGCAGATAACCCAATTCCTCATCTACCTGAAAGTCCCTGGGCTCGGCCTTGAAGATTGCCGTGCATTGAGGAGGCCCGCACGCATAGGCGAGTCCATCATACTGAGTCACTTTTGTTGAACCTGCTAATTCAATCATGGTTTACAAGTATTATCTGTGTCACAGCGGATCTCGTGCAGATCGCACTGGATCATCGGGCTTGACGAGCAATACCACTGCATAGGTTTCAATGCCTTCGCAGCGACCAACGAAACCCATGCCCTCGGTGGTTGAGGCCTTTACATTGACCTGCTCCGGCGCACACTGCAGCAATTGTGCCAGATGTCTGCACATTGCCTGAATATGCGGAGCCATGCGCGGCGCTTGTGCAAGTATAGTGATATCAGCATTGCCGATCAGCCATTGCTGCTCACGCATTATCGCGACTACTCGTCGTAGCAAAATCGAACTGGCGATATTCTCAAACTCAGCCTCACTGTCCGGAAAGTGCCTGCCGATATCGCCTTTGCCCAGCGCGCCAAGGATTGCATCACAGAGGGCGTGTATCAACGCATCGCCATCAGAATGAGCAATCAAGCCGCGCTCATGCGGAATATGCACGCCGCCAAGAATCAGTGCTTTCCCTGAATTCAGATCAGTGAAACGGTGCGCATCGTAGCCGTGTCCGATTCTAAACATCTGCATTTCGCTCACTAGTCTGCGCGGTCAGAATGGCACTGGCAAGCAACAGATCCCCAGGATGGGTAATTTTAATATTATCAGGATTGCCGCGAATCAACAGTGGGCTGTAGTTAAGCGCTTCGATTGCAGAAGACTCGTCAGTAATTTCGATGCCGGTGCTAACGGCGTGCTGCAATGCTTTGCGCAGCAGGCCATAGCGAAACATCTGTGGAGTAAAAGCGGCCCAGACATGGCGACGATCCAGCGTTCCCTGCACGGAATCTCTGCCAGGCTCTGCGATTTTCAGTGTGTCGCGCACCGGCGCTGCCAACAGACCTCCTGCAGGATGATGCTGAACTGCATTAATCAATGCCTGAATGTCACTGCTACGTACACAGGGACGCACTGCATCATGAACCAATATCCAGTCATCTTCGTGTGCCTTATCGACTAAAGCAGTAAGTGCATTAGCAACGGAGCCGTGACGGCTATCAGCGCCAGCACAAACCTGGATGCGAGAATTATTATTGAACTGTAATTGCTGCCAGTAACTATCCTCAGACTGCAGTTCTTCAGCGCTTATTGCCACCACAATGTTGCTGATCAACGGGAGTTCGAGCAGACGCAGCAGAGCCAGAGCCAGTACAGATTTACCCTGCAATTGCAGATATTGTTTCGGGACCGCGCTGTTCATACGCGAGCCAACACCGGCAGCAGGCACTACTGCCCATATCTTCATAGACCTGGCTTGCTCCACCATCAGCCTATTCCACTATCAGGAAAAAAGTTTCACCTTCTTTAATCATGCCCAGCTCGCTGCGCGCCCTTTCTTCTACTGCTTCCAGACCATTCTTCAGGTCCAGCACTTCGCTTTCCAACATGTCGTTGCGCTTGCGCAGCTCTTCATTTTCAAGTTGTTGGACTTCAACCTGTGTCTCAAGCTGTCTTAATTCAGCGAGACTGCCATCACCGACCCAGAGTCGGAACTGCAGAAGTAGTAAGATCAATAACAACGCAACAGGTAGTATTTTCATACTTATCCAATGATATGTTGAAATTCCGTGAGACCGCGATAAACCGCACGAGCACCCAGTTCTTCTTCAATCCGCAGCAAACGATTGTACTTGGCGACTCGGTCCGAGCGGCACAGCGATCCGGTTTTAATTTGACCAGCGCCGGTTGCGACCGCCAGATCAGCAATCGTGGTGTCTTCAGTTTCACCGGAGCGATGCGATATTACAGCTGTGTAGCCGGCTGTTTTAGCCATACGAATAGCTTCAAGAGTTTCGGTTAAGGTCCCGATCTGATTGAATTTAATCAAAATAGAATTAGCAATACTCTGGTCGATTCCGCGCTTCAGAATTTCAGTGTTGGTAACGAACAGATCATCACCGACCAGCTGTATCTTGTTTCCTAGTTTGCGGGTCAGCTTCGCCCAGCCATCCCAGTCGCTTTCATCCATCCCATCTTCGATGGAAAGAATTGGGAAGTCAGCGGCAAGCTTCGCCAGATAATCCACAAACTGCGCTGAATCATAAACCGCATTTTCACCTTTGAGATGGTATTTGCCTTCCCGGTAAAATTCCGATGCGGCGCAATCCAGTGCAAGGCGAATATCTGTACCCATTTTCAAGCCGGCTTTATGCACAGCTTCCATAATGGCTTCCAGCGCCGCGGCATTCGAAGGCAGATTGGGCGCAAACCCCCCTTCATCGCCCACCGAGGTATTGAGCCCCTGTTTGTGCAGAACCGCCTTCAGGTGATGGAAAATTTCCGCCCCAAAGCGCAAGGCTTCAGAAAACGTGCCAGCGCCAACCGGCTGAACCATGAACTCCTGAATATCGACGTTGTTGTCAGCATGCTCGCCACCATTAATGATGTTCATCATTGGCACTGGCAATGTGTAAGAATTGCTGCCATTGAGTCGGGCGATGTGAGCGTATAAAGGCAACTTGTTTTCCTGAGCAGCTGCTTTGGCAGCGGCCAGGGAGACTGCGAGAATAGCATTGGCACCCAGGCTGGCTTTGTTTGGAGTTGCATCCAGCTTGATCATGGCACGGTCCAGACCTTCCTGGTCACTGGGGTCATGGCCGATCAACAGATCTCTGATATGGGTGTTAACATTGCTGACCGCTTTCAGAACGCCTTTTCCCAGGTAACGGGCCGGATCTTTATCGCGTAATTCCAATGCTTCTCTGGATCCTGTTGATGCCCCTGAGGGGGCGCAGGCACTGCCCATGATGCCGGAGCTGAGGATCACATCTGCTTCTATGGTGGGGTTGCCGCGTGAGTCCAGCACTTCCCTGGCACGGATTTCTGTAATTTCTGCCATTATTTTATCCTGTTCCCTGTCTTGTGTAGTTGAGCGGTTATTCAAAGCGGTTATTGCGTGTTCATTGTGTGTCTATGTCAACAAAACTTTTTACCAGGTCATCTACTGCTTTTACCTGCAGCAAAAAGTCTTCCAGTTTATCGAGTGGCAAGGCGCAGGGCCCGTCGCATTTTGCCTTGCCCGGATCCGGATGTGCTTCCAGAAACAAACCTGCGATCCCCTGACTCATGCCAGCCAGAGCCAGCGCAGTCACATCGGCGCGGCGGCCATCGGCGCTGGCAGGCAGTCCGCCGGGTTTTTGCAGCGAATGCGTCACATCGAATACCACCGGATACGCGAATTTTTTCATCACTGAAAAGCCCAGTATATCCACTACCAGATTGTTATAGCCAAAGCTGGAACCGCGTTCGCACAACATTAGACGCTGATTGCCCGCCTCCTCAAATTTGCTGAGTATGTGACGCATTTCCTCGGGCGCAAGGAACTGCGCTTTCTTTATATTGATTGCCGCGCCGGTACTGGCCATGGCCTGCACCAGATCAGTCTGCCGGGAAAGAAATGCCGGCAACTGTAAAATATCTGCCACTTGTGCGGCCGGGGCTGCCTGCCAAGGCTCATGAATGTCGGTGATCACCGGGATCTTAAAGCGATTTTTAATTTCCTCCAGAATCTCCAGTCCCTGCTCCAGACCCGGTCCGCGAAAGGCATGTATCGATGACCGGTTAGCCTTATCAAAGGATGCTTTGAACACATAGGGGATGCCCAGTTTTTTAGTGACCGTCACATATTGTTCAGCCACTTCCAGTGCCATCTCTCTGGATTCCAATACGTTCATTCCACCTAGCAGAACAAAAGGCTGATTATTGGCGAAAGGTATATCAGAAACAGTGATGACCTTGTAGTTCATCAGTTTTTCTCATTCGCATGATCGGCAGCCGGCGCAAACTCAGCCTGATGTGCCAGTGCTGCATTGATAAAGCCGGTAAATAAGGGATGCCCATCACGAGGTGTCGAGGTAAATTCAGGATGGAACTGGCAGCCTACGAACCAGGGATGATCAGGTGCTTCAACTACTTCAACCAGCATGCCGTCCATGGAGCGTCCGGTGATTTTCAAGCCGGCCTCGCGCAGGGTATCCAGATAGGTGTTATTTACTTCATAACGGTGCCGGTGACGCTCAGTAATGACATCTTTGCCATAGCACTGATGAGTGATCGAGTCTTTGCTGAGTCGACACTCCTGAGCACCAAGACGCATGGTGCCACCGAGATCAGAGTTTTCATTACGTTGTTCCAGACCACCTGAGGCATTCATCCACTCGCTGATCAGCGCCACTACCGGAGCTTTACAATCGGCTTTAAACTCAGTGCTGTGTGCATCTGCAAGCCCGGCGACATTGCGTGCGTATTCGATAACAGCAACCTGCATACCCAGACAGATACCCAGATAGGGAATTTTATTTTCGCGGGCATACTGCACAGTTAAGATCTTGCCTTCGACGCCGCGGATGCCAAAACCGCCAGGCACCAGAATCGCATGTGCGCCCTTCAGCAGCGACGTGCCATGTGCTTTCACATCAGAGGAATCGATGTACTTGATATTGACCCGGGTACGGGTTTCGATGCCAGCATGAGTAACCGCTTCAATCAGTGATTTATAGGCCTCAAGCAGTTCCATGTATTTGCCTACGATGGCAATAGTTACTTCACGATCCGGGTGTAGTTTGGCATCAACTACGCGGTCCCATTCCGTGAAATCTGCCGGCAGACAATGCAGATCAAGTTTCTTGACGATGATGTCGTCCACACCACTTGCGCGCAGCAATGCAGGCACACGATAGATGGTATCGGTATCAGGCAGAGAAACAACCGCAGGCAGATCGACATTGGTAAAAAGAGAAATTTTACGACGTGATGATTCCGGTATTTCATGATCTGATCGGCAAATCAGCACATCCGGTTGGATACCTATTGAGCGCAACTCCTTTACTGAGTGCTGAGTCGGTTTGGTCTTGGTTTCCCCAGCGGTTTCAATATACGGAACCAGGGTCAGGTGCATAAACAAGGCATGCGCCGAGCCCAGCTCAGCGCGCATTTGCCGCACGGCTTCCAGGAACGGTTGTGACTCAATATCACCCACGGTACCGCCGATTTCCACCAGCGCCACCTCTGCGCCATTGGCACCTTCAATGATGCGACGTTTGATCTCATCCGTGATATGAGGGATTACCTGAATGGTTGCGCCCAGATAATCGCCACGTCGCTCACGTTTGATAACTTCTTCGTACACGCGGCCAGTGGTAAAATTATTTTTTGAGGTCATGGTGGTGCGAATAAAACGTTCGTAGTGACCGAGATCCAGATCGGTTTCCGCTCCATCTGCTGTAACAAATACCTCACCGTGCTGGAATGGGCTCATCGTGCCTGGGTCGACATTGATATACGGATCCAGTTTTAGCATGGTGACTTTGAGGCCACGCGCTTCAAGAATTGCGGCAAGAGATGCAGAGGTGATGCCTTTACCCAGCGAGGAAACAACACCACCGGTAATAAAAATATAACGCGTCATTAACGCCCCATCCAGATTAACTTCTTCGATTAATTTAAGTGCCTGCTGACAAGTTTCAGGAGCACATTTAGATGGGATTACAGACTACCAGAAGGCAGTCTCATCCACAAACAAATTCTCCCCTGCACATGCGTCAACTGAGGGTGGAATCGACTGTCGGCAGCCATTCTAGGCGCACACCCGTGGTGCCTGACGGGGCTGCAAAACCATCACAAACGCCAGCCCCAGGGATGTACACAATTTGATTCTCATAACACAACAGCGGTAGCCGATCACGCAGCCAGGGAGGAACCCCAGCATCATGCAGGATTTTTTTCAGCGCCCTGGTACGCCGACCGCTTAACCGACAGTGCTCCCCTCCTCTGCGATAAGAAATCAGCAGACTGCCATTATCGGGAAGTTTGAGCAGATTGCTGCCAGTTGTGCTGTGAGTATGTGAGAACATCAGTAAACCATTATCAGGCAGGTCAATTTTTTCAACACAACTCAGATCTTTCACCGTCAGCAGAAGTGTTTGTGTCTTGTCCAATAATGGCATGCTGGGAAATGCATATATGCGATTTTGAAAACGCCTCATTTCATGCCCATCCCAGATCAGCTCCGGTTGCGCATCAACAGCGGCACTCAACAGTTCATCGCTGCAGCGCCTGAGCACCTGCCAGCCAGGGTCGGGAAACCCTAGCAGGCTGAGCCAGTACCTGATCACATTACGCTGCCTTGCGCGGTTCAGGGCGCACAGCGCATTGCCATCCAGTTGTTGTTTGCTGTCAGTCATCACCAGCTGATAATCAATGCACGCCAGTTCCTGATTTAACTGATCCGCTTCAGCAGATAACTGTGAGCTGCGCTGCCAGCACTGCCGATAGCCTGGCCAGCGCTTTGCGATCAATGGAAACAATTCATGGCGGACAAAATTACGGTCAAAACGGACGTCGAGATTGCTTTCATCTTCTATCCACTGCAGTTGACAGGCGCTGGCATAATCCTGCAAGCCAGTGCGTGGAATTTCCAGCAAGGGCCGCCACAGTAGACCTTTGCCAAGCGGCCGGCTTAATGGCATCGCTGCCAGACCGCGTGGTCCCGCACCGCGCATCAGGCGCAGCATCAGAGTTTCAGCTTGGTCATCCTGATGATGGGCCATCAACAGGCATTCCTCAGGCTGCAGTTGCTCGGCAAAGATCTTATAGCGCGCCTGCCGGGCCTGTTCTTCCAGACTTTCACCGGGTTTGCATTGGATAATTACTGACTGAGCCAGGAAGGGAACATTCAATGTCAGCGAGATTTGCTCGCAATGACCCTGCCACGCATCGGCATAGGGGCTCAGACCATGATTGATATGCAAGACTCGAAGTTCAAAACGGTGAAGCCTGGGATTTTGTTCCGCATTGTCAGCATTCAGCTGCAGGACCTGATGAATCGCATGCAGCAGAACATGAGAGTCCATGCCGCCACTAAAGCCAACAGCAAGTTTGCTGCAGGCGGGTCGCTGCTGTCGCAATTGCTTTAAAAACTGCTGCAGGGTTTGCAGTAATGATTCTGCATTTGAATCCATAGGACAGCCCATCAGCTGAGCGGCGCGAGCTTAATTGCTGATGCCGTAACTCATCAATCGGCGATAACGGCGTTCTACCAGATCATCAACATCCATGGTTTGCAGACGCTCCACCTGATCGATCAACGCTTCTTTGATGCTGGCAGCGACAGCCGGTATATTGCGATGCGCACCACCGAGAGGTTCAGGAATAGTGTGATCGACAATACCCAGCTCTTCGAGGCGAGTCGATGTTACTCCCATCGCTTCTGCGGCCGCAGAGGCGAATTCTGAGGACTTCCATAGTATAGTTGCACAGCCTTCGGGGGTAATCACCGTATAGGTGGAGTACTGCAGCATATTGAGCTGATCCGCGATACCAATCGCAATCGCACCACCGGAGTTGGCTTCACCGGTCACGGTCGCGATAAGTGGTGTGCGCACCCGAGACATCATCGCCATATTTTCAGCGATAGCTTCGTTGATCCCCCGCTCCTCGGAATCAATGCCGGGATAGGCGCCCGGCGTATCGATAAAGGACAGTACCGGCAACTTGAAGCGTTCAGCCATTTTGATTAGACGACGGGCTTTGCGGTAGCCTTCAGGACGAGGCATACCAAAATTATGACGGACTTTTTCCTTGGTTCCGCGGCCTTTCTGGTGGCCGATAATCATCACTGGTATTCCTTCAAGACGAGCAACTCCCCCGATTAAAGCCAGATCGTCAGCGAATAGTCGGTCGCCATGCAGTTCATCAAAATCATCAAAGATATGGTGGATATAGTCCATTGTATAGGGTCGCAGCGGGTGGCGCGCGACCTGGGATATCTGCCATGGGGTCAAATCGGCGTAGATTTTCTCGGTGAGTTTTGCGCTTTTTTCCTGAAGCTTGCGGATTTCGTCAGTGATATTGAGTTTGTTGTCATTGCCTACCAATCGCAATTCATTAATCTTAACTTCAAGGTCGGCAATGGGCTGCTCAAATTCAAGGTAATTTGGATTCATAAACGGGTTCTTTCCTGATTGTTATATCCGGCCGTGCCTGATTGGGCGCCATGATAGCAAAAGAATGGCATAAGAGTACAAATGCGGATTTGCACCAAAAGAGTTCAATTCTCGTAGTCTGCTTCCTGGCGATAATTGACGGCGATGTTCTTTTTCCCAAATTCATCCTGCAGGCCTTGCAGCAAATCCTGTTCAAGGCGCACAGCCCAGTCACGGGATAAAGCTATCTCACCACTTATATCATTACGTCGGTAGTGGATAAAAATCGGGCATGGTGATGCTGGTGGCGTCTCCTGAAAACCGTTGTTATGGGTGTTACTGGCGTTAACTGCCGCCCCTGGCATGCGATAAGGCTCGAGGACAGCAGAGAGTCTACTGACAAAATCGACCGGCAATTCCTGTTGTTTTACTATCAAAGACAGGGATTTTACGTGCTGTTGTCGAGCCTCCTGCAATGTGCTCAGCCGTTTGACTCTGCCGCGCATTGAACCGCTGTAATCATCAATATTGATCTGGCAATCAACGATCAGAATTTCGTCATTCTTGAGCAGTTCGCGGTATTGCTCATATTCTTTGCCGCCCAGCGATACTTCTAGGCGGGCGCTGCGGTCATCCAGAGTCACAAATGCAATAGTGTCGCCGCGCTTGCTTTTCATTGTGCGCATGGCGACTACCAGCCCTGCCAGCATCTGGCTTTCACGCTCCGGCTTAAGATTTGCCAGACGATCTTTGGTCAGATATTTAAGTTCATCCAGATACTCATCAATCGGGTGACCGCTCAGATACAGACCGAGCGTTTCTTTTTCCGCGCTCAGCCGTCGACGCTGTGTCCATGGTTGCACCTTAGTAATGCTGCGTGCTTGTTGCGTTGCAGAAACCGGGCTGATGTCACCAAACATATCGAATACGCCAGCGGCCTGATTGCGGCTAGCCTGCTCGGCGGCCTGCAAAGAGTCGGCTATATTGGCAGTCAACGTGGCGCGGGCGCTGTCCGGATCGCCTCGCTGCAGACAATCCAGCGCTCCGGCTCGAATTAACGCCTCCAGTGCGCGTTTGTTAAGTGAACGGGCATCAACGCGCTGGCAGAAATCGAGTAGTGAGACAAACGGTCCACCCAGTTGGCGGGCACTGATAATACTGTTGACAGGGCCTTCGCCGAGACCCTTGATAGCACCCAGACCGTAGACAATTTCCCGCTGCGCATTAACCGTAAAGTTGAATGCACCCACATTAACACTGGGTACCACTATAGGCAGGTGCATGTTCCGGCATTCTTCGATAAGCGTGACTATCTTATCGGTATTCTGCATATCAGCAGATAATACGGCTGCCATAAAGTAAGCCGGATAATGACATTTCAACCATGCTGTCTGATAAGAAACCAGTGCATACGCTGCCGAGTGTGATTTGTTGAAACCATATCCGGCAAATTTTTCCATCAAATCAAAAATTGCACCCGCCTGGCCAGCATCAATACCCCGCGCACTGGCTCCGGCCATGAAATCATCACGTTGCTTCGCCATTTCCTCGGCTTTTTTCTTACCCATCGCACGCCGCAACTTGTCGGCACCCCCCAGGCTGTAATTGGCCAGTACCTGCGCAATCTGCATGACTTGTTCCTGATACAGAATTACTCCATAAGTATTACCAAGCACTGGTTCCAGGTCAGGATGCGGGAAGTTAACACTGGCGCGACCGTGTCTGCGGTTAATAAAGTCATCTACCATGCCGGATTGCAAAGGACCAGGCCGGAACAGGGCCAACAGAGCGATGATGTCTTCAAAACAACTGGGCAGCAGCCGTTTTATCAGATCTTTCATCCCGCGCGATTCAAGCTGAAATACGGCGGTTGTTTCAGCGCGTTGTAGCTGCTGGTATACCCGCAAATCGTTCAGTGGTAGCTGGGTGATATCCAGTTTTTTGTCCTGAGCGGATATCTCTTGGGCATTGATCATCTTCACAGCCCAGTCGATGATGGTCAGCGTGCGCAGACCCAGGAAGTCGAACTTCACAAGCCCGGCAGTTTCAACATCATTCTTGTCAAACTGAGTAACCAGGGTGTCGCCATTATCATCGCAATACAGCGGGGTAAAGTCGGTCAGACGGGTAGGCGCAATTACTACGCCGCCAGCATGTTTACCGACGTTTCTGGTGATCCCTTCAAGTTTGTAGGCCATCTCCATGATTTCCTGCGCGTCTTCATCTGCGGCAATAAATTCCGCCAGCTGTGGCTCTTCGACAACGGCGCGGCTCAGGGTCATGCCTGGCTCAAAGGGTATTAATTTGGACAGCTTATCCGCCAGTGCATAGGATTTGCCCTGCACACGGGCAACGTCACGCACTACCGCTTTCGCAGCCATGGTACCGAAGGTAATAATCTGCGACACGGCATCTTTGCCGTATAATTCGGCAACATGTTGAATTACCCGGTCCCGGCCATCCATGCAGAAATCGACGTCGAAGTCGGGCATCGAAACCCGCTCAGGGTTCAGAAAACGCTCAAACAGCAGGTCATACTGCAGAGGATCCAGATCGGTAATGCCCAATGCCCAGGCGACGATAGATCCAGCACCCGAACCTCTGCCCGGTCCGACTGGAATATCGTTCATCTTCGCCCACTGTATGAATTCCATAACAATCAGGAAGTAGCCAGCAAAACCCGTTTGGTTGATAACCTGCAGCTCAAACGCCAGACGATCATGATAGGGTTGGGAGAACTCTGCAAAATTGCTGATCTGTGCGCCCGCATGGTCGGCATGCTGGATCAGACGTTGCAGACGCAGGTCCAGCCCCTGCTGGCTTGTCTGCTGAAAAAAGGTTTCCAGGGTGAGATGTTCAGGCACTGGATAATTAGGCAGATAGGGTTTTCCAAGCTCCAATACAAGGTTGCATCTTTTTGCTATTTCAACTGTATTTTCAACAGCTTCCGGGAAATCATTAAATAATTCTATCATCTCTTCGGAGCTGCGAAGATACTGCTGTCCGGTATAATTATGCGAGCGACGAGGATCATCCAGCGTGCGTCGCTCATTAATACACACGCGGACCTCATGAGCTTCGAAATCATCGGGATCGATAAAACGAACATCATTGGTGGCAACCACCGGACAATTACAACGGCTGGCAAGATGCACTGCGGCTGCTAGATAATTATCTTCCCCGTCCTGTCCGCAACGCTGTAATTCCAGGTAGAAGCTGCCCGGAAAACAGTTCATCCAGTCGCTCAGCTGCCCAGCCGCGCTGTCCTCGTCGCCTTCAAGGAGAGCACGTCCAACCTCACCAAAGCGGCCACCGGATAATGCGATTAACCCCTCAGCATGTTCTTTCACCCATGCTCGTTCAACGGTGGGCTGTGGATGTGACCGTTTTTCGGTATAAGCACGAGAAATCAAGCGGGTCAGATTTAAATAGCCTGTGCGGTTTTTTACCAGCAGGGTCAATTGCGTGGGGCGGTCGGGATGCTCTTCACTGGCAACCAACACGTCACAACCGCAAATTGGCTTTATGCCCCCCGCCATAGCTGCGGTGTAGAATTTAATCAACGCAAACATATTGGATTGATCAGTAAGTGCAACGGCAGGCATGCCCAGTGCGGCAACCCTGGTAATCAAATCATCAACGCGTACCAGTCCATCGACAATGGAATATTCGGTATGCAGGCGTAAATGAACAAAGGTTTTCGTCATGATTTCCTGCTGGGATTTTCGCTTAAGCGGGTTTAATAAGTTTGCCAGAAGGTTGCAGCTTCAGGCGGTTTGAACTGCCAGCAGCTCGATGGCTGATGATTTTTCCCAATCTGCTACTGGTTTAAATGATTTTCTATGTATATCACACGGCCCGAATTTTTGAAGGGTCTCCCTGTGTAACTCTGTCGGGTAGCCTTTATGTTGTGCAAATCCGTAGTCTGGATATTTTGCATCCAGCCTTACCATCTCTCGATCCCGGCTTACCTTGGCCAGAATAGATGCTGCAGCTATGGCGCTGATTCGCGAATCACCCTTTACCAGTGCTAGTGAAGCATAGTTCCAGCGCGGGCAATACAAACCATCGACATAGACAAACTCCGGTTTGGTCCGTAACAGCTTTACTGCTCGATGCATCGCCAGCAGGCTGGCCTGCAGGATATTAATATCGTCGATTTCCGTGGCGCTGGCAGAGGCAATTGCATAGCACAGGCTGGAGTCGATAATTTGCTGGTAAAGTTCTTCGCGCTGTTCGGTATTGAGCTTTTTTGAATCGGTAACTCCCTTGACGGGTCTGTTTGGATCCGGGATTACCGCAGCTGCAAACACCGCGCCAGCCAGGGGGCCGCGCCCAGCTTCATCAACACCTGCAATAAGTCGATGCTGATGTTCAGGAAGGCAGAGTGGCAGCTGCATTGGCTGTGCCCTCCCCTGTGATTAATTTGAGCACTGCTGTTGCGGCTTGAACACTGGCATCGCGACGAATCTGCTGATGAATATCGGCGAATCTACTCAGCAGATACCGGCGCTGCTCGGTGTCAAACAGCAGCCTCTCTATTGTAGCAGTAAGTTCTGGCACCGTGGCTTTGCTCTGCAGCAACTCAGGCACTAGTGATTCACCAGCCAGCAGGTTCGGCAAGCCCACATATTTAACTTTGACCAGACGCCTGGCCAGCATCCAGGTCAATGGTGCCAGCCGATAACAAATGATCATTGGGCGCTTCAATAACATGGCTTCCAGCGTCGCGGTACCGGATGCCAGCACCACCAGGTCGGCAGCTTTCATTGCGCTGTGGGAGTGACCATCGATAATATGAAAATGTTTGTCAAATCCATCGCTGATGCCTTGCTGGTTCAGCATCTCATTAAGTTGCAGACGACGTTCGGCATTTGCGCAGGGAAGCACAAAATGCAACTCGGGGCTTTTCAGCAGACATTGCCGAGCAGCGTTAAGAAATAACCCCCCAAGTCTGCTGATTTCATCTTTACGGCTGCCTGGCAACAGGGCTAGCACCTTCGCGTCAGTTGGAAGCCCCAGTTCAGCACGGGCCTTCATTTTGGCATCAGCATCATCAGCCTCTGGATCAATCTGATCGGCAAGCGGATGACCGATAAATCGAACGCCGATATTGTGCTGTTCGTAGACAGCGGTTTCAAACGGAAACAAAGCCAGCACCAGGTCTACCGCAAGCGCGATATCGTGGATGCGCTTTTCGCCCCACGCCCAGACACTGGGACTGACATAATGCACGGTGCGAATACCACGATCATGCAGCACGCGTTCTACGCGCAGATTAAAGCCAGGTGAGTCGATTCCGATAAACACATCGGGGGGGGATTTAATGAAGTGGTTCTGCAGATCTCTTTTGATGCGCAGCAGCTCAGACAGGCGCCCAAGTGGCTCGATAAAGCCCATTACTGACAGGCGCTCCATCGGTACCAGGGTGCGAAATCCGCAGGCAATCATCTTAGGCCCTCCGATTCCCTCGAATTGCGCGTCAGGACAATATTGTTGCAGCGCTTTTATCAGCCCTGCTCCAAGTGTGTCACCGGACACTTCGCCGGCTGCAATACCAATACGCAATATTTTTTTCATGTTATTGCTGCTTACACAGCGCCCGACTTTTGTTAACGCTGGATGCCACGCGTGGCGGACTCCAAAGAGGCGAGAAATACGTCAACTTCAGGAAACTCCTGAGCCAGCACCCGAATCTGTACTACTGCTTCCTGAAAACTTAAGCCCTTCAAATACAATATTTTGAATGCCAGTCGAATCATTTTGATACTTTCCGGACTGAATCCGCGTCGCTCCAGGCCGATGGTATTGATACTTCTGGCCGAAGGCGGTGTGCCGCTGACAATGACATATGCGGGCACATCATTACTCACATGCGTCATGCCTCCGACCATTGCATGTGCGCCGATTTTCAGAAACTGATTGACGCCTGCGTAACCACCTAGCACCACCCAGTCACCAACTTCCACATGCCCGGAGATACCCACATTATTTGCGAACACAGTGTGGTTACCAACTATGCAGTCATGGGCAACGTGAACGTAAGGCATCAGTAAGTTGTTGTTACCGATACGTGTGTAACTTACCCCTGCAGCAGTGCCGCGATGTAAGGTACACCCTTCCCTGATGATGTTGTTGTCGCCGATTTCAAGCCAGGTTTCTTCGCCGGCAAATTTCTTGTCTGCTGGATCCTCGCCGACTGAGGCAAACTGATAGATTTTATTATTTTTACCAATTTTGGTATTCGATTTAATTACTACATGGGAGCATATTTCAGACCCTTCACCGATCTCTACATTTGCGCCTATTATGCTCCACGGACCTATCGATACGTGTGCGGCCAGTTTTGCAGAAGGGGCGATAATTGCGCGTTCATCAATCAATTTATTTTCCTTTCGGCACACATGATTGTAGCTACACCAACCAATTCATTACCAACGGAAGCTCGGCAGGCGAATTTATAAATTCCACGCCTGCTGGTGATAATAGTGGCTTCAAGCATTAACTGATCACCAGGTATCACGGGACGCTTCAGTCGCACGTCATCAGCGCCAACGAAGTAATAGAGATAACCGTCTCTGGGCTTTTTCTCCTGGCTTTTAAAACCAAGTACACCCGCAGCCTGAGCCAGGGCTTCAATAATCAGTACGCCGGGCATAATCGGGTTATCAGGAAAATGGCCATTAAAAAAAGGCTCATTTACGGTAACGTTTTTGTAGGCCAGTATGCGTTTTCCGAGATCGATCTCAAGCACACGGTCTACCAGCAGGAAAGGATAGCGCTGGGGTAAATACTCTTTTATGTCGTCCACTTTCATCATAAATTATTTTATCCTGAAACCCACCTGCTTTAACTGTATTCACTTAAACAATACAGATTCTTCATTCGGCAATTATTCCTTTGTCACGAGCACTGCGTTCTAACTCCCGTAATCGTTTTGACATTTCATTAAGCTGAGAAAACCGAACGACATTCTTCCGCCATATACTGCTTTCCATTATGCCCGTTCCTGATGAATAGGCACCCGTATCCAACGATCTGGTGATCATAGACATTGCGCTGACTACTACTTTATCAGCAATGGTAAGATGACCCGCGAATGCGCTAGCACCACCGATCATGCAGTAACTGCCAAGCGTGGTGCTGCCAGCTACAGCAGTGCAGCCGCAGATGATGGTATGTTTTCCAATGACGCAGTTATGGCCGATCTGTACCTGATTATCAATTTTTACACCTTGTTCAATAATGGTGTCATCCAGCGCACCTCGATCGATAGTTGAACTGGCGCCAATTTCAACATCGTGTCCGATACGCACGCCACCCAATTGAGCAATCTTTATGGACTGTTCGCCGTCAAACGCGAATCCAAAGCCGTCGGCCCCGATCACTACACCCGAATGAAAGATACAGTTATCACCGATCACGACCTGATGATAAACGGTTACGTTTGCATAGAGTACGCTGTTGCTGCCTATCGTGACATCTCTGCCTATCGAGGTACCTGCACCAATACGGCTGCCAGCCCCGATAGTGACACGATCTTCGATAACAGCATGAGCCCCGACGATTACATCTGCGGCAAGTTTCGCGCTAGTGCTGATGCTGGCAGTTGGATGTATGGCGGGCAGATCAGTATCAGGCTCAACAGGTGTAAAAAGATGTGATGCACGTGCATAAGTGACATATGGGGCATCAGAGATCAGGCAGGCACAAGGGGCTTTATCTGCCTGATCCGGATGAATTATAAGTGCAGAGGCATGGCAGTCACTGAGTTGACTTGTATAGCGGGGATTGCTCAAAAAACTTAACTGACCCGGCCCGGCTGATTTAAGTGTTGCCAGACCGCTTATACCAATATCCGCTTGGCCACTCAGCCTGACATCGAGCAATTTTGCCAGTTCGCCAAGTGTGTAAAGGCTTTGTTTTTTTTTCACCTGGCGGACACCCGGACCTGTGATGAATATTATCGATTCAGTTCGTTCAGTTTGGCGGTAACCAGTGCCGTGATGCTGTAGGTGTTATTAAAAAACGCTACAGTTTCAGAATTAAGAACGATATCGTATTTGCCGTCCTTAACCACCGTTTCGATAGCCAGACCGAGGTTCTGACGCTGGCTGTCGATAAACTGCTGCTCACGTTGCTGCAGTGCTTCCTGCACACGCTCAGACATCAACTGTAATTGAACCTGTTTCTCCTGGGCATCTGAATTGAGTTTGCGTTTTTCCGCCTCACTCATTATGGATTCATCACGTTGTGCTTTTTCAACCAGAGCTCTCAATTCCCCATTCAGGCGATCAGCACGTTCCTGATCATCTTTAAATTCTTCCTGAATTGCAGCCTGCATTGTCTTGGCAACATCTGAATCAAACAATGCCTGTTGCAGATTAATAACACCAATAACTGGCTGGGTTTGCGCCAGCACTGAGCCGGAAAAAACCAGGGCTGCTACTAATAAAACTACATTTTTAATCATCTTCACAATCTATTCTCCACTTCTCTTCTCTCAATTAACGGTGTGACCACCATGTCTGCCTGGATTACTAGAATCCCGCGCCTATCGTAAAGTCAAACGACTTGGTCTGATCTCTGCTGTCTTTGGTAAACGGTTTTGCCAGATAGAATGTCAAAGGACCGAACGGGGAAAGGTAGGTCACACTGACACCCGCTGAATATCTGAATTCACCTAAATCAAAATTATTGCAGTTATTTCGCAGGGTTTGCAGCTCTGTACAGGCTGAGGAGAATACGTTACCCGCATCGATAAAGAAAGCCGACCGTATACGACTTTTATCTGCAACAAAAGGCATTGGGAACAGTAATTCTACACTACCCGTTGTTAATATATTACCCCCAAAGGCATCAAGGCGCCGGTTTATGTCGATGTTCTCTACCGCCAACTGCAACTGTGGGTTGCCATCCAGGTCGAGCACTTGCTGTCCGGTCGCGTCGAGAACCGGTACCGTCTGATACCCGAAACCTCCGTCAAAACCAACTGCGGTGCCTGACTCAAACACCTGGATGTTGCCATTGCCATCCTTCGCCAATGTTGTTGGCTGTAATAGATACCGCTGTGGATTAGTGCTACGCGGGCCCAGACTGTTTTCTTCGAAACCTCTCACCACACCATTTGAAGATAAGCCACCAGCGAAGAAATTATTAAAGAAGGGTAGACCGAGGGTGTCACCGTAACCGTCGCCATAACCCAGGTTGGTACGTAAATGCAGCACCCAGTTCTGAGTTATCGGCCGAAATATTTCTCCGACATAAGTCAGTTTATAATATTCAAGATCACTGCTCGGAATAGTCACTTCGAAAGATAACTGTTGGAATGAACCGCGATCTGCCAGTTGTCCGCGATTCAAAGTACTGCGAATCCAGTTAGTACTGGCGGTAAAGTTATCAAACTCATTGCCTTGCCGATCAATAAAACCAGGATCAGGATTTTGATTCCGGTATTGAGGCGGCAGATCAAATATGGATCCGGTTATCGCATCACGCACCGGCGCTTCAAACGGATTGGTATTGGCAGGAGCAATGATGTACTGGTTGACTTCCGGGAACAAGCGTGGCGATGCTTCGATTTCCTGAACGGTTATACCACCAGAGGTTAATTCTGTGTGGGTGTAACCGAAATTATACCCAATTTGCTGAATCTCACTGATTGGATAGGAGAAACTGAATGAACCGCCATAAGATTGCGTGGAGAAGCTGGCAATATTAAAGGGTGAATCCTGTTTCTGAAGAAATAAACTGAAACCGCGGCTCACGCCGTCAGCGGTGAAATACGGATCAATGTACGAGAACTGCAGACTTTCCTGGAAGGTACTTTTCTGCACACCAACCTGAACCGTTCTGCCAGTACCTAGGAAATTCTGCGCCTGCAATTGAGAGCTGACAAACCAGTCTCCCCCGCCACCGGAACCCACACTGAACGAGATGCTGCCGAAATTCTGTTCTGTCACCTCGAAGTTCACATCAATTTGATCTGTTGTACCTGGGACCTCTACTGTATCAACGGTGACCTCTGAAAAGTATCCCAGCCTTTCCAGCCTGATTTTTGAGAGCTCTATGAGCTGACTGGACGCAGGAGCACTTTCCAGTTGGCGCATTTCACGACGCAATACTTCATCAGCCGTAGCCGTGTTGCCGCGAAAATTTACCCGATTAACATAGGTGCGGTTACCCGGCTCTACAAGAAAAGTCAGCCCAACGGTCTGCTCGTCTTCATTAATATCGGGAAGTCCTGTAACGGTGGCAAAAGCATAACCAAAGTTACCAAGCACCTGAGTAATATACTCTTCAGTAGCAGTGACCAGGGCTTGTGAAAAAGTCTGTCCTGGCTGCACCAGCAGATACAGCCGCAGGATACCTTCGATATCAACAAGATCACCCGCCAGGTCTACTTCGTCGACAACAAAACGCTCGCCTTCAGTAACATTTATGGTGATATAGATATTTTCATTATCAGGAGTAATGGTGATAGGAGTTGAATCAACATTGAATTTAATGAACCCGTTATCCATGTAGTATGAAGTCAGCGATTCGATATCGCCGCTCAACTGCTCACGAGAATATTTGTTTCTGCCACTGAATGGCAGATACCAGGGTTTCAAACCAAGCTCAAAGAGACCAAGTAGTTCATCGTCTTCAAATTCATTATTGCCGACAATATTAATGTCCCGGATTCGGCTTTCTTTACCCTCATTGATAGTCAGGTCGATGGCAACACGATTGCGCGGTTGCTCTTCAACTTCAATTTCAACCGTTGTGCCATAGCGCCCACGAGAGGAGTAAACTTCCTGAATACCCTGGCGAATTGCTTCCAATGTAGCGCGGGTAAAAATGCCACCCTCGGTTATTTCAGCTGACTCCATATTTTTAAGGATGTCTTCAGTTTTAAGAACTTTATTTCCGGAAATATTTATTTCGCTTACAGATGGACGCTCCAGCACGTTAATAAGCAAGGTGCTGCCTTCGCGAGCGACTTCTACTTCCTCAAAAAAACCAGAAGCCGTAACGGCACGAATAATTTCAGCAGCAGTCTGACTGTTCACCTGATCGCCAATACCAACTGGCAAAAGACCAAATACGACCCCGGGAGAGATGCGCTGCAAACCATCTATGCGAATATCAGAAATGGTAAAGTTCTGCGCCTGTGCACTTACAGCAATTGTGGCTGCAAGAAAAAAACTGAGAAGAAATCTTGTCATGTAATTCATTCAAGCCTGAGCTGGTAACTGGATAATTTCGATGGAGATCTGGTGTCCGTATGACTTATAAAAGTCGATTGACATCATTATAAATCGCCAACACCATGATTCCTGCGATAATAAGTATTCCTAACTGAAGTCCAATTGCCTGGATTCGCTCCGGCACTGGCCTGCGGGTTATAGCTTCAATCGTATAAAAAAGCAGATGTCCACCGTCAAGAACGGGAATTGGCAATAAGTTCAGCACCCCTAAACTGATACTGAGAATTGCTAAAAACCCAAGGTAAACTTCCAGTCCATAACTGGCAGTTTCACCGGCCACCTGAGCAATGGTGATCGGACCGTTAATATTTTTAACGGATATCAGGCCAACAATCATTTTCTTGATTGAGGCAAGCACGAAAACTGATTTTTCCCACGTCTCTTGAACAGCAGGACCTATCGCTGAAACAACATTGTAGCTGATGTCCCGACGCATCTCCGCTGGCATATTTGCTAACAGATCATAACTTTGAACATACGCACCTATGGTACCCCTGAAGCTGCCGTCTTCGGCCGCACCACCCTGAGGGGTCACCAACAAGGTCTGCAAAGTGCCCCCTCGTTGGACAACGACTTCCAATTCCAGTTCCGGATTGGCGCGTACCAACCTTACCCAATGGCCCCAGCCGGTAATCGGCGTATTATCAGCCGAGATAATGATGTCCTCGGGTTGCATGCCCGCCAAGTCAGCAGGTCCATCTGCAACAACACCTTCTATCGCTGCGGGGATATCAAAGGGTATTAATCCTAATGAACCCAGCGGGTCTGGTTCAGCTGTGTCTGACTGCCAGTTCTGCAGTGTAATGACAAATTCAGTTGCATCGGAACTGCCAGCAGGTATTGCGCTGATACTGAGCCCACCGGTTTCTCCCAACCGTGACAGCAGGCGCATATTAACCTGTTGCCAGATACTGACAGGAACATTATCCACGGCTACTATCTCATCGCCAACACGCAGACCTGATTCCCAGGCAGGTGAATCCTCAAGAACCTGAGCAATGACCGGCGCGGTGCCGCTTAAACCATAGCTGACATTAATAATCCAAAATATAAAAATAGCCAGCAGGAAATTGGCCGCTGGACCTGCGACAACGATCAGCATGCGTTGCCAGACGGGTTTGGTGGCGAAAGAAAGGTGAAGCTGGTCGGCGGGTATCGCCTCGGCATCAACTGACTGAGTATCTTCCTGCCCCAGCATCTTGACATAACCACCAAGGGGAATGGGTGCAATCACGTACTCAGTGCCGTCTTTGCCCACCCAGGTCTTGACAGCCTTGCCGAATCCGATGGAGAAGCGCAGTACTTTTACGCCACAGCGTCTCGCTACCCAGAAGTGACCGAATTCATGAAATGTCACCAGAATGCCCAAGGTGACAATCAGTGCAGCAATATTGATTATCAGTTGTAGTGCCATACCAGTGCCATTAATTAAACAGCGCCTGTGCGCTTAATTCTATTGAGCATTTCTGTCGCCAGTGTTCTGGCCTCCAGATCAGCGCCACGAATAGTATCGAGAGTTTCTGCCTTGCTACAAGTGATTTGTGCCATCACGCGGGCAATGATAACAGGAATGTCCGTAAAACTAATCAAGCCCCTCAAAAAACTATCGACAGCAACTTCATTAGCCGCATTAATTATAGCGGGCATGGTACCACCCTGCTCTGCTGCCTGCATGCCGAGTTCCAGACAGGGAAATCTCTTCAGATCAGGTTTATAGAATTGCAGATCGCCACTGCTTACCAGATCTAAAAAATCCGCTCCCGACGGAGCCCGTGCGGGCCATGCCAAGCCATACGAGATAGGAACCCGCATATCGGCTGCCCCAAGTTGTGCAATCACCGAGCCGTCATTGTATTCAACCATTGAATGCACAATGCTTTGAGGATGGATAAGCACTTCAACCCTTGCGGGATTAAGCCCGAACAGGAAGCACGCTTCTATTAACTCCAATCCTTTATTCATCATGCTGGCTGAATCTACAGAAATTTTCCGACCCATAGTCCAGTTCGGATGTTTACAGGCCTGTGTCGGAGTGACTGTTGCAAGTTGCTCTATTGGCAGCTCGCGAAAAGGTCCGCCTGATGCAGTTAAGACCACCTTGCGCACGCCATGCTTTCGTAAATCGCTACCAATCAACCGCGCATCAGCTGGAAGGCACTGAAAAATCGCATTATGTTCACTATCAATTGGAATCAGCACCGCGCCGCTACGTGCCACTGCAGCGACAAATAATTCGCCGGCCATTATCAGGGCTTCTTTATTTGCCAGCAGGACTTTTTTTGCACTTTCAACCGCCGCAAGCGTGGACAGGAGCCCGGCCGCACCAACAATTGCAGCCATAACCGTATCAACCTCCTCGTGCGCGGCTACAAAACAGAGACCGGCTTCACCCGCTAGAACTTCAGTTGGAATTTCTGCAAGTAACAGTTTTTCCTTTAGAGCCAGTGCCGCCTCCTCATTAACCATTACTGCAAAGCGTGGCATGTATTGCACGCACTGCTTATACATCAGTTCGGTACTGGTGTTGGCGGTCAGCGCAAATACGCTGCAGTTTGACATCCTTGAGATAACATCAAGGGTGCTTGTTCCAATAGACCCGGTTGAGCCAAGTACCGTAATACGCTGGGTGCCGGACTTTGCAGAACGCTTTAAGGATTGTGGTGCGGGGTGCTTTGCCGCCGTTTCGCTGCGCAGGTCAATATCTGAAGTGTTATAAGCCATATCAAACCCATGCCACGTCTGGAAATAAATATATCATCAGGAGCACAAAAAACGGTGCTGCAGCGATTAGGCTATCTATGCGATCCAGTATGCCACCATGTCCTGGAAGACTGCGGCCACTGTCTTTAATACCCTGATGGCGTTTAAGCATACTCTCATACAAATCGCCAATGACACTGACAACGGCGATAAGCACTGCGGCCAAAATCAACAAGGCAATCAATCCAGGAGTAAGTGGAAATAATAATGTGTGCACCACAGCTATCAGCAGCAAAGCCAGGAGTGTGCACGAAGCAAGTCCGCCCCAGAAACCGGCCCATGATTTTTTCGGACTTAAGGCCGGAGCAAGCTTCTTGTGTCCCCATTTACGGCCTGCGAAGAAAGCGCCAATATCGACCACGCTGACCAGCGCAATCAATGCCAGCACCAGATACCCGGACACAGCCATGTATTTGAGTTGCAGTAGCGCAACCCATAGCGGAAGAATACAAAACATCCCCATCAATCCGATCAGAAAAACAGTCGCCCATGTCGACTGCGCGGCGGGGAATTTAACAATGTAGTAGAACATTAACAGCCAGAATGCTGCTGCAATAAACATCAGTACAATGACAGCATTACTATTCAAGGAACCGACTTCCGGTTTGAAACCCAGCAGCAGTGCGCTGAGACTGAGCAGCGCATAAAACGACAGCAGATAAAATGCTCTTTCACGTTTTTTGTGAAGCCCCATCAGACCGGTCCATTCCAGCAAGGCGGGAACCAAAACCACTGCCAGAACTATTCCAAAATAAAACGGCGGCAGGAAAGTAGTTCCAAGGTACAGCGCAGCAACCATCGCCAGTGCTGTGAGCACGCGGGTTTTAAGCACTGATGACACCCCCGGACCGCTTAAGCAACTCGTCACTACTCGACTCTTCACTAGCTGGCGAATCCAAGTGTCCATAACGGCGTTGACGCCGACTGAAGTCATCTAGGGCAAGTTGGAACTGCAAATCATCATAATCTGGCCAGTAGCAGTTGCTGAAATACAGTTCTGTGTACGCAAACTGCCAAAGTAAAAAATTGCTGATCCGGCTTTCACCGCCGGTTCGGATACAAAGATCGGGCATGGGCGCATTACCCAGGCAGATGTGTTGTTGCATCATAGCCACATCAACATCAGCGGCACAAATCTGTCCTGTTTCGACTTTCTCTGCAATCTGCCGGGCTGCCTCGGCGATATCCCACTGACCACCGTAATCGGCAGCTACGGTGACAAGAGTACCGGTGTTATTACGGGTGAGATGTTCAACGTCGAACATATGACGCTGCAGCCTCGCTGAGAAACCATGGCGATTTCCGATGAATTGCAGACGTACATTATTGCTGTGTAATTGATAGATGTCGTTGCGTTTGAGAACCGCTACAAATAAGGCCATCAGACCCTTCACCTCTTTATTCGGTCGCAGCCAGTTCTCGCTACTGAAAGCAAACAAAGTAAGATAGGGGATGTTGCGCCCAACGCAGGAATAAATTACTTCTCTGGCGGCCTCTGCACCTGCCCTGTGACCTGCGGCACCGGAGAGACCTTTCAATTTAGCCCAGCGATTATTGCCATCCATGATTATCGCTACATGCTGCGGCATATTGCCATTCTGTGAGCGATTTTTCGCTTCTTTTTCCATAAAATTGCCAGACTCTTTCATCAGTAAACTACCAGATCAGATTGCCAGCAGATCAGTTTCTTTTGCGGAGAAACTGGTTTCCACGGCAGCGATGTATCTATCAGTCAGTTTCTGTATTTTATCTTCAGCACGACGCTGTTCATCTTCGCTGATCTCTTTGTCCTTAAGCAGATCTTTGATATGAGCATTTGCATCACGGCGGATGTTACGGACTGCCACCCTCGCATTCTCTGCTTCAGATTTAGCCTGTTTGGTGTATTCGCGCCGAGTTTCTTCAGTCAGAGCCGGCATCGGAACGCGGATTGTTTCACCATTATTAGAGGGATTGATGCCAAGATCAGACCGCATGATTGCTCTTTCCACTTCGCCAATCAGGGGACGTTCCCACGGCGTAATAATCAGCGAACGACCATCTTCAACAGTAATATTTGCAAGCTGATTAAGTGGTGTGTCGGACCCATAATAAGAAACCATAATGCCGTCTAAAATACTAGGATGCGCTCGTCCTGTGCGGATTTTATTAAATGCCGACTCCAGTGACCCCAGACTCTTTTCCATTCGCTGTTCAGCGTCTTTGATTATTGCTGCTATCATTTTAATGCTCCCATCAGGTGCGCCCTGGCTTGTTCATTTACCGGTTCAGCGCGGGGGGTTTTCCAGAATGGTGCCATCAGGCACGCCCATCACATTGTTTAGTAATGCTCCGGGTTTATTCATATTAAAAACGCGAACCGGGATGTCGTGATCTCTCACCAGACAAATTGCTGTCAGGTCCATGACGCCCAGCTTTTTGTCCAGCACTTCATCAAAGGTCAGATGATCATACTTATGAGCATCAGGAACAAGATTTGGATCTGCTGAGTAGACACCATCTACTTTAGTTGCTTTGAGAATCAGTTCTGCATCAATTTCAATACCGCGCAGACAGGCAGCTGAGTCGGTGGTGAAAAAAGGATTACCGGTGCCCGCAGCGAATATAACTACATCGCCAGATTTTAGATGTCGTATTGCAGTTCTGCGATCGTAATGCTCAACCACACCGCTCATTGGAATTGCTGACATTACTCTGGTTGCTATATTAGCTCGCTCAAGCGCATCGCGCATAGCCAGCGCGTTCATCACAGTTGCAAGCATGCCCATATGGTCACCGGTAACCCGTTCCATGCCAGCGGCATTAAGTGCGGCACCACGAAAAAGGTTACCGCCACCAATGACCATGCCGATCTGAACACCGAGACCCACCAGTTGACCTATTTCAACGGCCATGCGATCAAGCACTTTCGGGTCGATACCAAAATCGGCATCTCCCATCAGGGCTTCGCCACTGAGTTTCAGGAGAATCCGTTTATACTTCCTGTCAGGCTTCACCATATTATTCAGATTCCTCAATTAGGTTAAGGACGTGAGATCTTCTGCCGATCAGTATCAGATTCACGCCCTTATTTTAAAATTTAAGCGCCTGGATCAGTTGCAGCTTATTTGCGAGCCTGGGCCGCCACTTCTTCAGCAAAATCGACCACCTCTTTTTCGATGCCTTCGCCTACTTCATAACGAACGAAACTAAGAATGTCGGCACCCGCTTTCTTTAGCAGTCCTGCTACTGTTATTTCTGGATCTTTGACGAACTGTTGTTCCACCAGGCTGACTTCTGCGATAAATTTACGCAGCCTGCCCTGAATCATTTTTTCAATAATATCTTCTGGCTTGCCGCTTTCGCGTGCCTGCGCAGAGTATATTTCGGATTCCTTAGCCAGCACTTCTTTGGACACATCTTCCGCACGCACTACCAGTGGATTCGAAGCAGCAACATGCATAGCAATGTCTTTAGCTAGAGAACTGTCGCCGCCTTGCAGCGCTATCAGCACAGCAATACGGTTATTGTTATGGACATAAGAGTCCACGATACCTTTATTAGCATCTTGGAAATTAATTAATTCGACACGTCGAACATTGATGTTCTCCCCGATTTTCTGGACCAGCGCTTCACGGGCACTTTCCAGCTCTCCTGCCATTAATGCAGCAACGTCACTTTCTTTGCGATCGTAAGCTGCATTCAGAACATTGCGGGTAAAATTAAGGAAATTTTCATCACGAGCGACGAAATCTGTTTCACTGTTTACTTCAATAATCACCCCGCAGTTTCCGTCTTCGGAAATACGTGTCATTACAATGCCTTCAGCCGCAATGCGGCCAGCTTTTTTCGCTGCTTTCATGCCACTGGCTTTACGCATATCATCGATGGCTTGTTCCATGTCGCCGCCGGATTCAACCAGCGCCTTCTTGCAGTCCATCATTCCCAGTCCTGTGCGCTCACGCAACTCCTTGACCATTGCTGCTGTAATTTCTGCCATGTCTTTGCCTCACTCTATTCTTTGATTAATACCAAAATTGTCTAAAAATAGCTTTAAAAAAAAGGGGCTACGCCCCTCTTTTTTAGCTGTTCTAAGCTGGCTTATACCAATCTCAAACCTTTTGTCTGGATTCGTCGAGGGGTTCAGCCAGCGCTGCCTTCGTCTGCTTTAGCTTCAGCTGCGGGCTGTGCAACAGTTGTCTCAGCTTCACTGACCTCTATGAATTCACTGTTGCTGCTGACTGCGTTGCCTTCGCCACGTCCCGCGATACATGCATCTGCGATTGCACGGGCATACAACTCGATCGCACGTAATGCATCGTCATTGCCGGGAATCGGGAAATCAACACCGTCAGGGTTGCTATTGGTGTCAACAACACCGATGACTGGAATGCGCAGATTATTGGCTTCAGTTACTGCAATACGTTCGTGATCAACATCAATTACAAACAGCGCATCAGGCAAACCAGCCATATCCTTGATGCCACCAATGCTGCGTTCAAGCTTTTCCATGGTGCGGCGCATCATCAGAGCTTCTTTTTTGGTGAGACGATCGAAAGTGCCGTCCTGTGCCTGTGCTTCAAGATCGCGAAGACGTTTAATTGAGCCACGGATGGTTTTGTAGTTGGTCAACATACCGCCCAGCCAGCGATGGTTTACATAGGGCATGCCGGCGCGTATGGCTTCTTCTTTAATGATCTTGCCAGCGGCACGTTTGGTACCGACAAACAGAACCTTTTTCTTCTTTTCGGCCAAACTGTGGACTTCTTCTAAGGCACGGTTGAGAGCAGGAACTGTGTGTTCGAGGTTTATGATGTGAATCTTGTTACGCGCACCGAAGATAAATTTCTTCATTTTCGGGTTCCAATAACGGGACTGGTGACCGAAGTGCACGCCCGCTTTAAGCATATCTTTCATAGATACAGTCATAATATTTCCTTCAATATAAGGGTTAGGCCTTCCACACACCCCATGGTCTGACTTCCTCTTAATAGCTCTGAACTACAAGAACCTGGAAGCACCCCAAACACATGTGACGGTATATGTGCGACATTTAGCAGGCCATCTTATGAAGACCTGCTGTTTGCGTTGTAAACCACATGATTATGCCAGAAAAAATTTACCTGGAGGAAGCAGAGGTTTGCGCAGTGGGCAGCTTTATACCATAAAGCCCTGTTTACTTAAAGCTCCGTGTACGGAAGTAAGGCTTTGAGGCGACGGCCCTGCTGAATTACAATAGCCGCGTTTTGAAGGCTATCAACCAGGGAATCACACACGCTTATGCCAATCAGCATTAAAACACCCGAAGAGCTGGATAAAATGCGCATCGCAGGTCGTCTGGCGGCTGAAGTCCTTGAGATGATAGAGGTTCATGTCCAACCTGGCATCAGCACCGGTGAACTAGACAGAATCTGCCATGACTACATTGTTAATGTGCAGCAGGCAGTCCCTGCTCCGCTGAATTACAACGGTTTCCCAAAATCTATTTGTACCTCATTAAATCAAGTGATCTGTCACGGCATACCCAGTGATAACAAGAATCTGAAGAAAGGCGATATTCTCAATATCGATATTACGGTGATTAAGGATGGTTTTCATGGGGATACCAGCAAAATGTTTATGATTGGCGAAGTGGCCAATCACGCCATGCGGCTGGTGGAAGTGACCCGAGAGTGTCTTTTTAAAGCAATTGATATTGTTAAGCCTGGGGTCAGAATGGGCGACATCGGACATGTCATTCAAACGCATGCTGAGGCACATAACTACTCTATAGTGCGCGAATACTGCGGACACGGCATCGGACGGGTATTCCATGAAGATCCACAGGTCCTTCATTATGGCAAACCAAGTACCGGCATGATTATCCAGGAAGGCATGACATTTACCATTGAGCCCATGCTCAATGCGGGGTCTCGTTATACAAAACTGTCTAAAAGTGACGGCTGGACAGTAAGCACTAAAGACCGTCGGCTTTCTGCGCAATGGGAACATACTCTGGCAGTTACCGGCAGCGGTTGCGAGATTCTCACCTTACGTAAGGAAGAAACCTTGTGAGCAATCTTTCTCAATCGCAGTCCGTCGACGGACCGGACGCTTCCAGCAAGCTCCTGTTCGATCGCGACGCTTTCGCTGCCAGATTAAAGGACCTTGAAAGGGGAGATATTGGCAATGCCCTGCCGCTGTTTCGCAGTGCACTTATTGATGCGCAACAGTTTCTTAATAATCGGTACCGTGCTAATGCGTCCATCGCTGATCTGATAACGGGACGGGCATGGCTTATTGATCAATTGCTGGGTTTTGCCTGGAAACTATTTAACTGGAATGAACCGAATAACATAAGCCTGCTGGCAGTCGGTGGCTATGGCCGCGGTGAACTGCATCCTCACTCTGATATTGATCTGCTGTTATTGACCAGAACCGATGATATCAGCCCCTGGAAAACCAGTATTACAGGCTTCTCTACCTTTTTGTGGGATATGAATCTCGAAATAGGTCAAAGCGTTCGTTCCATTGATCATTGCCGTCAGGAAGCGTTGAAAGACATTACAGTAGCAACCAGTTTAATGGAGTCACGGACCATCACTGGCCCTGCTGCGCTGCGAGATGAAATGATAGCGATAACCCAATCCGGTGATATCTGGCCAGCGCAGACTTTCTTTCGCGCCAAGCGTGACGAGCAATTTGCCCGTCATGAGAAATATTACGATATCGATTACGCGCTTGAGCCTAATGTAAAGACCTCACCTGGAGGCCTGCGCGATATACAGACCATCGCCTGGATTGCCAAACGGCATTACAACGCCAACAACCTTGCGGATCTGGTCACTCTTGGCTTTCTAAGTGAGTCCGAGTATGAACAATTAAATAAAGGCGAGCATCTGCTGTGGAAAATTCGCTATGGCTTGCATCTGCTGGCCGGACGCAGGGAGGATCGTCTGCTGTTTGATAAGCAAAAAGAACTGGCAGCTATGTTCGGATATCAGGATGATGAGAAAAGTCTGGCGGTAGAAAAACTTATGCAGGAGTATTATCGGGCTGTAGCAACGCTGCGAGAACTGAATGATGTGCTGTTGCAGCATTTTGACGAAGCCATTCTTCGCAACGGTGAGAATAAGGAAATCACCCCACTCAACAAACGTTTTCAGATTCGCAATAAGTACATTGAAGTGAGTAATCCTGGCGTATTCAAACGGTTCCCGTTTGCATTGCTGGAGATCTTTGTTTTAATGGCGCAAAACCCACAGATTTCAGGCGTTCGCGCAGCGACTATTCGTTTGATTCGTGAGCACCGCTATCTGGTCGATGAAAAATTCCATCACGATTTGCGCAACGTTACACTGTTCATGGAATTACTGAGGTCTCCTCATGACCTGACTACTCAATTACGCCGCATGGCTCGCTATGGAATCCTTGGACGCTATCTGCCCGAATTCGGTGCTATTACCGGAAAAATGCAGCATGACCTTTTTCATATCTATACCGTTGACGCACATACTCTGCAGGTTGTGGAAAATATGCGACGCTTCCGACTGCCTGAAGCTGAGGAAAACTTCCCAATTGCAGCTCATATCGTCCGTCGATTGCCGAAGATTGAGCTGCTCTATATAGCAGGGCTTTATCATGACATAGCAAAGGGACGTGGCGGTGATCACTCTACTCTCGGGATGGATGATGCGGCACGTTTCTGTGTGCGACATCATCTCAGTGCCTGGGATACCAAACTCGTTTCCTGGTTGATTGGCAAACACCTGCTGATGTCGATGACTGCTCAGCGCAAGGATATTCTGGATCCGGAAGTCATCCACGAGTTTGCACTGGAAGTCGGTGATAAACTACACTTGGATTATCTTTATGCGCTAACCGTTGCTGATATCAACGCAACTAACCCCACTCTCTGGAATGCATGGAGATCGTCGCTGCTGCGCCAGTTGTATCTGAATACCAAACGTGCGCTCAGACGTGGTCTGGAGAATCCTCTGGACCGAACCGATCGAATCAAAGACAAACAGGAAAGCGCATTGCTCAAGTTGAAGGATAAAGGCCTAAGTGAGGCAGAGATCAATGCCATCTGGGAGACCACCGATGATGAGTACTTCGTACGGGAATCGGTGTCGAATATTGTCTGGCATACTGAAGCGATTGCCCGCAATAAAGGCGAAGATCTGCTGGTCCTGGTGCAGGATCCCATCGATGCACTGGGAGAAGGCGCCACTCATATTTTTATCTACACAGTAAATCGACATCATCTTTTTGCAATCAGCGCCGCAGCAATGGAGCATCTGGGCTTAAATATCCAGGACGCACGCATTTTCACCTCGGCCAAAAACTATTGCATGAATACCTATACGGTGCTGGCAAGCAGCGATATGTCTCAGCAAAATAAACTGATTCGTGCTGACCAGATAAAGCGCACGCTGCGGGAGTATCTGGCTGATCCGACCAGCTATTTAAAACGACCAGGAAAGCGCACGCCGCGCAAGTTGCAGCACTTCAGTCAGCATATTGAGACTGACATTATCAACAGCGATAACAAACCCTATTCAACTCTGGAAATCAGTTGTCCGGATAAGCCTGGCATTCTTGCTGCTATTGGCAAAGTATTCGCTGCTCAGCAGATTCAATTACTAAATGCTCGCATCGCTACATTGGGCGAGCGCGTTGAGGATTTATTTTATATTGTAGACGCCTACAATCAGCCGATAACAGATTCTGCATTAATTGAGAAGCTGCAAGCTGACCTCAAGACTGAACTTGGCACATGAATCAGTTCAAGTACCTGCTGAGAGTTTAAGTATAATACGTTGATTTTTAGAAAATTTAACAGGATAAGTTCAATGAATTTCAAGTCTTCCCTGCACAGTTTCGCGATTGGAATAGCCAGCAAAAATTCAGCAGATGAATTGATTGAAGTCTACTACCCTCGCCCAATGCTCAATCCCTCCGCAACATTGACAGCAGCAATAGCTAGTATAGCCGGCTATACCATTGGTAATCAGGCTGTCAGAATATCCACTGAGCAGTGCGCGCAAATTGGTGTGGCTATTAAATCAGTTGATGCGGAACTTGCGGAATTGTGTGAGGCCTTGCAGGACAGTAAGAAAACTCTTGTCGTTGTTTTTATACAAAGTGATCAGGCACCTGTCAGCGTTGCTGAGGTTTATCTAAAGCTGCACTTGCTTTCGCATCGTCTTTGCAAGCCCAATTCGCTTAATCTGCAGGGGTCATTCGGCATACTGCATAATATTGCATGGACTAATCACGGTGCAATTTCTCTGGAGGATCTGCCCGCCCGGCAACTCCAGGCCCGCATGATGGGTCAGGTGCTCAATGTCATGTCCATCGATAAATTCCCGCGCATGAGCAATTACGTTGTACCTGCCGGTGTGCGGATTGCTGATGCGGCCAGAGTCAGGCTTGGTGCCTACCTGGGCGAAGGAACCACTGTGATGCATGAAGGTTTCGTTAATTTTAATGCGGGTACTGCGGGTTCTGCGATGATCGAAGGTCGCATTTCTGCTGGCGTAATGATTGGAACGGGTACTGATCTGGGCGGAGGTTGCAGCACCATGGGAACTTTGTCAGGTGGTGGAACGGAACTTATCTCAGTGGGTAAAGATTGTCTGATCGGTGCAAATTCAGGTCTGGGCTTCCCGCTTGGTGACAGGTGCATCATTGAAGCTGGTTTATATGTTACTGCCGGCACTAAAGTCCTGTTGCTTGATCAGGATAATAGTCCCGTTAAAATCGTTAAAGCCCGTGAATTATCCGGGCAATCTGATCTATTGTTTCGCCGCAACTCGCAAACCGGCGCAGTTGAATGTAAAGCGAATAGAACCGCCGTGGCACTAAATGCAGAACTTCACAAAAATAATTGAAACAGCAGAGTCCACGTATGCAGGAAATCTGATTTATGTCGCATGACGAACACTCACCTACTCTGGCTCTGGCGATTTCATTAATTGAAAAAGCGTCCGTTACCCCCGAGGACATGGGCTGCAACCAATTGATGATGGATCGGCTCGAAGCCATGGGGTTTCGAGTGGAATCTTTATGTTTTGGAGACGTTAAAAATTTCTGGGCACGTCTCGGGAATACAGCTCCCTTATTCTGCTTCGCTGGCCACACCGATGTAGTCCCACCCGGACCCTTGGAACAATGGCGATATCCTCCATTCTCTCCAACAATAGAGAATGGAATGCTTTATGGTCGCGGTGCTGCCGATATGAAAGGCAGCCTGGCCGCAATGGTGACAGCATGTGAAAGGTTTACCGACAGTTTAAAACGACAGGGTAAGCCTGCACAGGGATCTATCGCATTTTTGATCACCAGTGACGAAGAAGGTGCTGCGCTTAACGGCACCCGCAAAGTCATTGAAGTGCTGGAAGCACGTAAGGAAAAAATTGATTACTGTATTGTCGGCGAACCCAGCAGCAGTGAGCAACTTGGCGACACCATTAAAATAGGTAGACGTGGTTCTTTGCATGGCAGATTAAAGTTTCTGGGCGTGCAGGGACATATCGCTTATCCCCATCTGGCAGACAATCCTGTTCATTTCGGACTGGCCCCTCTGCAGGCTTTATGCGCAGAGATATGGGATGAAGGTAATGCGGCATTCCCACCAACCAGCTTTCAGATATCCAATATAAAAGCGGGTACTGGTACTGATAATGTCATTCCTGGCACCCTCGATGTGGCGTTTAATTTTCGCTATGCAACAGCTTCGACTGAGGCTCAATTAAAAATCCGTGTCGTCGAAATTCTGTCACACCACACACAGAAATATACACTGGACTGGCATTTGTCAGGCGAGCCGTTTCTGACAGAACGAGGCAGACTAATTGATGTGGCAATTGAAACCATTGCCGAAATCACAGGGATTCAGGCACAAACGTCCACTTCAGGCGGCACCTCAGATGGCAGATTTATTGTTCCCACTGGCGCTCAGTTGATCGAACTGGGGCCAATCAATGCCACTATACACAAGATTAATGAATGCGTAAAAGTTGAAGATATAGACTATATTTCAAAGGTTTATGAAGGAATATTACAGCGACTTCTTGATCAGGGTAGCTGATTCGAGAGCACTGAAAGTCCCTTATTCTTCAAGCAGACCCCGGATTTCAGCAACAGGCATCATTTCAATATCACGGAATTTTGGATTGATCAGTTCGCCTTCCTGCTTCATGTGTAGAATGCTGGAGTACATTTCAGCAACAAATATCCAATTGTTAGCCGCAGTTCGTTGATTGATCCCGTAATGTAGCTGTTTTCTTAGCGTCGGTGGCAACTTACCCAGCATACTCTTGCTTGCCCATATGGAGCCTTCACGGGCGAAATCACTGATCCTCGAGGCATAATTTACTGTCTCACCAAGCACCGTAAACTCGAAATGAGCGCCTGCAACAAAGGTACCAAACCATTCCTGTCCTTCATGTAACCCAATATTCAAGTACATATTATTAAACCAACCCTTGCGACTTTGCCAGCGCAAGGTTATGCGGCGCATCATCTCTTTTAGTTCCGTGGCACAGTGAATGGCGTTTGAGACATAGTCGCAATCAGGCTGAGGGAAGAAAAAATACACCATCCCGTCACCAACATGCTTGCCATAGGTACCGTAATATTTACGGAATACAGGTTCGCTTTCCTGCCACATGGTGTTGATCAATTCAAAATACTCTTCAGGTGGAAGTTCTGAGCAGATGCGCACTGAATCCTGCAGATCTGCCACCAGCACAGCAACATGACTGAGTTGCGGTTTGCGCCGCTTAATCAGCTCCCGGGTAACGTGATTACGCTGTGACAGAAAGTTCAGCAGGTCTGCATCGTTGGCCATGACCGGACTGTATGAGAATAAAATACCTTCACGAAACATGGACACATATAAATTGGCTGGTATCTCTTTACCCTGCTGATCAAAATACAAAGAATCGAAATGCACGATGGCTTCTTTGCCAACACTCGTGACTTCATTATTCAGTTTTTCGAGGAGAGACAGGTGACGATCATCAATCGAATAGAACAATTTGCTGATCGCGATTTGATCAAGACGATCTTTTGCTGCAGCAAGGTGAGGCTTTAGAATATCCGCCATATAATCATCCCGAAATTCATTATTCGCGACACTTGCCAGCAGCAATTTCAGTAAATTCCGCGATTCCCCCTCGGCCAGGTCAGCATTGCCGAAAATATCTTTAAACGCATTTTCGTTCCACCAGATCAGTTCGAAATTGTTGTCTACCATATAGGCCGGTCCCGGAAAGTTATCTACACTCAACTCCAGAGTGGCATTCTGAGAGGGTTGTTCGGATTGATAATTTTCAATCGTGGCCGGTAATACCGCAGTTGATTCAATTGTTTTGTCAACGACAGTCTTACCGCATTGACGTGCAATCTCGGCCATACTTAGCCCCTGCTTTTTTAGCAGTTGTACCTCTTTAATGCGATCTAACGAATTGTCAGGAAAGAACCCCAGGCGCGTGGCCCGATCACTGCTTGCCAGGGGGGCGCTGATATGAGGGGATGGCAAAATGCCCAGAGCTACATAATTGTTCAATGTAGCCCTTGAGATACCAGTAATTTCGATTAGTTGCTTGCTATCTATCATGATGTGCAAACTCGCAGAATTTTATTTATACAGTATATTTATACTGTATAAGATATGTCAACAAAATAATCTTGGGCGCTGAATCAGCCTTATTGGTCTAGAAAAATACATTAAGCGCATCTAAGCGGTATAATTATACAGTCCAACCTGTATTCGCTGCAGTAGCAAAGAGAGCTGAGTTGTTAAAGTCCATTGACAATAGATGATGCAGGAGTGCAATCAGCAGAGATAAATATCAAAGCGGCTGGACTTGCCGGTAATCTCCAGGGAGGGCTTACAGTCATCGAGCCATCCGGCATGGCGTGGCCGCTTTACCACTACTCTGCGCCTGGCTTTTAACAGACAAGTTTTCAGCAATCCCGCAGGTTCCTCCTCCTGCACCAGGAGCTTCTGTAGCACCTGCATGTTTTTCTTTACTTTGGCTGACTTATTTCGTTCGGGAAACATTGGATCAAGATAGATGACGTCCACCTCATCAAGCTGCGGCAGCAGTACCCTACTGTCTCCCAGGGTCAGCTTAATACGACTGGCTGCCGTAAGCAGAGTCGCTTGATCGGATTCCTTTGCTCTGCGTAAGCCATCCGCCAACAAGGCATGCACTACCGGTGATCCTTCGATCAAATGCAAATTGAATCCAAATAATGCCAGTATAAAACTATCCTGCCCTAACCCCGCAGTTGCATCCACTATGTTCAGGTGCAGCGCTTTTTTTCCACCAACAGCCTTTACTACTGATTCAGCGGCCAATGCTTGCTTTTGCCTCCACAGAAAAGATGCGTCACTGAAATCAACACAGATTGATTGTTGTGATCCACTCATAGTGTGCAGGTGGAGAGTTTGATCAACATAATGAAGAAGAAAGTCGAAGGATTGCTGTTCGGGAGGTAATGAAGATTGTGAATTGAAACTTACGGGTTCTTCAAGAACAGGCAGCTTCAGTTGCTCAGCCAGTGCTTCAGTTCGTCGAAGATTCGCTGTATTGATCTGAGTTGGATTCTTCCTGGAGCTTATAAAACCTGTAGCGACGCGAACGCCAGCCATTTGTTATTTATACTCCAATTGCTCTTTCAAATAGATTGGCAGTGCATGCTCTGCATCAACTGCTTCGCCTGCTAAAAACTTCTGCATTGCCAGAACGCTCAGTACGGATGCCTCGGGGAAAATTTCAGGAAAATAGCTGTTTAGAGATGAGGTAATCTGCTTTCGTAGTTGGCCACCCTCAACCCATGCATTACCGACACCCGCACTATCATCAGAAATGCCCATAAACGCCGACGCCAAAGAACTAATTGCAACAACCTGCTCGTCACCCTGCAAGCACACACTGATTTCTTTTGCAGTTTTCACTGCCTTGTATGCCGCGAGATAAATCTCATCCTCGCGCGCCTGCAGCGCTACCTGAACTCGATTAAGCTTATGTTCTCGAACGGCTGTAAAAGCCATAACAGCAAGCGAGGATATAGTTACAACGGGGATGTTATGAGCGAAAGCCAGTCCTTGAGCCACAGCCCCGCCTATACGCAAGCCTGTAAAAGAGCCTGGCCCACGAGTAAATGCGATGCCATCAAGATCTGCCGACATCAATCTAAACTGTTTCAGCAGTTTCTGGACCATTGGTAGAGTTTCTTTAGCGTGCTGCCGAGGCAGTTTGCTGCGCAATTGTTCAATGTGTCCATCGCGATTTAACGCGACAGAACAGATCTCAGTAGAGCTATCGATAGCAAGAATAAGAGGCATGATTATTATACTTCTATAAAACTAAAAGCACCCCCTCCAGTTACTCGAACCAAAGGGAGTGCTTTTTATTGCAGGGCAACGTCAAATATCAGCTCGCGCTGGGCGCCGCTGCAGCCGCAGGAGCGGCTGATTTAACTGTTTTTTTCTTTGCTGCTTTTTTTGCTGGAGCTTTTTTAGCGGCAGGCGATTTCTTTGCTACTGGCGATTTCTTAGCGGCGGCCTTAGGGGCACTTGCCTTTTGAGCCGCAGCTTTCTTTGCCGGCGCTTTTTTGGTAGTTGCTTTAGCCGGCTTAGCCGCTGTAGTGACTCCTTTTTTTGCGGGAACCTTTTTTGCCGCTACTTTCTTCACCGAATCCTTCTTTACGGGTGCCTTGGCTGCTGGTTTTGCAGTCGTTTTAGCAACCGTTTTCTTTTTAGCCGGGGCCTTAGCCGCCAATTTTGTTTTCACGGCCGCTTTTCGGGATGCTGCCTTATCTTTGGCAGCCTGTTTTTTTTGTGCAGATTTAGCTTTAACAGCCGTTTTTCTTGCTGCAGAGCGTTCGCGGGCTAATCTTGCTTTGGTAGCAGCTTTGGCTTTGGTGGCAGCCTTTTTAGCCGCAGCTTTAGCTTTAGCAGCAGCCTTTTTAGCAGCAGTTTTTTGTTTCAGCGCAGATTTCTTTGCTCGGGCTTTTTCTTTCGCTGCATCAGCAGCGGCACGCTTCTTCTTCCACTGATCTGCATATGCTTTTACTGCTTTTTTCAGATCGCTTTCAGCTTTTGCAACTAGTGTTGCCTGCCGGGCAGTTGCAACTTTTTTCTTCGCTTCAGCGTTTGCGGCTGCAGTTACAGTTTTGACACTGGCTTGTACAGCTTTAATTTTGGCCGTCAATTCGCTAACTTTCTTACTGGCTTTACCAACAACTGCTTCTGCAGCAGCGGATGCCTTCTTACTGGCAGCAGTTGATTTTTGTCCCGTCTTGCCAGCAGTTGCTTTGGATTTGCTTTGTGCGGCACTTAATTGTTTGTTTTGAGCGGCAAGGTCTTTATGCAGTTTAACCAGAGATGCTTCCGCTTTTGTTAAAGCAGCATCACCGGTTTTTTTTGCCACTGATTTAGCAGGCGCTTTCTTGGTAGCTTTTACTTTAGCCATACTCATATCTCTCCAGAAAATGTGGAAAAAACCTCTTCACGCTCTTCAACACGGGCCACTCCCACGTTTGATCGGCACATTAGCATAAAAACCAGAATCCATATAGCAATGCGTGGTTTTTTCTACAAAAAATCAACTACTTTTAATGTTTTTATTTAAAAAATGGCATTTTATGCTAACAAAACGGTTTCAATTTTTTCGCGAATTACATTCACATCATCTTTACCGATAATTTTTACAACGATGATTTTCTCGCCTTCACTCTGTAACTTTCGGTAAAATTCAACCAAGGGTTTGGTTTGATTGTGATAAACCTGCAGCCTTTTTCTAACCGTATCTTCACGATCATCTTCACGTTGAACAAGTTGCTCGCCAGTTTCATTATCGCGATTTTCAATCTTAGGTGGATTATGTATGACGTGGTAAATACGTCCTGAACCAGGATGCACTCTGCGACCGCTCAGACGGCCAACAATTTCCTCGTCATCAACTTCGATCTCAATAACAACGTCGATATTTATGTCAGCATCTACCATTGCCTGCGCTTGTGGTATTGTGCGTGGAAATCCATCCAATAAAAATCCGTTAGCACAATCCGGCTGTTCAATTCGGGCTTTTACCAGCGTAATTATTATTTCGTCAGTAACCAGGCCTCCAGAAGTCATGACTTCTTTTACCTGCAAACCCAGCTGCGATTCTTCTTTAACTGCGGCCCGCAACATATCACCAGTGGATATTTGCGGAATATCAAACTTTGACGTAATAAAGTGGGCTTGTGTGCCTTTACCAGCACCAGGGGCCCCCAGTAAAATTACTCGCATAACTCACTCCTAATCAATTCTGACATGCATTATTGTATCGATAAATTCATTAATAGTTAGAGGCTGGTGATTTCTGCCAACTGATCGAGAGCAGCGCGACGAACATACACGAAAGCCCGCCCGCAGTACAGACGAGCTCCCAGCTACAGCGTTTGCATAAGTGAATCAAAGCCCTTGTGCTTTCGCCAGACACCAGAATCGCTCCATATCCGCCAATCTATCACTCTGTAATTGCTCATTACTGTTGAGCATAGCTCGTTCTACATAACGGAAGCGGCGTTCAAAACGCTGATTAGCATCACGCAGAACCGACTCTGGTTCCAAACGCAAATGGCGCGCAATATTTACACAAGTAAATAGCAGATCACCCAGCTCATGAGAGATTTCGGCAGGATCACCATCGGCGACGGCATCGTATAATTCATCAGTCTCTTCCTTAAGTTTAACCAGGACTGCTGAGATATCTGGCCAATCAAATCCTGTCGAAGCTGCACGTTTTTGTAATTTCTTTGCTCGATCCAGAGCAGGAAATGCTATAGGAACATCGTCAAGTACGCTTACAGGCTCCTGCGTTTCTAATACAGCGGCCTTCAGGACACGCTCCTGATTCTTTATAGTTTCCCAATTCAGTTCTACCTGATCGGCATCTATATCTGATGCAGGCCCAATAAGTCCGAATCCTGCTAGTTCACCTGCAGGAAATACATGGGGGTGGCGACGCAGTAATTTTTCAACAATAATGTCTGTAATAGTCGTGAAATCAAAAAGGTTTTGCTCAGACGCAATTTGTGCATAAAATACTACCTGAAACAACAAATCGCCCAATTCGTCTGGTAACTGCACATTATCCTCTCGTTCTACGGCGTCAATTACTTCGTATACCTCCTCGAGAGTGTGGGAGGTCAGAGATTTTAAGGTTTGCTTGCGATCCCAGGCGCAACCAGATTGCTCATCCCGAAGTTTTTCCATAATTTCCAGCAAGGTGGTTAGTGAAGCTGCTGCGTTATCTTTGCTGGAATGATTTTTCTGCATTAATTAATCTCCACGGTTCATGCCGATAGATCGATAATTATAGTTCTGAGCTTTTGTTCACACCGTCAACGGCATGACCAGACTCTATACGTTTAGCTTCTATTACGTTTTTCAGATGATTAATTTTTTCAATAACCTTAAGCAGCAATGGGAAGGATTCTACCTCTAGCTGCAAGCGGATACTGCTGATGCCCGCTGTCTTGTCGCTGCGCGTATTGACTTCTATAACTGCAACCCGATCATTTGCCAAAATGGTTGTAATGTCGCGCAACAGACCCGCTCGATCCCATGCGGTTACCAGCAGTTCCACAGGGAATGTTATTTTCACTCCGTCCGACCAGTGAACCTCTATGAAGTGTACGCCTGCGCTACGTTGCACGCCCAGGACTTCCGGGCAGGTGGCCTGATGAATGATGACCTGCCTCTCATGAACACGTCCGGTTATCAGGTCCCCTGGCAAGGGTGTACAGCAATCCGCAAAACATACCTTTAGAGACCCGGTGCCATATACCGGCGGCGGATTCTCCAGCGGCCCTGTGGGCGCTGTCTTTAGACCAGAGAGTTCCTGTGCCGCATTGATAACCTCATCAAACTGAATAGCGCCCGCACCCACGGAAGCAAACAATGATTTAAGATTCTTACAGCCAAGTTTCCGAATCAGACTACGGTAATTGATATCACTTATGCCAAGCACGGCGAACTCACTGCGTAACAGAGATTCGCCATAGCTGATATTATCTTCCTTACTCTGATCCTTAAACCATTGCACCAGTTTGGCCCGTGCTCTGGGAGTATTGGCATAACCCAGTGAATGCTTTAGCCAACTTCGGCTTGGAGAACTGCCAGTGCGTGAGAAGATTTCCACACGATCACCGGTATGCAATTGATAATTCAGTGGCACGTATTTGCTATTCACTTTGGCGCCGCTGCATGAGTGACCAACTTCAGTGTGGACATAATACGCAAAATCCAACGGTGTAGCGCCATGCACCAGATCGACAACATGTCCTTCCGGTGTAAACACATATATGCGATCGTGCATTGACGTGTCGGAACGCAATTGCTCAGCAAGACCACCTGCCATTCCCATCTCATCGTGCCAGGCCAGAACCTGGCGCAACCATGCAATTTTTTCGTCGTAGCTGTCCTTCTGCGAGGGATCAGTGCTGTCATCTTTATACCTCCAGTGTGCACACACCCCCAGTTCGGCATCTTCATCCATTGCGAATGTACGAATCTGAATTTCGAAGACCTTTTTGTCGGGTCCTATTACCGCTGTATGTAAAGATTGATAACCATTTTCTTTTGGAGTTGCGATATAGTCATCGAATTCATTAGGTATAACCCGCCACAGACTATGTACAATTCCCAGCGTTGCATAACAGTCGCGAATTTCAGGAACCAGAATACGCACAGCACGGATGTCGAATATCTGCGCAAAATCCAGCTTCTTACTCTGCATTTTCCGCCAGATACTATAGATACTTTTTGCTCTGCCACTGACTTCCGCGTCAATATTGGCCTGCCCCAGCTGTTCTCTAAGCTCGATACTGACCTGTTGGATAAATCTTTCCCGATCCAGACGACGTTCGTCAATCAGACTGGCAATGCGCTTGTAGTTTTCTTCCTGCAGGTATCTGAATGAAAGATCTTCCAACTCCCATTTTATCTGCCCAATGCCTAAACGGTGCGCCAGAGGTGCGTAAATATCAAATACTTCCCGGGCTACGCGTTGACGCTTTTCTGCAGTGGCCTGTTTAGCTGCGCGTATCGCACAGGTGCGTTCGGCGAGCTTGATCAATGCAACGCGCACATCATCCACCATTGCCAGCAACATCTTACGGACGTTTTCAAGCTGGGCATGATTCTGACCGAGCACTCGCGTTCTGCTGGTATCAGTTTCGTTTATGGCCGCCATACGCAGCACGCCCTCGACAAGCCGTGCAATATCCTCACCAAATTCCTTATTGATTATCGACAGACTTAAGCGTGACTCGCGTACCGGACGATAAAGGATTGCAGCGATAATTGCCTCACTGTCGAGATGCAATTGTGCGAGTATATCCGCCATCTCCAAACCAGTACGATAGCTGCTGATAGCTGAGGACCAGACATGCTCAGCCTTGTGCGCCTCTTTTTCGAGCTCCCAGCTAAGATTAAATGCTTTTTCGATTTGTTCATGCTGACTCAACAGAACATGCATTTCTAAATGCTGCAACCAATCCTTGAAGTCAATGCTGCCATCAGCTTTTTCTAGGTAGTTCCGTCGCACCTGTACCATAAAGATTCCAGCGTATGGAGTTTCTAAAAAATCCTGGCGTTTGCTGTTCTGGATTTTTTCGTATCTCGAACGAATTCCGCAATTGATTCAACATGACTTGTATTTGGAAACATATCCATTATTCCAGCCTTTGTTAAGGTATAACCCTGACTGACCAACGCCGCAGCATCCCGTGCAAGCGTCGCAGGATTGCAGGAAATATAGACTATTTTTTCAGCACCTGAATTCGCAATCTGTTGAATCATTTCAAATGCACCTGAACGAGGTGGATCCAATAATACCTTGGTATAACGCGTTTGAGCCCAGGCTTGTTTTGATAGATCCGCGCTCAGGTCTGCGGCATAGAATTTTGCATTACCGATCTGATTCAGAATTGCATTCTCGGATCCACGTAACACCATTTCCTGACTGCCCTCTACGCCGGTAACTTCGGCACAATGACGGGCTATCGGCAAGGTAAAATTTCCAAGTCCACAATATAGATCCAGCACCCTGTCTTCCGGCTGCAAATCCAGCATTTTCACAGCAGCTGAAATCATCATGCGATTAATGGACGCATTAACTTGAGTAAAGTCAGTAGGATGAAATGCCATCTTTAAGGAAAACTCAGGAAGGTAATAATGCAGTCTTACTGCCCCATCCCGTGGCCACACTTTATGCACACTGTCCGGACCTTTTGGCTGCAGATAGAGTTCTAATCCATGATCATCAGCAAATTGCAGCAGCTGCTGCTGGTCTTCGTCTGGCAATGCTTCCAAGTGGCGCACAACAAGCGCAACCTGACAGATGCCCGTTGGGGTTTTATGGATATCCATTTGATCTTCGCTATAAAGATCAGCCGACATTCGCTCACCTACCGCTACTTCTATTTGAGGAATCGTAGTGCGACTGTACAGCCCGCTTATTAGCTTGCGTAAAGGGCTGATCAGTACGGACACGTCGTGCTCCAGCACAAGGCAGCTCTGCATGTCGGCAATGAAAGAGCTTTCTTTTTCACGAAAGCCAACCAGCGTATCTTCTTTTTTATGAACATAACGAACTGCCAGGCGGGCCTTGCGCCGGTAGGAATATCCGACTGCACGAATCGGCGGCAGGCGCTCATATCCTGCTATTTTTGCCGCATGTTCCAGCTGATCGAACAGAGTTTGCTGTTTTAACGCGAGCTGAGCTTCCAGACTCATGTGTTGCATTGAGCAGCCACCGCAGATATTTGCCCAACTGCACGGAGGTTCGCGTCGCTCCGGGGCCGCGTCCAGCACTTTCTCAACTCTAAGCTCATCATATTGAGAATGTTTGCCAGTAAATTTCGCCGACACCCGCTCGCCGGCCAATGCTCCGGCTACAAATGCTATCTTGCCTTTAATATCAGCAATGCCTCTGCCATCGTGGCTGAGTCTGCTTATTTTTAACTCTACAGGCTCAGAAGGTAACTTCTGACGCCTGCGCCGCATTGTCCTGCCCATAGATTATTCACTAAATGGTGAAGCTTGATGATTGTAGTTTTGATGCAGGTTCAGATCAGAGCTTGAATGACCGCGTAGCTGTATCAGGCAAAAACTCCGGTTGATAGGTATCGGTCACCGCGATCGCAGATAATTGCGACAATCACAGCGTTTTCCAGTTGTTTAGATAATTGCAGGGCAGCGAATACAGAGCCACCAGATGAAACCCCACAGAATATTCCTTCCAGTTTTGCCAGGGCACGCATCGTTTTTTCTGCATCCAATTGATCGACATCGATTATCTGATCTACCCTGCTAACGTCATAAATTGCCGGCAGATATGCTTCAGGCCAACGTCTGATGCCAGGAATTTTTGAACCTTCCCGGGGCTGAAGTCCTACTATCTTAACTGCCGGATTCTGCTCCTTAAGATAACGCGATACACCCATGATAGTACCGGTAGTACCCATAGAAGCGACAAAATGTGTCACTGTTCCTGCAGTATCCCGCCAGATCTCCGGACCGGTATGCAGGTAATGCGCGCCCGGATTATCCTTATTGGCAAACTGATCAAGCACTTTACCTTTGCCCTCACGGCTCATTCTAGTCGCCAGGTCACGTGCCCCTTCCATGCCGATGCTTTCAGTGACCAGAATCAACTGCGCGCCATAGGCTGTCATTGCGGCTTTGCGCTCCTCTGACATGTTCTCCGGCATTATCAGGATCAGCCTGTATCCTTTCACTGCACACACCATTGCCAGCGCGATACCGGTGTTTCCGCTGGTCGCTTCGATTAGGGTATCACCAGGTTGAATTTCGCCGCGCAACTCAGCTTGCTGAATCATATTATAAGCAGGACGATCTTTAACGGAGCCAGCTGGATTATTACCTTCAAGCTTAGCCAGCAAAGTATTACTGGTCTTGCCTGGCAGGCGCTGTAATTGCACCAGAGGAGTATTACCTATCAATTGATCTACAGTTGGATAAGACATAGTTTGCTGTGTTACCAGAATTACAAGAGGCGCAATTTTACCCTTTATCAGAGTTTGCTGAAAGCGACATTGAGCGGAAGAGCTGGTGACTAAGCAGTGGTTTGTCACCCAGATGTACTTTAAGAGCCATGCGGGTCAAGCGCTTTGCAGCCGCAGCGGCAGAGCGACTGCTGAAATCTGATTCCCTTAGAGCAATCAAATCACGGCCATTAAAGACAGAACTCAGCCCGACAGAGTTACTTGATTCTGCTGGCAGGCGTTGTAACCCAGATTCGGGAAGAAACAGGTAGAGTGCATCAGCCATGACAGGAATATCACTATCCATCTCATACTCCAGATTCAGTTGATAACCTAATTCTCGCAACAGATTGAGTTCAAATCGGCGCAGCACGGCGGCAATATCTTCGCTGCCATGCAACTGCACCAGGCTGTGTTGGTAATTCTGATAAAGCGGCGTGTGAGATTCGTGAAACTGCAGCAACCTGGCAAGTAATTCATTCATGTACAAACCACTGAATAATCTCATGCCTGTTAAGCTTAATGGCAGGACGCTCAACTCAACGGCAGTAAGCGTTTTCACCTCGCTGCGTCCGCTGAGCGTAACCAGTAATGGCTGAAAAGGCTGTAATTGAGAGCGAGTACGCGACTTTGGTCGTCTGGCCCCTTTAGCAACCGCACGAACGCGGCCATAATCGAGACAGAAAAAATCAACCAACAGACTGGTGTTCTGGAATGGCAGCGTGTGAAGTACATAGGCGGGCTGAAGATCGATACGGTTTATCATGCAGATTCAGCCTGATCAATCATTAATCTTCTTTATAGCCAAGACTCTGCAGAGCACGTTCGTCATCTGCCCATCCTGATTTAACTTTTACCCAAAGATTCAACATTACTTTGGTATCAAACGCTTTTTCCATATCCATACGGGCTGAAGTTCCAATTTGTTTAAGCCGCTCACCCAGTTTACCGATAATGATCTGCTTCTGGCTTTCTTTATCGACCAGAATCAAGCCATGTATATGTAGAATCAGATTTTGCTGGCTGAATTTTTCAATTTCCACAGTGACTTCATACGGCAGTTCGTCACCGAGCTGTCGTGTGATCTTCTCACGAATTAATTCAGCTGCCAGAAAACGAGAACTACGATCAGTGATTTGATCCTCTGGATAGAGAAACTCACCGGCCGGCAGATATTTCTCAACAAGGCCTTCCAATACATCAAGATTATGGCCACCAAGCGCTGAAATCGGCACTATTTCTGCAAAATCACGCAACTTTGACAGGCGCTCCATATGTGGCAAGAGCTTACCCTTGTTCTCAAGTTGATCGCATTTATTAATAATTAGTAAAGTTGGTATCTTAAGATTCGAGATGGCTTGCAATACCATTTCATCTTCATCATTGAAAACCAGACGTTCAACCACAAAGAACACCGCATCAACATCCGCCAGCACCGAGGTCACGGTTTGATTCATAAGTCTATTCAGGGTATTGCGGGCAGCTTTGTGCAAACCGGGAGTATCAACATAGATGAACTGGGTGCTTTCCCTAGTCTTGATTCCAAGCACACGATGCCGGGTAGTTTGCGGCTTGCGAGAGGTAATACTAATTTTTTGTTCGAGCAGATGATTCAACAGTGTCGATTTACCTACGTTGGGGCGACCAACAATCGCGATGTAACCGCACTTTTTTATGTCATGTTCAGACATCTCTACCTCGATAATTCATGCTGCTGCATTTATCTCGCATCAAGCAAGTGCAGAGCGGCCTGGGCAGCCTGTTGTTCGGCAACCCGGCGATTACTGCCTTTGCCAAAAGTTGGCTCAGTCAGCAATGAGATACAGCAGCTGACCGAAAAGATCTGTTGATGTGCTTCGCCGCTAATTGAAACCACTTCGTATTCCGGAACACCGTGCCCTTGAGCCTGGAGCAGTTCCTGCAAACGGGTCTTGGAATCTTTGTACACACTGCCTGGCGATGCATCAGGCATAAAAGGGGACAGCAACTCCAGTATTATGTTCCGGCAGGCATCCATACCCGTATCCAGATATATGGCGCCAATAATCGCTTCAACGGCATCAGAAAGGGTGGATGCCCGGTCGCGGCCGCCACTCTTTAATTCGCCGGGTCCAAGCAACAAAAGTGGACCCAGATCCAGGTCTCGAGCAATACGAGCCAAGGTTTCCTTATTGACCAGAGCAGATCTCATACGGCTAAGATCTCCCTCTGAGGCCTCTGAGAAATTGCTGAATAACGCTTCCGCGACAGTGAATCCAAGGATTGAATCACCCAGAAACTCCAGTCTTTCATTATGAATACTGTTGGCACTACGATGGGTAAGCGCCAGCTCAGCCAGCGACTTATTCTGAAATTTATAACTTATTTTGAGCTCAAGGTGTCTGACGCTTGCATTCATTTATTCAAACTTGTCGTTAAAACTGATAACAGCATCAATGTTATAGAACAGCGAGACGCGTTTCTCGTAGGTCAAGGTAATCTCACTTTTATTGTCTGTCCGGCTTGAGGTAACTGCTGAGGTATCAAAGTCGCGTATATTGTTAACCCGCAGACTGTTGGCAAACTCTGACCGTACTTCTGCCTGCGTCATTGAGTCAGATCTGCCGCTTTCCAGCAAAGATTCTGCCACACTGCTGATGAGATTATGGTCCATATAGACCGGAACGATTTTCATTCCGACTGAAAAAAACAAACCGATCAGCAACAAAGTAACGACAAGTCCAAATTTGGAAGCGCCCCGCTGGTAGTAGTCCGCTGTTCTGGTTCCGCTTCTCATTGTCCTACTCCAATCTGTTAATCCTAATTAATTAATCCGTTTCTACTAAACCCAGGCAGGTTCCAACCTGGTTCTTTATGCATCCAGATGGCGAATGCTCTTCCGACAATATTTTCTTCAGGTACCGGCCCCCAGACGCGGCTGTCAGCGCTGTTATCTCGATTATCACCCATCATAAAATAGTGACCCTCGGGCACTATCCATAGAGTACGGCCACTTCTGCCGACATCATCTACTATCTGGGTTTGATGTGTAATATCGCCAATGGCTTCTTCAAGCAGTAAACCGGGCTGCAGACCAATTCCGGTTTCTACCTGAATGCGCTCAAGAACATCAATGTCTACCGCCTCGTCATTGATATACAACAATTTATTCTCGTAACGGATTCTATCACCAGGCAGGCCGATGATCCGTTTTATAAAATAGCGATGATCGTGTGGCGGAATAAATACCATTACTTCGCCACGCTGTGGATCATTCACATCAAGAATTTTTGTACCAACCACAGGCAAACGAAGACCATAGGTGTATTTATTAACGAGGATAAAATCACCCACTTCGAGCGTAGGAATCATTGAACCTGAAGGTATCTGGAAGGGTTCAACGAGAAATGAACGAAGTATCAATACTATCAAAAGCACCGGGAAAAACGATTTTGCATATTCGACAGCGATCGGCTCCTTCTGCAAGATTCTGGTGGCTTCATCAATTTGTTCCGCTCCTGCACTGCTGGCTCGTGTGCTTTGACGGGCACGGAGATTAGTGACCGCTGCGGTCCTTCCTTTAGCGAGAAATAATGAATCAAACAGCCAGACCACACCACTCAGCGCAACGAGAACCAGCAATACCAGTGAAAAATCTATATCCATATTTCATTAAACCCAATTTAATAGCGCTTAATCCACTTTCAACACGGCAAGAAAAGCTTCCTGAGGGACTTCAACATTACCTACCTGTTTCATCCGTTTTTTACCGGCTTTCTGTTTTTCCAACAGTTTTTTCTTGCGCGAGATATCGCCGCCATAACACTTTGCGATTACATTCTTGCGCAGCGCCTTTACGGTCTGGCGAGCAATGATTTGTCCGCCAATCGCCGCCTGAATAGCAACATCATACATCTGGCGCGGGATAAGTTCTTTCATCTTCTCGACTAACTGACGTCCTTTGCTCTGTGCCTGTTCTTTATGCACAATGAGCGCCAACGCATCAACCCTGTCGCCATTGATCATTATGTCCAGTCGGACCAGCCTGGCGGGCTCAAAACGGATAAAGTGATAATCCAGTGAGGCGTAACCACGGCTGGCAGATTTCAGTCGATCAAACAAATCAAGTACTACTTCATTCATTGGCAGTTCATAGCTGAGCGAAACCTGGTTGCCAATAAATAGCATCTCGCGCTGGACACCTCGTTTGCTGATACAAAGGTTAATAATATTACCCAGATATTCATGTGGCACCAATATGTTCGCCAGCACAATGGGTTCGCGCATCTCAACTATTGATGCTACCGGGGGTAATGCTGAGGGACTGTCGACTTTTATAACATCACCGTTACTCATTACAACTTCGTAGACTACCGTAGGTGCAGTGGTGATCAGAGACAAATCGTATTCGCGTTCAAGTCGCTCTTGAACAATCTCCATATGAAGCATTCCAAGGAATCCGCAACGAAAGCCGAATCCCAGTGCATCAGAACTCTCGGGTTCGTAATACAAAGAGGCATCATTAAGCGTTAGTTTAGCCAGTGCATCACGGAAATCTTCAAAATCTTCAGAGGACACGGGAAACAACCCGGCATATACTTGTGGCTGAATCTTGCGAAAACCTGCAAGTGGGGCAACATTTGGAGTCGCGGCTAGTGTCAGTGTGTCACCGACTGGCGCACCTTGTATTTCTTTTATGCCCGCGACTACGAATCCAACTTCACCTGCCCGCAATATACCAGTTTCATGTCGACGCGGAGTGAATACACCAACACCATCAACCAGATGAGCCTTGCCTATTGTCTTGGCAATAATCTTGTCACCTTTTTTCAGGGTACCTTGCTTAACTCTTACCAGTGACACGACACCAAGATAATTATCGAACCAGGAGTCGATTATCAATGCCTGCAAAGGGGCATCAATATCACCCGCAGGCGGAGGAATCAGACGTATTATTTCTTCGAGTATCTCGATGATACCAAGGCCAGTTTTAGCACTGGCACATACGGCAGCAGAGGCATCAATGCCTATAATTTCCTCAATTTCTTTACGGACTTTTTCAGGTTCAGCCTGCGGTAAATCCATCTTATTCAGAACCGGAATTACTTCAAGCCCCTGCTCAATCGCGGTATAACAGGTTGCTACGGATTGCGCTTCAACACCCTGCCCGGCATCTACAACCAGCAATGCCCCTTCGCAGGCAGCAAGTGAACGGGACACCTCGTACGCAAAGTCAACATGACCAGGAGTATCAATGAAATTAAGTTGGTAGCGGCGGCCATCCAGCGAGTTATAAAACAAGGTTACGCTTTGAGCCTTGATAGTGATGCCGCGTTCGCGTTCGATATCCATGGTATCGAGGATCTGCTCGTCCATGTCGCGGTCGGCGAGGCCACCACAGATCTGAATAAACCGATCAGCCAAGGTGGACTTACCATGGTCGATGTGGGCAATGATCGAAAAATTGCGGATATGGCTTAAATCACTCACTTTAGGGGGGGTACACTCATAGGATTACGACGGCTGGCAAGTCTACAGTATCTGCCCGCGAGTGTCAGTGGAATTTTCGTGCGGGCCCGCTTTCAGGTCGCACTTCCAGTTCCCGTTGGAACTACTTCAATTCAACTACCACTGTGGTGCCGCGCAAGGCACCGGATGGATCCTGACGCATTACCCGCAGCGGAATATACCCTGTGTCCGGAAGCTCATTAAGCAGAGAATTAAAGTGCTCTACACTGGTAACCGCTTGTCTGTTGAGCATAACAATCAGATCACCAGGATTTAATCCTGCAAGTCGTGCCGGTCCTTCCCTTACCTGCTCAACCAGCACCCCGGTAACGCCAGTTTCAGTGATATCGGTTTGTGCAAATTCAGTAACTGTAATGCCAAGACTATTGCTGCGAGGTGGTCTTACGTCAGTGCCCATTGCAGCAATACTGTTGCCAGGCAGGCTATCAACCGTGATTGGCATGACCATTATCGTGCCATCACGTACTACCGAAATTTCGACGTTCGTGCCAGGTTTCACCTGCCCGACATAAAATGGTAACTGCGCAGAAGTATCAATTCGACGGCCATCAAATTCCACAATAATATCATTATTAAGAATGCCGGCACGCTGCGCTGCGCTGCCAGGTTGAACATCATCGACAAATGCTCCCCGCGGAGATGACATCTGAAATGCTACCGCCAAGGCATGATTGACGTCTTTAATGACAACACCGAGCAAGCCCCTGCTTACGGCACCGGAGTCACGCAGCTGCTCAACTACATTCAATGCAACATTGCTGGGAATCGCAAAAGAAATGCCATTCGAACCTCCAGAACTGCTCAGAATCTGTGAATTGATGCCGATTACTTCACCTTTGAGGTTGAACAATGGCCCACCAGAATTACCCTGATTAATAGCAACATCCGTTTGTATGAAGGCGACATAATTTGTTGCATTGCCAGGCACTGTTCGCCCTTTTGCACTCACAATGCCAGCTGCTGCAGAAAAATCGAGACCAAAGGGTGACCCTATTGCCAGCACCCATTCACCAACTTTAACCTGTTCTGAATCTCCAAATCGAACTGCCGCAAGATCCTTACCGTCAATCTTTAACAGCGCCATATCTGATAGTTCATCAGTACCTATCACCTGCGCAGAAAACTCGCGACGATCATTGAGAGTTACAGTAATAGAATCCGCACCCGAAACTACGTGATGGTTGGTAATTATGTAACCATCAGAGGAGATTATAAAACCGGAACCTACACCGCCACGCTGTCGCGGTTGAATGTCATCGTTTAATTCAAGTTCCGATCTATCCTGAGGGCTTAATCGGCGCAGCAACTCTTCCAGATCGCGATCGCGTCCACCGGGGTTCGAGCTGACACTCTGGATAGTTGAAATATTCACAATAGAGGGAGTGTTATCCTCTACCAATTGTACAAAATCCGGCAAATCAGCAAAAGATGACTGGATTGATCCGAATGCAGCCATCAGGCTGAAAGTTAATCGAACTGTCCAGATTCTGAATTCTGTTGTTCTTAGCTGAGGACATTGATTTATATTTTTCACCCATCACCTCTGGTTATCGTCATTACGAATGTGAATCTTATACTCTTTAAAATACCGCTTTGAACGATGGTATTCAATGCCTGAAAAAAATAGTCAGGCTTTTAAACTGACATCTGAAAATGGGACCGGCAAGTATTTAATTGTGTGTCACGCGCTGCTCTATTTATTTCAGCAGCAAGTCAGACAAAATAGGGAGGAATTAAGAAGTTTGACAGTGACCGCCCTGAAGCACTCAGGACAGCCACTCTCAAGGTGGGTAAACTGGGTTAATTGAGCTCAGGCAATGGACTGGCCTCAAGCTCGATCTGATTGACAGGTCGAAGCTGAGGAATTTCTTCAAACACACTCAGGCCAGGTCCAGCAACATCGCTCTGATGTTGAATAGACACAGTTTGAATATATTCATTCAGCCGACGTTGTGCATCAGCATCAACTATACCTGCTCCGGATTCATTACGAATGCCATCTGCGGATTGCGCCATCTCAGCTGGAGTGCTTTGTTCAGAATTGAGCAACACCTGCATCCCAAGGAAAACCGCCACAGCTACTGATGCAGCCACTGCGAGCTTGCCAGAAATTGAGTACCATCGTGTGGAGACAAATTTTTTGCTCTTGTCCCCTTCATACCCAGGCTCAGCGGCAATAGCTGCGATAATTTGCTGTGTAGCGGCGAAACCAGTAACACTGACAGATTCACCGATCAGTTCCCCATGCAGCAGGGACCGCACCACGTGAAAACGGCGCCAAGTGTTCAGTAATTCTTCCTGTTGGGGGCTGTCTGGGATCTGCTTCAATAACCTGCGCAGTTCCAGATCATTGGTTTCACCATCCATCAGCGCTGACAGTGTTTCCTCAAGACTGTAGTCTTTGCTTAAGCTCATGCACTACCTCATTGACTAACTTCTGGCTCATTGAATAATTTCTCGAATTTTTTTGTCAATCGCCTCGCGCGCTCTAAATATACGCGATCTAACGGTACCGACCGGACAACCCATTATTTCAGTGATGTCCTCATAGCTCAGCCCTGAAAACTCGCGCAGACTGAAAGCTGTTTTCAGGTCTTCTGGCAATTCCTGTATAGCCTGATAAATCACTTTCTGTAAATCATCTCTTTCCAGATTAGCTTCAGGTGAATCCACCTCGCTCAGCGCCATGGCATCCTCAGTTGACTGAATATCATCAATATCCATGTCAGTTGCCGGAGGCCTTCTACCTCTGGATACCAGATGATTCTTCGCAGTATTTACCGCAATCCGGTACAGCCATGTGTAAAACGCACTATCACCACGAAACAAAGGTAATGCTCTGTATGCCCTCAGAAATGCCTCCTGAGAGACATCTTCTGCTTCGTGCGTATCTTTGACAAAGCGCCCGATCAAACCTGCTACTTTGTGCTGGTATCGCAACACCAGCAAGGTAAAAGCAGTTTTGTCGCCACTTAATACCCGATTGACTAACTGCTCATCGGTATCGTTACTCATTCCTTCCAGCTCTCCACCCCGGCGCCCCGCCATCACTGAAAGCTGGAATCATTTCAATTACTGTTAAGCGATAGACCATGGGGATGTTCAAAAGTTCACAGACTCTATAGAATAATTCACTCATTAAATGCAGGTTCAAACAGCAGTACTTCATGACGAACACCAACAATAGCACACCTTTTTATGACTTCGACATTCTCGTGATTGGAAGTGGGGCCGCCGGTTTAACGCTAGCGCTCAAAACTGCCGACTTTGCAAGGGTGGCAGTTTTAAGCAAGGGAGCATTCAGTCAAGGCGCAACGTATTGGGCTCAGGGAGGCATCGCAGCGGTACTGCATGATAACGACAGTATAGATGCGCACATTGCAGATACTCTTATTTCAGGAGCTGGTCTGTGTCGACCTGAGATAGTTACGCATATTGTTGAACACAGTAATGAGTGTATCAAATGGCTGGTTGAGCAAGGCGTTCCCTTCACGACACTAAGTGTAGAGGAAGCTCGTGAAGGTCCTGAAAAGGAACCCCTTAATCGAGATAACCTGGCCCCACTGCATCTCACTCAGGAGGGTGGACACAGCCATCGGCGAATTATTCATGCCAATGATGCGACCGGAAGAGCCGTTTTTGAAACTCTAATGGAGCGAGTGCAGGAACACAAAAATATCTCCTTGTTCGAGAACCGACTTGCCGTCGATGTGATTACGGCGAACAAACTTGGTTTAGCTGAAAATTACTGCACAGGCGCATACGTATACAGCCCGGAAAGTGGCAAAACTGAAGTATTCCGAGCGCGCTTTGTAGTTCTTGCCACTGGGGGCGCCAGCAAAGCATATCTTTACACTACCAATCCCGACAGCGCTACTGGTGATGGCATCGCTATGGCCTGGCGTGCCGGTTGTGGAGTGGCTAATCTTGAGTTCAACCAGTTTCACCCTACCTGCCTCTATCATCCGCATGCCAGATCTTTTCTGATCTCGGAAGCACTGCGCGGCGAAGGTGCCTTGCTTGAACTGCCCGATGGTACTCGCTTTATGTCCCGCTATGACAGTCGGGAGGAATTAGCGCCACGGGACATAGTAGCCCGCGCTATTGACCATGAAATGAAAACTCTCGGCTGTGATTGCGTGTTTTTGAATATCACTCACAAACCCGCCGAGTTCATTAAATCGCATTTCCCAACTATTTATTCACGTTGTCTGGATTTTGGTATTGATATAACCACCGATCGAATCCCAGTGGTACCTGCTGCTCATTACACATGCGGTGGCGTGATCGTGGATAAACAAGGACAAACCTGTATACCGGGGTTATTTGCGATTGGAGAAACTGCATTTACTGGTCTGCATGGCGCAAACCGCATGGCCAGTAATTCCCTGCTGGAATGTTTTGTGTTGGCTTTTGGTGCCAGTGAGAAGATCCACGAACAAATAAGTGCACTCATTGAATATGCAGAAATCCCACCTTGGGATGAAAGTCTGGTTACCCATTCAGATGAAGAGGTAGTAGTTGCACATAACTGGGATGAGCTGCGGCGATTCATGTGGGACTATGTCGGTATCGTACGCACCGATAAGCGGTTGCAGAGGGCAAAGCGCCGTCTACAATTGCTTGAGCAGGAAATAAGGGAGTATTACTCGCACTTTATAATTACCCGGGATTTACTTGAATTACGCAATCTGGTACTGGTTTCAACGCTGATTGTTGAATGCGCGATACTAAGAAAAGAAAGCCGCGGACTTCACTATACCCTTGATTATCCGCAACTGGACCCAATTGCCAAAGATACAATTTTACTGCCTGAACAAGCCAGCAAAGATTAGCAAACTCAGCAGACGACACGCCAGCGCAGGAATTTTCTAAGCTGCCTTTGCTGTTCAGGCGTGCATGAATCAGCGCATATCATCAGGGCAATGCGCGGCTTTGGGATTTTATCGATAACCGCTCTGAGCACTCGATACCTTTGGTTTACTTGTTGTTGCCTGAGCAACTTACTATCAATACTGAAATACAGAATCTGAAATAATGGAGAACACCAGGCTTCACTGTGCAGATGCACAATCAGGACCGAATTTTTGAACAGTGGCCGGCAATCCTCTCCATCCAATTCCAGCGCGACAATACTGTCTGGTAGAAGGAGCTGGATTCTACAGACTTGATAAGACAGACTCATCAATAGCACGGGCAGCAACAAACCGCTTAGCCAGAACGGCGCACTGATGAGCCAGGGTATCGATGCCGCCAGCGCGTGGCAACTAGCACAAACCATCAGCATTATGCGAGACGGATGCAGTTTTATCGTCAATTTCAGCCAGTCCCTGGCAACATTAAAGAGATTTATATACAGCGCGATTTTCGTGAACAACGCAGTTCTGAATGATGTTAATGATCCTGGCCAGATCGGCAGATGGAGGGGAAACTCTTTGAACCAGCCATGCAAACAGATCCTGGTCTTCTTCTGCGAGTAATTTGCGATAAAGCAATTGATCGGCGTAGAGCTGATCGCGCAGGTGGCGTTCAACAAAGGGTAGCAGCAACAGATCCAGCTCCAGCATGCCCCTTCTGCTGTGCCAACCAAGTTTCTTGTATTCAATTTCTGTTAACATATGCCGACTTTAGATCCGGGCCAGTGAATAGCTCATTCGGTTTTGATAAAACAATGATATACCACTTAGACGATATTATCCGGATCAAGTCATGACAAAACTATTTAATTATCTGAATAACTTTGATCTGGTCTCTGTTCAAGGTCAGGACAGCTTAAAATTTCTCCAGGGACAACTTACCTGTAATGTTGATCGTATCACCACAACACAAAGTCTTACTGGTGCTTACTGCAATCTTAAAGGCAGGGTTATCACCGACTTCAGAATTTTCCTTCTCGATGACACCTATTATCTGCAGACACAAAAAGGTCTGGGTCAGATTCTGCAGAAGACGTTGGATAAATATATAGTTTTTTCCAAGGCAAAAACTAGATTAGTGAGTGAGAATTTCAGACGCATTGGTCTGTCCGGCGAAGGCTCAAGCGCATTACTGCAATCTATATATGCACAGCTGCCGCAGCAGGAAGACGCATGCCTTCAGACTGATGAATTGACGATAATCAAACTAAGCGGCCCCTTGCCGCGTTACGAAATTTTTTATAACGACGTTGATTCAGCAGAAGCCCGCCGTCTGATGGCAGAGTCTGAACAAGCAGATGCCAGTTTTTGGGAACTGGCAGACATCGAAGCCGGAATCGTACACATCGGCCCCGCTATGCAGGAGATTTACACACCGCAATTACTCAATTACGACATCTGTGGATTGGTGGATTTTAAGAAAGGCTGCTACACGGGTCAGGAAATAGTTGCCAGAATGCATTATCGTGCCACGGCAAAAAAACGTCTGTATCGCTTAATGGCCAATGTCGGTCAGGCAGAGACGCTTACTTTAACGGTGGCGGGTGTCGAAAACCCTGCGGAGATCGTTACTGCCTATACGCAGAATGACACGACACATCTTTTGGCCATACTGCCCTGTGATGAACTTACTGATGAACCTGTTTTAACATTAACGGCACAGCGGGCATCAATTGTTGAGCAAGTGCCTGCCAGTTTGGTACCTCTGCCTTGCTTTGAAAATATCCGTTCGGTCAGTACTTAAATCAGACTTCGCTTAAGTACTTGGAGGTAAGGGTGGTAACGGACAATCGATAGTCGTTGCTATCGCCCGGAATATTTCAAGCTCCTGCGCCGTAGCTTTGCCATCAGCAATAATGCCAACCGCACATGCTTTAAGAAAAGCAGGTTTTTGCAAAGGTTTAAGACTAGTCAATGCACCAAGTGCAGCATTCAAACGGGGCAGATCCAGTGTCGCTTTATCTGGCATCGACAACTCTGGCATGCCCAGTACCACAACGGCTTCAGCAAATGCAGCAGCATGATCGGTAGTCTGTTGACCGCCTGCATAAATAAGAAACCCCAGCACAATTGCGCAATCCGGTGCCAACTGCTTCAATGTTTGCTGACCCTTATGCAGCAATGGACGTTTATTAAAAACCGAATCAAGATGATGAAGCACTACTCGCTGCAGCACCCATTCCCATAAACTGATCTTTTTGTCAAAGTGAATCAACGCAGTTACATTGGCTTTAAATATTTCATACTGTGGCTCACTTAATTGGTGTAATGCAGGCAAGCAGATATTGATTAATGGCAGTCGCATTTCCGCACTGATCTGCTTTTGCCGATCTGCTGAGGTCAGTAAATCCAGCAATGCCGCGTAAACTGCTTTATCTGCATTGTCAGCCAGGAACGTTAGTTGTTGTTCTGCCGCGTCCTGTTTCTCCGCAAGCAATAAAAAATAAACCAGCGCTCTGGAACTGAATGGATCATGAGCTGCTGCGCGCAATGTGTCGGGCAGACTGGCCAGCAAATCCCGTGCATTCTGCAAATCTGCTTCCTTTGGATTGCCAGCTTGAGATATCAGTGTCTGGGTCATTAATATTGCTGAGGCCAGTCCGCCACCTGAAACTGTTCTTTGATCAGGGGATTCGGTCTTGCCGTGAGCTTCTGAAGAAGCTTTTCCAGAACGTGTATCGTCAACCTCAAAATTACCATCCCATCCAGGTTCGATACTACGTATGCGCTTTGCCAATGGCGGATGGGTCGCAAACATGGCATTAAAGGATGACTTGACTCCATTACTAAACAGAGCATGGCTTATTTCCGCTGCTCCCGGATTCTCCAGAAAGGAACCCTCTGCGTCTGCTCCAATTCGTTTTAAAGCATTAGCAATACCGCCAGGATTTCGCGTGTATTGGACAGCCGAAGCGTCAGCAAGAAATTCCCGCTGACGGCTCACTGCGGCTTTGATCATATTTCCAAAAAATGTTCCTGCGAAACCAATCACGATAAGACCGATGGCAAGAAAAATGATATTGCCACTGTTTTTAGAGCGACGTGATAGACCAGCCGTACGAAGCAAGTAGTAACCCATCAATCCAAGCACCATGATGCCGTGCAGTATACCAATCAGACGAATATTAAGTCGCATATCTCCATTCAGAATGTGACTGAACTCGTGCGCAACAACGCCCTGCAGTTCGTCACGCGTCAATTTTTTAATCGCACCACGGGTTATCCCTATTACCGCATCCCCTGGAGAATATCCTGCAGCAAATGCATTAATGCCTTCCTCATCCAATAAATACACGGGTGGCACAGGAGTCCCTGACGCAATTGCCATTTCCTCAACGATATTAAGTATTTTTTGTTTATCAACATCACCCATTCCATCGACAATCAGTTTGCCCTGCAACATCTCCGCAACCCGTGCGCCCCCGCCGGACAGGCTCGCCATTTTGTAGAGACTGCCAAAAGTAACAACGGCGATTACTGCAATGCTGATCCAAGCAAACATAGGCCAGTTAATTTGCAATGCTTCGGGAGTTTCAGAAGGAGCTGCAGAAAGCATCCCCAGAGTCAGCATAACCAGCAGATTAGTGATCGCGATCAGACTTATCAGAGCCAGCATGAATAGCATGACCAGCTTAAAGGTATTTCGCCGCGCCACATCCTGAGATTGAAAAAAATCCATATCGACTGACTACCTAAAATGACACCTTCGGAGCAGCTTGAATCTGGGCACTGTCTTCAAATTGCAGTAACGTTGCGTCTTGGCCATGACCGAACATCGGGGCCACTATTATTGTGGGGAATGATTGCCGATAGGTGTTGTATGCCATAACCTGATCATTAAATGCCTGTCGTGCAAAGGCTACCTTGTTTTCAGTGCTGGTTAATTCTTCACTGAGCTGCATCATATTCTGATTGGCTTTCAAATCCGGATACGCTTCCATAACCACGTTAAAGCGGCTCATGGCTGAAGTCAGTGCGCCCTCTTTACCAATTAACTCCTGCATTGCAACAGCGTTACCTGGATCCGCAGCCGCAGCCGCCAAACCATTTGCAGCGGCATTACGCGCAGCAATAACTGATTCAAGCGTTTCCCGCTCATGTGACATGTAGGCTTTGGCGGTTTCTACAAGATTAGGGATAAGGTCGTAACGGCGTTTAAGCTGTACTTCGATTTGTGCAAACGCATTTTGGAAGCGATTGCGTAGACTCACCAGTCTGTTGAAAACTCCGATGACGTAGAATGCCGAGATGGCAATCAGGGCCAATATGATAATGGTAGATATTTCCATGGCTTTCTCTCGCAGATAGTTTGAAATATCTTACAAAATTAGCCTGTCCTACTGGCATTGTCCAGCAGGATTTCCCGTGCAACCGCAGTGCTAAATATCTTCCACGCGCTGGCTGACTGAGGTCGACTGTCCTCCTGCTGTCGGGGTCGGGGATTGGGCATATTTATCTTGTAACCTTGACAGTATCCGCGATACCTTTTCCGGTGATCCGGTATTCCTTGCGATCAACTTATACACCACAGGCACCACAAACAGTGTCATTAATGTGGTCATCAAAACGCCAGAGAAAATAACTGTTCCAAGCAGAACACGGCTCTCTGATCCAGCGCCAGTTGCCATAATAAGTGGCAGCGCTCCCATTATCGTTGACAAGGCAGTCATCAGTACTGGTCTTAGCCGGAGATCGCAGGCTTCCAGCAACGCCTCACCGAATTCCTTGCCTTCATCCCGTAACTGATTGGCGAATTCGACGATGAGAATTCCATTCTTACTGGCAATACCAACCAGAATAATAAGCCCTATATTAGTATAAATATTCAAAGTTCCATCTGTCAGCAGCAGGCCCAGTAATGCTCCAAAAATTGCGAGCGGTACAGTTGTCATAATGACCAGGGGATGCACGAAACTTTCAAATTGTGCAGCAAGCACAAGGAACACCACCAGCAGAGCCATTGCAAAAATAAACGCGAGACCACCGCTGGAGTCCTTTAGTTCCAGAGACTCTCCTTTGTAATCAATCTGCGCATACTCAGGCAACTCTTCGCGCACCACATTTTCAAGAAAAGCAAGTGCAGTATCCAGATCGGTGCCCGGTGTAAGCCCTGCACTGATAGTAATCGCACGGACACGATTATAGCGGTTAAGAGAGCTTGGTCCGGCCGTATTACGAACAGTCACCACGTTAGAAAGCGGTATCAAAATGCCGCTGGTTTCAGAACGTACATAAATATTAGTCAAATCATCCGGTGACTCGCGTTGGGATTTTTCAGCCTGCAGAATGACGTCGTACTCTTCGCCATTATTAGCAAATGTCGTTACCCGACTCTCATTCATCATGGCCTGCAAGGTACGTCCAATTGCTTGAATAGAGACACCCAGATCAGAAGCCCGCGTCTTATTCACTGTCACCGTCAGAGTCGGTTTGGTTTCCTGATAATCCGATTGTGGACGAGTGAACATACCACTGCTTTCAGCACGATCTATGAGCAGATCGCGCCACTGAGCAAGCTCTTCATAGCTGCGCCCTCCGATAACAAACTGCACAGGTTGACCGCCGCCACCTCGCACCAGACCGGAGCGCATGAACATATTTACCTGTAAGGCAGGCAAATCAGCCCACTTACGGGTCAATTCAGTCATAATTTCCTGTGTCGATTTAATACGCTCATGCCATGGCGGAAGCGAGACAATTGTCATGCCGCTATTCACGCCACTACCACCACCCCAACCAGGCACCATGGTTATTACAGTATCAATCTCGCCAGTCTCCAGATAAGGCAATACACCCTGCTGCAGCAATTCTACCTGCTCATTCATAAAAGCCAGGCTGGCCCCTTCCGGACCACTGATTCTCACCATGAACACACCCTGATCTTCCGACGGTGCAAATGCTGAAGGGATGTTTTGCAACAGGACATAAATGCCAACCATGATAAGTAACAGAGCAGCTACAACCATCAGGCTGTAGCGCAGACATACAGCCAACGCATTGTGATAACCACGTTGCAGCCAGCGAAATGCGATATCTACGTTATGGGTGAGCCAGCTTTGATGTGCATTTGGAGTGAGTAACTTCGAACTCAGCATCGGGGTGAGCGAAAGCGCGAGAATACTTGACACAATTACTGCCCCGCCCACAGTCACTGCAAGTTCATAAAATAGAATACCCATATTGCCTTCCATGAAGACTACAGGCACAAATACAGCGATCAATACGGCCGTTGTTGCGATGACGGCAAAGGCTACCTGTCGCGAGCCGTTATAAGCAGCCAGCAATGGCGGCTCCCCATTTTCGACACGACGCTGAATGTTTTCCAGCACCACGATAGAATCATCCACAATCAGGCCAACACAGAGCACCAAAGCTAACAGTGTGATCAAATTTATCGAAAGACCAAACATAGCCAGCACCATAAATGCTGATAGCAGACATACTGGGATAGTTATCACTGGGATTAACATGGTCCGGAACGAGCCAAGGAACATATAGATTACTAGGCTGACTAACAGCATGGTCATAAAGATTGTGCTGTAGACGGAGGAGATTGCATTTTCAATGAATGCTGCATCGCTGGATGAAGTGACCAGTTGCATGTGATCAGGCAGCGTAGTGCTGATTCTTTCGGCCAGTGCAGCAGTGCTTCTCAATACGCTAAGACTGTTCGCAGTTGATTGTTTTATAATGCCAATACCGACAGCTTCTATACCATTACCTTTATAGATTGCCCGTTCGCTGGCCGAAGCAAGCTCGACACGCGCTACCTCGCCTAATCTTATCAAATGCCCATCATCACCCGTAGCGATTACCAGTCGGGCAAAGTCGTCCGCAGTCTGGAATACACGTTCAACGCGCACAGAAAATTCAATGTTGGTGGACTCAATACGGCCTGCAGGTAACTCTACATTTTGTCTGCGCAATGCAGAATCTATATCTGTGACAGTTAATCCTCGAGCCGTCAGCGCAACGCGATCGAGCCAGACCCGCATTGCAAAACCCCCGTTACCACTGATCTGGACATTAGCAACACCATCAATTACCGCGAACTGATCGATAATAAAGCGATTGGCGTAATCATTGAGTTCCAGATAACTCATCTGGTTGCTGACCAGATTAAAATACTGAATCGGTCTGGACTCGCTGTCTGCTTTTGCTATCTGTGGAGGGTCAACATCATCTGGCAGGGATCTGACAACGCGAGAGATTTTGTCACGGATGTCGTTGGCAGCCTCGTCAATATTACGACCAATATTGAACTCCACAGACACTCTTGAACTGCCATCGCTACTGGAGGAGTTTATTGAGCTGACGCCATCGATACCATTAATCTGATCTTCAATGATCTGGGTGATCTGTGTTTCCACAATTTCAGCTGACGCACCTGGGTAACTGGTGCTGATTGACACCACAGGAGGGCTGGTGTCAGGGTACTCCCGCAGCGGCAACTCCATGAATGACAATATTCCAAACGCTATCAGCACAAGGCTGATAACGGTGGCAAATACCGGCCGTTTGACAGAAACATCAGACAAAATCATGCGCGGTATCCTTGAGGTTTAAACAGTTGGCTAATCACTGATGGCATTGAATATTATGATCTGAGGGCAGCTGTCGACGAAACAGCTGCGCGCTCAGGAGTTGCCAGAGTCGGCACAGCGTTTGACTGGTTCAGTATTCTGACCGGTTGTCCTGGTCGCACCTGGGCAGTTCCCTGAGTTACCACACGTTGTCCCGGCACTACACCACTGACGATCTCAACCAGTCCTGGACGACGGCGTCCAAGCTCAACCTCTACGCGTCGAGCGATATTCTCTTCGTCAATTGTAAAAACATATTGTTTACCCTGACTGGGTATGACTGCCTGTTCAGGGATAACGACCGCTTCATATTCATTTAGTGCTAGCGTTACTGTAAGCAGCATGCCTGGTCTCAACGTTCCATCAGAGTTATCGATATGCGCTCTGACTGACACGGAACGTGTTACCGGATCGATTCGTGAGCCAACCACCCTGACTGTGCCTTCAAAATCTCTACCTTGATAGACTATGCTAAGAGCCATGACGGTTTGTCCAACCTGAACGTCAGCCAGATAAAGCTCAGATATAGTGAAATCCAGTTTAATCACTGAAATATCATCCAATGTGGTGATCACGGTGCTCGGAGAAAGCAGCGATCCTTCACTGATATTTCGATAGCCCAGAATACCGCTGAATGGAGCTCGGATAAGTCGATCATCCATTGCCACCATAACCCCTTCCAATCTTGCATCAGCTGTCTGAGCCCGGGTGCGGGCCACATCGACATCGGTGGGAGCAATAAAATTACTATCAGCAAGGTTTTGTAACCGTTCGTATTGCTTTTTCGCATCGTCAGCGCTGGCGCGTGCTTCAGCCAGTCGAGTAGCTTCTGCGTCATTGGTCAACTCGACCAGTATATCGCCACGGTTTACAAAGGCACCGTCATTGAAATGGATTTTATTCACTGTATCTGAAACCTTTGCGGTCAGGTTCAGCGACTCATTCGCTGTCGTCGTGCCTGCAGATTCAATTTGGTCGGCAATAGATTCTAAACGCACTAATTCAACCGCTACCGCCGTTGCCTGACCTCCTGGGCCACCGCGCATCGGAGGACCACCTGCTGTGACGGCTGAAGGACTTTGTATTTTATTAACTGCGAGATAGGACAGGCCTAAAAAGCAAACAATAAACAGTAGAAAAATCGGATGACGTATTATAAATCGCAAACTTCTTTCTCCTGGGTCGCATATTGACCAAATGGATATTGCACGTTAGCCACCCGGACCAGCATTGCTTTGAGCAATTCACTGCCACTTCCGAGCGATATATCGGCTCACAATATCTATCTTCAGCAATGAATCGAGGTGACGAAATGTTACCCTCTGCTCTGTTTTGTTGAGCTCAATTCTTGTTACGACCAGGAACCGGTATTGGATCAGAATTGTTGTTATTAACCAGCATTCCATCCTAAGAACTGCAGGAAAGCGCAGAGCAGCCGGCTTTATGCCTCGCCCATTCCGGTCTTTTTTCAGCAAAATGCTCACATCCGACCTGCTCCGCGTAAGGATGACGCAGCAACTCCAGCAGTTGAGCAATCATCGCATAACCACCCTGCCCGGCCTGATCAATTGCAGTCTGTGCCAGATAGTTACGCAGCACGTACAGTGGATTGACCAAATGCATGCGCTCCCTGGATTCAATCCATTGCATAGTTGAGACCGCGGAACGTTGCTGTAAAAGGCGGGCACGATATTTAAGCTCCCATTGTAGATATTGTTGTTGAGTATGCTCTGAAGGAGATGCATAAAAAGCGTCGCTGACCACATTAACTATATGGCTGTCGAGATTATCAGGATTGAATTTTGACAGCGCACGGAAAAAGATCGTCATATCAGTTTCTTGCAGACATAGCAGTTTCTCCACTCCCGCAAATAACTCTGGATCCTCTATCTTTTTAAATTTTCCGATCCCCAGTTTGTTCGCCATCATTTCCGCCCAGCCAGCGTCATACAGGGTACTGAAACCTTCGAGAACCTTCTCCAAGGCTTCGGCATCATTAATCAAAGGCATCAAGGCATTGGCCAGTTGATAAAGATTCCATCGCGCAATGGCGGGTTGCTGACCAAAGCGATAACGGCGTTGAGCGAAGTCAGTCGTATTAGGCGTCCAATCAGGATCATAATTATCGATCCAACCGTAAGGTCCGTAATCGATAGTGAGACCAAGAATCGACATATTGTCAGTGTTCATTACGCCGTGCACGAACCCGACACGTTGCCAGTGAATAATCATCGTGATAGTGCTGCGGCAAATTTCTTCAAACCAGCGCAGATACAATTCGCGTTTATCGCGTGAAGATTCATTATCTGAAAGCAGGTGAGGAAAATCGGCTACGATTGTAAAATCAACGAATTGTCTAAGCAGTTCATCTTCACCCCTGGCAGCAAGTAACTGAAAATGACCAAAGCGCGTAAATGAAGGCGCCACCCTACACACAATAGCACCTGGCTCCGCTGCGGAATTACCGTCATAAAACATATCGCGCACAACTTTATCTCCGGTTAACACCAGACTTAACGCGCGGGTAGTTGGAACGCCAAGATGATGCATGGCTTCGCTGCAGAGAAACTCACGCACGGAGGATCGAAGTACTGCACGTCCATCTGCGCCTCGGGAGTATGGAGTACGTCCGGCACCTTTCAATTGCAAAGTCCAGTGTTGATCTTTTGAAGTAAGCAACTCTCCCAGGTTAATCGCCCTGCCATCGCCTAGTTGACCTGCCCATTGACCGAACTGATGTCCGCCGTAGCAGGTAGCATAAGGATCCATTCCAGGCAGTAATTTATTGCCTGAAAGGACCTGAGCAAATAAACCTGTGTGGCACACACCCGGATGAAGGTCTAATAATGCTATAACTTCCTGTGAGCAGATGATGGTCCGAGGCTGGCTTACTGCAGTCGGATTGACCCGGGAATACAGTGCTTGATGAACCTTGCGTGGCGAGTTATCTTTGTGATGATCTACAGGTAGATTTGCAACAAAGCGGTTATCGAACTTCAATTTATACAGGGTATCTTCAATCGAATCATTCACGCATTAACTCCAGGAAATTTTCGGGTAAAGCCGCATCACCGAGGGTGTAATCACAGACACCATCTGGAAACACCTGTTCCAATTCGGCGTGATAACCGTTCAGGTTAATACCATTATAAACGCCCGCTGCCATCGCATCGGCAATGCTGCGTCGATGACATTTAAAGATATCTGCTTCAGGTCCGCCCCCTGCTACTTCACGGGAGGTGCGGAAGGCAGGATATACCTGCATGCACGCGCCTGGCGGTGAATTATTCCAGTCACCATTCCAAACCGCATCGCCGTTGGCCAGAACATTACCTTCCGCTGTAAAACACTGATCCTGCGCCTGCAGGGGTTTATTGGCAACAACACCAAGCTGAGGCCTGGCACGGATATTAAGCATCCAGTTGTCGATCAATTCGAAAGCTTCGACCTGTGGATCATGAGGCAACGCCGTTACCCAGATCAATTGATTATCGGCGTGTCCCTGCGTGTGAATCATTCTTGCTCGTGCCGACAGTGAAGCACTCGAATGATGCATATCCAGTTCTGAATCCAGATAATGGCGTACATCTATAATCGGAATTTCAGCCACGCCGGCAAACACATGACCTGAAAGATAAGCCGCCTGCATGGCAGCAAGGTTGCCACTGTATCTCGGTGCTGCTCGCTCGCCAGGGGCAGGCGTCAGGTGCATATTCTGTTCGCTTCTCAATGACAGGCGAGCTGGATAAAAACTGCCATTTAGAAACCAGAACTGCTCATGCTGCATCTGATGTGGTGGTTTCCAGCTGCCTACTTTGGCATTCAAATCGATAAAAGTCTGTATTGAAATCAGTCCTTGTCTTAGCGCGTCAAGTCCATACTGTACACCGGCATTGTCCCAGGTGGAATTCGCAAATCCATATTCATCGAGTCCATAAAACTGGCGCAGATCATCCCAGTGGCTCCATTGAACCGATTGCGCAACCGAAGGTGCAAAATCAACAAACCTGTCAACAAACAAAGGGTTGTAAATCAGCGGTGACAATCCCCTCCAGCCGTTTACACATTCACTGCTGCCGCGCAGATTGGTGCGCAGACCCTGCATGAATTCTCCATTGAGGATATCAACGCCAAGCTGTAAAGGACTGAAGCGATTTTTGACGGACGAGTCAGCGGCCAGCCCCTGAATCCAGCTGCGGTTTTCCCATATCTGCCAATCGGGATTATCAGCATTACTCACATCGAAATAATGTTCGAGCAATTCACAATCCAGAATATGTGTAGTCTGAGTAATCATATCTGGAAAAGAATATAGAGGTATTGCTGCGTCCAGCAGCCCCGGGTTGTTCTGAGCAAACAAATATTGCTGTATAGCGCCTCCAGAACCGCCGACACCGACAGTATACAGGGGCTCACCATAGAGCGCCGTAAACTGCCTCTTCACCCTTAGAGCGGTATCTTCGGCCAACCAGATGTTATAGTGATTACGCGTTTGATTTGCAGTCGAGTAGACAACCGCATAGCCGGCACTAATTTGCTCATAACGATCACCCAGGATGTCCCGAATTGAGAAATTGCCCTGTTTCCTGCCAACACCGACACCGCCATTCAACTGATACACCAGCTTTTTATTCCAGTGGGTACCGGTCGGTTGATCCAGCGATTCCCCTTCCCCGCGCAAAACAGCAATCGCATAAATAAATCGATTAATCGTGCCGGTTTCAAGACGCACTACGAAATCAGTATCGCGACCATTAATCGTAAGTTGCTCGATATCGTTGTCAGCCTCTTCCAGAGGATAAAACCCATCGTCATCAATCCGTTTGTAGTAATACCTGGCGTGGGTAGGAAACAGGCAGTCCTTGCTGTAACCGATAAGAGAACCGATATCCCGCTCACCATTTTTGACTGCAAATATCGGGATGCCAATGCCGTCCTGATTATCGACGAGGGGTTGCACGTAATTATTGATGACCCAGTCACGGGAGTTATCGCGGCCACAAAGAAAGGGATACTGATTCTCACCGGAGAAGAGAGTTTTGACCGGACCGATATCACCCTGCTGGACTGGAAATTTAAAATTTTCCTGTGACCGCTGCATATGTCTCGGGTGTTCACCAGCATAAGGCAGGTACTGCTCGGCACTGTCGGTTCTGCTGACTGGCGGCATCGCGAGCACATAGACTTCAGATGCCTGCGGAGATGAAGGCAGAGCGCTAATCAGTAAATAACCGCCGCCTGAAGCTATTATCAATATCAGCATGAAAAGGATCAAAATGACCCTTCTATATAATCTGTTCATCAGTATCGCACCTGTTTATGGATTATGCAGCGGCAGCAGAACTATCCATAAACAGCGGATTCTGTTACCACTCCAATCCTTCAATTCGTTCAATTAATGTTGCGTTGGCCGTGCCGCCGCCCTCACAAATAGCAACCAGACCGTAACGTCCACCACGCCGCTCAAGCTCATGTAGCAGCGTCGTCATCAGTTTCGCGCCGGTTGCCCCAAGAGGATGCCCCAGTGATTGCGCTCCTCCATTGACGTTAAGCTTCTTGATATCCGCTCCAAGCGCTTTAAGCCAGGCCAAAGGTACTGAGCCAAAAGCTTCATTCACTTCATACAGATCAATATCATCGATGCTTAAACCTGCTTTAGCTAACAACTTCCGGGTCGCGGGAATCGGCCCCTCAAGCATAATAATTGGGTCTGACCCGACAACAGTTAACGTATGAAACCTGGCTCGAACTAATAAACCATACTTTTCAACAGCGTGTCTGTTCGCAATCATTATTGCGGCTGCTCCGTCGCTAATCTGACTGGCTGTACCCGCGGTAATGACACCACCTTCAGTTAAAGTTGCCAGGCTCTGCATCGACTCAAAGGTCGAGTCGTACCTTATACCCTCGTCAAGAATGTGGGTAGTCAGGGTCCCATCTGCCAGTACTACTTCAACAGGGACAATCTCATCCTTAAAGTGACCATGACGGGTTGCAGCAGCAGCACGTTGGTGACTTAACGCTCCAAATTTATCCAGTTCATTTCTGCCAACATTATATTTTTTAGCAAGCATTTCAGCGCCGGTAAATTGACTGAATTCGACTCCGGGATATATCTCTTCAAGTCGTTCACCTTTAGGCTTGCCATGGCCTTTCTCCAGCCCGTCGCGCACATTGGAGCCTATTGGAACCAGACTCATCGCTTCGACACCACCGCAGATAACCAGATCCTGAGTCCCGGACATAACAGCCTGAGCACCAAAATGAATAGCCTGCAGGGAAGAGCCGCACTGACGATCCACTGTCGTTCCCGGCACGGATACATCAAGACGTGAGGAAAGAGAAACATTCCTGCCCAGATTGCCGGCCTGAGCGCCTACCTGATTTACACAACCAAAGATGACATCATCGACAGCGTCAGCGGGAACCCCAGTTCTGTCTAGCAATTCGTCGACAACAGCCGCTCCTAAATCCACGGGATGAATTTTACTTAAACGTCCGTTTTTCCGGCCTGATGCCGTTCGCACTGCCGCGACAATATATGCTTCACCCATAATTTACCCCAATCTTTGACTTCTAAATAATATGTCCAACCCAGCGACCACTGAGCATGACCCCAGTCCATAAAAAAAGAGAACCTGCACCTGCAATTCGGGCCTGTATCGGTATAGTCGATGCCATATCCCATTGCCATACTTTACGATAAATCCGGAAATGAAAAACCGCCATATTTAAACCAGCAAGCGCGATTAAGACCAGTTTCCACTGGAAAGCCGGATTAGTCATATGCGCACTGGCTCGTGTTACAAATAAGCCCAGACCGGTGATCACTGCTATTACGAATGCCGCGATAGCCCAGGGAACTAAGTCCCTGACCATGTCAGTAATTGGGTTGGAACGTGCTGCAACACCCATCAGTCGCAAATCAAGCATCAGGATAGCTCCCATTACCAGGGTAATACTGACGACATGAAGCGATTCAAGCAAAGGAAACCACCAGGTTCCGCCAATATGTTCAGCCAGTGGGAGATATTCCAGACTTAACCAAAAATCATTCAACAAAATGCCACCTGCTATCCTGGCCAGAATAGATAATCAGAATATGCTATCCACCTTCCAGCCATGACGATGCTCAGCCACAAAAATAAAGAGCCTGCTGCGATTATTTTGCCTGTGATAAGCCTATGTTCGGAACTGGTCCAATAGTTAGTCTCGCGCAGGCTAAGTCGGTAAAAAAGCACCGCTAAAAGAATTGCCGGCAGCAGCAGAGAAAACTTGATCTGGAAGACTGGATTAGTGAAATAGCGTGCTGGTCTGGCCAGTATGAAGGGTAAACCGGATATGAATAAAGTCGGCAACGCAAACCAGGTCCACGGCATAAGCCTTCCTATCATCTCCCCTACCTGCTGCCGGCGTGCAGCCAGACCAAGCACTCGCAGGTTAATGAAAACGATAGAGCCCATGACTGCGGCAATACTAAGCAGATGAATCGTTTGTAGAATGGGAGGCAAGCCGGGAGTATTACTTAGTAACCAGTTGGCCAATTCGCGCGCCTCGCTTGTGGCAATCCACTGCGCAAATACCGCCAGCATGTCATTCATTTATTTCTTCATCTCGACACAGCTATAGACATTTCACGCGTTGCTAACTTCTTTTTTAGTCAGCAGGATGCTGATTAAATCGGATTCGTTCATTGGTTTGGAGAAAAAATACCCTTGTGCAATACTGCAATTCATATCGCGTAACAACTGCACTTCTTCCAGTGTCTCAACACCCTCAGCGATAATCTTCATGCCCATATTTTCACTTAATGAAAGGATCGATTTAATTAATCCTCTTGAAAGTAGATCGTTGCTCATCTTCTGCACGAAGCTGCGATCTATCTTAAGAATATTTATCGGGTATTCATGTAAATAACTCAGCGAAGAATAACCGATACCGAAATCGTCAATAGCAACGCCCATGCCAGCATCGCGACATTTTTGCAAAGTAATTTTCACATTGGTGGGCTGCTGCAATAACAATCGCTCAGTAATTTCCAGATGGATTCTTTCCGGTCTGGTGTCCGTCTCTTTCAGAATTGCGGAGAACTTATCAAAGAAATTGACTTCTTCAAAATCCGTTGCTGAAAAATTAACGCTCATGAACATTGCATTTTTCGATGACAGCTCTTGTTCGATTCTCTTCAGAGCGAGACACGATTCCCGAAACGCCCACTCGGTTGCTTCTACAATAAGGCCACTGTCTTCAGCCATCGGTATGAATTCATCAGGAGGAATAATGCCGTTCTCTGGATGGTACCAGCGCATCAAGGCTTCGAAACCGATAACCTCAGCAGTATTTAGGTCGACAATCGGTTGATACTGCAAAAATAGTTGCCCTAGTGTGAGAGCCTGTTTGAAATCATTAGCCAATTTTATTACTTCGAGCACATTACTCTGTTCTGCGTACTCCCGCTCCAGCAACTCCAAGGACAGAGCATCGCCAACATCGCTCAACAATGTATGTGATCTGCGCAGGATATCTCTATAGCGCATAACGATAACCTGGGAAACCAGGCGCACAATAGGGTTTGCAGTTCTGACACCACGGGAGAAATCTTCTTTGGATATTTCGAGCAGGTTGCAGTTTTCCAATGCCCTGATAGTGGCACTGCGTGGCTGATCATCAACGATTGCCATTTCGCCAATGATGCTACCAGCCCCCCGGGTACCCATGCACAGCAATTCACCTGTGGCTTTCTCTACCAGGATTTCGACTCTGCCATCTTGAATAAAGTACGCGCAATGACCCACATCGCCCTGAGTCATAATGATCTCACCTGCACAAAATGTCTTGGCTGCCGACAAGCTATCCATTCACACTACGCCTTCCAAGTACGATTAGTTTTTACACGCCTGTTAAGGCTTGCAGCACATAATAGAGCAAAGCATCTACAAAATAAATAAGGAGCTCCCGTTGCTAAACAGTCGCAAACAACCCAGGAACAGAGTCTACGTCGTATTTCGGTAAGTGGCCAGTTTCTATGCGAACGCTTTGCATAAATCAGCGCTCAATCGAATCATCACGCACAAAAAAAGGCAGAAGCTCTCCAGCTTCTGCCTTTTTCCAATTGTCGCATCTAAACTTGTTCGAGCACAGGCAACTTAGTTTGCGCTGCTTACCTCAGCAGTTGGTTTGGCAGTTGGCTTAGCCGTTGTCCAGTAAACCTGTCCAAAGAACATTTCGTCCCAGCTCTGCTGGCCCCATGGTACTGAGCGCTCAGGATCAGGATTTGCTTTGTTCTGCGCAGAGTTATCAAACGCACCGGTGGCTATAACTTTTGTACCTGCTGGTACAAATTTAGGCTCAACCAGTTGATACTGCATCTGCCAGTTGTAGTTGTACTGAGCAATATTCAGTAAACGTTCAACTGATCCATCAGGATAATGAGCATCAAAAGTCATACGCTTGCCGCGGAAATGCATATGTGGTGTAAAGGCTGTTATATACGCATCCGTGGTTATATTTACCTCTGCAGTCTGTTCAAAATCAGGATCGTTCGGAGGAATATTAGTCCATGTTTGCGGGAAGATACAGGCGCAGTCACCCAGTCTTCTTTCAGTAGGAATCTGATCATCCGGATAGAACCAGACGCCAACTTCACTGGCGTCAACCGTTTCTTTTCCAGTAGTGGTGTAATGCAGGTTCAGAGCAATTGTAGTACCCGCTTTCAAAACACCACCAGTATTCGGCTCTTCCACATGCGGATCGGCGCCAGGTATATAGGGAGTGATATAAGCCTGATCAGGATCACTGAACCGGGTAATCAAACCCTGCTGTGGACGCTTGCCAGGTTCAATCAGAGCGTTCAGTGTATGGTGCAACACTGTTCTGTCACCGGGAACATACTGGCTGGCTCGGACCCAGCGATCACGATCCAGTCCTTCGATCGGAATTACTACGTCGATATACTCAAGCACACCCGTGGCTGGAATATTCTGCGGAGGGATCTTTATAATCAGGTCAGGTTCACCGAACGCCCATTTATCCTGTGACCAGGTAAGATCTGCAAGAGGATCAGTGGTTCCATCTTTGACTGAACCGGCAGCGATCCAATGCAGAACCTTCTGCTGCTCGTCTGCAGTGAGTGTATAGTGATTTCTAAATTCGCCAATATGCGGGTCTATCTGTCCTGGAGGCATACGCTTTGTCATCAGCACTTCGCGTATCATCGGAGACCATCCTTGAGCCATGGCATGACTGTTCATAGCGAATGGTGCGATACCGCCATCGCGGTGGCAGGTGGCACAGTTCTCGGCAAGAATTGGTGCAACGTCATTGGCATATGAGACGCCAGCCTGCATATTTTTATCACGGCCAGGATAAGCAACGGGTGTTCCCTGCGCAGCAACTTCAGCATTGCTGATTGCTTTTCCGGCAATTACTTCAGCGATTGCATCGCCAAGTGGTTGGCCCGATGGACCGCGGTAAACCACACGGAAGGATTTTGGATCAAACAGAAAGGCTTCGCCGGTTTTATCAATTCCGAGAGCTTCAGAGATTAGCTGAGCATCATCAATCAGCACTGGAATATCAACGCCAAGACGCGTCGCATCATTTTTGACAACTGCTCTTTGCTCACCCAGAGGGTTAATCATGAAAAACACAATGCCCTGCTCTTCGTACTGCGCTTTCAACTGCACATACGACTCAACTGATTGCTCAGTTGCAGCATCACCGCTCGCTTGCACTAATAACGCTACAGCCTTGTTGTTGTCATACCAGGCCATATGATGATAAAGACCATCTTGATCAAGAAGAGCAAAATCACCAACACGTTCTGCTGCAAAACTAGTGGCTGACCCCAGCGTAAGCGCCGCTGCAGTCATACCGGCAAGAATTGTTTTCCTGCCTTTAAACTGTAAACACTGAAACAAACTGTTCATATACCCCTCCAACGCCAATTCCGCTGCTTAATTTAACTTCATCGACCCGATTTGTCAGCTGTATGGAAAACCTCAAAAAAAATGAATTCATTCAGTTTTAGTCGATCGCCCGTCGAGATTAGCATTATGACTATTAAAGAACAACAAAAAAAAGGGGTATCTGTTACCAGATACCCCATTCTTAGATTGGTCGGGACAGCAGGATTTGAACCTACGACCCCCACACCCCCAGTGTGGTGCGCTACCAGGCTGCGCTATGCCCCGAAACGGCCGGTTCTGGCCGAGCGACGCATTATACTTGCCGCAGAATGCTATGCAACAGATGATTTTAACGGCAGCGGGAGCTGATCAGTCGAAATTAAAAAGGGCAACTCCAGAAGAGCTGCCCTTTTTAAATGCCAAATCGGAATCAATCCTTACGGATCAACTCGATCAGATTGCATTACAGCTCATAGCTTACGCGAGCTTAAAGCATACGACCGGTAGGATCGTAGAGGAATGACTCCATACCGCCCAGCATCAGTAATTTCTGTGGCAATCTGTCAAACAGATTTCTGGCACCAACCGTAAATGCAAACTCACCACCCAAAGCTTCTACCTGACGGAAGTTGTAGCTGGCATCAACAATAGTTGAGGCATGCAGCTCCGCAACCGTTCGGTAGTTACTGAATGGCAATGATCTCTGGAAGGAGAACGGATTAGCATCGAATGTGACTTTATCAATGTAGCGAGCTGTCACATTTGCGCTGTGCTGACCTTTCGACCATCCCAGGCTCACATTACCTTTCCATCGCGGCATTGGTGGTACAGCGCCAGTATTGTCGTTCTGGTTACCCAGCCATTCAACAACTGGTCGATCAGAAGCCAACTGGTAGGTATAAGTATCTACATAAGTTGCATCGATACCTATATTAAAGAGGCCCCAATCGCTCATGCCGAAATCAGCCAGCGAGAACATATAACTGAACTTAAGATCAGCTGCGCGAACCAACAGGCTGGATGCATTGCTGCCACCACTGTAAATTCGATCAATCTGTTCCAGGTTGGTTGGATTTCGCTGAATACGCTTGTCCGATCGTGGATCAGCAACCCATGCGGCTACCATACTCAATGGCGGTTTAGCCGAACCGGTATAACCAGTAGCCTGCTTGAAATTGAAGAAATCCGAGGCCAGCATATCGTTGGTTGTTGATGTCACTATTGGTCCGTAAAGTCCGTTTCGCTCCAGTCAATTGACAGCTTAATGCCTTCGATAAGATCAAGTTCAAAACCAGCACTCAATGTATCAGCGGATTCAGGAACCAGGTCTGGGTTGCCACGAGCACAGTTAGCCGTGAACGCAGCAAAGATTGTGAACGGATCTGATACATTGGTCAGTCCACAGGCTTCAGGAGCATTCAGTTGACCAAGTGAAGGCGCAATAAAGGACGTGCCTGCGCTCGCTCTTAAAGTAAGGCGATCCAGCGGAGCATAAACTACACCGTACTTTGGATCCGTGGATTTCTGCCCCGTGCTGTACTCTTCATTACGTACTGCCAGTTGGAATTCCAGATTATCCAAAACGGGTACTGAAAGCTCAGCGAAGAATGTATCAACGTGACGTCCATCGCTGTTTGGGTACAACCGTGTGCCAATAAAAACATCGCCAGTCAAGCTGTGCAATGACGGCGTATTATTGAATCGGTCCATACGTCGCTGATAGCCAATAGCAGAGCCAATTACACCACCTGGAAGTTGAAAGCCGCCAAGAGGTAGCTCACCGTTGAATACCAGGTCAATGGTCTGCAATGTATCTACTTCATGCACTCTGTTCTGTACATAGGTAGAGTCTGCAACTGCCTAGGTGTTCAGCGTTGAAGGATCTTTAGAAACGAAGGGGTTGAAACAGGCTTCACGGTCGTTCACAACATCACACATCAGTCCCTGAGAGAGCATGCAAAAAACTGAAGTTGTTTGCAAGGCTCTTATCAGTCTGACGCGAGAATGTGTATGCAGCCAGGCCTCTCCAGCCTTCGATGAATGGTACGGCGAAATCTGCTTTCAAGGCCTGTCTGAAACCAGTTATATAGCCGTCACCATGTGTTGCCCCATCGCCACCAAGCTGCGAGAGTAAGGTGCCGTGCTTACCCCATGGACGCCAGGCGCCAAACAGTACGTCTTCATTGAATGCGATACCCGCTGGATCCAGAATTACCTTACCATTTGCACCGCGATGAGGTACACCGTCACCATTACCGCCCAGTGCGAATAAAGGCTGACCACTTGCATTAACTGCGCGGAACGGATCACCTGGCAGTTCGCCACGGATTGCAGGTAATTCTGAAGTACGGCCACCCGGATTAGACGGTGATCCACGGTTGTAGCTTCTACGGCTGAAGTAACTGGTTTGTGAAGATATGCTTAAATCAGCATTTACGTCATAGGACAGGTTTAAGAACGCTGTACCGGTATCCTGTGCTGCACGGTAATCCCAGAATTCACTAAAGTCATACCAGCACTGGCCACCGAATATAAATCCAGTTGGATTATTGCCTGGTTGGCTTGGATCCTGACGTACACCACCTTTGCTTGGATCGCCGCAATTTGGATCAAAGCGGGTTGCAAGCACCGGCGCACCCGCTGCCGTGGTGCGAAGATTGCCTGCTGCATCACGCAATGGGACTCGGTAACGGCCTGGATTAGGGGTGCTGGAGGATGTCAAACCTGCATTCATCTGCTCAGGTCGATCAATCATCTTCAGGCGACCATTAGCTCGCCACTCTGCCGCAGCTACAATATTAAGGCCATTCCACTCAGTTCCGCTCAGGAAGCTGATCTGCGAATCTTTGTAATCGCCGTGATCATCGCCCTGCTGGTAGTACTCTAATTTCACACAATCAAATGATGAAATGGGTACAAAATTGACCACACCTGCTACTGCCTGTGAGCCGTAAAGTGCGGCGGCACCATCAGTTACTATATCAAGTCTTTGAATAGCTATTTGTGGCAGGAACGTATTAACGTTAGTACCAATTACACGCATGCCATCGACCAGATTAAGCGTCGCGCCTTCGCCAAGACCGCGCAGGTTAATCGAAGTCGCAGTGCTAGGGAACCTCTGAATTAGTCACACAATCTGGCATAATGCAGCTACTGAATCCAGAGGAACTTTTCATGAGCCAGATTACTTTCGCGGAAGCCGAATACGCCATCAAGAAGAAGACTACCCGTCGT